>Ga0206126_10000011_pt1 | contig 273999 bp, 243 predicted proteins | sample Helgoland_Spring_5_FD_148621 | JGI IMG/M metagenome (GOLD analysis project Ga0206126, IMG submission 148621) | Pelagic subsurface seawater microbial communities from Kabeltonne, Helgoland, North Sea - Helgoland_Spring_Bloom_20160412_1 | ecosystem: Environmental > Aquatic > Marine > Epipelagic...
CAGGAGGTCGCAGGTTCGAATCCTGCCACCCCGACTAAAACAACACAACGGGCCAGTAGCTCAGCTGGATAGAGCATCTCCCTTCTAAGGAGACGGTCAGGGGTTCGAATCCCTTCTGGCTCACATAAATAAAAACCCTTACGTTAGTAAGGGTTTTTTGTTTTCTTCTATTATGTTCGTTTCAAAAGGGTGTTTGGCTTTGTATTTTTAAGTAACATAATCTTCCTTTTGAATTTAATAATTATATTTTGCTATCCTATTAAATTTCGTATATTTAAATCTTAATTAAATTAAATTTATCTTGTTTAGATATACCCTTTTTACCTTCTTTAAATTACCCTCTGTTTTTTGGACGGGAATCCGTGTTACCAAAATAGATTTAGATTCTTGTGAAGTAAGCGTTAAGCAACGTTGGATCAATCAAAATCCTTTTAAGTCCATGTTTTGGGCAGTTCAAGGTATGGCTGCTGAATTTACCACTGGCACGCTTATAATGAATACAATCCGAGATTCAAACCGTAAGGTGTCAATGTTGGTTCTTAACAATAAAGCAAATTTTTCTAAGAAGGCAACCGGTAGAATTACCTTTTCATGCACACAGGGAGCTGAGTTAACCAAACTTATGAATGAATTAATTGAAACTGGAACTCCTAAAACTATTTGGATGGAATCTATAGGAATTAACGAAGCAGGAGATATAGTTTCTCGCTTCAATTTTGAATGGACTTTAAAAATTAAAAAATAAATTGTATGAAAGCATCTTTTATTGATGATTTGTCTTTACCCGCAGTAGCTGCTCCAATGTTTTTAATTTCTGGACCTAAGTTGGTCGTCGAATGTTGTAAAAACGGAATTGTAGGAACTTTTCCAGCTCTAAACCAACGCGACACCGCTGGTTTTGAAGCATGGGTGATAGAAATTAAAGAAGCCTTAGCCGAATTTGAAGCTGAAACTGGAAAAAAAGCAGCTCCGTTTGGAGTAAACATAATTGTACACGGAACTAATTCCAGAGTACAGGCTGACTTGGAGATTTGTATAAAGCACAAAGTTCCGTTAATCATTACATCTCTTGGAGCTGTTTCTCAATTAGTTGATGCTGTACACAGTTATGGTGGTCTTGTTTTTCATGATGTAATTAAGAAACGTCACGCTGAAAAAGCTGCAGAAGCTGGAGTAGATGGATTGATTCTAGTTGCTGCAGGAGCAGGAGGTCACGCTGGACTTACCAACCCAATGTCTTTAATTACAGAAATTAAAGCGTTTTTTGATAAAACAATTTTACTTTCAGGATGTATTAGTACCGGAACTGATATTGCAAGTGCCTTACAAATGGGTGCAGATTTAGCATATATGGGAACTCGTTTTATTAATGTTGAAGAAAGCATGGCAGAGGAGGAGTATAAGCAAATGATTATTGACAGTAAAGCCAGTGACATTGTATATACCGCGGCTGTATCTGGAGTTAATGCAAACTTCCTACGTCCAAGTTTAGAGTCCATGGGAATCACAGAAGATATGTGGTCCAAGTCCAAGAAGATAGATTTTGGAGAAGAACTTGATGCTGCAAAGGCAGAAGCAAAGGCTTGGAAGACTATTTGGTCGGCAGGACAAGGCGTAACGTCTATCGATGATAGTGTTTCAACAGAAACTCTAGTAGATCGTCTAAAAGCACAGTTTATTGAAGCCTTAAAAAGACAACAAGAAGTTCTAAAAAAATATTCATAAAAATTATTCGTTAATCAAACGATAGATTAAGACAGCGGTTCTTTGAATCAATAAGTTCATAGTTTCTAAATCTACCGTTTCGTTTGGCGTATGAGCTCCACTCCCCATAGTTCCCAACCCATCTAGACAAGCAACATATTGCGCCACAAACGAAATGTCTGCTGCACCACGTTTTCCAGGATCGTATGCTACTACAGCATCTTGTCCCATATCCAAACTCACCTGATTCAGTCTCTCTAGTAAAAGGCTGTTTGCTTCTGTAGGCCCCATTGAAGGATAATTATCGGTGAAACTAATTGTAGCAGATGTTTGTGGGAGGTTGTTTAAAATAATTTCTTTCATTTTGTCTCTGGCTCTGTTTTTTTGATCTTCCGATATAAAACGTAATCCACCTTTAACAACTGCAGTTTGTGCAACTACATTTGATTTTCCAAAAGAATCTCCTTTGCTTTTCGCTCCATCAAAATTAACAAAGGTTCCACCTAATAAAACCCCTGGGTTAAAACTCAAATACGTTTCTCCTCGAACATCATTATAAAACTCATTGAGAATCCTGCTCATTTCAAATACAGCTCCTGCCCCTGTTTTTTCTCTAAATATGCTAGAAGAGTGTGATCTTTTTCCTTTTACTTCAACCTTCCATCCCGAAGATCCTCTTCGTGCAACAGTAGCATTGTTAAATCCTGTTGAGTTTTCGAACCCTAAAGCAACATCACTTCTCTGGGCTGCCTCTATCAATTCTTTTCTAGAAACGTTTAAAGGTTTCCCAGCACTTTCTTCGTCTCCAGTGTAGGCTACTGATATCGTAGCTTTGTTTAATAAATTCAAGTCATGCAATACCTTAAGGGCATATAACATAACTACATTTCCACCTTTCATATCGTTTGCACCAGGTCCATAAACAACTCCATCCCTTACTTCGAATTCTTGAAACGGACTGTCAGCTTCAAATACAGTATCTAAGTGTCCAATTAAAAGTATTTTTTTTCCTTTTGATTTTTTTCGTTCTGGGGTAGAGGCGAATAAATGTCCCGCTCTATTCATTTCATCAGGCATTTCAATCCACTGGGTATTAAATGCAATTTTTTTGTATTCCTCTCCAAGAAGCATTCCTACTTCTTTAACTCCAGCTAAGTTTAGAGTTCCACTGTTTATGTTAATCATTTTTTCAAGAAAATGAATTGATTCTTGATCGTAAGCCTCAGCTTTTGCAATGATTTTAGATTCTGTTCTTGATAATTGTGCAATGACAGTTGAACTAGTCAAAAAACAAATTAGAAGAACATAAAGCGATGCCTTAAAGGTCTTTGGTAAGTGATTGAACGATTTCATATTGTGCGAAGAATTCTTTAAAAATTACTTTTAGTGCAGTATATATTGGAATCGCAAATATTAAACCAGTTGTTCCAAATAATATTCCTGCAATTAAAATTACAATGAATATTTCAAGGGGATGTGATTTTACACTTTTTGAGAATATAATGGGCTGACTTATGAAATTATCTATAAGCTGTCCTACTACAAAACCAATAAACACATAAATAGCTTTGGGGAGTATAACGGTACTAAAGTCTGCCGAAATGTTTGAAGTCATAGAAAGTACAACCATCATAAAAGAAGCTATTAATGGTCCAACATAGGGTATTAAGTTTAGTAGTGCACAGATAAAGGCAATGATGAATGTATTTTCGATACGAAATATAAAAAGCACTAGGCTGTAAATGATAAGCAATATAATTACCTGAAGCATAAGTCCTATAAAATATCTAGACAATAAGTCTCTAATCTTGGCAAGCGACTTCTTTAATTTGGGCTCATATTTTTTTTTGACTAATGAAAAGGTCATGTTTTGAAGTAAATCTTCATCTTTCAAAAAGAAAAAACATATAAATAAAACCGAAAATAAACCAATAGTAAAACTACTAAGCCATCCGATAAGGGTGTTCAAAAAGTTTGGAATTATACTTAAGTTGAGCTTACTGCTAAGGTCTTGGTTTGAAATCCAATTTTTCCAATACTGATCGTTTATTGAAAGATACTCAGACATTTGATTAACTAAAAGAATTGTATTTCGCTCAAATTCCGAGGTGTTTAGTAGAGATAAATTTTCTCCTTGCTGGTTTATAATGGGAATGAATAATGCAAAAAGACTGAATATTAAAATCCCAAAAACAAACATGGTTATTAGGGTAGCAAGCGTATTATTGAATTTTAATTTTAATTTAAAAAAGTTAAGAATAGGACGACCCATCAGCGAGATAATTGCTGCAATTAGAATATATATAATAAGTGATTGTAATAAGTAGATGACATAGGTCAATAAAACTAAAGACCCTAATATGAATAATGATCTTAATACTCCCTGTGATATGGTTTTCGAATTCATTTTTTAAAGATAGTAATTAATTAAAATACCTGTTTATAAATTTCTATGAATCAGTGCAAGCGTATGACAGGCAACTAGTGCGGCAGTTTCAGTTCTCAATCTTTGATTACCTAGACTAATGGATTTGATATTGTTTTTTTCAGCAATAGCAACTTCATTCAAGCTAAAATCACCCTCTGGTCCAATTAAAATACAGTTAATATCTTTTGAAGGTTCTAGATCTGCCAAGTCAAATTTTTCACCAGCATTGCAATGCGCAATATATCCGCCTTTTTGTTGTTCGATAAATGCTTCAAAGGACGTCATTTCATCTAATTGTGGTAAATGAAACTGTTGCGATTGTTTTAACGCAGCTTGAATGATTTTGTTAAGACGTTCATTTTTAGTTGCCTTTCTTTCTGAGTGTTGACATAAGATAGGAGTGATTCTGTGAATTCCGATTTCAGTAGCTTTTTCAAGAAACCACTCCAAACGTACTAAGTTTTTGGTAGGGGCAATGGCAATATGAGTTTTGTGTTTAGGTGCATTATGGATGATGGTTTCTATACTAATACCAGTAGATTTTCGAGAACTTACATTTTGAATTTTAACGCGCAACTCCAAACCTTTCCCATCGGTTACAGAAACGATATCTCCTGGTTGCTTTCTTAGTACTTTTAATAAATGACGACTTTCTTCATTACTAAAATTAAAAGTTGTGTTATTCGTATCAATATTTTTGTGGAAAAATAAATCCATAAATTAAAATTTTAAACGTGCAGAGGCTGATTCTTTTAAACTTCCAAAATCTTTTTTCAAATATTTCAGGTACCCCACAATTCCAATCATAGCCGCATTGTCGGTTGTAAATTCAAATGTGGGTAGAAATACTTCCCAACCATTTGTAATTGCTGTTTTTGTTAGTTTTGACCGTAAACCAGAATTAGCTGAAACTCCTCCACCCAGAACAATTCGAGACACCTGGTGTATCTCAACAGCTTTTAGGATTTTCTCATAAATAATTTCAACTAATGTATATTGAATCGAAGCACACAAGTCGTTTAAATTTGCTTCTATAAAGCCTTCATCCTTCTGCATGTTTTTGTGAATGAAATTTATGACATTAGTTTTAAAGCCACTGTAGCTAACATTCAGCCCTGGAACTTTAGGGATAGGAAATTTAAAAGCTTTTGGATTTCCGCTTTGTGCTTTTTTATCAATAATCGGTCCTGCGGGGTATCCTAAGCCAAGAATTTTTCCACATTTATCAAATGCTTCGCCAATCGCATCATCTAGAGTAGTACCAATCAATTCAAAATCAAAATGGTCCTTAACGATTACAATTTGAGTGTGACCACCAGAAACCGTAACGCCAAGAAAAGGAAATTCAGGATTCGGATTTTCATCTTTAATAAAGTGAGTAAGTAAGTGTGCTTGCATGTGATTAACATCAATAAGAGGAATTTCTAGACCCATACTTAAAGATTTGGCAAAAGATGTTCCAACTAATAAAGATCCTAAAAGTCCAGGACCTCGGGTGTAAGCAATTGCACTTAATTGTTTTTTAGACACTCCCGCTTTTTTGAGTGCTTGGTCTACTACAGGAATAATATTTTGTTGATGTGCTCTAGAAGCCAATTCTGGAACTACTCCGCCATAAGCTTTGTGTATATCTTGAGTGGCAATGATGTTTGATAAAACCTCGTCATTTCGTAATATTGCAGCTGCAGTATCGTCACAAGAAGATTCAATTGCTAAAATATAGCATGATTGTTGTTTCATTAATTGCTAACTTTCATTAATAATTCAAAAATAAGTGTTTCCAATCAATAAGTTTAAGAAAATTGCAATCCTTTCTGTATCGGTTTTGATACTGTTGGGAGGGAGTGTCTTTTTCTTGTTATCATTGTCAAGCGTACAAACTAAATTCGCCCAGCGAATTACACAAAGCGTAAATGAGAGTTTTAACACAGACATTTCGATTGAAAAAGCATCGATTAATCTGAATGGTGATGTTTTGGTAAGTAACATTTTAATTCAAGATCATCACAAGGACAGTCTTCTTTTTGTTAAAGAATTGAAAACTTCACTAAATGGATTAGAACGTTTTATGAATAGGGATTATAATTTTAATTCTATTGGTCTGGATGGCGTTCGGTTATTTTTAACACAATATAAAGGCGAAACCAAATCTTCTCTTCAACATTTCATTGCCAAACTAAGAGACACGACAAGCACAGAAAGAGTGCCTTTTTCTTTTCAATCAAAAATTTTAGAGTTAAAAACATCAGAGCTGGTTTCTGAAGATATGAATGAGCTTAATTCTAAAAAATCATTTTCGAATATTGACTTGGTTTTAAAAGACTTTAACTTTGATTCTAATATACTGAGTTTAGCAATCAATTCTCTTAAAGCTTCCTCATCACAGTATGGAGACATTGAAAGTTTAACAGCAAATATTCGATATACTTCTGATAGTTTGATAACGAATAGGTTTGCATTAGAAACAAACAGAAACAAAATTAGGGGCAGTGGATCAATTGCTTTTTTGAGTGGTAATTTTGCAAATTTAGAACCTTCTTTATTTGAAATTAAGCTAGACGAATCGACGATTCAATTAAGTAAAATTAAGACTTTAGAACCTTATTTTAAAGAAGATTTATCTTTAAGAATAAACCTTTTTGCTCGTGGTAGTCTTCAGGATTTTGAAGTAAAAATAGACGTTAAGGATCGGTTTAAATCTTTACTTTCTGGCTTTGTTCGAGTTATTAACGTTTTTGAAAAAGATAAAGCAAGTTATCATTCAGAGAATTTTAAAATAAGAACCTCAGACACTGCACTTCGCGAATTATTTAATCAAAATACTTATAATCAAATTAGTGCATATTCTAATAATGTTGGCATTCTAAGTGTCGATTCTAATTTTTCTGGTTCGCAGAATAATTGGGATATTCAATTGAAATCCACCTCTAATATTGGAGAATTTAGATCTAATGTTTTTCTTAATCGAACTTCTAAAACGAATCCTTGGAACTACAAAATTAATTTAGGTATCAAAAATTTTGATCTAGGGAGATTACTAAATAGAAAGACAATAACAAGGGCTACAGCAACAGTAAATATTAATGGCGTCTTAGAGGATAATTCTAATGTAATAAAAGTATCAGATGGTTTAATAAAAACGCTTCAAATTGGCTCACGAACTTTAAATAACATAAAATTTAACAGTTCGCAAAACGCCGGTATTACAAGGGGTGTTTTCAAATCATCTGAAAGTAAACATGACTTCGTAATAGACTTTGAATTTGATTTTTCAAAGAATATGTTTGATGCAAGTGGTTTTTTAAAGACCATTAATCTTTCCAAATTTGAACTGGCTGAGGGCAGTAGTAACGTGGTTTTATCTTCTGCAATACAAGTTCACAGTGTAACTAAATCTGACACTGAAAGTAGTTTTGAATTTCAATTAGGTGCTCCTGTGATTTCAAGTAATGAGAAAGCGATACAGTTCGATGATCTAAACTTAAAAACCGAAACTAAAAAGCTATTTCATACCATTCTAATTCAAGATTCTGATGCCATCAGTCTATTTGTTGAAGGGGCATTCAAGTACAAAAACCTCAGTACACTACTAGTGGGCTTGGCAGATAATTTTTTAGTAACTAAGCAAGCCCAAATAATCAATCCTAAGGAGTCATTTAATTTCGACATCCTTCTAAAAACTAAACTTACCGAATCGCTTTTTCCAAGCCTCTCTACTCCAGATGACTTTTTTCTTTCGGGTATAATTAGCTCGAATGTTAAAGAGTCTGTGGTTGTTTTTGACTTGCCAATTTTGTTGTTTAAAAATTACAGATTTAAAGGCTTGCACTTTGAGTCTGATTCTAGTAATTCAATTTACACAAGTTTCTTGTCTGCTGATGAAATTCGAATTGGTTCTTTTTCAGCAAATGAATTGTTTATGATTTCATCTCCAATTAATGATAAAAATCAAATTAGAATCGAGGGAGTTGTTAACAATAATAAATTAAACACGTTTGAAACTAACTTGAGCTACTCCCTAGAAGATAATCTCACTAAATTTAATATTAGTAAATTAAGACTCAATAATTCAAATGGAGCTTGGACTCTTTTAGCAGATGAAAAGAATCAAATAGTTTTTAATTCTCTATCAAATACTTTTAGTCTCAATCCTGTTTTGCTTGTCAATGAAGATCAAAAATTTAAACTTGTTGGGAACTACAAATCTAAAAAAGAATTTGATTTTCAAGTAAATTCATATAATGTAGCCTTAGGTGATGTGTTACCAACCTCATTGAATTATGAAATACAAGCTAATCTCAACTCAGCGATAAGTTTTTACAAAACTCCTTCTCAAAACGACGCATTATTAGAAGTGAAAATGTCTGGTTTGGTTTTAAATGATATACAAATGGGAGATTTTAATTTTAACATTTCTGGTAATACTTCACTAGACTCCTATAAAACTGAAGCCTTATTAGTCAAAGATGGAATTGAGAATCTCCGCATGGGTGGGGGGATTCTTGTACATCAGCAACGTACCACCTTAGATTTAGATGTGAAATTAAATGAGTTTGATATGTCTTTTCTTTCCCGATTGGGTAAAGGAAAAATAACGAACATTACTTCATTGTTGACAGGTGATTTTAATCTTTGGGGAGCCACCGATAATTTAGCTCATTCCGGGAAGCTTTCTTTAGACGAATTCAATATGACTGTTCCTTTCACCAATATGTCCTACGGCCTTGATCAAGCAACTCAACTCACGCTATATGATCAAGTTATTAAGTTTGAAACTACATCGTTCTTTGATCAGACTCAAGGCACAACAAGCAAATTAAAAGGAACACTTTCACATATTAATTTCAATGACTGGAATATAGATTTAGATATTAATTCAAATCGTTTGTTATTAATGAATCGAGAAAACGAAAGGGGTTCGTTGTTTTATGGGACTGGTTTTCTTGATGGAAATATTCATATTCATGGTCCAACCAAAAACTTAATAATAGATGTCGATGGTGCAACAGCAAAAGACACTTCGATTATAATTCCATGGGAAGAAAACAAAAGTCTTGCTGACATTTCATTTATTGATTTTATTTCAAAGGCTGAACTCGACAGACCAGCAGTTGAAATAGAGGTGGAGGAAACTAAAGAAATCAATATTTCTCGAGGGTTAGAGATGACCTTTAACCTAGATATTAATAATAATGCTGAAGTAGAGATTGTAGTAGATCAGGCTTCTGGAAGCACATTAACAGGGCGTGGTTCTGGAAATATACTGATGGAGACCAACATTGAGGGTAAATTTAATATGTGGGGAGATTTCATTGCTTACGATGGTATTTATAACTTCAAAAACTTTGGATTAATAGACAAAAAATTCAATGTAAATCCAGGAGGTACAATTGTTTGGGAAGGAGACCCCTTAGAGGCTCAAATGAATATTGAGGCGGTATATGAAGTTCCAGGCGGAGCTAATCCTGCCTTACTAGTAGATAATCCCAATTTCAATAAAAAGATTCCTACAAACGTTCTAATCAAGTTAGAAGGCAGTCTTTTGAAACCAGACAATCCAATGTTTGAAATAAACTTTCCAAACACAAGTGGTATTGTAGCATCAGAAATAAATTACCGTTTAGCAGATCAGCAACGAAGACAGTTACAAGCAATTTCCTTATTATCACAAGGGATTTTTGTAAGTGATGTTTCATTTTCAACACAAGGAATTGCTAATAATTTATATGAAAAAGCTTCGGATGTGTTGAGTTCTATTTTAGGTGAAAGCGATGGTAAATTGGATTTTGGATTGAACTACCTCAAAGGAGATAGTCGACCCGATCTTGATATTCGTTCCCAAGATAGAATTGGAATTACTTTTGTAACTCAAATAAGCGACAAAGTCTTGTTGAATGGTAAAATAGGTGTTCCGGTAGGCGGGGTTGAAGAAACCCTAATTATTGGGGATGTACAAATCGATTTTATTTTAAATGAAGAAGGTACGCTTAGAGCAAAAGTTTTCAATAAAGAAAATGAATTCCGATATATCAGTGATGATTTAGGCTATACTCAAGGTGTAGGACTTTCCTATCAGGTCGATTTCAAGACATTTGAAGGATTAATTCAAAAAATAATTTCAAAAAACAAATAGAACGTATTTATTAATAAGTGCAGTTTTTTAATCAAAATCAGGTAATTATCTTTCGAAATTCAATTTACTAAATCGATTTTGTTCCAAAACTTTAATGTAGATGGTTCAAACTATAAAAAGTAAACTGTTTTGCTTAAATTTACACTTTAAATAATATATGAAAGACCAACCTAAAAGAATAGCTGTTTTAACCTCTGGTGGAGATGCACCAGGAATGAATGCTGCCTTACGTGCTGTTGTTCGTGCATCTGTTTTTTATGGTGCTGAATGCTATGCAGTGCATCAGGGATATCAAGGTCTTATAGATAATGAGTTTGAACTGATGAATGCTCGTAGTGTTAAAAACATCATCAATAAAGGAGGTACAATAATTAAGTCGGCGCGTTGTCTTGAATTCAGAACACCTGAAGGAAGAAAACAAGCATACGAAAACATAAAGAAATCTAAGATAGATGCTTTAGTGGTTATTGGCGGAGATGGTTCTTTTACTGGGGCTATGATTTTTCAAGAAGAATTTGATTTTCCTGTAATTGGAATCCCTGGAACTATTGATAACGACATTTTTGGCACTCGATATACTCTAGGATATGACACAGCTATCAACACAGTTGTAGAAGCAATCGATAAGATTAGAGATACAGCAAGTTCACATAACCGTTTATTTTTTGTTGAAGTTATGGGTCGTGATGCAGGTCATATTGCATTAAACTCTGGTATTGGAGCTGGTGCTGAAGAAATCCTTATTCCTGAAGAAAATCATGGACTGGAACGCTTACTTGAATCTTTAAAGAAAAGTGAGAAAACTGGAAAATCTTCAAGTATTGTAGTCATTGCAGAAGGAGACAAAACAGGTAAAAATGTTTTTGAAATTGCATCGTATGTAGAAAAAAACTTACCTTATTATGAGGTTCGAGTTTCCGTTTTAGGACACATGCAACGCGGTGGATCACCAAGTTGTTTTGACCGAGTTTTAGCCTCTCGAATGGGAGTGTTTGCTGTTGAGTCTATCTTAGCAGGAAAATCGAATGTAATGGTTGGTGTAATTGACGAAAAAATGGTTCTTACTCCACTAGAAAAAGCAATAAAAGGTAAATCTGAAATCAATAAAAACTTGATTAAAGTTTCAGATATTCTTTCTATATAATTACTAATATTAAACATTAACCTAAACAATAATAATTAAATTATGTCTTTAAAAATTGGAATTAACGGATTCGGTCGAATTGGTCGTTTAGTATTTCGCTCAGCGATGAAACAAGCTGATGTAACTGTAGTTGGAATAAATGACCTTCTTGAAGTTAAGCACCTTGCATACCTATTAAAATACGATTCTGTTCACGGAACTTATGATGGTACTATCGAGATTGTAGACAATGATTTAGTTGTTGATGGACATCGCGTTCGTATTACTGCCGAACGAAATCCTGAAGATATTGCTTGGGATGCAGTTGGAACTGATGTAGTTGCTGAATGTACAGGTATTTTTACAACACTTGAAAAAGCACAAACTCACATAACTGCTGGAGCTAAAAAAGTTGTTATTTCTGCACCTTCTGCAGATGCACCTATGTTTGTTATGGGAGTAAACCACAAAGAGGCAACGGCTGATCAAAATATAGTTTCAAATGCTTCATGTACTACAAACTGTTTAGCACCTATCGCTAAAGTTTTGAATGACAACTTTACTATTGAAGAAGCTTTAATGACAACGGTTCATGCAACTACTGCAACTCAGTTTACCGTAGATAGTCCTTCTAAAAAAGATTTTAGAGGCGGACGTAGTGCATTAGTAAACATTATGCCTGCATCAACTGGAGCTGCAAAAGCAGTTACTAAAGTAATTCCATCTTTACTTGGTAAATTAACTGGAATGGCATTTCGCGTTCCAACTGCTAACGTTTCTGTTGTAGATTTAACAGTTAAAGTTGCTAAAAGTACTTCATACGAAGAAATCAAAAAAGTTATGAAAGCAGCATCCGAAGGAGACCTTAAAGGTATTTTAGGATATACAGATGAGGCAGTTGTTTCTCAAGATTTTGTCGGTGATGCTAGGACCTCTATCTTCGATGCTGAAGCAGGAATTGAATTGAATGAAAATTTTTTCAAAATTATATCTTGGTATGATAATGAGTGTGGTTATTCCAATAAATTAATTGATTTAGCAAAGCACGTTAACAATTTATAATATATGTATCTAATTGTTGATAGCGGGTCTACCAAAACAGACTGGTTTGCGATAGACGAAAAGGGATCTGTTCTTTTTTCAACGCAAACTCTTGGTTTAAATCCACAAGTTGTTTCGTCTGCAATCCTAACGGAACGAATCATTAATAACTATGATTTATTTCTAAACAGGAATAAGGTTTCTAAGCTTTTCTTCTATGGAGCTGGATGTGGAATAAAGTCAACAACAGAGAGAATTAAAAGAGTCTTCGAGGAGATTTTTGTCAATTGTCTTTTTAATATAAAAGAAGACACTTATGCTGCAGTATATGCATCTGCAGCCATAGGAGTTCCTTCAATCATATGTATTTTAGGTACAGGATCTAATTGCAGTTACTTTGACGGAAAAGATGTTCATCAATACATTACATCACTTGGTTATATTCTTATGGATGAGGCAAGTGGTAACTTTTATGGAAAGCAGCTTATTCGAGGCTATTATTTCAATGAAATGCCAAAACATTTAGCTGAATTATTTGAAAAAGAATTTGATCTTTCTGCTAATACTATAAAAGAAAATTTGTATCGAAAAGAAAACCCAAACACCTATCTAGCACGTTTTGCAAAGTTTATGATCGCTCATAAAAACGATACTTACATGCAAGAAATGATTCACGAAGGCTTACGTCGATTTATTAGACATCAACTGTTTCAGTTTGACAATGCTAAAGATGTACCTATTCATTTTGTAGGGTCTATTTCATACTTCCTTCAGGACGAAGTTAACTTTATACTTAAAGAATTTGGATTAACTATGGGGAATATTGTTAAAAGACCAATAGATAAACTGGTTAAGTACCATGTCAATCTTCTTGAAAATAAAAACCCTGAGCTTGATTAAACTTCAGCTATCATTGAAATTTCAATATTAACAAATTTCGGTAGGTTTGCAACTTCAACCGTCTCTCTTGCTGGTGCAGTATCTTCGTTGAAATAACTTCCATAAACCTTATTGATCTGTGCAAAATTATTCATATCCTTTAAGAATATAGAAGATTTTACAACCTGCTCAATAGTCATCCCTGCAGCTTCTAGAATAGCTTTTAAATTCTCCATCACTTGAACAGTCTCTTTCTCTAAATCGCCCTCTACAAGCTCCATACTTGCTGGGTCTAGAGGAATCTGTCCAGATATATAAAGAACTCCGTTAGAAAGCACAGCTTGATTGTATGGTCCAATAGGAGCAGGAGCATTTGGGGTTGTTATTATTTTTTTCATAGTATTTATTTTAAGATTATAAGCGTTTGTCCGGTTCTCTACGTTTGTCGTATTTAAGATCACTTAAAAGTCCTGATTTTATACCAATAAAGAAATTCCATGATCTTCGGTTACCGAAAGGTACCCAACTAAAATTTAAACGCCAACTTTCTAAATCACGATCAAATCGCAACTGCGTGAACGTTACCCCTTTTTGCTTGAAGTCATATCCTGATGAAAAACCAACACCCCATTTTGGGGTAATGTCAATATTTCCTGAAATCATTAATGAGTTCGTAGATATTTCGTCCTGACCTCTTGAGTTGTTGTAGGTTAAGGAATGAGCAAACTTCATACTCCAGGGCATTGTTGTTCTGTATAAAGATCCAGGCTCTTCGTCTTCGTCGTTCTCTCTTAGCTTCTCTTGAAAACGATTATCCGCAAAGTTATTAGAAACTCCAAAAAGATCATCGTCTCTACCTCCTCCAGAGAGTCGTTCATAATCACTTTTAGTAAATTCATCATCTTCTTCCTCGTCCTCTTCATCTTCTTCTTCTTCTTTCTCAAAGTCTTTATTAGACAAAGAAAAGCTTATGTTCATATTTGCGCTTGTGAATCTGGCCAAACCACCTCCGTTTTTAATGTGAAAAGTGTTAATTCGCGTATTATTTTCATCAACTCCATAAGGATCCATCGTAGCTGCCATGTTAATGCTAACTTTATCTTTAAATACAGAAGCACCGGTTGTCATCCTAATAGGGGCTAACTTAAATTCTTTTGCATTAAGATTATAACTCGTACTTAGATTTAAATTATTAAGAATTTTAACTTTTTTGGGGTCAGGATCGAGCGAATCTTTACTGACAACTTTTGCCTCAAAATTATTACTTAAGCTAATCCCCATAGACCTAGACATACCTTTCGAAGGAGAACCAAAGAGAGCTGTTTCAAAACGTGTATATTCCCTGGTATTCCCATCGGCATCAATAATATACTCGTCGTAATATTTTTCGAAACTAGGCTGAACACTGTAGCTTATGGAAGGTCGCATGGTGTGGCGTATGGATTGAATTTTTTTACCTTCTTTGAAATTAAAAGTCCCATAAATTGTTGTTCCTATTGAAGTACTGTAGTTGTATTGTCTAAATGCATCAAATCCCTTTAATGTGTCTTTTACAACCCCAGCTTCTTCGGTATAATCAGAGTATCGAACGGTTTCGGGGGTCCATATTTCTTTATAGTTTGCAGAAGTACTTACACTCAGGTGTTTTAATACTTTAAAGTTTGTGCTTATTGGAATGCTATGAGAAACTCCAGCTCGAGCATCGTTAAACATTTCTTTTTTAAATAGTAATTCTTCGGTAGTTATGATTCTGCTTTCACCTCGTGTAGAATATTGGAAATTTATGTTCTGAATAAAGCCTTTTTTAGTTCCAGTTTTAGGGGCAAATGGGAATATCCGTTCCATATTTGCTTGAAAAGTAGGAAGTGTAAGGTTAACAGTTTGTGATTGGGTGTTTTGAGCCAGGGAAGAGGTAAGCGAAACGTTTACTCTGGGGTATTTAGGAAAAGTCTTTGAGTAAGAAACAGAGGAGCTTAAAGTATTGTTTAAGAAATTAGCATCATTAAGCTGATTTACCGACTGAACAAAATAGGAGCTACTTCCCAGGTTGACCGACGCTGAAAAATTTGAAGTAGGGCTGGCCTTAGGGTCTCTTCTATGTGTCCATCTAATGTTATAAACCGTCGCGTTATTGTAGTCAGGAAAACCACGTTCTCCATTTACTAGTTTTTCATACCGCACACTTAGGTTTCCTCCGTATTTGTAATTTACTTTATATTGGGTGTCAAATCGAAGCCCATAGCTCCCATTAGTATAATAGTCTCCCGTAAAGTTTAAATCAAAATATTGATTTATATTCAAATAATACCCTCCGTTTTGAATGTAATAACCTCGTTGTGCACTCTCTCCATAGGTTGGGAAAACTATTCCAGATGCTTTGTCGTTTGTTGTAGGAAAATAGGCAAAAGGGAGGCCTATAGGCGTAGGAACATCCGCAATGTATATGTTACTTAGTCCAGCCACAATTTTACCACCGGGAACCATTTTCCCCTTTCTTATTCGAATATAATAATCAGGATTAATAGGGTCAGACGAAGTTGTTACTTTAGCATCTTTTATGTAATAGACAGAATCGTTTTCTTTTTTGGTGAAATTTGAAAAAACATTCATCCCACTTTGTTCTGTTTTTGAATTCCAGATAAGTGCTTTTTTGGTATCAAAGTTAAAACGAATTGAATCTGGATTCACTTCATTATCTGCTTGAAAGAATTTCGGTCTTTGCGATAAAACTCCAACTGAATCAGATATTCTTCCTGCATAAACCTCGTTAGTCATATAATCCAAAACAATTATCCCCGCCTCAAGACGCATGTCTTCATAAGTCAGAACCGCATTGTTATATAAACGGATTTTATTTGCTTTTTGATCGATTTTAACAGAATCACTTGCGTTGTAGTTGATTAAATCAAGGAGCATTGGTTTGTTTTGTGGAATACTGTCTAAGACCTTGCTTTCCTTGGATTGGTCAATAGTTAGGGAATCTTTTTGAATGATTTTAAGCTCTAAAGGATCAGTTTGAGAATAGGTAATAGCTACCTTAAAAAAAAGTATTAACAATAAGACTGAATAAAAAGACTTTGTTTGCAAGGCGATATAAGCTAGTTTTGTATAAAATCAAACGTTTCAAAATTACATATATTTTTGATGCCTGATATGGTTTTTAGTATTTATTAGCAATGAAATTATTTAAACAATACGCATTTAACTTAATAATCCTAGGCTTCTGTTTGTTTGGCACTCAATCTATTGCTAATGCTCAATCAAGTTCAAAAACAAATAAGCCTTTTGTAGTTGTTCTGGATGCGGGTCATGGGGGCAAAGATTCTGGGAATCGTGGAAATGGTTATTATGAAAAGAAAATTGCATTAAATATCATCTTAAAAATTGGAAAAATTCTTGAGAGTAACCCCAATACTAAAGTTATATATACACGAAAAAAAGATGTTTTTGTTGACCTAATAGAGCGTGCTCGAGTTGCAAATCGTGCAGATGCTGACCTTTTTATTTCTGTTCATTGTGACTCCCACACGTCCCAGGCTTATGGTGCAGGAACTTTTGTTTTAGGTCTTCATGAAAATCAACGAAATTTTGAAGTTGCAAAAAAGGAGAATTCTGTAATTTTTTATGAAGAAAATTATGAGGAAAATTATGATGGATTTGATCCCAATAACCCAGAGTCTGTTATTGGATTGACCTTGATGCAAGAAACCTATTTAAACCAAAGCATTACTGCAGCTGATGCAATTCAAAAGAGTTTTGTAGCAAACCTTAAACGCAAAGACAGAACAGTTAAACAGGCTGGTTTTGTAGTTTTGAAATATACCTACATGCCCAGTGTACTTGTTGAAACAGGTTTTTTGACCAATGCTAAAGAAGGGGCCTACTTAAATTCATCAAAGGGACAAGTTCAAATGTCAGAAGCCATTTCTAAAGCAATAATAAATTATAAAAACTCATTAAGCTCCTCAGTAATTACATCAAACTCTATTAGAGAAGTTTTAGAAGAAGCTGAAGATGTTAAAGAGGTTGTTAAGACATCTACTGAAGTAGTTTTTAAGATTCAAATCGCAGCAAGTTCAAAAGACTTAGAGCCTAAGTCTATTAATTTTAAAGGTTTATCTCCTATTTCTAGGGAAAATGAAAAATCATTATACCGGTATTATTTTGGAAATACAAGCACTTACGATCAAGCCAAAAAGTTAAAAAAGAAGGCACGAAGTAAAGGATATAGGCATGCGTTTATTGTTGCTTTTAAAGAAAATAAAAAAATTAAATTATCTACCGTAATCCAAAGGTAATTATGCCACTTAAACCCGAAATAATTATTATTTTTGAATAAAACAAAATTAATTTGAAATTATCAAAAGAAATTAAAGCAGCAGTGTTTGTTCTACTAGGAATTTTCTTATTCCTAATTGGTTTCAATTTCCTAAATGGGACTTCTTTGTTTAAAAGTGAAAGCACCCTCTATGCTGTTTATGATCAGGTAGAAGGTCTACAATCTGGAACAAAAGTGACTGTAAATGGTTTAACAGTTGGAAAAGTAAGCTCCATTAATTTTCTTCCCTCTTCGGACAAAATTTTAGTTTCTTTTACTGTTCGGAACGACCTTAAGTTTTCTAAAAATAGCATTGCTGAGATTTATGAAGCCGGTCTGATTGGCGGGAAGTCAATCGCAATTGTCCCAGTATACGATACCGATATATATTTGATTTCTGGTGATACACTTCAAAGTAGAATTAAACCAGGATTAACTGATGTTGTTGGTTCAGAAATTGCTCCTTTACAAGAAAAGTTAAACAACATTCTAATCAATGCAGACACCCTAATTTCATCATTAAATACAGTTTTGAATGATCAAGCTCAACGTGGATTAAATAAAGCTATGAGCGAAATTTCTACTACAATTTATAATTTGAATATAGTTTCTGAAAACCTATCGAAAATTTTAATAAAGCAAGAGTCTAACATCAATCAAACCTTTGAGAATTTAGCAGACACTTCTGTTAGTTTAAATAAAATTACAGACTCGCTTTCGCAAGCAAATTTAAAAGGAGTTATTTCTGAATTTGAAACTACTGCATTGAGCTTAAACACCCTTTTAAATTCAATAAATAATGGTGAAGGTAGTTTGGGTAAACTCGTGAAAGATGATGCTTTATATACCAATTTAGAAGCAAGCACAAAAGAAGTCGAATTATTAATCAGAGATTTAAAAGAACATCCTAAACGCTATGTTCATTTTTCACTTTTTGGAAAGAAAGAAGTTCCTTACGAATCAAAGCAAAAACAATAATCATTTATGTTAATGGATATTTTACCCAATATGTTGTTTGTTATTATACTTCTTATATCAATTAACATATTCACGCGAAATATACTTAAGATAAAAAACAACATCAACTTAGGTAGATCTATTGATCGCAGTGACAATAAATCTGCTAGATGGAAAAACATGGCTCGTATCGCCTTGGGGCAATCTAAGATGGTAAGCCGTCCAATTGCTGGAATTTTACACGTTGTGGTATATATAGGTTTCTTAATAATCAACATTGAACTCCTAGAAATTGTGGTTGATGGTATTTTTGGAACTCATAGAGTTTTTGCTCCTTTCTTAGGAAGCGCATATAACGTGTTGATTGCAACATTCGAAATTTTCGCATTTCTAGTCCTCTCAGCTGTTCTTGTTTTTTGGGCTAGAAGAAATATAATTCGATTAAATCGTTTCAGGAAAAGTGAAATGAAAGGTTGGCCGAAATTAGACGCAGATTTAATTTTATATTTTGAAATCGTTCTGATGAGCCTATTTTTGACAATGAACGGGGCTGACTTTTATATACAAACAAACTTTCCTACTGCGACTGACTACCATCAAGCTGGCTCATTTCCAATAAGTCAATTCATGACATCTATTTTTGATGGAATGGCATTAAATTCAGTTATTCTTGTTGAACGCTCTGCATGGTGGATGCACATCATAGGGATCTTTATCTTCTTAAATTACCTGTATTACTCAAAGCACCTCCACATACTATTGGCATTTCCGAACACCTATTTTGCGAATCTCAATGCGAAAGGTGGATTTGCAAATAATCCAACGGTAACAGCAGAAGTTAAGCTGATGATGGATCCAGACGCAGATCCTTATTCGGTTTCTGAAGCAACTTCTGATGAACCCGAAAAATTTGGTGCATCTGATGTTATGGATCTCAACCGTGTTCAATTATTAAATGCCTATACCTGCACAGAATGTGGTCGATGTACAAGTGAATGTCCAGCTAATCAAACAGGGAAGTTGCTGTCTCCCAGAAAAATAATGATGGATACTCGTGACCGACTTACTGAAGTTGGCAATAATATTCAAGAGAATAAGGGGGTCTTTGTTCCCGATGGTAAACAATTATATAACGATTATATTACTGCAGAAGAATTGTGGGCTTGTACTTCCTGTAATGCTTGTGTTCAGGCCTGTCCAATAGATATTGATCCACTTTCAATTATTATGAGTATGCGGCAATATTTGGTTATGGAAGAGTCTGCAGCTCCAGCAGATCTAAATAATATGATGGGTAATATTGAAAATAATGGGGCACCTTGGCCTTTTAATCAACAAGATAGACTAAACTGGGCTGAAGACCCTTAAACATTAAAAATCACAAAATGATGCACAAAGAAGAAGCAGAAAACTATTTACACAAGAAAGTTGAAAATGGAGAAGAGGTAAGTCCTGTTTTACCAAAAGGAATTAAAAATTACTTGATTGATATTGACGGCACTATTTGTGATGACATTCCAAACGAAGAACCCGAAAGAATGGAAACAGCTGAACTTTATCCAGATGCATTAGAAACATGTAATCGCTGGTTTGACGAAGGTCACCTTATTTGTTTCTTTACTTCACGTGTAGAGGCTAATAGAGAAGTTACAGAAGGTTGGTTAAAAAGAAATGAATTTAAATATCACAGTTTATTAATGGGAAAACCTAGAGGCGGAAACTACCACTGGATTGACAACCACTTAGTTAAAGCTACACAATACAAAGGAAAATTCACTGAATTAGTTAATAAAGAAGTTACAATTCAGGTTTTTGATGACGGCGCTAACTAGAACTGACATATATGATTAAAGTACCTACACTCGCCCAACTAACTGCAGAAGGTAAAACCCCTGAAATATTATTTTGGGTAGGTTGTGCCGGAAGCTTTGATGAACGAGCTAAGAAAATCACAAAAGCTTTTGTGAAATTACTTCATAATACAGGAGTTTCTTATGCTGTATTAGGAGCAGAAGAAAGTTGCACAGGAGATCCTGCAAAACGATCTGGGAATGAGTTTATTTTTCAAATGCAGGCAGTTACCAATATTGAAGTGCTAAATGGTTACGGAATAAAAAAAATAGTAACAGCTTGCCCGCATTGTTTTAACACGCTTAAAAATGAATATCCAGAGTTAGGAGGTAGTTATGAAGTTGTTCATCATACGCAATTATTAAAAGAACTTTTAGATGATGGAAAACTTACCATAGAATCAGGCACTTATAAGGGTAAAAAAATAACTTTCCACGACCCATGTTATTTGGGTAGAGCAAACAATGTCTATGAAGCTCCAAGAGAGCTCATCAAGAAGCTAGATGCAGAACTTGTAGAAATGAAAAACTGCAAAGCTAAAGGTCTTTGCTGTGGAGCTGGTGGTGCGCAAATGTTTAAAGAGCCAGAGAATGGTTCTAAAGACATCAATATTGAGCGAACAGAGCAGGCTCTTGAGGTTAAACCAGATATTGTTGCTGCCGGATGTCCATTTTGTAATACCATGTTAACCGATGGAATTAAGAGTAAAGAAAAAGAAAGCGAAGTACCCGTAATGGATATTGCTGAGCTAATTGCAAACGCAAAAGATCTTTAACTATGTTAGTTCCCTTTTCAAACTTACCAGATGAATCACGTGTATGGATTTATCAAGCATCTCGACCTTTTTCAAATGAAGAAAAAATTAGTATAGTTGAAGAGTTAGAAATTTTCCTTAAACAATGGACTGCTCATGGAGCTGACCTTGTTACATCTTATGAAATCCCTTACAATCGTTTTATTGTTATTGGACTCAACGAAAACCTTCAAGGAGCAACAGGATGCTCAATTGATTCTTCTGTCAGATTTATTCAAATCCTAGAATCTAAATATCAAATTGAACTTCTTGACAAAATGAATGTGACCCACAAAAACGGTTCTGATTTTCTTTACACCCCTTTAAAACAATTCCGGACATTAGCCAAAAAACGCAAAGTATCTGCTAATACAATTGTTTTTAATAACTTGGTTGTAGATAAAGCAGAATATAGAAGTTACTGGGAAGTTCCAGCAGGTCAAAGCTGGCACTCTCGTTTTATTAAATAATATCGAATCTCATGCGAATCCTGCTTTTCACACTTCTGAGTACTTTTTCGTTATTTGCACAAACAACTGATCCCTTAGTTTCTATAGATTATCAAGCGCAAGAATCATGGGTAGATAGCACTTATACTTCTCTTACTTTAGAAGAAAAAATAGGCCAATTGTTTATGGTTATGGCTTTTTCTGAACAAGGAGAAAAACATTTTGACAAAATTTCAAAGAACATAGTAGAAGATAACATTGGAGGTGTAATATTTTCATTAGGTGGTCCCCATGGTCAAACTGAGTGGTTAAATAAATTCCAAAAGAAATCAAAAGTTCCCTTACTAATTGGCATGGATGCCGAGTGGGGCGTTGCTATGCGGTTGGATTCTGTTCAAGCCTTTCCTTGGAACATGACTTTGGGAGCAATTCAAAACGATGTTTTAGTAAAAGATATAGGGCAAAGGATAGGAGAGCAAGCAAAAAGATTAGGGATTCACATTAATTTTGCTCCCTCAGTAGACATAAACACCAACCCAAAAAATCCAATTATAGGAAATCGCTCCTTTGGGGAAGATAAACAGAATGTTGCTAGAAAAGGAATTGCTTTTATGCATGGAATGCATGAAGCAGGAATACTTTCTTCCGCAAAACATTTTCCAGGGCACGGAGACACTTCTACAGATTCCCATTTAGGTCTTCCGTCTATCAATTTTTCTATGGAACGGATAGAGGAGGTAGAATTATACCCCTTTAAAGAAATAATCAATGCAGGAGTTTCCTCTGTAATGGTTGCACACCTGGACATCCCTGCTATTGATGCTGGAATTCCTTCATCCTTATCTCAAAAAACAGTTCAAACCTTACTACAAGATTCGTTACAATTTAAAGGCTTAATTATTACTGATGCTTTAAATATGAAAGGAGCATCTGTAATTAGTACTAAACATGGAATTGATGTTTCAGCTTTTTTAGCAGGAAATGATATACTACTTATTCCAAACGATGTAAGTGCTGCTATTAAAAAAATGAAGCGAGCTTTTAAAGCAAAAAAATTGACAGAACAACGCTTAGCTCATTCAGTAAAGAAGATTTTAAAAGCCAAATATTTGGTTGGATTAAACAACAACAAAGAAATTTCTTCGGAGTTTTTGAGTGATAATTTGAATACAAATAAAGATGACTACTTAATTGAAAAAGCAATGCAAGCAGCGATAACCGTTGTTCAAAACAAGAATAACGTTTTGCCTCTAGAAAAGACCACAACATACGGATATCTTAAATTAGGAGATGATACAGGTTTAGATTTCAGGAACAGCTTATCAAAAGAAATCAAACTCCACCGAGTAAACGAATCACTCTCTAATTTTGAAATTATTAGTAATTTAAAAGATTATGAAAAAATAATTATTGGTTTTCATCGCTCTAATGATAATCCTTGGAAAGCTTCTAGCTTTTCAAAAAAAGAAATTCAACTCATTTCTGAATTGGTCAAGTCACACACAATTATATTAGATGTCTTTGTTAAACCATACGCATTAAGTAAAATAAATACCTTAGAGGGTATAGATGGTTTGGTGGTTAGTTACCAAAACAATATTCCAGCACAAATTGCATCTGCTGATATTCTTTTAGGAGATCGAAAAGCAACTGGTAAGTTGCCTGTTTCAATTTCTTCTTCATTTCCTGTAGGCGTGGGAATTGAATTAAATGGACCAACTAAAATTGGAAAAGGAACTCCTGAGTCTGTTGGAATTGATTCTAATTTGTTAAATCGAATTGATGATCTTGCTTTAATAGCAATCGATTCGCTAATGACGCCCGGAATGCAGATTTTAGTAGCACGACACGGCAAAGTAGTCTTTAGTAAAAGTTATGGTTTTCACACCTATGAAAAGAAAAAACCAGTTACCAATACCGATCTCTATGATTTAGCTTCACTTACTAAAGTTTTAGCAACGTTACCTCTAGTAATGAAGGAGGTAGACCAGGGTAAATTAACTTTAGAAACCCGCTTAGGAGATTTAAATGAAGAATGGAAACAATCTAACAAGGCGGACATAAGCATTCAGGATATGCTCTCACACTTCGCTAGACTAACCCCTTGGATTCCCTTTTATAAAGAAACCTTAAAAAAAGGGTCTTCAAAATTAAATAAGAAGTTTTATAGAAAACGAAAAAGCAAGCGTTTCTCTATTCCAGTTGCTGATCACTTTTATGGAAAAAGAGATTTACCTGAACTAATAAGTAATCAAATTCTTGAAAGTGAATTGCGAGATTCTCTAATTTATAAATACTCTGATTTGCCTTATTTCTTTATGAAAGATTTATTTGAAAATCGTTATAATGAGTCTCTTGAGGTTTTGGCTCGCGACTCTTTTTATCTTCCTTTAGGATTAAATCGAACAACATTTAATCCAAATAAGAATACACCAAACCAAACTATAATTCCCTCTGAAATTGATTCTTACTATCGAAATCAGGAATTAAAAGGAGAAGTTCATGACATGGCTGCTGCTATGTTGGGTGGTGTTGGAGGTCATGCAGGACTTTTTTCCAACGCAAGTGAAGTAGCGGTTTTAATGCAATTGTTTTTAAATAAAGGCACCTATGCTGGTAAACGCTATTTTTCGGCAGAAACATTTGATCAATTTAATCAATGCCTTTATTGTGATCAAGGCAACAGACGAGGAATAGGGTTTGATAAACCTCAATTAGAAGGTAGTGGTTCAACTTGTGGCTGTGTCCCTAAATCTAGTTTTGGTCATTCGGGTTTTACAGGCACATATGCTTGGGCAGATCCAGAAAACGAATTGATTTATATTTTTCTTTCCAACAGAACATATCCTACAATGGATAATAACTTATTATTAAAACATGACATTCGAACCCGAATTCAACAGTATATTTACGATTCAATTATAAATTAAAAACTCAAGACTTGAAAATAGCAATTGTATGTTATCCTACATTTGGTGGGAGTGGAGTAGTAGCTACAGAACTAGGCCTAGCATTAGCTCAACAAGGAAATGAAATACATTTCATTACATATAAGCAACCCGTTCGTTTAGATGCTCTAAGTGAAAACCTTCATTTTCATGAAGTAAACGTTCCAGATTATCCTCTTTTTCAATTTCAACCATATGAACTTGCTCTTTCGAGTAAATTAGTTGACATGGTTAAACTCCATAAAATCGAAGTTTTACATGTCCATTATGCTATTCCTCATGCATATGCAGCATATATGGCAAAGAAAATGTTGCAAGATCAGAGAATAAAATTACCTATTGTTACCACATTACATGGCACCGACATTACATTAGTTGGGAGTCATCCATTTTATAAATCTGCGGTAGAATTCAGTATCAATCATTCAGACTGTGTAACCTCAGTTTCTGAAAGTCTCAAGCAGGATACCCTTGATTTATTTAACATTAGAAAAGAAATACAAGTTATTCCAAATTTTGTTGATTTTACAAAGCATTCAAACCACAGCGAAGAATGTGAGCGTGGCGTAATAGCTCAATCTCATGAAAGAATTATTTCACACGTTAGTAATTTTCGTCCAGTTAAACGAATTATGGACGTGGTCAAAATTTTTGAAAAAATATTAAATGAAATCCCAGCGAAGTTAATAATGGTAGGCGAGGGGCCTGACAAAGAAAAAGCAATGGAATATTGTGCAAAACAAGGGATTGATGACTCTGTAAAATTCATTGGAAAAAGTAATCAAGTATTCGAAGTTCTTTGTTATTCAGATCTTTTTATATTACCCTCAGAAACCGAAAGCTTTGGTTTAGCTGCATTGGAAGCAATGATGATGAAAGTACCAGTAATTTCATCAAACACTGGAGGCTTATCGGAGGTCAACGTTGAAGGTAAAACAGGCTTTCTGTTCGATGTAGGTGACATCAATGGAATGGCTAAAAAAAGCATCGAACTCCTGAAAAACGATGACCTTTTAGAACAATTTAAAACCAATGCACAAAACGAAGCCAGAAAATTTGATTTAAATCAAATAGTTGATCGTTATATTGCCATCTATCAAGATGCTTTAGTTTTAGACTAAGTTTTATTTTGGATGATAAATTCGCTTAGCGTTTTTATATGCATCTTCTTTACTCAACGACATTGTTTTAGTTTTGAACTGAGTGTACATTTCCATTTGATCCCCATAATGAGGTGAATCTGGATGATCAGAACTTCCATAAGATATTGAAGATTCAATAAGTGTTCCTTCGGGAGTAAAGCGAACCAGTTCTATATAAGACTCTCCACTTACAACTTTTATCTTACCATCTTTATACAGTTTTGAATTCATAGAAGTAAGCACATCTGGTAATCCGAAAACAGGTAGTTCTTTATCTCCACGCACCAGTTTTTGATAGTCTCCTAATGTTATGTCGGTTGTTTTAAAATATTTTAACATATACGCTTTAGATTCTCGAAGAGCTTGTACTAAAAATGTTTTAGGAAATATTTTAGGTTCAGGTAATTTATCGTAATACTTATATAGACTATAATAGAATACAGCAAAGGAACCCGCGCCTATTGAAGTTGCATCTGTTTTTCTATCCCAGTTTTGGATTCTATCAATTAGTGGAGCTATGTCTGGGTATTTTTTTGAATCAATATCGAAAAGGGCATTAATATCCATCCAAGAAAAATTCATAACCGCAGGATATTGACGGTCATATTTCATGCGTTTAAAATCTTCATACGAAACTTTATCTTCGGCATCGATAAGTTCCTTAAGGCGTATCGACCTGTTGTTGTCATAGCGCTCAAAGCCCATATCCATAGAGAATTTATCTCCATCTGGATTATTGTCTTCATCACTTGACTTAAAAGGCGAATGGTTTGTATTATAAAAGTAACCAGATTTAGGTTGGAGTACCTGTGGTAACTCTTCTAGGTTATAGTATTCCGTCCAAAGGGTCTTCATCGTGTTTCCAGGAACCACTTCTTTCCAATTATATCCTACGGCTCTTTTTGGTATAAGACCGTTCGAAACATAGAAAATAGTATCGTTCTTATCCGCATATCCTATGTTATAGCCCGGCAGTGCTTTCATTTTTAAGATGTCATAAAACTCCTTAAATGATTTAGCCTTATTCATTCTCCACCATTGTTCTAAACCTCTAACTTCATAGAGTGCAGGTGTGCGTACAGCGTAATATCCTGATTTGTTTTTAAGCGTAGGACCATAAATACTACGGTAATATTTTTTGGTAACTTTTATTGGAATCCCAAGGAACTTAACGGTTAATTTTGCTTTAAATTTTTCTAAAGTATATTTTTCTCCATCGACCATATAAACTCCCCTTTTTTTAGGGTGCATTTCTAAAGCAAAGACATCGGTTTTATCAGGTTGATTTACGGTATGTGCCCATCCTAGATATTCGTTTGCTCCAATCAAAACACTTGGACTTCCTGCAAAAAGAGCTCCTATTATATTTGTTCCTTCTTCGCTACATAAGTGGGCTTCGTACCAAGAAACAGGACCGTCTAATGGCTGGTGGGTGTTGATGGCTAGATATGTATTTCCATCAGTAGTTTTGGAGCTGTTAAATGCAAATGTATTAGAACCTTTTGTTTCTTCTTTTGTAGGGGTATATTTTAAATCATTTTCTATAATTTTAGAAACCCAATAATCACCTTTAGAAGAAATAAATAATTGTAATTGAGCATAACGCATCATTCTTTTTGGAGTAACAGGAAAAAGCTCTTGAGATAAAATCTCCTCAGGATGAGTTTCTGCATATCGATTCATTCCGGCAGCATAGCCTTCCAATAACTTTTTATATTCAGGACTGGTTTTTACTTCAAAATCTCGTTCAACAAGTTCATCAGATCGAATAAACTGAGCAAGAAAATCAGCAGGCAACCCTTTAATTCCAAGATGCTTACTTAACATGTTATTTCCAGCTAAGTACGATTGCTGTATGGTTAAGAAATCATCTTCGGCATGAGCCCAAGCAAGTCCATAAGCAACTTCTGCATCAGTTTTTGCAAATATATGCGGAACACCATATGCATCTCGTGCAATGTCAACTCCATCAGGATTTATTTGTCCAAACAGGGTGAAACTATTAATTAAGAATAAGGATAGTAGATGTATTTTTAAAAGAGAATTTAACATGAATATATTTAATTTTTTATAAGTTTTCGTTCAAATAAGTATAATTTTAAAATTAAAGCTTTCTAATAACTATTCTCTTGTTTTTGTTAATTATTAGTTATTTAGCTCAATTATTTTGATGAAATAATCATTACTGGATATGGAAAACAGGCACGTGGTAAATTAACAGGTTCTGTTTCAACTGTTGATGTTTCGGATGCTATTCATTGTTTGTGGTTAATACTGCAGAAGCTCTTCAGCAAGAGATTCGGGTGTAACTGAAGGTAGTAATGGTACCGTGAGCAGATCCTAAAGTTCGTTTCCGTGGTAATGGGACTTTGCTACATTGTCGGAGGTGATGTTATGTATTTTTTAGAAACGAGTACTTTCATTTCTTCCAGGTAATTGAAATGTTAGGTTATTTTGATTCATTCGGTTAGGACTTTAAATCAATAAAAAAACATTATTTTTTAATTATTTATAGATGTTAATAGTCTGTAAACTATATAAACTCCAGTAACAGACCATATCCACCATCTATTTTTAATAAACCATTCCATAGTATTAATTTTTTAAAATTAATTCATATAATTATTTAAAATAGCATCCTTGTAAACCATAGAACACAAAATTCATAAAGGCTCTATATTAGAGTAACTATATTATAAAAAAAAACCTTTAGGGTCTAATATCATTCATTTATATTCAAACAGAACAACTCATGTCCATTCCACAACATTGTGGAGATTTAATTTTCCCTTCACATTTAGGGCATTGAGAAATTTGAACAGAAATTCCATCATCTAACTGTAGCGTTCCATTTACTAAAGGTTCGATACAAGTCGCACAACTCGCGTTTACTGCCATTTGACACTTTTCACATTTATATGTTTCCATAAGACTTGATTTTAATTTTTTATTTTGTTTGTAAAATCCTAAACAAATTTAATTTGTAGACTTTTATATACGCTCTTTAATCTCGATTACAATTAAAATTGCTAAACAAAATAAAAATGTATAGACCACGATGCCTCCTACTCCCATAATCGTACTTTTTAGTTTAAACAAATATAATAAAGTGAAAGGTCAAATTAGTAAATGTTAACAAAAGATAATTGATTAAATTAACCAATCAGATATTGAAATTTAAAAAACAATTGGGATTTATTAAATTGTAGTATTTGAAAATGGGCATCCTCAAGGTCTTCAATCGTCGTTTGATTTCCCCCAAAATAAAAGATAGTTGAAGGATTTGGATTCCATTGAATTAAAGGTTGAATATAAAATTGATTGGTAAAACTATTTTTCTCAGCAATTATTCGAACATTAAATGCCTGATTAAATTGGTAACGAACATTTAGTCGGGTTATTGATCCTTTAAAGTAATCTGAACTACCATTTGTTCGCTCTAATCGGGAATAACGATAAGATGGATTTACATTTAGTTTGTCGTTAATTTGAATACCTAATGTTAAATATGATGATCGAAGCAAACCTACTTCAGGTATTAGTTCATTCATTGAAAGATCTTTTCCAGTAGTAGCGCTCATTCTAAAGTTAAACGATTCTGAGGGTGCACCTGAAAGTGAAAACTGATGGGTTGGGAGGTTTCTGAATCGAACCCCTAAAAAAGTTTTCACAGCGTCAAAGTCTAGCGTATAATTAAGTTCAGTTTGTACGTAAGTTTTTATAAATGCGGCAAGATCAACACTGAAGTTTTTAAAAAGATCTTGGTGTGTGTATACTAAATCTATTTTAGTTCCAAAACCAAAAGCTTGTAATCCAGGCTTGTTGATTATATTAACGTAACGATGAACTACTGTTCCCCATCTTCGGTTATTACGCACTACAAAGCCAATGTCAGCACGATATTGAGGAGAAATATCTCTGTAGAAAAATACACTTTTCCAGTGTTCTGTGTTTCTGTATAATTGAAAATACAGTGCATTTCCATTTAATTTATCCCCATCTAAAGCAATTGACTTTCCTTGAATACTTTCTTCGGTATTGATCCAATCTTGAACAGGCTCTTTATTAAAATTCTTAAATACTTCAAAACTTAAACGCCATTTTTTATTTAGTAGAAAAAGCCCATCTATTCCAATTAAATTTCCATAACCACCTCCATCATAAAATCGGCTGGTCACTACTGCTCCAAATCTTGATGTATTGCTTATTAAGTTTTGATACCGAAAAACATTGACTAAACTTTTACCTCCACTTCCCATAAAAGACCGGTCTTCACCACCAACTAGGTAGGGCGAGACATTATCTAAGGCACTCAAAACAAAGAAACGTGATATTTTACCTTGACTAATTATTTTAGCAGCTACGGTAGGCTCTGCTATTGATCTTGAATAAAAAGCACCTCCAGAAAAATTAACTAAATCTGATCCGCGATTAAAGAAAGGCCTACGCTCAGGATACAATAATGAGAACGAAGAATTAACATCTATCTGGGTTACATCAGCTTCTACTTGAGAAAAATCAGGGTTTATTGTAACCTCTAAACTGGTGTTTTTATTGAGGTCTAAATTAACCCCTAAACCAACACCAAACTTAGGTTTTCCGTAAGTTATCTTTGTTTCTGGAGTTTCTCTTTCACCAGATAAGTTACTTGACAAATAGGGTAAAAACTCTAAGCGATTATCAATTTCAACATCATTTAGAACGAGTCTGTCAGTAGTTTGACAAACTTCACACGAATTATCTCGATCACGGGGTTGACTGCTTACTTCAATTAAATTCCCGTTTTCTACGTACCTTCTGTAAAAGTTAACATGCCAGGTTTGATTTTTTCCATTTGGAAAAGGGATTTCTGAAAAAGGAATTTTCATTTCAACTTGATACCCATCAGCAACGATTGTTCCTTTAGATTCAAAGTTTACATTAAAACTAGCGTCATATCGATCTTCATCCGAAAGTGCATTTACTTGTTTAATATCAAATTGACTTCCTAAAGCATTTACGGCTAACCCTAAATTATTTCTTGCATCCGCATACGGGTCTAAGCGTAACAATATTACATCATCGTTCCAAAAGTTATTGTCGTCCCTAGGTCGTATAGAAGCACGAATGTTTTCGGGGTTATCCTTAGCATAAATACCAACAAACAAATAACGCCCCGAGTAGGTAATATATGCAATTGTTTCTTTTCTTGCGGCTATGTTGTTTGCAGGTGAAAATTCAAAATCAAGTGGAATTTGGACTGCATTTCCCCATTCACCATCAGATAAAACACCATCGATATTTATTTTTGAAACCTCAGATTTTTTTGGAGTAAAGGTGTCTTGACACCTGCCCAAAACACTATATAAAAAAAGACAAATAAAAATAGTGATTCTCATAAATTCATTCTAAAAATGACTGGATTATTTTTACTAATTGTTAAAAGTAAACTATTACTTCAAATAAAAAAAAACTTCGATTTATATGATGGTTCTTTATGATTTTAAATAGTAACATTTATGGACAGGTGTAAATGGCAATTATTTCGCCGTTTGACTTATTCACTTGAATTATTTTATTAAAATCACGAAGTTTCATGTGTGCAGATCCTTCTGTATCAAAAACAAGCCTACTTGAGAAAAAATAATTATCGTTATAAACAATAAAATCTCCAACAAGTGGTTCTGACGCTGCTCCAGAATGATAGGCCCTGTTGAAATAAGTCGATTCTGTTAAACTACAGTAATACCCCTCAATTTCAATATCAATTGTATTTGAAGTCAAGCTAGTTTTATAATTATTTCCGATATAAATAGGCCAGGGGCATCCGTTTAAAAAAGAAACTCCTGCAGCGAATGGACAATCATCTATGGGGTCTAAAAATCCATCATTATCTGTGTCAGGAGGACATACTGAGACCGTTATTGAATCAGAATCTAAAAACTCGGGAGGCTCTCCAGGGCAGCTAATATACCCCCGAATCATGTATTTTCCTCCTAAAGTTGGAGATATCGTCGCTTGATTTATACTTCCATCTAGGGTCCTAAAATCAGAACCGCTGCTATACTGCCATTCAAAACTTGTAAAAAGATCCATATTACCTGATGAAAGACCTAAATTAGGTAAACAATAACCATACAGACCGGAGCCGATAATTTCTGTTGGAAATTCAGGAGGAGAAGAAAATCCAGAATAAAAAGCACCCGATGATGCTGCTCCATTTTGGTTAAAATAAGAGCAATACAACTCATCGTTACCAACAAGAGAAACATTCCCATTTAGATTTGAAATAACATAGGATTGATAATCTACATTTCCCAAAACATCAAAAGGACCACTCATCGTTGCAACAGACAGGGATTCTATGGCCTGATTGGAGTTGTTGTCATCCGATAGGGTAATGATTGCATTTTTTTTGCTTATGATATTTAGGTTACCTGTATAAACTGTAGTTCCAATATTATTAATAAGCGGAATGTTATCTACATCTCCAAGACTAGAGCATTTTAGAGGTGGAACAAAGAACAAGCCTTGATTTGCTTCACTGTTTCCGGACCCTATTCCTTGAAAAGCAAAAACAGGGGCAGAGGACTGAATATACATATTCCCTTCTGGAGAATATAAATCTCCTTCAATCAAATAATAATCTCCTGCATCGATACTTAAATCAACAGGGGCAGTAATGTATGATCCAGATATATTAGCTCCTTTACCGTGTACAAAAGCATTAGTAACAAGGTTACCATTGATCGTTATTGTGGTTTCGTTTGAGTGAGCAACAAGCAATATATTTTCCCATCCATCTGATCCCATTCCTTTAACAAAAATATATTCGGTACCCACTTTACTATAATCTACAAGTTGATCAAAACCAAAATCTCTTCCGCCTCCATTATGAAAGCTACCATTCATAGATCCACTATTAACAACTACAGGTTTGTTTGCACTTATGTAGGCTCCAATAAGCCCATCCGAATTTGTTTTTTGAGAAGCTTCAAATTCTAGTGCCGATGTAACGTCAGTTCCTTGATCAGATCGCGTAATTATGGTATAACTTTCTCCTCTATTAAGCATAAAGGAAATGTCGTTTAACATTCCTGAATCTGAGATTCCTAAATTTTTTTCATTAAAGTCCAATAGGTCAACCCCGTCTTTAATATTATTAACAACTATTTGGGTATTGTTTTCTGAAGCCATAATAGAAAGAAACGACGAATAGTTAGATAGCGGATTGTAGTTTGTAAAAGCACCTACCCTAAAATCAGTTCCTAAGGCAGCACCACCTTTACTTACCAATGCTCCTGCCTGAGCATCGCTTCCTATTCTTAAAGCTACATATACTTCAGAAGAAGCCTCTACGATATATCCTTTGTTTGTAATTACTTTACTTGTTGAAGAAACGACGTCTGAACTACTGGCTCCAATAGCAATTTGAGATTCATCAGTACCTCCAGGAGCATCAATAGTAAAAGTATAAGGAGATGAATTTGCAATAACTGCTGAAGTGACACCCCCACCAACAGCTCTAATGTTGACTGTTACTGATGCTGTACTGGGAGTTGATATATAAAAATAGTGGCCTTGGTTTGGAATGGCATTGCTACCCGTTTCACTTGAATAAGCAACTGGCGGCACATAATGTGTTTTGCTTAGTTGAGCATACAAGGAACCATGTATGAGTAATAATATAAATAGAGTAAAAAAACCTCTCATTAAGTTATATCTAGTTTTCCAGATTACAACATTCTAAAAATAATAACAATGAAACCCTTATTCTTCGGGCTAAGAATATACAATTGTTTTATAGTTAGAAGCAGATTCAATTTCAATTGAATCATAAAGTAAAATTCATAAGTAAAGATACATATATGCTATAAATTTCAAATAATATATTTCTTGTTTATTTAAATAACATCAAACCTTTTGATTTTAAGTTCTTTAAAAAAAAAGACAATAAAGATGATATATTAAATAATAATTGTAAATTGAATATAAGTAATTATATTAATTAAAATTATGGCTGTTGTTTCCTGTCCTGAATGTAAAAAACCAACACAATCTGGTGGCTATGAATCTTGGCAAATTATTGTTGCTATCTGCTTTTTCCCAATTGGTTTATTAGCTCTGTTAATGTCCAAAAAACCAACTTCATGTAATTCATGTGGTTTTATTTGGCAAGGATAAATTATGTTTACAGGAATAGTTTCTCGCAAAACAGAATTAACTGATTTAAATGAAATTAGTGAGCGCTTAAATTTTTTAGGTATGCCCGTTTTAAGTAGTTCAAACCTAATTTCATTTCATTCATCGTCTACGTTTCATGATCAGAAAACTCAAGTTTCTCTTTATAAAAACAAAAAGAATGAGACATTTATTAACATCCAATATAGTTTTATTCCTAATGTTTTATCTTGGATTTTAGGCATTTGTTTTTTCCCATTAGGTTTTCTGATTTTTATAATTCCAAGCAAAGAAAAAGATGACTTCCAATTTCTCATCAATACAATCGATCTTTAATCGTTTCAAAGAGCTTTTTATTTTAGCTGGAATTGTTTTATACATCTTATTTAAGGGTGCTTATATTCCCCATTTTTGTCTAATAGAAACATTTATTGGATTAAAATGTAGTTTCTGCGACATCACGCATTCTTACGATTTAATTTTTGAAGGACAATTTTTGAATGCTTTAAAAGTTAATTTTTTGTCTTTTGGGTTAATTTTTTATTTATCTGTAAACCTCATCCTAAGACAATTTAATAAAATGAAAAATGTTTTATTGATGAATAAACTTTTTTTTATATGCTGTATTGTACAGTTTATTAATGTGAACTTATAAAAAAAACGGAATGCTGTTACTATGCGAAACGTATATTTCATTATTTATGTAAGACCCAAATTAACTAGTGTTTTCAGGCATAAGAAACTAAAAGAATAGTACGTTACTTTCCAATACAGAAGTTTTTAAAAATATTACCTAACAATTCATCATTTGTAACCTCTCCTGTAATCTCTCCCAAATGAAACAATGCTTGACGTAAGTCAATTGACAAAAGATCACCGCTAAGACCATTACTTAATCCGTTTTGAATTGCGATCACTTCTTTTTGAGCAGCATAGAGTGAGCCATAATGTCTGGAATTGGTAACAATACTCTGATCTTGGGTTGGATTAAGTTTAAAATGATCTGTAAGTAATTCGATAAGGACATCAATATTGGAATTCATTTTTGCACTTATCGATACCGATTGATAACCCTGAATCTGCTCGGGTATTTTAAACATATGATTTTGATCTTTTTTATTAAAAACAACCAGTAGCTTTTTGTTGGGGTATTGGCTTTTAAACGCTCTTAACTCAGTTGTTAAAGGATTTTGGTTTTTTAAAAATTCTGTTAGATCTACCAAATGAAAAACAAAGGATGCTAATTCAATTTTCTCTCTTGTTTTTTTAATTCCAATTTTCTCAATTGTATTTTCAGTTTCCCGAATTCCTGCCGTATCTATAAACCTAAAGCAAACTCCTTCTAGTGTAATTTCGTCTTCAATACTGTCTCGTGTAGTTCCAGCAATATCACTTACTATGGCTTTGTCTTCATTGAGTAAGCAATTTAATAATGTTGATTTACCTACATTGGGAGGTCCGACGATTGCAATAGGAACTCCTTTTTTAATTACATTTCCAAGCGCAAATGAATCGAGTAAGTTTTTGAGAACCGTTTGTATCTTAAGTAATAAACTTTCTAATTGTTTTCGATCAGCAAAGGCTACATCTTCTTCTGCAAAATCAAGTTCAAGTTCAATTAGAGATGCAAAATTAAGTAATTCTTGTCTTAGATTCTTAATTTCAGAACTAAAACCTCCTCGCATTTGTTGTATAGCCAATTGGTGACTTGCTTCATTTTCTGATGCTATTAGGTCTGCTACTGCTTCTGCTTTAGACAGGTCCATCTTGCCATTCAAAAATGCACGTAAAGTAAACTCCCCTGGTTTTGCAGTCTGAGCGCCTTTCTCTATGAGAATCTTTATTATTTGTTGTTGGATGTAGGGGCTGCCGTGGCATGAAATCTCTATAACATCTTCACCTGTATAGGAATGCGGGTTCTTAAAAACACTAACTAAGACTTCATCTATAACCGTGTTTTGATGAATAATGTCTCCTAAATGTATGCTGTGACTCTTTTGATTCATTAAAAGCTTTTCGGAACGTGCCTTAAAAACCGAATCGGTTAGACCTATAGCCTCGGACCCCGAAAGTCTTATTACTGCTATTGCTCCTGCACCACATGCAGTGGATAGCGCTATTATTGTTCCTTCAGTTATCATGTGATAAAATTAAACATTAATACTGTTTTCGCAGGTATTCTGCTTTTAAATTAAAGAAAATCACAAATTAACTGTTCAGATATTTTTAGTAAAAGTTGCCCTTTTTTTGTGTAACCGGTTTTCATAGTTTTTCCACATTTGCTGAATTGCCTTATTTTCTTCTAGCTCTGGGTTAGTTTCCACAATAGTAATTCCTCGCTTATTAAAAGTCTTTTGAATGTCGTTAAAAAGCATAGCAGTAACGCCTTTGTTTTGATAGTCTGGATGAACACCTATTAAATAAAACGAAGCACGATTATTAAAATACTGAGCCCACAATACACGTAAAAATCCAAAAGGAAAAAAGGAACCGTTTGCTTTTTTAAGTGCTTTTGTAAAGGAAGGCATAATGATCACAAAGGCTATTAGTTTATTGTCTTTATCGGTAACACATTTTATAAATTCGGGATGTATGTATCGAAAATATTTTTCCTTGTAATGCTTTATTTGGTAGGGTTGAACCGGCACAAAGGTTTGAAGTTTATTGTAGGTCTGTGCTAGTAATTCAAACATTTGTTCAACATAGGGAAGAATTTCATTTGTTTTTTTGAATTTCAATAGCTTAAGATCATAACGATCTGATATTATTTTTGAAAACCTTTTTACTTTTTCTGGCGCTTCCTCAAATGGAGCAATTTTCATTTCATACTCTACCCATTGTGCGAGTTTTCGGTATCCTAAAGCCTCTAGGTGCTTTGCATAATAGGGGTGGTTGTATTGGGTAATCATGGTGTTCATTTCATCGAAACCATAAATTAGAAGTCCGGCTTTGTCAAGGTTAGAAAACCCAACAGGGCCTTCAATGAAATCCAATTGGTGTGCTTTTCCAAATTTAACAACTTCTGAAAGTAGGGCTTCACTTACTTCTAGATCATCAATAAAATCGAACCAGCCAAAACGAACTTTGTTTTTTTTAAGCTCTTTAACTTCAACCCAATTGACCATGGCAGCAACTCTACCTGCTAGTTTGTTATTTTTATAGACTAGAAAAAAGGAGGCATCTGCATTTTGAAAAACAGGATTTTTTTCTGAGTCTACTACCTCAAGTTCTTCTTTTGTTATTGGTGGAACCCAGAAAGGATTACCTTTATAAAGTTCAAATGGAAATTGAACAAAATCTTTAAAATGAGCAGGATTTTTTGCTTTTTGAATTCGAATCATAGGTTAATTTCTTCTTGCCCGACGTCGAGCTTTCTTTTGAGCTTTTTCTGCCTTACGGAATTGTTTTTCTTGGTCTTTAAGCTCTTTTTTTAATACTTTATTGGACTCTTTTGCGTCTTTTGGATTCCTATTATCTTTATGAAAATCTAGACGGTAAGAAACCCCAGCATTGATTGAAAATAGGGAAGGAGAGTCTTTTGTGTTTATTCCCACGGTTCCTTCAATCTGAATGTCATCGGTAAACAAAAATGCTGCACCAGTTCTCAAGATTTGGTCTACATATACATCACCAGAAACACCTTGTGTTTCCATATAAACAGACCATTTTGGACTGAATGTATGGGTCAATGTTAGTATGTAGGAAAACTCAGGAAAGTCTGAAGCAATCCTGTTGTACGAAAAGTTTGTTACAAAAACCCAAGTTCCAAAAAAATGCGATTGGGTCGCTACAGTTCCTCGGTAACTTAAAAAGGGTTCTACAGCACCCCTATCTCCTATATTTTGATAAAGAATGGGGCGATGAATTAAATTAAAGAGATCATCATAAGGTGCTAACTTGGTTTCTTCGTCCAAATTAAAATTAGCACCAACCGTTACAGATACTGCTGGTATTAAGTCTCGTAATCTAAATTTATTATTTGCGTCCCAACTGAATACATTAATTTCTTGTCCATTTTTAAAAGGATCATATACTAAATACTTTATTCCTATAAAATTTCTTAAAAATCCCTTTTGATCATAAACAGGGTTTGGTTCAATTAGTTTACTCTTAAGTTTTCCAAGCAGATAAGAACCTTCGTAGGTCAATTCTAACTCTTCTTTCAAAAAGCCCCATCGGAGAGAGAGAAACCCAACGCCGGCGGAAGCCTCTGAATTGTTATATCCTTTATGTTTATATTTCCTATACTCGGTTCCAGTTTCAAATTGAACAACCCCCGTTCCAACAGAAAAGGCACCGATAGATTCTCCCGGACGATTCGAATTAATTTGATCCGTATATTGTGCGGTGACTTTGAAATTCACAAATAAAATTACGCCCAAAAGAATTCCAAATCGCATCTTTAAATTTTATAGCAATATAAGTGCTTTTAGAGAATTAAACTATTTATTTTAACAAGCAACATTGTATATAAATCATGCGAATTAGTTAAATTTGATCGATTAAATATTTTTTTTTGTTATATTCCATCTTTATATTTCTCGCACTTATCTTCTTGCTAAGAAAGCTTACACCTTGGATTTTACACTTTTTTTTAGGCCGCTTATTTAGGAAAGTTCAAGCACAGCAAAATCAGCAACAACAAAAACAAAACAAGACCACCGCAAACCCGAAAAAAACTAAAACTTCTTCAGAAAATCTAGGAGAATATATTGATTATGAAGAAATTGATTAGTTTAAATCAGCTTAAAAATTTACTCCCGCACTTGGCGGTTGTTGTTGGATTCATTGTCGTTTCATTTGCTGTTTTTTATCCTGTTTTACAAGGAAAAAAACTGATACAATCCGATATTCAGCAATACCAAGGAATGTCAAGACAATTACAAGACTCTCGAAAAGAAGGTAAGGAGTTGTACTGGATTGATAATGCTTTTGGTGGTATGCCTGCCTATCAATTAGGGGCAAAGTATCCCTTTGACTTTTTAACTCCAATTCATAAGCTTTTTCAAACATTGCCGCATCCAACATTTTTAGTTTTCCTCTATCTACTGGGTTGTTACCTGTTTTTGATTTCTATGCGTTTTCCCATGAAATATGCAGTTTTCGGAGCTCTTGCATATGGACTTTCAACCTATCTTTTGATCATTATTCAGGTAGGACATAACACCAAAGCCCAAGCCTTAGGCTATTTGCCCTTTGTACTTGCAGGAGTTCAATGGATTTTTCGTAAAAAATATTTTTGGGGTTTTGCTTTTAGCACCTTTGCAATTGCATTGCAAATTCGAGCAAATCATTACCAGATGACTTATTATATGTTGTTGTTTTTATTAATATTTGGTTTTGTACAAGTATTGGAGCATTATAAAAATAAGGAATTAAAAGACTTGTACACAAAAGTTGGAGTACTAGCTGCTGCTGGAGTTTTGGCTCTTGGACTCAATGCAACTGCACTCATGGCTACTTCCGAATACGCAAAATTTAGCACTCGAGGTAAAAGCGAACTTACGTTATCTGCTACCGGTAAACCTGTCGAAATTTCTTCGGGTCTATCCTACGATTACATAACTGAATATAGCTATGGTGTATTCGAAAGTTTAAACCTCATTATTCCGCGTATTCAAGGTGGCGGTTCTGGAGAAGACCTTGGAACTTCATCAGAACTTTATGAGTACCTAGTTAAAGAAGGAGTTAGTAAACAACAAGCAAAAGGGTTTAGTGAAAATGCTCCGACTTATTGGGGTGATCAGCCCATTCTCGAAGCTCCAGCATACGTTGGGGTGGTTGTAGTTTTCTTGGCTTTATTAGCTCTTTTTCTGAGTTGGAATAATAACAAAAGATGGTTGTTGTTTGGGATAATTCTATCACTTACGCTTTCATGGGGTAAAAACTTTTCTTTTCTAACACAATTCTTTATAGACTATGTTCCTATGTACAGCAAGTTTAGGGCTGTTTCATCAATACAAGTTATTTTAGAACTGGCTTTTCCAGTTCTTGCTACTATTGGATTATATGAATATTTTCAAGCCTCAAAAAAGGTTCGAAATAAAGCCTTAATAATAACTGCTTTTAGTTTTTTAGGACTAGGACTTTTCCTTTTAATAATTAAAGGCTTTCATTCTTTTGAAGGAATTTCTGACAGTTATTACAAGCAAGTATTTGGTGCAGAAATAATGCAACAAGTTTATTATGCAAGAAAAGCTATCTATACCGAAGACATCAATCGTTTGTTTTTATTTGTAACCTTAACAGGAGGAACATTATTGGCTTTTACTTATAATAAATTAAAGGCTAATGTAGCTTTAGGTATTGTTTTTCTTTTGATGCTAATAGATTTAGGAGGAATTTCAAACCGCTATATGAACAGAGACTTGTTCCAAAACAAGTCGCGTTCAAAAAATGCGTTTACCATATCTGTTTCGGATCAAGCAATTTTAAATGATACGACCCGATATCGTGTATATGAAGCAGGCTTGCGATTGACTGGAGCAAGAACCTCCTATTTTCATAATGCTATTGGCGGCTATCATGGAGCTAAGCCCAGGAGATACCAAGAGGTTTTCGAATTATTTACAACACTTCAAAGGGAAGAGATTTTAAACATCCTTAATGTAAAATATGTTCTTTATGAAAATGATGAGGGAGGCTTGAAACCCTTGATGAATCCTGAGAATCTAGGTAATGCCTGGTTTGTTGAAAACCTCGAAATTACCAATAGCCCTGATCAAACCTATCAAAAGCTTGCTACAATTGATTTTGCCAAAACAGCCGTAAGTGAATCGGAATTAGTAAAAGACCTACCTAAAGCCTATGCTCTAGATTCTCAAGCTTCCATAATCTTGACTAATAATGAGCCTGGAAATCTCAAATATAAATCTAGTTCTTCTAAAGATGCCTTTATTGTCTTTTCTGAAATGCACTATCCTGAGGGTTGGATTGCTAAGATTGATGGAGTAGAGCAACCTCATTTCAATGTCGATTATATTTTAAGGGGAATGGCTGTTCCTAAGGGAACCCATTCAATAGAATTTGTGTTTGACCCACCTGTTGTTCGCTTGGGTGGATCGATTCAGTGGATTAGCTTTCTAGTCCTAATGAGCTTAATGGCTTTTGGAATAAGAAATCAAATCAAAAACACTATATTATAGTCCATGGGAACCATTGCAAGACAATCATTTTATAACGTAATAAGTATTCTAATTGCTTTTGCATTAGGCGGTCTTAATACCATTGTGTTTTATCCAAGAGTTATGGGTCCTGAATTTCACGGTCTAATCGTTGCAATGCTTGCGAATTCAAATATAGTTCAACCGATATTCTCCTACGGTATTCAATTTTCTGTCATCAAGTTTTATTCTGCTTGTACATCCAAAAGAGAACAAGACAACCTGCTTATTTTCTCTATTTTTTTACCATTATTAGTAATTATACCATTGATAGTTACGGTTTATCAATTTGAATCAATCACAAATTATTTGTTTGCAGATGATTCTCCCGCAAAAAGCTTTTTGTTTTTAATCTTTGGCGTAGCGGTTGCCACAGCATATTTTGAGATTTTTTATAGTTGGTTACGGATTCAAAAAAATACAGTTTTTGGTAATTTTTTAAAAGAAGTATACCAGCGCGTAATGATTACGGTTCTATTGTCTTTATATCTTGTAGGTTGGCTTGATTTTGATGGTTTTGTGATTACATTGATTATAGGTTATTACGTGCGATTACTTTTGATTCTAAGTTATGCTCTATGGGCCTATCGCCCAGAAATACATTGGCAATTACCAAGTAATATAGGGGTTGTTTTACGCTATTGTAGCTATATTTTTTTTACAGGCTTTTCGGCAAGTCTTATTTTAGATCTGGACAAGTCCATGATCGAACAGATTTTGAAGCCCGAATATGTTTCTTTTTATACTGTTGCAATTTTTATTGCTGCTGTAATCGACGCACCCTCTAGGGCTATGGTCCAAATAGTAAGTCCAATGGTGGCCGAAGCTTTGAATGAGAATAAACAAGAACGTTTGGAAGAACTCTTAAAGAAAAGCTCTTTGAATCTATTTTTAGTTTCAGGTCTACTTTTTGTTTTAATCACAACTAACTTAGATGCTATTTATAAGTTGATTGAAATTTTAAACGAAAAAAAAGGCTATGCTACTGGGTTGCCTATTGTTTTATTAATAGCCGTTACAAAGCTTTTTTCGGCATCTTTGGGTTGTTTAAATAACATCATCACCAATTCAGAATATTACAGGTATCTTCTGATCTTTTCAATAGGGGCAGCCTCTCTTGCTTTTGCTCTTAATTTAGAATTCATAAACTCTTATGGCTTTGTGGGGGCTGCAATTGCCTCGCTAGTTGTTGTTACACTCTTTAATTTTCTAAAAATAGTACTTGTCTATTTTAAATTAAAAATACATCCGTTTAGTTTAAATTCTCTATGGACTTTACTGCTTATACTGGGATTATATTTTATATTCAAAAACATAGAGATTGATGTAGCTCCTTTCTATTCGATACTTATTAAGTCTTTAGTTGCTGGAGTATTATACTTAGTTCTAAGCTATTTTTTAGTGTTATCTGAAGATGTAAATGAATTTATAAATAAGTTCCTTAAAAAACAATAGCCTGCAGTTTTTTCTGCAGGCTATTCAAACAAAATTTTTAAACCAGTAGTTCAATTATGAAATTAAATAAACTATAAAGATCCTTTCAATTACTGTGCCAAACTAATAAACTAGAAGTTAAGGAGCTGTATATCATTTATTTAACTTTCTAGCTAAAAACTGACCCGTAAAAGATTTCTTTATTTTCGAAAGTTCTTCGGGAGTTCCTTCTCCCAAAAGTTCCCCGCCTTTATTTCCACCTTCTGGGCCAAGATCAATTACATGATCAGCGCATTTTATAAGGTCAATATTATGTTCAACTACGACCAAAGAATGTCCTCTTTCTAAGAGTGCTTCAAAGGAAGTTAATAGTTTTTTTATGTCATGAAAATGTAAGCCAGTAGTAGGCTCATCAAAAATAAAGAGGATTTTGTCCCGATGATCTCCTTTTCCAATAAAGGAAGCCAGCTTTATACGTTGAGCTTCACCTCCAGATAGTGTAGCTGATGATTGTCCTAGAGAAACATAGCCAAGCCCTACTTTTTGAAGAGGCTTGAGTTTTTTCACTAATTTGGTTTGTTTGTGTTCTTCAAAAAATGCAATTGCATCATCTACAGTAAGCTCTAAAATAGCGTCAATTGATTTGCTTTCGAATTGTACTTCACGGACTTCTTTTTTGAAGCGCTTTCCTCTGCAATGCTCACATTGTAAGACCACATCCGCCATGAATTGCATTTCAATGGTAACGACTCCTTCGCCTTTGCAGGATTCACATCTACCGCCATCTACATTAAAGGAGAAATGCTTTGCTTGGTAGTTTCTCATTTTTGATAGGGAAAGTCCAGCAAATAAAGCACGAATATCATCGTAAGCTTTAATGTAGGTTACAGGATTTGATCTTGAGGATCTACCAATAGGGTTTTGATCTATAAATTCGACATGTTTGATTGATTCATAGTTTCCTTGGAGTGAATTAAATTGTCCTGGTTTTTCTATGAAAACACCTAATTCACGCTGTAGTGCTGGATATAATATTTTTTTAACAAGTGTACTTTTGCCACTTCCTGAAACCCCAGTAACTACTGTCATTGAGTTTAAAGGGAAATGGGCTGTAATGTTTTGAAGATTATTTTCTCGTGCTCCCGTAACTATAATTTGTTCATGACTTTTACGTCGAATTGCAGGAACTTCAATTTTTAATTTTCCTGTTAGATATTGAGCTGTTAATGAGGACGATTTCAAGATTTCTTTCATTGTACCCTGCGCAACAACTCTTCCGCCTAATGTTCCTGCTTCTGGCCCCATATCAATTATACAGTCTGCGGCTTGCATAATTTCCTCATCATGTTCTACCACAAGAACAGTATTTCCAAGATCACGCAGTTTTTTTAATATTTTAATTAAACGCTCATTATCTCTAGAATGAAGCCCAATACTCGGTTCATCCAAAATGTACATTGAACCAACCAGGCTACTTCCCAAAGAAGTTGCAAGGTTTATCCTTTGAGATTCACCTCCTGAAAGTGAGTTTGATTTTCGATTGAGTGTTAAGTAGCCTAAACCAACATCTTTAATGAAGTTTAACCTACTTTTAATTTCAGTGAATAATCGTTCGGCAACTTCTTTCTGTTGATTAGACAACTGTATTTTATTAAAAAACTCCAAGAGATCATCTAAAGGCTCATTTACTAATTCAGACAAACTCTTTCCATTGACCTTTACAAATGCAGCCTCGGGCTTTAGACGTGCACCTTGGCATGAACTACAATGAGTTTTTCCACGGTATCTTGATAAAAGAACACGGTTTTGAATTTTATAGTTTTTTGCTTGAATTTTTTTGAAGAATTCATTAAGTCCAGTGAAATAGGAATTCCCGTTCCAGAGTAAATCCTTGTCTTCCTGTTCTAATTTAAAGTAAGGTTTGTGGATTGGAAAGTCAAAACGGTAAGCATTATTTATTAGTTCTTCATAAAACTTCTTCATAGTTGCACCCTTCCAAGGGGCAATAGCTTCCTCAAAAATAGAAAGTCCCGTGTTTGGAATTACTAATTCGGGATCAACACCAATGATATCTCCATATCCCTCACATACAGGACAGGCACCAAAAGGATTGTTGAAGCTAAATAAATGAACATTCGGCGTAACAAATTGCATTCCGTCAGCTTCAAAGTTACTTGAGAATGTTTTTCGATTTTCACCCTCTATAGAAACTACAGAACAGCTTCCGTTCCCCTCAAAAAATGCAATTTCAACGGCATCAGATAAGCGATTCTTGAAATCTTCTTCTTTTTTAAGAATAATTCGATCTACAACAAGTTCGAATTTTTCAGGTGGATTGTTAGCAACTTCATCCAGTCTTAGCATTTTTCCGTAAGCAAAGATTCGCGCAAATCCTTGTTGAATTAAAATTTTAACAACTTCTTTTGTACTTCTTTTTTCAGTGTTTGCAACCTTTGTTAACAGAAGTAATTTAGTGTTTTCTTCTAGTGTGAATATATGTTTCACTACATCGGCTAAAGTATCTTTTTTAACAACCGTATTGGAAATAGGAGAGAAGGTAACTCCAATTCTAGCATAAAGTAGTTTTAGATAATCATAGATTTCTGTCTTGGTTCCAACTGTGGACCTTGGGTTAGTAGAATTTACTTTTTGTTCAACAGCAATAGCTGGAGAAATTCCAATTATTTGATCAACTTTGGGCTTGTTCAACCTTCCCATAAACTGACGAGCATAAGAAGAAAGACTTTCTACATACCTTCGCTGACCTTCGGCATAGAGAGTGTCAAATGCCAAAGAGGATTTACCTGAACCAGACAATCCAGTAATTACAGTAAGGTTGTTTCGCTCAAGAGCTAAATCAACGTTTTTAAGGTTGTGAAGCTGAGCTCCTAAGATGATGATGTGATCTTTAGGATTTAATTTTCTAAGGTCTTGCATACTAAAAATGAAGATTGAAAGATACAACTTATCTAACAATTTTATCCTTAGGTCTGACTTATCTTATAGTTGGTAATCTAAAAAATTAACTTAAGACTTTTGCTTTGTGTTTTTGAGATATAATTGCTCTACTTTAGTTCTAGCCCAAGGTGTTTTTCTTAGAAATTTTAAGCTTGAATTAATTGAAGGATCATGAGTAAAGCATCGAATGGATATTTTACTCCCCAATTCCTCAAATCCATAATAAGAAACCAGATGGTTTAATACATCAACCAATTTAACTCCATGTAACGGATTGTTGAGTTGCTGCTCAAGTTTTTCAGACATCAGTTAATTTTCCTCAAAGGTAGGGGTTTAGATTGTTGAGAAAAAGAAATAATTAAATGAAATCCTTAACGATAACAGCTGCAAATTATTGTAGACTTAAATAAAAAATGTATATTTGATTTATTAAACTATATATTTATACAACAACTCTACTTTTAAATTTATCGAAAACCAACTCCCATTGGGTGTTTAAAAGTAATGTATATGTCAGTTTCCCTCATTAAAGAAAAAGATAGTGTCCTTGTTAAAGGATATATAAATGGTTGCGAACGTTCTCTTGCAGTTCTCATTGAAAGACACAAGCTTAAGATTTATAACTTTATTTACTCTAAGGTTTTTGATCGTGATATTGCGGAAGATATTTTTCAGGATACGTTTATAAAAGTTATAAAAACATTAAGAAAAGGTTCGTACCAAGAAGAAGGAAAGTTTTTGCCTTGGGTAATGCGAATTTCTCATAATTTAGTTATTGATCATTTTAGAAAAAATAATCGCATTCCAATTTTTGAGAGTAAAGATGAATTTGATATTTTTCAAATCATTGGTGATGATGCTCCAAACATAGAGAGCAATATGATTGACAGGCAGGTAGTTGAAGATCTTCAAAAACTTATCATTGAATTACCCGATGATCAACGTGAAGTACTAACGATGCGTTTGTATAAGGATATGAGTTTTAAGGAAATTGCAGAAACAACAGGTGTTAGCATCAATACAGCTTTAGGTAGAATGAGGTATGCGGTAATTAACATCCGTAAACTTATAGAAGAGCACCAGATCGTTTTATGCGCTTAAAATATACTATTCTCGGTTTTTTTTCGTTGTGTTTATGTAAGCAAACTCTCATATGGAAAAAAACTACTCAAAAAAATTACCGAATAACAATTCAGAAGGCCCAAGCGACTTAACTATTAAGCGTATTCTTGCTTTTTCTAAAGCAATGAATACAATGAATAGCATTCAAATTCACACTATAGAGGAAGCTTCATAGCTAATTTTTTAAAATCGCATTTAATACAGTTTTCCTTCCAATTGTTTTAGTAATTACATCCTTGTCTATATTCCATCCTCTTGCGGGAGAATATTCTCTACCATACCAAATTATTTGCAAGTGTAAATCATTCCATTTTTCTTTTGGAAAAAGTCTTTTAGCATCTCTTTCAGTCTGTACAACAGAAGTTCCTTTAGAAAACCCCCAACGATATAAAAGTCTGTGAATGTGAGTGTCTACAGGGAATGCAGGAACACCAAAAGCCTGAGACATTACAACTCCAGCTGTTTTATGCCCCACAGCAGGAAGCTCTTCTAAAGCTTCAAAACTTTGTGGAACCTTACCATTATGTTTATCTAGAAGAATGTGAGACAATCCATAAATCCCTTTAGATTTCATAGGAGACAAGCCCACGGGTTTTATGATTTCTCTAATTTCTTCGACTGAAAGTTTTATCATATCTTGGGGGGTATCAGCTTTTGCAAAAAGCAAAGGGGTGATTTTGTTTACTCTAACATCTGTACTCTGAGCAGACATCAAAACGGCAATTAACAGTGTATAGGGATCTTTATGATCAAGAGGAATTCGAATTTTGGGATATAAATCCTGAAGCGTTTTCATAGCAAAAGCAACTTTCTCTTTTTTTGTCATTTGAATTGTGGTTCAGTAGGTTAGTTTATTCAAGTTAAAACAATTTAAGTGCAGTTTTATAACCTACTAATCTTTTTGTAATTTAGAAAAAAAATCACAGATGAATACATTAAAAGCAGGAGATTTAGTTCCAAATTTCAGTTGTGCTGACGAAACTGGGAAAGTGCATAATTTAACAGATTATCAAGGTAAGAAACTTGTTGTTTTCTTTTACCCAAGAGCAAGCACTCCTGGTTGTACAGCAGAAGCTTGTGATTTGCGCGATCACTTTACAGAAATTAAAGATGCTGGATACAGCTTATTGGGTGTTAGTGCAGATAGTCAAAAAAAGCAATTGAATTTCTCTACTAAATATGAATTTCCTTTCCCGCTTTTAGCGGATGAAAATAAAGAAGTTATTGAAGCTTTTGGTGTTTGGGGTTTAAAGAAATTTATGGGTCGAGAATACGATGGTATTCATCGTAAAACATTTATAGTAAATGAAGAGGGTAAGGTGCAACGCGTTATAGATAAGGTTAAAACCAAAGTCCACGCTGCTCAAATATTAAATCCCGAAGATTAAATTCTATTTTTTAATACCGGGATCGAAGCCAAACATCTTGTTTTTCACAATCATTTCTGAAATACCTTCAGGTAGATGTTGGTCCCATCCTTTTTCATTATTCTTAATTTGTTTCAAAATTTTTCTTGAAAACACATCCAAATATTCTAGATCATAGTCATAGATATCGACTACTTTTCCATTGTATTTAAAGAATTTATAGAAATCTTTCATCCTTGGATGAAGTTTAAGGTTGTTACTGGTTACAATATCTCCTTGATCGTTTTTCATAGGATAGAGATACACTTTCAGGTTGTTATAAAACATCTTGCCAAACGCTTCTAGAATACCACCACTTATATCTTTGTAATAGTTTTCATCGAATACATCAACAAAACTGTTCACACCCATAGCAAGAGCCATTTGTTTTTTGGTGTACTGAGATAAATAATCAACAAGCCTGTAATATTCTTTGAAATTAGAAATCATTACAATATGTCCTAGTGAACATAGTAGCTTGGCACGATCCATAAAATCTTTTTCATCTATTTCTCCTTGAGAAATTAAATTAGACAGGGTTATTTCAAAAATAACTACTGTCTTATTTTCTTTTACTTCTTGTTCTTGAAGAAACACTTCTAGTGATTTTTCAAACATGTCAATGTTAACCTTGGTTACAGGTCTAAAACTTCCACGTAATGCAAGAATATTTTTTTTATAAAGTTCACGAGCCGGAAGTATATTATTTCCGTCTGGATTAAACATCACTGCCTCAGTCATGCCTTTTTTTACCAACTGCAAACTCATGAGCCTGTTGTCTATACCTTCAAAATTTGGTCCTGAAAAGTTGATTGTATCAATTTCAATCGCGTCTTTATCTATGTGGTCATAAAGGTATTTTAATAGTTTTTTGGGCTGGTCGTTTTTGTAAAATGCACCATAAATAAGATTAGCCCCCATGATACCTAGTGATTCTTGCTGAAACCTTGCCTCTGATTGATGAAATCGAACATGTAATATTATTTTACTAAATTCTTTGTCTGGTCCAGTCTGAAAACGAATACCCATCCATCCATGGCCTTTAAATTTCTTGGCAAAATCTATTGTAGTTACGGTGTTTGCGTATGTAAAGAACATTTTGTTTGGATGCTCTGACCTTGGGATTCTGTTTTCCAACAGCTTAATTTCATGATCAAGCATCTTATTTAAACGAGTTTCAGTGACATATCTTCCATCTTCTTCTTCACCATAGATGTTATCACTGAAATTTTTGTCATAAGCACTAATTGTCTTGGCAATGGTTCCTGAGGCACCACCTACCCTAAAAAAGTGTCTAGCTACCTCTTGACCAGCTCCTATTTCAGCAAAGGTCCCGTAAATATGTTCGTTAAGATTTATTCGTAAAGCTTTGGATTCTATAGAAGGTCTGTTTTCTAATTCATGTTCTCCAGGTAGTTGTGTTGACATAGTAAATGTATTACGTAACAAATGTACAAAGTTTGTTTATTCTAGAGACAAATTTCTACCTTTGAAATCATGTTTAAGATTATATTTTTAGGAACAGGAACTTCTCAGGGGATTCCAATAATTGGAAGTAAACATCCCGTATGTTTAAGCAAAAATCCTAAAGACAAGAGACTTCGGGTTTCAATTGCTATATCTTGGAATGATTTTATTTATGTAATTGATTGTGGACCAGACTTTAGGCAACAAATTTTACGCAATCCAATCCCCAGACTTGATGGAGTTATATTTACGCACGAGCATGCAGATCATACTGCAGGATTAGACGATATAAGACCTTTTTTCTTTAGACAAGGTAATATTGATTTTTATGCCTCTCAGAAAGTCTTTTCTGCTTTAGACATACGCTTCTCTTATATTATGAATGATGCGAATAAATATCCAGGAGCCCCTTCAATTAACAAGAATTTAGTAAATAAAAACAAAAAATTCAAACTTCAAGATCTATTTATAACACCCATTGAAGTTATGCATCACAAACTTGAAGTAATGGGTTATAGGTTTGGAAATTTCGCCTATTTGACTGACGTAAAAACTATTACGGATGAAGAACTTAAAAAACTAGAAAACCTCGATGTTTTGGTTTTAAGTGCACTTAGGGTTGAACCACATCCCTCTCATTTAAATTTAGAAGAAGCTCTAATCTTAGCCAAAAAAATCAACCCAAAAAAAACATATTTTACACACATAAGTCATTTACTAGGTTTTCATGATGAAGTTGAAGCTAGTTTACCCTCAAACATTCACTTGGCATACGATACATTAGAAATAACATCAAGCTAATTCACCCTTTTATGAAAAAAAATATATTTGTTTATCTCTTTTCTTTTGCTTCATTAATATTGATTTTTCAAGTAGTCAATAGCAATAAAATAATGACAGATCAACAAACTCGATTGGAGAAAAAAGTGGCTAAAGTCAATGCACTTAAGGATTCTTTGAAAGTTGAAAAACGACGAATTTTAAATAACGTATATTTTTCGCTAGATACAAATCAAGCTGCTTCAGGGTATTTCGGAGATTTAGGTTTTGATGTAAATTCAACTCAAATAAAAGATGCTCTTTACGACACAAATCTATTGTCGGCGGATGCTTCTTTAGTCCCTTATGCAGGAATGGGAGGTAAGTTTTTAATCAATAAAATAAAAGTATTAAACTATAAATGGCTTATTGCAAATTTTTCTAATGGAACATTAGGAGGGGAATTATTTGTTAAATACACCATAGCAGCAGATGCTTCTATTACTTTTAATGTTGTAGAACATTTTCTTTACCCAACAAATTAAGCTTCTTTACTTTGAAGCCATTGCAATAAGTCTCTAAAATTGTCAGGGCTAATAGTATGTGGGGCATCATACTCTTTATAAGCCACAGTAACTCCTTTTTCTCTTAGGCTGTCAATTCCTCTGCGGGTATGAGCTAGAGGTATTACAGGGTCAATAATCCCGTGGGAACTGAAGCATTTCAAATCTGCTTTACTTTCTGATGATTCTTGATCTAATTTAGGATTATAAAATCCACTTAAAGCCATTATTCTATTTATTGATTTAGGATAGGACATTCCTAAAGACCAACTCAAAATAGCACCTTGACTAAAGCCTAGAAGATCGACGTTCTTTTTAGAAGAATTTAAACGTTTTAAATGATGTTCTATGTTTAAAATAATTAAATTTCGAGACTGAATCCCTTCTTCATCATTTGACCATTTATTCATATCCTTATCAAACGTAATTGTATACCATGCATAACTTCCTTCTGCTAATACAATAGGAGCTCTTAGAGCAATTATGTGGTAATTATTTGGAAGATATTGAGCGAATGAAAATAAATCTCCCTCATAACTTCCGTAGCCATGAATTAAAAATAAAATGGGTGAATTTTCACTTGTTTCGATTGGAGCTTGATGTAGGTATTCTAAAATTTGATTGGAATCTATATTCATTTGAGGGTAGTCTGCGAATTATTAATAACACCATAAACAGTTCCTTGTATTTGGCTGTTTATAAAGGCACAATTTTTTGAAGTTGAAATTAAGTTTTCTTCTTTCAGTGTGTCTATTCCAGAAGGATTAAACAAGGAAAGGTTTGCTTTTTGCCCCACTTCAATTGTTGTATTTTCTATTCCAAAAATATCTTTCCCTTTAGTCAAAATAGCAATTACTTTTTCTTCGGGAAATAAGGTTGAAAGAACTCCGTACATAGCTTCAAGCCCAGTAGTACCCGAATTTGCAAAACCAAACTCTAAATGTTTAAGTTCAATATTTAGTGGTTCGTGATTGGAAGTTACTAAATCGATAGTACCATCAATTACAGCCTGTCTAAGTGCGATTCTGTCGTTAGCGCTACGAAGGGGAGGGTCAAGCTTGTAAAGTGTATCAAAATCAATAAGCTCTTCGTCAGTGAAAACTAAATTTGCAAGAGCTACACTACAAGATAAATTAAGACCTTTTTTTTTAGCTTTTCTTATCAATTCAACCCCTTCTTCGGATGATATACAAGGGATGTGTAGTTTACCACCTGTATATTCTAAAACAGCTACATCACGTTGAATCTGCAATATTTCACTCAGAGAGGGTGATCCTAATAGCCCATTGCGGGTACTTATTTCTCCTTCGTGAACGCCCCCTTGAACACCAATATTCGTGTCGGTAGGATTTGAAACAATTAGACCGTTAAATCGCTGTGCATATTGTAAGCCAATTTTTAATAGCTCCGCATTTTTTATGGGTTTTTTATAATCTCCAAAAGCTACAGCTCCATTTTGTTTTAAACCAAATAGTTCAGTTAAAGTTTTACCGTCCTGATTTTTTGAGAATGAGGCAATTGGAAATATTTGAGTTGCAAATTTATTTCCTGCGTTTTTTAAATAAGATACGCTTGATTGGTTGTCCGTTATTGGATTGGTATTCGGATTAACTGCAACCTGAGAGAATCCACTAATTCCAGCGGTTTTGAGGCCATTTTCAAGTGTTTCTCTTTCTTCATAACCAGGTTCACCAAAACAAACACTGCTGTCAAACCAACCTCTAGAAACATGGAGGTTAGGATACTTTATTTCTTCAGCAGTTTCATCAACAATATCATTTTCTATTGCAGTGATAATGCCGTTGGTTATTAAAATATCTTTAATGGAGTAATGGAATGCGTTTTTAGGGTCAATTAAAGTCGCTTTTTTAAGGAGTATTTTCATTAATTGTAAAACAAGTTCCAAATGTGTAAACAAAAGTACAAAACTAAAGGGAATCTTAAAGGTTTAAATTGCAGGAGGTTTAAAATTTTTCAAAAGCGCCTAATCCAAAAAGGGCAAAATCATATTTTACTGGATCTTCAGAATCCATAATTCGTAGTTGTTTATCGAGTTCGAGTACCGCTTTGGCATCATTCTGCTTTCGGTTAAGAATCCCTAATTTTCTGGCAATCGTTCCCGAATGAACGTCTAATGGACACGAGAGGTTCCTCGGGTGCATGCTTTTCCAAAGACCAAAATCTACACCCGAAGTGTTAGGTCTAACCATCCATCGTAAGTACATGTTTATTCGTTTGGCAGCCGAGCCTTTAACTGGATCTGCTAAATGCTTTTCGGTTCTCAGTTCATGGGGGAGTTCAAAAAAATCTTTTTTAAAATTATGTAAAGCTGTTTGTAGAGGCATCTTCGAAACATGCTGAGTAATACAAAATTCAAGACCTCCTTTATTCACATATAGATTTTTGATGGCTTGTACAAAGTATTTTAAATCGGTTGCGTTAAAAGTTCTGTGAACAAATCCATCAAAAACATCCAAATCACTTGTTTGGTGGTTGACAATAAAATCAAATGGAGCTTCATCCATAAGTTTCATCATTTTATTTGCGTTCTTAATGATGCTTGTTCTATTTCCCCATGCAATTGTTGCAGCAAGAAAACCCGCTATTTCTACATCTTCTTTTTTAGTAAAACGATGAGGAATTTGAATTGGATCTGCACTTATAAAATCTTGAGACTGATAGTGATTTGCTTTGAGATCTAGGAATTCTTTAAGTTCATCAAACTTCATTTATCTAACTATTTTTCCATCAATCAGTTCAATTTTCCGATCCGCTTTTTCTGCTAACTCTTTATTGTGAGTTACAATAACAAATGTATGTCCATATTGATGTCTTAAATCAAAAAATAGCTGATGGAGTTGATCAGCAGTTTCACTATCTAAATTACCACTAGGTTCGTCTGCAAAAATAATGGAAGGGTTATTCATCAAAGCTCGAGCTACAGCAACACGTTGCTGTTCTCCTCCTGATAACTCAGCTGGTTTGTGTGATGACCTTCCCGATAAACCAAATTGATCGATCAGGCTAGTTGCTCGCTTTTCCGCATCTTTAATTGAAGTCCCTTTAATGAAAGCAGGAATCATTATGTTTTCTAGTGCATTGAATTCTGGAAGTAGCTCGTGAAACTGAAAAATGAAACCTAGTTCTTGATTTCTAAAATCTGACAACTCATTTTCTGTAAGATTAAGAATGTCTGTATCATTTATTTCTAGAAATAAATCAGGGGTTTTGTCTGGCGAAGATAAGGTACCGAGTATTTGTAGAAGTGAAGTCTTTCCAGCACCTGAAGGTCCGACAATTGCTATAATTTCACCTGCATTGATTTCTAAGTCTATGTTTTTTAGAATCTTAACATCTCCTAATTGCTTGTGGATATTACGTGCAACAATAAGTTTTTTCATATGGACTACAAAGTACTATTTAATCCGTTTTTTTGGAAGATTTGCTTCTTGTTTTTTGTTCTTATTCTAATTTTTTATTCAATAAATCAATTAAACTTAGAAAACAAGTATTTTCTGTTCATTAAATACATACATTTGTTAAACAAATTATTTATATGAATTCATTAGAGACAACTTATATTGCCGGAGGGTGTTTTTGGTGCACTGAAGCTGTTTTTCAACGCTTAAATGGTGTTCATAAAATAGTTTCGGGTTATATCGGCGGTACTGTTAAAAACCCTGCTTACAGAGAAGTTTGTTCTGGTAGAACAGGACATACTGAAGGAATTTGCGTTGTTTTTGATCCCTCTATAATTTCTTTTAATGAAATTCTATCCGTATTTTTTGCCACTCACGACCCAACAACATTAAATCGTCAAGGAAACGATGTGGGTTCTCAATACCGTTCTTCTATTTTTTATACAAGTGAAGCTCAAAAAGAATGTGCATTACAACGTATTGCGGAATTAGAAAAGACAACTTTTGATGCTCCAATTGTCACCGAATTGCTTCCCGTAACTCCTTTTTACAAGGCAGAGGATGAGCATCTTAATTATTATAACAACAATAGCTACCAACCTTATTGTTCTTTCGTAATAGACCCTAAAATTCAAAAGTTAAAGCAACATTATCAACACCTTTTAAAATAATTATGATTAACGACAACTTCGACATTGAAACAATTGAATTAGCTGAAGAACTTAAAGAAAATTTTTCAAACATAATTTCTCTTTTAGGAGAGGAAATTACCCGTGAAGGCCTAATTAAAACCCCTGAGCGTGCAAGCAAGGCAATGAAATTTTTGACAAGTGGTTATGCTGCGGACCCAAAACAAATCCTTGAAGGAGCTATGTTTAAGGAAGAATATAAAGAAATGGTAATCGTAAAAGAAATTGAGTTTTATTCTTTGTGCGAACATCACTTACTTCCCTTTTTTGGAAAAGCTCATATAGCCTATATACCAAATGGTCATATTGTTGGTTTAAGTAAAATTCCTAGAGTGGTAGATGTCTTTGCTCGTCGTTTACAAGTTCAAGAACGTATGACAGAACAAATCTTAGATTGTATCAACGACACAATAAAACCACTTGGAGTTGCTGTTGTTATTGAAGCTTCTCACATGTGTATGATGATGCGTGGCGTTCAAAAGCAAAATTCAACAACCATTACATCTGGATTTAGGGGTTCCTTTAAAGAAACAGATACACGTAACGAATTTTTGAAATTGGTAACTTCTGACTTGTCTTAGTAATTAGTAAAGAAACGTTTAAAGCCCATTCTACTTAAAATTTTCTTTTCAAAATTCCAGAAAAATTTAAATTGAAAAAATAATGTTCCAAAGAGTAGAAGTAATATTTGATATACAGGAAATATAACTAGTATTCTTAACATCCAATAAACTACATTTCCTAAAAAGATATCTTCGAAATAAACAGGTAAAATCCCCAATACCTCCATAATAGGATCCGCTACAACAACTGAAGAAGATCCAGTTATTCCAAAAACTATAAAAATAATAAGAAACTGAAAGTTTGACTTAACGTCCCATTTTTCTTTCAGTTTTTTAAAATAACTCATTAGAGAAGTATTTCGGCAATCTGTTGAGCCAATTCTTCACCAATTCTATCTTGTGCTTCTCCTGTTGCAGCTCCGATATGTGGGGTAAGAGAAACTTTAGGATGCATTAAAACTTGCATTGCAGGCTTAGGTTCTTCTTCAAAAGTATCTAATCCAGCAAAAGAAAGCTTACCGTTTTCTAGTGCCTTTAATAAAGCAACTTCGTCTACAACCCCACCACGAGCAGCATTTATGAGCGCTGCGCCAGCTTTCATTTGTTCTATTTCTCTTGCACCAATTACATAATCATTTTGTGCAGGTACATGAAGGCTAATAAAATCAGCTTCTGCTAATAAGGATTCTTGTGATTGTATTTTAATAGTAACATCAACAGTTTGTCCGTCAAAAAAGACTACCTCAATTGTTGCAGCTTCCATGAATTTATCTGCAGCAATAACGCGCATTCCAACCCCTAAAGCAATTTTAGCAACTTCTTGACCAATTCTGCCAAATCCAATAATTCCTATCGTTTTTCCTCGAAGCTCAATACCCTTAGCATAGGCTTTTTTTAATCCTTTGAAATTTAATTCTCCTTCCAAAGGCATATTTCTGTTTGAATCGTATAGAAAACGAACACCACCATATAGATGAGCAAAAACTAATTCAGCAACTGAAGCAGATGAAGATGCAGGCGTGTTGATTACTTTAAGACCTTTTTCACGAGCATAAGCAACGTCAATGTTATCCATTCCAACACCACCTCTTCCAATTATTTTGAGAGAAGGGCAGGAGTCTACTAAATCCTTACGTGCAGTTGTTGCACTTCGAACCAATAAAACTTTAATTTGGTTTTCATTGATATACGATATTAGTTGTTCCTGAGCTACATTGGTTGTAATTACTTCAAAGCCACTTGCTTTTAGGGCATCGATTCCACTTTGAGAGATTCCGTCGTTTGCTAATACTTTCATGTATAATATTTATATAGTTTTTTCAAATTTTTGCATTACATCAACCAAAAGCTGTGCGCTATCCATCGGTAAGGCATTGTATATAGATGCTCGGTAACCGCCTACAGAACGGTGTCCTTTTATTCCACTAATTCCTGCTTCATTCCAAAGAGCATCAAACGCTGCTCCGTCAATTCCGTCTGCTAAATTGAATGTTGCGTTCATAAAGGAACGATCTTCTTTAGCGGCAAAACCAACAAAGGCTGAATTTCTGTCAATTTCGTTGTATATAAGTGCTGCTTTTTGTTGGTTGTGCTTTTCAATAGATGCAATACCGCCATTTTCTTGTAACCATTCTAGGGTTAGCATCGAAGTGTATATTGGGAATACGGGAGGTGTGTTAAACATGCTATCGCTGTTTAATTGAACCTGATAGTCCATCATTGACGGAATGACCCTGTTAACTTTGCCTAAGATATCTTCCTTGATAATAATAAGTGTAGTTCCCGAAGGACCCATATTTTTTTGTGCTCCTGCGTAAAACAAATCAAATTTTGAATAATCAATCTGTCTTGAAAATATATCTGAACTCATGTCTGCTATTAATGGAACGTTAGTTTCAGGAATTTTCTGGAACTGTGTACCAAAAATCGTATTGTTTGTTGTAATATGAAGGTAGTCTAGGTCTGCAGGGATTTGATGACCTTTAGGGATGTAATTAAAGTTTTTGTCTTTAGAAGATGCAACTTCTAAAACCTCTCCAAATAGTTTGGCTTCTTTGATTGCTTTATTAGACCATGCCCCAGTATTAATATAACCAGCTTTAGAATCCAGAAGATTATATGCGGCCATTAGAAATTGCATACTAGCTCCTCCTTGAAGAAATAAAGATTTGTATCCTTTTCCTTTAAGCGCCGTTAATTCAAGTGCTAAATCTTGCGCACGTTCCATAACAGCGATAAACTCCTTACTTCTATGAGAAATTTCAATAAGAGAAAGCCCCATACCGTTAAACTCGATAACAGCTTCAGAAGCTTTTTTCATCACCGACTCAGGAAGTATTGAAGGACCCGCGCTAAAATTATGTTTTTTCATATTTTATTTTAAGATGCAAATATCTGTATTACCCACTTAAAAAAGACTAATAATTATGTATTTTTTAACTGAATTTTCAACATATTAAGTTAATATGTTTAAAAAGTGTAGTGTATTTTTTCCATCTGCATAATCCCAAAGATTTGGCTGTTGTGCTTTTCCAAACTCAAAATGGCTTTTTCCTTTTTGATTTGAAGTAATACACTGAATTAAATCCTGATCAAGTTTAAGCTTTTCCTCCAAATTTTTATAATCACTATAATACTCATAATGCAAGCAAGCAACAGGAGAGGTGTAGGATTCATCTTCTTTAAGCATAAAAAAACCATTATCTAAAAGGTCGAATTGACTCATCAAATAAACCGCCTTATTGTAGTCGTAGTTATTTGCATATTTTGCAGAATCCATTAAACTGTCAAAGGGGTAAAGTGCTCCAAAGATTAAGTTTAAGTCATATCCTATAGGCACAAATACCTTAGATGTACTTCTACAACCTAAACCGAAGAAGCGAACTACATCTTGCGCTAAAGCCTCGAGTTGCTCTTTGGTTTCGTTTCCGTCTAAAACCGCAACACCATTTCTGTTGGCTCGGATCAGGTTTGGAACTTTAGAAAAGTAATACTCAAAATATCGAGCAGCATTGTTACTTCCGGTTGCAATGACTGCATCAAAATGTGTGAAACGTTCTTTGGTGAATTCTACCAAATCCTTAAACCCAGGTTCAATTTCTTGAAGTTTTTGTACTAAAAAAGCAATCAACATCGGGTCAGAAGAAGAACATTTTACGAGTGCTTTATTTCCACTGATTAAAACGCTTAAAACATCATGAAATCCAACTAAAGGAATATTTCCTGCTAAGACTAAACCAACTATTTTCAGTTCTTCATTCTCAAAAACATAGTCTTTTGTCCATTGAATTAAGTCTTTTTTATTAAGCAAATTTCCCCATGCATTTAAGGCTTGTAAAACGTTTTCTTTTGAAAACCATCCATTATTATCTTTTGCTCGACTCACAGTTTCAAAAAGTAATTTATAGTCTGGATTTTCAGAATTTATATTTCTAAGGAAGTCGCCTAAGCGATTAAATGCAGAAATTCGTTGTTGTAGTTGAATCATTATTTGTAGAATAAACTATAAGGTCTTACTTTTGTGGCAAATTTAACTAAAAGAAATTCTAAAATGGCAATAATTATTACAGATGAGTGCATTAACTGCGGAGCCTGTGAACCTGAATGTCCAAATACTGCTATTTATGAGGGTGCTGATGACTGGCGTTATAAGGACGGAACTTCATTAGATGGATCAGTGGTATTGCCTGACGGAAAACAGGTTAATGCTGACGAAGTGCAAAAGCCTATTTCTGATGAGTTTTATTATATAGCTCCAGATAAGTGTACCGAATGCAAAGGGTTTCATGACGAGCCTCAGTGCGCAGCTGTTTGTCCAGTGGATTGTTGTGTACCTGATGAAGATCATTTAGAAACTGAAGAAACGCTTTTAGCAAAGCAGCGTTTTATGCATCCAGAATAAATTTACTTTTAAATATAATTGAGAAAAAAAGTTTATTCATCCGAGTATCCCTTTCTATTTAAATCATTAGTAATTGATTTTGAAAATCTATAGTTTAAAATAATTCATCATAGAATTCTGAAAAGGGCAGCTTAAAAAGATTGTTTCCTTTTTTTTTTTTATCTTCGGTTGATCTAAAAAAAATTAATTGTGAAAAACAAGTGTTTATGCATTATTTCTTCAATCTTATTTTCTAATACAATTTGCTCACAAGCTATTATTGATACTGAATCCAGTTTAAAAAAAATAGATTCAACTTTTCATGTTTTTGCAGATTTCATGGGAGATCAAAAAACTGGTAACTTTAAATTTAATTTTTTAAGGTCTGACATTACTTTAGGATCAAGAATCAAAAACGATCTGTTTAGAATTACTTTTTCTTACTCTTCTTCAAAACTTAATGGAAATAATTTTGATAAAAAAATAAACTTTCAATTTAGGTGGAATAAAATACTAAATAAAGACTTTAGTCTTTTCACGTTTTTACAAACTGGCGAAAGTAAAAGATCTTTTATTGATGAAAGAACCTTAATTGGCATTGGGCTTAGGCAGCATATATATAAAAAAGATAAAAACTATTTTGATATAGCCGTTGGACCTTTTTATGAGTTTGAATCTTATCCCGAATATAAATTTGAAAATATAAATTTCGATGGCTTCAGTCAAAAAACAACCAGGATTTCATTTAATATTTTCTCTTCAGTTAAGCTGTTTGAAAACATCACGTCAGCAACAACACTCTACAGTCAGTGGAAATATAATGAAATAAGAGATGTTCGTGTATTTGCAAATCAGTATATTAGATTTAAAATAAATGAGAAGATTAGTACTTATATAAAATATGTTGTTAGTTATAGGTCTATTAACTATGTCAAAAGTCTTAAAAACGATACCGATTTTATGTATGGATTTGAAATAAATATATAATATGAATAAGAGAGAAACAATTCTTGATTTTTGGGAAATTATAAATTACAACTACGATCAAATAAGATATGCGGAAATTAAATCAAGTGTGGTTATATCTGTATACAGTTTGTTTTTTACTGCAGCTTACACAATTGATATCATAGATGATGAAAATGTTTATAGATTAGATTTAAATACTTCTTGGGATTATGTTAGCTTACTAATTTTAGTTCCAGGCCTATACTTTACTTGTATTTCTTTTGCCTCATGTATTAAATGTTTTTTACCAAGACTTAAACAATCAGCTTTAAAATCTCCCCTTTTCTTTGGTGATATTGCAATGGATAATGTTGATTTTTCTGAATATTATCCTAAAATTCAATCATTAAGAAAAGACCCAGAAGAATACAGAAAACATTTATCACACATGGTATATGTTACAGGAAATATTGCGTTTACTAAATTTAAACATGTAAATATTGCAATCAAATCTTTAATCAAATCAATATTATTTTTTATAGCATATATTATAACAATTTATGTTGTCCAACTTTTTTAATTTAACACTAAAACAATGAGAAAATTAACACTTTTATTAGCAATAACAATAGTTATAACCTCTTGCTCAGAGCCTGAAAAGTCTGAAAGAATTCAATGGACTTCGTCCTCAGAAGAGGCAAAGGATTTATTTGAAGAATTCTTAATCAATATAGAGAATAGAAATTGGGAGCCCCAGGCACAAGAGACTATTTTTGATTCAATAGCTAAATTGGATCCTAATTTTTTTGTTCCCAAGCTATTCAATGGATTTAAGGATAATGAAGAACGCAGAAGACTTTTAAGACTTGCATATGATAATAGAGAAAAGGTAAGTGATATTGAATCTCGTTTCATTGAATCAAATTATGAAAGAAGAATTAAAGGGAATATAAATCGACAAGATCAAATTCTAGATTCTTTAATCTTAGACTATCCTCAATACTTCCAACTTTATATATGGTCTGGTGATATTAAGAATCAACTTGATGTAAAGGCTTCTGAAAAAAGATATGAAGAAGCTCTGTTGGTTAATCCAAATTCATTTGAAGCTTATGTAAACTTAGCATTTCTTCACTTCCCTACAGGTAATGATTTTTACATGTTGGCAACTGACGAACGTGACCTAAAAAAAGCTGAAACGCTGTTAAATGAAGCAAAAAAATTACTTCCTGAAAGTTCCAGACCTCCGAGATTTCTTGGAAATATATATCGTGCACAAGGTAAATTTGATAAAGCACTCTCTTCATACAATGAATCTCTAGATATTATTAAGAAGTTTGAAACGGGTCCCGAAAGTAATCAATATGCTAATTCTCTGTTAATGGTAGGTCATGTATATACATTCCAAGGACAATATGAAAAAGCAAGAAGTTATTATGATAATGCTATTGCAATTTCGAATGAGTATTGGATGGTTTCAATTAATGCCCTAAAATCCCAAACATTTTTATATCAAAAGAACTTTGCTGCCGCTGTGAATCTTCTTAGTGAAGTTCAAAGTCAAGTTAGTATTTTCGATATAGACGAAGTTCAAAAAATAAATTATACTGAATACCTTGAGTTTAATAAATTTTTAGCCTTTGGCCATAGTAATCAGCAACTTGCAACTCAAGAATCTATTGATAAAATGAAAGATTTAAGGGCTTCTAGAATGGCAATTCTATTATCAAATGCTCAAGATGAAAAAGAAAAACAAAGAATTGAAACGAACTTAAATAATTCAAATATGGAGACTGATATATGGTTTAATATTTTATTTGGAAATTATGAAGAAGCAAGTATTCAAATAGATAAATTTAAATCAATGTCTGAGGTTGAACTTGAATTCAATCCTACGGCATTAAATAGTTTTTATAAGTTTTCCGGATATTTAAATCTTATGGAAGGAAATCCTCAAGAATCGATAAATGATTATTCTAATCTGTCTAAAGAGGATATGACAGGTGACAGTTATCACTCATACTTTTTAGCTCTAGCAAAAAAAGCTGTCGGTAAAGAGGATGAGAGTAAACAGGTGTTTATTGAACTAGCAAACGATAATTTTGCTACATGGCAGAATTCCATAATCAAGAATCTAGCAAAAGCTCAGATAAAAACTAATTTATAAAAGTTTATATGTGGAGATTATTTTTAATAGTTAGTTTTTTAACAATATCATTTGTTAGAGGACAAGTTGAGCAGTTAGAGCTACCCTTAAGTTCTAACAACATAGAAGATGTTGAAAAACAGTCAAATGGACTTTTTTGGATAGCTACTGATGAGGGGCTGAATGTTTTTTATGATAATGAAAAACATGTCTTTTATTCAAACATTAAGGATTCTCTAAGTTTACTAAATTCAAAAGTTCACAAAGTTAAAATAACATCAAAAAATAAACTTATTGCATTTTCACAAGATGGTTTAAGCGTATTTAATTCTGATGAGTTTAATTTTACACAAATAAAGCTATTATCTAAACCTGTTTCTGTAGTTGAAGATATAGAAACAGGAGATTATTGGATTGCAACAGAAAACTCTGGCTATTATATCTTAGATAAAGATTTTAAAATTGTCGGACACTATACATTTGACCCTCTAAATCCATTTTCAATATCGACCTCTAACCTGAGAGATAATGACATTAATTCGATTGTTTTTTCTAAAAACTCTAAAGTATTGATTGCTACAAAAAACGGAGTTAATGTTTTTGATAAAAAACTTAAAACGTTTAAGCGTTATTTTAAAGGTAAACGGTCTAATTTAACCACGAATATAATAATAGGAATTATAAAATTTAATGACAAACTAATAGTAGCATCTGAAAATGAGATAGTTATTTTTGATGAGCAAAACTCTAATTTTGAGTCTATATATGCCACTAAATCACCGATAAAATCTTTAACAAAATTTAAAAACGAAACTTTTTTATTAAGAACTGAACTCGCAAATTTTGAAATAAACTCTTTAAATGATAAATTAGTTTTTAATAATAATAATTCAAGTCTTTTAAATGACCACAGCAATATAATTTCTTCTAACGATAGTTTTTTCTTTTGGAATACAGAATCCTCATCACTAACTAAAACTGATTTTAATTTTAATAATAAAATCTCCTATGCTATTCAGGGTAATATAAATTTTGTAAAAATTATTGATGGTAATCTATATGTAGGTTCAAATGAAGGTGTTAAAATACTTCAAGACAAACTAAAGAAAATAGTGAAATTAAATAATTTTAAAGGTTCTTCTTTCTTTTATGTGTATAAAAATTTCATCTTAAATTTTTATAATAATACAATTGAAATTAGAAATGCATTGGGAAACAGAGAGCAAATTTTTCAGAAGAAATATGATTTTGATTTTTCCAAAATGTCGTTTGAAACAGATGGAAATTTAATATATTTTGGAGGTAATTCTTTGAATGTTTTTGATATAGATAAAAAATTATTAATTAAGAATGTGTTTTCTGACAATTCTTTTAATGGTAATTTTATAGACAATATTAAAATCATCGACAACACTCTATTTGCTTCCTACGATAATGGGTTATTGCAAATTTCTAAATATTTACTTACAGGTTCTGAATCACTAAAACCAGAACAAATAAATAAAAAAATTGTTTTCCATGATTATAATGAGTTGCTAAATATAAATGCTCCTCGAGGTTTTAATGACATTGAGAAAATCGGCGATTTATACTATTTAACAAACAGACAATCTGGTTTATCAGTATATAAAGAAAATTTTAGTTCTTTTGTTAGAAATTTCAAATATGATGGAAATTCTTCTAGGTCATTATCATCGTCTACTCCAACTAAACTAATGTATATTGATAAAGAGAAGACACTTTATATCGGTTCTATTGGATCTGGACTTTTTAAATATCAAATTGAAGAAGGAATCTTTTCGAACCTAAATTTAGAAAATGGAATGTTATCTAATAATGTTTATGATTTTTTACAGACACCTAATCGTTTATTTTTTCAATCGGGAACGGGTATAAATTTTATTGAAAATAATACTATAAAAAACTTAACTATTGAAGATGGCCTTATTTCTGATATGTTTCATTCAGAATCTCTTCATGTTAATTCAGATAATTTACTAATTACAGGTAATGAATTTGTTCAAGCGGTTCCATTTCTGTCTATTAATGATCCTGAAAACCAATTCTTGATAAATAATTTCAATATAGTTGGTATCGATGAGCTAAATAATAGAAAAATAATACCAATAAAAAATAATTCAGTAAACATAGACTACAATACAAAAACTCTTTTATTTGATCTTTTTACAAGCAGTACCTATAAATCCGATCAGATTCAATATTTTGCAGAAAGAGACAATAATGAGGTTATTAAAAATGGATACAACAATCAAATACAACTGAGTACACTTCCGTATTACACCTCAAATTTAAGTTTTTATGCCATAAATGGAAATGGAGTTAAAAGTGAAAATGTTGTTTCATTTTCGATATATAATGCACCACCCTGGTGGTTAAGAATTGAATCCATAGTTAGTTACATTGTTTTCTTGATAATTTTTATTTGGTTCTTTGTTAAATACAGAGAAAAAGTTACGAAGGAACGGCTGGAAGGTGAGAGAAAGTCTAAAGAATTAGAAGAGGCAAAAGAGCTTCAAAACAGTTTACTTCCAAAAGTATTACCAAACATTGATGGTTTTTCAATAAGTACTTATTTAAAACCTGCAACTGAAATCGGTGGAGATTATTATGATTTCTTTTACGAAAAAGGAGAATACTTTTATGCCATCTGTGGAGACGCTACAGGGCACGGTGTAATTTCTGGAATTATGGTATCTGTAACTAAAGCTGGACTTAACGGGATTCCAATGGGTACTCCTTCAATTATTTTAGAACAACTCAATAGAATTGTTAAACGAGTTAATTTTGGCAGACTTAGAATGAGTCTAAGTGTTGCTAAATTTAGAGATAATACTGTTGAACTTAGTTCCGCAGCTATGCCCCCGACTTACTTCTATTCTTCTAAAACGAAAGAAGTGGAAGAGGTATTAGTGCCCAACCTTCCTTTAGGTGGTCTTGAAGGTGAAAAGTTTGATGGTGTTAAGAAGGAATTTAATCAAGATGATGTTATGATTATGATTTCAGATGGTTTACCCGAATTGCCAAACCCCTCGAATGATTTGTTAGATTATGAAAAAGTAAATGATTGTATTAAGAAAAATGCTACACTAAGCGCAGTTGAAATTAAGAATGCACTTGTTTTGCTTTCAGATGAATGGTCTAATGGAGTTATGAATCCAGATGATATTACTATTGTTGTTGTTAAAAAGTCTAATTAGACCACACTATAAATCCAATTATCAATTTTTTGAGACTTTCCTTTAACTTTAATAGGAATTTGTTCTTTAAATCCCTCATAATCATTCAAACGATCTAAAACACTTTTAGAAATAACTACCTCTCCAGATTTTGCATGGGAACACAGTCTTGATGCTAAATTAACAGCATCTCCAATTACAGTATAGTTCATCTGTCGTTTTGAACCAATATTTCCCGAAACAACTTTTCCGTAATTAATTCCTATTCCTATTTCTAATTGAGGTAAATCATGTTTTTCAATTTCTTTATTAAAAGCCTCTAGCGCTTTAAACATCCCTATTGCTGTATTTACTGCACTTTGGGAGTCATTCTTATTTTTTAAAGGAACACCATACAAAACCATTAACTCATCTCCTATTATTTTATCTAATGTACCATTATTAGAAAAGACAACTTCAATCATTGACTCAAAGTATGTATTGAGTAAATATACTACATCAGAGGGTTTCATTTTTTCAGAAAGAGCTGTAAATCCCCTTATGTCAGAAAAAAGAACACAAACTTCGCTTTGGGTTCCTCCAAGCTCAAGAGAGCTTTCATTTTGAAGTAGTTCGTCTACAATATTACCTGACACATACTTCTTAAATGTTGATTTAATTTTATTTATTCCAGAAAGGTCTTCAAAAGAAAATACAATTCCTGACCTTTCATTATCTTCATTATAAACAGGCGAAAGTGTTAAGTTAATTTCGTGAGGATTTCCCTCACTATCTTGAATTTTAAAATTGTCCTCATAAATAATCTCATTTTTAGCTTCAGAACTTTCAAGTAATTGAATTAAATCTAAATTATTGTGAAAAATGATGAAATAATGGTTATTTATCACATCCTCTTGATTAACTCTAAATATATTTTTTGCTGAATGATTTACAAACTCAATTTCTCCAAGTATATTAATCATAATAATACCTGTAGTAATAGAAGACATTATATTATCAACTAACTTATTAGAGTTTTTAAGTGAATCAATTAGTCTTATATTGTCATAGGCAAGACTAACTTTTTTACTCAGACTATCAAAAAGCCTCAAATCTTGTTGAGTAAATTTGATAAGTCCGTTTCTACTTTCTTTATCAAATAATAAAAAAACTCCCTCAACTGTATTTCCAGAAATAATAGGGCTAATTATGCAGTTTTTTTCAGAAGCCTTTAAGATCTCGTAATTCTGAGGTTCATCAATTATTTTAGCTTTTTTATCCTTATTGAGCTCTTTTAAAACTCCTTTAGTAATTCTTATTATCTTGTTTGGGAGTTGATTTTTTAATATGTTAAAGGATGAAATAACATTAAAAAAGCCTGTTTTTTCGTCTTTTAATAAGACCATACCTTTCGAAGCATTTAAAATAGAAAGTATAGTAATTAAGATGCTTTCAAATAGATTTTTTTTCAATCCGCTTTGATTATATATAATTTCAGTTACATCAATCAGAGACTCTATTTCAAGTAATTTGTTGTTAAGATCTTTATTTGTAATAGAAAGCTTTTGCTCTAGATCTTTAATAATTAATTGGTTTTCAATCTGACTTCTGAAATCCATAATTAAAGAACGTACTTCGGTTGAATTTTCATTATTTAAAGGCAAGAAAATTAAACCAATAGGTTTATTATTAAGAAAAATATTTGTTAGTAAAGCAGAATTGTTTGAGTAAAAATTAAAAAAAAAATTAAATTGAATTTTTTTACTGTTTGCTTTTTTAATTATCTCAAAACCATCTAATTCAACATGATAGTATGGAAAATCCTGATTATAATACTCCAATAAATCTAGAGATTTAAAGCTTGTTTTCTTTTGAAAAAAAACAAACTGAATATTTGATAGTCCGAGTTGACCTTTAAGATAATTTAGTTTATTATTAAATGTCAAAATTCTACCATGTGATTAAAGTTTTAAAAACATATTAATGATTTTTACATTTTGCTAATGGCAATTTCTTGTGTTTCATAACTTTCACAATATTTGGTTAGCCCCATTATTTTAAATGTCTTTTCTATTATGGGAACTAATTCGCAAAAAGCAAGGACACCATCGGTATCTTGAAGTTGCTCAATTATTTCAATTAAAATTGATGCTCCAATACTATTTACAATATTAGAACGCTCAAGATTTATTAAAACTTTATTAACTCCATTTTGTATATGTTCATTTGCAGCGTTTTGAATTTCTTCTCCAAGATCCTTATTGAGATAACCTTCAGTAGAAATAACCACTACATTACCTATTAATTCTACTTTTGTTACTTTATTCATTTGTGTCCTTTTTTTTAACCATCGTTAAAGTTGTTCCTGTATGATCAGATTCAAAATCAACAGAATCCATTAATTCTTTTATTAGCATAATTCCCCAACCTCTTTTTCTTTCATCAGTATTAATTTTTGATTCAATCTTGGGGATTTTTACATTTGATTCATCAAAACCTTTTCCTTTATCAATCACTTTAATCGTCAAGTTTTGATCGTCAATCATAAAATGAATATAAACTTCACTTTTTGATTCGGAGTGTTCAAAAGCATTAATACACGCTTCAATCAAAGCCATCGAAATTTCACCAGACTTTTCTTCTGATAGCTGCATGTGCTTAGAGACTACTTCAGCTGTCTGAGTAGCTACAAGCTCCATATTTTTTAAAATAGGCAGTTTTAATTCTACCGTTGGTTTTTTATTCATCAGGCTTAATTTTAATTAAAGCTAATTTATGATTTTTTTTTAATAAAATAAAGTTGTTTTACTTTTAATTGCTTTTTGAAAGTTAGCGAATAGTTTAAACAAACTTCCCTAAACCATAATACATCTAAACACTTAGAAATTAAATCTACATTAACCATTCAATATATGTTATTCGAATGATGGACTCCTTTCATTATGCCTTCAGAAGAATAGGATAGATTCAAAAAAACATATAATTGTTAATTTTTGGTAATCGAACCAGGCGTGTTTATTTAAATTTAACTAAAAAAACTTATTGAAGTTGAATTTTTTAATATTTACATATTGGGCAAAAAATAGAGATTGTATATTTGCAAAAAAATATTCTAAATGAAAGCAGGAATTGTAGGATTACCTAATGTAGGTAAGTCAACCCTTTTTAATTGTCTATCTAATGCAAAAGCGCAGAGTGCTAATTTCCCTTTTTGCACCATCGAACCCAATATAGGAGTTGTAAATGTTCCTGATCCTCGTTTAGAGAAACTAGCAGAACTTGTTGTTCCAGAAAAAGTATTACCCGCAACTGTAGAAATTGTTGACATCGCAGGTTTAGTGAAAGGTGCAAGTCAGGGAGAAGGACTTGGGAATCAGTTTTTAGCAAATATTAGAGAAACCGATGCGATTATCCATGTGTTGCGTTGTTTTGATAACGACAACATTATTCATGTAGAAGGTTCTGTTGACCCCATCCGCGATAAAGAAATTATAGATATTGAACTACAACTCAAAGACCTTGAGACAGTAGACAAGCGACTTGAAAAAGTAAATCGTGCTTCGCGCACAGGAGACAAGGATGCGCAGAAACTTCAAGCTGTGTTACTTCAAATAAAAGAAGGATTAGAGCAATCTAAAAATGTTCGTTCCTTAGATTTTACTGATAAGCAAAGACAAGAGGTGATCCAAGAAATTCAGCTGATAACGGATAAACCTGTTCTTTATGTATGTAATGTTTCGGAGGATGCCGCAGTTTCCGGAAACGCTTACGTTGAACAAGTAAAAAAATTAGTTGCTTCTGAAGATGCCGAAGTATTAATTTTGGCAATCAGTGTAGAGGCAGATATAAATGAATTGGAGACTTATGAAGAGCGTAAACTCTTTTTAGATGACCTGGGTTTGGATGAGCCCGGAGCTGCTAAGCTGATTCGCAAAGCATACCAACTGCTAAAACAGCACACCTATTTTACTGCAGGAGTAAAAGAGGTTCGTGCATGGACGATTAGCGTTGGATCTTCAGCGCCACAGGCAGCAGGAGTAATTCATACTGACTTCGAAAAAGGTTTCATACGTGCAGAAGTTATTTCTTACGAAGACTATGTAAAGTACGAAACAGAAGCTAAAGTAAAGGAAGCTGGCCGTATGCGTGTTGAAGGAAAAGAATACACCGTTTTAGATGGAGATGTAATGCATTTCCGTTTTAACGTCTAATAATAACCCAAATTAAATTTCTTATCATGGAACAATCGGTATATATTTTTGGTCAAATGGCTGTCAAGAGTTACGATGACTATTTTACACAATACGGATTACCTTTTTTACCCATTCTCGAAAAATTCAATGGAAAACTTTTAGCAGCCACAAAAAATGGAAGAACCCTCGAAGGTGATGCGTTCGGAAACTGGACGGTACTAATGCAATTTCCTTCAAAGGAAAAAGCTTATGGCTTTATAACTTCTAAAGAATATGCCCCCCTTATGGAGCTTCGTATAAATAAATTGACTGATGGGACTAGTGCTGTATTGATTCCTGCAGAAATTGCTTCAATGGAGTAACCTGTCTTAATATTATTAAATCACTATAAGCTAATCTTACTTAGTGAACCATTCGTGAACTTTATTACTTCTTTAGTCTTTTATCCTCTAACGGATACACTTTAGGCTCAATTACTTAATAGTCAGTGCTTTACCGTTATCGGTGCTACTTATTTACTACTCATTATCTATATTCAACTTGCTGACTGTAAGGATATTATACTGTCTTTTCTTAAAATGTAAAGTAAACTTGACACGGTAGATTATACTGGCTATAAAAAGGAGAGGGTTTAGAGGTACTGATAAGGGTATGGTAACGGTTTACTCCAAGGAAATCGCAGATTTCCTCGTAAATTTCGGCTTCGCTGCGAGGAAAATCTGCGATTTTCCGCCGTTGATACAAGACCTAAAGCTACGAAAACCGTTGAACCCAGCTATGCGTTTTTGCACTGTGTTATAAGCTTTTACTTTTAGCTACAACAAAATGTTCGAGCTTGAAAATATGATTTTCAGGAATGGTTCTTCCAATTGGAGTAAAATACTCGGAATTTAGATCAGCTAAGGTTTTATTCTCTGTAAGTGAAAAATTATTTTGAAATAGTAGATCCTCAATTTCTTTGTCTGAGTATAATGAGATCCATGGTTCACCAGATTTGGCAGCCAAATTTTGAATTAAAGCCGCTTTTTTTTCGGGTTTCTCATATCCCTTTCCAAAACAGGCTTTTGGTTCTTCACGGAGAAGTCTATTTACATAAGACATAAAGAATGTAGCATTTGAATTTTGGGTTAAGACTGCAAGTTCATTCAAAGTTGAGGCTAATGCTTCTTTCGTAATATACTGTGACACTCCTTCAAGTGTGAATACAGTTGATTTATTCTGATCAAACCCTGCATTCAAAAGTTGTTCTTTGAGAGATTGATGATTGAAATCAATACTCACATAGGTCACGTTTTCTGAATTAGATATCTCGTTAGGAAGTTTAGAACGTTTTTTTTCTTGAACTTCAGGCTGATCAACTTCGAATATTTTTACTCCAGATGGTAGTTTAAGTCGATGAGCTCTTGAGTCGTATCCTGCACCTAGAATTACATACTGCTCAACTTTATCAGCAGCACATTTTTCAATTAGGTCATCTATAAATCGAGTTCGCGAAATTAAATGTTCATGAAATCCTGGAGTGAACTTTTTAGTCAACCAAACACTGAACTTGTGTCCCATAAGCTCAATAACACCTGCCCCAAGCACAAAATTTTCAGCATAAGGATCATAAACAATACGTTTATCAGGTTTAGCAAGTGATTCAATCAATCGCTGTTTAGCAACCCCTTGAGCAGTACCGTCTTTTCTAAATATTAAATCACTCATGGTTAGTATCTATTGGTTTTTAGTTGCTTATAACTCGTTATATGAGACGGCTTTATCTTTATAGGTAATCTTTTAAGCGTTTTCTTACTTCCAGTCTTATAAAATAGATATAAACTCTCTGGACTATCTGTATCATTTTTCTTGTTTAATCCTAGCCAGAAATTGTGATTTGTATTGGTCATATTTAAGCCTTTTTATTTATAAAGTTAATTTAGTGGACTATTAGTGAACTACCAAAATATAGACTCCTTTTAATCATTGCACTGTTTATAGTACTCAAGAGAGTATTTAAGGCTAACTTATAGCTGTTTACGTCTAATACACTTTACTTCAAAGGAAATGGCTTACGGCTTTGTGACTTCTAAAGAATACGCTCCTCTTATGGAACTTCGTGTAAATGAGTTGACCGATGGTGCTCATGCTGTATTAATTCCGGCAGAAATTACTCCAATAGAAAAATTATCGTAAAATATAATTTCTGATTCCTGATATTTCTTAAATTGACAAAAAGAAAACTCATCTCATGAAAAAATTATCATTCTGCATTGCTTTATTTGTAAGTATTCAATTAACACCAGCACAAACTAATCCAGCTTCTATTGAAGTTGAATCAGTAAAAAAACACCTATATACCTTAGCCTCTGACGCTATGGAGGGAAGGAGAGCTGGAACCCCAGGAATTGAAAGAGCAGCCCAGTACATTGAATCTGAATTTGAGAGAATAGGACTAAGCAAGTATAACAACTTGCCAACATACCGCCAAAACTTTACTGCTCGTAACCTTAAAATGTTTAATGTAATCGGTGTTTTAGAAGGAAAAAGCAAGAAAGATGAATACGTAGTGATTTCTGCACATTACGATCATTTAGGAGTTAAGAAAGAAGGTGAGGGCGATATGATTTATAACGGAGCAGATGACGATGCATCCGGAACAACTGCAGTTCTTGCATTAGCAGAATACTTTACTGCCTTAGGAACAAACGAGCGTACCTTAATTTTTGTAGCATTTACAGGCGAGGAAATGGGGTTACTAGGCTCAAGACATTTTGGAAAAGAGGTGAATGCAGCCCAGTTTATTGCTGGTATTAATATTGAAATGATCGGAAAAGATTCTAGTTATGGGTCTAAAACCGCTTGGTTAACAGGTTTTGATCGCTCAGACTTTGGAACCATCATTCAAAAAAACCTAGAAGGAACGGGGTATCAATTATTTCCAGATCCTTACCCAACACAACGTTTGTTTTTTAGATCAGACAACGCCAGTTTGGCACAATTGGGAATTCCATCCCACACATTTTCAACAGTACCAATCGACGTAGATAAGCATTACCATCAAGTTTCGGACGAAGTAAAGACTTTAGATATGGAAATTATCACCGAAACCATTCGTGCAATTGCATTAGGTACACAAACCATAATCAACGGAACAGACACACCATCTCGTGTAGTCTTGAAAGAGGGTGAGGGTAGAAGAAAGTAGTATTATTACCCCTACATATTCTTATTTTTTTATATTTCAGAAACAGTTTCCCAAACACTGCCCTCTTAGATGCTTATTCTACGATTCATTTTCAATCATTTTTATCATATTGCTTAAGAGCCTTAAGCAACTTACTTTGTCCTTTTGGATTCAGGAATTATTAATACATTTTCATATTGTTATAAACAAAAAATAAATAAAGGAAAATTCAGTGGACATAATCCATTAGATAAATTTTTCAAAAAGCGAATGAAAGTGAAAACCTATAAACTAAAGGTTTTCTAAAACCTTCTCTACCGAACCCCCACCTTCCACTAAAACTGCATCCGAATATCGCTTAAACCAGGTGATTTGTCGTTTTGCATATCGGCGCGTATTCTTTTTAATTTCTTCAATTGCGGTTGCTTTGTCTGTAGTTCCATCAAAATGGATAAACCATTCGCGATAACCTACCGTTTGTAATGCGTTTTCGTTTTTGTTGGGATATAGCTTTTGAGCTTCTTCTTCAAGACCTGCGGCAACTATTTGGTCTACACGTTGGTTAATGCGCTTGTAAAGTTTTTGCCGTTTCCATTGAATCACGATTTTTTTGGTTGTAAAAAAATCTGGAGCTTTCTTATTCCCTAAAAACGAAGAATAGGGGAGTCCGCTCTCCAAACAAACCTCCAGTGCGCGAATGAGACGGTGTGGATTGCCTAAATCCACCTTTTCGTAATATGTTAAGTCTAATTTTTTTAATTGCCATGAAAGCGCTTCTATTCCTTCGCTATGAAGTTTTGCGTTTAAGTCTAAACGAATCTGAGGATCAATCTCTGGAAATACATCCAATCCGTCGATCAGAGCGTCGGCATACATTCCTGAACCTCCGACTAGAATTACGGTGTCTTTGGTTTTGAATAATTTTTTTAGAGTTTTCAAAGCTTCTCGCTGAAAATCTCCAACGCTATACGGTTCGCGGATGCTGCGTTGTTGAATGAAATGGTGAGGAGCAGCAGCTAATTCTTCTGAGTTTGGAACTGCAGTTCCGAGTGTCATTTCTTTGTAAAATTGTCGGGAATCACAGGAAACAATTTCAGTATCAAAGTGTTTTGCCAAAGCAATTGCCAAAGCTGTTTTTCCGCTAGCAGTAGGTCCTGCAACGTATAGAAGCCGTTTAGAATTCATCGTTTAGGGTCGTTCCACATTGGTGACAAAAAATGGCACCATCTTTATGAGTTTCTGTATTGCACTGCAAGCAGGCTTGGGTATTGGTATCTACATGTTTGGTTTGATGCGTCATTTCGGAGGATACAATCCCAGTAGGAACCGCTATAATTCCATATCCCATAATCATAATCAAAGAGGCTAGGAGCTGCCCCAAAGGAGTTTGAGGAGCTATATCGCCATAACCAACCGTTGTCATGGTTACAATTGCCCAATAGATGCTTCTTGGAATACTTGTAAATCCATTTATTTCCCCTTCGATCAAGTACATCAGCGTTCCAAAGATGATACACAGAATGAATACAGCAAATAAGAAAACCGATATTTTGGCACGACTGGCATACAACGCCTTTACAAGGAAGTTTGATTCCCCGATGAAGCGTGTTATTTTTAATATTCTAAAAACTCGCAGTAAACGTAATGCACGTAATGCAATTAGAGAGTCGGTACCAACCATTATAAGAGAAATGTACTTCGGTATAGTAGAGAGTAAGTCGATTATTCCGTAAAAACTAAACACATAGCTCAACGGTTTTTTGATGGCTATGAGTCGTGTGATGTATTCTGCTGTAAAGAGTCCAGTAATGATCCATTCCATTATACCCAGCTCAGATTCATATTTCACATGAATTTCGGTAATGCTTTCTAGCATAACCAGGACTACACTTAAAAGAATTAGAATCAGTAAAATTAGATCAAAGCGTCTTCCAGCTCTTGTATCTGCTTCGTATACAATTTCATGTAAACGATGTTTCCAGTAGGGTATTTTATTAGAATTCATATTGATATTACGAAGTTAGGAATTTTAAACCGCATCTAAGTCAAGGATCTTTTTATACTTCTCTCGACGAATGAAACTACGAACAAGAGCTTGGGTGTCTCTATTGTTTTCTATAGGAGTTAAACGGGCTTTAATAGCTTTGATTGTTTTAATTTGATGGTTTAGCTTGAAGTATCCATATCCTTGAAAAACAAAATTTTGTATAAATATAAAACTCTTCTCGCTAGTGGCATTTCCTTTGTCTATGAGTAGCATGTTTTTGTGTGGATATTGAAGACTTTTCCTGATTTTAATCAGCCGTTTATTGTATGTTTTTGTAGATTCGTCGCCAACACAAGCTCCTTTACATTCTTTGATTCCATTTCCAAAACAAGCTTTGTTTGGAATACCAAGAGAAGTTTGACTTTCACACAGGGTGAAGTTCTCGATCCACCATCGTAGTTTGCGGTTGGCGTCTTTTTTGTTTTTAAAAACCTCTAAATAATCTTTATCATGAATTACAGGTTCTATAATAAGTCTGTGGTAAGGCGTTGTGATGTCTAGGCGAATACCCATAGTGAAATGTCTAAACTTAAGCGCATGGTTGAGTATGGGTTGGTTACTTTTAATTTCGTGCTGCTCTTTGATTAAGGCTATGCATTCGTTTCCACAGAGTTCGTAGGAAACACGAGCAATTTTCTTCTGAATCTTAATGGCTTTGGAATTTGCTCCAGTCAAGTGGTTTAATACTCTTTTTTTTATGTTTTTACTCTTGCCAATATAAAAGATATTTCCCTCGCTGTCGTGTATATAATAGACTCCAATTTCAGATGGAATTTCTTCAATAACATTCAGAAATTTAGTGGGAACTTTATTTCTGTTCAGTTCTTTAACGTAGGTATTGATGATTTCTTTTTTACTGTCTTTTTCTAGTAATAATTTAAACAGCTCCAGCGTGGCTAAAGCGTCGCCATGAGCTCGATGTCGGTCCGTAATGGGAATTCCTAGGGATCGCACGAGGTTTCCAAGTTTATAGGATTCAGCGTCGGGGAGGAGTTTTTGAGATAAGGCAACGGTACAAAGTGAATGACTTTCAAAGGCATATCCCAATCTTCTGAATTCTGTTTGTAAAATCCGATAATCAAACTCTGCGTTGTGAGCAACAATAACACAGCCATTTGTAATTTCAACAATGCGTTTTGCGAGTTCAAAAAACTTAGGTGCATTAACCAGTATTTTGCTATTAATTCCAGTCAACCGTTCTACAAAGGGCTGAATTTCTCGAAGTGGGTTGACTAAGCTAGAAAGTTGATCTACAACTTTTTGGCCATCGTATTTATAAACCGCTATTTCGGTAATTCCCTCTTCATTATATTTTCCTCCTGTAGTCTCTATATCTAGAATTGCATACATAAACTAATAGTTTCTAGATCCAAAGATTTTACTACCTACGCGGATCATGGTACTGCCTTCTTCGATTGCAAGTTCATAATCTCCGCTCATTCCTGTGGAACATATTTTGGCATCTTGGATGTGTTTTTGTAGCCAGTCTGAGGTGTTTTTCAGGTTTTTAAATTCTGTTCTAATTTGGTCTTTATTTTCTGTAAAAGTAGCCATTCCCATAAGTCCGGTGACGCGGACATTGGGGAGTGGGTTTGCTTTTAAATCCAAAACAACTTCTTCTAATTCAGTTCTATTGAAACCAAACTTAGTTTCTTCTTCTGCAATGTTCACTTGAAGCAAGCAGTCAATTATTCTGTTGTTTTTAGCAGCTTGTTTATTGATTTCTTTCAGCAGTTTATATCGATCAACTCCATGAATAAGAGTAACATAGGGAGCCATATACTTCACCTTATTGGTTTGTACATGTCCAATCATATGCCATTCAATGTCTTTCGGAAGGATTTCCCATTTCTGAGTCATTTCTTGAATTTTATTCTCACCAAAAATACGTTGACCAGCTTGGTATGCAGCTTCTAGGTCTTGGTTTGGTTTTGTCTTGGAAACGGCAACAAGGCTTACGTGATCTGGAAGTGTATCCAGAAGTTCTTTAATTTGTTTTTGAATTTCCATCTTAGATAAATTGTGCTGCAACGGTTGGATTTTTTCGATCTGCACGGTAATCATAAAAACCAATTCCAGATTTTACACCAAGGTTTCCTGACTGAACCATATTTACCAATAGGGGTGTGGGAGCATATTTTGGATCCCCAAAGCCTTCGTGTAAAACTTCTAAAACAGAAAGACATACGTCAAGTCCAATAAAATCAGCAAGTAGCAAAGGCCCCATAGGGTGTCCCATGCCTAACTTCATCATTCCATCAATTTCCGATACTCCGCCAATTCCCTGAAACAAGGTTTCAATTGCTTCGTTAATCATGGGTAATAATATTCGGTTGGCTACAAAACCAGGGTAATCTTTTGCAGGTATTGGAGTTTTATCTAATTTTTTTGTCAGCTCAGAAATTACCTTAGAGGTGTCTTCAGAGGTCTTAAAGCCGCTAATCACTTCAATTAATCGCATTACAGGAACCGGATTCATAAAGTGCATGCCAATAACCATTTCGGGTCTGTTGGTATACGAAGCTAATTTTGTTATTGATATGGAGGACGTATTTGAAGCAAAAATACAATGTTCAGGAGCTACAGCGTCTATTTGTCTAAAGAGTTGTTCTTTTATTTTAATATTCTCGGAGGCAGCTTCAATAATCAAATCTGCCTTTTCCGAAGACTTTTCTAGGTTTGTACTGGTTTTGATTCGTTCAAGAACTTTGGCTTTTTCATCTACACTCACAATTGAACGTGCCACCTGACGGTCTAGGTTTTTATTAATAACAAGTAGTGCATTTTTCAGTTTATCTTCTGAAATATCTACAAGGTTAACGTTGAATTGGTTTTGAGCAAAGCAGTGCGCAATTCCATTGCCCATAGTTCCACTCCCGATTACAGTTATATTATTCATTTTCTTTATTTAAAGCAAGCAATTATTTGATGAGAAATACGCAATGCTTCTGTAGCATGCGCCAAGGTAACAATTGGATCTGTGTTTTTATTAATCGCATCTGCAAATGCATTTAGTTCTTCTAAAATTGCGTTTGATTCTTCAACTGTTGGCGGTTCAAAATAGATTTGTTTTTTAACTCCTTCAGCATTTTGAAGTATCAAATCGAATTCCTCTGGTTTTTCTGGAGCATCTTTCATTTTTACAACCTCTACTTTTTTGGTTAAAAAGTCAACAGCGATGTAGGCATCTTTCTGGAAAAATCGAGTTTTACGCATGTTCTTAAGCGAAATCCTACTCGCAGTTAAATTCGCAACACATCCGTTTTCGAATTCAATTCGTGCGTTAGCAATATCAGGTGTTTCACTGATTACAGAAACTCCAGAACCGCTTACGTTCTTCACTTTAGATTTTACAACACTCAGAATCACGTCGAGATCGTGAATCATTAGATCCAAAACAACAGGAACATCAGTCCCTCTGGGATTAAATTCTGCGAGTCTATGTGCTTCAATGAACATTGGATGCTCTATGTGTTGCTTAATGGCTTTAAAAGCCGGGTTAAAACGCTCTACATGACCAACCTGTCCTTTTAGTCCTTTAACATCAGCTAGTTGAACAAGTTCTTCTGCTTGTGCTATAGTTTGCGTTATTGGTTTTTCAATAAACACATGCTTACCGGCAGTTAAACACTGGATTGCCATTTCATGATGAAAACTCGTTGGAGTAACAACATTAACCACATCAACAGCATGAATCAAAGCGTCTATTGTGTCAAAGTAAGTATAGCCTTTTTCTTTAGTCAAAATTTTTGCAGCTTCAGTATCAGGGTCATAGAAACCTATCAAATCATATGATTTAGACTCTTGAAGCAACCGAAGATGAATTTTACCTAAATATCCAGCACCTAAAACTCCTACTTTTAGCATTTTATTGTTTTTATTGATCTACTTGAAAGCCCTTCAAAGGTACATTTTTGTACTTAATTTATCTTTAAAGTTAATAATAAAAGCCAATTTATTGTTTATTTTTGAACTCATGAATTCATCATTGGATACTGCCAAACATCAGGGACAACGTAAACTTCTTATTGACCGTTTAGCTGGAATGGGAATTTCAGATCAAAAGGTTTTGGATGCCATGCTTCAAGTACCTCGACATTGGTTTATGGATCCTGGTTTAGAATCACATGCCTACGACAACAAGGCTTTTCCTATTGCTGCAGATCAAACTATTTCGCATCCCTATACGGTAGCATTTCAGTCAGAACTTCTTGAAGTTAAGCGGGGCGATCAGGTTTTAGAAATTGGAACAGGGTCGGGTTATCAGACTGCAGTTTTACTAACTTTGGGAATAAAAATTTATACGGTAGAGAGGCAGCAAGAGCTTTTTAAAAAAACAAAACGTTTGTTTTCGAAGATACATTTACATCCCAAAAAAGTTATTTTTGGTGATGGATATTTAGGTTTAGCCGATGATGCTCCTTTCCAAGGAATTGTTGTAACCGCAGGCGCTCCAAGTGTTCCAAAACCATTGCTTCAGCAACTGGATGTTGGTGGACGCTTGGTAATACCCATAGGAACAGAGGAACAAATCATGACTCGCTTTACACGGATTTCGGAAAAAGAATTTAATAAGGAAACCTTTGGTACCTTTAGGTTTGTTCCGATGTTAAAGGATAAGAATTAAAGCTTAGCAACAGTACTATTCTTTTTTAAAACCTTTTTTTACTCGAGCCAATTCTCGTTTGCTGTCTCGATCTTTCATTACATCGCGCTTGTCGTGTATTTTTTTACCTCGGGCGAGTGCAATAACCATTTTAGCGTGCCCTTTTTCAGATAGAAACAAGCGAAGTGGAACAATGGTTAAACCAACATTGCGAACCTCCTTATTTAGCTTTTTAAGCTCTTTTTTATTCAAAAGAAGTTTTCGGGTTGATCGCGGTTTGTGGTTGTAGTGGGTTCCATAAAGATATTCTTCTATGTACATGTTTACAGCAAACAACTCTCCACGTTCACTGAATTCACAAAAGCTCTCTGTAATAGAAGCTTTACTTTCTCTGATCGATTTAATTTCAGTTCCAGTCAATACAATTCCTGCGGTATATTGATCGATTAACTCGAACTCAAACCGGGCTTTCTTGTTTTGGATGTTGATTTTCTTCTGTAACATGGGGTACAAAGGTAAGTTTATTCTTTTAGTTTTTACTTAGCTCTGTTTGATTTATACCTTTAAGTTATGGATCAAATAGTGAAAATTTAAAATCAAAATACGTTTACACTTTCAATTATAATTACGAAATTGGGACAATAATTAAAAACCGCAAGTATTTAAAATGGTTAATTACATAAAATATGGATTTCGTTGGTTAAATCATTCGAAAACCCGAGAAGGAATTTCTAAAACTAAATTAGAAATTAAAAAATCTCCAAAACGGCACGAAATCATAAATTTTCTTTTAAGTCAATTTAATTGTGCAACTAATTACTTAGAGATTGGAGTTAGAAATCCTGATCATAATTTCAATAAAATTGATGCCGATAAAAAGTATAGTGTTGATCCAGGGGTTGAGTTTAAGTCCAATCCTGTAGATTTTCAATTAACAAGCGATGCTTTTTTTGAGCAACTCGAAGCACAAAAAATATTAACACCAGACACGCTGTTCGATGTCATTTTTATTGATGGTTTACATTTAGCAGAGCAAGTTGATCGTGACATTTCGAATGCATTTAAATTCATAAAACCCGATGGCTTCGTGGTTTTACACGACTGTAACCCACCAACAGAATGGCATGCTCGGGAAGATTATTATTTCAACATGACTCCTGCAAAAGGGCACTGGAATGGAACGACATGGAAGGCATTTGTGAAATGGAGATCAAATCCCGAGGTTCAATCTTGCTGTGTAGATACTGATTGGGGCATTGGAATTTTGTCTAAGTCAGCAGCAATTGGTTCTTCTATTTCTATATCAAACGATTTTTTCGAATACAATACCTTTGCAAATGACCGCAAGCACTATCTTAATTTAGTGGATTTTGAAGATCTTAAGGGGTTTTTGCTTTGAAATAGTTTTTTTTAGAGTTTCAATTCTTTTGCAAACTCATTTGAAAATAAATTTCAAATAATAGTTTAACAAATCTTAGTAAAGCAAGACATATAATTTAAAATTCTCATTGAAAAACTTCTCCTTCATCTTAATTTTACTTTGTGTTTTTAGAGTTAATTCACAATCAAAGCAAATTCAAATTTTGGACTCATTGAGTAAAGAACCAATTCCTTACACGACCGTTTATTTTTCTAATAACAAAGGTTTGATCACCGATGAAACAGGTTATTTTGAGCTTTTACCCGAACAAGTTCGAGACAACGATTCTTTGTTTGTTTCTTTTCTTGGTTATGATGGTCTTGCGGTTGGATTAAAAAAACTAAATGACAGCATACTTTACATGACACCCAAGGCGATTGCTTTAGAGGATGTTATTTTGATGAATAAAAGCTATACCTCTGAGAAAATATTAGCGCTTGTAAAAAGTAAGTTGAAGCAAAACTATTCGACGGACTACAGTAAAAAACGCTTGTTTTATAAAAGGCTCTATTCCCAGAATATTACTAGAGTGAAAATTGATAAATACAAAACTTCCATCCCAGAACTCAATCGAGCACTTTTAGACAGCTTTATGATCTATATGCCTAGATCAAATGAATTTACAACTGAAACGCTTGCGTATTATTCCGGGAATTTTGAAGAAGAAAATCAGAAAATAAACTTAATTAAAGCACGACAGACCTTTGATAAGGGGGGAGAATTATTTAATTCCTTACAAAAAGGTTTGGTGGACATCTTAAAAGACAATTTAAAACCCGACTCTTATTTCAAAATTAAATCAGGTTTTTTCTTAGGTGTAAACATGGACATTACCGGCCTGGAAGAAGCAGACAGTACTGATCTTAATAAGCTAAAAGAATTTGAAAAAAAGGTGGCCGAAAAAAAAATAAAACAAAAAGAAAACTTTGCTAAATACCAAAAGGAAAATATAGCAGATTTGTATTCCGAATTATTTTTTGCAGAAGATTCCGATTTAAACGTAATTCAGAAACCAAATCGTTACACGTTTTCTGAAGCAAAGGCAACCCTAGAAGATGATGATTTGATTTATATAATCCGATTTAGACCCAGCAGCGGCCGTGAAGACTTCGAAGGAACGCTACATATTAATGCAGAAGACTTTGCAGTAACCCGTTTGGATTATAACAACGTTAAAAGCTTGTTTAAACTAAAGCTGTTGGGAGTAACAATCAATCAAAATCTAAAAGGGGGACGTATGATTTTCTCTAAAGACAAGAATAATAAATATGCATTATCATACCTCCAAATCACCGAGGGTTCTATTTTCGCTTTAGACCGACCGTTGAAGTTTATTGAGAAAAACAAGTTTGCAGAGGGTAGAAGGAAACAAAATCAAGTTTCTATGCGCTTAGACTTTGCGGTTTCCTCAAAGTCACAATACGAACTACGTGTGTTTGATTACGTTCCCATTAATCAAGAAATTTTTGATTTAATGGAGGAAAAAAATGATATATTACCCAAGTACTACGACAAATTTACAACCAACTTTTGGGAAGAATTTTAACCCTTCAAAATATTGTTAATTGCTTCCTTAATAAGTTTTATTGAAAAGTGTATTTCCATTATTAAATAACGCTTCAAATGTGTATTTTTGTAGCTTAATTTTAGACTATGCAAAGAGATACTATTGTTTTTGATTTGATAAAAGAAGAAGAGGCTAGACAGCTCAATGGAGTTGAGCTTATCGCTTCAGAAAACTTTACGAGTCCTGCCGTTATGGAGGCAACCGGTTCAGTTTTGACTAACAAATACGCCGAAGGTTATCCGGGTAAACGTTATTACGGTGGATGTGAGGTTGTAGACAAGGTAGAGCAATTGGCTATCGACCGTGCAAAAGAGCTCTTTGGAGCTGCTTACGCAAACGTACAGCCGCATTCTGGATCTCAGGCAAATACCGCTGTTTTTCATGCATTCATTAAGCCTGGAGACAAAATCTTGGGGTTTGATCTTTCGCATGGTGGACACCTAACACATGGCTCGCCAGTTAACTTTTCGGGACGTTTATTCAAACCACACTTTTACGGAGTTCAAGAAGAAACAGGTCGTTTAGACTACGACAACATTCGTACTATAGCTAAAGAAGTACAACCTAAAATGATTATTGCGGGTGCATCTGCTTATTCTCGTGATATTGACTTTGCAGAATTCAGATCCATTGCCGATGAAGTAGGGGCGTTCCTTTTGGCCGATATTTCACACCCTTCTGGATTGATTGCCACAGGAATTCTAAACGATCCAATGCCTTATTGCCACGTTGTTACTTCAACAACACACAAAACCCTTCGTGGGCCGCGCGGCGGATTGATACTGATGGGTCAAGATTTTGACAATCCATTCGGAATTACACTTAAAAACGGAACGGTACGTAAAATGTCGCACTTATTGGATATGGCAGTGTTTCCTGGAAACCAAGGAGGACCTCTAGAGCATGTTATTGCAGCTAAGGCTATTGCTTTTGGAGAATGCCTACAACCAACTTACAAAGACTATATACTGCGTGTACAAAAAAATGCAGCTGCCATGGCTGCCGCTTTTGTAAGCCGAGAATATAAGCTGATCTCGGAAGGAACAGACAACCACATGATGCTGATTGACCTACGTAACAAAAAAATTACTGGAAAAGATGCTGAATTGGCTCTAGTGAAAGCTGAAATTACTGCTAACAAAAACATGGTACCGTTCGACGATAAATCTCCGTTTGTAACCTCTGGAATACGTTTGGGTACTGCTGCAATTACTACCCGCGGACTAAACGAAGCGGATATGGAAACTATTGTTGGGTTTATTGATCGCGTATTAAAAGCTCCACAAGACGAAGCTGTTCTTACTGCTGTTGGGCATGAGGTGAATGAATTGATGGAAGGAAGAGCGTTGTTTAACGCTTAGATCTAAGTTGTATATATAAAATCTCTTTATCCGGAAGAGTAGAGTTTTTTTGTGTATAAAACATAGAGTATGGTTAGTTGTGTGGCTAAGAGCCTAATTCAGATAATAAAAACAGATTAGAAAACCCGAGAGGATTTTTGTAAGCAGGAGTGAACTATTATTAAATTATATGGTGTGAATAATATCTTGTTGGTACAGATCAAATCTGAAGTACTATTCTATCAGATCCATTAAAAAACTCATATATTTTATAAAATATTTCATTGAGCAAACAAATCCATTATGTTTTGGGGAATACGTATAAGTTTCTGCGTGTTGTGGTCGAGGTAGCACCATTGAGTAGTACATTGAGCAACTAAGTTTTTGGTTCCCGTAGAATAAAAACGCACCTTACGTTCACTCAAAAAACCCTCGGTTAGTGCCACGTGGGTTTCTATCAAAAGCACATCGCCGAGCTTGGCTTGTCTTTTGTATTCAATATGGTGCGATCGCACCACCCAAAGGCCAAAAGTTTCTTTAGAGCCCTTTACTAGGCTTTGCCAGTGTGCACCGGCAATATCCTGAACCCATTGCAGGTATTGCACGTTATTAACATGCTGTAATTGGTCTAAGTGACTCTCAGTAACGGTTACTTCTTGGGTGTATTTTTTCAACTCTATTTTTTTTCTATGGTTACTTCAAACAGTTTACTCCAGTTCTTACCCGTTACAAAAAAGGTTTTTCTACCTGGGTGGTAGGCAATTCCGTTGAGAACATCGAGATTAGGAAGTTGCTCAACTTTTTTTCTTAGACCAGCAAAATTGATGATCCCGTCTACCGCTCCGTTTGCAGGATTAATGATTACCACTACGTCTTTCTGAGCTTGGTAAGTGTTGGCATAGATTGCACCCTCAACCCATTCCAACTCGTTTATTTTAGATAGAATGGTTTTGTTTGTAGTTGCCTCTATATAGGATAGCTCTTTTTGGGAGTCGGCATCTAACGTCCATATTTTAGCAGTACCGTCAGATTTATAAAGTTGTGTTCCGTCGTTACACAAGCCCCACCCTTCTTTACTTTGGTCGTAGTTAAAGCTGCGTTCCATTTCCATTTTTTCTTGATCATAAATGAAGCCGGTGCTGGCTTGCCAAGTAAGTTGAACAATTTTTCCGTTGATTAGAGTAAGCCCTTCACCAAAATAAGAGGCATCTAGATCAATTTTCTTTTCTACTGCACCAGTTTTGTAATTCACCCTTCTAAGGCTCGATTTTCCTTTGAGTCCGGTACTTTCATATAAGGTCTCGCCATCGAACTCCAAACCTTGCGTATATGCTTCTGGGTCGTGCGGGAATTCGTTTACTAAGGAATAATTGTAGAGTTTGGGAGATTTGTTGTTTAACAAACGAACATTTGTGGTGACATCAATTTTTTCTCCTTCTATATAAATTACTGCTTGAATTGGAACATCTCCAAGTAATGCATCTTCAGGAAAAACATAAGGAGTTTCAACTAATGAACCTCTTGCAGTGAAATAAATGGAATCAATGGGCTTGTTTTTTTGGTTTTTAATAGACAATTGAAGTGAATCTCCTGTTACAAAAGTCTTTTGGTTGACTTTTATTTTAAATTTAGGGGCGTTGTTTTCATCGCCGCAACCTTTCAGGACAATGATAGTCAGGAGCATGGTAATCCATTTCATATAAAATATTTTAGTTAAAAATAGTTTATGAAATTTAGACCACAAAATGATTGTCCAAAAAGAGTTTGCAATGTATATTTGCAAAGGGCAAGTCCTATACAACCAGCTCCTGTCGAATCCCCCAGGGTGGGAACGCAGCAAGGGTAGATGGTCGTAGCGGTGTGATGTAGGTCGCTTGCCCTTTTTTTTCTTTCACAAAACGCACAAATGGGTTACATAGTCTTAGTTACCGGCGCTTCTTCGGGTTTAGGAAAATCCATAGCCTTACATTTACACAGTCTTGGACATACCGTTTTTGGAACCAGTAGAAATCCAAAGCAATACATAGACACTTTCCCTTTTACTTTATTAGAACTAGACGTTACCATAAAAGAATCAATTGCTCATTTATTTGGTGAGCTTCAACAATTGAACAAGCCCATTGATGTGCTTATAAATAATGCTGGGGTTGGAATTACAGGCCCTGTCGAAGAAACTCCGTTGGAGGCTATGCGTGCTAATTTTGAAACCAATTTTTTTGGTCCCTTAGCCATGATTCAACGGGTTTTGCCGTTGATGCGTAAAAACAAAAAAGGGACTGTGATAAACATCACTTCCATAGCGGGGTATATGGGCCTTCCTTTTCGTGGGGCATATTCTGCATCCAAAGGGGCTTTGAATATAATGACAGAAGCAATTCGCCTAGAGATTGGTAATCAAGGGATTAACGTTATAACCTTGGCACCGGGTGATTACGCTACCGATATTGCATCACGCCGTTTTCATGCTCCTGTGATTAATAACTCGCCCTACCAAAAAGCATATCAAGGAAGTCTAAACACCATGGATTCTCATATAGATTCTGGAAATGATCCGATTGAGATTGCCCATAAAGTTGCAGTTTTAATAGAACAAGCCAATCCAAGACCACACTATGTGGTTGGCTCTTTTATACAGAAATTTTCTTTGACTCTAAAAAAAATACTTCCACAAAAAGCATACGAAAAACTTCTAAAGAACCATTATAAACTCTAATTTTACTTAAAACACTCTAAATATGAAATTTTTTATTGATACAGCCAATCTAGCACAAATTAAAGAAGCTGAAGCTCTTGGAGTTTTAGACGGGGTAACAACAAACCCTTCACTAATGGCAAAAGAAGGAATCACAGGACGTGAAAACATCTTAAACCACTACGTGGCTATTTGTGAGGCAGTAGAAGGTGATGTTTCTGCAGAAGTTATTGCAACCGATATCGACGGAATGATTAAAGAAGGGGAGGAACTTGCCGCATTACACACTCAAATCGTTGTTAAAATACCGATGATTGAAGATGGAATTAAAGCATTAAAATATTTTTCTGATCAAGGAATCAGAACAAACTGTACGCTTATCTTTTCTGCAGGTCAAGCATTGTTAGCTGCAAAAGCAGGGGCTACATACGTTTCTCCGTTTATTGGTCGTTTGGATGATATTTCTACAGACGGTTTAGGATTGATTCAAGAGATTCGTGATATTTATGATAACTATAATTTTGGAACTGAAATTCTTGCAGCTTCTATTCGTCATACCATGCATATAATTGACTGTGCTAAAATTGGTGCTGATGTAATGACTGGACCTCTAAGTTCTATAAAAGGACTTATGAAGCATCCACTTACCGATAGTGGATTGGCTCAGTTTTTAGCTGATCATCAAAAAGGAAACTAAGTTTTATTTACATACCAAATTGGGTGCGCTGCTATGCTTTTTTCATAGATAGGGCACTCTTTTTCATGTGCTCCTTCGAGATATCCATTTCCCATTAAGAACTGTTTTGTGATTTCTTTTCCGGTAAATTTAAAATGTTTTTTAAATAATTTAATCCAATCTTCTACCGATAACGTGCCTTGACTATCCATCCATTTTTCAAAAGATATAGCTTCTTTTCGAATCTTTAGAATTTGATTTGCATTATATATAATAGCGGTAATCTTTCCGCGCATTCGGATGATTCCAGGATTATTCATGAGAACTACTATATCGGCATCTTTAAGTGCTGCTATTTTTTGAATACTATAATCAGCGTATGCTTTTTTGATGGTATCTTTTTTATTCAAAACAGTATTCCAAGAAAGTCCAGCCTGATTAATTTCGAGGATTAAACTACCAAAAAGTTCGTTGTCGTTTGCAGCTTTAAAACCATATGAGTTGTCGTGGTAGGCCTTGTCAAGTTGTGATAATTTGCCAGCAAATGCTTGGTTACAGTAATGATTACTGAGCTCCATTAAGGTTTATTTTTCTCTAAAATATCGGTAAAGCTTGAAGAATAAAAATTACCAAAACCTTCTATAATCAGACCATTTTCATCAATTACAATTCCTTTATTGAGAAGAGTTAAGACCCATTGTTTACTCGCATTTTCAAAGTCTACAATAGCAAATTGGTTTGCCGTATCAATTTCCATTACTTTTTGATAATCATAAACAAGTTTGTTTTGATGTTGAATGCAAATACCTACAAATCGATAACCAGGATAGTCATTTTCATAATTTTTGACACGTTCTTGTGTTCTTTTATAATGATTCATTTGGGTTTGTGACCAAAAATATAAAACGGTAGGATTTCCTTTGAGAACAGAAGTGCTGGTGCTTTTTTCAAGAAAGGTATTTTGCAACATGATTTCAGGAAGGGGTTGGTCAACTTGCATTTTCATTAACGAAGCTTGTAGGCTTAATATTTCGGTAACATAATCTTGAGACGTATTAACAGTTAAGAAGTACTTTAGAAATCGTTCGTGCTCCTTGAAGTTTTTAAAGTTAATAAGTTCTTCATAGGCAACTGTTCGAGCCAAGTTGTTTCGGAGTTCTTCAGTTGCTATTAATTTATCAATTATGGCAAGCCTTCTGATGTTGAAATCAGTTTTGTTTTTGGCTTGAAAAAAGTTTTCATCAATTAAAAGAGCCTCTTGATTAAGGAAATTAAGCATGTATGTTATGTAGGGTTCAAAGTAGGCCAATTCACGTTCCCCATAGTTCAAATACTTTCTAAAATTAAAGTAGGTGCTGTCCTGTTCTTTAACATTATCTCTTCCTCTAATAAGTGCATACCGTTCTTTTCTGTTGGCATAAGGATATACATAAGCTGCTTGAGAAATTATTTTTGCGCTTGGAGTGAGATCATTAAGAGAGTCAAAGAGAATCCAATTATTTCTTTTCACTTGAAGCAAGGAATCAATGATCTGACCAAATTCAATGCTATTTTTGGAATATTTAGAAGATAAAAAACGAGTTTCATTTTGGAGGACTAGGTATATTTCCATTAAGAAATTATTTTTTGCAGAGCCACGGCCAGAAAAAACGAGTGAAGAATTAAAGTCTGTTGTGTTGGTTCTAAACCATAAGCTGTCTCCTTTTTCGATTATTAAACTTTGACTTTCAGGGAGGTGTTCAAATTTAAAAATACCATAATCAAGTGAATCGTAGCTTTTGAAAAAGCGATTGTTTTCGTCTAAAGCTATAGAGTCTAAGCGTTTGTTATTTTTGAATAGGGAAACTGTTTTGGAAGAAGGGTTTATTATTTGTCCCCCTAAATAGGCTTGATCAGGAAGTGATTCCGTTCCACAGGCACATAGACAGAGAAGTAAAACAAGATATATTCCTTTTGCCATATTTGCGCTCCAAATTTAATAGTTAAAATAAATCACTATGATGAATACCAAAGTTAAAAAATTTATTGATTACGCTGTCTATTTGCTTACTTTTGCGCTATTAAATTTTTTAATCTATGTTATCAGTTTCTAATTTATCGGTTCAATTTGGTAAACGCGTCTTATTTGACGACGTTAATGTCACTTTTTTAGGGTCTAATTGTTATGGAATCATCGGTGCCAATGGAGCTGGTAAATCTACTTTTCTAAAGATTATTTCTGGACAACAAGAATCAAACTCAGGATCCGTTTTTTTAGAACCCGGTAAGCGCTTATCTGTACTCGAACAAAATCATAATGCTTTTGATGAACACACTGTTTTAGATACTGTTTTACGAGGAAACAAAGAGTTTTTCAAAGTAAAATCTGAAATGGATGCAATCTACGCTAAAGAAAATTTTTCTGGTGCTGATGGAGAACGCGTAGGGGAGTTGCAGATTATTTTTGAAGAAATGAATGGATGGAATGCTGAAAGCGAAGCAGCAACTTTGTTATCGCACCTTGAAATCCCTACCGCCTTACATTATAATATGATGGCTGATTTAGACGGAACCCAAAAGGTTCGAGTTTTGCTAGCTCAAGCCCTGTTCGGAAATCCTGATGTTTTGATCATGGATGAGCCTACCAATGACTTGGATTACGAAACAATTTCTTGGTTAGAACAATTTCTTGCCAATTATGACCATACCGTAATTGTAGTTTCACACGACAGACACTTTTTGGATGCAGTTTGCACCCATATTTCAGATATTGATTTTGGAAAAATAAATCATTTTTCTGGAAACTATACTTTTTGGTATGAATCGAGTCAGTTAGCTGCTCGCCAACGTGCACAACAAAACAAAAAAGGAGAAGAAAAGAAAAAAGAATTACAGGAGTTTATTGCTCGATTTTCTGCTAACGTAGCAAAATCAAAGCAAGCTACTTCTCGTAAGAAAATGATTGAGAAGTTGAATATTGAAGACATTAAACCTTCCTCTAGACGCTATCCTGCTATTATCTTTGAGCAGGAGCGTGAAGCTGGAGATCAAATTCTTAACATCGAAAACTTAGAATATACCCAAGAAGGAGAAACCTTATTTAGTAATGTAAATGTAAACCTTGGAAAAGGGGATAAGGTCGTTGTATACTCTAAAGATACCCGAGCAGTTTCAGCTTTCTATCAAATTCTAAACGATGATCTTAAAGCAGATTCTGGTAAATTTCAGTGGGGTGTAACTACAACACAAACGTATTTGCCTCTTGACCATGATTCTTATTTCAAAGACGGCGATTTGAACCTTGTAGACTGGTTGCGCCAATTTGTTTTTACTGAAGAAGAACGAGAAGAAGTTCACATTAGAGGCTTCTTAGGTAAAATGATATTCAGTGGAGAAGAAGCTTTAAAGAAATCGAATGTATTGTCTGGAGGTGAAAAGGTACGTTGTATGCTTTCTAAAATGATGATGAGCCGTTCTAACGTACTTTTATTGGATGAACCAACCAATCACTTGGATTTAGAGTCGATAACGGCACTAAACAACGCTTTAACCAATTATAAAGGAACACTTCTGTTTACAACACACGATCATGCGTTTGCTCAAACTGTTGGAAACAGAATTTTAGAACTAACTCCAAAAGGTGTTATTGACCGTTTCATGACGTTTGACGACTATATGACAGATCCAAAAGTTAAGAAACAGCGTTTGGCTATGTACTCTTAGTTTACTATCCAAGAGCACATTTCCATTTATTCGTTTTATTTTTAAGAGAAAGCGTAATAGATCAAGATTACAATTACTGAAATTAATAATCCCATTGGCTTAACAAGTTTCCAAGGCGTAATATCGACTTGTTTGGTATATTCCAACTCGAAGTCTGTTTCTCTTGGCTTAAAATGTCCAATAGCGAGCATTATCAAAACATTTAATAAAAACAAGATAGCCATTACATGTAAAAAGTGAGGATAGGCAGTGTTTTTAATAAAATCCAATTCTATTTGATCCGTAATACCGATTTCTTTGGCTTTTTCAAGGGCAGGGTTAACAAAAAGAAAAGGTTTAATAATAAACTGACTAATCAAATATAATATACTACCCGAAAACAAAGCTACTTTTGCGCCTATTGCAGGTATTTTTTTAGTGAGGTAGCCAACTATAATAATTGTTAAAATTGGTATACTATAAAAACCATTTATTTCTTGAAGGTAGTCAAATAGACCACCTGGAGCGTACTGTATTAACGGAGCTATTATCATTGATAATAAAGCCAATCCAATACCGAAAGTTTTACCTGCTCTTACAACTTGCTTTTCAGTAGCTTCTTTTTTAAAGTATTGCTTGTAAATGTCTAATCCAAATAAAGTAACCGAACTGTTTAGAGCGGAATTAAAAGAACTTAAAATAGCACCAAAGAGTACAGCTGCAAAAAATCCAAGTAAAGATGCTGGTAAAACTTTTGCCACAAGCATACCATAAGACATGTCACCAGATACTTCCGAATTATTGCCGAAGATATGATAAGCTATAATCCCAGGAAGAACAACGATAATTGGGCCTAAAATTTTAATAAAACCAGCATATATAAGTCCTTTTTGACCTTCCACTAAGTTCTTAGCCGCTAAAGCACGTTGAATAATGGCTTGATTAGTTCCCCAGTAAAATAATTGAACCAACATCATCCCAGTAAATAGAGTTGAAAATGGAACGGGATCACCAGGTCCACCAATAATATTCATCTTTTCGGGATTAGAAGCAACTAATGTCTCAATTCCTTGCATCATGCTTCCATCTCCGATATAAATTAAACCAAAAACAGGAACTAGTGTACCTCCAATTAACAGTCCAACAGCATTCACAGTATCCGATACAGCTACAGCTTTAAGGCCACCGAAAATAGCGTAAATTGAACCAACAATTCCTATAGAAAAAACCGTAATAGGAAGCGCAGCTTGTTTAGATATGTTTAGTAATTCTGGAATATCAAATATTTCAATTAATGCCAATGACCCTGAATACAGTACTATTGGAAGTAAAACAATCATGTAACCACTTAGGAATAATCCAGAAGTGATGGTTTTGGTCATGGTATCGTATCTTATTTCTAAAAATTGGGGTACAGTTGTAATCCCACCTTTGAGGTAACGAGGTAATAAAACAACAGCAGTAACAACCATAGTTAAGGCTGCAAGCGTTTCCCAAGCCATAACCAATATGCCATTATCGTAAGCTTGTCCGTTTAGTCCTACTAATTGTTCTGTTGAGAGGTTGGTAAGCAATAAAGATCCAGCAATAACAACTCCTGAAAGGCTTCTGCCTCCAAGAAAATAACCGTCTGATGAAGTTTCATCGATGTTTTTAGTTGCTAAATAAGCTATGGTACCTACTAAGGCAGTAAAGGCAATAAAAATAAAGAAATGCATAATTTAGTTTAAAAGATTCGTGTTCTAATATAGCCAAAGTATTTACAACATAAAAGATTAAAATTGTTAATTATTTTAACGACTCAATTATTTTAATTGCTTGATCTAATTCGTCTTCATGAACAAACATTTCTTGTAGACCAGGAGCAACCATTCCAAACCCAGCTAAGCGAGCAGATTCAGAATCATCCTTAACAACCGCAACTATATTTTGCTCCTCTAAAGCGTTTCTTAAGGACAATACACTAATTGCATTTCCTGTAAATATTTTAATGAACTTTCGTGTATTTTCCATAAATATTAGCGTTAAAATTAATTTAATGTAATTGAATTGCTTTTCTAATTTAATTAACATTTTCATTTAACTACATAATAATCAAAACTTATTTGATTATCGTAAGCTTGCGCCAAAGTTATTTTCAAATTCTTTTTGAAGTTTTTGCATCACGCGATCAATGTTTTTGTCAGTTAATGTTTTGTGTGGATCACTGAAATAAAAGCTAAGTCCGTATGATTTTTTCCCTTGGGGTAAGTTTGTGCCTTCATAAACATCGAAGAGAGAAACGTTTTTGAGTAGCTTACGGTCTGTTTTGTATGAAGCTTCTTTTAAATTAGAAAAACTTACATGACTATCAATTAGCAAAGCAAAATCACGTCTTGAGGTTGGGAACTTTGAAATTTCTTTTACCAAAACGTCTTTATCAAAGGCATATTTATAGATTAAATCCCAGTCAAAATCAGCGAAGAGTACTTCTGCATAGATTGAAAATTTTTTTGCAATATCTGAGCGAACAATACCAAAATTAACAAGAACCTCATTATTCAATGTAAAAGAAAGACCTTCAGAAAAAACATCCATTTGAATTGCTTCTTCCTGGAATGTAAATATCCCTAGGCGCTCCAAAATATTTTGCGTTATTGCTTTTAAATCAAAGAAATTTGACTTAACAGTGCTGCTGTTCCAAAGTTCGGGGTGTTTATTTCCGGTGATACAAATCCCTAATCTTTTGGACTCGTTATGTCCGTCACCTGCAGTGCTATAGGTTTTACCGAATTCATAAATATGTAAATCTTTTTGTTGTCTATTGCTATTAAATTCAACAACTTCGAGTAATGAGAAAAGAATGCTTGATCGCAATTGGGATAGATCTTGCCCTAAAGGATTCAATAGATTAACCTTAGAAATAGTATCCAATTGTTTACTCAACTTAGCGTATGCAGGGTTTGTCAAAGAATTATTCATTACTTCTGAAAACCCTTGGCCAACCATTAATTGAGCGGCTATTTGTTCAACTTTATTTGGGGTTTTAGAATCAAATGATGGAAACACGGTATTTAAACTTGCACTTACCTCTATGTTGTTATAACCATAAACTCGTAAAACTTCTTCAATTACATCTGCTTCACGAGTAACATCTACGCGGTATCTAGGAATGGTCATTGCAAACCCATCTTCGTTGACACTATTAATTTCGATTTCTAAGGAATTTAAAATTTTGATTAAAGTGTCTTTTGGAATTTCACACCCAATAACCTGTCTGATTTTATCGTAGTTGATAAAAAGGTTTACCTTTTCTTCTAGTGGTTGAGCATGTTCTTGAATGTCACTTGTAATATTTCCTCCAGCAATTTCTTGGATTAATATTGCGGCAGTTTTAAGTGCGTAAATACCAATTTCGGGGTCAATTCCACGTTCAAAACGGAAGGATGCATCTGTATTTAGACCGTGTCGTTTTGCTGATTTACGAACGCTAATAGGATCAAAATAAGCACTTTCAAGGAAAATACTCGTGGTATTATCTGATACACCAGAATTTTCACCACCAAAAATACCTGCTAAACAAAGTGGGTTTTGGTCATCACAAATCATTAAATCTTCTTCATGTAGTTCACGCTCAATACCATCAAGGGTTTTGAATTTTGTTCCCGATGGAAGTGTTTTTACTTGAATTTTACCTTTAATTTTTCCAGCATCAAAGGCATGTAAGGGTTGTCCTAAATCATGGAGGATGTAATTTGTAGCATCTACAATGTTGTTTTTTGGTGTAATTCCAATTGCTTTTAGCCTGTTCTGAAGCCACTGAGGAGCTGGTTTAATAACAACATCGGATATGGTTAGACCATAATATTGAGAGGCACGTTTTTTATCATGAACTTCAACAGAGATAACTTTACTGTTGTCTGTGATTATAAAGTTATCGGTATTGGGTGTTTTCCATTCGGAGGAAACACCAATTTGGTTACATCCCGCTTTAAGATCTCGAGCGACTCCCATATGACTCATTGCATCAGATCGGTTTGGAGTTAAACCTATTTCGATTACAGTATCTGTTTCAATATCAAAAAATTCAGAGCAAGGCGTTCCAGGAACTAAAATAGCGTCTAAAACCATAATTCCATCATGGGATGAACCAAGGCCGAGTTCGTCTTCAGCACAGATCATTCCTTGACTAACTTCACCGCGTATTTTACTCTTTTTAATTTCAAATGTATTTCCATCCCCATCATATAATTTTGTTCCAACCGTTGCTACAGGAACTTTTTGACCCGCTGCAACATTAGGTGCACCACAAATAATTTGTACATTTTCTTCTGTACCAATATTTACTTGAGTAACCTTCAATCGATCTGCGTTAGGGTGTGGAATACATGATAGAACTTCTCCAACCACAACTCCTTGTAGACTTCCTTTTACAGATTCAAAAACGCTTGTTCCTTCAACTTCTAAACCTAAATCTGTAAGCAATTCTAGCTGTTTTTCAAGAGCTAGGTCTATGGTTAGGTATTGTTTTATCCAGTTATGGGAAATTTTCATTTTTTGTATTTTATAAATATGTTGATTTTAAACTTAAATAAAATTATTCAAGTGAATTTTAAAAATCATCTATTAACGACACAAATATAAGCATCTGCATTATAAAATATAGTACTAGCTTATGTAATTCCAAATGTTTTTGTGCTTGGTAATCTTGGAATAGGTTGTTCTAACATCTCTGTGCTCGATTTTAGTAAGCTCTGGATCATCAGAAATTATATTCTTGGCATAAGATCGAGCTGTTTTGAGAATTTCTTGATCCCTTAAGAGGTCTGCGATTTTAAGCTGTAAAACTCCACTTTGTTGAGTTCCCATAAGGTCGCCAGGTCCACGTAAACGCAAATCAACTTCGGCTATTTCAAAGCCATCATTGGTTTGAACCATAGTTTTTAATCGAGTAGTAGCTTCTTTAGATTTTTTAACTCCACTCATTAAAATACAATAACTCTGATCATTACCACGTCCCACACGTCCTCTGAGTTGGTGTAATTGCGAAAGTCCAAAACGTTCGGCACTTTCAATAATCATAACCGATGCATTGGGTACATTAACGCCCACCTCGATAACAGTTGTTGCAACCATAAGCTGTGTTTTACCTTCAATAAAACGCTGCATTTCAAAATCTTTATCCTTAGGTTTCATTTGCCCATGAACAATACTAATACGGTAATCAGGTAATGGGAATTCTCGAACTAGACTCTCATAACCGTCCATGAGGTCTTTATAATCCATTTTTTCTGATTCCTGAATTAAGGGATATACAATATAGATTTGCTTTCCGAATTTAATTTCTTCTTTAATAAACTTAAAAACCTGTAAGCGGTTAGCATCACTTCTCAAAACTGTTTTAATTGATTTTCTGCCCGGAGGTAATTCGTCTATAACAGAAATATCGAGATCCCCATATACGCTCATGGCTAAAGTTCTTGGGATTGGTGTAGCAGTCATCACTAATACGTGTGGCGGAAGTGTGTTTTTTCTCCAAAGCTTTGCTCGCTGTGCAACACCAAATCGATGTTGTTCATCAATAATTGCAATTCCTAAATTTTTGAATTGAACTTTATCTTCAATAAGCGCATGGGTGCCAATTAGAATATGCATACTACCATCCTCTAAAGCACTGTGAATTATTTTCCTTTCTGCAGTTTTTATAGATCCAGTTAAAAGCGCAACATTCAAATCCATTGCGCCAAGACCTTCTCTAAGCGAATTAAAATGTTGTTGAGCAAGTATCTCCGTTGGAGCCATCAAACAGGTTTGAAATCCATTATCCAATCCGATAAGCATACTCAATAAGGCTACCATAGTTTTTCCAGAACCTACATCTCCTTGTAAAAGTCGATTCATTTGCTTCCCAGTACCCATATCATTTCTAATCTCTTTGACCACGCGTTGCTGCGCATTGGTTAATTGGAAAGGAAGGTGGTTAGAATAAAACTCATTGAAATAAGCCCCTACACGTTCAAACACATAACCTTTCACCTTTTGTTTCTGGAGGCGATTTTTTTGTAGTAATTGCATTTGAATATAAAAAAGCTCTTCAAATTTAAGACGAAACTGTGCACGAGTTAATTGATTTTGAGTAGCTGGAAAATGGATTTGTATTGTAGCTTCCTTTCTCGAAATAAGCTTTAAATCGTTTCGTATAAATTCGGGAAGAGTTTCATGAAACTCCTGATGAACTTGACGGAATAAATGTTCCATCGATTGTTTCATTACCCGTTGGCTAATGCCTTTGTTTACTAATTTTTCGGTAGAAGGATAAACAGGATGAAATGCTCCTAAGTTACTTTCCTTATATTCAGACTCTAAGGTAAGTTCTGGATGGGGAATAGAGGCTTTAGAACCATACCAATTTAGACGACCAAAAGCAATGTATGTGGTTTTAGATTTAAGGCTTTCTTGAATCCATTTATAACCACGAAACCAAACCAATTCGATTGTAGATGTCCCGTCCGAAAATACAGCAACAAGCCTTTTCCCCTTTGCTTGAGGGATTATTTTATGTGACAAAATAGTTCCTTTAATCTGAACTTCAGAGGTGTTTTGAGGCAGCTTATTTATAGAATAGAAAGTCGTTCTGTCTATATATCTGTTTGGAAAAAAATGCAACAAATCTTGATAGGTCTTAATGCCCAATTCTTCTTTGAGTAAACTCGCTCTATTGGGGCCAATGCCTTTGAGGTATTCTATAGGAGTTTGAAGTGTATCCATACGATTACACAAAGTTAATTGTTTTTAGGTTTTTTAAAGATTCATTTCAATTAAAAACATGTAATTTTAAATTTCAAATCTAAATCAAGCGTATGTCAAAATCTGCATTAGTTATTTCTGGGGGCGGTAGTAAAGGTGCATTTGCTGGAGGGATTGCTCAGTACCTTATTGAAGAAACTAAGCAACATTATGATTTGTTTTTAGGGACTTCAACAGGAAGTTTATTGATTTCTCATCTAGCCTTAAATAAAATCAAAGAAATTAAAAAAGCGTTTACCTCTGTTTCTCAATCTGATGTTTTTGACAACAGTCCGTTTTTGATTCGAAAGAAGGGAGCTTTAACCCGAATTAAAATCAATCATTTTAATGTATTAAAAAACTTTATTAGAGGAAAAAAAACTTTTGGAGAGAGCAATAACTTGAGAAACTTATTAGTACGCGAAATTCCTATCACGTATTTTAATGAATTAAAATCCAAGAAAACAGATGTTGTTATCTGTGTATCAAACCTATCTTCCAATGCGGTGGAATATAAAGCCCTGCAGGAGTGTTCTTATGAAGATTTTATTGATTGGATTTGGATTTCTTGTAACTATGTGCCTTTTATGTCTCTAATAACTAAGAATGGCTGTGAATATGCCGATGGAGGCTTAGGCTGTATCATTGCTATTGAAGAAGCCATCAGGCAGGGCGCAACCCAGATTGATGCAATTATTTTAAATACAAAATTTCAACAAACTAATCGGGTGCACTCAAGAAATGCATTTGACGCTTTGAGTAGTGTGTTTGGATTTATTTCCGATCGAATTGAGCATCAGAATTTAAAAATAGGAAACTTAGTTGCACTAGATGAAAATGTTAAACTCAGGATTTTTTACACCCCTAGAATATTAACAACAAACTCTTTAGTTTTTGATAAAGAAAAAATGAACTCTTGGTGGCAAGCGGGTTGGGAGCATGCAGAAAAAATAATAATAGCTTCTAAATAATTTTTAAAGCTTTAGAAAATCGAGTGCTAACCCAACCATAGCCTTTACACCATGAATCATTCCTTCGTCTTGCACCACAAAGTCAGGCGTGTGATGTGAAGGTGCATTTGCAGGGTTCATAGTGGGTTCCATTCCTCCTAAGAAAAAGTATAAACCAGGAACTTGCTCTTGGAAATATGAAAAATCTTCTGCACCAGTAATGGCTCTCATTACATGAACATTAGATGCCCCAACTGCTCGTTCAAGGGTAGGAACCATGAGGTTGGTTAATGCTTCATCGTTATAGGTAAGCGCAGCAGTTTTTCTAATGGTTACTGTCGCAGTACCTCCGTAAGCAGCAGCTATTTTAGGTATCATGTCATACATGCGATTATGAATCACGGTTTGCATGTCGGCATCAAGGGTTCTTATAGTTCCAATCATCTCTGCAGATTCTGGAATTATATTGGAACGGATTCCAGAATGAATTGCTCCCACAGAAACAACAGCTCCTTCTTTAGTCAGTTCAGAGCTTCTACTAATCAAGGTTTGGATTCCATTAATTATTTGAGAAGAAATCATGATGGGATCAACACTGTTCCATGGAGTAGAACCATGCGATTGTTTTCCACCAACAACAATTTTATATTCATCTGCAGCAGCCATAATTCCTTTAGTTTTATAAGCTATATGCCCTACGGGTGTAGCAGAATTTATATGCAACCCAAAAACAGCATCAACATCCGGATTTTTAAGCACACCTTCTTTGACCATCAACAATGCTCCACCTTCTTCACCAGCTGGCGGTCCTTCTTCGGCAGGTTGAAAAATGAATTTTACAGATCCAGCGAAATCCCTATTATTAGCTAGTATTTCTGCAACTCCCATTAAAATAGCAACATGGGTATCATGTCCACAGGCATGCATTACCCCAGTCTTTTGGTTATTGAAAATCGAAGTAGCTTGAGATTTATATGGGAGTGATCCTCTTTCTGTTACTGGAAGGCCATCCATATCAGCACGAAGTGCTACAACTTTTCCCTTTTTATTTCCTTTTAATATTCCAACAACTCCTGTGTACGCAATTCCAGTAGAAACTTCTATTCCAAGCGACTCGAGGTGAGCCGCGACTTTTTTTGCGGTATTAAATTCCCTGTTTGATAATTCAGGATTCTGATGAATCTCATGGCGCCATTGAATTACTTTTGATTCAATGTCAGTAAAATCGGAAGCTTCAACTTGAGCATAACTAAATGAAGAAGTTATTAGTAAAAGAAATAAGACTTGTATTTTTAGGGATGTTTTCATGATATTTTTTAATCTAGAAATTATTTTTATTTAAATGTAGTAAAATAATATCTAGTTTACCATCCTATTATATTTATCTACTTTGATGTTGAAAATTAGGGTTAAAAACGGTTCATAATTTATCATATAAAAAGTTTTATTTATGCATTAATAAACATTCAAAGTATTATTTTAGTCTTTCATGAAACAAGATTTAACAGTACATATAAATTCCCTAAATGAAGCCCAAAAGGAACCTACTTTACACAAAGATGGTCCCTTAATTGTTATTGCTGGAGCTGGTTCTGGTAAAACAAGGGTCCTTACCTATAGAATAGCATACTTAATGAGTCAGGGAATTGATTCCTTTTCAATTTTAGCATTGACATTTACCAATAAAGCTGCTCGAGAGATGAAAGGACGAATCGCTGAACTTGTAGGTGACGGGGAAGCGAAGAATTTATGGATGGGAACTTTTCATTCCGTTTTTGCTAGAATTCTAAGGAGCGAAGCCGATAAACTCGGCTATCCTTCAAATTTTACCATTTATGATACGCAAGATTCTGAACGTCTTATTTCTTCTATAATTAAAGAAATGGGCTTAGAGAAAGACATTTATAAGAAGAAACAAGTTCGAAGTAGAATTTCGGCATTCAAGAACAGCTTAATAACTGTTAGAGCTTATTATAACGATGGCGACCTTCAAGAGTCTGATGCTATGGCGAGACGCCCAAAAATGGGAGAAATATATAAAGAGTATGTTGATCGATGCTTTAAGGCAGGTGCAATGGATTTTGATGATTTACTCCTTAGAACGAACGAACTTTTAAATCGTTTTCCAGAAGTATTGGCAAAATACCAAGACCGCTTTAGATACATTTTGGTTGATGAGTATCAAGATACAAATCATTCACAGTATTTGATAGTTCGTGCACTTTCAGATAAGTTTCAGAATATCTGTGTTGTAGGAGACGATGCACAGAGTATTTATGCGTTCCGTGGAGCAAACATCAACAACATATTGAACTTTCAAAAGGATTACGATAATGTTGCCATGTACCGTTTGGAGCAAAACTACCGTTCAACTCAGAACATTGTAAATGCAGCTAATTCTATTATAAACCACAACAAAACCAAGCTTGATAAAAAGGTATGGACAGCAAATGATACGGGTAATAAAATCAAAGTTCAGCGTTGTCCTACGGATGCAGATGAAGGACGTCATGTAGCAGGTAGTATTTATGATTTTAACTTAACTGAGCAACGAAAATTTAATGATTTTGCTATTTTATATAGAACTAACGCGCAATCTCGTGCGATGGAAGATGCACTTAGAAAGAGAAATATCCCTTATAAAATATTTGGCGGATTGTCGTTTTATCAAAGAAAAGAGATTAAAGACACCTTGGCTTATTTACGAGTCATCATTAATCCAAAAGATGAAGAAAGTTTAAAACGTATCATAAACTACCCTGCACGGGGAATCGGACAAACAACAATCGATAAATTGGTTGTTGGAGCTAAAGAGCATGGGTTATCACTATTTCAAACTGCTGAAAAGTCAGGAAGTTTGGGTATAGGAATTAATTCAGGAACTGTAAATAAATTAGAGCAGTTTGTAACGCTAATAAAAAGTTTTCAAATTTTTAATGAAACGGCTAATGCCTTTGAAATTGCTGATGAAGTAACCAAAAAAACGTACATTGTTTCTGACTTAAAAAAAGATGGAACACCAGAAGGGGTGAGTAAAATTGAAAATATTGAGGAACTTCTCAATGGAATTAAAGATTTTACTGAAGGACAACAAGAGCTTGCAGATGCCTCTGGAGCGCTTACAGAATTTCTAGAAGACGTTGCTTTAGCAACTGATTTTGATAGCGAAAATAAAGATGAAAACACGGATCGAGTATCGCTGATGACCATTCATTTGGCTAAAGGCTTAGAATATCCCTATGTGTATGTTGTTGGTATGGAAGAAGACCTTTTTCCATCGCCAATGAATTTAGATTCTCGAGGAGGATTAGAAGAAGAACGCCGCTTATTTTATGTTGCTCTAACACGAGCAGAGGAACGTGCTTTTTTATCTTATGCTCAATCCCGATACCGATGGGGAAAATTAAACAGCGCTGAACCCAGTCGTTTTATTGAAGAAATTGATGAACAGTATTTAGATTACCAAATTCCAAAATCTGATTATGAATTCAAACCTTTAGTCAATACAAGCATTTTTGGAAGTACTGATGTTCCTAAAAAACAAATTAAAAAACCAAAATCATGGGAAGGAAAGCCCAATACTGTACCTAATCCAACGCAGTTAAAAAAACTTCGTAAAATCCAATCCACAAGTCAGAACGATTCGGATTCTAAGGAGTATGTAATTGATCTTGCTGTAGGAACTAAAGTTGAACATCAACGTTTTGGGAAAGGAATTGTTACCCTAATAGAAGGAGCGGGTAATGATAAAAAAGCAACCATTAAATTTAACGGAACTGGTGATAAAAAACTGCTTTTACGGTTTGCTAAACTCAAAATCATCGATTAATGGCTATTATACACTCCTTATACCCATCAAGCCCAAACACTAAGGTCATTAAGGATGTTGCTGCTGCATTAATTTCAGGTGCATTGGTAATTTACCCAACCGACACCGTTTATGCCATAGGATGCTTAAGTTCGAGTATAAAAACATTAAATAGACTAGCAAAAATTAAGGGGGTTAAGGCAGAACAGGCACCTTTTAGTTTTTTATTTAGCGATTTGAGTGAATTGTCTGGGTATGTTCAACAATTCGATTCCTCAACTTTTAGATTATTAAAAAGTACTTTACCAGGACCATATACCTTTATCATGCCAGGTAGTAAAAAACTGCCTAAGCCTTTTGATAAAAGAAAATCAATTGGAATTCGAATCTCAGACGATCCTATATTAAAAATATTACTTCCTTTATTACCAGCACCATTAATTACAACGTCGTTGCATGACAAAGATAAAATCATTGATTATACAACTGATCCAGAGGTTATTTTTGAAGAATGGAATAGCATAGTCGACATTATGATTGAAACAGGAGCTGGAGGTAATTTACCGTCTACTGTAATCGATTTGACTCAAGGCGAACCTTTCATTGTTAGAAAAGGAAAAGGTTCAGTAGATTTTTTGTAAAAAAAACGCCCTTTATTGAAAGGGCGTTTAATATTATATTTAGGATAAAAGCTTATTCAGCAGCATCCATTCCTTTGCTTATTAAGTCATAAAACTGATCTAATTTTGGAAGAACTACGATACGAGTTCTTCTGTTTTTAGCTCGGTTAGAAGGAGCATCGTTTTCTAATAAAGGAGCATAAGAACTTCTTCCTGCTGCAGTCATTCTTTCTGGTGGAACACCAAAGTCTTTTTCAAGTACACGAACAACAGAAGTTGCTCTTTTTACACTAAGATCCCAGTTATCGACAATACAGTCTGTACTGATTGGCACATTGTCTGTATGACCTTCAACCATAAACTCTAATTCAGGTTTATCCAATACAACTTTTGCAACTTTTCCAAGAACCTCTTTTGCTTTCTTAGAAACAGTAGAACTTCCACTGTTAAATAAAAGCTTGTCAGAAATAGAAATAAATACAACACCTTTTTCAACATTGATTTCGATGTCATCATCACCAAGATTCCCTAATACACCTTTAAGGCTTGTTACTAAAGCAAGTGTAACAGAGTCTTTTTTTGTTACAGCATCTCTAAGGCTAGTGATTCGAGTATCTTTTTCTTTTAGACTTTCTAAAGATTTTTCAAGATTTTCAGCACCTTTTTGAGACAAGGTAGTAAGGTTACCTAAGTTATCAATTAGGTCAGAATTATTTTCTTTCAAGAAACGAATTTGTTCTTGAAGTGATGCTACAGAAGCAAGAGCAGCAGCCTTGTCTTCATCACAAGTGTTTAACTTAACAGTTGTGCTGTTTAGCATATCTTTTGTAGAATCTTGGAGCGCTTGTAGTTCTGTAAACTTCTTTTGCGAGACGCAAGAAGCCAAAAGGATGGCAACTAAAGGGATGTAGAGGTACGAATTTTTCATGAAAATTATTTTTATTTTGGTTGTTAAAGTTACTATAATTTAAGACTTAGATAATCTTATCTCGGAAATTTTGCTTTTTTTTAAGATAAAATAATTAAAAACAATACTATTTAAGCTGTAATAGGGATTTTTTGAGTTAATTTTTCTTCTCTTTTTGATTATTTTAAAAAGGTTGACGTAAACATTTACATGAGCCTTTAATATATTAAAGCAATTTTTAAATTCTCCTTTTAATAAAAAACGCAAACCAGCTATCCCGTCGAGAAGTAATCTTATAATAAAAATTAAGGGCAATTGTATTGAAGGGATGTTTTTAAGTAACATATAAAGTGAATTTCTATAATTATAGAAAACCTTTAAGGGAGAATTCGGAAGACTTGCACCTCCAAGATGATACACTTTCGAGCCTCCAATGCTATATGTTGTGCCTCCAAAATTACGAATCCTCCAACAAAGATCAATTTCCTCTTGATGCATAAAAAAATCTTCATCAAACCCCTCTAATTCATTGAACAGTTTATTTCTGATAAAAAGGCAAGCGCCTGAAGCCCAAAACACAGCTTCATTACCATCATATTGCCCCTTATCTTCTTCTAGGGTGTCGAATATTCTTCCTCTACAAAACGGGTACCCAAAACGATCTATATATCCGCCAGCCGCTCCAGCATATTCGAATTTTGTACGTTGGTTTTCGTCGAGTATATGAGGCTGTGCTGCTTGAGTATTTGGATTTGATTTAAAAAAATCAATAATTGGAGGTAACCAGTTTTTAGTAACCCTAACGTCATTATTAATCAAACAAAGTATGTCTTCTTTAATTCCTTTTAAACCCAAGTTATATCCACCTGCATAACCTAGATTATCTGGGTTTACAACTCTTTTTACATTTGGAAATTCATTCTTAATAAAAGCAATAGAATCATCTGATGAATTATTGTCAATCACATAAATAGAGGCTTCTTTACTATGTAGTACAATTTCGGGTAAAAAACGCTGAAGCATCTTTTTACCATTCCAATTTAATATTACTACAGCAACTGTCATACGTTATATTTAGGGAGTTCTGAAATGAAGCGATAGGTTTTATTTTCGAAATCCATAAAACAAAAATAGTGTTCTTTACCATTAGTTAACATCAAATACATACTATTTAATGTCATGTTGTACTGCGCTATTTGATCGAATGTATCTTGTGAAATTAAAATTGAGGGTGCTTTACATTCAACTAAAATACCAACACTTCCTTGTGGTGTATAAACTACAATGTCGTAACGTTTAAGTTTACCGTGAATTTTAATTTGCTTCTCAACATTGATTAAGCTTTTTGGATAACCTAGTTCTGAATTAAGAAAATTAATACAATGTTGACGAACCCATTCTTCTGGCGTAAGCAACAAATTCTTTTTACGAATCAAATCCAAGATATACGTCTTATTTTCCTTATTTTTGAGGGTAAACGCATAAGCGGGAAAATTAAGTTGTTCCATAATACAAAAATGAGCATTTTTTAGCTTTGAAAGACATAAATCAAATACTTAGTTCAATAAAAAAAGGAGAGTATGCTCCGTTATATTTATTGATGGGTTCTGAACCCTTTTTTATTGATCAAGTTACAAAAGCCTTGTCTACTCATGTAGTAGATGAGTCTGCTCGTGATTTTGATTCCACTATTTTTTATGGAAAAGATGCTCTTCCTGCCGAAATTATTGAGACAGTAAAGCGATTTCCTATGATGGGATCCCATCAGCTTGTGGTAGTTAGAGAAGCTCAATATCTTGACAGTAACATTGATGAACTTCTTCCATACCTAGAAAATCCGCTTCAACAAACGGTCTTGGTCCTTTGTTACAAACATAAAAAGTTAGATAAACGTAAAAAGTCATATAAGGCAATTGCAAAAACAGGTGTTATTTTAGAAACCAAACCACTGTATGAAAACCAGGTTACTGCTTGGATTAAAGATAGAGGCTTGCGTTATGGTTTTAATTTTAATCCCCATGCACTTCCTTTATTAATTTCTTTTTTAGGAACTGATTTAAGTAAAATTGACAAGGAGCTAGAGAAGTTAAGCAGTAGGGTGGAAGCGGGAGTAGAAATTACTCCTGATTTAATAGAAAAGCATATCGGATATAGTAAAGACTTCAATGGTTTTGAACTTCAAAAATCTTTAGGAAAACGAGATATTGAACATTCATTTAGAATAGTTCGCTACATGGCTTCGAATGCAAAAAAACATCCGATTACATTAACCATTACTGTTTTATTTAACTTTTTTCAAAAATTATTACTTTTTCAAGGCTTGTCATCAGTTTCAAAAGCCCCATCCGTATTAGGAGTTTCTCCTTATTTCATAAAGGACTATGAAGGCGCAGCGCGTTTTTATTCTATGAAACAGATTGCTAGAGTAATAGGCTTTATTAAGGATGCAGACATGAAAAGTAAAGGAGTAGGAGCACAAAATCTTCCATCTGAAGAACTTATGAAAGAATTGATTATTAAAATCGTATCCGTTTAAATTATTGGAAAAGCTTCTGGGTTAGATTCGTGCATTATGGCATACACTTTTTCAAAGATATCATCTTCTGATGGTTTGGAAAAATAATCTCCATCACTACCATAAGCCGGTCTGTGTGGTTTAGAAGTTAATGTTTGCGGTGTACTATCTAATAAGGGAAATATATTCTGAACATCAATTAATTGCTGAAGAATATAGGCAGAAGCACCTCCAGGAACATCTTCATCAATTACTAAAATTCGATTTGTTTTTTCAACACTTTTTTGGATATCATGGGCTATGTCGAAAGGCAATAAGGTTTGAATATCAATTACTTCAACATCAATATCAAACTGCATCAGTTCTTTAGCTACTGTTTCAACCATTCGCAACGTTGAACCATAAGAAACTATAGTTATATCTGCCCCCTCTTTAATAACTTCAACTTTCCCCAGGGGAATTCTAAATTGACCTAGATTAGAAGGTTTACGTTCTTTTAGACGGTATCCATTTAGAGCTTCAACAACGATTGCTGGTTCGTCTCCTTCTAATAATGTATTATACATTCCAGCTGCTTGAGTCATATTTCTTGGCACTGCAACGTTAATTCCTCTAACAAGATTTATAATTCCTCCCATCGGAGATCCGCTATGCCAGATTCCTTCTAAACGGTGTCCTCGGGTTCTAATAATTAATGGAGCAGCCTGTTTTCCAATAGTTCTGTAGTGGTAGGAAGCGAGATCATCACTTAAAGTTTGAATGCAATACAGTATATAATCTAGGTATTGAATTTCAGCTATAGGACGAAGACCCCTTAAAGCCAGACCAATTCCCTGACCCATAATTGTAGCTTCACGTATCCCAGTATCTGCTACTCTAGTCGCTCCATACTTCAATTGCATGCCTTCTAAGCCTTGATTTACATCACCAATAACTCCGACGTCTTCTCCAAAAAGCAAGAGTTTATCATTACTTCCTAATAGGGCGTCAAAATTATCCCTAATAATAATTCTTCCATCTACCCACTCTTCATCTTCAGAATATTGAACAGCAACCAAATCTATATTTGCTAATCTTTTGTCAGACTGGCTATGAAGGTGAGAACTAAATTTTGGATTTAGTTTTTCTGTAAGCTCGTTTTTCCAAACTCTAATTTCTGATCTTACAGGATGATCATAATGAGTTAATATTCGTAAAGCTTTTCGGGCTGTATGCAGCAAGTCTTTATACGTTGGCTCAGAAATACCATTTAGTTGCTTATTAAGTATTTGAAAATTGGAATTATTATTAGTTGATTGTGTTGCCTTTTTAATCAATATTTTGATTTGCTTTTTACATTCAATTATAGGGTTCTGATAGTCACTCCATGCATCTGACTTTGCCTGACGCACTATTTTTTTATTTTCATCTTCAATTGCCGCTAACTCTTCATCAGTAGCAAAACCGTTACTGAGGATCCATTCCCTTGTTTTTAGGTTACAATCGTATCGGTTTTCCCAATCTAAACGTTCGTTAGTCTTGTATCTTTGATGGGATCCAGAGGTTGAATGTCCTAGTGGTTGAGTTAATTCTTGTACATGGACTAAAACTGGAACGTGTTGATTTCGAGCTAATTTTTCAGCATATTTATAGGTTTCTACCAATGCTGCATAGTCCCAACCTTTAACCGTTAATATTTCAAAACCTTTTTCAGTATCATTTCGCTGTAATCCTTCAAGAGCTTTTGAAATACTTCCCTTAGTTGTTTGTTCGTCATTATGAACGGAAATCCCGTAGTCGTCATCCCAAACACTAATAACCATAGGGATTTGCATAACTCCAGCTGCATTGACGGCTTCAAAGAAAAGTCCTTCACTGGTACTTGCATTTCCAATAGTTCCCCAAGCAATTTCATTTCCATTTTCAGAAAATTTTTCGGAATCTTTTATGTTTAAAGCTCGATATACTTTTGAAGCTTGTGCTAAACCAACTAAACGAGGCATTTGACCCGCAGTAGGGGATATGTCTGAACTGTGATTTTTTTGATCTGTAAGTTTCTTCCAACTCCCATCTTCTTCGTTACTTCTGGTAACAAAATGACCACCCATTTGCCTTCCACCAGACATAGGTTCGGCTTCTATGTCCGGATGAGCATATAGTGCAGCAAAAATTTCTTTAGGACTTAAATGCCCTTGTTCCATTAGAATTGTTTGATCTCGGTAGTATCCAGATCTAAAATCTCCATTCTTAAAAAACTTACTTAGAATTAACTGGGGCAATTCTTTTCCATCACCAAAGATGCCGAATTTTGCTTTTCCAGTCATTACTTCTCTTCTTCCCAATATAGAACACTCCCGACTTAACGAGATTAATCTATAGTCTGCAAGTACTTGCTCTTTGAAATCTTTATAAGAAAGTGGAATTTCTACGGCAAGTTTTTTGTTTAGCATGGTGAAAAATTAGCATTGCGAATTTACAAAAATTAAGGGAGACAGTATAATATACTATTTCTTAGTTCAAGAAACTAAACCTCAAGATACTAAAACCATCTTCTCGAAAATAACTGTTTAAGGTTGTTCAAATCAACTGTTAGGACAAAACGCATATTTGAAAAATAATCAACATCATTTAGAACGTAATTTTCTGAATTCTGGATCGGAAAATAAAATTCCAGATAATCCGGAACAAGGTTTATTCTTAAACCGGAGTCATAAAAGCCTCTTGCCTTAGAATTCCGATTCTTAGTCAGCCCTAAATCGGCATAAACCTCTACCCATTTCCATACACTAAAACCAAAATTGGTAGCAAGTATATAATCATTAGCATTTGGGTTTTCAAATTTTGACTTAAATCCACCTTCAGATAAAATAAACTGCTGACTGTATATTCCATCGTTATCTGATCTTCCCAGATAGTTGTATCGAAACAAATAATCAGAAGATCTGTTAAGGCTATAGTCAAAGTAGGACGTGTCTTGAATGTTGTTCCATAAGAATTTACCTCCAAAAAATCGAAGAGAAACGGTTCTTCCATCATGAAAGAGATGACGAAATTCTGTATTGAAATTTAATTTACCAAAAAGATTTGAAAACTCTAGATTTAATCCAATTTTCAAAAACCGAATGGCTTCTTTGTTAGCGTACAAATACCCTAAATTCCCAACATTATAGTTTGGGGTTGAAATCTCATCTGAACCAAATTCTCTATTTACACTAACATAAGATAGGGAATAAGCTTCTCGTTCATTGGATCTGAAGTCATCAGGACGTTTAATTACTGTTAGGGAGGGGACAAATATTTTGTAACGTAGATTTTCATCATAATGAAAACTACTCCCAAACAAACCTAATTGGGTTAAATAAAATGAGGAGTCTTCATTGTATATTTTATAGTTGACACTTATCGATCCAACCAGATTGTTTAAGCGCGAACTATAGTTGGGGTTAAATTCATATACAAATGGTTTTCTTTGAAATGCCTTGTTAGATAGCTTAGTTCCAAAAGTTAAACCATCGTATGCATTAAAGTCTATTTTAGGATTAAAAAAAACTTGACTCCTTTTTCTATCTTCTAAATCTTTAATGAAGGTAAATTTTAGTGGTTTTAATGAAGTTCTCTTTAATTTTCTGTAATTATTTTGTTGATTAAATTCAGGTATTTTAGAAACAGGATTTATTACTAAATAATCAGCCCCAATATTTTTCAATTGAATCTTTGATGTTTTTTTTGGGTTAATGATTTGAAATGACTGAATAACACTATCATTCCTAAGCTGTGCAATTGTGTACGGGATTAAATTAGCTTGAATTTGTTTTACTTTTACTGATATTGAATCTGAGTAGCGAGTTAGTTTTTTAAACTTTAAATCAATTGAATTTCGACTGCTTAAAAATCCTTTGGTGAACCATGGGATATCTATTTCCATTGTTAACGCATCTAATAATTGGGTTTTCGATTGAACTTTTCCAATTTGATTTTTAAAAGCTGTATTTATTATCTCCTTTCCATGATAATTATACGCATAGCGAATACCGTGTGCCACCAAAGCAGGCTGAGAAACACGTTCATTAAACTTAATTAAGTCACTTTTTGAAGTTAATGGAGCTTGCTGGATGTTATTGCGGATGGTATACTCACTAAAAAACAAAAATCCCTCATTAAATTTGGATTCACTTAATGTGTAATTTTTTAAAAATGGTTTTAATAAAGGCTGTCTAGAAATTGCTCCGAGTAATTTTTGATTTGGGTAATGATATTCAACATATTCCATTAATAGCAGCGAATGAAGACCTCCAGTTAACCAAAAACTTTCTCTTGGATCAAGTAAGAACTGTTCTGTTAAATAATGGTTTAAATAGACACTTAATGCTTTTATTTCAAATTTAAATTGATCTGTAAAAGGATAAAAAATAGAAGGGATTGAACTTAAACCGAAATATGTTCTTTTTTTATAATCAGATTCAGAAAGCAGCATCTTATTTTGTGGAAATGCACCAAAACGTTCCCTGACGAAAGATTCAATTTTAATTAAGCTTGGTGTTGGATCAAATTTGTCATCAGTAACTTTCTTGAAATCTGTACCAATTTTCAACCCGTTTATTGAAAAATAGGAATATTCTTTTTCGCTTATATGAAATTGGATTTCTTTTGCCTTGCTTATGGATTGGGATATAAATTTGCGGTCTTTTGTTTTAGATTCTTTCCATTGTGTTAAGTTCGAATTAACATTCAAATGTATTGGCACGTCCCATTCTAAGGAAAAATTAGCAGGTAACGTACTTGTTTCTTCAAGATCTAAATTACTGTTTGTTATCCATTTTCCATCAATAAATGGAGCGATTTGAATGAAGCAATTCTTTAAATAAAATTCTTTTTCTGACACTATACCATATCCAGTATATCGGGCATCAGGCATTTCAATGTTATAGCTAAGTCTTATGTTTATTTGCTCATCAACCATTAAATCTTTACTCAAAGAAATTCTAATAATATCAAGTTGATTTTCTTTTCGAAACCAATTAATCTCTTTATTATTTATGAAGATTTTCAATTCACTAGTTTCTCCTCTCTTAGCTTTTGATCCTAAATAAAATCGACGATCGTATTCTTCAGCAAATCTTTGGGCTAATGGTGATTTTGAAGAACTATATGCATGAGACCAATCATTTAAATAAAGAGTTTTCAAGGCTTTAGGAGTACCATTTCGATATTTTATGGTTTGCGTGACTTTTAATATTTTTTCTGCAGTAATTAATTTAATTTTAATGTCGTACTGAGGCAATTTATATTGTCCCATTATCGAAATAGGCAAGTAAGTAATAAGGGTCAATAATAAATAGCGAAGTTGTTTCACTAGACTAAAAGTTTGGTTTAAAAATTTCTTCAGAATGAAAGTCTGAAAGACATTCTAAAACTCTTTCTTTAGTATCTACTAAAGAAAATAAATCCAAATCATCTTTACTAATTAACTCACTGCTTAATAATGTATTATGAATCCAATCGATTAGAGGGGTCCAAAAACTTGTACCCACAAGAATTATAGGGATTCGATTTATTTTTTTGGTTTGAATTAGTGTAATTGCTTCAAATAACTCATCTAATGTTCCAAAGCCTCCCGGCATAACAACAAAAGCTTGTGCATACTTGACAAACATAACCTTTCGAATAAAAAAATACTCGAAAGATAAATTTTTATCATTATCTATAAATGGATTCTCGGTTTGCTCAAAAGGTAGTGCAATGTTTAATCCTACTGAAGTTCCGTTAACTTCTTGCGCGCCTTTGTTTGCAGCCTCCATAATACCAGGGCCACCACCTGTAATGATCCCATATCCTGCTTTTGCAACCGCTGCAGAAACTTCTTTAGCTAATTTATAATAGGCGTGATTAGGTTTGATCCTAGCCGATCCAAATATAGAAACACAAGGTCCGATGCTTCCCATTTTTTCGTATCCATAAACAAATTCACCCATGATCTTAAATAAGGACCAAGAATCATTTGTTTTTGTAGTGTTCCAGCTTTTATTTTTAATTTGAGGGCTCATGTGATTTAGGGTTTTAATTCTTTTGCTAAATAATACGCTGTATGACTTTTTGAATGTTTTATTATTTCTTCTGGTGTACCTTCAACAATAATCTCGCCACCATTTTTACCTCCTTCATAGCCTATATCAATAATATGATCTACTTGCTTAATCACATCCATGTTGTGCTCTATGATTAAAACTGTATTGCCTTTACGCACCAAATTATTTAACACTTCTAAAAGCACTCTAATATCTTCAAAATGCAATCCTGTAGTAGGTTCATCCAAAATAAACAAAGTATTACCCGTATCTCTTTTTGAAAGCTCAGTAGCCAATTTTATGCGTTGTGCTTCTCCACCAGATAAGTTAGTAGAGGACTGACCAAGACTTATATATCCTAATCCAACATCTTGAAGTGTTTTTAGTTTTCTATAAATTTTAGGAATAGGCTCAAAAAAGAAACAAGCCTGATCTATTGTCATATTTAATACATCCGATATTGATTTTCCTTTAAAACGAATTTCTAATGTTTCTCTGTTAAATCGTTTTCCTTGACAGGATTCACATTCTACTAATACATCGGGTAAAAAATTCATTTCAATAACCTTCATTCCTCCACCCATACAAGTTTCGCACCTTCCTCCCGACACGTTAAAACTAAACCTTCCTGGCTTATAACCTCGAATTTGTGCTTCTGGAGTTCGGGTAAATAAAGAACGTATTTCACTAAAGACACCTGAATATGTAGCAGGATTACTTCTCGGTGTTCGGCCAATTGGACTTTGATTTACATCAACAACCTTATCTAGGTGTTCAAGACCTGTAATGCTTTTATGGGGAAGTGGTTTAGTAACACCATTGAAGAAATGTGCATTAAGAATTGGGTAAAGTGTACCGTTGATTAGCGAAGATTTTCCACTACCTGATACCCCGGTAATTCCAATCATTTTTCCCAGAGGAAGTTGTAGGGTTACATTTTTTAAGTTATTACCTGAACAATTAGACAGAACAACTGATTTGCCATTTCCTTTTCTTCTAGTATGAGGAATTTCAATCGTCTTAATTCCTTTTAAATATTGTGCAGTTAATGAGTTTTTTGTTAAAAGCTGATCAGGCTTTCCTTCTGAAATTATTTCACCTCCGTTTTTACCAGCAAACGGTCCTATATCTATTACATGATCTGCTTTAATAATCATCTCCTTATCGTGTTCAACTACGATGACTGAATTCCCTAAATCTCTTAAAGAAAATAAAGACTGAATTAAACGTTCATTGTCACGTTGATGTAATCCAATACTAGGTTCATCCAAAATGTACAATACTCCAACGAGCTGAGAACCAATTTGAGTAGCAAGTCTTATGCGCTGAGCTTCTCCACCAGACAAAGACTTAGAAGATCTACTTAGAGATAAATAATTCAACCCAACATTGAGTAAAAATTGAAGTCTCGACTTTATTTCTTTTATTACATCTTCACCTATTTTCAATTCATTTACAGAGAGAAATTGAGGTAAATTGTCGAACCATGCATACAACTCATCGAGATCCATTTGAGCTAGTTCAGCAATGTTTAGTTTATTTATTTTAAAAAATCGAGCTTCTTTACTCAACCGTGAGCCCTTACAGGTTAAGCAATTGTTTTCATCCATGAAATCACTAGCCCAGCGTTTTATATTTGTTGAGCTTGCTAGTTCGAATTGATTTTTAATGAAATTTTCTATTCCCTCATAATCTATTTTATAACTCCTTGTAATCCCTAAGGTTTTAGATTCAACAGTGAAAGTTTCGGCTCCACCTTTTAAAATAATTTCAAGAGCTGCAGCTGGAATTTTATTAATGGGATCCGATAGGTTAAAATCATATCGTTGAGCAATAATCTCCATTTGCTTAAAACTCCAAGAACTCTTTTCTGAGCCAAGAGGTATAATTCCTCCTGCTTTAATCGAGATTGAAGAGTCGGGAATAATTTTATCCCTGTTAACTATTTGTTGTATTCCTAATCCTCGGCAATCGTTACACATCCCTTTTGGAGAGTTAAAAGAGAAGCTGTTAGGCTCAGGATTTTGGTATGCGATTCCCGAAGTTGGACACATTAAATTTCGACTAAAATAACGTGCTTTATGGCTGTCTTCATCATAGATTGAAATGGTATCACCTCCCTGATACATTCCTGTAATTAAGGATTCCTGCAGACGTTTTATTCCGTTAATGCTATCATTAATTCGCAACCTATCAATTACCAGTTCAATGTCATGTGTTTTGTATCGATCGAGTTTCATACCTCTTGAAAGTTCAACGATAACTCCATCTACTCGAACTTTTATAAAGCCTTGACGCCCTAAGTTTTCAAAAAGTTCACGATAATGACCTTTTCTTGATTTTATTATTGGTGCCAAAATAATAACACGCTGCTCAGCATAATCTTTTTGAATAAGCTCAATGATTTGATCATCGGTATAGCTTATCATTTTCTCATGAGTTTGATGGCTAAACGCTGTACCAACCCGGGCATACAATAGCCTTAAAAAATCATAAACTTCAGTTATTGTACCTACGGTTGATCGTGGACTTTTGGAAGTAGTTTTTTGTTCTATAGCAATAACAGGCGAGAGACCATCAATTTTATCGACTTCAGGACGCTCTAAATTACCTAGAAATTGACGCACATAAGCGGAAAATGTCTCCATGTAACGACGTTGCCCTTCTGCATAAATTGTATCAAATGCGAGTGATGATTTTCCGCTTCCTGAAAGACCTGTTATTACAACAAGTTGATCTCTTGGAATCCGAATATCTATATTTTTTAAGTTATGTACACGAGCACCTTGGACATCGATAACATTAGAATTGTTTTTCATAGCAAAATTAAGCTCTAAAAATACAACTTTAGTCTGAACTAAATTTTCAATTGATTAAAAATTAAAACAATTTTAGTAGCTCACGGCAGTGTCATCTCCACGAGGATCAGCTCCTAAAGTAATTACAGATGAATCATCGATCAAAATAGCATCAACTTTACCGATAATCCGAGATCGTTTTTCTTCTGCTGCATAACCTAGACCATTGAGCTTTTTGAGTAGTTTTGCATCAAATTTTTTTGGCTCAAAAGTTATGTAATCAGGCAGCCATTGATGATGAAATCGAGGGGCATTAACTGCATCTTGTATGGGTAAATCATGTTCGTAAACATTCAGTATTGTTTGGAAAACTGATGTTATTATTGTTGAGCCTCCTGGCGTACCCAAAACCATATAAAGTTCTCCATTTTTTTCTACAATTGTTGGGGTCATTGAGCTCAACATACGTTTTTTGGGGACTATTGAATTGGCTTCATTTCCTAATAAACCAAACATGTTTGGTACTCCTGGTTTACTACTAAAATCATCCATTTCATTGTTCATAAAAACGCCCAGCTCTTCTACAAATACTTTAGAGCCATAACCACCATTTAAAGTTGTCGTTACTGCTACAGCATTTCCTTGATTATCTACAATCGAAAAATGAGTTGTTTCATCGCTCTCGAAATAGTATGAATCTCCGGGTTTTATATCTGAAGATAGGGAAGCTTTATTCCAATCAAAACTCTTCATTTTTTTGTTTATATAAAGCGAGTCTAATAAAATTTTTAATGGAACGTCAACAAAGTCAGGGTCTCCCAAGAACTCACTTCGATCAGCATAAGAACGTCTTTCGGCCTCTACCATCAGTTGAATACTTTTTTGAGTATTATGTCCTAGCGTTTTAATGTCGAAGGGTTCAACCATTTTCATCATTTGATTTAAACAAACTCCACCACTAGATGGCAATCCCATTGAGATTACATTCAATTCTTTATATCTAAAAGTTAATGGATCTCGCCATCTTGGTTCGTATTGTTCTAAATCTTTTTGAGTAATAATCCCACCTGCTTCCTTGACACGAGCAACTAAGGCATCTGCTACCCAACCTTGTGTAAAACCTTTAATGCCATTTTCTGTAATTGCTCTAAGAACCTTACCCAGCGCTGGGTTTTTTAAGACATCTCCAGCCTTAAATTCCTGACTATAAAATGTTTCTGGCCCATTTATTTTAATAAATAATTCGCGATTTCTTTTGAAACTCCTTGCCTGTTTTTCAGTAACTGCATATCCTTTTTCTGCAAGATCAATTGCAGGCTGCATTAAATCTATAAGCGGAAGAGTCCCCATTTTTTTATGAATCTCTAATGTTCCAGCAACAGTTCCGGGAACACCTACAGCAAGACCCCCAACTGTGCTTTTACCAGGAATAATATTTCCCTGGTCATCAAGATATAGATCACGAAAGGCTGCGTTTGGTGCTTGCTCTCTGTAATCTAGTGTCCCTGAAGTACCGTCTGCATTTCGATAAACAAAAAAACCACCGCCCGTAATATTACCAGCGACTGGATATACAACAGATAAAGCAAAGTTAATTGCAATCATTGCGTCGTAAGCATTTCCACCTTTTTTAAGAATATCCACACCTACTTGAGATGCATAAGGCATTGCAGAAACAACACCCCCTTTAATTTGGGGTTTTGTGGTCGTACAACTTACGGTTAAAAGAAGAATTATGTAAAGTGTCTGATTAAATAATTTGAATTTTAATTTCATAGGGCAGTATTTGTTTATATTATTTTCTTAAGATACAAACTTTTGCATTTCTTCAAAAAAAACACAAACCCCATTTTCATAAACAGCGAAGTGGGTTTTTAAATTTGATATGGAAGCTTTAAAATTTGACTTAAATTTTGTGCGAAGTTCCATTTTACCTAAGATATCTTCTAAGCCTTCAAGACTCTTGTATTGCAAAAGCCAGTTTTTTTTCAACATATAAGGAAAATCTAATTTTAATTTAGACGGAAGAAGCTCTTGCTGCATATCTATTTGATTATAAAAGTCTAAGGAGAACTGTTCTAGGGTCTGCTCATGTTATTGATGCCAAAGTTATGCCAGGAAGTGGTCATAAAAGATATCGATAAGAACAGCGTTATAATGTCCGTGATCTTCAAACAAAAGTTTTTGTGAGCTCTAAAAATGGAATGCTGATCGGTAAAACTATCAATTTTCCGATGAAGTAAAATCCCTTCCTGAATGGATCCTGAATAATCCATGTATTTTTATTAGGAACTGAATCGGCTATAAAATTTCCAAATCTGAGGTCAATATCTGCTCCAGATAAATATATATGTGCCAAATAATTCATTCATTAAAACTAGTTTTCTTTTTACAGAATTAGTCAATTTAATCCAAAAACAACATTAATTTTTTAGAACTCCTTTATCTTTGATAAAATTTACTTTATGACATTGATTAAATCCATCTCTGGAATTCGAGGCACAATTGGCGGAAAACCTAACGATAATCTAACTCCAGTTGATGTTGTGCGTTTTGCGGCGGCATATGGTACGTATATTTTATCACAGAACAATGCTTTAAAAGCTAAAATTGTAATAGGTCGTGATGCACGTATTTCAGGTTCAATGCTTCAGGCTTTAGTTTCAAACACCTTAATTGGATTGGGAATTGACGTTATTGATTTAGGAATGGCAACTACCCCTACTGTAGAAATGGTAGTTCCAAAAGAAAATGCTCAAGGAGGGATAATACTTACAGCTAGTCATAACCCGAAGCAATGGAACGCATTGAAGTTATTAGACTCAAAGGGAGAATTCTTGAATGCTGCAGCTGGAGCACATATTCTTGATTTAGCTGACAAAGATAATTTTGATTTTGCATCTGTTGATGATTTAGGTAAAATTTCAAAAAACAACACAAGTTTAGAAATGCATATCCAAGAGGTTATAAACCATCCTTTAGTTACCGTTGACAAAATTAAAGCAAGTGGTCTAAAGATTGTAGTTGATGGGGTGAATTCTATTGGAGGTATTGCAATACCAGCACTTTTAAAAGAATTTGACTTAGAGGTTATTGAATTGTATTGCGAGCCAAATGGACACTTTCCACATAACCCAGAACCATTAAAAGAACATTTAGGTGCGCTCTCGGAAAAAGTAATTGAAACGAGTGCAGATTTAGGTATTGTAGTTGACCCTGACGTAGATCGTTTAGCTTTTATGGATGAAAATGGAGAAATGTTTGGTGAAGAGTATACCCTTGTAGCTTGTGCTGACTATGTACTGTCTAAGAAATCTGGAAATACAGTATCCAACATGTCTTCCACTCGTGCTTTAAGGGATGTAACTGAAAAACATGGTGGATCCTATTTCAGCAGTCCTGTAGGCGAGGTTAATGTGGTAACTAAAATGAAAGAAGTTGATGCGGTTATTGGAGGCGAGGGTAACGGAGGTATTATTGATCCACAGCTTCACTACGGTAGGGATTCATTAATTGGTACAGCTCTGTTTCTTTCACTACTAAGTGGGCTTAAACTCTCCGTTTCTGAACTTAAAAAAACCTATCCAGAGTATTTTATGAGTAAGGGCAAGATTGAACTAGAACCCTCAATGGAAGTAGACCATCTTCTCAATGAAATTAAAAAGAAATATACAGACAATAAACCAAACACGATAGATGGTGTTAAAATAGACTTTGAAAACTCTTGGGTACATATTCGTAAATCTAACACAGAGCCAATAATTCGAGTGTATACGGAAGCACCTTCTCAGCTAGATGCTGATGATTTAATGAATCGATTTAAAGCTGAATTACTCGCTTTTGGAAATTAGCTTTGGATTTTTATCCACATGCTTAAAGCGTTTGTGAGTCCAGAAGTACTGTGAAGGATCTTTTAGAATTTGGGCTTCTAGAGTCTCTGTAAATATATCAGTAATCTCATTTTCCTTTGTTTCGTTCGGCTTATCAGTGATTAAACTAATGTTTATTTCATAATATCCACGCTTGAAACGGTTTATATCTGCGAAAACAACAGGTAAATCAAATTGTTTAGCCATCCGCTCACCACCAGTAAAAACAGGCACTTCAACTCCCATAAAGGTTCTCCAATAACTCCTAGCTTTTGGCTGTGGCGACTGGTCTGCTGCTAGACCATAGATATAAGCTTCTTTGTTATTTTGATGCTTTGCAATGTCTTGAAGAACGTCGTATCGTGAGCCTAAATAAATTTGATGTTTTTTTCTTGACTTCACAATTAATCGCTCAAAATATTTATTTGATAGAGGAGTATAAACAGCATAGCCTTTTCCATCAATATGATATCCAATAGACAGCATACCTTCCCAACTTGAATAATGACCGCAGACAAGAATAACTCCCTTATTTTGTCTTAAATGATGATTAATGAGTTCCATATTATTGAACTTAAAGCGCTTCAAAACTTGTTTTTTTGAAATGGTTAGAGCTTTCAGCATTTCAATAAAAATATCACATAGATGTCTATAAAATGCACGTTCTATAATAGCAAGTTCTGCTTTACTCTTTTCAGGAAAACTTAAATTAAGATTTTCTCGAACTACTTTAGTTCTATACCCAACTAACTTATAAAGAATTATATATAAAAAGTCAGCGGTACCATACAAAATGAAGTGAGGTAAAATTGAAAGCCCTATTAATAGAGGGTAAGAAATTATATAGATTAAGAGCTGCACACTTTTTTTTAGCAAATATAAGTATATTTGAATTCAATTTTATTGACTTTATGCAATCACTTTCCACAATAATTTTAGCACTCATTATTACTAACCTTTTAATTTCATTGAAGGGCTTCAACGATACTGTTTTTTTTAATCGTTTTAAATTTAATATTGCAGCTGTTAAGCTCGGTCAAAACTTCAGAGTCATTACATCTGCATTTTTACATGTTGATTTTTCACATTTGGCGTTTAATATGTTTGCGCTTTATTTGTTTGGCGATCAAGCGCTGGAAGGACTTGGACTGGTTAATTTTTTAATCTTGTACTTTGGCTGTTTAATTTCTGGAAACCTTTTTGCTCTTTATTTTCATCGCGAAGATTCTTATTATAGTGCAGTAGGTGCTAGTGGGGCAATAATGGGAATTCTCTACGCAACAATCTTAATGTATCCTGAAATGAAATTAGCATTGATTATATTTCCTGTTCCCCTACCTGGGTATGTTTTTGGAATAGGGTATTTAGTTTACACTCTTTTTGGAATGAAAAAACAACAAGATAATATTGGTCATACCGCGCATTTTGGCGGAGCAATAGGTGGAATTATTACTACATTAATTCTAGCCCCTTGGATTATTGACACCTCATTTTCAACTTTAATTCTTCTTGGAATCGTAACTGCTGTTACGGGTTTTATACTTTTTAAAAAGAATTAAAACCTAGCGTGCCAAAAGTTCTTCAATTTTAGCATCCAATTGAGCGCCTCTAAGATCTTTAGCTACAATAACACCGTTCTCATCTAGAATAAATGCTTTAGGAATTGCACTCACACCATAAAGAAGTGCTACAGGTTCTTTCCAGTATTTTAAGCTAGAAACGTGGTTCCAAATCAAACCATCGTCTTCAATGCCCTGTATCCAGCTTGCTTTGCTCTTGTCTAAAGAAACACTAATAATTTCTAATCCCTTGTCATGCATGCGCTTATACAAGCGAACAAGGTTAGGGTTTTCTATACGACAAGGGCGGCACCAAGAAGCCCAGAAGTCAATTATAGTAACTTTCCCTTTCATAGATTCTAAAGAAAGTATTTCACCAAATTGATTTGGTGCTTCAAAAGCAGGAGAAATTGCACCGATGGCATTAGGATTAATAGGCTTGCTAATGATTGCATTTATTTTTTTACCAGAAACACTTTCCTTAATTTTTTGGTCAAAACCATTAAAAACAACAACTGCTTCCGTTTGAGGAACCTTTTTAGTAAAAACAAGTCGCTCTAAGATTAATGTTGCAATATAAGAGCTCGGTCTAGAATTCATAAATCCTTTTTCAAAAACACTAAGTTCTTGCTCAATGACTCTATATTCAGAAGTAAGATCTTCTGCTAAAATATTATCACCAACTGAATTAGCCTGCTTAATTTCTTGTGCAATTAATTGTAATTTGTCTGTATATGCTTTTGTAGAAACTCGATATTGGTCAAGGTCATTATTTGACTGTGTTCCTCCAATTTTTGGCGAATTTAAATTATCCTTAAAAATTTCAGCTTTAATTACTCCCTCTTCTATAATAACAGGGATGTTTGCATTGAGTCCTTCAATGTTAATGAAGTTAATATCAATTTGACTTATTAAACCTTCGAATTTAAAAGTCCCTTTTATAATTTTTGCTGTGTCTACTGTAATGGGCTGACCATTTGGCCCAGCTTTTACTCGATAAACGCTGAGTCCGTCTTCAAAGTCAGTTGACCCTTCGACAATAAAGCTGTCAGGCTCTAAAGAATTACAAGAAATGATTAATAAACTAAAAACAAGAGTAAGACTAAAAAATATTTTAAAATTTTTCATGTGCAAATATATGAATTTGGATTATAATTTCAACCTTAAATGGAAGATGTAATTGAATGGCGATAATGATTTAAGGTCATAATTTATATAGTATATTTGTTTATTATAAAATTAATATGGCAGGAAATAGTTTTGGAACGTTATTCAACGTTACTACTTTTGGAGAATCCCACGGACCCGCAATTGGTGGTGTAATTGATGGTTGTCCGGCAGGAATTACCCTAGATTTGGATAAAATCCAAATGGAATTGAATCGAAGAAAACCAGGACAATCAGCGATTGTTACACAACGTAAGGAACCGGATGAAGTTGTTTTTTATTCAGGAATATTTGAAGGTAAAACTACAGGAACACCAATAGGTTTTGCAATTCATAACACGAATCAAAAGTCTAACGACTACGGTCATATAAAGGACAGTTACAGGCCTTCACATGCAGACTATGTTTACGATCAAAAATATGGTTTTCGAGATTACAGAGGGGGCGGAAGAAGTTCTGCTCGAGAAACTGCTAGTAGAGTCGTTGCAGGAGCAATAGCAAAACAGTTTCTTTCAGAGTTAAAGTTTACTGCTTTTGTTTCAGCAGTTGGACCTCTAAAAATCGAAACGCACTATCATGAGCTAAATTTTGAAACAATTGAAAAGAACCCAGTTCGCTCTGCAGATCCTGCTATGGCCGAGCAAATGGAAGCCTATATTCGCGAAATAAGAAAAGAAGGCGACACCGTTGGTGGTGTTATTACTTGTGTAATTCAAAACGTGCCTGTTGGTCTTGGAGAACCTGCTTTTGATAAGCTTCATGCCGAATTGGGAAAAGCAATGTTGTCTATCAATGCCGTAAAAGGTTTTGAATATGGTAGCGGTTTTGCTGGTTCCCAAATGAAAGGAAGTCAACATAACGACCCTTATAACACTGATGGAACAACACAGTCCAATCGCTCTGGAGGAATTCAAGGTGGTATTTCTAATGGGATGGATATATGTTTTAATGTTGCTTTTAAGCCTGTTGCAACTGTAATGCAAGCACAAGACACAATAGACAATAAAGGTCAAAAGGTCGTGATGGAAGGTAAAGGGAGGCATGACCCGTGTGTTGTTCCTAGAGCTGTTCCAATAGTAGAGGCTATGGCTGCTTTAGTTCTGGCAGATTTTAAATTACTTAGCAGGACAAATAAAAAATAGTTTATGAAAAAATTAGCTTTACACTGGAAGATTTTAATTGGTATGGCACTGGGTGTTATTTTTGGTTTGGTTATGTCATATATATCAGGAGGCTCCCAATTTGTTGGAGATTATATAAAACCTTTCGGAACAATCTTCATTAACTTATTAAAGCTAATTGCCATTCCATTAATCTTAGCTTCTCTTATTAAAGGAGTTTCTGATTTAAAGGATATCTCTAAACTCTCACAAATGGGAGGTAGAACAATTTTAACCTACATTAGTACAACACTTGTTGCAGTTATAATAGGGTTAATTCTTGTGAATTCTATTCAGCCAGGAAAATCAATCAGTGTTGAAACTAGAAAAGAATTGGTCCAAGCATATGCTTCTGATGCAGATCAAAAGCGAGAAGCAGCAGCAAAACAAAGTTCTGCAGTTCCTTTACAAGCTCTTGTAGACATTGTACCGTCAAATATTTTTGCAGCCGCTGGTGATAATCGCAACATGTTACAGATTATATTCTTTGCAATGTTTTTTGGAATTGGAATAATTTTAATTCCAGAGAAACAATCTGCATCTGTAAAAGGTTTTTTCGATTCATTTAATGCAGTTATACTTAAGCTTATTGACCTCATTATGCTTTCCGCTCCCTATGGTGTTTTTGCTCTTTTAGCTGCACTAGTAGTTGAGGCTCCTAGTTTAGAACTATTTAAAGCGCTAGCATTGTATGCAATTACTTTATTATTAGCACTAGCTATAATGATTTGTTTTTATGCTCTAATGGTTCGTTTTATTATTAAAAAGAGCCCTTTATTTTTTTTTAAGGGAATTGCACCAGCTCAATTATTAGCATTTTCTACAAGCTCAAGTGCTGCAACACTCCCGGTTACAATGGAGTGTGTTGAAGGTAACTTAGGCGTTGATAAAGAAGTAACTAGTTTCGTGCTTCCTATTGGTGCTACTATTAATATGGACGGGACTAGTGTTTACCAGGGAGTTGCAGCAGTTTTTATAGCTCAAGCCTTTGGGTTAGACTTAAGTCTAAGCGCGCAACTTGGAATTATATTCACTGCAACTTTAGCTTCTATTGGTACCGCAGCAGTTCCGAGTGCTGGAATTGTAATGTTAGTTATTGTATTGGCTCAAGCAGGAATACCTGAAGCAGGATTAGCACTAATATTTGCAATTGATCGACCACTAGATATGTGTAGAACAGTGGTGAACGTTACCGGTGATGCTGCAGTATCAATGTTTGTAGCTAAATCGATTGGAAAGCTCAAATAAACCGTTTTTATCTCTATAAAATCAGCTATCCAAACTAATATATGCCCTCCTGCAATAATTATACAAGATAAAATTACTTTTGAATTTCCAACATAATCAAGAGAGTTTGCAACAAAAAAAATTTGATACATTTGAATAATTACTGAAATCAGAGATATTCCCAAAACACTCTTTGACCAAGCTTTTCGTGAAACTAATCCTGTACTAGTAAGGAGTCCTAGATTTACAGCAGCGGCATAGAACATTTTTATCCATAAAGGAAATCGAGATCTAAATTCTAATTCTGCATCATTTAATCTAGTAAGATCAACAAGTAAATCCATTATAAAAATAGAAACACCTATTAGGTTTCAGACTAAAAGAATTATAACAAATGCTTTAATTATTTTGGAGGGATTTTGTTTAATCATAATAAAAGTTTTACTGTATACTCAAAAAAGTAATGTCCTTTTTGTGGTTACACAATATGATTAGACTAAGCATTAATTTAAGTACAGCAGTATAGAATAACAATCCGTAATCACTATTAAACTCTATCCCAAGCTTGGTTATTTTTATAAATACTTCTCCAGACATAAGGACTGAAGCAAGACCCGCGCCTAACCAAATTTTCCTTGGCAAGAAAAGAAGCTCACTAGAACTAAGCTCTAAAACTCCAACTCCTATTCTTCCCCAAGGTTCCATTCTGACCTGAGTAAAAATGAAGACACTGTCTTGATGGGCTGTAAATTTATAAAGAAGGGGTTGTAATAAAATAAAAGATACTAAAACCCTAAGGGCAATGAATATGTAATTTTCCTAGGCTAATATTTTTAATTAATTTGGAATTAATATTATATAAGTACATACTTTTTTATTCAATCTTTTTAAAAATAAATTACAATCCACTTCTTTGTTTACAAGTGGTTTTAAACCAGGAATTTGTGGATGTATTTTCGGTTTGGTAGGGGACAAGCATCAAATTTTCCAAACCAACGGTATCTATTTCTTGCTATAATTTTATAAACTCCTTTCGTAATGAATTTGGGTAAAATTCTTAAAAAACTGATTACTCTAAAACCGCCACCTAAAGTTTTGAAAAGTTCAAAAGTTGCTTGAGCGCCCAGAGCAAAGCTGTGTTTGGGTATCCAAAACACAACACTTTCTAATTTTTTTGGGTCAATTTTATTTTCTTTGAAAAAAGCCTGTCCAGTTTTACTGTCAAGAGTAGCAAATCGAAGCCGATCATTTTTATCCCATTTACACAAACGATTAACCCATGCATTGCAAAGAACACAAGGGCCGTCATAAAGAATTATTGCGTTTTTCATTTTTTAATTTTGACAGCTTGAACCAAATCTAGTGCTTCTAAACGAACTTGAGTGGTAAACATACCGTAATTCACGATTGCTTTCTCTTTTTCTATAGAATCTATTGTACCGACGGCTTTACCATCAAAGAGACGTACTTGGTCCCCTAATTTAAAGTTAACTTTAACTTTAACAGGCACGGGAGCAGCCTTTTTCTTTTTCTTTTTTTCTTTCCTAATAATCACCATAGCCTTATTGGCTTCGGCATTGGCCTTTTCTTTTACTTCTTTATCTTTCTTTTTCTCAGAAGAACTTTTCTTCTTGCGCTTCGAATTCTCACCTTCTACCAGTCGCAATAAATCTGCAACTAGAGGACGTTTTTTTCCATTGTTAAAATATCGATCTGCAACTTCATTTACTTTGTTTCCCAAAACAATCATACGTTGATTATGGTCAAACAATTCTTGATAGCCAATTAGTTTTTCTTTTATTTTTTTATTTAAAACCTCTAAGCGGTTATTTTCCTCGATTGCTTTGTTTTCTTGCTTCCTAAGCGAATCTCCTGTTTTAGTCATCTGAGAGCGCTCTTTCTGTAATTTAGCAATGGTTGCGTCAAAACGAACCTTTCCGCGTTCTATCTTCTTCTTAGCACGGTTTATTAAGCTGTATGGGATGCCGTTTTTCTGAGCAACTTCAAAGGTGAAGGAACTTCCAGCTTCTCCAAGGATGAGATTAAATATTGGTTCTAAGGTTCTGTTATCGAACTGCATATTGGCATTAGACATGTTTGGAAGTTCATTGGCTAATACTTTTAAGTTAGAGTAGTGTGTTGTTATAATACCGTAAGCTTCTCGGTTGTAAAACTCTTCCAAGAAAGATTCTGCAAGGGCTCCACCGAGTTCTGGATCAGAACCTGTACCAAATTCATCAATCAGAAAAAGTGTGTTTTTATTGCATTTTCTAATAAAATATTTCATATTCTTTAAGCGGTAAGAATAGGTGCTTAAATGGTTTTCTATGGATTGATTATCACCTATATCGGTGATAATTTGATCAAAAAAACAAACGGTACTCTGTTCGTGAACAGGAATTAGCATTCCGGTTTGAAGCATTAATTGTAATAATCCTACCGTTTTTAAGGTAATGCTTTTTCCACCAGCGTTTGGTCCAGAAATTACAATGATTCTCTGTTCTTTGGTTAGGATTATGTCCTGAGGAAATGTAGTTTTACCTTCTTTTTTATTCGATAAATAGAGTAGGGGATGAAAAGCATTTACTAAGGTTAACTCTCGGTTGGAGTTTATTTTTGGAAGAATACTGTTTGTACTCTCAGCATATTTTGCTCTTGCATGATAGGTGTCTATTAAGATTAAATACTTTTGATATTGAATTAATAACGGACGATAGGGCTGCAAGTATTGAGTTAAAGCTAATAAAATGCGTTTAATCTCATCTGTTTCTTCAAACTGTAAATTATTTAATTCTCGAGTGTGTTGTAGCGTAGTTTCGGGTTCTATATAAACAATACTGCCTGTTTTGGAACTACCCATGATGGCTCCTTTAACTTTGCGTCTGTGCATTGCTTTTACAGCAAGTACCCTACGGTTTTCAACTACAGATTCTTTTATGTCGTCTAGGTAATCAGCCGTTGTGTATTGACTTAACGCCCGCTGAAAACTTTGCCCGATTTTCGAGCGAACCGTTTGTATGCTTTTGCGTATTTGAAAAAGCTCGGGAGATGCATCATTTCTAACCTCACCGAATCGGTCAATTACATTGTTTATAGCTATTATAAGGTCTTTAGTGATTTCAATATCTGTACTTTGCTCAAATAACCTAGGGTAGTATTCTTTAAATTTTTTGAAAAACTTAAGTAAAATGTTAATGATGTCCGAAGCTGCGGCAATACTACGAAAACCTTCTAATTCAAGAACAGAATTTTCTATTTTTAAAAGATTGATTTCAGATGTTAAATCATCAAAACCATGATTTGGAATTCGATTTTCATTAGCAAAAGACGCTGTAAATTCCGAGACCGATTCTAATTGAAGAATTAACTCTTGTTCATTTTCAAAGGGCTGAAGACACAAGCAGCTTTCTTTTCCCATAGATGTAATGGCAAGTTGAGATAATTGTTGGAGAACCGTAGTAAATTCCAAGTCGGTAAGTGCTTTCTCTGGTATTTTCATATTTTTGCTCAGCAAAAGTACACAATTTCATGCAAAAACTAATACCCAACAGTTGGGAAACTATCCTTAAAGACACAACAAAACTACCCTATTTTAAAGCTTTAAAGGCTTTTGTATCGTCTGAATATAAAGAACATAGCTGCTTCCCTAAACAGGCTGACATATTTGCTGCCTTAGCTTTATGTCCATTAGATCAGCTTAAAGTGGTTATCTTAGGGCAAGATCCCTATCATGGACCAGGACAGGCAGAAGGGTTAAGTTTTTCAGTTCCAAATGACATTAAACATCCACCATCGCTTATAAATATTTTCAAAGAGATAGAAACTGATCTTAGTGTTTCCTATCCAAAAAGTGGAAATTTATCGCGTTGGGCAAAGCAAGGCGTAATGCTACTAAATGCGACACTCACTGTTCGAGCGCATGAGCCAGGCAGTCACCAAAAACAAGGATGGGAAACATTTACTGATACTCTTATTCATAAAATTTCTTTAGAAAAATCAAATTTAGTTTTTTTGTTGTGGGGTGGTTTTGCTAAAAAGAAAAGCAAACATATAGATTCAAGTAAACACCTGATATTGAGCGGTGGACACCCTTCTCCCTTAAGTGCCAATAGAGGTTATTGGTTTGGAAATGAACATTTTAGCAAGTGTAATGCGTATTTAAAAATAAACGGGAAAACTGAAATAGAATGGTAATTCAAGTTAGCCGCCAATTCGTTTAACATCATGGCCCATATCGGTCAGGATTTTCATGACTTGATCGCGATAATTCCCTTGTATAATTATTTCTCTGTTTTTAATGCTACCTCCTACGCCTACAGCCTTTTTTAAAGTTTTACCCAATTGCTTTAAATCACCATCATTACCTTCAAACCCTTTGATAACAGTAACTGTTTTCCCTGCACGGCCTTTGTTACTGAAATGTGCTTCAAGGAATTGTTTTTCAAGAGGAGCATCTTCTTGTTCTATAGGATCTGGATCTGGAGCCAGGTTTTCTAACTGCAATTTAGCTAAATCGGCAAGGCTTGTTAATTTCTTTGACATCTTAAAACTTTATTAGTGCTAAAATACTATTTTAGAGGAATAAAATAACAATGAATGCGATACCTAATAATACTTTTCTTTCTTATCAACGTTACCGCTATGGCACAAAAAAAACAAATACAAGAACTTCCGTTTAAATCCATTCCAGAAGCTTCAAAAAACTATGAATCTGGAAATATAGTTGTTCGAATGATTGAAGGCCTAGGCTATCGTTATTATTGGGCTACAGATGGACTTCAAGCTGGTGATCTGGATTATAAACCTTCAGATAGTGGACAGTCTACCAAAGAAACGTTAAAACACATTCACGGTTTAGCGGATGTTCTTAAGAATGTTTCATTGAACTTACCGAGTATAAGACCTACTCCAAACCAATCGGAAGATTTTGTTGAATTGAGGAAACAAACACTCAATTATCTTGAAGAAGCAACTGTGAATTTTAAAAATAAAACCCCAAAAGAATTAGCTGAACTTAAAGTCATTTTTGAAAGAGGAGGGAAGCAATCTTCATTTCCGTTCTGGAATATGATCAACGGACCCCTAGCAGACGCTATATACCACACAGGGCAAGTGGTTAGCTATAGACGTTCAAGCGGAAATCCACTTTCAAAAGGGGTAAATGTATTTATGGGTAAAACAAAAGAATAGATGAAGATTGCCAAAACGCATCAACGCAGATACTCCAAAACATTAGCTTTTTTAGAAAAGCACTTACCATCGCAGGCTAGTTTATTGGATTTAGGTACTGAAAATCCATTTACCCCTTTTCTAAAAGATGCTGGTTATAAAGTTAAAAACACAAAAGGGGAAAATTTAGATGATAATTTTAAAAATGTTGCAAGCACTCCGTGTGATTGTGTTACAGCTTTTGAAATTTTTGAGCATCTTTTTGCACCGTATAATGTGTTAAAAGAGTTGAAGGCAGATAAGCTAGTAGCATCGGTTCCTTTAAAATTATGGTTTGCAGAAGCCTATTGGAATGAAGCGGACGACTGGGACAAGCATTATCATGAGTTCGAAAAAAAACAGTTCGACTTTTTACTTAAAAAAACAGGGTGGAAGATTAAGGATTCTCAGCTATGGACTTCTCCAGACCCTAATAAAATTGGGATTCGCCCTTTACTAAGACATTTTACACCACGATATTATATTGTTTATTGTGAACGGATTTAATGCTCTCGATCTTCGAAATTTTCCTTCTTTTTGTCTTCTAAACGTTTCAAAATAAGGGAAACCAGAATAACTCCAAAAATAATTAGAACGGCCATTTCCATTATTTTATGGTTACAGCAGTTCCGTAAGCAAGCATTTCAGAACATCCTTGCATTACCATGGTTGTAGTAAATCTTAGATTTACAACCGCGTTGGCACCCATACGAATTGCATCTTCTTCTAGTCGTTTTAGTGCTTGTTCTCTTGAATCGGCTTGCAGTTTGGTGTATTCAGAAATCTCACCACCAACAATATTCTTAAGTCCAGCAAAAATATCGCGCCCTACATTTCTGGCGCGAACTGTATTTCCGCGAGCTAAACCATGAACTTCTATAATTTCTTTTCCGGGAACTGTGGGAGTGTTTGTAATTATCATGTCTAAGGGAATAAGGTTTTATCAATTGATGGTAAAATGCGCAAAGCATTTTTATAATACAATTTTTTAAGAATCGAATCGGGTAGGGCAAGACCATACATTTTCCAATGTGCGTGTCGCTTTCGGTAATAATCAAAATATTCATCACCAGTTTCTAGAACTCTAAAATAAGTGTTGTATTCCGAAACATTGTAGCTGTCTTTACCAAATAATACTCGATCTTGGTAGTCAGATATGAATTTATGGGCTCTTTTAGGCTGTCGACCCAATTCTGCTAATACAGCACCTATTTCTGTCATAACGTTAGAATACATATCTAAATGATCTCCTAAGCGGTCTAAATCATTAGCCATCCAACCCATGTGTGCATTAATAAAAGTAGTGTTTGGATTTTTTTTGAAAATATCGTGCTGTTCTGCAATTATAGATTCAAAAGAAGGAACTTTTGCTGGATCTCTGTAACGACCTGGTTTTTGTTTTAACTCTAACCATCGTTCGTTATATTTATCTTTAGGTTTCCAAAAAGAGGCTGGCTCTGCGGAGTGAATTAAAACTGGAAATCCCAAAGCACCACATGCTGCCCAAATAGGATCCAGCCGAGGATCGTTTACTGCAATTCTGTTTCCACTTGAATCTGTATCCGAAAGTCCAAGGCCTTTATACACTTTAAGCCCTATAGCACCCGATAGCTTAGCTTCACGAAGAATGGTAAGGTTATTTTCTGAAAAATCTGGTTCGTCAATTTTTTCCCAATCTAGGTTTACAAATAATCCAAATCGGGTAGGGGCATTTTCTTGCACGTTTTGCAGCGATTTAGACAAGTACAGCCCTCTAAACCCACTTAAATTAACCATAAAAGCCATATTCATTGAGTCCATTTCTGCTGTTAATTTAGATAAATCTTTAACAGGCATATCAAACTGGTGGTTATGAACATCGACAAAAGGAAATTTTGCACGAGTTAGTTCATTTTCGGGAACTACCAAAGTAGACTTAGGGCTATAAACTTCCATGTCCATTAGGTTGTTTCTGTATTGAATTTTTCCTATGACGTAGTAGCTAAATCCACCCAAAATAGATACAAAAAGGAGGGCTTTAATTAAGTTTTTAAAAGAAAAAGACATTAGTTAATTGGTAATGAAACTGAGGTAGTATCCCACTGGAAACGGAGTGAAAGACTATTTTCACCTTCTACAAAATCAATAGTAAACTGCTCAACAGCATTCATTATTTGTGCTGACGCTATGTTTACACTCATGATATCTTCATCGTAATCTGGCTCTGTATAACCAAAACTTCCAAATTCAGAATTTAAAGTTATTACCCAGTGATCATCTTCAGGAACTGCATAAACTCTGTATTTTCCAGCATCTAGCTTTCTACCAGCAAAACTTATTTCTGTGTTAGATTCTAATGTAGTGGCAAAATTAGCCCCCAAACGCCAGTACTTACCGTAAGGAACTAAAGCATCGTCAGCTTCTTCACCGAATATTAAGCGTTCTTTTTTAAAAGGTCTGCTATAATCAACAACTAAGGTTAAATCATCTTTTTCAAAAGTTACTGTATCTCTTGGACTTTTAGGGTTTATAAAAGTCCCGTAAATATTATATCCTCCAAAAAGGAATGCCAAAACTAATACGGAAAGTCCAATCTTTTTTATATTACTCATCTTATATATAATTTAATTAATCCAAATATAAAAATTCTCAACAGAGCAGAGGGAGCTTTTGATATAAAATATCTATTTTACATAATGTTAATTATAGTTAATTAAATAATTCTATTTCTAACATGAGAATAGACTTCTAAGCTTATTTAACAGCAAATGTCCTTTTACATCCCTTAAGGGTTGTTGATAACTAAATAGCTATTCTAAGAAAACCGGCGAAACGGTTCTTGTGGTTACAGATTTAATAAAACTAATTATTTTCATTTCTACTCTAGAATGAATGCCATCTTTTGAATTAGATGTTCTAAAAAGTTGAGCATCTGGAGCAAGTACACTATTAATTTTAATGCTATCGCTAACGTGAAATCTTTCAAAAAAAGTAGTGAGACTTTTTACAGGGCTTGTTTGTTGAGTAAAAATTAAACTAGTAAAAGAAAATAATACTCAAAAAAAAACTTTTTCATTTGAATATAGTATTGGTTATATAGGCTTCAGTATGTTCTTAATGTTAACAAAGTTTGTACAATCTACTTAAAACATATATTTTCATAAATTGTTTTCGAATTAACTTTAACTTAAACTATAATTATGAACGACCGACCTAACGATCTTATTCGAATTCGTCCAGAAATAAAGAAAACTAAGCATTTCGACACCATGAGTGCTGAAGAACGATTTCAAAACAACATCCTACGCCCTATCCTCAAATTACAAAATCCACTTTTCGTTGTTGTTTTTCAAAATTACATTGAAAATCGAAAAGGTGTTTTTTATGATTTGAGTTCATCTGAAAAACTGATATATATTGAAAGTGCATTAGTCAAAGATCAAAAATTCAGAAACTCAGTAAAGGGGATTGTTCTTGGCCAATTTACAGTGACTGAATACATGGAATACACAAATTATTCGTCTGCTTTAAATAAGCGAATGATGCAGATGGTTGTTGAACTGATTAAAGATCAAGTGCAACTGTTTGAAAAACCCCAAAAACTAGCTGCAGTATAGATTTAACAGCATCCTGAGCCAGGGGCACAACTAGAAGTGGCATCTGTTTTAGCTTCAGGAATACCACAGGCATCTTCTGCTAAGCATGCAGTCTTCTTTTGTGTAAGAAGATAGTTCTGACCTTTCAGTTCTATTCCATATTTTTGAATAGTTTTTCCTTGGTATTCAACTTCAATTTCTAAGTTTTTAAGATTAAATGCTTTTTCAGAAAGAGTAAGAATTTGGAGCATTTTATCAGGATGTAAACGATGGTCATAATCATTTGATTCCCATAACTGTAAATTAACTACCTCTTCTTTTCTAATTACACCACCACAATCTATAAAATGCTTAGTCACTTTACCTACTTCGGTTATGTGAAAATGATTTGGAACCAAACTACCATCGGGTAATTCAAAAGCCAAAGTGGTTTGAAGTTCTAATTGATTTTTTAATTGATTTAAAGTCATAATTTTAATTTTTAAGAAGCGAAACTCCGTTTAGGTCAGTTGTTAAGACACTACTCATGTAATCTAAAAAAGGACGAACCGCAATAAAATCTTTTGTCACTTGATTTAAAAAGTCCTTACTAAGCACTTCTTTGTCATTGTATTTTTTTGAAAATAAAAACATTTTTTTACGAATCAAATCAATGTTAGGGTCCTCTTTTGAAAATCCTTTGGGAGCAGTTTTAACTTCCTCTCCCTCAAGTTTACCCCAGGTGTTTTTGAAATCTGCTTGTGCCATCAATTCTCTAAACTCGCTTGAATTTAGTTCAAGCTCTTTTCGAATTCTCAAAAGATCTTCTTTATTTGGATTCCAAAAACCAACTGCTACAAAGCTCTCATTAGGCTTAAGATGAATATAATAGCCTCCACGATAGAGTGGTTTATCTCTGTGGAATGAAATTCCAAAGTGAGTTTTATAAGGGGTTTTATTTTTAGAAAAACGAACATCTCTATAAACTCTAAAAAGCTTAAAACGATCTACTTGTTCTGTTAATTCTAGTGCTTGCTTAAGATTTTCTCCGAAGACCTTTACCCTAGACTCAATCTCTTTGAAATGAAGTTTATTTTCCTGAAACCAATCTCTGTTGTTGTTTTTTTCAAGTTTAATAAAAAAAGGAAAGAGTTCTTTAGGTATTGAAGACATGATAATGCTTTTATAAAGCAAAAATACATTAATTATTAAAGTATTAATAGATCAAAATTTAAATGTGTTTATAGCTTTATAAATGTTTGTGATATTAAGCAGATGAGTATCTTAATTAAAACAGTAACAAATGAAAAATTAAAATATAAAACCAAATTTAAAGCCTAATCTTAAACCATCTCCAATCCAAACTCCGCCATAATCAAATGCTCCAAAAAACCAATATGAATAGGTAATAAGCCAGTTTTTAAGTCATAGCTACAGCGTCAATCTGTACTTTGGGCATAAGCTGATTTCCCTGCAAAACGTTCATTTCTACAGTCACGTAATCCTGTTTTTGCTCCCAAACTTGCTGCTTGGTTTTACTATTTGATAATAACTTAAAACTTAACCAATAATGAGTATTCTTGTAATATGCATTATTGGTTAAGTTCCTTTGTTTTCCGTTTTTCTAAAGCAGAAACAATATCGTCTAATCTAAATCCTTTTGCATGTAATAAAATTAGATAATGAAAAAGTAAATCTGCACTCTCATAAATAAACAATTCGTCGTTTGAATCTAAAGCTTCTATAACCGTTTCAATTGCCTCCTCTCCTAACTTCTGAGCAATTTTGTTAATTCCTTTATCAAATAAGGAAGCGACATAACTTTCGTCTTTATCTCCATTTTTACGTTCAGCAATTACCTCTTCTAACTCTGTGAGAAAGCCATAAGTAGTCGTGTTTGTGTCGTTCCAACAAGTATCGGATCCTTTGTGACAAGTAGGTCCTTTAGGAATGGCCTGAATTAAAAGACTGTCTTGATCACAATCGAGAGAAATACTAACAAGTTCAAGGAAATTTCCACTTTCTTCTCCTTTTGTCCATAAGCGGTTTTTACTACGACTAAAGAAAGTAACCTTAGCTGAGGCTTCTGTTTTTTCAAGTGCTTCAGCATTCATATAGCCAAGCATTAAAACTGTTTTGTTTTTAGCATCTTGAATTATTGCTGGAACAAGTCCATCTGCATTTTTATTAAAATCAATTTTCATAAGTTCTTTTTTATAATCTAACCGCTATTTGATGCTTCTTAAGTTCTTTTTTTAGGTCTGGCACCGCTATTTCTCCAAAATGAAAAATACTGGCTGCTAATGCCGCATCAGCTTTGCCTTCGGTAAAAGCATCAATAAAATGTTTTGTGATTCCTGCACCCCCAGAGGCTATTACAGGGATATTTACCTCTTGAGACATCTTGGCAAGGGCTTTGTTTGCAAATCCATTTTTTGTGCCGTCGTGATCCATGGAAGTAAATAAAATTTCGCCAGCACCTCGCTTAGCTACTTCAATTGCCCAATCAAATAAATTAATTTCTGTAGGAACTTTACCACCAACCAAATGGATCTTCCATTCTCCATTTATTTGTTTAGCATCCATTGCAACAACAATACATTGACTTCCAAATTTTGCTGCTAATTCATTTATTAATTCTGGTCGCTTAACTGCCGCAGAATTAATGGAAACCTTGTCGGCCCCATTTTGTAATAAAACTTCAACATCTTCTACAGAACTAATGCCTCCTCCTACTGTAAATGGGATGTCAATAGCTTGAGCAACCTTTCGAACCAATTCTGTAAGCGTTTTTCTTTTTTGTTCGGTTGCAGAAATATCTAAAAAAACAAGCTCGTCTGCATTCTGATCTGCGTATTTTATAGCCAATTCAATTGGGTCTCCTGCGTCTCTGAGATTAACAAAATTTACTCCTTTAACGGTTCTACCGTCTTTTACATCCAAGCACGGAATGATTCGTTTAGTCAACATCTTCGTTGTTTTTTATTGTTAAATCAAACCCGTCATAAAAGCCTAAACTCTCCTTGGTTTCTTGTTTTACCCAAAACGCAATTTGCCCTATGTGGTACGAAAAGTGCTCTACTGCATGCAATGAAGAACCAACTCCAGACATTTTAAATCCTTGAACTGTTCGAACTCTTTCGAACTCTTGCTCGCTGGTATTTTTAATAATTTCTTGAGCATTTTTTACAGTATTTTCTAATTGATCTAAAAGTTCTTTTTTGTTTAAACCACCGCTTAAAGTAAATTCTAGGTCTCGATCACGATTATCCTTCGAATTAGTTAATGACGTAATAATATACTGTGTTATATTGCCGCTGCAATGAATAAGTTGATTGCCTATAGACATGCCAGAAGCTGTAGGACGTTTCCAAAGTAAATCATTATCTACTTTTGAAATTGCAATTTGAATCATCCGAAGACCCTCAGATAATCGAAAATGAGCATTCAACTTAAATTCTTTTAAGATCAGGTTTTTCATGATTGTAAGATGAAATTTTCAAGTTCTTTTAATGAGATTCTGTTTTCATAAATAGCCTTACCTATAATGGTTCCTTCACATCCTAGATCTGCTAATTTTGGAAGCTCTTCAAAAGTAGATATTCCTCCAGATGCAATGAGTTTAATTTCGGGTTGTTGTTTAAGTAAGTTTTGGTATACTTCAAACGAAGGACCCGATAGCAAACCGTCTTTACTAATGTCAGTACAAATCACATATTCAATTCCTTTACTTTTATAAGCGCTTATAAAATCTACTAAACAGTGTTCAGAGGTTTCTATCCATCCGTTGGTTGCAATTCGATCACCATGAACATCTGCACCTAGAATTATTTTATTTTTTCCGTATTTTGATATCCATTGTTCAAACACATTGGGTTCTTTTACGGCAATACTTCCACCCGTAATTTGTTTTGCTCCACAATCAAAGGCTATTTTGAGATCTTCATCAGACTTTAATCCACCTCCAAAATCTATTTTAAGGTTAGTTTTAGTGGCTATTTCCTCCAACACCCTATGATTTACTATGTGTTTAGATTTAGCACCGTCAAGGTCAACTAAATGTAAATATTGAATTCCATGAGCTTCAAAGGCTTTTGCAACCTCTAAAGGATATTCGTTATATGTTTTTTGAGTGGAATAGTCTCCTTTTGTTAGCCGAACACATTTTCCATCGATTAGATCTATAGCGGGTATTATTCTCATATTAAAGTTCTAAAAAATTAGACAAGATTTGACTTCCTGCTTTGCTGCTTTTTTCTGGATGAAATTGAACCCCGTAGAAGTTGTTTTTGTTCAATGCGCAACTGTAAGGGATTCCATACGTTGTTTGCGCTATGGTATCTTTGCATAAATCTGCATAATAACTATGAACAGAATACATATAATATCCTGAATCAATTTCATTAAATAGGCCAGAATTCATATTTTCTAAAGTATTCCATCCCATCTGAGGAACTTTTAAGGTATTCTTAAAGCGTTTTATAGTTACATCAAAGATTCCAAGGCCTACCGTGTTTCCTTCTTCCGTTCGAGAACACATGAGTTGCATTCCTAGACATATCCCCAGAACGGGTTGTTTTAGCTGTGGAATTAAAACATCCAGTCCAGTCTCCTTAAGTTTTTTCATGGCACTACTTGCCTCACCTACTCCTGGAAATATAACTTTATCAGCGTTTTTTATTTCAATTGGATTAGAACTTAACACACCCTGAACTCCCAGACGTTCTAGCGCAAACTGAAGGCTTTTGATGTTTCCAGCTCCATAATTTACAAGGACTATTTTCATGTTATCTATTCTTATTAAAGGCTTCCTTTGGTACTTGGTAAAATCATTTTATCAGGATCGCGTTTTACCGCAACTTTAATTGCTTTCGCAAATACTTTAAAAATTGCTTCTATTTTATGGTGTTCGTTTGCTCCCTCTGCTTTTATATTCAAATTTGCTTTGGCACCGTCAGTAAATGATTTAAAAAAATGAAAAAACATTTCCGTAGGCATTTTACCAATCATCTCACGCTTAAAATCAGCTTCCCATACCAACCAATTTCTTCCGCCAAAATCGATTGATGCTTGAGCAAGACAATCGTCCATTGGTAAACAAAAACCATAACGCTCTATTCCCAGCTTATTTCCTAGAGCTTCAGCAAATGCTTCGCCAAGAACAATAGCAGTATCTTCAATGGTATGGTGTTCATCAACTTCTAAATCACCTTTTACACTTAAATTAAGATCTATATTTCCGTGACGCGCAATCTGATCTAACATGTGATCAAAAAAGGCAATTCCCGTATCGATGGTTCTTTTTCCTGTACCATCGAGATTTAGTTCCAGATATATATCCGTTTCATTGGTGGTTCTTTTTTGAACTACAATGCGTTGTTCTAGTTTTAGAAATTCGTAAATATGTTTCCAAGAGGTTGTTTTTAGTGCAATAGAAGCACTAAAATCCTGTTTACTGGACTCGCTATAACCTAATTCGGAGTCATTTGCAATGAATATTCCTTTAGCCTTTAGGTTATAGGCTAATTCTATATCGGTAATTCGATCACCAATTACAAAAGAACCCTGAAGATCGTACTTACTTTCGTCTAAGTAAGCGGTTAGTAAACCTGTTCTGGGCTTTCGTGTAGTTGTATTTTCTGCTGGAAGACTTTTATCTATAAAGATTGAATCAAATTGGATTCCTTCATTTTCAAATGCTTTCAAAAGAAAGTTGTGTGTTGGCCAAAAGGTGTCTTCTGGAAATGATTTTGTTCCAAGCCCATCTTGATTAGTAACCATAACCAATTCATAGTCTAGTTCTTTAGAGATTTTTCTTAGATAAGTAAAAACTTCAGGATAAAATTCTAATTTTTCAATAGCATCTAACTGATAATCCTTTGGCTCAAGTGCCAATGTTCCGTCACGGTCTATAAAAAGTACTTTTTTCATATCTTAGATTTATTTATCCATTGCTTTAAAAGCATTAATCAAGGCTAAATTTTCTGTATCAGTTCCGATGGTTATTCTAAGTGTGTTTTCACAAGACTTTTGCTTTGAGGGGTTTCGAACTACAATTCCCTTTTCTATCAATTGATTATACCGCAAAGTGCTGTCATCGAATCGAATTAAAATAAAATTTGCATCGGATGGATAAATATTTTTTACGAAACTTATTTTTTGAAGTTCGACAACCAAATTTTGTTTAAATTCTAATAAAAGTTTGACTTCTGCAGCTACTATATCTGGATTATCTAAGCGATCAAAAACCGCTTGTTGCGATAATACATTTAGATTATAAGGTGCCTTAATTTTATTTAAAACCTCAATAATGTCTTGCTTTGCAAATGCCATTCCTACACGAACTCCAGCTAAACCTTGAGCTTTTGAAAATGTTTGAAGCACAATTATATTTTCGTATTGCGTTAACCAATCAACTGCTGTTTCTCCTGGTGAAAATTCAGCATAGGCTTCGTCAATCACTACCAAACCGGGGAATTTTTGAATGATTTTTTCTAAATCCTCCATTGGGAATCGATTTCCAGAAGGATTGTTAGGCGTTGGGATAAAAATCATCTTTGTACGATCGGTAGCTTGAGCAATAATTTCATCTACATCCAGTTGAAAATCATTAATAAGAGGTACTTCAATAACAGCAACTCCATTCAAATTAGCCGAAACTTGATACATTCCAAAAGTTGGGGGAACAATCATAATTTCCTCGTCTTTGGGTTCGCAAAAAGCAATCATCAATAAATTAATTAGCTCATCACTTCCATTGCCAAGAAATATTGATGTCGGAGGAATGTTTTTTACCCGAGATATGCGATCTTTCAAATTATTTTGTAAGGGATCAGGATAACGATTAATCCCGGTTTCAAAAGGGTTTTCATTTGCATCCAAAAGAATCATTTTACGATCAGATCCAACAAATTCTTCTCGTGCAGACTGATAGCCTTTCAACACATGAATAACCGGGCGTATTAATTTTTCAATAGTGATAGTTCTTTTCATTTTTTTAAATCTTTTAAACGGATTGACACAGCATTTTTGTGAGCTTCTAAGCCCTCAGCCTCTGCCATTAGCTCAATTGCAGGTCCAATATTTTGAATTCCTTTTTTTGATATTTTCTGAAAAGTCATTTGTTTCAAAAAGCTATCTAGGTTAACACCACTATATTGTTTTGCATAGCCATTTGTAGGTAAAGTATGGTTTGTTCCAGATGCATAATCTCCTGCACTTTCGGGAGTAAAATTTCCAATAAAGACAGAGCCTGCGTTGACTATTTGATCTACATAAAGTTGTTCCTCTTCCATACAGATTATGTAATGTTCAGGACCATATTGATTTATGAACTGAATGGTCTCTTCATTGGTTTCAAATGATACCATTCTTGAGTTTTTGATCGCTTGTTTAGCGATTTCTTGCCTTGGAAGTAGCTTTATTTGTAGATCTATTTCTTTTTTTACTAGCTCTAATAAAGGATAAAAAGTTGTAACTAAGATTACCTGACTATCTGCTCCATGTTCGGCTTGCGAAAGTAAATCGGAAGCAATATAAGCTGGATTTGCCGTTCGATCTGCAACAACAAGAAGTTCACTTGGCCCTGCAGGCATATCGATGGCAATTTGATGCTGAGTAGCAATTTGCTTGGCTACAGTAACGTATTGATTTCCCGGTCCAAAAATCTTATATACCTCAGGAATTGTTTCAGTACCAAAGGTCATGGCAGCAATTGCCTGTATTCCTCCCAGTTTAAAGATTTGTGTAAGTCCACATAATTTTGCAGTATACAATATTACATCGGGTATGGATCCGTTTTCATCTGGAGGTGTGCACAAAATAATTTCTTTACAGCCTGCAATTTGAGCAGGAACTGCAAGCATTAATAGAGTTGAAAATAAGGGTGCAGATCCACCCGGAATGTATAGGCCAACTTTTTTGATGGGTTTTTTTTCTTGCCAGCACAAAACTCCGGGTTGGGTTTCTAAAGAAACTTTTTGGGTTTGTTGTGCTCTATGAAAAACTTCTATGTTGTTTTTAGCCAGTTTAATTGCCAATTTTAATTCAGGGGAAATGTTTTTTTCTGCTTCTATAAAATCACTTTCCTCAACCCGAAAGGAGTTCAAGGATACCTTATCAAATTTAAGGGTATAATCATATAATGCTGTGTCTCCTTTTGCTTTAACATCAGAAAATACATTTTCGACTAAAGGCTCTAGCTCTTTAAAGCTAAAAGTTGGACGTTTCAAAATAGATTTCCATTCTGATTCTAAAGGATTGATAAACTGCTTCATTATCGAACCATTTTCTCAATTGGACATACCAATATATCTTCAGCACCAGCAGCTTTTAACTGGTCTATAACTTCCCAAAAATCGTCTGAGTTAATAACGGAATGAATAGAACTCCACCCCGCCTGAGCTAAGGGCAATACTGTAGGGCTTTTTAGAACTGGAAGAATAGCAGAAACTGCTTCAATTTGCGCGTTGGGTACATTTAATAAAATATAACGGGAATGTTTTGCTCGAAGTACTGATTGAATTCTAAATTGAAGCTTAGTTGTTAATTTGTTCTGTTCTGTATTTAAATTAGGAGCTTGAACCAAAACTGCCTCTGATTTCAAAATTTCGATAACTTCTTTTAAGTTATTTTTAAACAACGTACTTCCACTCGAAACAATATCGCAAATAGCGTCGGAAAGCCCAATGTTTGGTGCAATCTCTACAGAACCACTAATAACATGAATATCCGCTTCAATCCCTTTTTGTTTAAGAAATTGATTCACAGTATTTGGGTAAGAAGTTGCTATTTTTTTATCTGCTAAATCTTGAACACTAGAAAATGAAGTTTCTTTTGGCACTGCAATAGATACTTTACACTTTGAAAAGCCTAGAGTTTCAATAATTTCAAGATCCGTTCCTTTTTCAACCAACAGATTACTTCCTACAATAGCCAAATCAACAACTCCGTCTCTTAGGTATTGAGGAATATCTCCATTGCGAAGAAAGAACACTTCCATAGGAAAATTTCTAGCAGCTGCTTTTAGTTGGTCTTTTCCATTGTCTATAGAAATTCCACAACTTTTTAACAAGGCTAAGGAATCTGTATTGAGTCTTCCTGATTTTTGAATGGCTATACGTATCATGTTTTTTAAATAAAAAAAACCCGTTTGAAACATCAAACGGGTTCTGAGAGTTGAATATACACCAACCTTAGAGCTCGTTCGAGACCGTAAAGTGATGATTATTATGCAATAAATTTCTTTTCATTATGATGCAAATATATTCATTTTATTTTAAAACATAAATGTTTTTTATAAATAAATCAAGCAAATTTGTTGATGGTTTTTTTACAAATAAGATAAAAAAACCTTCTGCTAGTAAATTTAAATATGTGCTTGCATTCCAAATCAATTTTTATGTACCTAATACAATGCGTAAAAACAAATCTTAATCTATTATGAAAATAACTTTACTCAAAAGTTACCACTGCTTGCATTACTATTTTTACAAACTCAATTATACGAGCAATACTGTAGTGTTTTGCCAGAACAAGGAGTTTTTTAGTATACAGAATACGGAGTAATCCTAATATAGGTTTGATAGATATAAATGATCATCCTTATTAATTAATAAGCTCTTTATTGGGCATCTAAATTAGGATAAGGATTTACTGAGAATTTGTTGTACAAAAAAACCGAACCATTATTCAGGGTTCGGTTTTAAGAATAAACTAGAATATAATTATCTAGTTGTTATATTAATGTTTTATTGATTCCCTAGTATAATAGGTAATCCAGACTCTCCACTACCAATAACAATTACTTTTGCATTTGGTGATTCTGAAAGTTTAAGCGTTGCCTCAATACCTTTCTCTTGTAATATCTTAGAAGTTAGTGAAGCACTTAAAATTCTGTTGGCAGCAGCTTTACCTTCAGCATCAATTCGCTGACGTTCTGCTTCTTGTTTAGATTTTTCAATTCTAAATACATATTCCAAAGCTTCTTGCTCTTGGTTCAACTTACGCTCAATAGCTTCTCGTATTGCAATAGGAAGTGTTACATCACGAACTAAAACAGCGTTTAATTGAACATGTTGATTTTCAACTACTTTTTTAGTTTCTTCAAAAATCTCATTTTGAATAGCATCTCTTTTAGTTGAATACAATTGTTCTGGAGTATAACGACCTACTACAGAACGAGCAACTGCCCGAATCTGAGGTATGATAATAATGTTTAGATAATTCTCACCTTTTGTTTTGTGAAGTAATCCAAGTTCAGAAATTAAAGGTTGGTAAAGTACAGAAATGTCTAATGAAATTTCAAGACCGTTAGAAGACAATACTTGCATTTTACTTTCAAAAGCTTCTTGTTGTTTTACGTTATAAACGTAAACTTTATTCCAAGGAGCAATTATGTGAAATCCTTCACCAATAGGAGGCTCATCAGTTACAACACCACCTCCGAATGTTTTGAATAATACTCCTGCTTCACCATAACCAATGTTAATTGATGCCTTAGAGATGAAAATAAATAAAATAAAAATTCCTGCAATTACAGGTAGTCCAATTTTGGGTAATTTTTGCATAATGTATTGTTTTTAAATTAAGTTAACATTCCTCCATCCACGTTCATTACTTGTCCTGTAATGTAGTTGGATAAATCTGACCCTAAAAAAACACAAGCGTTAGCTATATCTTCTGGGGATCCTCCTCTTTTCAAAGGTATAATATTTCTCCATCCTTGGACAACTTCCTCAGATAATTTTGCTGTCATTTCAGTTTCAATAAAACCAGGAGCAATTACATTTGATCGAATGTTTCTTGAGCCTAGCTCTAAAGCTATAGATTTTGAAAAACCAATAATTCCAGCTTTTGAGGCTGCATAATTAGCTTGACCAGCGTTTCCTTTAACTCCAACAACAGAACTCATGTGGATTAAAGAACCTTTTCGCTGCTTTAAAAAAGTACGTTGAACGGCTTTAGTCATGTTAAATACAGACTTTAAGTTTACTTCTATCACTTGATCAAAGTCCTCCTCACCCATTCGCATGAGTAAGTTGTCTTTGGTTATACCAGCATTATTAATAAGAATATCAAGTCCTTCAAAGTCTTTTAGTACTTCTTTGGCTAAGGTATGTGCTTGATCATAACTAGCGGCATTGCTTTGATACCCTTTTGCTTTAATACCAAGTATATTTAATTCTATTTCTAATTCTTGAGCGGCTTGAACTGAACTACTGTATGTAAAAGCAACATTACACCCGTGTTGAGCATATACTAGGGCAATTCCTCTACCTATACCTCTACTAGCTCCGGTTATAATTGCTGTTTTTCCTTCTAAAAGTTTCATATCTACTTTTTTAATTAAGTATTTCAGCTACTTTTTTACCTATAGATGCTGGAGAATTCACTACATGAATTCCACATTCAGACATTATTCGTTTTTTAGCTTCGGCAGTATCATCTGCTCCACCAACAATTGCACCGGCATGTCCCATAGTTCTTCCGGCAGGTGCTGTTTCTCCGGCAATAAAACCAATAACTGGTTTTTTATTACCAGTTTCTTTAACGTATTTAGCTGCTTCGGCTTCTAGTTGACCACCAATTTCACCAATCATTACAATTGCCTCAGTTTCTGGGTCATTCATGAATAATTCGACTGCATCTTTCGTTGTAGTTCCAATGATAGGGTCTCCTCCTATTCCTATTGCAGTTGAAATTCCATATCCTTCACGAACAACCTGATCAGCTGCCTCATAAGTTAAGGTTCCTGACTTAGATATAATTCCAACATTTCCCTTTTTGAAAACAAAACCCGGCATAATGCCAACTTTTGCTTCTCCAGGAGTAATAACACCAGGACAGTTAGGTCCTATTAGTCGACAGTTTTTATGTGCAATATAATTGGAAGCTTTAACCATATCAGCTACAGGAATTCCTTCTGTAATTGTTATAATTACTTTGATTCCCGCATCAGCTGCTTCCATGATAGCATCTGCTGCAAAGGCTGGTGGAACGAATATAATTGTTGTATTTGCTTGAGCTTTTTCAACGGCTTCAGCCACTGTATTAAAGACAGGGCGATCGAGGTGAACCTGACCTCCTTTCCCTGGGGTAACTCCACCTACAATATTACTTCCGTATTCAATCATTTGGGTTGCATGAAAAGTTCCTTCACTTCCTGTAAAACCTTGTACTATTATTTTGGAATCTTTATTAACTAAAACACTCATTCGTTATTTTATTTTTATATTTATTATTAAAGTAGGACTTGTTAAGATTTTTATTCTTTTATGCGTTCTTGATAAGTTCCTTTTTCAGTTTCTATTTTTATTTTATCCCCTTCATTAATAAATAAAGGAACGTTTACACGAGCCCCTGTTTCAACAGTAGCGGGTTTGGTTGCATTTGTAGCGGTATTACCTTTAACACCAGGCTCAGTATGGGTAACTTCCAAAATTACGCTTAGAGGCATATCAACAGATAGTGGCATTCCATCTTCCGTGTTTATTGAAATAGAAACTATTTCACCTTCTTTCATCAGTTCTGGTGAATCAAGAGTGCTTTTTTCAATAGTAATCTGATTATAATCATCCGAATTCATGAAATTATAGGTGTCTCCATCATTGTATAGAAACTGAAACTTACTTGTTTCAACTCGTATGTCTTCTATTTTATTACCCGCAGAAAAGGTGTTATCTAAAACTTTCCCAGAGGTAACACTTCTAAGTTTTGTTCTCACAAATGCAGGACCTTTTCCAGGTTTAACATGAAGAAATTCAATTACTTTATAAATGTCATTATTGTGCTTAATGCACAGTCCTTTTCTAATGTCAGAAGTTGATGCCATAATTTATTATTTAATTTTTCTGAAAATATCCTTTCATAATTCCACGTTGTGAATCTTTAATAAATTGTAAAATTTCATCACGTTCCGGAGTAACTTCCATTTCTGCTTCAAGTATTTCAGCAGCTTGTGTTGTATTGTAATTCTTTTGGTACAGAATACGATAGATATCCTGAATTTCTCTTATTTTTTCAGCAGAATAACCACGACGTCTTAATCCAACAGAATTGATTCCTACATAAGATAAAGGTTCACGAGCAGCTTTAACAAACGGAGGTACATCTTTACGAACTAAAGATCCACCCGATATGAAGGCATGATCACCAACAGAACAAAATTGATGGATAGCAGTCATTCCAGCTAAAATAACATAGTTGCCAATATTAATATGACCAGCCAAGTTACTGCTGTTAGAAAACACACAGTAATTTCCAACTTTACAATCATGTGCAATATGAGAATACGCCATAATTAAGCAGTTAGAACCAATAGAAGTTTGAAAACGATCTGTTGTTCCTCGGTTAATAGTTACACATTCTCTAATTGTAGTATTGTCTCCAATTAGAGTTAAGGTTTCTTCTCCTGCATATTTTAAATCTTGTGGTGGAGCAGAAATTACAGCTCCTGAATAAATATTGCAGTTCTTACCGATTCGAGCACCCTCCATTATAGTAACATTAGAACCAATCCAAGTCCCTTCTCCTATTGTTACATTATTACTAATGGTAACAAAGGGTTCAATTACTACATTGTTAGCGATTTTTGCTTCTGGATGTACATAAGCTAAAGGTTGATTCATATACTGTCTTTTCTAACAATTTGTGCCATTAATTCCCCTTCGGTTGTGATCTTACCATTAGCAAAGGTATAACCTTTCATATGACAAATCCCCCTTCTGATAGGAGTAATTAATTCCAACTTAAAAATTAAAGTATCACCCGGATAGACAGGGTTTTTAAACTTAACATTATCTATTTTCATAAAAAAAGTTAAGTAGTTTTCAGGATCAGGAACTGTGTTAAGCACTAGAACTCCTCCTACTTGCGCCATTGCTTCAACTTGTAGAACACCTGGCATTACTGGTGCTCCAGGGAAATGTCCGACAAAAAATGGCTCGTTCATAGTTACATTCTTTAAACCTATAACGTGCGTATTAGAGAGCTCAAAAATCTTGTCAACCAATAAGAATGGAGGTCTATGAGGCAACATTTTCATGATGTCATTAACATTCATTAACGGCGGTTGGTTGATATCTACAATAGGTGCATTTAAGCGCTTTTCTTGTTTAATTATTTTGGATAGTTTACGAGCAAAATCAATGTTTACTTTATGTCCGGGTTTCCTGGCAATTACCTTTCCTCTAATTCTTTTTCCTACCAAAGCCAAATCTCCAATTACATCCAGTAATTTATGTCGAGCCGCCTCATTTGGGTAATGTAAGGATAGGTTATCTAATATTCCGTTGGGCTGAACTGTGATTTTAGTTTTATTAAATGCTCGTTTTAAATTATCCATGGTTTCATCTGACAAGGGTTTGTCAACATAAACAATTGCATTATTTAAATCTCCACCTTGTATTAAGCCATTTTCAAGTAACATTTCTAATTCATGAAGAAAACTAAAGGTGCGAGAGGATGCAATCTGATCTACATAATCATTTAGATGCTCAAGGGTTGCATTTTGTGTTCCTAAAACTTTAGTTCCAAAATCTACCATAGTTGTTACTTGGAAGTTATCCCAAGGAATAAGGGTCATTTCACTTCCAGACTCCTCATCTCTGTAATGAATTACTTCTTTAACAATATATTCGTCTCTTAACTCTGATAATTCAATTTTACCCGCGGACAAGATTGCCTCAACAAAAAACTTAGAAGAACCATCCATTATTGGAGGTTCGGGAGCACTTAATTCAATTAAACAATTATCAATTTCAAGACCTACAAGAGCAGACAATACATGCTCAGAAGTGTGAATTTTCACATTATTTTTAATTAAGTTAGTTCCACGCTGAGTATCATTTACATACTGGACGTCAGCTTCAACCGTGGGCTGTCCCTTAAGATCGGTTCTCTTAAAAACAAAACCTGTATTTGCTGGTGCAGGTTTAAATGTTAAAACAACATTTTTACCCGTATGTAATCCCACACCTTCAAGTGTAATTTGGTTTGCAATTGTATTTTGTAAAACAGACTTATTTTCCATGTTGCTCTTTTTCAAATTGATCAAGTCGCTTGACTATTTTGGGTAAATTTTTGAAATGTATGTATGATTTACTATAACTCTTAAAATCAAATGCAGGTGTACCCTGAAGTACCGCATTGTCTTTGATGTTTTTTGTTACTCCTGTTTTCCCTTGAACTTGCACTCCATCGCCAATTATAAGGTGACCTGCAAAACCGGATTGACCTCCAACCGCACAAGATTTTCCTATTTTTGTAGAACCTGCTATTCCAACTTGTGCTGCAATAATAGTATTTTCTCCAATCTCTACGTTATGAGCTATTTGAATCTGGTTGTCTAATTTAACACCGTCATGAATAATTGTTGCACCTAGTGTTGCACGATCAATAGTAGAATTAGCGCCAACATCTACGTTGTTGCCTATCCGTACAATTCCGGTTTGTGGTACTTTCTTGTAAGTTCCGTCTTTTTGAGGTGCAAAACCAAAACCATCAGATCCGATTACGCATCCAGGATGGATGACACAATTTTTACCGATTTCTGAGCGGGACATGATGCGCGCTCCGTTAAGAATTAAAGTTCCTTCCCCTATAACTACGCCCTCGCCAATAAAAACATGCGAATATATTTTAACGTCTTTACCAAGAATAACGTTTTTCTTTATTACTGAAAATTCACCTACGTAACAAGATTCATCAACCACCACGCCTTCATCAATAGACACAGGTTCCATAATGCCTTTATCATCAGTAAGCGCAGTATTATAGAACTCTAGAAGTATAGAAAACGATTGATAGGCATCTGCTACACGTATTAAAGTAGAATCTACTTTTTTTTCTAAAACAAAATCATTGTTTATGATAACAACGGATGCTTCTGTATCGTAAATAAAAGGATTGTATTTTTTGTTCGCTAAAAAGGTTAACGAACCGACTTTACCCTCTTCAATTTTAGAGAGCTCTTGAACTTCTACTTCAGGATCTCCCTCAATAGTTCCGTTCAATATACCAGCAATTTGTTTGGCGGTAAATTTCATTCTTGCAAAAGTATAAAAATTAGCTTAGAAATTAGGCTTTGCAAAGCAGAGATAAAATTTAGATTCTAATTTTGAAAAGGAGTTTTCGAAGAATAATTGTGAGTGTTCTTGTAAAGAATTAACCTCACCTGATTTTGTTAATATCATTATAGCCTTAATATCAGGAACATAAGCTTGATTTGATATGCCTCCTGTAAAAACATAATTATCCATTGCAGTATCTTTGACGTTCAAAGTTGAAAGTGTAGCTCTCTTTTCTTCAACTTGACTATTACTGAATGGAGTGTTTTGAAATCTAATTTTAAGTAAATTTCTGTTTAAAATTCTGCTTGACAAATCACTCAACACAAAATTTGAGTGATGTTGCCACTCTTTCAGGGAAGAAACAATATCATAATCGTCTAATAAAGCAAATCGTTTTAGAAAATCTAAGGAGTTTATTTCATGGTTGGTAGTATTCAAGAAATATGAAAGTGAATTAGATGTTTTTAGTATTACTCTATCTTTAGTAAGTTTGCGCGCATAAACCAGTACCCGTTCTAAAAGTAATTCAGCTACTAAGCTCGTTTTGTGTAAATATACTTGCCAGTACATTAAACGTCTAGCAATTAAAAATTTCTCTACTGAATGCATCCCCTTTTCTTCAACAACGAGTTGGTCATCAACAACGTTAAACATCGTTATAATTCGTTCTGAATTGATATTACCTTCCGTGGCTGCAGTATAAAAACTATCTCGTTTTAGATAATCCATTCGGTCTAAATCAATCTGACCCGAAACCAGTTGATTCATAAACTTTCGGTGGTATTTGTTTTGAAAGATTGTAATTGCAAGAGTCAATGCTCCATCGAATTCCTCATTCAAAGCAAGCATAAATTGTAGTGATAAGGATTCGTGATGAACTCCTTCAACAATACTATGCTCCATAGCATGAGAAAAAGGACCGTGACCGATGTCGTGAAGTAATATTGCGACTTGCATACCAACAGCCTCCTCTTCACAAATTACAATCCCTTTAGTTCTGAGGATTGAGATTGTCTTCTGCATTAAATGCAAACAACCTAATGCATGCTCAAACCTACTGTGGCGAGCCCCAGGATAAACCAAAGAGGATAGTCCCATTTGAGAAATTCTTCTCAAACGTTGAAAAAAAGGATGCTCTAATAATTTGAAAATTATAGGTGCATGGATATGAATAAATCCGTAAATTGGATCATTCAACAGTGTCAGTTTTTGATTGTTTTTCAAAGTGCTGATTTTTAACAAATATAATGAATCTAAAGCCAATTCAAATCTTATGGGTAGATGATGAAGTCGATCTTCTCAAACCTCATAGACTATTTCTTTTAGATAAGGGATATGAAGTTACTCTTTGCAACAACGGTCTTGAGGCCATTGAAATAATTGATCTCCATAATTTTCAAGCAGTTTTATTAGACGAAAATATGCCTGGGCTGGATGGGTTAGAAACCTTAGCTCTTATAAAAGGTAAACTTCCTAGTCTTCCCGTAATTATGGTTACTAAGAATGAGGAAGAACACATTATGGAAGATGCGATAGGATCTAAAATTTCAGACTATTTAATCAAGCCCGTTAATCCAAATCAAATATTACTATCCCTAAAGAAAAACTTACTCCATAGGGACTTAATCGCTGAAAAAACAACTCGAAACTATCAGCAAGAATTTAGAAAGATAAGTCTTGAATTAATGGATTTAAAATCATTCTCCGACTGGGAAAAGTTTTATAAAAAAATGGTTCATTGGGAATTGCAACTCGAAACACTCGTTGACCCAGGAATGATCGAGATATTTGAAAGTCAAATCAAAGAAGCTAACAACTTGTTTTCTAAGTTTATAGCCGCTGAATACGAAGGATGGATACTTAACCCTACTTCGGCTCCAGAACTATCACACACGGTGTTTAAAAACAAGATTAAGCCCTTACTGAAAGAAACACAGCCAACTTTATTGTTGGTTATTGATAATTTACGGATGGACCAGTGGAAAACCATTGAGCCAATCCTATTAGATTTTTATACTAAAGACAGTGAAGAGTCTTATTACAGCATCCTACCCACTGCGACTCAGTATGCTAGAAATGCTCTTTTTTCTGGACTAACTCCTCTTAAAATTGCAACAGAATTTCCCAAATGGTGGAAAAACGATAGTGAAGAAGGTGGTAAAAACTTATTCGAAAAAGAACTACTAGAACGACAATTGAAGAAATTGAGGATAGATGGAAAAACGAGTTATCACAAAATAACCAATATAAAGAGTGGAAAGTTACTTTCTAAATCTCTAAGTAATCATAAAAAAGAGAAGCTCACAGCCGTAGTTTATAATTTTGTTGATATGATATCACATGCTAAATCCGAAATGGAAATAATAAAAGAGTTAGCTTCTGACAACAAAGCTTATCGTTCATTAACTGCAAGTTGGTTCAAAAATTCACCTTTACTTGAAATTTTATTAGAAGCAAAAAAGTTAAATTTCCAACTTATAATAACCACAGATCACGGCACAATCAGTGTAGACCAAGCGGTTCAAGTTGTTGGAGATAAACATACAAGTTCAAACCTTCGCTATAAAACAGGCAGGAGCTTAACTTATCCTTCCAGTAAAGTTTATGAGGTAAGTAGCCCTAAGTCCATTGGCCTTCCGCAAACAAGCATTAATAATAAATATATTTTTGCTTTAAACTATAATTACTTTGTGTATCCCCAAAACTACAATCACTTTGCTACACTTTTCAATAACAGTTATCAACATGGAGGGATTTCTATGGAAGAAGTAATTATACCTTTTGTAGTTTTGCAACCCAAAAGTAATTAACATATGATTCAGAAGTTTAAATTGAATGAAGTAAGTGCTTTAGCAAAAGAGCTTCACCTTAAAATAAAACATCCCGTGTTAGTATTTGAAGGAAATATGGGAGTCGGAAAAACTACATTAATCCATGCACTTTGTAAAGAATGGGATGTAATAGACTTGGTAAGCAGTCCTACTTTTTCTTTGATTAATGAGTATAAAACTAAGGAAGATCGTTCTATTTATCACTTTGATTGTTATCGCTTAGAATCCGCAGATGAAGCTTTTGATTTTGGAGCGGAAGTATATATTGACTCAGGATCTGTTTGCTTAATTGAGTGGCCCGAAAAAATAAGTCCCTTACTTCCTCCAGAACTACATCAAATTAAATTAACCTATATAGATCAAAATACTCGAGAAATAGACTTCTCCTAACAGAAAGAATATTATTTTTACAAAAATATTAGAATGAGCTTTTTAAAAAGATTAGGGTATTATTTAGGCGGTTTTTCTGCAGGTCTTATTTTTTTATTTTTTATATTAAATGGAAAAAAAACACAATGTAATTATAGCCCTGATGCAAGAGTATTAAATGATTTGTCAAAAAAAAAATGGGTATATAGTTTAGATGTTAGACCCTTTTTTAAATTAGATTCATTAAATATTGCTTCGCTAGTAAATGAAGGAGATATTAATTTTGGTGCGAGTGAAACTAAAAGAGATAGTTGTAAAATTTATACAATTGAAACAAAAATTGGAGTTAAAGAATACGACTTGAAAGTTGAGAATTGTGTCAAAAAAGTTACCGTATTATCAGTTGTTTTTTTGGATTAACATAAACACTTAGAGTTTTAAAAAAAGCATCTCAAAAATTTGAAGTGCCCTTTCATAAATAAAAATAGTGCTTTATTAATTTAGGGCTCCATAAACATAAAAAAATAGGATTATTAACATAATATCATGAAAAAAAAATGAAATCCATTGCTGCAAAGGGATATACGGTTGAATTCACTGATGAACAGTATATTATATTAAATAATTTTATAACTTCGAAAGATTATTCTTCTGTTTTCATACTTGTTGATGAAAATACAGAGCAAAATTGTTTGCCAATTTTTCTAGATAATTTTTCAATTGAGATGCCTTTAGAGATAATATCTATGGAGGCTGGTGAAGAAAATAAACACATTCATACTTGCTCTGGTGTCTGGAAAGCTCTTTCAGAACTTGGTGCAGATCGTAAAAGTCTAATAATTAACTTAGGAGGAGGAGTTGTTACCGATCTAGGAGGTTTTGTCGCTTCTACTTTCAAGCGAGGAATTGACTTTATAAATATACCCACTACCTTATTATCCATGGTAGATGCTTCTGTTGGTGGTAAAACTGGTGTTGATATAGGTGCTCTTAAAAATCAGGTTGGTGTTATTATTAACCCACAAATGGTTTTGGTTGATATAAAATACTTAAAAACACTTCCAAAAAATGAATACAGAAGTGGTTATGCTGAAATGCTAAAACATGGCTTGATTCAGGATAAGGACTATTGGAAAATTCTAGCAGATTATAAGCATATTTCTTCAGAAGAAATTTTAAGGCATATCCACCATTCGGTTGCCATAAAAAATAAAGTTGTCCTAGAAGATCCGTATGAACATGACTTAAGAAAGATTTTAAATTATGGCCATACATTAGGGCATGCAATTGAGTCTTTTTGCCTAACAATGAAAAATAAAAATAAACTCCTTCATGGAGAGGCAATAGCAATTGGGATGATCTTAGAGGCAAATATATCGTCTAAATTAACTGGTTTGAGTCAAGAGCAATGTGATGAAATAAAACACGTTTTTAATTCCATTTACCCAAAAGTAAGTTTTAGTAAACAAGAGATTAAAGAAATAGTGGCCCTGTTGCAGTACGACAAGAAAAACAGTCACGGCATTATAAAATTTGCCCTAATCGAATCAATTGGTAAAGCCGTAATTGACATTGAAGTTCCGAATGAACTTCTAGAAGATTCTTTCGATTACTACGCCCATTAAAACCTAACAGGAGTTTCTACTCGCGTTAATATTTCCAAAAAGAGATCTGGTTACAAGCTTTTCATAAATCTCTAGTTGTGATTCATCAAGCTGATTATCATTCTTAAGCTCTTGTATAGTGCTTAAAGCATATTGCTGAATAGTTAGCAAAGGCTGTACAATAGCTTCTCTCATCTCAATAGAATGCTTCCCTGCAGGTTGATCTTCCATCAATTCGTTGTAGCCTGTTAACTTTAATAACATTTCTTTTGTGAGCAGATATTCATCGTGAATGATATCCCAAAAGGGACCGTACTCCTTGTCTTCACCAATATGAGCTGTTAGTTTAAAAAATGACTTGGTTAAACTCATCATGCTGTTTGCTATAAGAGTTCTGAAGAATGCTGAGTTTTCATAAAGCGAGCTCACTTTATCAAAGTCTCCATTTACTTCAAAAGATTTAATTGCAGTTCCTACGCCAAAAAAACCAGGTACATTTTGCTTAGACTGACTCCAACTTCCTACAAAAGGAATTGCTCTAAGATCTGAAAAATTAAGTTTTGAAGAACTTCCTCTTTTAGAAGGTCGACTTCCAATATTTGTTTTCGAGTAATATTGAAGTGTACTCATGTTTTCCAAATAAGGTACAAACTTAGGGTGTGATTTGAAATCACTGTAAGACTGATAACTTATATCTGCAAGCTGTTGCATCGTTATTCGGTCATTATCTGCAAATTGATTATCGTCGTTCTTGAACACCTGATTTGATATTCCTGAACTCAAAAGCTGTTCCAAGTTGAATTGACTTGAATCTAAAGTTCCAAAATTAGAACTGATGGTCTGACCTTGAACTGTTAATTGAATGTCGTCTGCTCTTATTCGATCGCCCATTGAAGCGTAAAATTTGTGAGTATTACCACCACCACGAGCAGGAGGTCCTCCACGACCATCAAAAAAGGCTACCGCAACTCCAAAGTTTCCAGAAACGTCAGACAACTCCTCTTTTGCTTTATAAATACTCCAATTTGCCATAAAATAACCCCCATCTTTTGTTCCATCAGAAAAACCAAGCATAATTGTCTGCTTCATGTTTCTAGTTTTTAGATGGGCACTGTAAACGGGATTAGAATATAAATTATGCATAATTTCTTGCGAAACCTGTAAATCGTCAACAGTCTCAAAAAGAGGAATCAAATCTACTGTAGGACTATCCCATCCACAAATTCGATGTAAAGCAAATAGCTGCAGCATATTTTCAATACTCTGACAGTTACTTATTATATATCGATGACATCCTTTTTCACCATTCCGCTCTTGAATAGATTTCATGGCATATATGGAGCCTAATGTGTGTTTAACTATATCATCATCAAAAAGCGACTCAGGAACGTTTCCTGTTAATTGAGGTAAAATTAAAAGACGCTCATCTAAACTTAACCCTAAATAATCTTCAGGTAATCCTGTGATATAATCCTGAATGTTTGGGTGTGAAACTATTGCTTCAAAGACATGATTGTGAATCCGTGAATCTTGACGAATGTCTAGAGATGCAAAATGAAACCCAAAAAGTTTAACTTTATTTCTTAGGTCTACAATTTCGTTTAAGTAAAGACTTTGATGGCGTGCTTTAAGTAATGCCTCAATCCCTTCCAACTTTCTAATCATAAAATCCGTATCAATAGGCTCAATTGTATTCGGATTAAACAAGGTATGATAAAGCGTTGATTCTAAATCAGTAATCATTAGATCAACTTCATCAAAGGTAATTTTCCTTTTTAATTTTCTTAGATCCCTGTAATAATTTCTTAAGATACTAAATCTGAGTTTTTCTGCTGTTTTTAGGGTGATTTCAGGAGTTACAAATGGATTTCCATCCCGGTCTCCTCCTGGCCAAAAGCCAAAATCAAAAATAGAATTATCTATGGTTTCACCTTCAAAAACATGCTGCTCTAGATAGTTGTAAATAACTGCAGCAGATTTATAAAAAACATTTTCTAAAAACCACATCAAGCTAACAGCTTCGTCTAGAGGGCTTGGTTTTCTTTTATTAAAAAAACGAGTTTTACCTAACTGAGCAAGTAATAATTTGATTTGCTCTAGATTATCATTTTTTAAAGCATCAGATAGGTCTGTAATGATTCCAAGTACAGAGCCCGGATAAAATTGTGTTGGATGCGCTGTAAGTACAATTCTAACCTTAAATCTATTTAAATATTCTTTTAATTCAGGAAAATTGTTTTTTGCCTTTGCACCTTCTTTAATATAACGAAGTGTACCCCTACCGTGCATGTTATTTACGTATGAAAATCCAGCATCTTCAATTGCATCGAAGAGCACAATTTGACGTTCAATAAACTTTAAAAAGCTAAATAAAAGGTCGTATTTGTTTTGACCTTCCATTCCTTTAGCAAAACTCTCGAAAAATTCATCTACAATTTGTTTGGGAGCTAAATCAGACTCATATCCTTTAGCACAAAAGTCTGTAAAAAGAGGAAGTAAAAGTGAGGTTTGGGGTATAGAATCGAATGGTAATTTGAGGAATAGACTGTTATAAATTTCAAACTTCGAAACAACATAATCATTAAATCGTTCCGCTTTAGTTTTTCTTGCCATATTAGTTTATCTGTATGTTTCTTTTATAAATCATTAAAAATTGTATGCATTAATCGTTTTTTGTCATTGATGCTTTCTTCCAATGAGATCATGGTCTCTGTTCTCAAAACTCCTGAAATATCATCAATCATAAAAATAATATCTTTAGCATGCTTAGTATCGCGTGCTCTTACCTTACAAAAAACATTAAATTTTCCTGTGGTAATGTGCGCTACCGTGACAAAAGGAATGTCTTTTAAATCTTGTAGTGCTTTTTGAGTAGTATTGTTCTTTTCAAGAAAAATACCAACATAGGCTATAAAAGAATATCCCAATTTTTCGTAATCAACATTAAGAGACGAACCCTTAATGATTCCTGCATCTTCCATTTTTTTAACACGGACATGAACAGTTCCAGCAGAAATCAAAAGTTTCTTGGAAATATCAGTGAAAGGAATTCGTGTATTATCAATTAAAATGTCTAAAATTTGGTGGTCAACCTCGTCGAGTTTAAACTTTGGCATAATGTTTATTTTTATATAATTGCTAATTTAAAGAAAACGTTGCTGCATTATATATGAATTTCAAAAATTAGACATAAATTAACAAAGAAATGGTTTTTGTTAAATTTTCATAATCTGGATTTAATGGGTCTAAAACAATATTCTTTAAGGCATCGTGCTGCTGAGCATCAATTTTAAGTAAGCCCTTCAAACCTTCGTCAAGTAACTCTATTTCAGGAATAAAAACTACATCAGCTCCTTTTTTAAGTTCTTTAAATTGATAAAAAACACTATTAGCTGAAGTTTTAAAGTTACCTTCTGTAGAAGTTTTGATGTTGAAAATTTCAACATCTCTTAGATTCTTATAATTTTCTGGTATTTCAAAGTAGCTGTTAACGTTGAAATCAGTTATTGAACTTGATGCTATTGTATTGCACATTGCTATTATAGCCTCTAAAACGTGTTTTCTGACAATAATACGGTGGTAATCATCTTTAAAGTGTCCAGCCTCAAAAAGAACAGTAGGCGTATTTAGTGATGTAAAATAGTCTCCAACACAGTTGATGTTAAAAGAATCATCGTAACGCCCAACAGCATCAGGAATGCTTTTTTGAAGCTTGTTGTTTGCAGAAACTATTAAACCCATTGCGAGTTCTCGTGCGGCCGTAACGGTCCGGTTTTTGTCTGCAGAAGGTGCTAGAAAAGAAATTGTAGCCGGTATGTAGGTGTTTCCAGCGGTAAAAACAGTTCGCTGCCCGTGTAAATTAAAACAATAGTGAGGTTCAAATTGATCATAAACAGACCGAAGAACTATACTCTCGGGTTGACTTAGTTCAATGGCATCTCGATTTAAGTCCACTTCGTTTGCATTAAATCGTGTATATGCATCAGAACCGTCAGGATTTAGTTGAGGAATCATTACAAAAGTACATTGATCCAAGAGGTTAAAAGCCGCAGGAGTCTTTAAATACATCCAGAAATCAAGCATTGCCTTAGTTGTTGTAGATTCATTTCCATGCATTTGTGACCACATTAAAACTTTAAATGGACCATTTCCTTTATGATAAGAATATATAGGTTTTCCTTGAGCAGAAGAACCGATTGTAGTTAGGGTATCTAATAAATCATTTTCTTTTAGAAAAACATCAAGCATTGTTGGCGTTAAAAGCCGGCTGTTATTTAAGTCTAATTTTTTCATGTGTACAAATGTAAACACAATCATGTTTACAATGTTAAACTTAATTTAGTTACTAATGTGTACAAAAAGCCTGTTTAATGTTACATAATTAACTCAGAATTGACCTTAATAGCTTATTATAAATTTAAACCACTATTTATCAATTATTTATGTATTTATTACAAAGCTATTATTCAAACATTAATGTTTATATTAATCAAATTTTATTCAAAATATAATACTATATTGCATTAACACAAAATATATGTTACAATGTTAAACTTTGAAGAGATTGTTTTGAGAATAAAAAAAGTTATTGAAGATCATGAATTAAATGCAGCAAGTTTTGCTGAGAAAATAGGTGTGCAACGTTCCGGTATATCTCATATATTATCTGGTCGTAATAAACCTAGTTTAGAATTCCTTTCTAAAATTCAAATAACTTTTGAGGAAGTTGAATTTGATTGGTTACTTTTAGGGACAAAAAATAATTCCGAAAATACCCCCTCTACCCTTTTCAATATTCCCGAAGAAAAAAGTAAAATTGATTTACAACACACCACCCCTTATTTAGGGTCTGAAAATTCAGAGGATGAAAAAGAAATAAAAAAAATTATTTTCATATACGCTGATGATAGCTTTAAGCTTATTGATAAAAAATCTTAGTACTTTTACCTAAAAAATACATGAGAGTTCTGATTTCCTTTGTTTTACTTATAGTTTGTTGTTCATGCTATACCAATACTAGAGATTGTGAGCAGTTTTATGAAGGAACATTTGAATTTAAAACCATTGTTGGAGACAAGATCCTAACATCAACATTCGTTCGAGATGCCCGTTTTGAAGTAGAAACTTTTGATGGTAAAATTGATTCCGCTTCAATCCGATGGGTTAATTCCTGTGAGTTCATCCTTACAAAGTTACACCCAACCTCTAATCAGGATAAGCGTCCTATATCGATAAAAATTCTTTCTACCTCAAATAACAAATATGATTTTGAGTATGCTCTTGTTGGGGATTCAAAGAGCAAGCAGCGTGGAACCATAACTAAAATAAACAACTAGAATTAAACAGTTTTTACATCTGAAGCTATTAATGCCTTGTTAACCCTTATTTTTCTTGAAATTGTTTTGGGTATTGATAATATTCTTTTTATTCTATAATTACTCAAAAGTTATATGAAAAGCAACAGAAATTAGCTTCTAATATTTGTTTGTGCTTGGCCATGCTTTTACGTATTGTTTTACTTTTTGGAATAAGTTTTGTAATTCAAATGCAAAATTCCTTATTCATTATTGATAATTCTTGGATACAGAGCATCATCAACGGACAGGTAATCATTTTGTTTTTAGGTGGAATATTCTTGCTTTACATGAGACCATGAAATTTTTGAGAAAATTGAAGCAGATGTTTCTCTTGAGTCCGAAAAGCCTATAAAACTTTCATTGTCGAAAGCAAAAGTTCAAATAACACTATTAAATATTGTTTTTTCGTTTGACTCCATCCTAACAGCTGTTGGTATGACAAATGGAATTAAAAATGAACTCCCAATAATGGTTATAGCAATCATTTTGTCCGTGTGGACAATGATGATATTTATGAAACCCGTTTCCTCTTTTATTTAAAAACATCATTCCCTTCAGATTTTAGGGCTTTCATTCTTAATTTCAATTGGACTTATGCTAATAACAGATGGTGCTAACTTTTCGGAAACCGTTATTTTTGATAATGAAGTTGATTCAATTCCAAAAGGGTATCTGTACTTTGCTATTAGTTTTTCTTTGGGAATAGAATTTTTGAACATGGAAAATTAAAACACCTAAAAATAAATTAAAGCTCTAGTTTAATTTGAGAAGCGTCCGGATCATTCTCTTTAACTTGATTTGGATCTACAACTTCCATTTCTTCTAAAGTTTCCTCCTCCTCTTCCTCGTAGGGTAATGATTCTAAAAGAACTACTTCCTTAATTTTTTCAGTTACCAGCTGGTTCCCTAATGCTTTAAAGCCTTTAACTCCTATAAAATCTTCAACTACAACCAGCCTATTTGGAGGCTCTTTGGCACCGCGGGGTTTAGTAAATATAAGTTCTATGACGGGTCGCCACTCAGATGAAACGAAAATTAACTTTGAGTTTTCTTTTAAGAAATTATCTTCTTTGTTTACATTTTCAATTAAAAATCGCTTTATAAAGTAACGTTCTTTATTACCATCAAAGTAAACAGCTGTGATTGGTCGTTTTTCAACCCAGCGCTCCATAACTAATGGAGTTGACTCAAAATGTAGACTGAGGTCTGGTGCAACGGTTTTGGCATCACCTTTATGATTAATCACCAACAGCTTGTCATCGCCACGGAAAGCGCCTAGTAAGTTTCCACGATTATCTACGTTAAGCTTTAGAACCGTCGGGTCGAACCATATTTTTCTTGGCTTTAGGGTAGAAACCCCTTTCTCTTTAAGTTCTACTCTTAGAATATTATGTTTAGATACTATGTTTCCTTTTACACTTCTTCCTTTAATTTGAAGGTCAGCGAAATCAAGCTCCCATTTTAATTTCTTAACGCTAACAGTGTTTCTAAGTAAAATACTTACAGTTTCGGCTTCTCCATTTGGATTAGCTGTAAAATAAAGAATTTCTGAATTTGATTTACCCTGAGTTAAATTATAGGGTTTCTCCCGCGTAACTCCCGAAACGGCAAAACGCTTGATGTAAGATGTTCCCCCACTTCCATCTTTGTACACTAAATTATAAATTGTACGCTGGTCTTTTTTCTTAAATACAGCAGCATAAATGATGTCCTTTTCTATAAATACCTTACTGTCAACCTTTACGACTTGCATTATGCCACTTTTTGTAAACACAATAACATCGTCTATATCGGCACAATCGCATATGTATTCGTCTTTTTTCAGGGAAGTCCCTATAAATCCTTCTTCTCTATTTACATAAAGCTTTAGATTTCTAACAACTACTTTAGCAGCATCTACATCGTCAAAAACACGAACTTCAGATAAGCGATCTTTTCCTTTACCATACTCCTTCTTTAGGTGATTGAAATAGTTAATTGCATACTCGATTAGATTGTCAAGATACCCCTGGACTTCTATAATTTCTGCTTCTAAAGTGTCTATTCGCTGTTGGGCTTTGTCAATATCAAACTTAGAGATTCTCTTAATTTTAATTTCTGTTAAGCGAATTAAATCTTCTTCAACAACGAGCCTTTTTAATACACCAATAAAAGGTTTTAAGCCTTCATCAATAGCCTTTAGAACTCCTTCCCATGTTTCTTGATCCTCTATTAATCTATATACTTTATTCTCAATAAAAATTCGTTCAAGAGAAGCAAAATGCCATTGATTTTCGAGCTCCTGCAACTTAACTTCCAATTCTTTCTTGAGGGTCTGAACTGTCGAATCCGTTGATATTCTCAGCATGTCAGACACGCCAATAAAATGAGGTTTGTGATTAATAATAACACAGCCTAAAGGAGAAATTGAAGTTTCACAGCCTGTGAATGCATAAAGAGCATCTATTGTTTTATCGGGAGAAATCCCACTTGGTAAATGAATCAAAATCTCAACATTAGCAGCCGTATTATCTTCAATTTTTTTTACTCTTATTTTTCCTTTCTCATTTGCTTTAAGAATGGATTCTATCAAACTTGAAGTAGTTGTACTGAATGGGATTTCGGTAATAACAAGTGTGTTTTTGTCTTGGGCACTTATTTTTGCTCGAACTCGAACTTTACCTCCTCTAATACCGTCATTATAATTTTGAACATCAATAATCCCTCCAGTTTGGAAATCGGGGATTAAAGTAAATTTTTTACCTTTTAAATAAGAAATACTTGCCTGAATTAATTCGTTAAAATTATGAGGTAGAACCTTAGTAGACAAACCAACAGCAATACCCTCTGCTCCTTGTGCTAGAAGTAAAGGAAACTTAACAGGGAGGTTAACAGGCTCTTTTTTTCTGCCATCATACGAAAGTTGCCAGTTGGTAACTTTTGGACTGAAAACAACTTCTAATGCAAATTTAGATAGTCTTGCTTCTATATAACGAGATGCAGCTGCTCTATCTCCAGTAAGAATATTCCCCCAGTTTCCTTGCATGTCAATCATCAGATCTTTTTGACCAATCTGAACCATTGCATCGGCAATACTTGCGTCACCATGTGGGTGGTATTGCATTGTATGTCCAACAATATTCGCTACTTTATTATATCGACCATCATCCAAATCTTTCATGGAATGAAGAATACGGCGTTGCACAGGCTTTAAACCATCCGAAATTGCTGGTACAGCACGTTCTAGAATAACATAAGAAGCATAATCCAAGAACCAGTCCTTGTACATGCCCGTTACCTTAATCAGGCTATCCGTTACTGCTGCTCGGGTGTTTTCTTCGTAGAATTGTTTTTCTTCCATAGCTAGCTTGCCGGTTCTGCTAAATCTAATTCTACTTTTAGATTATTAATAATAAACTTTTGGCGGTCTGGTGTATTTTTGCCCATATAGAATTGTAGTAATTCTTCAATGGTAGTCGATTTATCTAACATAATAGGATCTAAGCGAATGTCTTCTCCAATGAAATGTTTAAACTCATCAGGTGAAATTTCACCCAAACCTTTAAATCGTGTTATTTCTTCCTTTCCTCTTAATGCATTAATCGCATCAACTCGTTCCTGTTCGGAATAACAATAAAACGTTTGTTTCTTATCTCGAACTCGATATAAAGGGGTTTGTAGAATGTACAAGTGTCCCTCTTTTATTAATTCAGGAAAAAATTGCAAGAAAAAGGTAATTAACAGTAAGCGAATGTGCATTCCGTCGACATCTGCATCTGTAGCAATTACAATGTTATTGTATCGTAAATCTGCTAAACTATCTTCAATATTTAGTGCAGACTGAAGCAAGTTAAACTCTTCATTTTCATAAACGATTTTCTTTGTCATTCCAAAGGTATTTAAAGGCTTACCTCGTAAACTAAAAACTGCTTGCGTGTTTACATCACGAGACTTTGTAATGGATCCACTTGCAGAATCTCCCTCAGTAATAAATACGGTAGACTCTAGTCGCCTATCTTTTTTAAGATCACCTAAATGAACTCGGCAATCACGTAATTTCTTATTGTGTAAACTTGCTTTTTTTGCTCGATCACGAGCAAGTTTTCGGATTCCAGAAAGCTCTTTACGTTCTTTTTCAGCTTGCATGATTTTGCGCTGAATTTTATCGGCAGTTTCTGGATTTTTATGAAGATAATTATCTAATTGTGTTCCTAAAAAATCATTGATATACGATCGAACAGTAGGCATCTTTTCACCCATTTCCGTTGACCCCAGTTTTGTTTTTGTTTGCGATTCAAAAACAGGTTCCATAACCTTGATGCTAATGGCAGAAATTACAGATTTTCTGATATCAGATGCGTCATAATTTTTACCAAAAAACTCACGAACAGTTTTTACAATTGCCTCTCTAAAAGCTGACAGATGTGTTCCACCTTGTGTGGTGTTCTGACCATTTACAAATGAGTGGTACTCTTCGCTATACTGTGTCTTACTGTGAGTTAAGGCTACCTCGATGTCGTTCCCTCTTAAATGAATAATCGGGTACAACAAATCGGTTTCGTTTACCAAATCTTCTAGTAAATCTTTAAGCCCATTTTCGGAAAAGTATTTTTCGCCATTAAAATCAATCGTTAATCCTGGATTAAGATAAACATAGTATTTAATCATTTTCACAATGTATTCATTGCGATAACGATAGTTTTTGAAAATAGAACTATCTGGAGTAAAAGTAACCTTAGTCCCCTTACGTTTTGAACTTTCTAACGGTACAGCTTCTTTAGTTAGATTTCCTGCTTCGAAAGTTGCGAATTTAGTTTGATTGTCTCGATTTGATTCTACTCTAAATGCAGATGAAAGCGCATTAACAGCTTTTGTACCTACTCCATTCAACCCAACCGACTTCTTAAATGCACGGGAATCGTATTTACCCCCTGTATTCATTTTAGAAACTACATCTACAATTTTACCTAAAGGAATTCCACGTCCATAATCTCGAACGCTTACTTCTTGTTCTTTAATAACAATCTCGATAGTCTTACCAGCTCCCATCACAAATTCATCGATACAGTTATCGAGGACTTCTTTTAGAAGAATATAAATACCATCATCAGGAGAAGAACCATCACCTAGTTTACCAATATACATTCCTGGTCGCATCCGGATGTGTTCTTTCCAGTCGAGGGATCGTATATTGTCTTCGGTATATTCTACGTTTTCTGCCATAAGAGATAAATGCTAATATAATAGTTCCAAGTAAAAAGTTGAAGCAATGAGCAGTAAAAAAATTAACAAAAAACGTTAAGAACTATTAAATGGTTGTGCTATAACGATTTCAAATAGAAATACTGTTAAATTATGGTCTTTTACCGTTTCTCTAAATAAGACAAAATATTAGACTCAATTCTGGTTTCAATAGTCGAAACATCAGCTTTTTGAAATTCTTTACCGGTTATATGCTCGTACAGCTCAATATATCTATCCGAAACTTCTTGAATAAAAGCATCACTCATTTCTGGAATTTGCTGTCCTTCTAGACCTTGAAATCCTTGAGCGATTAGCCATTGACGAACAAACTCTTTTGAAAGTTGCTTTTGCTCCTCACCTTTTGCTTGGCGTTCTACATAGCCTTCTTGATAAAAATAACGAGAAGAGTCTGGGGTGTGGATTTCATCAATCAAAACGATGGTACCGTGTGGTGTTTTTCCAAACTCATATTTAGTGTCTACTAAAATTAAGCCTTTATCAGCTGCCAATTGTGTTCCTCTTTCAAATAAGGCTTTTGTGTAATTTTCTAAAACAATATAATCTGCTTCAGAAACGAAGCCTTGTTTTATTATTTCTTCTCTTGAAATATCTTCGTCATGTCCTTCTTCTGCTTTGGTAGCTGGCGTTATAATTGGCGTAGGGAAACGATCGTTTTCAATCATCCCATCGGGCATTTCAACTCCGCATAAAATTCTTTTATCTAGTTTATATTCTCTTGCTGCATGGCCAGAAAGGTAACCTCTAATTACCATTTCAACCTTAAAAGGTTCACAGCGTTTTCCGATTGCAACCGATGGGTCTGGTGAAGCTTCCAGCCAATTTGGAACAATGTCCTTGGTTGCTTCCATCATATGTGTGGCAATTTGATTTAATATTTGTCCTTTATAAGGAATTCCTTTGGTCATAACTACATCAAATGCCGATAGCTTGTCGGTTGCTATCATAACCAACAAATCGTTTTTAAGACTAATTACCTCTCGGACTTTACCAACATACTTAGATTGTTGGCCGGGAAGTGAAAAAGAGGAAGCTAAAAGTGTATTCATATGTCGTGTTAATTTGTATGCTAAATGTTTTTATAAGCTTCAATTACTTTTCTAACTAATTTATGACGAATTACGTCTTTATCATCTAAATAAATCATGCCAATACCATCCGTTTCTTTTAAAACGAGTAAGGCTTCTTTTAATCCAGAAATTGTTCTTCTGGGTAAATCGATCTGCCCAGGGTCTCCAGTTATGATAAATTTTGCATGTATCCCCATTCGTGTGAGAAACATTTTCATTTGTGCGTGTGTTGTATTCTGTGCTTCATCTAGAATCACAAAAGCGTGATCAAGTGTTCTTCCACGCATAAAAGCAAGAGGAGCTATTTGAATGGTTCCTTTTTCTAAATAAGAATTCAGGCGATCTACTGGAATCATGTCTCTTAGCGCATCGTAAAGAGGTTGCATGTAAGGGTCTAACTTCTCCTTCATATCCCCAGGTAAAAAACCAAGGTTTTCTCCTGCTTCTACTGCAGGTCGAGTTAGAATAATTTTTTTGACTTGCTTTTCTTTTAATGCTTTAACTGCTAATGCAACAGAGGTGTATGTTTTTCCTGTTCCTGCTGGACCAACTGCAAATAACATGTCGTTTTTTTTGCTTAATTGAACCAGTCGCTGCTGGTTTATTGTTTTAGCTTTTATTGATCTTCCTCCAACTCCGTGAAGGATAAAAGAATCTTTATCATCCATAGTTTCAATTCCTGTAGAGGGATCGGCAGTTAGTATGCTTTCTAGTATTGGTTGATCGAGTTTGTTGTATTTGACAAAGTGTGCAATTAACATTTCAGTACGCATTTCAAATTCGTCTAAAACAGCTTCTTCTCCAAAGGCTTTAAGTATACTTCCTCTAGCTACAATTTTAAGCTTTGGAAAGTATGAACGTAGTTGTTCAACATTAGAATTTTGATCACCAAAAAATTCTCTTGGATTTACATCTTGTAACTTAATTTCTATCTCATTCAAAAGCTAAGAAGTTTTAATGTTATTTTATTCAAGGATTTGTAAGTTTGTATTTCAAAATTACTGTTTTAGTTTAAATAATTTTTAAAATATATAATTTCTTTATGTCAATAGTAAGCCTGACTACCGATTTTGGATTAAAGGATTACTTTGTTGCAGCGATTAAGGCAGAATTGTATCAAGAAATTTCTGGCGTAAACGTCATTGACATTACCCATCAAGTAAGTCCATTCAATCATACAGAAGCTGCATATATTCTTAAAAATGCGAGTAAAGCTTTTCCAAAAGGAAGTATTCACATCATTGGTGTAGACTCTGAGTTTACTCCCGAAAACACCCATGTAGTAATGCTTTTAGATGGCCATTTTTTTATTGGTGCAAATAACGGTGTATTATCTTTAATAAAGGAGGAACGTACTCCTGAAAAAATTGTGGAAATTAATATCCACAACAACATCAATTCTTCATTTCCTGTTTTAGATGTGTTTGTTAAAGTTGCAGGTCATATATCACGGAAAGGAAATTTAGATGTAATTGGAAAAAAAATAGACTCTTTAAAAGAGGTAACTGATGTAAGACCCGTTATAAACTCTTCTGAAGATCAAATAATAGGCAGTGTTATATACATTGATAATTTTGGAAATGTAATTACTAATATTACCAAAAAAGTATTTGGAGAATATCAAAAAGGACGCACATTTAGTATTTCTGCTAAAAGTGTAAAGTTTAGTGAGATTCACAATTCATATACTGAGGCCATCAACTTTTCTACCCCTAAAGAGAATAGGGATGAGGATGGTAAAAAAATAGCTTTATTTAATGATGCTGGGCACTTGGAGCTTTCTATTTATAAAAGTAATCCACAGACCGTTGGAAGTGCACACAGCCTTTTTGGAATAGAGTTTAGGGACACCATAACCATAAAATTTAATTAATATGTGGGCTATAGCTAAAAGAGAATTATTATCGTTTTTTACTACTCCACTAGGATACAGCATTCTTGCTGTGTTTTTTGTTTTAAACGGCTTGTTGTTATGGATTTTTAATAATGCTTTTAACATTGTTGACTCTGGGTTTGCAGATTTAAATTTGTATTTTGAATTAATGCCTTGGCTTTTTTTGTTTTTAATTCCAGCAATAGGTATGAAGTCTTTTTCAGAAGAAATAGGCTCTGGAACCATTGCACTTCTTTTTGCAAAACCCATTTCTCTTTGGGAATTACTGCTCGGAAAGTTTATCGGAATTTTCTTTTTAGTTCTTTGCAGTCTTTTTGGAAGTTTTATTTATGTATATGCAATTTTACAGCTCAAATTAGAATTAGATATATTTGATTGGGGAGCCTTTTGGGGGTCTTTTATAGGATTAGTTTTTTTATCATCTGTATTCATATCGATCACCTTATTAAGCTCCTGTTTATTTAAAAATCAGGTAATTGCATTTTTAGCTGCTGTATTGTTTTGTTTTCTTCATTATTATGGTTGGAGTGAATTGTCTCTTTACTTTTCTGACAATACCCTGTATGGATTTGTTAATTCTATTGGAATTCGTTCGCATTACAATAAATTGAGTAAAGGAATTATAGAAAGCAAAGACTTAGTATACTTTCTTGGCCAACTATTCTTGTTCTTATATATAGCGATAATTCAACTAAAAAAAATTAAGCAATAATGAATAAATTAGCATCTTTCAGGATTGTTTTGGCTTTCATAGGGGTATTGCTCATTCAAGTCGTTGCATCTAATTTTTTATGGCGGTTAGACCTTACAGCAGACAAACGTTATTCCTTGTCTGCCCCTACGACAGAATTCCTTGAATCGATTGACCAACCCATTCGGATTGATGTTTTTTTAGATGGAAAATTACCACAAGAATACCAACGATTAAGAGCTGAAACTGAAGTTGTACTTGAGAGTATGAGTGCCAATAATGATCGCCTGTATTACGAGTTCATTAATCCTTTTATAGGAGCTGAAGATTCAGATCAACTACTATCAGAAATGAATCAATACGGTCTATTTCCTGAACTGGTGGTCGAACGCGAAAATCAAGGAGTAGAGCAATCGTATGTGTTTCCATGGATGATGCTTAATTATGGCGATAGAACTGTACGGGTTTCTCTACTTCAAAAAAACTTAGGCGATACATCAGAAAAAAGAATATTACAATCGATACAGCAACTAGAGTATGTGATTATGGATGGTCTCTATAAAATTTTACTTGAAGGAGAGAAAAAGAAAATAGCTGTTCTAAGCTCACATGAAACATCGAAAGATATTTTAGTTACAAACTTCTTACAAGATTTACTTCCATATTATAATCTTGCGGCCTTCGACCTTAAGGCATTTCCTGAGCAACCAGAAAAAACATTAGAAAACTTGAATCGTTTTGACTTACTTCTAATTTCAAACCCTAAAGAAGCATTCAACAATAGTGAAAAGTTTATTTTGGATCAATACATTCAACAAGGAGGAAACGGTATGTTTTTAATTGACCCTGTTCTCGTAGAACCTGACAGTCTCTATACTAAATCAGGAAAAACAGTAAGTTATGGAAATGCATTAGAGCTTGATGATTTGTTGTTTAAATTTGGTGTTAGATTACGAAAGAAACTGGTTCAAGACCTTTATAGTGCTCCAATAGTTTTAGCACAAGGAGATCAAAACAATTCACAATACAACCCCTTCCCATGGCCTTATTCACCTTTAGCTACTCCAAATCAAAACCATCCCATTGGCTCTGCTATTGGTTCGGTTCTTTTTCAGTTTGGAAGTCCAATAGACACTTTAAAAAACAACATAAAAAAAACAGTTTTAATTGAATCTTCTTCTTTTTCAAAAATTGAGGGTATTCCTTCCATAATATCACTTTCTAGTGCCACAAAACGAATTGATCCGGCTACATTTAAAAGCCCTAAACAAACTTTGGGTGTTTTGCTTGAAGGAAAATTTACTTCATTGTATGAAAATAGAATTACTCCTTTTGAATTAAAAAAAGGTACTTCGCAACATGCCCGTATCGCTGTTTTTGGAGATGGAAATCTAATTGAAAACCAAATAGACAAGAGAAAACCATTAGAATTGGGATATGATAAGTGGACCAATAACTTTTATAGTAACAAACAATTTCTTAAAAACACGGTTCATTATCTGGTTAATGATAATGCATTTTTAAACCTTCGTTCCAAAGAGATTGATATTGCTATGCTTGACAACGAACAAGTAAGAATTAATGGGACTTTTTGGCGATATTTTTCAGTAATAATACCATTAATAATCCTACTAATAATGGGGCTTATTTTTAATAGTTACCGTCTCAAAAGTTATCGGTAATAAGTGTTGATAAGTTTCTTTCGCTTTTAGAACCATTTCAAATATCTTTGAATAAAACATATCCTATAATATGAAATTTATTGTGTCGAGTAATCAACTACTTAAACAACTGCAAACCCTAGGTGGAGTTATCAATAATTCCAATACCTTGCCCATATTAGATAACTTTTTGTTTGAACTTCAAACAGACCGTTTGACCCTTACTGCTTCTGATCTAGAAACCAGTATGTCATCGAGTATCTCTGTTGAATCAGATTCTTCTGGAACTATTGCCCTCCCTGCTCGTTTGTTATTGGATACCTTAAAAACATTTCCTGAGCAACCGCTAACCTTTTCTGTACTAGAAAACAATACGGTTGAAATTAGCGCTAATAATGGTAAATATGCTCTAGCTTATGTTCCCGGAGATGAGTTTCCAAAAGCTGTTCACATTAAAGATCCTAGTAAAACGGATTTGATGGCAGATATTTTAGCAACTGCAATTAATGCTACCCTTTTTGCTTCAGGAAGTGATGATTTGAGACCTGTAATGAGTGGTGTGTTTTTTCAGTTTTCAACTGAATCATTAACTTTTGTAGCAACAGATGCTCATAAACTTGTTAAATATACGCGTACAGATTTAAAAGCTGACAGTACAGCTGAATTTATAATGCCTAAAAAAGCACTTCAAATTCTCAAAGGAATAGCCCAGGGAAGTGAAGAAATTATAAGCATTGAATATAATGACACCAATGCTCAGTTTACTTTTGGAAGTACAACCTTAAGTTGTCGACTAATTGAGGGAAAATATCCTAATTATGAAGCGGTTATCCCTAAAGAAAATCCAAATGTAATGACCATCTCTAGAGAGCCTTTTTTAAATTCATTACGCCGCGTTAGTATTTTCTCAAACAAAACCACGCACCAAATACGTTTAAAAATAGCTGGAGCTGAATTAAATATCTCGGCAGAGGATTTTGATTTCAGTAATAAGGCAGAAGAGCGTTTAAATTGTCAGTATCAGGGTGATGATCTACAAATTGGTTTTAACTCCAGGTTCATCATTGAAATGCTTAACAACTTGACTGTTGATGAAGTTTCCTTAGCTATGTCTTTGCCAAACAGAGCAGGTATAATTACACCGATTGATGGGACAGATGAAGGGGAACAAATTACCATGCTTGTTATGCCCGTTATGCTTAACGACGACTAGCAATATCTCAATATAAAAGTAAAAGCCTTCTGGATTAATCAATACTGTTTTTTTAATTTAATAATACGAATTTTTTCTAAATTATCGAAAAACTTAAGAAGCTACAATACCAGCTGACATTCGTTTATAAATCCCACCTTCTAAACGCTCTCTAATTACATCAAATGCATCTAAAGTAAGGGTTACATCTTCGAGTGTGTGGGTAGTAGTCGGTATTAATCTAAGTAGAATAATTCCCTTTGGAATTACAGGATAAACTACAATAGAACAAAAAATACTGTGATTTTCTCTTAAATCTTTCACCAAAACCATGGCCTCAGGAATACTTCCCATAAGGTATACTGGTGTAACACAACTTTGTGTTGAACCAATATCAAAACCTCGTTTTTTTAGTCCCGATTGAAGTGCATTAACATTTTGCCAAAGTTTTTCTTTAAGTTCAGGTCGTGAACGTAACATATCCAAACGCTTTAAAGCTCCAGCAACCAAAACTGATTGTAATGATTTGGCAAACATTTGAGATCGCATATTGTACTTCATAAAGTCTATAATTTCTTTATCCGCCGCTATGAATGCACCTGTAGAAGCCATTGACTTTGCGAAGGTTGCAAAATAGACATCAATTTCATCTTGAATACCTTGCTCCTCACCTGCTCCTGCACCTGTTGCTCCAAGAGTTCCGAATCCATGAGCATCATCGACTAGAAAACGGAAATTATACTCAGATTTAATAGCTGCTATTTCTTTTAAACGACCTTGTTCCCCACGCATTCCAAAAACACCTTCAGAAATCACTAAAATTCCTCCGCCAGTTTTTTCTGCCATTTTTGTGGCACGATCAAGGTTTTTCTTTAAACTTTCAATATCGTTATGTTTGTATGTAAACCTTTTTCCTGGATGCAAACGAACACCATCTATTATACAGGCATGAGCATCTACATCGTAAACTATTATATCATTTTTAGAAACTAAGGTGTCGATGGTAGATAAGATACCTTGATAACCAAAATTTAATACATAAGAAGCCTCCTTATTTACAAAAGAAGCTAATTCTTGCTCTAATTTTTCATGTAAGTCTGTATGACCTGACATCATTCTTGCACCCATAGGGTGTGCTGAACCAAACTCCTTTGCCGCTTCTGTATCTACCTTACGAACCTCAGGATGATTAGCAAGTCCCAAATAATCATTTACACTCCAGGTTATTACTTCTTTTCCTTGGAATTTCATTCTATTAGAAATAGGGCCTTCTAGCTTTGGAAACACAAAATAACCTTCTGCTACAGAAGCCCACTTACCGAGAGGGCCTTTGTTTAATAGTATTCTATCAAATAAATCATTTACCATTTTAATATGTATAAATATAGTTATTGAATATATTCAACTTTTTTGGAGTCTTGGATATGACTACTGTCAAAAAAACCTTGATCCCGCATCCACTTATCACTATATATTTTACTCATGTATCTTGAACCATGGTCAGGAAAAATAATTACCACATTACTATTTTCGTTAAAAACACCTGTTTGTTGTAGCTGTATTACAGCTTGAAGAGCTGCTCCACTAGTATACCCTGCAAATATACCTTCCTTTAAGCTAATTTTTCTTGCAGTATGGGCACTTTCTTCATCTGAAACTTTTTCAAAGTAATCAATAACTGCAAAATCAGTAGACGAAGGAATAATATTTTTACCCAAACCTTCAATACGATAAGGATATATTTCGTTTACATCCAATTCTTGGGTTTCATGAAATTTCTTTAATACTGAACCAAATGCATCAACACCAATAATTTTAATATTAGGATTTTTTTCTTTCAAAAAGCGACCACATCCTGATATTGTTCCCCCAGTTCCACTACATGCAACTAGATGTGTTATTTCTGCATTGGATTGCTCCCAAATTTCTGGACCTGTTGTTTCATAATGTGCTTGAGAGTTCAATTTATTAAAATACTGGTTTATATAGATCGAATTTGCTGTTTCTTTATGCAAACGCTTTGCAACTTGGTAGTATGATCGCGGATCATCTGGTTTAACGTTTGCAGGGCAAACAAATACTTTTGCTCCCATTACTCGCAGCATATCTATTTTATCAGTTGATGATTTTGAACTAACTGCCAAAATACACTTATATCCTTTAATCAAAGAAACCATAGCCAAACTAAAACCAGTGTTACCAGAAGTAGTTTCTATAATAACACTATCTTTATGAAGCATACCTTTTCTTTCTGCCTCTTCTATAATGAATAAAGCTATTCTATCTTTATTAGAATGCCCTGGATTTGAAGCCTCCCATTTAGCATAATAATTTCCAGGGAAACTTTTTGTCATTTTATTTAACCTAATCAAAGGGGTATTGCCAATAAGGCTAAGGATACTATTTGAAGATAAGATCTTGCTTTTCATATGGGAATTTTGATTAAAAAAAACAAATTTAAATAAAAAATATCACTTCTTATGATTTTCTAACTCTAGTAAAAATGAATATTTTTTAGCAGTTTCTTTTAGTGCATCAAACCTCCCAGAAGCACCGCCATGACCAGCCTCCATGTCGGTATTTAAATACAGCTGTTTTTTGTTTGTTTTCAACTCCCTTAGCCTAGCAACCCATTTAGCAGGCTCCCAATATTGAACCTGAGAATCATGAAATCCAGAAGTAACCAAAAGATTAGGATAATCTTGAGCTTTTACATTATCATAAGGGGAATAGGATTTCATATACGAATAGTAATCCTTATCATTTGGATTTCCCCATTCATCATATTCAGATGTAGTGAGAGGAATAGTTTCGTCGAGCATTGTAGTCATTACATCGACAAAGGGAACAGCTGAAATAACACCATTATAAATCTCTGGAGCATCATTCAAAATAACCCCCATCAATAATCCACCAGCAGAACCTCCATATGCATACAGGTGATCTAAAGATGTATATCCTTGTTCAATCAAGAACTTAGAACAACTTATGAAGTCTGAAAAGGTGTTCTTTTTATTAAAAAGCTTACCATCTTCATACCAATTTCGCCCCATATATTCTCCACCACGAACGTGAGCTATTGCAAAAGCAAAGCCTCTATTCAATAAACTCAATCGAGTTGTTGAAAAATTTGGATCAATTGTGGATCCATAAGATCCATATGCATATTGAAGGATTGGAGTTTCTGAATTGAGTTGCGTGTCTTTGTGACGAACAATAGATATTGGAACTTTAACACCATCTGAAGCGCTAGCCCACAAACGTTTAGAAATATAATCGCTTTTATCAAAACTGCCTAAAACTTCTTGTTCTTTTAATGTAATTATATCACCGGTTTCCATATCATATTCCAAAACAGATGAAGGATTAGTCAATGAATTAAAAGCATATCTTAATTTAGAAGTGTTGAAGTCCAAATTGGTAGAAGTATACAGGGTGTAAGTTTCACCTAAAATTGGTAAATATGCATCTTTTGAGCCGTCCCAAGACTGAATTCTAATCCTTGAAAGACCATTTTCTCTTTCAGTTAAAACCATATAGTCTCTGAAAATATCCAAGTCTTCTAAAAGAACGGAAGGCCTGTGAGGAACAAAATCCACCCAATTTGAGCGTTCTGTACTCGAAACAGGAGTTCGCATTATTTTATAATTCAAAGCATCATCTGCATTAGTGAAAATATAGAAATAATCTCCAAAATGTGAAATACTATATTCTAAACCGCGTTGTCTTTTTTGAATGTATTTAAACTTATCAGAAGGCTCATTCGACTTTATGTACTGAAATTCTGTTGTGAGTGAACTGTACGATGATATAAAAATATAATCTTCAGACTTTGAATCCATTACGTAAACAGAAAAAGTATCATCTTTTTCTTCGTAAACTAGTTCGCTTCGATTAGAAATTATATTATGCTTGAAGATCGCCTGAGAGCGCAAGGTTTCTGTGTCTTTTTTCGTGTAGAATAATGTTTTATTATCTCTTGCCCAAACAACCCCTCCAGTTGTGTTTTTGATCGAAGTAGAAAGGTATTTACCGGTGATTAAATTTTTAACCTTTGTCGTGTAAAGTCTTCTAGAAATGGTGTCAATTGAAAATGCCGCTTTAGTATTGTCCGGGCTAATTGTGATTCCAACTAAACGAAAGTATTGGTGCCCTTCAGCCATTTCATTACAATCGAATATAACTTCTTCTTCGGCATCCAATGATGCTTTTTTTCGGATATATATAGAGTATTCTTTCCCACTCTCAAAACGACTTATGTACCAATACCCATTGTAAAAATAAGGCACAGAACTATCATCTTCTTTTATTCTGGCTTTCATTTCTTCAAATAGGTCCTCTTGAAAGTCAATTGTATGTGCTGTAGACTTTAAATAATAATCGTTTTCTCTTTCCAAATAATCGATTACTTCTGGGTTTGCTTTCTCTTTTAACCAGAAATATTCATCTACTCTAATATCGTTATGAATTTTATGTTGATAAGGCCTTTGATCGGCTTTAGGAGGGACTAGATCTTTCATAGGCAATGTCTTCATTTTTGTTTCACAAGATTGGGCGAAAATAACACCAAAAATCAGTATTAGGGAACTTCTACTTGAATAATTTCAAGTAAATCTTTTCAAAATTAAAATTTAAGGGTTTTCAATATGTCAAATACATATTCGTGTTGAGCTTGAGAATAATCTCGATGGGTTACCAATCTTAATTTTCCTTGTCCCATTGAAATAAAACGAATCTTTTTTTCTTCAAGTTTGTTGTTGAAATTAGATTCATCTACTCCATCAGACAAAGTAAAAATGACAATGTTGGTGTCTACGGGTTCAACTTTTCTTATAAAAGATAAGGTGTCTAAAACATCTTTTAACTCTTTTGCTTTTCTGTGATCTTCAGTTAAAGAATCCCACTGATTATCTATTGCATAAGATGCTGCAGCTGCTAAAAAACCTGCTTGACGCATTCCACCACCTAGTACTTTACGAATTCTTAGTGCATTACTTATGTCTTTTTTACTTCCAATAAGCGCAGAACCAACTGGTGCTCCCAAGCCTTTACTGAAGCAAACCGAAAGAGTGTCAAAAAGATTTCCATAGCTTTTGGGATCTTGACCAGAAGCAACTAAAGCATTCCATATTCTTGCTCCGTCTAAATGAAACCCCAAATTATGTTCATCACAAACCAAACGAATCTTTTCAAGTTCTTTGAGATCATAAAATGCTCCTCCCCCTTTATTCGTTGTGTTTTCTATGCATACTAAGGTTGACAAAGGAGAATGATAAAAATCTGGTGGGTTAATTTTTGAAGCAACTTGAGAAGCGGTAATTCGTCCTCTTTCACCTTCAATTAAAGCACAGGAAACGCCACTATTGAAACTAACTCCACCTCCTTCATAATTAAAAACATGCGCATAATGATCACAAATTAATTGTTCCCCAGGGTTTGTATGAAGTTTAATGGCCGTTTGATTTGCCATTGTCCCTGAAGGAAAAAACAATGCAGCTTCTTTTCCAAATAAATGAGCTACTTTTTCTTCTAATAAATTAACGGAAGGGTCTTCTTTAAAAACATCATCTCCAACTTTTGCGTTTTTCATAGCATCTAACATACCTGGAGAAGGCAAGGTAATGGTATCGCTTATTAAATTTACTTCCAAGATTTCTTAAGATATAGAGTTAAATTATTATTGTAACTGAAAACTAGGTTGGCTACAAAAAGTATCCATACCTATTGGTGATCCATCAGGAAGAACAGGAGTTTGTAAAACTTCATAAGCCTCAGGATTATCTACAAATCGATTGATTTTATTTAAATAATATGAACCATTAAGCATTGATTTATTATTCTTTATTATTGTTTCGATTTCCTCAATTATACTAAAACTAATTGCTTTGACAGATGCTGTTGTTTTAGCATTCGCATGAAGATCAAATAAGGCGTTCAAATAAACTTCTTTGAGCTGTACTTGAATTGCTTTAAAATAGGAATCCTTATGTTTATTTTTAAAAATCACTTGGGTTAGTTGATTAGCTAATTGATCAAAAGACAATTGATTTGAATCCAAAACATTTTGCTGGATCAATCGTGAAATACGTTGTGGATGGAGGATCATCTGAATAATTCCTTTTCCTAAAGAAGATGGAGCTCCCAAAACATCAAAAACTCTTCCAGTTTGAGACCCAAAACTTTCACGGCTAGATCCGTAGCCATAGGCCGTAGGGGGAAGTTGTTTTAATAATTGTTTTGGAATTGCTAATGTTTCTGGAGCTAATGAGTTTATCATAGCTTTTAGAGCCGCTCGTTGTGTGAGATTATCAACCACCTTTATTTCAAAAGCGATAGGGCCTTTGACTCCATATGAATAATCAACCCCGCCAATTAATTTTACAATTGCTTCTGCTTGATAACGATGAAGAAAATACATTGGAACTAAACGATCATTAAGCATAGAATAGGGCTCTCCTTTTCTGAGTTGATCCTCTGAAAAATTATTTAAAGCAATGGATCGTACTTTAAGAAGGTGTTCGTATTCTTCGATTGCACTTGAACCGTTGTCCCACAAATGAGCATAAGGATGAGCACCGCCAATTGGGCGAGCATCTTGATCAGATATAAATCGATTTCCCTTGAGTATACTTTCTTCTAAAATATTATTGAGTGCAGCAGATTCGTTTGTATTCTCTGGAAAATCACTATATGAGTAGCGAACAGATGTTTTGTCCCAAACTCCTATTCCTACTGCATATGCATTTTCAAAAGAGATTTCTCCATCTACAATATCAAGGGTTGGATGAGGATAATCCATTACCGAGGCTCTCTGATTTGTGCTTGCAGCAAAATTATGTGCAAAACCAAGAGTATGACCTATTTCGTGAGCAGAAAGCTGTCGAATTCTTGCAATTGCTAAAGCAGACATTTTAGACTCATCCATAATGTCATTAGCATAAGGGTCTTTTGTTAATCCTTGAGCAATCATAAAATCTTGACGAATTCGTAAACTTCCTAAGCTAACATGGCCTTTAAGTATTTCACCTGATCGAGGGTCAACTACGCTAGAACCATAACTCCAACCTCGAGTTGATCTATGTACCCATTGAATGACATTATATCGAACATCCAGAGGGTCTGCATCATCTGGCAACATTTTTATTTGAAAGGCATCTATAAATCCAGCTGCTTCAAAGGCCTGATTCCACCAGCTACCACCTTCAAGTAGTGCTGAGCGAACCGGTTCTGGGGTTCCGTTGTCTAAATAATATATAATTGGCTCTTTTGCTCTACTTTGGGCAGCATTAGGGTCTATTTTTTCTAAACGATGACGCAGAGCAAATACTTTACGTGTAGCAGTTTCTACCGGGGTAGAATAATCATAGTAAGAAAAAGGAATTGCACCACTTCTAGGATCAAATTTTCTTGGTGTAAAAGCAATTTCAGGTAAGGCAATAAAAGAATGATGTTGCTTAACACTTATGCTATTTGGAGAAGGAGTAACGGAGCGGATCCAACCTCCTTCAGCTTGTCCTCCAAAAGTCAAAAGAACATCAAATTCAATGTTTTTAGGAAATGCTTTGGTTCTTTCTAGTGAAATAGCAGAACGCGTTTTGTCTAATTTAAAACTACCTTGTTTTGATCGTTTTAAACGTTGAGCTACACCATGCGTGTCTTGCATTAAAAAAGGGGTTAGTTCAATCAAATAATGATTAAGGTGAGACTCTTCTATAGGAAAACCAAATAAAACAGATTCGGCAAAAGCTTCTTTAACAGATTGTTTCTCTAATGCATTCTGTGTTGAGGCTCGATACTTTAAATTAGGCTGAATTAATAATAATTTTTTTCCTGCTTTACTAAAATACACTACGCGTTCATCACCTAGTTGACCTCGGTCTAAGCCAATATCATTGCTACCGATTCCTGCACTAAGACTATTGACATATAAAAATTCGGTGTCAATTTGAGTTTTTTTATTAACCTTTAAAAAAACTTTACCTGAATTACTTTCGTAGTAAAAATCAAAAAAACCTTGATATGCATCCGCTTGCGCATCCAAAATATTTTGCTTGGTTTGTTTTGAATTAACTATCTTACTTTTAGAGCGCTGAGCTTGCGTCGTAAAAGAACAAGTAATCAATAAGATTAGGGAATATTTAAAAATAGTTTTCATCTTAAAAAGTTTTGAATCTAAGCTAAAAAAATAATGCTAATAAAAGAGTAAATTGAAGTTTAATTATACTTTTACATAAAAATAAATATGTTAACTACAGATCAACAGAAAAGTCTTTTGGAGCGCCTTGGTGCATTAAGAAGATATCTTTGACGTTGATGCCAAACAATTAGAAATACGTAACCAAGAAGAAGTTACTCTTGATCCTGACTTCTGGAACAACCCTGCTAAGGCTGAAGCCCATATGAAAACACTTCGGACTCTTAAAAAGTGGGTTAGCGATTACGACAACTTAATTCAAAAAAACGAAGACCTCGAAGTACTCCTTGATTTTTTTAAGACGGATGATGTTTCTGAAAAGGAAGTTATGACTCATTACGAAACAATCTTGAGTGATCTCGAAGATGTTGAATTCCGAAACATGCTTTCTGACGAAGGAGATTCTTTGAGTACTGTTATTCAAATAACCGCTGGTGCGGGCGGTACAGAAAGTTGCGATTGGGCAGAGATGCTGATGCGGATGTATTTAATGTGGTCAGAAAAACAAGGATTCAAAATTAAAGAATTAAATCATCAGGCAGGCGATGTTGTTGGAATCAAAACTGTAACCCTAGAAATTGAAGGTGATTTTGCTTTTGGATGGTTAAAAGGTGAAAATGGAGTTCATCGATTGGTGCGAATTTCACCCTTTGATAGTAATGCAAAAAGACATACCTCATTTGCTTCTGTATACGTATACCCTTTGGTTGATGAAAGTATTGAAATAAAAATCAACCCTGCTCATATTTCATGGGAAACCATGAGATCTAGTGGTGCTGGAGGACAAAATGTAAATAAAGTTGAAACAGCAGTTCGTTTAAGCCACGAACCTTCTGGAATTGTAGTTGAAAACTCTGAAACACGATCTCAACTTGACAATAAATCAAAAGCTATGCAGCTCTTGAAATCTCAATTGTATGAAATTGAGCTCCAAAAAAAACTTTCGGCTAGACAGGAAATTGAAGCTTCTAAAAAGAAAATAGAATGGGGATCTCAAATACGTAATTATGTGTTACACCCCTATAAATTAGCCAAAGACGTGCGAACACAACATGAAACGGGTAATGTTGATGAAGTCCTTAATGGTGGCATAGATCCGTTTTTAAAAGCCTACCTGATGATGATGGGGCAAAACGACTAAATATAAATCTTAAAATAAAACATGAAACCAAATCTGAATATTAAAAATGTAATTTTTGATCTGGGTGGTGTTCTAATAGATTGGAACCCGGACAAAGTGTATAAAGATGTATTTAATAATGATTCTGAAAAGATGATCCACTTTTATACTAAAATTTGCACTCAGGATTGGAATGAAAACCAAGATGCAGGATACCCTATGGCAAAAGCCACTGAAGAGCGCGTAGCATTATTTCCTGAATATGAAAAAGAAATTCGAATGTTTTATGGGCGTTGGGACGATATGCTTGGGGATCAAATTCAAGGAACTGTTGATATCCTTAAAGAATTATCAGATGATCCTAATTACAAAGTAGTTGCCTTAACAAACTGGAGTCATGAAACCTTCCCTAAGGCAATTGCAAAATTCAGTTTTCTACAATGGTTCGAAGGTATTCTTGTCTCTGGAGAGGAAAAAACCAGAAAACCCTTCCCAGAAATATATGAACTTACGTTGAGTAAATTTAATCTTAAAGCTGGAGAATCTCTTTTTATAGATGATAATTTAAGAAACATTGAAGCAGCCAGAAAATTCGGAATCCATTCCATACATTTTCAAAGCCCAGAACAATTAAATAAGGAATTAGGTGCCTATATTAAACAATAAAAGCAAAAAATGAAACTGACTATTTACCACAACAACGGCTGTCGTAAATCAAGAGAAGCATTAGAATACATAGAAACTAAAGGATATGATGTTGAAATTGTTGAGTATTTGAAGACTCCACTATCAATTTCTGAATTGAAGGACCTTATTCAATTATTGAAAATTAACCCTATGGAATTAGTGCGTAAAAACGAGTCGATTTGGAAAGAGAATTTTATGGATCAAAAAATGACAGACAGTCAGTTAATAGCTGTTTTAATTGAAAATCCAAAACTGATACAAAGACCTATCATTAAATCTTTAACAAATGCAGTCATTGGACGTCAAATGGATAATTTAATAAGGTTTCTAAAATCTCATTAAACTATACTAATTATTTATAGTCTAAAATTAAAAACTGTTAATGAAATCATTATTTTATTTTTCTAAACTCATTCTTCTGAGTTTTTGTCTCTTATCGAGTACCATAATTTTTTCACAACGCCCTCAAAGTTTTCAAAAGCTTACAGTAACAGGAACCGTTGTTGACCAAGAAACTCAGCAACCGCTTGAGTACGCAACCATCACTTTTAGAAATGAACTTCGTCCAAAAATGCTCCAAGGAGGAATAACTAACGAAGATGGGAAATTTTCAATTGAAGTTTTTCCAGGTAAATATAACATCAGTACAGAATATATTTCATTTAAAACAATAACTCAAGAAGGAGTTATGGTTCGATCAAACACAGATTTAGCCACTATTAACCTAGAAATAGATGCTTCTAGTCTTGATGAAGTTGAATTGGTTGGTGAGTTAACTACTGTCGAGATTAGACTAGATAAACGCATTTATAATGTTGGGAAAGACATCACAGTTCGTGGTGGAAGTGTATCCGATGTTTTAGATAATGTACCCTCGGTCTCTGTAGATGTTGAAGGAGTTGTTTCTCTTAGAGGTAATGACAATGTTCGTATATTGATAAATGGAAAGCCCTCTGGGCTTGTAGGACTCTCTGGGCCAGAGGGTTTACGTCAAATTCCGGCAGAATCTATAGAAAAAGTTGAAGTTGTAACTTCTCCATCAGCTCGATACGATGCAGCTGGAACTGCTGGAATTTTGAATATCATTTTAAAGAAAAACACTTTAGATGGCTTCAACGGTTCTATAGTTGCAAATACTGGAGTTCCTAAAAACTTTAGAGGGAGCGCCTCTTTGAATTGGAGAACTGAAAAGGTAAATATATTTACAACAACAACAGTAGGAGACTCCGAGTCTGAAGGTGGCGGTGTATTCAATAGCGAATATTTAGGAGCTCAAGCTGGTAATTTTTCAAACGAAAGACGGAACTATACTAGAAATCGCAAAAACTTTTTTACAAACATTGGACTTGAATATATTTTTGATGAACAAACTTCACTTACCGTTTCGGGTTTTTACCGAAAAAGTGACCGAAATAGTTTGTCATCAACCAACATAGAATCCATTACTCCTATTTCTACTTTATATACAGAAAGAATAGAAGATGAAATTGAATTGGACGAAACCAAACAATTTACTTTAAACTTCACCAAAAAATTTGATAATAAAGGACATGAACTTGTTGCTGAATTTCAATACGAAAGCAGTGTAGAAGATGAAGATTCGGATATTATCACTGCAATTCCCGAAGAGGTATTTACAGCAGAATCTCAAATAAGAATATTATATCAAGCTGATTATGTGTGGCCAATCGATGAAAATACTCAATTTGAACTTGGATATAGAGGTAACTTTAAAACACAAGAAACAGACTATAATGTAGCCATTCAGGATAACAATGTATTTGTCCCTAATACCGACCTTTCAAACTTCTTAGCGTATACAGAAAATGTAAATGCAGCATATACTCAGTTTGGAAAGAAAATAGATAAGTTCTCTTATTTGTTTGGTTTAAGAATGGAACATTCTAACATCATTATAGATCAAAGAACAACCAACACTAAAGTTAAAAAAAACTATGCTGATTGGTTTCCTACGATTAACTTATCCTACGAAATGAATGAAAAGGAAAACGTAACCCTAGGGTTTAGCAGACGTATTAGACGACCAAGAGGTTGGTCATTAAATCCATTTCCTTCCAGATCAAGTGTTACTTTTTTTAGACAAGGAAATCCTGATTTAGACCCATCCTATTCGAGCACCTTCGATTTAGGTTATTTAAAACGTTGGGAAAAGCTTACGTTTAACGGTTCTGTTTATTATCAAAAATCTACTCAAAACATAGAACGAATTACTGAAGAAACAGGTGAATTAGTTGAAGTAACAACAGCTCAAGGATCAACTACATTAGTCCCTGCATTAAGATCTATTTCTGTGAATTTGTCTGAAAATAATCGAGTTGGTACTGAATTTACGCTAACCTACACGCCTTCTAGAAAAGTGAGACTAAGTGGGAATTTTAATGTTTTCAATTCACAAACAATTGGTGACTACCTTGGGAAAAGTTTTGATGCAGAGATCATCAGTTGGTTCAGTAGGATAAATGCCAGTGTAAAACTCCCTGGTGGATTTGACACCCAATTACGTGGTTTTTACTTTGGCCCACGTGCCAATGCTCAAACGGAGTCTAAGGGCGTGTTTACTCTTTCTGGAGCTGTAAACAAAAGTATATTAAACAAAAAGGGTACCCTTTCTCTAAGAGCTAGTGATTTACTAAACTCAAGCAGAAGAAAGAGTACTACAACGAGTGAGAACTTTACTTCATATTCTGAATTTCAATGGAGACAGCCTAGCTATGTGTTAACGTTTACATATAAAATTAATGAAAGTAAAGCAGCTAAAAGAAGAAGAGCTTCAAGGAACAGTCAAGGTGATGGCGGCGGGGATGGTGAAAATTTTGATTTCTAAATTTTAATAGATATCATAAAAAATCCTCAAAATATTCAATTTTGAGGATTTTTTTATTTGAAAAACCACTTAAGGTTTATTATAAAGAACTTATTTATTCTTGTAATTTGGACTTTTTTGCTTCTTTACGCTCTTTTAACCACTCAAAAAAAGCACCTGTTAACCAATAAGGAATAACAAATGTGAGTAGAAAAATCATCAACCAAAACCCAATAGTTAAGATGGTTAAAAAAGAAAGAAAACCTAAATATTGATCGAATTCGAACATGAAAATAAAATTTCCAACAAAATTAAGTTTTTTATAACTCTAAACCCAGTTATCTATTTATTTTTTTAATCTATTTAAAATCTAATCCTACACAACATAGCATTGCCCTAAAATAAAAATTAAGTATTTTTGTATAGAATAATTTAAAGGGAAGTAAAACAATGGAATACCGTATAGAAAAAGACACTCTTGGCGAAGTTAAAGTACCCGCAGGTGTATATTGGGGAGCACAAACAGAACGTTCACGTTCGAACTTCAAAATAGGCTCTTCAGGATCTATGCCTATTGAAATTATTCAAGGGTTTGCTTATTTAAAAAAATCAGCTGCTTTTACTAACTATGAACTAGGTGTTCTGGATATTACTAAAAGAGATTTAATCGCTCAGGTTTGTGATGAAATTTTAGCAGGGAAATTAGATGATCAATTCCCATTGGTTATTTGGCAAACAGGATCTGGAACTCAAAGCAATATGAATGTTAATGAAGTTATTGCTAACCGTGCTCATGTTCTTGCGGGAAATACTTTAGGAGAAGGAGACAAAACACTAGCTCCAAACGATGATGTAAATAAATCACAATCCTCAAACGACACCTTTCCGACGGGTATGCATATTGCTGCCTACAAAAAAATTATTGATTTAACCATTCCTGGGGTCACAAAACTCAGAAATGCTTTAGATTTAAAAGCAGAGGCTTTTAAATCGATTGTAAAAATAGGCCGCACCCATTTAATGGATGCTACTCCCCTAACCCTTGGGCAAGAATTTTCTGGTTATGTATCCCAACTGGACCATGGATTAGCAGCTTTAAATTTCACCTTAAAACATTTATCCGAAGTTGCCCTTGGCGGAACGGCAGTTGGCACAGGAATTAACACACCAAAAGGCTACAGTAAACGTGTTGCTGAATACATTGCAGAATTCACAGGATTGCCCTTTATAACTGCCCAAAATAAGTTTGAAGCGCTCGCTGCTCATGATGCAATTGTAGAAACTCACGGGTCTTTAAAACAACTAGCGGTTTCACTCAATAAGATTGCCAACGATATTCGAATGCTTTCCTCAGGACCTCGTTCTGGAATTGGAGAAATAATGATACCAGCTAACGAGCCTGGAAGTTCTATTATGCCAGGAAAAGTAAACCCTACACAATGTGAGGCAATTACAATGGTATGTGCACAAGTAATGGGTAATGACGTAACAATTAGTGTTGCAGGAACTCAAGGACATTACGAATTGAATGTGTTTAAACCTGTGATGGCTGCCAACATCATTCAATCAGCTCAATTAATTGGAGATTCATGCGATAGTTTTACTGTTAATTGTGTAAATGCTATAGAGCCAAACAAAAAAAGAATAGATGAACTTGTTAATAATTCATTAATGCTAGTAACAGCTTTAAACACCAAAATAGGCTATTACAAAGCTGCAGAAATAGCAAATAAAGCCCACGAAGAAGGGACAACGCTAAAAGAAGCTGCTCTTTCTTTAGGATATGTAACTTCAGAAGAATTTGATGCATGGGTTAAGCCCGAGGAAATGACTGGAGAAAATTAAATCTCATGGAAATAATTCCTTTTGAACCTCAGTATGCTCTGGATTTTCAGCTTCTCAATGAAGCTTGGTTAAAAAAATATTTTGTCGTAGAACCTTATGATTCTGAACTTCTTAGCCGATGTGAAGAGGTTATAATAAAGCCAGGAGGCTTTATATTTTTTGTTAAACTCGAAGACCAAATTATAGGAACAGCAGCCTTTATTTATAAATCAAAAGGAATATATGAATTGGGGAAAATGGCTGTTAAACCTAATTATCAAGGAAATAAAATTGGTCAAAAACTCGTGCGCTTCATGCTCAGCTTTGCAGAAAAACACCATTGGTCAAAAATTATTTTATATTCAAGTACCTTACTTAAAAACGCACTTTATATCTACCAAAAATACGGGTTTATAGAGGTTCCACTAGAACAAAACTTACCTTACAACAGATCAGATATAAAAATGGAATTAGCCTTAAAACAAATGCAATGAAAACTAAATTAATCATATCATTCATTTTGACTTTTGTGATGTTTTCATTGGTTACTGCTCAAACAAAAAAAACACTTCCTAAATCAACTATAATAATTCCACCAAAACAAGTCGTTCGGATTGATTATCCCTATATGAAAGGGTTTAGTGTGAAATTATGGAATAAATCGAAGTATGAATTGGGGGTCTCTTCAAGAGAATTCGTAACGGATTCATTAAAAAAAGGATTTGGATTAAATAAAAATTCTTATGCTACAATTCAAATACTAGAAAATCAATACTTACAACTTGAGAATAGATATTTTGCACCCTTAAAAGTTGAATATAATCTATTTAAAGAAGGTCCTGGAAAGAAAAATAAAACTATAGCAAATCGAACCGCAGGATTCTATTTAGTGAATTCAACAGCTCAAACCCTACCTATATTAATTCCTGGAATTATGAATCCAAAACTTACTCCATTTTCACAAAGCGGGGTTGATCTTCCTTGGGGGCAAAAAATATTTCTAAAAACCCCAGGAGAAAATTTACTTTTATTGACTGTAAGTGACACCATAAGAAAAGGTTCACTAATCGATGTTGCTGATCTAATTGACCTTGCGCTGAATAAAGATTGAAAAGTATTTCAGTGGTTTAAGCTTAATTTCGCGTGAGTTTTCTGTACTGAATTCGCTTGGGCATAAGATCTTGACCTAGTCTTTTCTTTTTATTTTCTTCATAATCAGAATAAGATCCTTCATAGAAATAAACCTGAGAATCTCCTTCAAAAGCAAGAATATGTGTACAAATACGATCTAGAAACCACCGGTCGTGAGAAATAACAACTGCACAGCCTGCAAAATTCTCCAGACCTTCTTCAAGTGCTCTTAAAGTATTTACATCCAAATCATTAGTAGGCTCATCTAAAAGTAAGACATTACCCTCTTCCTTAAGTGTCATGGCCAAGTGCAAGCGGTTTCTTTCTCCACCAGAGAGGGTAGATACTTTTTTGTTTTGATCACTTCCACTAAAATTAAATCGACTCAAAAAAGCTCTTGAATTTATTTGTCTTCCTCCTAACATAATCAAATCTTGCTCATCACTAAAATTAGACCAAATTGATTTATCTAAATCAATATTGGAATGCGACTGATCTACATAAGCTAGTTTAACCGTTTCCCCGACAGAAAAACTTCCTCCATCGGGAGTTTCTTCACCCATAATCATTCTGAAAAGAGTTGATTTACCTGCACCGTTAGGTCCAATTACACCAACAATACCAGCCTGGGGAAGGTTAAATGAAAGGTCATCGTATAAGAGTTTGTCATCAAATGCCTTTTTTACTCCTTTTGCCTCTATTACATTAGTTCCTAATCGAGTTCCATTCGGTATAAAAATTTCTAAATTTTCTTGCATCTTGCCTTGATCCTGACTAACTAATTTATCATAATTAGAAAGACGAGCCTTTTGCTTACTTTGACGTCCTTTAGGCGCCATACGAACCCATTCTAACTCACGTTCTAATGTTTTCTGATGCTTGGACGCAATTTTTTGCTCTTGAGCCATACGAGTTGACTTTTGATCTAGCCAAGAAGAATAATTTCCTTTCCAAGGAATACCCTCTCCTCTATCCAATTCTAAAATCCAACCAGCAACATTATCAAGAAAATATCGATCATGCGTTACAGCTATTACAGTTCCCTTGTACTGAGCTAAATGATGCTCTAACCAATGAACAGATTCTGCATCCAAGTGGTTTGTTGGTTCATCCAGTAAAAGTATTTCAGGTTTTTGTAAAAGCAAGCGACATAGTGCAACTCGACGTCTTTCACCACCTGACAAAATATTGATTTTTTGATCACCAGGAGGAGTTCTAAGAGCATCCATGGCAATTTCTAATTGGGTATCAAGTTCCCAAGCGTTAGCAGCATCAATTTGATCTTGAAGAACAGCCTGACGGTCCATAAGTTGTTCCATCTTATCTGCATTCTCATAGACTTCGGGTAATCCAAATTGATCATTAATTTTATTGTACTCATCAAGAATAGCAACCGTTTCTGCTACACCTTCTTTAACAATTTCAAGAACAGTTTTGGTCTCATCCATCAAAGGCTCTTGCTCTAAATAGCCAACCTTATAGCCTGATGAAAAATTAACTTCTCCTTGGTAATTATTCTCTGTACCAGCAATTATCCTAAGAAGTGTAGATTTTCCAGAACCATTTAAACCTAGGATTCCAATCTTAGCTCCATAAAAAAAACTGAGGTAAATATCCTTAAGAACTGGTTTGTTTCCAGAAGGGTAGGTTTTTGAAACCCCCGACATGGAAAAAATTATTTTTTTATCGTCTGACATATAGTTTTATATTCTTCCTTTTAAAGCATTAAAAGCCCATGCAATTGCATAGAATCCAACACCAGCAACACAAGAAACAATAGCATAATCAGGATATTCAGAATACATTGTAATACCTATAATTAGCAAAGCAGACCCTAAGACCATGATCACTAATGCGGTATATCCAAAAATTTTATTTTTGTTTAAACTCATGAATGTTTTTTTTACTTGGAAAAGCAAATATCGTTTATTTATTTTTAAATAAGTAAAATCAACAAGCCAACCTGACAAGAATTCCTGCACACTTAAGTCGTTAGCCTATGGATATTTTGTATTTTTACATCAAATCTTAAGCATGAGTATAAGCTTCGATAAAAATGAAGACCACAACAAACTTTTGTGGTCCAGTATTCGCCAAAAGTTTGCGACCATAGCTCTTGGTGGTGGTAAAAAGCAATTGCAGAAAATTAGAGATAAAGGAAAGATGACAGCACGAGAACGTGTTCAATATCTTGTTGACCCTAAAACAGAAGCAATTGAAATAGGAGCATTTGCAGCATCAGGCATGTATGAAGAGTTTAACGGCTGTCCAGCTGCTGGGGTTGTCGTAGTATTAGGATATGTCCATAAACGACTCTGTGTCATTGTTGCTAATGACGCTTCAGTAAAAGCAGGTGCTTGGTTTCCAATGAGTGGGAAAAAGAACCTAAGAGCTCAAGAAATTGCTTTAGAAAACAGATTACCTATCATCTACTTAGTTGATAGTGCTGGTGTATTCTTACCCCTACAAGATCAAATATTTCCTGACAAAGAACACTTTGGTAGAATTTTTAGAAACAACGCCAAAATGAGCAGCAAGGGTATTCTTCAAATAGCTGCCGTTATGGGGAGCTGTGTTGCAGGAGGTGCTTATCTTCCTATTATGTCCGATGAATCTTTGATTGTAGATAAAACTGGTAGCATATTTTTAGCAGGAAGTTATCTTGTAAAAGCCGCAATTGGTGAAACCATAGACAACGAAACCCTTGGAGGTGCAACAACACATACAGAAATTAGTGGCGTTGCAGATTATAAAGTAAAAGACGACCCGGCTGCTTTAGACCATATCCGTGCTTTGATTGATAAAATTGGTGCTCCTGATACTGCCGGATTTAATAGAATAGAGTCTGTAGTTCCAAAACTTGATGAGAATGAAATCTATGGGTTGTTACCCGATTCTAGAAATCAACCCTACGACACGTATCCAATTATTGAACGCTTGGTAGATAATTCGGAATATCAAGAATATAAAAAAGGTTATGGTAAAACAATCATAACGGCATATGCAAGAATAGATGGCTGGTCCGTTGGAATTGTTGCCAATCAACGTAAAGTTGTAAAATCTGCTACTGGTGAAATGCAGTTAGGAGGTGTTATTTATGGAGATGCTGCTGATAAAGCAACACGATTTATAGCTAATTGTAATCAAAAAAAGATTCCTCTTGTTTTTTTACAAGATGTAACTGGTTTTATGGTGGGAAGTAAAGCTGAACACTCCGGTATAATCAAAGATGGCGCTAAAATGGTTAATGCTGTTGCTAATTCTGTTGTTCCCAAATTCACTATCATTATGGGTAATTCATATGGGGCTGGTAATTATGCTATGTGTGGAAAAGCATTTGATCCAAGACTTATTGTTGCTTGGCCCAGTGCCGAAATGGCAGTTATGGGAGGATCACAAGCTGCAAAAGTGATTTCACAAATGGAGGCTTCCTCTCAAAAGAAGAAAGGAATTGAAATAGATGAAGTGGCACAAGAAAAATTATTAAAAAAAATAAAAGAAGGTTACGATAAACAAACTTCTCCGATATATGCAGCATCTAGATTATGGACCGACGCAATTATTGATCCCTTAAAAACGCGACAATGGATAAGTGTTGGGATTGAGGCTGCTAACCATGCTCCTATTATAGAGGCTTTTAATATGGGTGTACTTCAAGTTTAGATAATGTTGCTTTTCTTTTCAGTTTCCCGTTATCAGTGTACTCAAATGACTCTATAAAAGCTAGTCCTTTAGGCATCTGGTATTCATTTAAAGCATTTTCTTTTTCTATTTTGGAAAGTATGTCCGTTGGGTACTTTTTACCTTCAATTACTAAAATAACTTTTTGTCCTAACTTTTCGTCCCCAATAGATCCAATAAAAAAAGGGGCGCTTATTAAAGTACTTATCATTTGTTCTATTTCTTCGGGAATAAGCTTTACCCCTCCTGAATTTATAACGTTGTCAATCCGACCTAAAAGCCTGAATGACGTATCCGATTCCAAAGTAACTAAATCATTAGTAACTATTAATTCTTGTGTTAAATAAGAGACATTAATATTTAAACACCCACGTTTATCTCTTGAAATATTTACTCCAGGTAAAATACTAAAAGCCTCTTCTTTTAAATTTATTGAACGTGAGGCAATATGAGTAAGAGTCTCGGTCATACCGAAAGTTATAAAGCTGTTTGTAGTTTTTGATTCTAAAGCATTAATCAAAGTACTTGAAGGGGCAGTTCCCCCAACCAATAGAGTTTTAACTTGATTGATCTGATTCAAAGCATGATCCACCTGGATAGGAACCATGGCTACAAAATCATATTTTTTATTATTTCCTTCTAGCACATTCCCATTTGGTGGAACTAGATCCAATTCAAGCCCTAATATCATGGCACGAACCAGCATCATTTTACCTGCTATAAACTCTGCAGATAAACAGTGCAGAGCTGAACTGCCTATAGTTACCCCAAAATGGTCTCCTGTTGCTAGGGCTGAGTTTACCATAGCTTGCTTGGAATAAGTAATGAATTTAGGTGCCCCTGTAGATCCTGAGGTTTTTACAGCGATGATTTCCTTAGGATTAATCCAATCCATTAGAAAATCACCAATAATCCGCTCATGAGGTTTACCTTCTTTAATAAAACTATAGGCTACTTCGAAAAGATCATTAAACTTAAAAGAATTTCCATCCAGTTTAAAACGATTGTGTATGTTTTTATAGCTCGGTATTTGACTCATCTATTCTTGCTGTTAGTTTATGTTTCCAGTTAGACCATCCATATTTATTCGAAAGAATAAGTAAACTCAGGGGGTATAATAATCCTAAAGATATCAGAAGTTCGGTCATTAAAGTAGGTTCCGAGATGTCTTTTAAAATAGAATGGGTTTGAAAAGCAGTCCAATCGGCTGTTACAAGCAAGGCAATTAATAAGTTGTTTGCAATGTGAAATCCTAGAGCCAGTTCAATACCTTCATCCATTAGTGTCATTATTCCAAAGAAAAAACCTGTACCGATATAATATGCTAGTAACCCAAATCCTAGTTTATCAATTTCTGGATTAAAAAAATGCAGAGACCCAAAGATAACAGAAGTTAAAATAAGAGGTAACCAACGATTTTTGGTTAGTTTGGCGAAACCTTGCATTAAATAACCACGAAATAAATACTCTTCTAGTCCAGATTGAAAAGGCACTAAGAGTACAGAAATCAAAAACATAATCAGAAAAGGTTTAAGTTGAAATGTTATTTCATAGTTTTCTGGTGCAATATAATACCCTATTGAGACTGAACATATTGAAACAAGAGACCAAAAACTAAATGCAAAAAAAAAACGATTGTAATCTATTGATTTTCTTGAAGTAGTAACATTTACAATAGATTGTTTGTGGATTTTGTTTAATACAAATAGAAATCCTAAAAAAGCAATAAAAAAAGAAAATAAAATAAGAAATAAAGTCAAATTAGAATCTAAATGAGAAAAAATACTCATTGGGTTTTTTGAATCTACTGAAGCGTTATACTCGTGAGAAATAAAGAAAAGCATTGGTATTTGACCTACAAAACTGAAAATTATAACAATCATAGAGCCAAGAAGATACCAAGCAAAAGGAAGTCGTTTATTTAAATCTTGCTCTAAAAAAGTATTTACTGTATTGTTTTCCATTCTTTAAGTTTTGCATATCCAATATAACCATTTTTAACTTCTAAAGGAGAATGAATATTATTTGAAAACAATCTACCTGTACCAAGACCTTGGGCTCCTTTAGGATTCAGTGTGTAAGTCCATTGAGAAATCGCATTCAATCCTACATTACTTTCTAATGCACTGGTTACCCACCATCCAATATTACGGTCATTTGCTAAATCAATCCACTCCTGAGCACCTGAAAAGCCGCCAATAAAACTTGGTTTTAAAATAATATACTGTGGTTTAACTTCTTCCAATAACATTTCCTTTTGTGAACTCTCAAAAACACCAATCAACTCTTCGTCTAATGCAATGGGAATCGGTGTGTTTTTACACAATTCTGCCATAGCATCAGTTTGTCCAGCACCAATAGGTTGTTCAATAGAATGGATGTCTAGAGCTGACAAAGCTTTTAATTTTATTGGGGCTTCTGAAACACTAAAAGCTCCATTAGCGTCTACTCTCAAGGTGATTTCTTCTTTTGAAAAACGCGCTCTAATGGATTTTAAAATGGATAATTCTTGATCAAAACCTATAGCTCCTACTTTCATTTTTATACAAGAAAAACCTGACTCCAACTTATCCTCAATCTGTCGCATCATAAATGAATGATCTCCCATCCAAACAAGTCCATTAATGGGTAGTGTGGCTTTAGAATCGGTAAAATCAGAAGGAAATAGTTGGTATGGGTCCTTTGATTCAAATGATTTAAAAACAGTTTCAATTCCCATTTGAATTGAAGGGAATTCTTTCATTGCAATATATAAAGCATCTTGTCCAAGCTCAATGTTTTTACAAACCCAATGAAGTTTCTCTTCGAAATCTGGACGATCATCACAACTTAAACCTCTGAGGATTCCACACTCACCTATCCCCCATTTATTTTGATGCTCAACTTTAATAAACCAAGTTTCTTTTTGTTTTAATATTCCGCGAGAAGTTCCACTGGCTTGTTTAAAATCTAAAACATAACGGAAATAGCTGGCTTTCATTTTAAATGTTTTGTCCTATTGAAAATAAAATCGAAAATAAAAAAGTATATAATGCTAATCGCTTTAATTCTGGGTCAAATTCTTTTGGGTTATCATAACCAAGAACGCGCCTGAGGTGAATCATCATGGGTAATACAGCTATCATAAATAGATATGAAGGCTCTAGGTTTGTTTTAACATACAAAACCGCTGTTAGTACAGCCCCTAGTAGCAGAAATAAATGATATGCCTTAGCAAAACGAGCACCTAACAATACAGCCATTGTAATTTTATTAGACTCTTTATCTGTCTTTATATCGCGCATGTTATTTAAGTTTAAAACTCCGACGCTCAATAAACCAATTGAAATTGCAGGTAAAATCAGCTCTACTGTAAATAGCTTAGTTTGTAAAAACAATGATCCTAACACACTCACGCCTCCAAAAAAAGTTAGTACAAACAAATCGCCTAGGGCACGATACCCGTATGCGTTTGAACCCATAGTATATTTTATCGCTGCTATAACAGCTCCAAGGGCTAAACCAATAAAAATCAAACTATACAATTGATTAGAAATTCCGAAGGCTAAAAAAATTAAACTAGCAGCAAGAATAAGAGAGATAAATACGCACACTTGAATTCCTTGCTTCAGTTCTTTTCGTGAGAGTAAACCTAGTTGTAAAATACGAGGAGGACCAATTCTTGAATCATTATCAGTTCCTTTTACTCCATCGCCATAATCGTTTGCGAAATTTGATAATACTTGAAAAGAAATTGTAGTTAATAAGGATAAAATAAAAATCATCCAAGAAAAATTTACGTTTGAAAAAGCTAATCCGTTTCCAACAATAATTCCGGAAAGAGATAAAGGTAAAGTCCTAAGACGAGTTGCTTGTAACCAAACTTTAAGTTTTGAATTCATTTATTTAAAAATTATAGAATAACTTTCCAAATACAACTTTGTTATCAAGTCAATCCTTATTTCAAGTATTAAGGGAATTTAGGATACTGTTTAAAATTTGGTTCCCTTCGTTCTAAAAAGGCATTTTTACCCTCTTGAGCTTCGTCCATTAAATAATACATTAAAGTTGCATCACCAGCCAACTGCATTAAACCGTGCTGTCCATCTAGTTCTGCGTTTAAACAACGTTTTACCATTCTAAGTGCTAGTGGACTTCTTTTTTGCATAATTTGACACCATTCAATAACTGTAGCTTCCAGATCTTCTAATGGAACAACTTTATTAACCATTCCCATTTCCTCGGCTTCCATTGCTGTATATTGTTGACATAAAAACCAAATTTCACGAGCTTTCTTTTGACCTACATGGCGTGCTAGATAAGAAGAGCCAAAGCCTCCATCAAAGCTACCAACCTTAGGGCCAGTTTGTCCAAACATTGCATTATCGCTTGCTATTGTAAGATCACAAACTACATGCAACACATGTCCGCCTCCAATTGCATAGCCGTTGACCATAGCTATTACGGGCTTAGGAATGTCTCTTATTTTTTTGTGTAAGTCAAGAACATTAAGTCTAGGAACTCCATCTTCACCCACATATCCACCAACTCCTTTTACATTTTGGTCTCCTCCGCTACAAAAAGCTTTATCTCCTATTCCTGTAAAAACAATAACGTCAATGTCAGTTCGTTCACGACAAACATCCATGGCTTCTAACATCTGATTATTAGTTTCGGGCCTAAATGCGTTATAAACCTCAGGGCGATTGATTGTTATTTTTGCAATTCCTTTGTGGAATTCAAATAATATATCTGAATATTCTTTCAGTGATTCCCAAACAACTTCTTTCATATTTTAAATGTATTTATCTTAATTTATTCTTCTTAAAAATAAGGGTTTTATTGCATTGCTTTGAAGTAATTCAATAAAACTTGATCGTTACTTTTCCTTGGTGTAAAAATCTCTAAAACTTGGGGTCGATTTGTAGATTTGAAAAAAGTTCTTAATTTCATCTTCAAACGCCAATCCGATCGAACGCTTGAATAACCAAGGTTAAATGATTTACATAATTCTTTTGCATTACGGTTGTGAACCGTTTCATAGTATTGATCATATTCTGGCGTGTCCTTTTGTCCTGGAAGTATTCTGAAAATTCCTCCGCCTTGATTATTGATGATAATTAACCTAAAATTAGATTTCCAATAAGCATTCCACAAAGCGTTAACATCGTAGAAAAAGCTTAAATCTCCTGTAATAAGTAATGTTGGGATCTTTGAAGTAAAAGCAGCTCCTACAGCTGTTGAGGTGCTGCCATCAATACCACTTGTGCCCCGATTGCAAAAAACTTTTACCGTTTTAGGTAAATCAAACAGCTGAGCATATCGAATGGTTGAACTATTGGCTAATTGCAGTTGAATGTCTTCTGGAATAGAATTAAAAATAGCCTTAAAAGCTTTAAGATCAGAGAAAGAAATTTGGTTTAAATAATTCAGCCCTTTAAGTCTATTTTTATTATAAATTGAATACACATCATTGTTATAAGAACTCATTATTGGCTTAGAGGGTTTTGATGAATAGAGCTGATCAAAAAAAATATTAGGTGCGGTTTTAATATGGTCTGAAAGAACATAATAAGTGTCGTAAGCTTTCTTGGCATGAATGTGCCAATGTTTATTTGGCGGAAAGCTTCTTAAAAAGTTTTTAATTTTTTTTGAAACAACCATTCCTCCTATAGAAATTAAAAGTTCTGGCTGAAGTCCTTCAAAATGAAATTCCAAGTTATTCTCAAGAGGAGCTATAAGAGTATCAATAGCATCAATAAATCGAGGATGCTTAATGTTTGATGTTTTTTCAGTCAAAACAATTATAGATGGATCGGTTGCCCAGGATTCAAGGATATTTTCTGAGATTGAATTAGGAGGTAATACACCAACTAAAATCATTTTTTTTGTAGCTGAATTCCATGCAACATTAAACGTATCAAATTGATCGTTATTCTCAGTACAAACCGGAACAGTTACTTTCTGAAAAACTATTTTATCAACAGTAGTACCATAAAGAGGTTCTTCTAAAGGAACATTTATATGAACTGGACCCGATTCAGTAATAGCCTTATTAAAAACTAGATCTAACTGCTCTTCATTATATATTTGTATTTTGGCTTGTTCCGCAATCAAAAAAGATTTTGAAGCATTCGAAGAAACTAACTTTTGAGAAGGGTTAGCTAAAAGAGTTTCAGATGCGTGAATAACATCCGGTTTTAAATAAGCAGAAGCCTCTAAATGAGGCTCAAAAACCTCAGGTTGTCTTATTGTCTGCCCATCACCAACATCAATTCTATGCGGCAACCGGTCTGCAGAAATAACAACTAAAGGAATATCACTGTAGAAGGCTTCTGAAACTGCTGGATAATAATTAAGCAAAGCAGATCCGGAAGTACACACCACCGCTACTGGATGTTTTAACTGTTGAGCCAAACCAAGCGCAAAGAAGGCTGCAGAGCGTTCATCTACAATACTGTAGGTTATAAAAACGTCGTTTTGAGTAAATCCTAAATTAAGCGGTGCATTTCTAGACCCAGGAGAAATTATAATGTGTTTTATGTTTTTTAAGGCGCAAAAACCTACAATCGTTTGTGCTAGAGGGATTTCAGAATAGGTTTGCTTTGGTTTTTTTTTCATTGCCTTACAAAAATACAAAACACCATAGATTGCAAGAAGTTTATTGACTTTAAATTCAAAGCGCTCTGCAAAAAGTTTCTGCCTTTCGCTGGGTTTCCTCCCATTCTTTAATCGGGTCACTTTGTGGAGTAATTCCTGCTCCAACATATAATGTATACCCTAAGGGGGTTATTTCTGCACATCGAAGGTTAACGTATAAATCAGCCATTAACTTTGAATCAAAAAGACCCAAGAAACCAGTATAAAATTTGCGGTCATAGTCTTCATTTTTTAATATAAAATCAATACTCTTTTTTTTAGGAACACCTCCAACAGCTGGGGTTGGATGTAATGCTTTTATTATTCCAGAAAGACTAAGTTCGGTGCTTTCGATTACAACATCTGTTTTTAAATGCCATAAAGCTCCTGCACGGACTGAAGAAACTTCGCCTACAGTTACAGTTGCTTTTGGGAAAATAGATTTCAATGAACGATCAATTGAATCAGTAACCAACTGTTGTTCTTTGATTTCTTTCGAAGACCATTCTGCCTCAAAACCTTCATCTACCAATGAAGTACCTGCTAATGCTATAGTATGCAACTTGTTATTTTGAAAAGACGCAAAACACTCAGGAGTAGCACCCATCCATGACCCAGTTGAAGGGTGATGCCAATAATACACAAAAGCAGTAGGATATAATTGAGTTAAATTTTTAAAAGTCTGTTTCGAGTCACTTTTTTTGACTTCAATTTTTATAGCATGAGAAAGTACTACTTTTTTGAGGATTGTATTCTTAAATTCATCTAGCCCCTTCTGAACAAGCGAAATAAAGGGTCTTTCATTTCTATCTTTAATTAACACATCCGTCTTATGAAGTGTTTTGTTTTCTTCAAGAGGGAAGATTTGGTTGTTTTTTTTTGGTATGTAAGAATAAAAATCAGTTGCAATAAAAGGAGCCATTATAAAACCTGACTCAGAAAAGTCTTCAGTTAAATGCAATTGATCATCTTCTTGAAAGTAAAGTTGAATTTCCTTTGAGTATGGCTTCCTAAAAACTACAAAAGGGAGATTTTTATCCAATAAAGCTGTTAAGGCTTCAAACATTTATCTTTTTGGTAAAGTGAGGGTTGTTAATTTACAGCTTGATATTAATTCTCCTGCTTCATTGGTTACTTTTATTTCCCAAATCTGAGTAGTTCTCCCGTTATGAATTGCTATGGCTTTAGCATATACATATCCTTCACTAATACCCTTTAAATGATTTCCAGACATCTCTATTCCTCGAACCATTATACTTTTAGATTTATTAAATAAATACGATGCCGCACTTCCTACGCTCTCTGCTAAAGCAAAGGTTGCTCCTCCATGCAAAACGCCATCAGGTTGATGAAGCTTCGGTGTAACTGGCATTCGTGCAATTAAAAAATCATCTCCAACATCAATAAAATCTATTTCTAAAGTACGCATCAAAGATTCATTTTCAGATGCGTTCATTAATTTTAGTAACTTCTCTTTTTCCATATCTGTAAAAGTAACTAATTTCTAAAAAAAGAGTTGCTAGACCTATTGTTTTTTATTAAATACAAAACAATAAGAATGATTAATAGAATACAGATGAATTGGAAACTATAAGTTTCTGTTTTGTTATAATTCTCGGTAATTACAATAGTTTAATTACTTTCAATATCAAATTTCTTTTAATATGACTCCTGGCCAAGTAATAATAAGAGAATCTAATTTAAATCTTTTTGAAAAACAAAAATGAGCCTAAAGTAGTAAATAGAACGATGTATTGTTTTAAATGTTGTAAGGGGTTTAATTTCATTCGAATAGATTTGGGGATTAGTAATTTTGATAGAAAAAAGTGTTTTAACTCCTGAAATAGGTCATTTTAATTAAAAACAAACCGTTCTTGAAGTAGTATCTTTATTGTATTCAAAATTCATATCATGTCTTCTAATAAAAAACCCACTAAACAATCAAGGTTACATTCTAGAAATAAAAATCTTGAGCGCTATGATTTAGAAGCTTTGATACAGATAAAACCTGAATTAAAAGCGTTTGTGAAACCCAATAAGCACGGAGATGATTCAGTTGACTTTGCAAATCCAAAAGCAGTAAAGCTATTGAATAAAGCATTACTAAATCACTACTACGGAATTGAACATTGGGATTTCCCTGACAGTAACCTCTGCCCTCCTATTCCAGGGAGAGCAGATTACATACATTATTTAGCTGATTTGATTTGTGAACATAATTTTGGACGATTCCCTGAGGGAAATAAAATTAGTTGTCTGGATATTGGGATTGGTGCAAACTGCATCTATCCAATTATTGGGGTAACAGAATATAACTGGAACTTTATAGGATCTGACGCTGATCCTAATTCAATAGACAGTGCAATTAAAATTGTAGCCAATAATCCTAAATTAGTTGGTAAAGTTGACTGTAAGCTCCAAAAAGATTACAAAGCAATGTTTAGAGGTATTATAGGGAGTAAAGATCAAATTGACCTTACCATGTGTAATCCGCCTTTTCATGAATCAGAGGAAGCTGCAAAGAAAGGAACTCTAAGAAAGGTTCAAAATCTTCACGGGAAGCAAAAAAACAAAGCTGTCTTAAGTTTTTCAGGAATTAGTAAAGAATTAATCTATGAAGGTGGAGAAATAAAATTCATTTCATCTATGATATTACAGAGTAAAACCTTTGAAAATAATTGTTTTTGGTTTAGCACCTTAGTTTCGAAACAATCGAATCTAAAAGCAATATACAAAGTACTCGATCAAGTCGGAGCAATTGAAATAAAGACAATTCCTATGGGAACCGGAAATAAGGTTTCTCGGATTATAGCATGGACATTTTTGACCAAGGAAAAACAAATACAATGGAGTAAAGCCCGCTGGAAATAAACAAAAAAAGCACCACATAGGTGGTGCTTTTTTATGAATTAGAATGCTTTACTTAACTTCTTCGAAGTCTACATCTTGAACGTCATCACCTTCAGATCCACTTTCAGCATTATCTTCTGGAGCTTCTGCTCCTGGCTGAGCTGCACCATCAGCTTGGGCTTTATACATTTCTTCAGAAGCATTTTTCCATGCTTCATTTATTTTTTCTAAAGCAGGTTCAATCAAAGCAATATCTTTAGTTTCAAAAGCTTTTTTAAGCTCTTCTAAAGCATCTTCAATTGGTTTTTTCTTGTCATCTGAAAGTTTTTCTCCAAATTCTTTCAATTGACTTTCCGTTTGGAAAATCATCTGATCAGCACTGTTAAGTTTATCCACTTTCTCTTTTGCTTCTTTATCAGCATCGGCATTAGCCTCAGCTTCTTGTCGCATTTTTTGAATTTCTTCTTCCGTCAGACCAGAAGAAGCCTCAATACGTATATCTTGAGTTTTTCCAGTAGCTTTATCAGAAGCTGTAACTTTAATAATTCCGTTTGCATCAATATCAAAAGTAACTTCGATTTGAGGGGTTCCTCTTGGTGCTGGTGGAATTCCATCGAGATGGAAACGACCGATAGTTTTGTTGTCAGAAGCCATAGAGCGTTCTCCCTGAATTACATGAATCTCAACCGAGGGCTGATTATCTGCTGCAGTAGAAAATACTTGAGACTTTTTAGTTGGAATCGTTGTATTCGATTCAATCAATTTAGTCATAACACTTCCCATAGTTTCAATCCCTAAAGAAAGAGGTGTAACATCTAATAATAAAACGTCCTTAACGTCTCCTGTCAAAACTCCTCCTTGTATTGCAGCTCCTACGGCAACAACTTCATCCGGGTTTACACCCTTAGAAGGTTTTTTGCCAAAGAATTTTTGTACTTCTTCTTGAATAATAGGGATACGAGTAGATCCTCCAACCAAAATAATTTCATCAATTTCTGAAGTTGTTAATCCAGCATCATCTAAAGCTTTCTTCACAGGAGCCATCGAACGACGTACTAAATCATTTGCTAATTTTTCGAATTTTGAGCGTGTTAATGTAGTTACTAAATGTTTAGGCCCTGAAGCAGTGGCGGTTACATAAGGTAAATTGATTTCTGTCTGAGGAGAAGATGAAAGCTCGATCTTAGCTTTTTCTGCAGCTTCTTTTAAACGTTGAAGTGCCATTGGGTCTTTACGCAAGTCAATATCTTCAGCCTTTTTAAAATCGTCTGCTAACCAATCAATTAATACTTGATCAAAGTCATCACCTCCTAGGTGGGTATCTCCGTTAGTCGATAAAACTTCAAAAACTCCATCTCCTAATTCAAGGATAGAAATATCAAAAGTTCCTCCTCCAAGATCATAGACTGCAATTTTGCGATCTGCACCATTTTTCTTGTCTAAACCGTATGCTAATGCAGCTGCAGTCGGCTCATTAATTATACGTTGAACTTTAAGACCTGCAATTTCACCAGCTTCTTTGGTAGCCTGACGCTGTGCATCATTAAAATATGCAGGAACCGTAATAACAGCTTCAGTTACATCATGTCCTAGGTAGTCTTCTGCAGTTTTCTTCATTTTTTGAAGGATCATTGCAGAAAGCTCTTGTGGTGTATATAAACGCCCATCGATATCAACACGAGGTGTGTTATTATCTCCTTTAACTACTTTATATGCAACCGTTGAAGCCTCTTTAGAAGATTCAGAATATTTATTTCCCATAAAACGCTTTACAGAAGCAATTGTTTTTGTTGGATTAGTTACCGCCTGACGTTTAGCAGGATCCCCTACTTTAATCTCACCACCTTCAACAAATGCAATTACAGAAGGAGTGGTTCTTTTTCCTTCAGCATTTGGGATAACTACGGGTTCGTTACCTTCCATTACAGAAACACAAGAGTTTGTAGTTCCTAAGTCAATTCCAATTATTTTACTCATTTTAATTTATTTTATTTTCAAAATTATAGTCAAGGAGTATGCCATACCTAAATAACTGACAGGCTGTCAGCGTGATTCATAAACAACGTCAGTTCGTCCATTAAATAGAGTTTAGAGTAGCAAGTTTTGATATTAAACTCAAAAGAAAAAGAGTACATTTGAAGAAAATTATTTAAAAGATGTCTGTAGCAAAGAACACTTATAATAGAGTAACCACAAACTCACTTCTTAAAATGAAGTCTGAAGGGGAAAAAATTGCAATGCTTACCGCATATGATTTCACTCTTGCAGGCCTTGTAGATCAAGCTGGTATTGATGTTATATTAGTTGGAGATTCTGCATCTAATGTAATCGCTGGTCATGAAACCACACTTCCGATTACACTGGATCAGATGATTTATCATGCCAGTGCTGTTATAAGAGCGGTAAAACGAGCTCTAGTAGTGGTTGATCTTCCGTTTGGTACTTATCAAGCCGATTCTAAAGAAGCACTTAGATCTGCAATTAAAATAATGAAAGAGTCCGGAGCCCATGCTGTAAAACTAGAAGGTGGACATCAAGAACGCTCTTCTATTGAGCGAATTATCCAAGCTGGAATTCCTGTAATGGGTCATTTAGGGCTGACACCTCAATCTATATATAAATTTGGAACTTATACTGTTCGAGCTAAAGAAGAAGCGGAAGCCAACCAATTAATTGAAGATGCCAAAATGTTAGAAGAAATTGGGTGTTTTGGATTGGTTCTGGAGAAAGTTCCAGCTGATTTAGCCGAAAAAGTTGCTTCCTTAGTGTCTATTCCTGTAATTGGAATTGGAGCCGGAAATGGGGTTGATGGACAAGTTTTAGTTCTCTACGACATGTTAGGAATGAGTAAAGAGTTTAGTCCAAGATTTTTACGTCGTTACTTAGATCTTCATACTGAGATTATTGAAGCTATTCAACAATACACTGTTGATGTAAAGAAAAAAGACTTCCCAAATGAATCTGAACAATACTGATTTTAAAAGACCTTATGAAATTAGAAATACTATTCGAAGACAATCATTTATTAGTAATAAACAAACCCATTGGGATTTTAGTTCAAGGAGATAAAACTGGTGACATTCCATTAGTCGATCTTGCAAAAGCATATATTAAACAAAAACACAATAAGCCCGGTGCTGTTTTTTTAGGTGTTGTGCATCGCCTTGATAGGCCTACTAGTGGTGCTATTGTGTTTGCAAGAACTTCGAAAGCCTTGGAACGTTTAAATTTACAGTTTAAAGAGCGCCTAACTAAAAAGACATATTGGGCAATTACTAAAGAAACCCCTAATCCTAGTTCCGATACACTTGTTCATTGGACCGTTAGAAATCAAAAACAAAATAAGTCATATGCTTATAAGAAAGAAACTCCTGATTCTAAAAAAGCCATTTTAAAATACTCAATAAAGAAAAAACTCGATAACTATTCTGTCTTGGAGATAGAGCTTGAAACAGGAAGACATCATCAAATTCGTGCACAGCTCAGTGCTATTGGATGTCCAATAAAAGGAGACTTAAAATACGGTTCTGCTAGAAGTAATCCAAATGGCAGCATTCATTTACACGCGCGATCCTTAGAAGTTCTTCACCCAGTTACTAAAGAACCCGTTCGGTGCGTTGCCCCATTGCCTAAAGATGCTCTGTGGGATGCCTGTCCTTCCGATTAATTAATATAGCCTTTGCATGTATAATTTGAGCTACAGTTTTGTTTTGAATTTTACTCTCTAACCAAGACAGTATATCAAGATATAAAAATGCCCTCCGTTCGTATGGATCTAACTCATATTGCTTTAATTCTTTATGCAGTGCTTTAAAGGCATCCTTTAATTCACTCGGATATATAGCACCCAGTTTACGAACAAAACGAATTAGTGATTTCTGAACTTCGTGCAAATCACCCATTTTTAACAAGAATTTGTAGGTGTCCCGAATGTGTTCATCTAAATGATAATCAAAACCTGCCTCGTAATGAGCAATAAGGTTTAATAAACGAGTAAAACAAAGAAGATCTTCTCTCATCTTCAATTTCTTATTATTTACGATTTGATTTAAATAAACAGTAGCTTTTTCAAATTCATTTGAACCAAAATACAGACAAGCAATTTTATAATAAAACATCATAACATGATGTTCATCTATTTGATTTTCAAAATGATTGATTTTGTTTAGTAAAGTATTAATTATTTTTTGTCCTTCCTTGAAATTCCCTTCTAAAAAATACATATTAAAACGGTTGTTATATTCGTAAAGAAATGCCAATGAACTTAAGTTGTCATTCTTAGGGAACTCTTTTGAATCAAGAGAATGAATCATTTTATCAAATATCTCTAGGAATTTTTTAGGGTATTTAAGTAAGGTCAAGGATTCAAGCAAATAGTTATTCCCCTGAAGATAAAAAACAGGATGTGAAGGAATCATATCGGGTTGCTTGTCGAATAAACTTACCCATTTCATTGAGTAGCGATAACTAGATAAAAAGTCTTGAGTTAATAAACTAAACCAAACATGCGCTCTGAAATACCAAAGTTTTTCTCTAAAGCCCAAATCATCAAAATCAAATTCAGGAAGGCGTTTAATGAAAAATTCAGTTACCAATCTAAATTCCTCATCACTTTTTATATAGCCGGTTTTGATTAGCCGTTCATAAAGTTCTAGGGACAAGTTTGAAAGCTGACTAGATATGTGATTTTGATTGATAAAATAAGTTGCATCGCTAACTAATTCCTCGGTTCTATTACTCATGCTCCTGGTAATATATTGAGACTCTATCACTTTCTCCAGTTCAACAATTTCAAATGCTGCGTATTTTTCTTCAAACTTTACCGCAATAGCCTTAGCGCGATCTAATATTTTTAAACTTTGATTATACAGTCCTTTTTGATATAATACGGTAGCAAAATCTAGTTGCTCTCTAATTTGCATACGCTTATTTTGTTGCGAGGGATTGAGGCGCAAACTAATTAGGACTTGTTTATATAAGTGAGCTTTGAGGTTTGAAAGTTGCTGCTTTGTAACAAAATTCTTTTTCAGAATTATTTTTTCATCATAAACTTCCATTTTATCTAATAAAGTAAACAAAATCAGGAACTTAGAATTTAAATTAGATTCAATTCTACCAACATAAAGTTTAAACTGTCTTTTTTCTGATTTTGATAAAGATTTTATTAAAACAAAGAGGTTTTCTTTTTGATCGTTAGTCATTGTATGCTTTTTGTCTATAAAATACTCATTTGAAGTGTTTTATTTATAATTTGATACCTTGAATTTCGTAATAAAAGTAGACAAAAAAACCCATGTTTATATATATAAATACTAAATTCGTGTAGCTTTGAAAAAATATGCTAAAAATGGATCAAGAACACGTTCAAATTTTTGACACTACACTTCGTGATGGAGAGCAGGTCCCCGGTTGTAAATTAGATACCAAAAGTAAATTAATTATTGCAGAACGTCTTGATGTTTTAGGAGTAGATATTATTGAAGCTGGATTCCCTGTTTCTAGTCCAGGAGACTTCAAGTCTGTTGTTGAAATTTCTAAATTAGTTAAGAATGCAACCGTATGTGGACTAACACGTGCTGTTGAAAATGACATTAAAGTAGCTGCTGAGGCATTAGCTCAAGCAAAACGACCAAGAATCCATACAGGTATTGGTACTTCTGATTCTCATATTAATTTTAAATTCAATTCCAACAGAGACGCTATAATTGAACGTGCAGTAGCTTCAGTTACTTATGCTAAAACATTTATAGAGGATGTTGAATTTTATGCAGAAGATGCTGGTAGAACTGATAACGAATTTTTAGCCCGTGTTTGTGAAGCTGTAGTTAAAGCTGGTGCAACTGTCTTGAATATTCCAGATACTACTGGGTATTGTTTACCAGAAGAATATGGTGCAAAAATTAAATACTTAAAAGAAAATGTAACCGGAATTCACAAAGCCGTTTTATCTTGTCATTGTCATAACGATCTTGGCCTTGCAACAGCAAATTCAATCGCTGGAATTCTAAATGGAGCACGACAGATAGAATGCACGATAAATGGAATCGGAGAACGCGCAGGAAACACTTCATTAGAAGAGGTTGTAATGATTATGCGTCAACACCCTAGCTTAAAACTAGACACAAATATTAATTCAAAATTATTATACTCTACAAGTCAATTAGTATCTGAGAGTATGGGTATGATTGTTCAGCCAAACAAAGCTGTTATTGGTTCAAATGCATTTGCTCACAGCTCTGGAATACATCAGGATGGGGTTATAAAAAACAGAGAAACCTACGAGATTATGGATCCACATGATGTAGGTGTTACAGAATCTGCAATCGTTCTAACTGCAAGAAGTGGACGTGCTGCCCTTGCATATCGATCAAAAAATGTTGGTTATGAATTAGATAAGTTACAATTAGATAAAGTGTATAAAGAATTTTTGAAAGTAGCTGATACTCAAAAGCAAATTAACGACGAAGACATTCCTAAAATCATCAAGGCTAGCAATATAGGCTTGATTTAATTATTTTAATACATTATGAATAATACATTATTTGACAAAGTATGGGATTCACATGTGGTTCATCAAATCACAGGAGGACCTGACGTACTATTTATTGATCGACATCTGGTTCATGAAGTAACTAGTCCAGTTGCCTTTTTAGGTCTTAAGAACAGAGGTGTTAAGGTTATGAGTCCTGAACGTACTTTTGCAACTGCTGATCACAATACCCCAACAATCAATCAACATCTTCCGGTTGCCGATCCACTATCAGCAAAACAGCTCAAAGCACTAGAAGAAAATGCTGCAGCTCACGGAATTTCTTACTGGGGACTTGGTCATGAAAAAAATGGAATTGTTCACGTGGTTGGACCTGAATATGGAATAACACAACCTGGAGCTACAATTGTTTGTGGAGATTCACACACTTCAACTCATGGTGCTTTTGGTGCAATTGCTTTTGGTATAGGGACTTCTGAAGTAGAGATGGTCCTTTCGACTCAATGCATCATGCAACCTAAACCAAAAACAATGCGCATTACTGTTGATGGAAAACTAAGTAAAGGTGTTACTCCAAAGGATGTTGCTTTATTTATTATTTCACAACTAAGTACTTCTGGAGCGACTGGTTATTTTGTTGAATATGCTGGTGAGGTATTTAAATCGTTCAGTATGGAAGGACGAATGACTGTTTGTAACTTGAGTATAGAAATGGGTGCACGTGGTGGAATAATTGCACCAGATGAAAAAACATTTGAATATATAAAAGACCGAGAGTTCACTCCAAAAGGAAAAGCATGGGACAAAGCAATGAATTATTGGTCAACCCTTGAAACTGATTCAGATGCTACTTTTGATAAAGAATATATTTTTGAAGGAAGTACAATTGAACCCATGATCACCTATGGAACCAACCCAGGAATGGGAATGGGCATTAGTGGCGGTATTCCTAAAGCAGAAAGCTTAGATGGTGGTGTAGCCACTTATAAAAAGTCTCTAGATTATATGGGCTACAAAGAAGGTGATTCAATGATCGGTAAGAAAATTGATTTTGTTTTTCTAGGAAGTTGCACCAATGGTAGAATTGAAGACTTCAGAGCTTTTACAGAAATTATTGAGGGTCGTAAAAAAGCAGATCATGTTACTGCTTGGCTAGTCCCTGGTTCTCATAAAGTACTTAAAGCTATTAAAGACGAAGGTCTTTTAGGTATTCTAGAAACTGCTGGTTTTGAACTAAGAGAACCAGGTTGTTCTGCTTGTTTAGCCATGAATGATGATAAAGTTCCTTCCGGAAAGTACGCCGTAAGCACCTCCAATAGAAATTTTGAAGGGCGACAAGGACCTGGTTCAAGAACCCTACTTGCCAGTCCAACTGTAGCAGCAGCAGCAGCAGTAATGGGAGTGGTTACAGATCCTAGAACACTAATATAATTGAACTAAAAAAACATCCCTAAAGGAAATATAATGGCATACGATAAATTCAACACACTTAAATGTTCGGCGGTTCCATTACCGATTGAAAATGTAGATACAGATCAAATAATACCAGCTCGTTTTTTAAAAGCAACAGAACGTGTTGGTTTTGGAGATAATCTTTTCAGAGACTGGAGATACAACCAGGATAACAGTCCTAAAAATGAATTCCCTTTAAACGATTCAAAATACACTGGATCTATTTTAGTCGGTGGAAAAAACTTTGGCTCTGGATCCTCAAGAGAACATGCAGCATGGGCTGTATACGATTATGGATTCCGTTGTGTGGTGTCAAGTTTTTTTGCTGATATTTTTAGAAATAACTGTTTAAATGTAGGTGTTTTACCAGTTCAAGTATCTGCAGAATTTTTGAAAAAGATTTTTACAGCAATCGAAAACAACTCACAATCACAACTAATTGTAGATCTTCAATCTCAAACTATTTCAATTGAAGGAACAGAATATTCTGAGAACTTTGATATAAACTCATATAAGAAAGAGAATATGCTCAATGGGTTTGATGATATTGACTTTTTAATGAATATTAAGGATCAAATTGGTGAGTTTGCAAAAAAAACGCCCTTATAAATCTACTTTACCTTCTAATATGAAATCAAGAACAATAGAAATTATGGACACCACACTTCGAGATGGTGAACAAACCTCTGGAGTGTCATTTTCCTCGACAGAAAAACTCACCCTTGCTAAATTATTATTAGAAGAACTTAATGTAGACCGAATTGAAGTTGCTTCTGCACGAGTATCAGATGGAGAATTTCAGGCAGTTAAAAGTATTACAGCCTGGGCAAAAGAGATGAATCTTATTGGGAAAGTAGAAATACTAACCTTTGTAGATAAGGGTATTTCTATTCAATGGATGATTGATGCGGGCGCAGAAGTTCAAAATCTTTTGACAAAAGGATCTTTGAATCATCTGAAGCATCAATTAAAACAAACACCTGAAGAACACTTTAAAGGAATTGAAGATGCTATTACTCTTGCTCAAAAAAATGATATAGAAACTAATGTTTACCTAGAAGATTGGAGTAATGGAATGCGAAATTCTAAAGAATATGTTTTTTCTTTTTTAGACTTTTTAGCAAGTCAACCCGTAAAAAGAATATTACTGCCCGATACGTTAGGCATACTTTCGCCTTCAGAAACATTCACTTTTTTAAGTGAAATTATAAATCGTTACCCAAATTTTCATTTTGATTTCCATGGACATAACGACTATGACTTAAGTGTAGCAAATGCAATGGAAGCAATTAAGGCTGGAATCCAGGGCTTACACTTAACCGTGAATGGTATGGGAGAACGAGCTGGAAATACTCCTCTAGCTAGTTTAGTTGCTGTTATAAATGATTTTTTACCCGGAATCGAAGTCAACATAAACGAGAGTTCTTTAAATAAAGTTAGCCAACTTGTAGCAACATTTTCAGGGTTTAGAATTCCAGTAAATAAACCTATAGTTGGTGCAAATGTATTTACACAGACGGCAGGAATTCACGCTGATGGAGATAGCAAGAAAAATTTATACTTCAACGATTTACTGCCCGAAAGATTTGGACGTAAACGAAAATATGCACTTGGAAAAACTTCTGGAAAAGCTAATATACAGAAAAATTTACAAGAGCTGGGTCTAAGTTTAGATGATGAAGCACTAAAAAAAGTAACTCAACGAATTATTGAATTGGGTGATAAAAAACAACAAGTAACTGCTCAAGATTTACCATACATCATATCGGATGTCATGAATACTGAAGAAAATACTCAAAAGGTATTTGTAAAATCTTACGTTCTAACCCATTCAAAAGGTTTACAACCTTCTACAACAGTAGCTGTAGAAATTAATGGTGAAATCTTTGAAGAAAATGCATGCGGTGATGGTCAATATGATGCATTCATCAATGCAATTCGAAAAATATATACTTCAAAAACCATAGAAGTACCACAGTTAATTGATTATGCAGTGCATATTCCTCCAGGAAGTACATCAGACGCATTGTGTGAAACTACAATTGTCTGGAAACAAAAAGATAAAGAATTTGTTACCCGAGGATTGGATTCCGATCAAACGGTTTCGGCTATAAAAGCCACTGAAAAAATGCTAAATATTATTGAAACTCAACAGTAACGTAGAATTATAAATATGAAATTAAACATTGCCCTTTTAGCTGGAGATGGAATTGGACCAGAGGTTATAAACCAGGCGGTAAAAGTATCGAATGCGATAGCAGAAAAATTTAACCATGAAATAAATTGGACTTCAGCTTTGACTGGAGCTGCAGCTATTGATGCGCTAGGAGAACCTTATCCTGATGACACACATCAAGTTTGCTTAGATGCAGATGCAATCCTATTTGGAGCCATTGGCCATCCAAGATTTGATAATGATCCGTCAGCAAAAGTTCGCCCAGAACAAGGACTACTCAAAATGAGACAAAAGCTTGGATTATTTGCAAACGTTAGACCAACATTTACGTTCCCTTCGCTTTTAGATAAATCTCCATTAAAAAAAGAACGCATAGAAGGAACTGACTTAGTTTTTCTTAGAGAACTTACTGGAGGTATTTATTTTGGGGAACGTGGACGTAAAGATAATGGAAACACAGCTTTTGACACCTGTACCTATACACGTGCAGAAGTAACGCGTATTGCAAAAAAAGGTTTTGAATTGGCTATGACACGCTCTAAGAAATTATGTTGTGTTGATAAAGCAAACGTTCTAGAGAGTTCAAGACTCTGGAGAGAAACTGTTCAAGCGATGGAAAAAGATTATCCAGAAGTAGAAGTTGCATATGAATTTGTTGATGCGGTTGCTATGCGTTTAGTACAGTGGCCAAATAGCTACGACGTTTTAATCACAGAAAACCTGTTTGGAGATATTTTAACAGACGAAGCATCTGTAATATCTGGATCAATGGGACTAATGCCTTCGGCTTCTGTTGGTGAAGAAAATGCTCTATATGAACCCATACACGGTTCCTATCCTCAGGCAACAGGATTGAATATCGCAAACCCATTGGCAACTGTTTTATCGGCTGCCATGATGTTTGAAATGAGTTTTGATCTTCAAGAAGAAGGTGCCTTAATCAGACAAGTAGTTGATCGAGCACTCGAAGAGGGCTTTGTAACAGAAGATCTAGCTGATGGTGGAAAAGCTTATGGGACTTCTGAAGTTGGAGATTACCTAGTGAAAACAATTTCAGAAATCTAAACTCAAAAGATTTCTTTTAACTAGGAATAATGAAATATTTGAAAAAACTTGATACTAAAACTTGTACATTTTAATGAAGATGACTTTAAAAGGCTTATAAGTTGGATGAATTCTAAAAGAGATTTAATTCAATTTGCTTCTACATTATTTGATTTTCCACTTACAAAACAACAACTCAATCAATACATAAAAGAAAAAGATTTTTTACCCAAAAAAATTATACATATCAAATCTGGAGAAGTAATTGGGCATTGCGAACTTAACTTTCAAAATGAATATCCCCGCTTATCTAGAATCTTAATTGGGGATATAAAAAACAGAGGTAAAGGGTATGGGAAATTGATTATACAAATGATGATTGATGAAATTCTAAAAACTGATTCATCTGCCAAAACTGTTGATTTGAGAGTGTTTGGATGGAATAAAAATGCCCTCAAATTATATCATAACATGGGATTTCAAATACAAGTAAAGCATACTTTTGATTTCAAATATTCATCTAATGAAATATGGGAAAATATATATATGCAGAAGCAACTATATATTTGATTATCTTGAAGTAAAATTATTTGCCACATACTAAACCTTACCCATGCATCAGATCAAAAGTCAACAATTTCAAGTTAAAAAAAATAATTTTAAAACAAATCGAATTGTAGCAGTTCCTGAAGATGAATTAGAGCTTTTAAATGGAGAAATACTTGTTCTTTTAGATCTGTTTTCTTTCACCTCGAATAACATTACTTATGCAGTTTCTGGAGAAATTATTCGCTATTGGGAATTCTTTCCTCCCGTTGGTCCTCAAATCGATGGCTGGGGAATAATCCCAGTTTGGGGATTTGCAGATGTAATAGAATCAAGAACAGATGATATTCCTGTTGGTGATCGGATTTTCGGATACTTCCCTCCTGCTACACATCTAAAATTGAACCCTGGAAAGATCACTTTAAGGGGATTTGAAGACCTTACTGAGCACAGGTCTACCCTACCAAAAACCTACAATCTTTATAGAAGGGTTTTGTCTGAGTCAACCTATGATAGAAAGTTTGATAGCGATCGATCATTATTCTACCCTTTATACGTAACTTCTTTTTGCCTTTGGGATTCATTACAAGACAACAATTGGCATGGAGCTGATCAGACTATTATACTCAGTGCTTCAAGCAAAACCAGCATTGGTCTTGCCTATGGAATTCATATTGATCCAAATGCACCTAAATCCATTGGAATCACTTCAGTTCGTAATATCGAAGCTGTTAAAAAATTAGGCCTATACAATCAGGTTCTTACATATGATCAACTCGATCAATTAGGCACTACAATACCAACTATTATTGTTGACATGTCTGGAAATAATTCTGTGCTTGTTGATTTACATAAACGTCTCAAGGATTTTATGAAATTCACATTGAAAGTTGGCCTAACTCATTGGAAAGCATCCAATCCTAATCAAGGGATAATTAGAGAACGCTCCAAGTTTTTCTTTGCACCAAGTCACATTCAAAAGCGAATTGAAGACTGGGGGGGAGGTGAATTTGATAAAAAAACAACTCGCTTTTTATTAGAAGCAATTACTGAAACCAGAAAATGGTTAGAATATAGAAACCTAGATGGACTGGCTGAATTAACTCAGCTTTATCCCAAAGTATGTGACGGAACTATTCCTGCTAATCAGGGATTGATTGTTAAAATGAAGTTTTAATAAGGTAATTCAAGATTACCTTTTAATACATTTCTAGAAATAATGATCCGTTGAATTTCAGAAGTACCTTCATAGATCTGAGTTATCTTTGCATCACGCATCAAACGCTCTACATGATATTCTTTTACATAACCATTACCCCCGTGAATCTGAACCGCTTCAACAGTATGCTTCATTGCAGCTTCTGAGGCAATTAATTTTGCCATTGCACTTGCATAACCAAAATCTTGACCCATATCTTTAAGATAAGCAGCTCGGTAAACAATCATGCGAGCGGCTTCTATATCCATTGCCATATCTGCAAGTTTAAATGCTATGGCTTGGTGCTGACCTATAGGCTTTCCAAAAGTTTCTCTTTGATTAGCATAATCAACAGCCATTTCGTAAGCTCCAGCTGCGATTCCTAATGCTTGAGCAGCAATACCAATTCTTCCTCCTTCTAAGGTTTCCATCGCAAATGTAAAACCAAAACCGTCTGCTCCAATTCTATTTTCTTTTGGAACTTTTACATCTGAATAACTTATTGAATGTGTGTCAGAAGAACGAATCCCCATTTTATCTTCTTTAGGGCCTATGGTCACTCCATCCAAATCTCTTTCAACTATAAAGGCATTAATTCCTTTATGTCCTTTATCCTTATCTGTATGCGCAATAACCAACTGAATTGTAGCTTTGCCGCCATTTGTAATCCAGTTTTTCACTCCATTTAAAAGATAATAATCCCCTTTGTCTATAGCTGTAGTGCGTTGTGAGGTAGCATCACTTCCTGCTTCTGGTTCTGAAAGACAAAAACACCCTACTTCTTTACCAGTTGTAAGTCTCGGGATATATTTCTGTTTTTGAGCTTCTGATCCGTATTTTTCTATTCCCCACAAGACAAGAGAGTTATTAACGGACATAATAACCGAGCAACTACTATCAATTTTAGAAATTTCTTCCATAGCTAGTACATAAGAAAGTGTGTCCATTCCACTTCCACCGTAAGCTGGGTCAGCCATCATGCTTAAAAATCCCATTTCGCCCATTTCTTCTACAAACTCAGTTGGATAGGTCATGTTTGAATCACGTTCAATAACACCCGGCTTTAACCTTGTAAATGCAAACTCTCGAGCAGCTTCTTTAACACTTATATGCTCTTCTTCTAATTTAAATATCATAATTTAAAATTTAAGTGACTTTTACTTTTTTATAAGTTCACTGATCAGCCCTTCTTGAGCAACAGATGCAATTAATTCATCTTTCTTATTGAATATACTTCCACGTGAAAATCCTCTTGAATTGGATGCACTAGGGCTATCCATAGCATATAATAGCCAATCATCGATTCTAAAATCACGATGAAACCAAAGCGCATGATCAAGACTTGCATAAAACATTGATTTATTTTGTAATTCCTCTACATGAGGAAGTGTTGCTGTGCTTAACAGATTGTAGTCCGAGGCGTAAGCTAACAACTGATGATGCATTGCAATATCCGAGTGATTAAGCTTATCAGAAGTAGTAAACCAAATGTTATCGAATGGCTTACCATTCTTAGAGTATTTAGGTAAAAAAGGTTCTACAGGCCGGATGTCAAATGCTCTTGGTAAAACACTTTTTAGTCGATGATGCATTTTCGGGTTACTTTTTTCTATTTCACTAATTTGTTCTAGCGTTGACTTTAGACCTTCTGGCTGAGCAAGATTTGGCATTGGAATCTGATGATTGACTCCAGTCATTTTTTTATTAAAAGAAGCCGACATAATGAAAATTGTTTTTTTATTTTGCTTTGCCACTACCCTTCTGGTTGTAAAACTATTTCCATCCCGGATAGGATCAACCTCATAAACGATAGGAATATTTAGTTGTCCACCTAATATAAAATAAGCATGCATAGAATGTGCAACTCGGTCATTGGGAACACTTTGATATGCAGCGTGAAGGGATTGACCTAAAACTTGCCCACCAAAAACTCTTCCCCAAGGCGTAATGTAGTTGTTCCCTAAAAAAGTATTTGGACTCATCTTTTCGAGCGTTAATAAATCAACAACTTCTTGAATTGTTTGCATAGATTATATTTAAAAAATGCTCCCGATTGACTTGTAAAATAGGAGCATTTAGTTAGTTAAACAAGCTGTATTTAATAGTCATGAATTGACTTGTTTGCTTCAGATAAGGCTCTTAATTTGTCTGGAACTGCAAAACGCTCTCCAAAACGAGCTGTGAAATCATCACACTCAGAAACAAATTTTTGCATCCCTACAAAATCGATATAAGACAATGCTCCTCCAGTAAATATTGGGAATCCCCAACCAAGTACGGAACCTAAATCTCCATCTACAACACTTTTCAAAACACCCTCTTGTAAACATTTAAAAGCTTCAATTGCTTGACGATGCATGATACGTTTCGCGACTGTTTCTTTGTTTAAATAATCAACATTAGAATTATACTTTTCTGCTAACCCAGACCACAATTTTTTTGGCATTCCTTTAGGATAATCATAAAATCCTGCACCCCATTTTTTTCCTTTTCTACCGTGATTATCTACCAAATCCTTTTGCATTTTATAAGAACGCTCCTGAAAAGGCGGCTTGTTTGGTGTTGGATCACTTTCGTAAACGTGTAACCCTAAAGTTAGTGTAACTTCATCAATAACAGCCAATGGGCCAACGGCCATACCAGCTGCTTTTGCAACATTTTCAACCATCGCTGCTGGAACTCCTTCTTCAACCATAAATGATCCTTCAGAAACAAAAGTACCAAAACAACGAGAAGTATAGAAGCCTCTGCTGTCATTTACTACAATTGGTATTTTTCCAATGGCTACAGTATAGTCTACCGCTGCTGCAATTGCCTTTTCTTCTGTTTTTTCACCTACAATAATTTCTACTAAAGGCATCTTTTCAACAGGCGAAAAAAAATGTATCCCTATAAAATTATCAGGTCTAGAAGATGCTTTGGCTAATTCTGTAATTGGAATAGTAGACGTATTAGATGCGTAAATTTTATCTTTACCTAAAACAGCTTCTGTCTCTGCTGTTACAATTGCTTTTAATTTTGGGTCTTCAAAAACTGCTTCAATAACTAAATCACAGTCTTTCATAGAAGCTGGGTCTGTAGTAGCTTCAATTTTCGACAATAAAGCTTCTGCTTTTTCGGGCGTAGATCTTTTCTTAGAAATTGCTTTGTCCAAAATATCTTTAGAATAAGCTTTTCCTTTGTCAGCACCTTCTTGTGTTACGTCTTTGAGAACTACATCCATTCCTGCTTTTGCAGAAACATAAGCAATTCCAGCTCCCATCATACCAGCACCTAGAATTCCTAATTTTTTGATTTCATATTTAGGTTCTGTTTTTGGTCGAGCAATTCCTTTTTTGGCTTTTTGAAGTTCCATAAATCCTGTTCGGATCATGTTTTTAGCCTCTTTAGATTTAAGAAGTTTGGTGAAATAACGAGCTTCGATTTCCAAAGCACGATCAATCGTCATTGGTAATCCATCGTGAATTACTTTCATGATATAGTTTTGCGCTGGATAATTACCGTGCGCCATTTTACCTAAATTTCCTGCAGCTCCAACAAGAGTTTGAACTCCATTTGCAGACCAAACATCTCCTCCTGGTATTCTATGCTTTTTATTATCCCATGGCTGAACTGGATTTGAATTTGCAGAGATCCAATCTTTAGCTTTTTGGATGAGTTCCTCTTGATTTTCTGCAAGGTCATCAACCAGACCATCTTTAAGTGCTTGCGCAGGACGGACTTCTTTCCCTTGTAATAAATACATCAGTGCATTTTGTATTCCAAGTAAATAAGGAGCTTTAGAATTTCCTCCTCCAGCTGGTAATAGACCAACTTTAGCTTCTGGGAAACCTAATTTAATTTTTATATTATTGAGCACTATTCTGTGATGACATGTCAAACATAATTCTAATCCACCACCCATAGCTGTTCCATTAATTGCAGCAACAAAAGGCTTGCCTGCAGTCTCAATGGCACGAAAAGCATGATGCATTTTCATGGTGTTTTCAAACTGTTCTTTGGGGTCATTACCCATGTTTTGCAATTCACGCAAATCAGCACCAGGCATAAACATATTTCTAGCTGAAGTCAAGATTACACCCTTAATCGCTTTATCAGCAATAGCTTCATTAGCAAGTTCAATATAAGCGGTAACAAATTCAGTACTGAATAAGTTCGTTGGGTTATTAATTTGATTGATCGAAAGAACACCGATACCATCTGTTCCTACTTCAAATTCAAAAAGGTCATTTTTAATATTTTCCATTTGAAATACTTTTTCTTAATTCTTAATTATACACGTTCAATGATTGTCGCAATACCCATTCCTCCACCGATACAAAGTGTTATCAATCCAGTATTCAAATCTCTTCTTTCCAATTCGTCCATTAGGGTTCCGGCAATCATACAACCTGTTGCCCCAAGTGGGTGTCCCATCGCAATTGCTCCACCGTTAACGTTAACTACTGAATGATCAACTCCTAATTTATCCATGAAATACATTGGAATTGCGGAAAAAGCTTCATTAACTTCAAATAAATCGATGTCGTTTATACTCATTCCTGCTTGCTTCAATGCTTTTACACTAGCTGGAACGGGTCCAGTAAGCATTATGGTTGGGTCAGTACCTTCTACAGCTGCAGCACGAACTCTAAAACGAGGAGTTAATCCAAGTGCCTTTCCTATTTCTTTATTCCCAATAAGGGTGGCTCCTGCACCATCTACAATTGATGATGAATTTGCTGCATGGTGAACATGTAAAAGTTCTTCTACTTCAGGATATTTATCAATGGCTACTGCATCAAAACCTCCCATACTTCCCATCATTGCGAATGAGGGTTGTAGTTTACTTATTCCTTCAAGCGTAGTTGAAGGACGAATGTTTTCGTCTGTAACAAGAATGTTCAATCCATTAATGTCTGTAATTGGAATTCGAGATTTAAAACGTTTATCTGCTTCTGCTTCAGAAGCTCTTTTTTGGGATTCAACAGCAAACAAATCAGTATCGTTTCGTGAATAATCATATTTAGTGGCAATTAAATCAGCAGAAATACCTTGGGGAACAAGGTTTCTAGGAATGGCTTGTAAAGGGTCCATTAAAAAGCCTCCTCCATCAGATCCCATAGGTACACGGGACATACTCTCAACTCCACCTGCAACCAATAAATTACTGAAACCAGATTTCACATAAGCAGCAGCTTGGTTAATTGCCTCAAGTCCAGAACCACAAAATCGATTCAGAGTAACCCCACAAAGGTGGTCTCCGTAATTAGACTCTTGAGCAGCTGATTTTGCGATGTTAACACCTTGGTCTTTAACCTGTGCAACGCATCCGAAAATAACATCTTCTACCTTTGAAGTATCTAAAGAATTTCTTTCTTTAAGTGCAACTAATACTTGACGGGATAATTCCGTTGGAGTAACACCATAAAGAGCTCCTTTCTTATTTCCTTTTCCTCGTACCGAGCGAACGGCATCATAAATATATGCTTCCATTTTTATTAATTTACTTTTTTAAATTATTCATAAAATTTTGTATCACTTTTTGTGTAAAAGGATCTGACAGGTTTTTGACGTCATTTTTAATTAACTCAGTGAAATCTCGATCAACTAAATTAAGTAAGTTTTTTCTTAATGAGCACTTTGTTTCTTTAAAAACAGGCGTGTGAATTTTCAACATCTGTTTTAAATGACCTTCAGAATGCTCAAGAACCTTTTCTATATCCACAGATTCATTAATCAAACCGACTGCTAAAGCCTCATCGCTTGTATAAAGTTTCATTTGTTGAACCGCTTCCCATGCTAGCTTTTCACCTAAATGATACGCATAGATATCGCAAAGAATCTCTGGAACTTTCATAGACATTTTAAATTCATGCATTCCAACAACATGTTTTGATCCTTTACCCATTACTCTATAATCAGCGCATAGAGCTAAAATAGTAGCTCCCGCTGGCGCATAGCCAGTAATGGCACAAACAAAAGGCTTGGAAAATCTAATCATAGCTTGAATGGCTTCATAATACGACAACCAAAACTCTTCTGCCTTTTCTTTTCCGCCTAAAGCAATATTAACAATATCTAAACCTGCACTAAACCCATGAGGTCTTCCACTTAAAATCACTCCCCTAACAGATTCATCTTTATCAAGTGTTAGAAAAACATGTTTTAGTTCTTGAGCCATTTGAGAATTAATCTGATTTACCTTACCCCCATCCAACTGAACAATGGCATAATTATCTTTAAAGGTTACTGAAATTAATTTATAAATCATGAGGTAGATTAGATGTCAATCCCTACAAATATATAAATATATTGGTTATGTTCTTAATTAATGTATGAAATGAATGTTAGAATTTTTTTGTTTGAATAATAATGGTTAGTTTGGATTTATATGAGCAAAGGGAAAGTAAATTTAACTAAGAGAAAAAGGGGAAGACCTTCTGATAAAAAGGGTATTGATCGGAGTATTATTCTCAAAACAGCATTAAAAGAATTTTCTAAGCACGGTTATGGAGGGGTCAGTATTAACAAGATTTCTAACCATTGCGGAGTTAACGATTCCTTACTTCATTACCATTTTGGAAATAAGGAGGATCTTTGGAAAAAGGCTGTAGGAACGGCATTTGAGGCTTACTTAAAAGAATCGGTAGCTACATTCAAAATGTTGAAAAACCTTTCTTTAAAGGACACTGCAAAAACTCTAGCAAGACAATTTATTTATTATAACTCAAAATTTCCTGAGCTTTATTTGGTTATCGTTCATGAAATGACCCAAGAGTCCAGTCGAAGTGATTGGTTGGTTGAAAATGTTCTTGAACCTTTAACAGCAAAAACAAGTCATCTTCATAAGTTGTTAGTTTCAAAAGGGTTGATGGAAGATTATCCGATTCCGAACCTTACCACTATTTTTTTTAGCGCAGCAAATTCAATATTCTTATTTAATTATCAAATGAAAAAGCAATTTGGAATTGATTCGTTTGATGAAAAAGAAGTAGAAAAACACGCTGATATAATTATTAAAATCTTTTATCCAAACCTCTAAATGGCTTATCAGCAATTAGGAAAAGAAACGGGAACGTTCATTGCCAGTCCTCCTTCTGAGGTTTCTTTAAAACTGGAGTTCATAGCTAACCCTGTTTCCCACATTGTTTTTACAACCTGATCAAAATTTACAATAGCATCTGCTGGATTTCCATTGAGAGCTAAATTAGATGCCATAATAGCTTTGATAGCACCCATTGAGTTTCGTTCAATACAAGGAACTTGAACTAATCCTTTGATTGGGTCACAAGTTAATCCTAAATGGTGTTCCATTGCAATTTCGGCAGCCATCAAGATTTGCTCAGTATTTCCACCTAAACATGCAGTTAATCCACCAGCTGCCATTGCCGAAGAAACTCCAATCTCTGCCTGACATCCTCCCTCAGCTGCAGATATTGTAGCCCCTTTTTTAAACAGACAACCAATTTCACCTGCTACAAGTAAGAATTTTTTAACATCATCAAAATCATCATTTTTTACAAAATATTGATGGTACAACAGAACCGCAGGAATAACTCCTGCTGCACCGTTTGTTGGCGAAGTGACAATTTTACCCATTGCAGCATTTTGCTCATTAACTGCCAAAGCAAAGCAGCTGATCCAAGTGTGAAGTGTATCGAAAACTAAAGGAGTCTTTCGAAGTGCAGTCTCCCAAGCATCAATTGTTTTGTATTGATGTGCCTCTAATAACTTGGAACAAAGGGCTCGCGCGCGTCTTTTGACATTCAAACCACCCGATAAAACACCTTCGGTGATACAACCTTGATAAACAGAGCTTTTCATAGTCTGATAAATATCATTCAGCTGATTATCTACTTGTGTTGATGTTCTAAGACAGGTTTCGTTTTTATATACAACTTCCCAAAAATCAAGCCCTGAATTACGCGTATGTTCCAGCACATTAGACCCCTTTTCAATTGGATAAGTTAAAACATGATTTCTATTAACTTCAGAAAGCTCCCCTATTAACTTAATAAAACTCCCACCTAAGGAGCAATATGTTTGTTTAACAACTTGAGACCCTTTATGAGTTGCCCTAAATGACAATACATTGGGGTGTGCCGCGTGTATACTGTTAATAAATAGAATGTCTTCTGAGGGTGAAAATGAAATAACATTAGATTTAAAAGCTAGAGTCTTTGAGGTTTTGATTCCTTCTAATATATCATTTATATCATTCGAATTAATTGTTTCCGGGTTGAACCCTAACAAGCCTAATTGAACTGCAATATCGGTCTTATGCCCTTTACCTGTTTTGGATAAAGAACCAAACAATTCTATAGACACCTTATCAAAATCATAAGAAGTTAGAACTTCTCTAAACCTTAATGCGGCTTTCCAAGGACCCAATGTATGACTACTCGAAGGGCCTATTCCTATTTTAAAAACATCAAAAACACTAAGCTGTTCCATTAAACCAAATTAAGAATAAGTTTCTATAAAAAAAACTATAAAACTATGTTATATGCAATATTCTGTTGTATGAAACATCTCTTTCAAAACAAAGTAGCTTTCCAACATTCCAATATTTTCAATTTTAGACAGTTTTATCCTAACAAATTCATGATAAACTTCGAGACTTTGAAGGTTTATTTTTAAGAAAAAATCAACCTTACCAGCCATATGGTAACATTCTTGTACTTCATTGAGACCATTTATTTGATTTTCAAATTTATCAATAAATCCTTCGTCATGATAACGAAGTGAAACCATGCAAATCACTGTAACGGGCCTTTGAATCAATTTTTTATCCAAAATAGCTACGTATTTTTTGATATATCCCTTCTGCTCTAGTTTTCTAGTTCGTTCGTAAACTGGAGAGGTACTAAGATTTAAAATTTCAGCAATTTCTTTGGTAGTTATTTTAGAGTTTTCTTGTAAAATTCTAAGAATTTTTAAATCAATTTGATCTATAATTTCCATAGGTAAAAGTTTTTTTACTTTGAAACAGTCTAAAAGCAACTGTTAAAAGTAAATATTATTGATATAATATAAAATTTGAGATAAAAATACTGATATTTTTAACTAAATAGGGTTATATGTTTTATTAAATAGATTTATTCATAATTTTAGTTTTTTAAACCTTAGTAATGATAAAGCAAGAAAAAATACTAATTACAGGAGCTAATGGTCAATTAGGCTCGGTTCTAGCAAAAAGGTTACAAGAAAAACATGGTGTAAATAATGTCGTTGCAACAGACATAGTAGCTGATGAAGATTTTGTTGGAAATTTTGAAATCTTAGATGTCTTGGACTTTGAAAGACTAAAAAGTATAGTGATCCAAAATGAAATTACTCAAATTTATCATTTAGCTGCAATTTTATCAGCCAGTGGAGAAAAACACCCAAAACGCACTTGGGACATCAATACCAAAACATTCTTTAATGTGTTAGACGTTTCAGTAATTCAAAACGTTAATAAACTATTTTTTCCAAGTTCAATTGCTGTATATGGTGCAAATGCTCCTAAAATAAATACACCTCAAAGTTACGAGCTAACTCCAACTACAGTTTATGGGATAAGTAAAGTAGCTGGAGAAAATTGGGCTAAATATTATTTTGATAATTACGATTTAGACATCAGGTCTGTTCGTTATCCTGGGGTTATTGGACATCAAACACTTCCAGGTGGAGGAACTACAGATTACGCTGTTGATATATTCTATAAAGCAATTAATGAAACTAATTTTGAGTGCTTTTTAAGCAAAAACACAACTCTCCCCATGATATATATGGATGATGCAATTCGCGCAACAATTGAATTGATGGATGCTCCAAAAAAGTCTATTTCCATAAGGACTTCTTACAACATAGCAGGAATGAGTTTTTCTCCTGAAGAACTAACCTATGCAATTCAAAAAATTTATCCTAATTTCAAAACATTATATAAACCAGATTTCAGGCAAAAAATTGCATCTTGCTGGCCCTCGAGTATTGATGACTCAGTTGCGAAAAAAGATTGGAACTGGAACCCCTTATTCGGTATTGATGAAATGACTAAAATAATGATTGAGGAATTAAAACTAAAACAACAAACAAAACTTCAAAAAACATAACAATGTACGGATCCATAAAAGAGCATCTGCAAAACGAGCTAAACGAAACAAAAGAAGCTGGATTATTCAAAGAGGAACGCATCATTACTAGCTCCCAGGATATAGAAATAGAACTTATTACGGGTGAAAAAGTTTTAAATTTTTGCGCTAACAACTATTTAGGTTTATCAAACAATCCTGAGGTAATTCAGGCTGCAAAAGACACACTAGACACCCACGGGTTTGGTATGTCTTCTGTCCGGTTTATTTGTGGAACACAAGATATTCACAAAAGCCTAGAGCAAACTGTGGCTGAGTTTTTTCATTGTGAAGACACCATTTTGTATCCTGCGGCATTTGATGCAAATGGAGGCGTTTTTGAGCCCCTATTAACAAAGGAAGATGCTATAATCTCAGATTCCTTAAACCATGCCTCTATAATTGATGGAGTTCGCTTGTGTAAAGCAGCCCGGTATCGTTATGCAAATAATAACATGAAAGATCTTGAAAATCAACTGATAGAGGCCACTAAGCAAGATCATCGTTTTAAAATTATTGTAACAGACGGAGTTTTCTCAATGGATGGAATTGTAGCTCAAATCGATAAAATATGTGATTTAGCAGACGCCTATGATGCTTTAGTTATGGTTGATGAATGTCATGCTGCTGGTTTTATTGGCAAAAGAGGTAAAGGCACAATTGAGCTTAAAAATGTATTGGGAAGAATTGATATTATCACAGGAACTTTTGGGAAGGCTTTAGGTGGAGCAATGGGAGGTTATACAACCGGTAAAAAAGAAATTATAGAAATCTTACGTCAACGATCCAGACCCTATTTATTTTCAAATTCCCTAGCACCTGCAATTGTTGGAGCTTCATTAAAAGTTTTTGAAATGTTAAATAGAGACACCTCTCTGCGTGATAAATTAGAATGGAACACCATGTATTTTAGAAACAAAATGGAAGAAGCAGGATTTGATCTTGTGGGTGCAGACGCTGCCATTGTTCCTGTTATGCTCTACGACGCAAAATTATCGCAGAACATGGCAAACATGCTAATAGATGAAGGTATTTATGTAATCGGATTCTTCTTCCCTGTGGTACCCATAGGGAAAGCACGAATTCGAGTACAACTTTCAGCAAGCCATGATATTGACCACTTGAATAAAGCCATAGCTGCATTTACTAAGGTTGGGAAAAAGCTGAAAGTAATAGAATAAAAAAATAATTTTTATATTGTTGATCTTGTGAAAAACCGTTACTTGTTATATGAATTCAACTAAATTTATCAATACTGTTCTTAAGATAATTGTGCTCTTTTTTGGTGCCATTTTAATGCTTATATTTATTTTTAGAACCCCAAATGTTTCAATAGATTCCCTTAAAAAAAACTATACTGATCAAGCTTCAAGGTTTGTAATGATAGACGGTCTCGAAGTTCACTATAAGGACGAAGGATCCGGTATTCCAATTGTATTATTACATGGAACCAGTGCCTCCCTTCACACTTGGGACGCATGGACGGAAGAGCTTAAAAAAAACTATCGTGTAATTCGAATGGATCTTCCTGCTTTTGGAGTAACGGGAGCAAATGAAAACAATCAATATGATTTAAATTCATACAGTCAGTTTCTAGAAAGCTTCTTAAATAAGCTTGATTTAAACGAATTCATTTTAGCAGGTAATTCTCTGGGTGGGTCCATAAGTTGGTTTTACACCGCTAATCACCCGGACCAAGTGAAACAATTAATTTTATTAGACCCTGCTGGTTTTCCATCTCAGAAGGAGCGTCCCTTAGTCTTTAGATTGGCTGAAGTTCCATTATTAAGTTTGGCTTTAAAACACATAACCCCTAAGTTTTTCATAAAAGACAATTTAGAACAAGTATATTTTGATGACAGCAAAGTAACCGATGAGCTTATTGAACGATATCATCAAATGATTTTAAGAGAAGGTAGTCGTACTGCTTTTGTTGAGCGCGCAAAACTTGAAGGAGCAGACAATACATATCTTTTGAATCTAATAAAAACACCTACTCTTATTATCTGGGGTGAAAATGATTTGTGGATTCCTGTTGAAGATGGTCAGAAGTTTAAAGATCGAATAGCGAATAGCAGTTTAGTGATTATGGAAGAAACTGGTCATGTACCTATGGAGGAAAAACCTCTTGAAAGTGTTGAACATGCAATAGATTTTATAATTCAAAACACACTACAGGAGACAACCCCAAACCAAGAAAATTAACACCATGATTGATTTATATATTATGGGCGTAATTTATTTCGTCCTTGGAATTGTTCATTTTACCCACCCTAAGTTTTACAAACCTATGATGCCTAAATTCTTACCTGCACACCTAACCTTAATCTATTGGAGCGGCGTGGCTGAAATTGTTTTAGGATTGGGAGTGCTTTTTATTAGCACGAGGAGTTTTGCTCTTTGGGGAATAATAGCAATGCTTACAGTATTTTTGATCGTACACGTAAATATGTTATTTCTGAAGAATAGATTAGGAATGCCGCTTTGGGCACTTATTTTAAGACTACACATACAATTTGCATTAATGTATTGGGCTTTTGTTAATTTGCCCTAAAGAATTGCTTTTTTTTATCGCCATAAGCCTTTTCTTGATCAATTGATTCCATAGAATATAGCCCTCAGAATTTAAGTGAAGACGAATTGTCGTTTGATAACAATCCAGGTGGTCTTGTTTTGGAATTGGGCAATACTTTTAGATTACAATAAATATTCCGTATTAACGAAGTTTGATTCCTTAGAATCCATTAATGAATCCAAAATTTCATTGTTATATGGTGTGTCTTTAGCTGCTAAAAAAGTTCTAATTGAAAATGAACGAAGGGCATCAAAAACACTTAATGTACCTACGGCAGAATTTTTTCGCCCTGTAAATGGATAAACGTCAGGACCTCGCTGACAAGCACTATTTAAATTAACACGACAAACTAAGTTTGCTAAAACATCAATTAATGGAGCTAGTTTTCGAACATCACGACCAAATAGACTTACTTGCTGACCATAATCAGAAGCTGCCATTGCGTCTAGAGGTTCGTTGATATCTGAATAAGAAATTATCGGTACAACAGGACCAAATTGTTCTTCATGATAAACACTCATTTGATCATTAACTGGATATAAAACTGCTGGAAAAGAATAATTTACAGAGAGTTCTCCTCCTCTTTTATTCATAACCTTCGCACCTTTAGAGATAGCATCTTTTATTAGCCCTTGAATATATGCTGGCTTTCCAGGTTCGGGTAAAGGAGTTAAAAAAACATCTTCTTCCCATGGTAATCCAAATTTCAAAGCATCTACTGCTTCAGAAAAGCGTTTATTAAACTCGTCAACAATCGATTCGTGCACATACAATACTTTGAGGGCAGTACAACGTTGACCGTTATATGATAGGGTTCCAGAGATACATTCTTTGATCGTAGAATCTAAGTCTGCATCAGGTAAAATAATTCCGGGATTTTTTGCTTCAAGCCCCAGAACTAAGCGCAGACGATTTTTATAGGGGTGTAAATCTTGAAGTGCTACGGCAGAAGAACTGTGACCAATTAAAGCCAAGACATCAACTTTTCCAGTTTCCATGATGGGAGAAGCAATTTTTCGACCACGTCCAAATAATATATTAACAACCCCTGCTGGAAAACTTTCTTGAAAGGCTTTTAACAAAGGTGTTATTAATAAAACTCCATGTTTTGCAGGCTTAAAAATAGCTGTATTACCCATGATAATAGCAGGTATTAGCAAACAAAAGGTTTCATTTAGAGGGTAATTATATGGACCTAAACATAAAACAACTCCAATTGGACCTCGTCTTATATGGGCATGAATTCCTGATTGTTTATCAAACTTTGCACTCTTACGATCAAGTTTCTTATAAGCTTCTACAGTGTCATATATGTAATCAACTGTTCTGTCAAATTCTTTGTAAGAATCTACTTTGTTTTTTCCAATTTCCCACATTAGTAGCTCAACTACCTGCTCGCGGTAACTTTTCATTTTATCAGCAAAAGTGGTTAAACATCGTAAACGATCTTTTACTTTCATGGTAGGCCAAACACCTTGCCCTCGATTGTATGATTTCTCAGCCGCTGTTAAAGCCGCTATTGCTGGCTCTGTTTCCATATCCGGAATTGATCCTAAAAGCGTTGGTCCTATAACACCATCTTTGTCCTTCGAATGAATGGTAGAATAGACTTCGCTTGTTTCCCCTTTCCATTCATGCAAAACACCATCAACAAGATATTCATTGCAGTATAAAGGGTTGTTAAACTTTGGTAAATTAAGGATGCTTTTTTCAGAATGATTCATTGTGTAAAATGTATTGTTTAACTTTTTTGTTAAAAGAATATCTAAGTTAGTGTTTTTTTAATCAGTTTGATCATTTAATTAATTTACTAAATTAATATATTATAATTTAATGGCACAATATAATTAGATGGTTAAAAAAGTTGTTTGTCGTTTATAACTAGAGTATATTTCAAAATATAAAACACAAGAAATATCAGCACGAAAACACATCCTTTATCAAAGAAAATTGGTCTTTATTTAGGCCCACTTTTTTTTATATCGCTTCTTTATTTATCACCAGGAAACTTGTCCTTTGAAGCTACAGCAGTAATAGCAACATCTAGTTGGATGATATGTTGGTGGATAACCGAATCTGTTTCTATATCAGTTACTGCTTTGCTTCCCTTAATTATATTTCCATTAACCGGGGTTATGGAGGTTAATAATGTAGGAGCTAATTATGGTAGTTCTATTGTTTTTTTGTTTTTTGGTGGTTTTGTTTTAGCCTTAGGATTAGAAAAAGTAAACTTACACCGAAGAATTGCCCTTACGATTATAAAAAAAACTGGAACCTCTCCAAATAAAGTAATCTTAGGGTTCATGATTGCAACTGCATTTATGAGCATGTGGATTAGTAATACTGCTAGCACTGTGGTTATGCTGCCCATAGCACTCTCCGTAATTAATTTACTCATCGATCAAGCTGAGAACTCAAAAAAACAAACTAAGAACTTTGCATTGAGTGTAATGCTTGGAATTGCTTTTTCTGCAAATGCTGGTGGAATAGCTACTGTGATTGGTACACCGCCAAACTCAGTTCTGATTGGACTTTTGGAAAATGAGTATAATATTCAAATTTCATTTGTAAAATGGATGATGATAGGGCTTCCTTTTGCCGTTGCATTAATTGCAATAATATATTTTGTCTTAGTCCATTTTATGTTTTCCACCAAAGGCTTGAAGTTCAGTGCCTCCCAAAAAGTAATTGATTCTGAGCTTGACAAATTAGGTCCTATATCTCCTAAAGAAAAACAAGTGCTTTGGGTGTTTGGAGTTGTTGTGTCGCTCTGGATTTTCAGAACCTTAATTAACTCCGAATTACCGGGTCTTAATCTCTCAGACACCGTTATTAGTGTTTTAGGAGCTTTAGCTCTTTTTGCCATTCCTTTTAATTTAAAAAAAGGAAAATTTATTCTAGAATGGAAGGATACTCAAAAACTTTCTTGGGGAATTCTTATTCTTTTTGGAGGTGGACTCGCACTTGCAAAAGGTATGTCTTCAACTGGAATTGTATCCTTGATTACGACTTATATTGCTGAAGGAAATTTCAGTGAACTTTTAACAGCTTCACTACTCATAATACTCATGCTTTTTATGACTGAATTAATGAGTAATGTTGCTTTAATTGCAGTTCTAGCGCCAGTTGTCGCAGGAATAGCTTTAGGGCTTGATATTCCTATGCTTTATTTATTAATACCTGTTACAATTGCGAGTAGTTGTGCTTTTATGTTGCCAATGGCTACGCCGCCAAATGCAATTGTATTTGCGAGCGGCTATATCAAAGTCCATGAAATGGCTCGAATTGGAATAATAATTAATTGTATTGCGGTAATTCTACTAATTGCAATATTTGAATTTATACTTCCCTTAATTTTTTAGTCATAAAAAAAGTCTCCACAATAATCGATAAATTGATTAATGTTTAAGAGACTTTTAAAAAGTATGATTTTATATAAATCTTAAACGATTTTTTTCATTGCTGTCATAGAATCACGCAATTCATAACCAATCATTTCTATCGGATGAAAACGTATGATTTCATTAATATCAATAAGTTGTTTATTATCTACACCATTGCTTTGATCTCCTGCATATGCTGTACCAATAACATCGGTATTAATTTTCTTCATAAACTCAGCAAGCATAGGCTTACAAGCGTGATCAAATAAGTAACATCCGTATTCAGCTGTATCCGAAATAACACGATTCATTTCAAACAACTTTTTACGCGCTATGGTATTTGCTATTAATGGCGTTTCATGTAAAGACTCATAATAAGCCGACTCTTCTTTGATTCCCGCAGCAACCATAGTGTCAAAGGCTAACTCTACTCCTGCTCTAACAAAAGCTACCATTAATACACCATGATCAAAAAATTCTTGTTCGGAAATTTCTTGATCTGTTACTTTAGTTTTTTCAAAAGCTGTTTCTCCAGTAGCTGCTCTCCAGCCTAAAAGATTTTTGTCATCATTTGCCCAATCTTCCATCATTTTTTTTGAGAAGTTACCAGACATGATATCATCCATATGCTTGTGAAATAGAGGCTCCATGATTTCCTTTAGCTCTTCTGAAAGTTCAAAAGCTTTTACTTTAGCTGGGTTAGAAAGACGATCCATCATATTTGTAATTCCGCCATGCTTTAGAGCTTCTGTAATGGTTTCCCATCCGTACTGAATTAATTTTGCAGCGTAAGATGAATCAATCCCTTGTGCTACCATTTTATCAAAACATAAGATAGACCCTGTTTGCAACACACCACAAAGAATGGTTTGTTCTCCCATTAAGTCAGACTTAACTTCAGCAACAAAAGAAGATTCTAAAACACCCGCACGATGTCCTCCTGTAGCAACAGCATAAGCTTTTGCTTGGCCTAAACCATGAGCTTGAGGATCGTTCTCGGGGTGCACAGCAATAAGTGTTGGTACACCAAAACCTCTTTTATACTCTTCTCTAACTTCTGATCCTGGGCACTTAGGTGCTACCATAATCACAGTTAAATCTTCTCTAACTTGAGTTCCTTCTTCTACAATATTGAAACCGTGAGAATAAGAAAGCGTAGCTCCCTTTTTCATTAAGGGCATAACTGCCTTAACAACGGGAGTATGGTTTTTGTCTGGAGTAAGGTTAATTACAACATCCGCGTCTGGAATCATTTCCTCAAAGCTTCCAACAGAAAAACTGTTGTCAACTGCGTTCTGATAAGATGCTCTCTTTTGATCGATAGCTCCTTTACGTAATGCGTATGAAATATTTAATCCTGAGTCACGCATGTTTAAACCTTGGTTTAAACCTTGAGCTCCGCAACCTATGATTACAATTTTCTTTCCCACTAATGCTTTAATTCCTTCTTCAAATTCTGAAGAATCCATGAATCTACATTGAGCCAATTGATCGAGTTGATTTCTTAATGATAGTTGGTTGAAGTAATTTGCCATTTTAAATTATTTAGTCTTTATTTTATGATTAAAAGTGTTTAGTATTTCTGAAATTCCCATTTTTTCTTTAGAAATTGAAATTCTTCCTGAGCGAACAAACTGGAGTAATCCATGAGGAGCTAGTGCTTCACGAAGCGCTTCTATTTCGTCACGAAAACCAGTTTTTTCAATTACAAAAAATTCTGGTGAGACCGTCACTATATTAGCGTGACTATCTTTTATCATGTTTTGAATTTGCCGTTCTTCGAACAAAGAACTTGATTTTACTTTATATAGAGCAGATTCTTGAAATATAGTTTCTTCATCTGTATGATAAAAAGCTCTGATTACATCAATTTGTTTTTCAATTTGCTGAACTATTTTCCGAACACCTGATTCGGTCATGTTTACAACAATAATAAATCTGAAAACATCGGGAATCTCTGATTGTGAAGTAGAAAAACTTATAAAATCGATATGTCTCTTCAAGAAAATTGCAGATATACGGTTAAGCAAACCAACATTATTTTCGGTATAAATGGAAATGGTATATTTTGTAAAATCACTCATTATTTTAATCTTATATCTGAAACCGATGCACCGGTAGGTATCATCGGAAATACGTTAGCTTCTTTTTCTACACATACTTCAAGGAAATAGGGCTGATCGGAAGCAATCATCGTTTTAATTGCCTGGTCTAATTCTTCTCGTTTCGTTACCCGTTGTGCATCTATATGATACCCTTTGGCTATGGTCACAAAATCTGGGTTTGTCATTTCTGTAGAAGCGTATCGTTTGTCGAAAAATAATTGTTGCCATTGACGTACCATTCCGAGATAATCGTTGTTTAAAACAACAATCTTAACGGCTGTTTTATTTTGAAAGATAGTTCCTAACTCTTGAATGGTCATTTGATATCCACCATCTCCAATAACCGCTAAAACTTCACGATCGGGTGCTCCCATTTTAGCACCAATTGCAGCAGGCAAGGCAAATCCCATGGTTCCAAGACCTCCAGAGGTTACGTTACTTTTTGATTGAACAAATTCAGCATAACGACAAGCAACCATTTGATGTTGACCTACATCCGATACGATAACAGCATCACCTTTGGTGTATTTGTTGATTCCTATTATTACCTCACCCATGGTTAAACCTTCTTTGGTAGGCAAGGTGTCACCTTTAATAACCTCTTCGATTTCAATTTTCATATGATCAGTAAAACGTTGTTTCCATTGATTATATGCTTTATGTTTTACAAGAACTGTAAGTTGTGAAAGGCTTTCTTTGCAATTCCCTAATACAGGAAAATCTGCTTTTACATTTTTACTGATTTCAGCAGGGTCTATTTCTATGTGAACTACTTTTGCTTGCTTTGCATACGTTTCTAAATTTCCAGTAACACGATCATCAAAACGCATTCCAATAGCTATCAATACATCACATTGATTAGTCAAAACATTGGGTCCGTAATTTCCATGCATCCCCACCATCCCAAAATTAAGTGGGTGCTTGGTTGGAAGTGCAGACAAACCTAAAATTGTCCATGTAGCTGGGATTCCAGAAGTCTCAACAAAAGTCTTAAACTCTTCTTCAGCTTCTCCTAAAATAACACCTTGCCCCCAAATTATCATGGGTTTTTGTGCCTTATTAATTATTTCAGCAGCAGCTTCTACTTGAGCAGTGTCTAGGGTTGGTATTGGTGCATAACTTCGAACTCCTTTACATTTCTCGTAGGTGTAATCTAGTAATTCAAATTGGGCATCTTTGGTAATATCTATAAGTACAGGTCCCGGTCTCCCAGAACGAGCAATATAAAAAGCTTTTGCCATGATAACAGGAATCTCACTGGCTTTGGTAATCTGATAATTCCATTTAGTTACTGGGGTTGAAATACCGATAATATCAGTTTCTTGAAAAGCATCTGAGCCTAATAAATGTGATGCAACTTGACCTGTAATACAGACCATGGGTGTCGAATCTATTTGTGCGTCAGCAATTCCTGTTACCAAGTTTGTAGCACCAGGTCCTGAAGTAGCCATTGCGACTCCAACTTTTCCAGATGTTCTGGCATATCCCTGAGCTGCGTGTGTTGCTCCTTGTTCGTGTCTAGTTAATATATGAGATAAACTATCGCTGTATTTATAGAGCTCATCATATATAGGCATGATTGCTCCACCAGGATATCCATATATTAAATCTACCCCTTCTTCCAGAAGACTACGAATAACTGCTTCTGCTCCGGAAATAGAACTTGTTTCTTTATTTTTCATTTTAAAACTCGTCTGTTACACAGCCTTGTGAAGCTGTAGAAACATTTTTAATGTATTTATATAAAACCCCTCTTTGAAATTTGTAAGCGGGTTCTTTCCAATTTGCTTTTCTTGAAGCCAAATCTTCATCACTTACTAGAACATTCAGGGTGTTGCTTTCTGCATTTATTTCTATGATATCGCCATTCTCAATTAAACCGATAGCACCTCCTGTCTGGGCTTCGGGAACAATATGTCCAACAACAAACCCATGGGTTCCACCAGAAAATCTTCCATCGGTTATTAATGCGACGTCTTTACCTAAACCTGCCCCCATAATGGCAGATGTTGGTTTCAACATTTCAGGCATACCCGGTCCTCCTTTTGGGCCTTCATATCGAATTACAATAACTTCTCCTTTCTTAACTTCTCCTCTACCAATTCCATCGTTAGCGGCATATTCACTGTCATAAACACGAGCTGGACCTTTGAATATTAATCCTTCTTTTCCTGTAATTTTTGCTACCGAACCTCCTGAAGCAAGGTTACCCTTTAGTATGCGAATATGTCCCGATGCTTTAATCGGGTCACTAACTGGATGTATTATATCCTGACCTTCTTTTAAATCTTTTACCTCTGCTAGGTTCTCAGCAAGTGTTTTGCCTGTTACGGTAAGACAATCCCCATGTAACATTCCTTCAGCAAGCATAAATTTTAGTACTGCAGGTACTCCCCCAATGTCATGAAGATCTTCCATGAGATATTTTCCACTTGGCTTTAAATCTGCCAAGAATGGTGTGATGTCCATTAACTTCTGAAAATCATCTAAAGAGAAATCTATTTGTGCAGATTTTGCAATAGCAAGGAAATGTAAAACAGCATTTGTAGAACCTCCCAAAACAGCAACCAAACGAATCGCATTTTCCAAAGATTTTTTGGTTACAATATCTGAGGGCTTTATGTCTTGTTCTATTAAATATCGGAGTGCGGCCCCAACTTTTTCACATTCTTCTTTTTTATTTGAGCTTACCGCTGGATTTGATGAGTTATATGGCAATGCCATGCCGAGCGCTTCTATTGCAGAAGCCATGGTATTAGCAGTGTACATTCCACCACAAGCACCTGCTCCGGGACAAGCTTTTTTTACTATTTGTTTAAACTCAGACTCCTCCATGGTTCCAGCAACTTTCTCTCCCCATGCTTCAAATGCAGAAACTATGTCTAACTTTTTGTCTTTATGACAACCAGGAGCTATAGTACCTCCATAAACCAAGATTGAGGGACGGTCTAATCTCAACATAGCCATCATGGCTCCAGGCATATTTTTATCACAACCAACAACAGTAACAAGAGCATCGTAGGACATTGCTTGAACAACTGTTTCCATAGAATCTGCAATTACATCTCTGGAAGGAAGCGAAAAACGCATTCCAGGAGTTCCCATAGAAATTCCATCACTTACTCCAATGGTATTGAAAATCAAACCAACTAAATCAGAAGATTGAACTCCTTTTTTTATGTCAACAGACAAATCATTGAGATGCATGTTACATGGATTACCTTCATAACCTGTAGATGCAATGCCAATTAAGGGCTTCTTGAAATCCTCATCAGTCAATCCTATTGCATGTAACATGGCTTGTGCAGCTGGCTGCGTTGGGTCTTGCGTTACTGCTTTACTGAACTTATTATATTCCATTTAATTTTAAATCTAATTCGAATTTATAACACTTAAAAAAAGACGGGAAATTAATTTTTAAATTTGCCCTAAGTCCAAAAGCATTAAATATTTATATTACATTTGTTTTCAGATATTTAAAGTTAAAAACTAACGACATTCAAGATCTTTTAACTTTAAAAATTTGCTGTAAATAAAAGGAAATTTAGTGAGATAAACAGTTCCTTTTACTCCTTTTACAGAATGAATAAATTTCTACTCAAATAGTTGAATTATTCATTGATTACCAAGTATTAAGGGTTGAAATTTTGGATTATTCGTAATGCATTTAAAATTCAACCTTAATAAATTTATTATAGTATATTCAAAAACCCTATTATTGTGGGAAATTATAAATTATGGAAAAATCAGTAAGTGAAGCAATAGAATATAGAAGATCCGTTAGAAGATATGATGCCAAAAAAGCTCTTAATAAGAAAGATGTTGAAGCCTGTATACGTCATGCAACCCTAGCTCCTACAAGTAGTAATTTACAGTTATGGGAATTTTATCACATTACAAACCCTGAGACGCTTAAAGAATTATCTACGGCCTGTTTTGGTCAAGCTGCTGCTGCTACTGCCCTCCAATTAGTAATTCCAATAGTTCGCAAAGATCTTTGGAAAAAAAGAGTTAATGCAAATCTAAAATTTTTGAATGCTCAGTTTGAAGCACAAGAAGTGCGAAACACAAAGCAAGAAAAAATGGCCTTAAATTATTACAGAAAAGTAATTCCAACACTTTACAAAGACTTTTTTGGAATCCTTGGATTAATAAAAAAAGTAGCTGCTTCAATTACAGGGGCTTTCCGTCCTATGTATCGAGAAGTTAGCGCGACTGACTTAAGAGTAGTTGCTCACAAGAGCACTGCTTTAGCGGCTCAAAACTTCATGATCAGCATGGCAGCAAAGGGAATCGATACTTGTCCAATGGAAGGGTTCGATTCTAAAAGAGTAAGACAAATACTTGGTCTTCCTAAAAGCGCTCAAATCAGTATGATAATTGGTTGTGGATACCGAGACAAGGGCGGCATCTACGGTCCTCGATTTAGAGTTCCTTTTGATGAAGTTTATCATAAAAATTAAAAGAAACAGAATCTCCTTCTTTCTTTTGAAACATAACATTCATTGCCTGGTCGGTTAACTGGAGTATCCTCGGATACCCTCCAGTTACTTGACCATCAAAGCCTGCAATCAACAAAACTCCGGAAGGTGTAATTTGAACTGTCCCAGGGCGAATAGCTCCGCTTAACATGGAAACAGGTTCTGTTTCAAAAGCCGACCCTATGCGATAACCCATTCTACTTTGCTTTTCAACTTTGAAAATATTTTTGAATAAAAGCTTCTTTTGCTTATCAGACAAAAGATCGTACTCGGGTCCCTTTTCAGCATATATATTTTGATCCGTTAAATAGGAATAGTCCCAGCGTAATTTAGAATTAGAATGCTCTTTAACCCTATCGTTTTTGATCCAAAAAAGATGTATTCCCGACTTTAAATAAGCGCTTTTTGTTATTGGTGAATAAAAAGAAGTACTCCCTAAAACAGCTGGTAAAATTAAAGATTTATTAATTTTAATATACGTTCGTAGCCCGCTCAAAACTCTTCCAAGTTTTAACTCATCTCCTGCAAGCACATGAATTGGGGTATTGTTTTTTAAGGGTTTTTCATTCAACCAAGCCTCCATTATAGCGCCCGTTAAAACAAGAGAGCACCGATCGTGGAACAGTAACTTTGGTCCAATAAGTGTGCATTCTATAATACTGGAATATAATTGTTCACCAAACAATGCATGCGCTAATTCAAATGCTTTTTGATCCATAGCTCCCGATACCGGAACCCCCAAATGCCTATGACCTTTTCGACCTTGATCTTGAATGGAAGTATAAAATCCAGCGTCTAAAATCTCAATCATCTGTAAGGTTTTTTAAATATTGATGTTCCGAGTTTGTTCTTATAGTCTCCATAACATCTTTGTATTCTGGTTTAGATATTTTATAAAACCGAACCTGATCTCCAGGGTTTATTAAGGATAGATCTGTACTAGAAAAATCGATTATGGAAACTGGACAATTTCCAATTACGTGCCAACCGCCCGGGCTGTTTTGAGGATATATACCTACTTGATCACCTCCAATTGCAACACTCCCCTTAAGTGTCGAATTATTTGGTATGCTTTTTCGGGCTATTGCCATGTCTATTGGTAATCCACTGAGATAAGGGAAACCGGGAAGGAAACCGTAAAAAACAAATCTAAATTTTAAATCAAAAAACTTGGTTAAATATAAATCGAGCTGCTGCTGATTGCCCTTGAAAAAAAGGGAAATGTCTTTTGTGAATTCGTCGTCAACACAAACAGGCAGCTTCCATTTTTTTGTGTTAACCAAAAGTTGAGATGGTGTTTTATCAATAATTTCCAAAAGGATTAAACTTACACTTTCTGAATCATAAGCATACTTGAAAAACAAATTAATGCTGTTGAAGGTTGTAGTAATATCCTCAATATAATCAACGTACTTATCTTTTATAGCATCTGTTAATTTAACTATGAATAAAACGGATTTTTTATCGTTTTGATGTGGGAAATTTATAATAAAGGTTTTACCTAAAGTGGTAAAAATGAAATCCTTCTTAGCGAACATCTATATCTTCTTTTTTTAAAAGTCCATCTATGTGTATAATTAATTTGGAAGCCTGGGGATGATCTCCATGCAAGCATAAAGTCTGAACAGATATCGGAATAGATTCACCATTAGCAATCGAAACAGATCCTTTCTTTATAAGCCCTAAAACCTGAAGCCCTACCTGCTCAAAATCGGTCAAAATCGCACCATGTAACAAGCGGGAGCGTAAAGTTCCGTCTCCATTATAAGCACGGTCCATAAAACCTTCACGTTTTGTTTTAATTCCAACAATCAATGCCTCTTTTTCTAAAAGGCTTCCGGGAGCACAATAAATTTGAACCTGAGGGAGCTGTTTTTTTACTACCTCAAGAAATATATTGACCCGCTCTGCATTAACAAAAAGATCGTTGTACAAAGCTCCGTGAGGCTTGATGTGATTTATGTTAGTTTCTGACTTTTTGCAACACATTTTAAATAATGAAATTTGACGTTCTAAACTATCCTTTAAATCTTTTTTTGAAAGGTTCATCGAAGTTCTTCCAAAATTATCTGGATCTGGATAAGATGGGTGTGGGCCGACTTTAATATCATATGCTTTTGCAAGTTGTAAAGTTCTAAGAATTGTTTCTTCTGAACCTACATGTCCTCCGCATGCTATTGAACAGGAAGAAATAAAGGGCATCAACAACTCCTCATTCCCCATACCTTCACCCATGTCACAATTTATATCGATTTTGAACATTTTAAAAAATTAAACCCAAACTTTTAAACCCAAGGAACAAAAAGAAAAATTCGATTGAAAATAGTAAAATATTCAATCCAATATTTGCAGTCTGCCCCCGCATTAATTTCGAATTATTTATGAGAACAATAATAAACAAGCCTACAACAGGCAATAAAATACCATTAGTAATCTGAGCAAAACGGATGATCTCAATAGGCTTAATCTGCATAGATGAAAAAAAAACACCACAAAGAAGAACCAAAAACGCTGCAGATTTATAACCCCATGAATTGGAATGCCATCCAAAGCACTCACAAACAACAAATGCGGCTGCCATGGGTGCTGTTATTGCAGAAGTAATACCTGCAGCAAACAATCCTAAGGACATCAATATTGTTGCAAACTGACCATACAGAGGTGTTAGTGCTAATCCTAAATCAGCTATGGACTCAATTGTTTGACCTTCGAGAGCTGCAGCACAAATAATGATTGATAAAGAAATAATTCCTCCAAGGGTAACTGCAAATACTGTATCCAGGCGCAAAGCTCGTAGGGAAAAGGTTTCGTTTTTAACCAAAGCAGCATGAAGAAATAAATTATAAGGAACCACAGTTGTACCCAACAACCCAACTATGGTCAAGGTGTCTTTGGTGTTAAATTCAGGGACGAACATTCCCTTTAAAACTGCAATCAGATCTGGTTTTGTTAGTATTGCCGTTAATAAAAACGATATACTCATAAGCAACACAATCCCAACCAAAATATTTTTTAAAAGTTTATGGGATCCTATCCCAATCAGAATTGCAATCAGAACTCCAACTATAAGCGGTAAAAAATAAAAATTTGTTCCAAAATTATAATCAACTCCTTGCGTTAGGTTTTCAATACCAAGTAAAGCGCCTGTCAAGTTTCCGGCTTCGTATGCAGCGTTTCCAATAAATATTGCGCCGATGAGCAGAGCTCCTAAAAGAAATTTTAACAGTGAATTTGAAGTCTGATGCAAAACGCTTTCCGCTAAGCCTTTACGAGTAGTAAAACTTATTCGAGCAGTAGAATTTTGAATAATTATTGTTATTAAAATGGAAAGTACCATTGCCCATAAAAGAGAAAAGCCATTTTGAACTCCTGCCAAAACACAGAGGGTTATGGTTCCTGGGCCAATAAATGCAGCCGTAATTATTATCGCTGGGCTAGCCTTAAATTTAGAAAACATAATTTTTATGGTAAGTTAATCATTAAAACAACAAAATCAACTTTTATATATTATAGCATTGCAATGCATTCCCGCTCAAACAGAAGCAAAAGCGTAAGTCTATTTTCTTTTAACTCAAAACCTTCCATTGCGTTCTTGTTTACGAAATCAAATAATGTAGGAATTGTCGCTACAGAGGTTTTTCCTAAGAAACTTATACTTGATGGTATTTTGTTTATTAAAAACATATCAAGTCATTACCCTTGAAATACCCTACATTAGATAGAATTTTAAAACTATTATTTAAATGAAGTATTTCCGCATAACAATCGCTGTATTTTTTGTCTTTGGGTGTTCTTCAAATTCGAGTATAATGGAACAAGAGCAATTAGATTGGAGCTTTCCACATTTTGAAAAACAAGATGATGTTAATCCAATTCTAAATCCGGACAAGGAGTTGGTTTTTACAGACCCCATTAGTCAAAATCAAGTATTATGGGAAGAGCGCAACGTACTAAACCCTGCTGCAATTGTTAAAAACGATACCGTATTTATGCTTTACAGAGCACAAGACAAATGGGGTACTTCAAGAATTGGGTTAGCTTACAGTAACGATGGGATTTCGTTTACAAAAAACGAAGCACCTGTTTTTTATCCCGACCAAGACAACCATAAAAAAGAAGAATGGAACTTCCGAAAAGTAGACGGAGAGCCCTATTCACTTGATTGTGTATCCTGCTATTTTGATGGGGTTGAAGATCCAAGAGTTGTAATTGACGACCAAAGAACCTACTTCATGACCTATACTGCCTATGATGGGAAAACTGCTCGTTTGAGTATTGCATCTTCTAAAGATTTAGTGAGTTGGAATAAGCATGGACGGGTACTTTCTCAAGAAAAATATAAAGATTATTGGTCTAAGGCGGGAGCTATTATTACAGAACAGATCGGAAATCAACAAGTAGCAAAAAAAATCGACGGTAAGTATTGGATGTATTTTGGAGACACCAATTTATATATGGCATCTTCTACCAATCTTATCGATTGGGAGCCAGCGGAGAACATCGAAAACGGTGCTTTAATTTCAGTTCTTCACCCAAGAAAAGGTTTTTTTGATAGCCGATTAGTAGAGTCTGGGCCTTATGCTCAGTATACCAAAAATGGTATTTCGTTAATCTACAATGCCAGTAATGCTGCCAATTATAGCGATCCAAACCTACCTAAATTCACTTATGCTGCAGGACAAGCATTGTTTGATAAAGACAAACCCCATAAGTTAAAAGACCGAACAGATTCTTATTTCATCTATCCCGACAAGGCTTATGAAAAGATCGGAGAAGTAAACGAGGTTTGTTTCGTTGAAGGACTTGTGTTTTTTAAAGAAAAATGGTTTCTGTATTATGGCACAGCAGACTCCAAAATTGCAGTTGCTGTATACGATCCTCAGGCAAAAAATTAATTAGTCCTTTTTAATACCCAATTTTAACCATTCGTAATAGGTTTTTGCATCTGTGTACTGAATTGGAGTATTTAAAAGCGTCCCATCTGCTTCCATAAGCACATAATAGGGTTGCGAAGCTGTGTTGAAATTTAAACTCTGAAATGCCGCCCATTGCTCTCCTACTGTGTTTATTTGCTGCACACGCCCATTTGGAAACTTAAAATTAAAAACCTCTGATTCCTCAAGCGGTTTTCGATCGTCAATGTATAGCGATATCAAAACAATATCCTTATTTAAAATCTGAAAAACTTCATCTCGAGACCAAATATTCTCTTCCATTTTTCGGCAGTTAACACATGCCCAGCCTGTGAAATCTATCAAGATGGGTTTTCCTGTTTCTTTTGCAACTTCTAATCCGGTTTCAAAATCCTTATAACAATCCAATCCGAGCGGACAGTCATTATCCGTTGAGTTAATGCTGTAAAACTCAGGTGGTGGAAAACCGCTCAATAGTTTTAGGGTATTTGTTTTTGAAAACAAACCAAAAGAAAGATATGCGGTTAGTAGTAAACTCAAAACCCCTACCCCAATTCTAGTTTTGGAAAGCTTCCTTTTTTGATCGTGTGGAAAACGAATTAATCCAAACAAATAAAGCGTTAGCGCCACCGAAAGTAAAACCCATATTCCTATAAAAATTTCTCTCTTAAGAATCCCCCAATGAGAAACCAAATCGGCATTCGACAAAAACTTAAGCGCAAGAGCCAACTCTAAAAATCCTAAAACTACCTTCACTGTTGTCATCCAACCTCCAGATTTAGGAATGGCATTAAGTGCATTTGGAAATAAAGCAAAGAGTGCAAAGGGTAAGGCAAGTGCAAATCCAAATCCTGTCATTCCAAATGTAAGTTGCATTGCGCCTCCATCGGAAGTTAAACTTCCTGCTAACAAAGAACCTAAAATTGGACCTGTACAGGAAAATGAAACTATAGCTAAAGTAAGTGCCATGAAAAAGATTCCAATACCTCCATTTAATGAAGAACTTGAATCTGTGGAATTACCCCAACTACTGGGCAAGGTCAATTCATAATACCCAAAAAAGGAAAATGCAAAAAATATAAATATTCCAAAAAAGAAAACATTCAATGGAACATTAGTAGCAATCGAATTCAATATCTCGGGGTTTATACTGTCCAGAAAATGAAAAGGTAAACTCAATAGAATATAAATGAAAACAATAAAGAAGCCGTATAAAAATGCATTAAAAGCACCTTTCCTCATACTTGTTGCTTGCTTTAGGAAAAAGGAAACCGTAAGCGGTATCATTGGAAATACGCAAGGGGTTAATAAGGCAATTAAACCTGCTAGGAAACCAAGCAAAAATAATCCTGAATATGGAGATAAATCTGAATCATCAATCAATGTGTTTTCTAAATACTTTTTATTTTTTAAATCTAACGTTAATGCAGCAGATTGAACTAAATCTTTCTCTGTTACCCGAAGGCTAGATGTTATCTTTTTATCATTTAAAGACAACGTAAAAGGTTCTGTCCTAAAAATACACAAACGGTCATCGCATGCCTGGTAATTGATTTCTCCACTAATTTGTTCAAGTGAGATATCTAGAAGCACGAATCGTTGTGTAAAGCTTGCTTTTTCCTTAAAATAGGGCAAATCAATTTCAAAAATTTGATCATATTCTACACTTGGCTCGCTAGTAGTCATAGAATTTTCTATACTAAAAGCCAGAGAATCTTTAAAGAAAACAAACTCAGTTGGTAAGGGGCCGTCTTTAAACTCTTTTAAAGTATAGAGGTGCCATTTATCCTTTATTACTGCATCAAACTGAATTTCCACAAGTGATTCAGAAACACGATTCAAAGTGGCTGTCCAAACTACAGGCTCACCATCTTCTTGGGCAAAGCCCATAAAACTTATAAGTGCAAATAAAAAAAAGTAATATTTTTTCAATGGATTTTTAGTATTAATAGATTATTAGTTTCCGAATTTCCAATAAATCGAGCATCAACTCTTTGGCCAATTACCCAAACAATTTCTTGTTCAGAACAGAGTAACCATTGATTTTCTTTATCTAGTAAGGAAAATTTTTGATCTTTAAAAAACTTACTCATTTTTTTCTTCCCTTGCATTCCAGCAGGATAAAAATAATCCCCTTTGCGGTATTTACGAAGAATTAAAGGATATTTTAACAAAGTAGTGTTTAATACAGCAGTATCTGGATCAGGTGATCTGTTTTTTTCAAGCGTCAATTTAACAGGAGTAAGCAGGTCAGCATTTGGAGTCCAAAAAATTTCATCTGAATCTGCCGAATTCGTTATGGGACCCAAAAATAAAACTTCTCGGTCTCGAATTAAACGATGCGATTGGGAAATTAATTGTTTCCCACTCTGCGCTTCCAGCAAGGAAAATAAATCGGGTAGGTTACCAAAACCATAGGGGAAAAACAATGCGTGAAGGTAATAAGCTGGTGGTTTCAACTCCTTTAATGCTTCAATAGCAATGGAGGTTCCTTGTTTCTTAGCAATAAAATTTTTTTGTTTAAAAGCATCCAAAACGCCCTTCAGAGCCTCCTGAGCTAGACTTATGTTTTCAAAAGTATGTGCAACTTGTTGTAAAAGGTTTTCATTAGAAGCTTTCCATTGAGGAACTACATGGTGTCGAATATGATTGCGCAAATAATCGTCTTTTGCATTGGAAGCATCCTCGCTCCAGTTAAGCCCTTTATCATTTGCATAACCTTCTATTTCATCTTTAGAAAAAGGCAATAAAGGCCTGAGAATTGTATCGGTCGAAATTCCACGTAACCCTTTCAAACCAGTTCCCCTTCCTACATTAATCAGAAAAGTTTCTAATTGGTCGTCTAAATGATGTCCTGTAAGGATATGTGAAAATTCATATTCAGATTTTAATTCGTTGAACCAAGCATATCGTAGATCACGAGCTGCCATTTGAATCGAAATCTTGTTGTGATCTGCAAATTGTTTTGTTTCAAACTTTTTAGTGTAGAATGGAATTTTGTGTTGCTCACAAAGAGAAGCACAAAAAACAGCATCTTTTTCGCTTGCATCAGCACGCAAATCAAAATTACAATGTGCAACAGAAAAGGAGATGTTGTTTTGATGTAATAAGTCGAGTAAAACCCTACTATCCAATCCTCCACTGAAGGCCAACAATAATTTTTGATCACAGAAATTATTGAATTCTTTATCAATATGTAATTTAAAGTGGCTATTCACACTGCAAAAATACATGAAACTAAAACAAAATGTGTGTTTTTTGAGAAATTCGAAAAAATGACACTAAGTTTGGTACTTTAGCAATAATGTGGCAACTTTGATAAATCTTATGAAAGAAAACAATACATATATGAACCCTGCTTCTGTTCCAACGAACAGCAGATGTCCTCGTGTATTCTGTCGCCGCCCCTAGGGGTGATATTCTTTACGGAATTTAGGTGCGTCCGGTTTCAGTTTCAACTTCTTATATTTTTATCTTTTTAACTTAAAATTTCAATAATGGAAATCGTTATTGCCAGCTCAAACTACATACATTATTCAAAGACAATTAGTCTCTGTATAGATGAATCTGCCAAAGATCGCGGGACAGGAATTGCCAGAAGAACTCCCGAATATATATCCAAAAAAATGCGAAACGGCAATTCTGTAATCGCTCTTGAAAACGACAAATTTGCAGGCTTTTGTTATATAGAGGTTTGGGGACATGGAAATTATGTTGCCCATTCGGGACTCATCGTTTCCCCAGAGTTTAGGGGGCAAGGTCTTGCAAAGAAAATAAAGAAAACAGTTTTTGAATTGTCTTTAGAAAAATACCCTGGTGCAAAAATATTTGGAATTACAACAGGTCAGGCTGTCATGAAAATAAATTATGAATTGGGATATAAGCCGGTTCATTTTTCTGAACTTACAGATGATCCAGAGTTCTGGAAAGGTTGTCAGACCTGTAAAAACTATGATGTTCTAACACGAACAGAACGCAGTATGTGCTTATGCACAGGAATGCTTCATGATCCAAATCAAGCTAAAAAAACTCAAACAAACACGACTAATAAAGAAACGAAATGAAAAAATTAGTACTCGCATACAGTGGAGGTCTAGACACTTCTTATTGTCTTAAAACACTTTCTAAAGAAGGGTATGAAGTTCATGCTGTTAGTGTAAATACAGGAGGATTTTCTCCAGACAAAATTATCGAACAAGAATCGAAAGCCATGCAAATGGGGGCAAGTTCTTATACTTCTATCGATGCTCTAGATTCGTTTTATAAAAAAATAGTTAAATACTTAGTTTTTGGAAACGTCCTGAAAAATAACAGTTATCCGCTTTCGGTAAGCGCAGAACGGATTGTTCAAGCAGTAGAAATTATTTCGTATGCAAAAAGAATTGATGCTCAATTCATCGCACACGGAAGTACAGGAGCTGGAAATGATCAGGTACGATTTGATTTAATATTCCAAGTTTTAGCTCCCGCAATAAAAATTATAACTCCAATAAGAGACCAACAACTATCTAGAGAAGCTGAAATAGAATATCTAAAATCTGAAGGAATTGAAATGTCTTGGGAAAAAGCACAATATTCTATTAACCAAGGGCTTTGGGGAACTAGTGTTGGTGGTAGTGAAACCCTAACATCGGACAAAGCGCTTCCGAGCACTGCATACCCAAGTCAGTTAACCGAATCAGAACCTAAGCAAATTACTCTTGATTTTGAACACGGAGAAATATCTGGAATCAATGGAGTAAAAGGCAATCCAGTAGCGCTGATTCAGCAGGTGCAAGAAGTTGCCAAAGGATATGCCATTGGTCGCGACATTCATGTTGGAGACACCATTATTGGAATTAAAGGCCGAGTTGGTTTTGAAGCTGCGGCACCCTTAATTATAATCAAAGCACACCACTTATTAGAGAAACATACCCTCTCAAAATGGCAACAATTTCAGAAAGAACAATTGGGAAGTTTCTACGGCATGCTTTTACACGAAGGAAATTATCTGGATGCGGTTATGCGCGATATTGAATCGTTCCTAGAAAGCAGCCAGAAAACTGTAAATGGTTCAGTAATAATTACCCTCCACCCATACCGATTTGAATTAGAAGGCATACAATCGCCTAATGATTTAATGAATGCCTCTTTTGGAAGTTATGGAGAAATGAATAAGGGTTGGACCGCAGAAGATGCAAAAGGTTTTATTAAAATAATAGCAAATGCACATAGCATTTACGGGAGTGTAAATAATAAAGATTCGAAATGAAAACAGCAGGAATTATAGGAGGTTCAGGATATACAGGCGGAGAACTACTCAGATTAGTTCTTAACCATCCGGGTTTAGATTTGAACTTTGTGTACAGCACAACAAGACCTGGATTTGCAATAAGTGATACACATCCCGATTTATTGGGATCAACCGAAATGAACTTTACGGATCAAGTCAACACAAAAGTCGATGTCGTTTTTCTTTGCTTAGGTCACGGAAATTCTTCAAAGTTTTTGGAACAAAATATTTTTTCTGCCAATACGCTAATCATCGATTTGAGTAATGATTTTAGGTTATCTGCCAACAGTGGATTTATGGGACGTAAATTTGTTTATGGATTACCAGAACTAAACAAAGAAGCAATTGAACAATCAACTGCTGTTGCAAACCCAGGCTGTTTTGCTACTGCAATTCAATTGGCTTTACTTCCATTAGCAGAAGCTAAAAAGTTAAACAACAGCATCCACGTCAATGCAACTACAGGAAGTACAGGAGCTGGAGTTGGTCTTTCGGCGACAGCGCATTTCAGTTGGAGAAACAATAATATGTCGTGGTACAAACCTTTTACACATCAGCATTTAGGAGAGATAAATGAAACTCTTGACTCCCTTCAAGAAGGGCAAACTAATATGCATTTTCTTCCACAGCGAGGTGATTTTACCCGCGGTATTTTTGCAACCGCATATACAGCATTCGATGGAAGCTTAGAAGAAGCAGTTGATATGTATTCTAACTATTATAAAAACGATCCTTTTACCCATATTTCTAAACAAGAAATTGCTTTGAAACAAGTAATAAATTCAAACAACTGTTTCCTTCACCTATTCCTTCATGAAGGAACTTTATTAATTACTTCTGTAATCGATAATTTAATTAAAGGTGCTTCTGGTCAAGCCATTCAAAATATGAATTTGATTTTTGGATGGGAAGAACGACTTGGATTAGACATCAAATCATCTATATTTTAACCCCAAATAAACAATATGAAAATAGCAATAATAGGAACTGGAAACCTGGGCTTAAGTATCGCAAAAGGATTGATAATTAACAATACCATTACAACCCTATACCTTACCAAAAGAGACCTCAACGGACTTTCGGAATATAAAGACCACAAAAACGTATTCTTAACCTCAGATAATGCGGAAGCAATCCGCAACTCAGACATTATCATTTTTGCAGTTCAACCGGGTCAATTTGAAAATATTTTGACTTCGATTAAAAACGAATTAACCGACAAGCATGTTCTAATATCTACCATTACAGGATTTAAGATTGAACGCATTGAAGCCCTTATTGGATATAAATTTCCAATCATCAGAAGCATGCCCAATACCGCAATTTCTGTTGGTAAATCAATGACATGTATCTGCTCTAATGTGGTGGGTAAAAAGAGAATCGATATCGCATCTGCTATATTTAATGGCTTGGGAACTTCAATAACCATTGGAGAAGAACACATGCAAGCAGCGACAGTAATTTGCGCCAGTGGAATTGCTTTCTGGATGCGTCTAATTAGAGCCATGACTCAAGGTGGAGTTCAACTTGGGTTTGAAGCAAAAGAAGCCATGGATATGTCGGTATATACAGCATTGGGTGCAGCCTCACTTTTAATAGAAAACAAATCACATCCAGAGGCAGAAATAGACAAAGTAACAACCCCGCGCGGATGTACTATTACAGGTTTGAACGAAATGGAACATCAAGGTCTTAGCTCTTCTTTAATTCAAGGTCTAGCGGCATCATTTCATAAAATTAATGAAATTTCAACGCAATAAACTATGAAACTATTTGATGTTTATCCACTTTACGATGTAACGCCTGTAAAGGCAAAAGACGTTTTTGTTTATGATGAAAATGGAACTGAATATCTAGACCTTTATGGAGGACATGCTGTTATTTCTATTGGACACGGACATCCACATTACATTAAAAAACTAAAAGATCAATTGGATAATATAGGGTTCTATTCAAATGCAATTCAGAATCCATTGCAACAAGAATTAGCAGATGCTATTGGACACCAATCGTGCTGTCATGACTACCAATTATTCTTGTGTAGTTCGGGTGCAGAAGCAATTGAAAATGCACTAAAATTAGCCTCTTTTCATACCCAAAAAAAAAGAATCATAGCGTTTAGAAATGCGTTTCATGGCAGAACCAGTGCAGCAGTTGCAGCAACTGATAACCCCAATATAAATGCGCCTTTAAACAAGCAACAAAAAGTTACTTTTTTAGAATTCAACGATTCAGAAGGTCTAGAAAATGAATTGCAAAAAGGAGATGTTTGTGCAGTAATTTTTGAAGCCATTCAAGGTGTAGGCGGACTGGATCAACCCTCGGAAGCGTTTGTTTATGATATGGATCGCTTATGTAAAAAATATAACTCTTGCTTAATTGCCGACGAAGTTCAATCCGGTTTTGGAAGAACAGGCACTTTCTTTGCTTATCAAAAGTATGCAATACAACCACATATTGTAACCATGGCAAAAGGAATGGGAAATGGATTTCCGATTGGCGGAATCTTGGTTCATCCAAGTATAGAAGCTAAATATGGCATGCTAGGAACTACCTTTGGCGGAAATCATTTGGCTTGTGCAGCTTCGGTTGCCGTGTTATATGTTTTAGAAAAAGAAAGACTTCAAGAAAAATCAAAAGAACTTGAAGCCTATTTCATGAATCAGGCTAAAGATATTTTGGAAGTAAAGCAGATAAAAGGACGTGGTTTGATGTTAGGACTTGAATTTAATTTTGAAGTTGGAGCCTTGCGTAAAACTCTGATTTATGATAAAAAGATATTCACCGGAGGCAGTAGCAATAAAAATCTGTTGAGAATTTTACCTCCTTTAACAGTTCAGAAAAAACACATCGATTACTTCTTTAAAAGCCTAAAAGAAGCCCTTACAGAATATAAAAATTAACATATGAAAAATTTCATAACCCTAAACGATCTTCCCAGCTTTGACGCAGCTTTAGTCTTGGCTAAATCCCTGAAAAAAGATCCCTATGCTTTTGAAGAGCACGCAAAGAGAAAAACATTGGGACTGATTTTTTTCAATCCCAGTTTAAGAACTCGTTTGAGTACTCAGAAAGCAGCACAAAATTTAGGGTTCAATACCTTGGTTATGAATTTTTCAAATGAGGCTTGGGCACTAGAATTCGAAGACGGTACCGAAATGCGTGGTATACGATCGGAACACATTCGTGAAGCAGCAGCAGTTGTTTCTCAGTATTGTGATGTAGTTGCTATCCGAGCTTTTGCATCCCTTACAAACAAAGAACAAGACGAAGCCGAAATTGTATTGAATAGCTTTGCTAAATACGCTAGTATTCCGGTAATCAATATGGAAAGTGCAACTGGGCATCCACTCCAAGCCTTGGCAGATGCTGTTACCCTTTCGGAACACCCTACGCCTCACAAACCAAAAATTGTATTGACTTGGGCACCGCACCCCAAGGCACTTCCGCATGCTGTTGGAAATTCGTTTGTAAAAATGATGGAGCACCAAGATTCAGACTTTGTTATTGCAAACCCCGAGGGTTACGATTTGGATCCTAGAATTACAAAAAACATTCCCATTTCACATAACCAAGAAAAGGCTCTGAAAAATGCTGATTTTGTATATTCTAAAAATTGGTGTTCCTACACGAATTATGGTTCTATATTAAGAACGGATGATAAATGGATGTTGACTTCAGAAAAGATGAACTTGACTAAAAATGCAAAATTCATGCATTGTCTTCCAGTTCGAAGAAATATTGTAGTTTCAGATGGAGTTTTGGATAACCCAAATTCACTGGTTATTGAACAAGCAAACAACAGAACATTCGCAGCACAGGCTGTTCTAAAAATAATCTTGGATCATGTCTAAAATAAGTATCGTGAAAATTGGCGGAAATGTAATTGAAAACTCAAAGGTATTGCAGTCTTTCCTTTCAGGATTCGCAAAACTAGAGGGACCCAAAGTCTTAGTTCATGGAGGGGGTAAAAAAGCATCTCAATGGGCAGATCGCTTGGGTATTCCAGCTCAAATGATCGAAGGACGCAGAATTACAGACTCCGAAACTCTAGAGCTTATAACCGGGATATATGGAGGTCAAGTAAACAAAAATATAGTAGCTTTATTACAAGCTCTTAATTGTAACGCCATTGGAATATCGGGAGCAGATGGAAACGCAATTAAAGCAGTAAAACGTGCTACTAAACCGATTAATTATGGGTTTGTTGGCGATGTAACTGAAGTCAATTCTAGCTTTTTTAAACATCTTTTAGAACAAGGTTTAAGCCCTGTTTGTTGCGCTTTAACTCACGACGGATCAGGACAAATACTAAATACCAATGCCGATACCATTGCTTCTCAAATTGCAATTGCACTAAGCGCTTCTTTCGAAGTTAACTTATATTACTGTTTCGAAAAACCGGGTGTCTTACGCGCTGTAGAAGATGAAAACTCGCTGATAGAAAACATAGATACAGCTGTCTACAAAGAACTGATTGAAACTAAAATAATCCACGAAGGGATGCTACCAAAAATGAAAAATGCTTTTGATGCACTACAACAAGGAGTTTCGAAAGTAGCCATCGGAAAGCCTGAAATGATTGGGAGTAACACAAAACACACATCAATAACCTTATAACATGAACGAAATACTAACCCAAGAAGCCTTAGCACTATTAAAAGATTTAATTTCAATTCAATCATTTTCTAGCGAAGAACAAGGAACAGCAAAGCGAATCGAAAGCTGGTTTACCGATCACGAAATTCCGTTTATGCGCGAAAACAATAATGTATATGCATTTAATAGTTCTTTTGAAAAAGGCAAACCAACGCTGCTTTTAAACTCACACCACGATACCGTAAAACCAAACAGCGCCTATACCAAAGAACCTTATTTTCCGCATATCGAGGATGGAAAACTCTTTGGACTGGGAAGTAACGACGCAGGAGGGGCATTGGTGTCTCTTTTAGCTCTTTTTACTCACTATTACGAACATCCAAACCCTAAGTATAACCTTATAATTGCAGCGACCGCAGAAGAAGAAAGCTCAGGCCCATTAGGACTTAATTCCCTTTTAAAAACCCTACCGGATATTGATTTAGCTATTGTAGGGGAACCTACGCTGATGCAATTGGCAGTGGCAGAAAAAGGATTGGTTGTTTTTGATGGCGTAGTTTCTGGAACTGCAAGCCATGCAGCACATCCAAACGATGATAACCCAATCATGAAACTACCTCAAGTTTTAGAATGGTTCAACAACTTTAAGTTCGAAAAAAAATCGGAAGCACTGGGCCCTGTAAAAATGACAGTAACCCAAGTTAGTGCAGGAAAGCAACACAACGTAGTGCCAGCAGAAGCTCACTTGGTTATCGATGTTCGTGTTAATGATTGCTATTCCAATATGGATGTAGTTGCCCTACTTCAAAAAGAAGCGCCTTGTACGCTAACCCCTCGTTCGACCAACTTAAACTCTTCTTCTATTCCAATCGATCACGAATTGGTTCAAGCAGGAATGGGCTTGGGCAGAACTCCCTATGGTTCTCCTACCCTTTCGGATCAAGCAAAATTATCCTGTCCTTCGCTAAAACTTGGTCCCGGAGATTCGACCCGTTCGCACACGGCAAACGAATACATTCATGTTTCCGAAATCGAAGAAGGCATCAAAATTTACATCAACCTCTTAAACGAAATCTTATGAAACTTTGGCAAAAAGGAAAAGCAGCGCATTATAAAGTAGATCAATTTACCGTAGGTAGCGATCGCGAGTACGATTTATTATTAGCAGCGTACGACTGCGAAGCTTCTAGTGCACACGCACAAATGCTCGCTAAAATTCAAATCCTAACCCAAGAAGAAGCTGATTTGCTTACCCTTGCGTTGAATCAGCTGAAAGAAAAAGCACAAAACGGAAGTTTTACAATCGAAGATGAATTCGAAGATATGCACTCCAAAATCGAACAGGTACTAACAGAACAACTGGGCGATTTAGGAAAAAAAATACACACCGCTCGTTCCCGAAACGATCAAGTTTTGGTCGCCATGCACTTGTACATAAAAGACGAATTGTCTCAAATCAAAAAAACGGTATTTCAACTCTTTGACTTGCTGATGAATTTAGCCGATCAATACAAAAAAGAATTGATTCCTGGATATACGCATTTACAAGTAGCCATGCCCTCTTCGTTTGGGATGTGGTTTTCTGCCTACGCAGAAAGTTTAATCGACGATGTGCATTTTATAAATACTGCCCACACCCTAGCAGATCAAAACCCATTGGGAAGCGCAGCTGGTTATGGAAGTTCGTTTCCGATTGATCGAGAATTAACCACCGAGTTGCTCAACTTCAGTACCTTAAAGTACAATTCAGTAGCTGCACAGATGAGCCGCGGGAAAGTAGAAAAAACAACCGCTATTGCTCTCAGCATGGTCGGCAGTACCTTGTCTAAATTTGCTATGGATGTTTGTTTATATATGGGACAGGATTTTAATTTTGTTTCCTTCCCCGACGATCTGACCACCGGATCGAGCATTATGCCGCACAAGAAAAACCCAGATATTTTTGAATTGATCCGAGGAAAATGCAACGCATTGCAATCCTTACCTACCCAACTAACACTACTAACCACCAATCTTCCTTCGGGTTACCACAGAGAATTGCAACTTGCAAAGGCGCCTATAATCGATGGAATACAAGAACTAAAAGCTTGTTTGGATATGTTGCTGTTTAGCCTACCTAAAATAGAAGTTACCAAAAACACAACCGACCAATCCAAATACGATTACCTCTTTAGTGTCGATACGCTAAACGCTAAGGTACAAGACGGAATGCCGTTTCGTGACGCCTACCGCGAATTGGGAACCGCTATTGAAGAAGGGAATTACACAGCAACCCGTGCGGTTGAACATACCCATCTAGGGAGTATTGGCAACCTCGGTTTACAAAAAATTAAAGATAAAATGAACAAGCTCCGATAGGGCTTGTTCTATGTTTCCTGATGTATTTATAGTTGTTTAATTATGTTTTAAATAATAATATATATATATTTTAATATATATATATATATTTGGATTAAAGAGCTTTCTGATTATTCTATAAATTACGCTTTGGTTAATGAATCAGCCAGCAGTTGACTCTGATCAATAAAATGATCTGATTCCATTCGTGCAACATTGACAAGTATTGTACTAATAACAATTATTACATTTTCATAAAAAAAGGAATTTTAGAAACTATTAAAAATGGAAACTAGTAGCTTAGGTCTTTTTCAAAACATTATAAATAATAAATTAATACGACTTGAAATATGTAAAGTATCATATTAACTAAACCATTAGGAAGTCCCAATTCAATTTATTTCTTTTGTGCTGAATAAAATCACAAAAAAACTACTGATGAAGTTAGAAGTAATACACGAAAACGAAGAGTATTTAGTAGTAAACAAGACAGGTGGTTTAATCAGTGAAAAAAGCTCGTTCGAAGACTGGACAGTCGAAGACCAAGTAAATAAGTACCTCACAAAGAAAAAGCGGAAACCCTTTATTGGAATAATCCATAGGTTGGATCGAGTGACCAGCGGTGTTTTAATTTTCGCTAAGAAAAAAAGTGTTTTGGTATCCTTCAACGAACTGTTCAGTAGACGTAAGGTTAAAAAAACCTACTGGGCGGTTGTTAAAAACAAACCAACCAAAGAGAAAGAGAAATTAGTCCATTTTCTGTTTAAAAACAACCTAAAGAAAAAAGCAAATATTTTTAAATTATCAAAGAAAGGGGCTCAAGAAGCCATTCTTACTTATGAAGTAATGGGCAAAAATAACTTTGGATATCTCCTAAAAATAAAACCTAAAACAGGACGTTTTCACCAAATCAGAGCTCAATTAGCCCACATAGGCTTACCCATTATTGGAGATGAAAAGTATGGTTCTGACCAAAAATACCTTCCCTTATCGATTTGTCTTCATGCTCAAAAGATAAGTTATCAAGTTTTAGGAACTAAAGAGTATAGATCCTACCAAACTGATGCTCCCAATAATGAATTTTGGAAATTCTAACCCGCTCATAACATCTAAATCATTTGAATCGCTTCTCATTAGGAAGTACGAGTTCATTTTATTTTATTTGCTCTAGCCTTACATACTATGAAAGAAAGTCAACGTCTTTATTTTCTGGATGCATTACGAGCATTTGCTATTTTGATGATGCTTCAAGGGCATTTTATTAGTGGTATTCTTGACCCTGTTCTTAAAGATCCACAGAACAACTTCTACTCTTTTTGGCTCTATTGTCGTGGCTTTACTGCTCCCATATTTTTCACTATTACCGGCTGGATAGTTTACTTTTTATTACTCAAAAACACAACACAAGGATTACGAAACCCAAGAATCAAAAAAGGTTTGAAACGTGGGATTGAATTAATTTTATGGGGGTATCTTCTTCGACTGAATCTTCCTTTGTTGCTGCTCAGGCAAATAAACAATTCTTTTCTAAAACCCGATGTATTACAAATAATCGGCTTAGGACTAATTTTTACTGTAAGTATGTATGCCTTATTTTATTTTTTAAAAAAGGGAATTGCAGTGCTGTTTTTAGGAATTAGCTTACTTATATTTCTAATGCAACCGCTGTACTTCGACGTTACTTTTAATCAACTTCCTTCCTTTTTAGCAGCTTATTTGACCAAAGCCAATGGAGCAGTTTTTTACATTTTTCCTTGGTTAGGCTATGTAAGTTTTGGTGCATTTATTGCAGTTATTTTTGGACCTCAACCTAGGCGATTTTTAATTAAGAGCTTAGTTTTCGCAGTTCTAGGAATTCTCCTAGTTTATAAGTCCTCTGGCTTCTTGGTTTGGATTTACGATCAAACAGGTTGGATTATTTTTAATCAGGTAGCATACAACAACTTTTTGTTCATCCGATTGGGTGATGTATTTTTATTAGTTGCTGGATTTATGATTATCAACAACTTCTTCTCAAAAGGCTTTTGGATATGGATCGGCCAAAAAACACTGAGTATTTATATTGTGCATTATTTTATTCTTTACGGTAGTATTTTTGGATTGGGCATATACCAGTACTTCAAATATTCCGGATCTATATTACAGAGTGCAGTGGGAGCATTATCTTTTATGTCACTATGTTTGATAATAACCTATTTTGTTCATCAATACAGAAGTAGGATATTTTTTATACTTTGGAGTAAATTTAAAATTAAACAAACTCCACCCTATAATTAGCTGGTCATGAAAAAAAGATACATTGCGATAATTGGAATCCTATTGTTATACTTTTTAGCTAAAATGCAACTTTCGAATTCCATTGCAGAAAAATACACTATAAATGCTAACCAGGTTTCTTTAAATCTGGATAAAAAAGATTTTAATGTTCTGGTATATTCTCAAGCAAACGAATGGGTCCATGAAGATGCAATTCCAGCCGCTATAGAAATGATTAATCTACTTTCGGAGCAGAACGATTGGAATTTGACAATTTCAGACGAAGCTTCAATATATAATCCAAATCAATTGGTGCTTTTTGATGTTGTAATTTGGAATAATGTAACGGGAAACACGCTAAACACTAATCAGCGTCTTGCTTTTAAAAACTACCTCGAAAACGGAGGAGGCTTTGTAGGGTTTCATGGTTCTGGAGACAACTCTGGATCTTGGGACTGGTATTACGATGAAGTTATTCGAGCTAGGTTTTCGCATCACCCGATGGTTCCTCAGTTTCAAGTAGGAACTTTAAATAAAGAATGTCCAGAAAATTTTCCAGCGTGTAAAGAGCTTCCTATTCGATGGGATCAAGAAGAAGAATGGTATGTTTTTTATGATAGTCCCCGAAATAAAGGAGCACATATACTCTACACCCTCGATGAAACCAATACAGTTATGAGTGGTGTTTTGGAAGATGGAACCCTAGAAGACAAGACTTTTGGTATGCCAGAAGACCATCCTATTGTTTGGTATAATTGTGTTGGTAAAGGAAAAGCTTTTTACTCTGCACTTGGACATAAAGGGTATTATTATAAAAGTCCAAACTACCATCAACTTTTCACTGAAGCTATTAATTGGGCAGGAAACCCAAAAATAAAATGTAATTAATGAACGTACTAAGAACCACTGAAACTGTGTTTGAAAACATAAAAGATTATCCTTTTAAAGCTAATTATCATCAAATTGATTCTGATTTAAGAATACATTATCTGGATGAAGGGAATACAAATGATCCTGTAATTCTACTTTTACATGGCGAACCAAGTTGGTCTTATCTCTACAGAACCATGATACCTTCTCTAGTCTCTAATGGTTTCAGAGTAGTTGCACCTGATTTAATTGGTTTTGGGAAATCCGATAAACCAGCTGAACAATCTGACTACACATATGCCAAGCACATCGATTGGATACAGGCCGTACTCGATCATCTAAAATTAAATGAAATTCACATGTTCATTCAAGACTGGGGTGGTTTAATCGGGTTACGATTACTAACTGCAAACCCTGATAATTTTGCTTCTGTGGTTGCTGCAAACACAATGCTCCCCAAAGGAAGTGTTACACCGCCTAAAGCCTTTTTGGATTGGCAAAATTTTGCTGCCACAAGCCCAAAGTTTGATGTGGCTACGGTTATCCAAATGGCAACCACTACAAACCTTACAGCAGATGTTATAGCGGCATATAATGCGCCTTTTCCGGACGACAGTTATAAAGCCGGAGCACGTGTTTTTCCTGCCCTAGTTCCAACTTCTGAACAAGATCCAGAAAGTGAGAATAATAAAAAAGCATGGGGTATTTTAACACAATGGAACAAACCTTTCTTAACCTTGTTTAGTGATCAAGATCCAATTACAAAAGGTGGTGACCAAGTGTTTCAAAAGTTAATGCCTGGAGCAAAAGACCAAGAGCATCATACCATTTTTGGGGGACATTTTCTGCAAGAAGATGCAGGACCAGAAATAGCGGAACATATGGTGAGATTCTACCTTAAAAATAAATTCAAATAATTTTAACCCTTTTGATTTAGATATGCAGCGGACGGTTTTCAGTAGCAGCTAGGGCTGCCTCTTTAACTGCTTCGGCATAGGTTGGGTGTGCATGACTCATTCGAGCAATATCCTCTGCAGATGCTCTAAATTCCATTGCAGTAACTGCTTCGGAAATTAAATCTGCTACTCGTGCGCCTACCATATGAACTCCTAAAACTTCATCGGTTGCTGCATCAGCAAGGATTTTTACAAAACCATCGGTATCCATACTTGCGCGCGCGCGACCTAGAGCACGCATTGGGAATTGTCCACTTTTGTATTGAACGCCTCCCTCTTTGAGTTGTTCTTCTGTTTTACCTACAGAGGCAACCTCTGGCCATGTGTAAATTACATTGGGAATAAGGTTATAATCGATATGTGGCTTCTGGCCTGCTAAAAACTCAGCCACCATAACGCCTTCTTCTTCTGCCTTATGAGCTAGCATGGTTCCTCGAACAACATCACCAATTGCATAAACATTTGAAGCCGTTGTTTGTAAATGGTCATTTACTTCTACTTGTCCACGCTCATTTAACTGAACACCTGCGGCTGCAGTATTTAGACCTGCTGTGTAGGGTTTTCTACCTACAGATACTAAGCAGTAATCTCCTTCAAAGGAAACTTCTGCCCCTTTTTTGTCTTTAGCGGTAATTTGAACAGTATCTCCAGTTCGTTCTACTTTATTTACGCCATGGGAAAGATAAAACTTAACCCCTTGTTTTTTTAATATTTTAGTTAACTCACGAGAACATGCGCTATCCATAGCGGGTGTAATTCGGTCTGCATATTCGATTACAGAAACATTTGCTCCTAATCTTCTATATACTTGCCCTAATTCTAATCCGATAACTCCACCACCTATAACCACAAGGTGTTTTGGGATTTCTTTTAACTCCAAAGCCTCTGTAGAAGTGATTACACGCTCTTTATCTACTGTGACGAATGGAAGTGTACTTGGTTTAGAACCCGTCGCAATGATGATGTTTTTAGCTTCGATGGTTTCTTTTTTGTCTCCACCAATTTCTATATGAGTTGCATCTACAAAACTTCCTAATCCTTGAAAAACGGTAATCTTGTTTTTATCCATTAAGAACTCAATTCCTTTTGTAGTTTGCTCAACAACCGAACGCTTACGCCCAATCATTTTTTCGAAATTGATATTAATGTCTCCAGAAATTTCAATTCCATGGGTATCGAAGTGCTTAACAGCATCTTCGTAATGATGTGAAGAGTCTAAAAGGGTTTTAGAAGGAATACATCCAACATTCAAACAGGTGCCTCCTAGGGTACTATACTTTTCTATTAAAGCTGTTTTCATTCCCAATTGAGAACAACGAATTGCAGCTACATAACCCCCAGGTCCAGATCCAATTACAGCAACATCAAATTTACTCATCATTTATTTTTTAAAAAATTGCAATACAAAAATACAAATGTTTCGTTCACTACCCTAGTATTTGAATTTTGATCTTTTAAAAAGTTTAATATCAATCAAACTATAGTTGAATTTGTTTCTTGCCTTCCTTCAAATAAAATTGTATTATTACACTTAATAATACTTTCAATGCAGCAACAAAAAAAACCTACCATATCCTTATGGGGAGCTTTAATTCCCGTCATCATTTTAGTTGTTTTTTTATCATTCAATGTTACCATCTACGGAGATGATGCATTGGGTGGGTCCAATCAATTTATATTATTAATTGGAGCGGCGGTAGCCGCGGTAGTTGGTTTTAGAAATAAAGTCAGTTATGACTCCATGCTTGATGCAATTGGTTCGAATCTTAAATCTACAACGGGTGCTATTCTTATTTTATTATTTGTTGGTGCCTTAGCTGGAACGTGGCTGTTAAGCGGTATTATTCCTGCTATGATTTATTATGGTCTACAGATTTTGCACCCAAGTATTTTCTTACCTGCATGTATTATTATTTGTGCTATAATTTCGATTGCTACCGGAAGTAGTTGGACAACATCAGCTACTGTTGGTATTGCTTTAATAGGAATTGGACGTGCACTAGACATTCCCGTTGGAATGGTAGCTGGTGCTGTAATATCAGGTGCATATTTTGGAGATAAACTCTCTCCGCTAAGCGATACAACAAATCTTGCACCAGCAATGGCAGGTTCGGATTTGTTTACACACATCAAATACATGATGCACACTACAGTGCCTAGTATTATAATTACCATGATCGTATTTCTAATTCTTGGTTTTTTTCAAAATACTTCGGGTGCAGCAGATACCGATGTTTTATTAACCAGCATAAAAGGAAGTTTTACGATAAATCTGTGGTTGTTTGTTGTCCCTATTTTTGTAATCTTTTTAATTATAAAAAAAACTCCCCCATTGGCTGCCCTGCTAGCAGGAACTATTTTGGGTGGACTTTTTGCTTTAATATTTCAACCCGATATAGTAGCAAAAATTGCAGGCGCAAACATCCTATCCCCAACCACTGCTTATCAAGGCGTTATGAATGCCATCATTAGTGATATTAGTATAACCACGAGTAACGACTTATTAAACGAGTTGTTTAGTTCTGGAGGAATGAAAGGCATGCTTGGAACCATATGGCTCATTATATGTGCCATGGTTTTTGGAGGGATTATGGATGCTATAGGCGGATTAAAAAAACTAAGTAACTCAATGCTTTCGATTGCACAATCTACCTTTCAACTTTTTGCAAGTACAGCAGCTTCTTGTGTCGTAATTAATTTAACAGCTTCGGATCAATATCTTTCGATTGTACTGCCCGGAAAGATGTTCAATAAAGCATTTGCTGATAAAGATTTAGCCCCAGAAAATTTAAGTAGAACACTTGAAGATGCCGGTACAGTAACTTCTGTATTGATTCCTTGGAATACTTGCGGAGCATATCAGTCTGGAGTTCTAGGAGTTGGCGTTGGAGAATATTTCATTTATGCAATATTTAATTGGCTAAGTCCGATCACAACCTTAATTTATGCATATTTTGGGATTAAAATTAGAAAACTAAGTGCTGTTAAATGAGCTCTAGTCCTTTAAATTGATTAGTTATTTAAAATAGATTCAGACAGCATAAGATTTTCTTATGCATCAGTAATTATATTAAATATAAATAGAGGAATGAACTCATATATATTTTGTTATTTTAAACTTTAAAATCATATCATGGAACATTTAGGTAATGGAGAAGGGAAATGTCCTTTTGCTCCTGCAGAACAAAGACATACAACAGCCGCAGCTTTATCAAATTCAAACTGGTGGCCAGAGCAATTAAACTTAAAAATATTACATCAAAACTCTCCGGTAACCAATCCAATGGGTGCTGGTTTTAATTATGCTAAAGAATTTAGCAGTCTTAATTTGGCTACTGTCAAAAAAGATCTGAATAATTTGATGACCGATTCACAAGATTGGTGGCCTGCAGATTATGGTCACTATGGACCATTTTTTATACGTATGGCATGGCACAGTGCTGGAACCTATCGAGTTTCTGACGGACGTGGAGGAGCTTCTGCTGGCACTTTACGTTTTGCACCATTAAATAGCTGGCCTGATAACGGAAATCTTGATAAAGCAAGACGTTTGTTGTGGCCAATTAAGAAAAAATATGGCAAAAAGCTTTCTTGGGCAGATTTGATGATCTTAACTGGGAATGTTGCCTTAGAATCAATGGGCTTTGAAACCTTTGGTTTTGGAGGTGGACGAGAAGACGTATGGGAACCAGAAGGAGATATTTTTTGGGGGCCAGAAACTGAATGGTTGGGCGACCAACGTTATTCTGGTGATCGTGAACTTGCAGATCCATTAGGTGCGGTTCAGATGGGATTGATTTATGTTAATCCTGAAGGGCCAAATGGAAAACCCGATCCTATTGCATCTGCTCGTGACATACGCGAAACATTTGCGCGTATGGCAATGAATGATGAAGAAACAGTAGCTTTAGTAGCTGGAGGACATACTTTTGGTAAAACTCACGGAGCTGGAGATCCAGATCACGTAGGACCAGAACCTGAAGGTGCTAGTATTGAAAATCAGGGTTTTGGTTGGATGAACAGTTTTGGGTTAGGTAATGGTGGAGATACAATTACTAGTGGACTAGAAGGTGCTTGGACTCCTACTCCTATTGCATGGGATAACAGTTATTTTGACACCCTGTTTGGATACGAATGGGAATTGACTCACAGTCCTGCTGGTGCGCAACAATGGGCTCCAAAAGATGGAGGAGGTTCTGACACAGTTCCTGATGCTCATGATCCAAATAAAACACATGCACCAATGATGGCGACAACCGATATAGCGTTAATTAAAGATCCTGCTTATTTAGCAATCTCTAAACGCTTTCACGAAAACCCAATCGAATTTACAGATGTTTTTGCACGCGCTTGGTATAAATTAACACACCGTGACATGGGCCCTATATCTCGTTTTTTAGGAACAGAAGTTCCTGCGGAAGCTTTAATTTGGCAAGATCCAGTTCCTGCTGTTGATCATGAATTAGTAAACGCTGTTGATGTTTCTTCCCTTAAGGCCGAAGTATTGGCTTCTGAATTAAGTGTTTCTCAATTGATAAAAACCGCTTGGGCTTCCGCTTCGACTTTCAGAGGTACAGACAAACGCGGAGGAGCTAATGGAGCACGGATTCGTCTAGCACCCCAAAAAAATTGGGCTGGAAACGATCCGGCTCACCTTTCAAAGACTATTTCGGTTTTGGAAGGAATTCAAGCTAAGTTTAATGCAAAAGACGGGTCTAAGAAGATATCTCTAGCTGATTTAATTGTTTTAGCTGGTGATGCCGCTGTTGAATCTGCAGCAAAGAAAGCAGGACAGGATGTGTCTATTCCTTTTCATGCAGGAAGAACAGATGCTACTCAAGAAAACACAGATGCTGATGCACTAGCAGTATTAGAATCAAAAGCCGACGGCTTTAGAAATTACCTGGCAGCTGGAAACGATCGTCACGCAGAAGAGCTTTTACTTGATAAGGCTCATTTATTGAGTTTAAATGCTCCTGAAATGACTGTTTTAGTTGGTGGACTTCGAGTGCTTAACGCAAATTCTAAAGGTGCTGCTCATGGAGTATTCACCAAACGTGCCGAAACCTTATCAAACGACTTTTTTGTTAATTTATATGACATGGATACACAATGGGTTCCAACGTCAGAAGATAAAGTAACTTTTGAAGGAAGAGATCGTTCTTCTGGAGAAGTGAAATGGATAGGAACACGTGTTGATTTGATTTTTGGATCAAATTCACAACTACGTGCTATAGGAGAAGTTTACGCTTGTGAAGATGCAGGAGACAAATTCATTCATGACTTTGTTGCCGCTTGGACAAAAGTAATGCACCTTGATAGGTTTGATTTAGCATAAAAAACGCGCTTTTAAGATTTTTTTTTAGAATCATTTTAAATTAAATAATTTTCCCTCGTGGGAAATTATTTTTTTAAGAGCGTTCCTAAATATTCAAACCGTTATTTCGAGCATTATTTGTAAGTTTGTACGAAGGTTTTATTTATGACTGCAAAAAAATCAACTTCACCAAGAGTTCCTAAGTTTTCGGCTGCTTCGGAAGAAACTAAACGTACCCGTCAAATTTTGTTTGGAGGATTTTTAATTCTTATAAGTTTACTTCTATTTATAGCCTTTACCTCCTACTTTTTTAGTTGGGAACAAGACCAAAGTACTTTAGGTGCCATGGGAGATCGTTCGGTTCAATCTGTGAATATACTTTCTAAGCTAGGCGCATGGGTTAGTGATTTCTTTATTTTTCAGCTGTTTGGCTTTTCTGCTTTCATATTAACTTACTTATTTTGTATAACAGGATTAGTGTATTTTTTTAACATCAACAAAAAACGTTTATTAAGACAATGGACCTGGGGATTATACTACACCCTTTGGTTTGCTTTACTTTTTGGATATTATTCAAAAACATTCCCTTTGTTAAGTGGGGTAATGGGTTATGAAATTACTGATTTCATATCGGACTATGTAGGTTCTATTGGTATGGGCGTAATTCTAATTTTTGGGAGTTTAGCTTTTGTAGTACTTCACTGGAAAATCACTCCAGAATCTATCATACTAAAAATCAAACCCTTATTTGATAAAGAAAGAACAAAGGCAGAAGAAAATCTAGATGCACCTATTCAAAATAACTTTGAAGACGTTATAGAAATCAATAGTAAGCAAGATAACCCTGAGCTAACGTTAGTTGATGAAACGAAAATTGAAGAAGAATCGCTTTCACCACCTGAAGAAAAGTTTGAAGAAACAGTAAAAGCTGAACCTACTTTGGAAATTGAAATCAATACTGTTGAAGAAGATTTGGCTGAAAAAAATCTTTCGCAGAAACTCGTTGATAAATATGGAGCTTATGATCCAACTCTAGAACTCAGTAAATTTGTATTCCCGACTTTAAACTTACTCAAAGACTACGGAGATGGAAGTATTACCATAAACCAAGAAGAGTTAGAGGCTAATAAAACAAAAATTGTAGATACCCTCAAGAACTACAAAATTGAAATTGCACAAATAAAGGCAAATATAGGTCCCACAGTTACTTTATATGAAATTGTACCTGAAGCTGGAATTCGTATTTCAAAAATAAAAAATCTAGAAGACGATATTGCTTTGTCACTTGCGGCATTAGGGATTCGTATAATTGCCCCTATTCCTGGAAAAGGAACTATTGGAATTGAAGTGCCAAATCAAAACCCGAGTATTGTATCGATGCGTTCTGTGATAGCTTCCAAAAAATTTCAAGATGCAGAAATGGAACTTCCTATTGCCATTGGAAAAACAATAAGTAATGAAACTTTTGTAGTTGATTTAGCTAAAATGCCTCACCTTTTGATGGCAGGTGCTACCGGACAAGGTAAGTCTGTAGGGCTTAATGCAGTTTTAACTTCACTTCTTTACAAAAAGCATCCTGCTGAAGTGAAATTTGTATTGGTTGATCCAAAGAAAGTTGAATTAAATATTTACAATAAAATTGAACGTCATTATTTAGCAAAACTTCCCGATTCGGAAGATGCAATAATTACAGACAACACTAAAGTTATCCATACACTAAACTCACTTTGCATTGAGATGGATAACCGATATGAGCTGCTCAAAAATGGAATGTGTCGCAATATAAAAGAATATAATACCAAGTTTAAGGCACGCAAATTAAACCCTGATGATGGACATGTCTTTCTTCCATATATTGTTTTGGTAGTAGATGAGTTTGCCGATTTAATAATGACTGCTGGAAAAGAAGTAGAAACACCAATCGCTCGATTAGCGCAGTTAGCAAGAGCAATCGGAATTCACTTAATCATTGCAACACAACGTCCTTCTGTAAATGTAATTACAGGACTCATAAAAGCCAATTTTCCTGCTCGAATTGCTTTTCGAGTAACCTCTAAAATCGACTCTAGAACTATTTTAGACAGCGGTGGAGCTGATCAATTAATTGGTCGAGGGGACATGCTTTATACACAGGGAAATGATCTTACTAGAATTCAGTGTGCTTTTGTTGACACCCCTGAAGTAGAGCGCATTGTAGAATATATAGGTGGACAAAAAGCCTATGCTAATGCACATTTACTTCCTGAATTTATTGGTGAAGAAACTAAAGGCTTGGATATTGACATTAACGATCGAGATACCTTATTTAGAGATGCAGCAGAAGTAATCGTTACCGCGCAACAAGGTTCCGCTTCTTTACTTCAACGCAAACTGAAATTAGGTTATAACAGAGCTGGACGAATCGTAGATCAGATGGAAGCGGCAGGAATAGTTGGACCCTTTGAAGGAAGTAAAGCAAGACAGGTTTTAGTTCCCGATTTGACTTCTTTGGAACAGTTATTGAATAATGAATAATCAAAAACAACAACGCATGCGTTTTATTTTCTTATTATTAGGATGCTCTACCGTAGCTTTAGCTCAAGGTCCTGAACAGGCAAAGTATTTATTAAATCAAGTTTCCGTTGAAATCAAAAAACAAAAAAATCTTCGTTTGGAATTTCAGTATGTTTTGGAAAATAAAGAAGAGCAGATAAAACAAAAAACTGAAGGAAAAGTTACACTTGCTGGAGACCAATATAAATTAGAGTTTTTGGAAGTTATTCAACTTTTTGATGGTAAAAAAACATATACAATTGTTCCTGAAAACGAAGAAATCACGGTCAGTATTCCAGAAGAAGGAGAAGCAATAAGTGTTAATCCCTCTAAGTTGTTAAGCTTCTATGAAGAAGGTTACGATTATCATTGGGATATAAGTCAACGAGTTATGGGAAGGTATATTCAATTTGTTAAATTGATCCCATCAGAAGAAAACGAAGACATTCAATACCTATTGCTAGGGATTGATGTCGCTAAAAACTCTATTTACAGATTAATTGAAATTGGAAACAATAAAACAACGACTACCTTAACGATAATTAACCAGGAAGAAAACATAAGTCTTCCTGAGGATTATTTTGAATTTAACAGTTCTGAATACCCTAATTTCTATATCAATAATTAACAAATGAAAATTTTAGATCGCTATATTTTAGTATCCTACATTCAGCGCTTATTAAGTGTTTTTGTGATTCTAATGTTGATCTTTATCATTCAGACAATTTGGTTGTTTATAGATGAATTTGCTGGAAAAGGAATTGATATAGGGACTATTTTAAAATTCTTATTGTACTACTCCCCTAAGCTTGTTCCATTGGTACTTCCATTATCGGTTTTACTCGCTTCCATAATGACCTATGGAACATTTGCAGAAAATTATGAGTTTGCCGCTATGAAATCTACTGGGATTTCTTTACAAAGGGCTATGCTTGGGCTAGTTGTTTTTCACTTTTTCTTAGGAATAGGAAGCTTTTATTTCTCCAATTACATAATACCCTTTACTGAAGTAAAATCATTCAACCTAAGAAGGAATTTAGCCAAATTGAAACCCGCCTTAGCTATAACCGAAGGAATATTCAATGATTTAGGACAGATGAATATTAAGGTGAGCGACAAATATGGAAATGAAGATCGGTTTTTAAAAAATGTTCTGATCCATGAAAAAACTTCAAGTTTAAAAAACAATATAGTAATTAAAGCTGCATCAGGAGAATTAAAGAGTGCCGAAATCAGTGATCAGCTTCAGTTGGTTCTTTTCGACGGAAATCGATATGAAGAGGTTGATCCTAAAAAGCAAGAAGATAAAAAGAGAATTCCGCACAGTAAAGTAAACTTTGAACGTTATGTAATGAATATTGATTTGTCTCAATTCAATAATATTGATCTAACAAAGGAAGATTATAAAAGTACTTTTAGAATGCAAAAAGTAGATGAACTGGATGTTAGTATTGATTCTTTGGAAATAAAGTATGTTGATGTTAGAAAGTCATTTGCCAATAACTTTGTGAAAACAAATGGCATAAACATATTAAAGTACGAAAAAAGAGACAGCATTGTTAATGATTCAATAGTAAATCATTTCAATAATCCTTTGAACTTCCTGACTGCAGAAAAGTATTTTAGACACAAACAAGTACTCTACACTACATTCATGAATATTAAAGGAATCAATCAAAGTATTGAGAGTAAAAAGAAGGTGTTTTTTATTCACCAAAAATTAATAAACCTGCACAAGAGCTCTTTCCATGATAAATACACAATGGGGTTTGGTGTGTTTTTCTTATTCTTAATCGGGGCAGCTCTTGGAGCAATTATTAGAAAAGGTGGATTGGGACTTCCGGTAGTTTTAGCGATACTTATATTCCTCTCCTATCACTACATCAGTCTCTTTGGTAAAAATGCAGCAGAAGACAGCAGCATAAGCCCTTTTGCAGGTAGTTGGATATCAGTTGTGATAATTGGTGTTTTTGCATTATACCTGACTAAACAAGCTTCTGTTGACCGAGGTATCGCTAACTTTGACCGAATACAGCTGCCACTACTTAAGTTAATTAATAGAATTAAAGAAAATAAATATTTCAAGAAATCATAAAGGAATGTCAAAAGATAAATTAGATGCTATTGCAGATGCCATAGAAGCCATTAAAAATGGTGAAATTATCATTGTAGTTGATGACGACAAAAGAGAAAATGAGGGAGATTTCGTAGCTGCTGCAGAAAAAATAACTCCCGAAATGATTAATTTCATGGCTACCCATGGTCGGGGTTTAATCTGCGCTCCATTGACCGAAAAGCGTTGTGCCGAATTGAATCTTCATCACATGGTAGATAACAACACAGATCCATTAGAAACAGCGTTTACAGTTTCTGTAGACTTAAAAGGAAATGGAGTTACAACTGGAATATCGGCAAGTGATCGATCCAAAACTGTATCTGCTTTAACAGACGCCACTACCCAACCACATCAACTATCTAGACCTGGACATATCTTTCCGTTAATTGCCAAAGAAGGCGGCGTGCTCAGAAGAACAGGACATACTGAAGCTGCTATTGACTTTGCTCGTTTAGCAGGAATGAAACCCGCTGGAGTAATTGTCGAAATAATGAATGAAGATGGAACCATGGCTAGGCTTCCACAATTGCTAGAAGTTGCTGATAAATTTAATCTGAAATTGGTTTCTATCGAAGATTTAGTTTCTTACAGAATGCAGCATGATAGTTTAATTCTAAAGCGAGCTGATACAGAAATTCAAACTCGTTTTGGAGAATTTAGATTAAGAGCATACCAACAAACTACAAACAGCCAAGTTCATGTAGCCCTAACCAAAGGAACATGGGATGAAAGCGAAGGTGTTCTTACGCGTATTAACTCTTCTCAGATCAATAATGATATTTTGAGTATGTTAGCCGGATCTAATAACGGTAAAAATTACTTACAATCTTATTTAGATGATATTTTTGGATTAATAAATTCGGAAGGTAAAGGCGCTGTTATTTTTATAAATCAAGCGCAACAATCAGAAAACTTACTCGCAAGAATAACCGAATTGACTACCATTCAACTTCAAGGAGAACATCACAAAGTACCTCCAATGAAAATGGATTACAAAGATTTTGGTATTGGCGCCCAAATACTTCATGATTTAAGAATCAGTAAACTCAAAGTAATCACAAACTCGAATCAGGGACCACGGGTAGGAATTACAGGCTATGGACTAGAAATTATGGAGTATATAAACTACTAAACTAAAAAAACCATAACTTTATTGACATTAAACTAACCATGATAACCATGGCTATTTTAATAACCCCCTCCCCTTTATCGACAGACCACCGACTGGACCACCATGCCCCTAATGATGTTCCTATTGCTAAAACAAAACCAGTAGACCAATCTACTTTACCGTTGTAAGCAAATAGTGCTAAAGCACCACAGGTGTAAATAAAGACCAAAGAGACTTTGGTTGCATTTGTTTTTATGAGAGACAACCGATTTACATTATTTAAAAATAAAATAATAACAAAGCCAATACCAGCATTTATAAACCCGCCATAAATACCAATAAAAAAGAAGCCTATAATTGCATAAAACAAGTACTTACCTGATAGTCGTTCTGCTAATTGTAATGAAGATGCTTTGGGTTTAAAAACAATAACAGCAACAACAAACAACATGATAATAGCAAGCAATTTATTGAAGGTTTCGCCTTTTATGTCAACTGCAATTTGAGCCCCAATTAATGATCCAATTAAAGCAGAAATGCCTAAGTAAATATTAAACGGGAAATTTGAAACTCCTTTTGACCGATAACCCGCAGTTCCAATTAAAGCTTGAAAAGCAATTCCAATTCGATTAGTAGCATTTGCAACATTAGGAGGAAGACCCATAAAAATAAGAACCGGTAGTGTTAATAAAGAGCCTCCGCCTGCTAAAGTATTAATTACTCCGGCCAACATTCCAACAATAATTAGAAGTCCATATTGAAGTATATCGTTCATTGTGAAGTTTTAAATGAAGATATTAATTTTAGTATTAAAAAAAGATCAATATAAAGTTTTAAAAGTTTTATTAGTTCAAAAAGGAATGTATATTTGCAACCTCACAGGAGAAATGGCAGAGTGGTCGAATGCGGCAGTCTTGAAAACTGTTGAGGGTCACACCTCCGGGGGTTCGAATCCCTCTTTCTCCGCAATATGAATCCGTAAGGCGTTAATCTATAACACTTTACGGATTTTATGTTTTAAATAGGGGTCGTTAGGGGGGTCGAAATTAAATTTTATATTAAAAAAGGAGCTAAAAAAGACTGTACCTTTTTAAATGGTGAGGATTTTAATTAAACTAAATATAGTAATTATAATTCCATTGAAATATTTAAAGCATAATTACCAAAAAAAATATAAGCACATCCATAATCTAGCTTATTTATAATTCAATAAGTCTCCCTATTTAGTTCATAACTTTTTTATCCTTCTTGAACCCCTGTATTTATTAATACACATCCGGTTTCATGTTTTATTTGTTGATGCTTTTTTGTGTTTAATGATAACAAAAGAATTTTTTCTTGTTATATATATAAGCAAAATCAATTACAGAAAATATAGCACTTTCAGGACAATTCTATTGAATTAATACAATGTTATAAATTTTCCTTTTTTTGAAGCGATTTTTAACACAAAAGTGCATTATCCCCGCTGTATCATAACACTAACTCTAAACGCCTGACAAACAAATGATTAACATTAAACAGTATGCCAACTCAATCTCCAAGATGTTCAAATGGAACTACACCACAGTCATCAGGACACATTACAAGCTTAAAGACCATCTAATGGATAAGAAAGTTAGTAAAATGGTCAAAACAAACAACGTAAATGCAGTCTTCTACACTCTAGAAAATGATAGGGATAAGTGGTCAAATACTTCAACTATAAATCACGCACATTTACTTATTCAGGGAAGAAATTTAACTAGAGAGGACGTAGCTAAATCATTAAACATCAATCCCAAAGCTGTTATTGATGTAGAGAAAATAAAAGGGGTCAAGAAAATAACAAACTACATCACTAAATCAATGTGGCATCAAGACTCACATCATAACATCTTTTATTAAAATTAAAAACAGGCAATAACAAAGAAACAACAGAGAATGAGTAGAGATAATTTAAACAGGTTTAAGAAGGGAGAATCAGGTAATCCTAGTGGACGACCAAAAGGTTCTAAAAACAGAAAAACAATAGCTAGAGAATGGCTTGCATTTCTCCAGGAAGAAACAAACCCTATAAGCGGCCAGATAGAAACTTTAAGTATGGAAGACATAATTACACTATCAACTATATTTAAAGCCAAACAAGGGGACGTAAGCGCCTATAAAGCTTTAATGGATTCAGCTTATGGATCAGTCAAACAAAGCTTAGAATTAACAGAATCAGAACAGCCAATATTTAAGCAATTAGATATAGACGTTATTGATTAAATTAAGGTCAAGTGGTATTGATTCTTTGTAGCAGTTGCTTTTGGTGGAAGGGTTTTATTTATAACCATCTGAACTAACTGAAAATGATATGCCTGTTATTGAACAGTAATTGTTCCATACATTCCATTGTGTGCTGAACATTGGTAGTAGTAAGTTCCTGCAGCTGTAGGTGTCCAATTTACTACTCCGCTTGTAGCTCCATTTGGATAACTGCTGTTTATATCACTTGCTTGATTGTCTGTTCCTGCCCCTTGAACTGTTTTAATATAGAATGGATGACTAGCTGCATTTACAATAAAGTTAATCTCATCGCCAACATTAATAGTTATTGAAGGGTCGTTTCCTGATACTGCACCATTTCTGTCAGAACCTGATAAGGTGTAATCAGAATTAGAAGATGCAGTAACATTTATATTGTAATTTGGACAAGTTCCCCAAAGAGGTTTATTTTCTACTGTTAAAGCTGCTCCCTCAGAAAATTCATTGGGCTCTGTTGAAAAGGTACCTACACACCAACTTGATAAATTTTGATTGAAACTTGATGCGTTATTGAAAACGCCTTCCATCGCTTGCTGAAAATCGGCGTCTCCATCGACAACCGTAGAAACATTCCACCCCCCTATGTCTTGATTGAATGCCGTGGCATTGGCAAACATATTATACAATGTTCTCACACTAGAGGTATTCCAGGAAGTAATGTTTCCGTTGAACGAAGTTGCCCCGGAAAACATGCTAGACATATGGGTCACATTAGAAGTATCCCAATTGTTTAAATCTTGATTGAAAGAGGTAGCATTTTCGAACATTAAATGCATCCACGTTACGTTAGAGGTATTCCAACTTCCAATGGGTTGATTAAAACTTGATGCATCATAAAATACTGCATTCATATTGGTTACACTTGAAGTATCCCATCCGCTAATATCCTGATTGAATGAACTTGCTCCTAAAAACATATTATTCATTTCATTCACATTACTTAAATCCCAACTACCAATATCTTGATTAAAAGCTATTGCATCCATGAACATATAAGCAAGGTTAATAACATTAGATGTATTCCAATTCCCAATGTCTTGATTAAATACTCTAGCATCCTCAAACATATTACTCATATTAGCAACTGCTGAAGTATCCCAATTTCCTATATCTTGATTAAATGAAATAGCATTGATAAACATACTTCCCATATCACCTACATTAGATGTGTTCCATGAACCAATACCTGAATTGAATGATGTTGCATTCGAGAACATAGCATTTATTTGATTTACTGAACTAGTATCCCAATTTCCAATATCTTGGTTAAAAACTGTACAATTAGAAAACATCGCATTCATAGAAGTAACGTTTGATGTATCCCAAAAGCCTATATCACTATTAAATGAATTGTTATTAAAAAAGTTCACATTCAATTCATAGGATTGCCCAGCCGCTATTGAGCCACTCATGTCAGTGACCTTGGTGGTACACAGGTTTACATTTCCAACAACTATTTCGTTTTGAATTGTTGTGTTGTCAACTGCTGTATATACAGTACCCGAAATTATGGCTGTTTCACCTACTGCTGCATCTGGACATTTACATGTACCGTTTTCAAAGTAGATTGTTGGAGCTGCATTAACCGTTATTGTTCCTGTTACCACTTGTGATGTTGTAGCTCCTGAAAAAGTTACTGTATAGTTAAATGTTCCTGTTGCGTTAGCACTACCTGATATAGTGGCTACATTATTACCAAAGGCTAAAGTTACTCCTGAAGGTAAACCTGAAGCAGATGCTGATATAGAACCTGCACATATAGGAGTTGCTGTATATACTATATCTGTAATTGCTGTTGTTCCTGTTACTGTTTGTGAGTTAGAACCTGTTGTAAGTGCTACTGTAAATTCTTTTCCCCATAGAGGATAGTTATCGCTTGTTAGTGATGAATTAGTTGCAAAATCTTCTGGCTCTGATGTAATGCCAGAAACACACCAGCCTGTTAAATCTTGATTGAATGCTGTTGATTCTAGAAACATATTTCTCATATCAGTCACATTAGAAGTATTCCAGTTACCAATGTCTTGATTGAAAACTGCCGCAGAATAAAACATATAGTTGATATCTGTTACACTAGAAGTATCCCAGTTTCCTATGTCTTGATTGAATGATGATGCAGCATTAAACATTGAACTCATATCAATCACATTTGAGGTATTCCAAGCGCTTATGTCTACATTAAATGATGTTGCGCTAGCAAACATCCCAAACATATACTCAACTTTGGATGTGTCCCAGCTCCCAATGTCTTGATTGAATGAAGTTGTCCCCTTAAACATATCAGGCATATCAGTCACATTTGAAGTATTCCAGTTCCCAATATCTTGGTTAAATGAAGTGGCATAACCAAACATTGTATTCATATCAGTAACTGTTGCAGTATTCCAGTTTCCAATATTTTGATTGAATGATGACGCCCCATCAAACAAATTCCTCATATCAACAACTTTAGAAGTATCCCAGTTTCCTATGTCTTGATTGAATGAAGCTGCTCCAATAAACATTCCCCATATATCTGTTACATTTGAAGTATCCCAAGAACCTATGTCTTGATTAAATGCTTCAGCGTTGTGAAACATATTATTCATATTACTTACATTAGAGGTATCCCAAAAACTAACGTCAGAGTTAAAAGAATTACTATTAAAAAAATTGATTTGTGATTCATAATTGCCAGACATATCAGTAACCAAAGTAGTACACAGATTAACATTATTATTTGCAATCTCTCCTGCTATAGTTGAATTATCTACCGCAGTATAAGTTACTCCACCAATCACAGCTGTATCTCCTACTATTGCATTAGGGCATTCACAAGTCCCATTTACAAATGAGATTGATGAAGCGACTGCTGCCGCATTAACCGTAATTGTTCCTGTTACCACTTGTGATGTTGTAGCTCCTGAAAAAGTTACTGCATAGTCAAATGTTCCTGTTGCGTTAGCACTACCTGATATAGTAGCTACATTATTACCAAAGGCTAAAGTTACTCCTGATGGTAAGCCTGAAGCAGATGCAGATATAGAGCCTGCACAAATAGGAGTTGCTGTATATACTATATCTGTAATTGCTGTTGTTCCTGTTACTGTTTGTGAGTTAGAACCTGTTGTAAGTGCTACTGTAAATTCTTTTCCCCAGAGTGGTTTATTGGCATCTGTTAGGGCTGATGACAAGTTAACAAATTCAGCTGGTTCAGATGTAATACTAGATACACACCAACCTGTTAAGTCTTGATTAAATACCTCGGCGGCTTTAAATTGTTTAGACATATCTGTAACATTAGAAGTATTCCAATTACCAATATTTTGATTGAATGCAAATGCCGATGCGAACATATTACCCATACTGGATACATTAGAAGTATCCCAACTACCGATGTCCTTATTGAATGCCCAGGCATTCCTGAACATTTCGTTCATATTAGTAACACCAGAAGTATTCCAATTACCAATATTTTGGTTGAATGTATTTGCAGCCCTAAACATAAGACCCATATCTGTCACATTTGAAGTATCCCAAGAGGAAATATCAGAGTTAAAAGATGTTGCACCATAAAACATTTCACTCATATTAGTCACATTACTGGTGTCCCAATGTGTTAAAACAAAATTAAAGCCAGAGTTAGCCTTGATTAGTTGTGACATATCAGTAACCAATGTCGTACACAAATTAACATTATTATTTGCAATTTGACCTGCTATCGTTGAATTGTCAACTGCAGTATATGTCACTCCATTAATCACTTCTGTATCTCCTACTGTAGCCTGTGGACATTTACAAATGTTATTTTCAAAGTAAATAGAAGCTGTAGATGTAT
>Ga0206126_10000015_pt1 | contig 259664 bp, 219 predicted proteins | sample Helgoland_Spring_5_FD_148621 | JGI IMG/M metagenome (GOLD analysis project Ga0206126, IMG submission 148621) | Pelagic subsurface seawater microbial communities from Kabeltonne, Helgoland, North Sea - Helgoland_Spring_Bloom_20160412_1 | ecosystem: Environmental > Aquatic > Marine > Epipelagic...
CCAAGCCAAGCCAAGAGCCGAAAAGGAACTGACGGCATACAGGCCGAACAGGAAGATTCCCTGTTGATTGAATAAGCCCCCAATAACATGCTTGTCTGGAACGAGAAATCCTATGAGAAAGGCATAGACAGGGAGTCGCGCACTGCATGTCATCAGCGGCGTAATCAAAATGGTGAGCAAACGCTCCCGTTTTCCGGAGATAGCACGTGCCGCCATCACTGCAGGGACCGCACAAGCGAGGCCTCCAACGAGGGGTACAATGGAGCGACCATTCAATCCAATGCGCTGTAAAAATTGATCCCCTAAAAACCCTACGCGCGCCATGTATCCCGTGGCCTCCATGGCACTGATGAGCCCGAATAAAACCATGATTTGTGGCACGAAGATGACGATGCCGCCCAATCCATTGAGCAAGCCGTCTAGAAGCAGACTCCTCCACCACGTGGCAGGCATCATCTCCATAGCGGTCCGGTGGACCCAACTGAATCCTGCGTCTACCACATCCATGGGGTACGCGGACCAAGCATAGACCGCTTGGAACAGGGCGAAGAAAACTCCCGCCAAGATGACATGTCCCCAAAAAGGATGGGTGAAAACCCGATCCATCGAAGTCGTCCGCATGCTGGAATCTTTCCAATCGGACGGAGTTTCATTCGCGTCTTTTGACCAGCGTGCAGTCCATTGCCTGATGCGTTCCATTCGCCACCCGGTTTCTTCCAATTGAAGCGCTGCGCGGGACGTTGGAATTTCATCATGGGCCAATGAAAGAGCGGCTTTCTGGGGCGCCGTTAACCATGTTGGAATGCTTTGTAAGCGCAGATACCAAGAAAGACGTTGACGCGATTCTCCGGGGAAGGCCCCTTCCAAAATTTCAAAGGCTCCCGTCCAATTCGCAGGCGTCAAACGCGGCTCCTCCAAGGTGCTTTCGCGCAACGCACTGTTCATCAAAGATTTTTTCAAATCAGCCGTAGAATCCTCGACCGCATTGATGGTGACGACATCAATGCCTGTGAGCTTGACCCAATCAGGAACATCGATTGGTGTATCATCCGTTCGGTTGATGACAATCGCCGCCTTGAACTGTAGTTCCAAGACCTGCAGTACCAGAAACAAACTGCTCCGCAATTGCGCACTATCGATAACAAGCCAAATGGCATCGGGACGTGTAGCCGGATTCGGATCAAAGAGGATGCATTGGGTCACCCGCTCATCCTCTGATTGCGCATAGAGGCTATAGGTACCCGGTAGGTCGACGAGGGTCAAATGTGCACCTCCACGGATTGTGCCTTCGAGCGCATCAACGGTAATGCCGGGCATGTTGCCGACTTTACCTCGCGCATTTGTCAACCGGTTAAAAACGGTTGTTTTGCCACAATTTGGATTGCCGATCAGCGCAATTTTCACGAGACGAAATTCGCGGTTGACCTGCCGGGATACAATCCCATGAACAAGGGACTTTTCACTTCGGTAAGCGTCAGTTTTTCACCAACCATGAGGTGGGATTTTGCGGTGTTTGTTTCGCACCTTGAATCGCCCAGACCTCGAAATGCAATGCAGACCGGCTGGCCGAAGCCTTCACTTGACCGATACGCTCACCCCCCTCGATTCGATCTCCTTTTTTCAGAGCAACCTGCTCCAAATTGCTGTAAACCGTGCGGAACGCACCGTGCGATAAAATTAGGGTTTGACCAGCGCCGGGAATGGTGAACAAACTGCTTACCGTTCCGCTGAAAACCGCCACGACTGAACTACCGGCATCCGTTGTAATGTCGATTCCATTGTTGTCAATGGTAATCCCCGGTATTGTGGGATGCGGCTGCCGTCCGAATTTACCCGTGACAATACCGCGTAGAACCGGCCACCGCAAAGCGTTTTTATTTCGCTCGAATTCTGCAGACACCATTTTTCCTTCGGGGGTCAAGGCAAACTCTCCCTTTGATGAGGCGCGTTCAGCGGCTAACTCCTCTTCGATGATTCTCCGAATGGCTCCATTGAGTCGCTCTTGTTCCGCTTGGGCTTTTTTGACTTGTTTGCGCAATCGGGACTCTTCACCGCGCAAGCTTGAAACCAGATTAGCGCGCTCTGCGCGGTCATTTTTGAGTCGATCGCGTTCCGTTTCAATGTCCGCTAAGACATCCTCCAACGATACACGCTCTGCTTCAAGTGAGCGTTGATTGGAGTGCAGTTTGTTTTGAGCCAACTCGATTTCCAGTACATGCTCTTTCCGCAGCGTGGTATACGATTGAAGCAATTGGAAACGCAATGAAGCTTGTGCGAAGTCAGCGGCGGAAAAGAGATAAAGCCACGGATTTTGCGATAGTGAGATCCTGTAGGCACTTCGAATCATCCGTGAATACTCGTCTTTCATCGCTCCGATGTGTCCTTGGAGTGCTCTGATCTCGCCATCGGTACTCCGCATAGAGCGCTCTGTAGCTCGAATTTCAGATTGGTGATGTCGGACCAGTTTCTCCCGCAGTGCCACCCGCTTTTCAATCAATCGCAGGGAGCCAACGGCATCATTCCGGTTGGAAGAAGCGTCTTTGAGCAAACGCTCGGTTGTCGCAATTTGAGCGTTGATGGCATCACGCTGTCGTTGCAAGCTGGCCTTGTCTTGGGGCCAAGCGATGAGTGCACTGCCACAGAGGGTCAGGAGCAGAAAGAAGGATTTAAAATCCGGAACGACGCTCATAGTTGTCCGGAATTTCAAAAGGAAAATCATAGGCCCTTCCAAAGCGAATACGCATAATTTCCCACTCCATAATCAGTCCGCCTTCTGGCGTTGTCACGGTCAAACGGGTTTCTTGAGGCCAGCGACCTTCTTCGCGGTCAGTGAATTCACTGCGTTCTATGGTCATGGATCGTTGGTAGTACAAGTCGTCAAAGCGATCTTGTAGCGGGTCAAAAGTCAACCCATCGAACCAATGCCGCTTCACCAATAAGTCGCCGTCGTCCGTGCGGTTTCGAACCCGTTCGTAGCGACGATCGGTCGCTTGTATGCCCAAAGAATCTTGAGGAGATAGCGCATTCTTGTCGACCCCAACCAATCGTTTGATTCGGCCATTGTATTTGCTGATGAGGGCATAGGAAAAGCCATCAATGCGGCTGTTGAATTTGTCCAATTCGGGGTCGATTGCCATGGGACGGCCGGTCAGGATATCCTGGATATCTGCGAAGGACAGTTCGGTGTCTGCCCATTCGCTGAGGGAGACATAATTGCCGGCATAATGAAAGCGATTTCCGGGGATCTTACTGAGCAGGCGAACGGAATCGGGCTCCAACAAAATCCGCGCGACTTCTACACCCAATGCCGGTGAAATACTGATCCAAATGGCACTGTCCTTCGCCATGCGAATGGAAGCTTTGAAGGAATCTACGCCATTGGCCGTTTCCACGGATGCGTCAATTTTCATTCCCAACCATTCCCATGGAATTTGATTGGCTTCGAATCCTTCGAGCACTTGGTTCGGGTTGATATTGCGCAGTGGTTTGCCTCGAGCAAGTCGCTGTTCGTTGGAGCAACTCGTCGAAAAGACGAGGATGCACACAAACAGAGCACGGGAGTGGAGGCGGCTGAGCATCAGGATCCTTCTTCAATTTTACGTTTCAACGACTCAGAGTTTCCTCCGCGTTCCAAAGCCGTATTCCAAGAATTCAGAGCGCCTTCATGGTCTCCCATAGCCGAGCGGATATCTCCATCGTGTTCCCAAAACGTCCCATCGTTGCCGTTGGCTAAGAAAAGGGCTTGGGTGATGTAGTCCAAAGCTTCGGGGTAGCGCTCCATTTGGTACAATACCCATGCATGTGTATCCAAAAAATTGGCTTCATCCGGTGCGAGCTCGATGGCCATGCTACTGCACGCAAAGGCGCGGTCTAAATGGCGCTTGTTTTGTGCCAAACGGTAGGCATGGTTGTTCAAGAAGGTTGGGTTGGTCGGGACTTTGGACAAGCTCCTTTCGTAGGCCGCTTCTGCCGGCTCAACGTCGCCTTGCATGTGGAGAACGTCTCCAAGCAATCCCGCCAACTGCGCTTCAATCAATGGAGCATCCAACACAACACCCAACCCTCCGTTGAAATAGCCAATGGCTTCTTCAAGCTCACCCTTTACCATGGATCCGATTCCTGCTAGGAGATAAAATTCGGCCTCCAAGGGAAACCGATCCATGGCTTCTTGAGCGTGCTGTATCATGGCCTCATATTCGTCCAGTTCAGCATCCAACGCGATGAGGTTGGTCCAAGCGGAAGGGATATGTGGTATGGCCACAACAGCCTTCTCCATGTGCTCTTTTGCCAATGCGGGTTGGCCAAGCATTTGCGCCAAATCTGACGCGAGCATGCGGATATTGCCATCCTCCCCGTGGAGTTCAACGGCACGATTCATCAAGTTTACCAACGGTTCTAAAAGCGCAGGATTATAGGAAGCGAGCTGCAGGTACTGCACCAAGATGTCGTGCTTTTCTTCAACCAAAACATCTTCGGAATCAAAGGCAATCCACAGCGATTGCTGTGCCTTTTCGAGTTCGTTCCGGCTAGTCCAGAGTTCGGCAAGCTCCAATTGAACCAATCCATTTCTTGGGTCGAGGCGTTGCAGCTGGAGTAAAACATCCAACGCAGCAGCTTCTTGTTCCGTTGCCAAAAGCATTTGAGCCCATTGAAGCTTGAAATCAAACTGATTGGGGTGTGCAATGACGGCCGCCTCTAAGGTTCGATAGATGCCCAAATAATCTTGGCCTAACTCCATCAAATAGAGTTTCTGTAGCAGAACGTCGGGGTCGTTGGGGACGGCTTTTTCATAGGCTTTGCAAAGCGCAAGCGCAGCGTCGAGACCTCCTGCGTCAGCGAGTCGAAGCGTCCATTCCATGGTCCATTCAAAATCCCCTGGACGCCGTTCCAAGATCCAAAGGAGATCGGCATTGGCATCGTCATAACGGTCTAAACGCATGTTGGTTTGCGCTCGAAATTCCCTGTACCACCGGTTTTCAGAATCGAGTTTGTTTGCGGCGTCGAAGTGCATGAGAGCCGCGTTCCAACGTTCAAACTCCAAGTCGATTTTTCCCAAGTCGAAATGCAAGGAGCTTTCGTTGGGCTCCTGTTCTAAACACTCCATAAAGCCGGCATAAGCAGATTCAGGATCTCCTTTGGCCAAATGATTTTGGGCTTCGAAATACGACCGCTGAAACGCTTCTGAGTAGACCGGAAGTTGAGACAATTCGCTCGGTCCTTTGCACCCAAAGATTGCAGCCGTCAATAGAATGAGGCTGATGCGAGTGCAGGTGCAGAAGGAGCGAGAGTAGAACATGTTTCTAATCAATAACGTTGTAATCGCCAACGCTTATATCTTGAGAGCGACCGAGCAGCTTCGCGTGATTGCCCACCATCGACCCGGAGAGCACTTTGTTTTCAATCGTCGAGTCGTTTTGGATCAACGTGTTTTGAATCCGGCTGTCAGCTACGGTGGTCCCTTCACCGATGCTAACATGCGGTCCGATGACGCTTCTTTCGATGCGGACATGCTCTCCAATGAAGCAAGGAGGGAGGATAACGCTTTCCGAGATGTTGGCTGAAGCAGGAATGCTTACCTGGTCAGCCGTCAGCGTCAAGATCCGCTGATTCGTCTCGACGGTTGCGACTTTGTTTCCGCAGTCCATCCATTCCGTCACGCGGCCGGGTTCGAACTTGAGTCCCGACTGGGTCATGTTGCGCAACGCATCCGGCAATTGGTATTCTCCTCCTTTGATGATGTTGTGATCGATCAATTTCTGCAATTCTGTTTGAAGGCGCTCGCCGTCTTTGAAAGCATAGATTCCAATCATGGCCAAATCACTGACAAATTCACTCGGCTTCTCGACGTAATCTTCAATAGCGCCATGGGCATCCGTGACAACGACTCCGAAAGCACTGGGGTCGTCGACCTGCTTGACAAATAAAACCCCATCGGCATCGGGATTGATGGTGAAGTCTGCTCGAAAAAGGGTGTCTGCAAAAGCGACGACAACCGGGCCCTTGAGGCAGGCCTTTCCACACAAGATGGCATGCGCCGTGCCGAGCGGTTCTTCTTGATGGCAAATGTGGCCTTTGGCGCCCAATCGCTCGGCCATGGCCAGCAATTGCGCTTCGGTTTCGGCTCCGAAATCACCAATGACAAACGCAATTTCCTCTACCGGTTCCGCACTCATTGCAACGATATCCTCGACCAAGCGCTCCACGATGGGCTTGCCTCCGACGGGAAGTAACGGCTTGGGAACGGTCAAGGTGTGTGGTCGTAGCCGGCTCCCTCTGCCAGCCATGGGGACAATGATATTCATCTTTTGATTCTAAACGTATGTTATGCTGTACCCGTACTCCCAAAACCGCCCTCACCTCTTTGGGTATCGGGCAACGTATCCGCTTCTGTCCAAACAACGCGCTCGTACCGGGCCAAAACCAATTGGGCAATGCGTTCTCCATTTTCAATGGTGAATGGCTTGCTGCCGTGGTTGATCAATAAAACACCGATGCCGCCACGGTAGTCTGCATCAATGGTTCCCGGAGCATTCAACACGGTGACCCCATGCTTGAACGCCAAACCACTCCGAGGCCGCACTTGCAATTCAGTTCCTTCAGGCAAGGCGACAAAGAGGCCTGTTGGGATCAATTGATATGCTCCCGGTTCGAGAACGACGGGTTCGGAGAGGTGCGCCCGAACGTCGAGACCTGCACTCAGTGCAGTCGCATATTCTGGAAGGGCGTTGCCGCTTTCGTTGCGAATGATGACAGAAGATTGATTGCTCATTTTCCTGTGAAATCGGGTTTTCTTTTGGTGATAAAAGCTTGCGTTCCTTCCCGGAAATCTTCCGTGTCAAAGGAGGCGCCAAAGCACTCAATTTCTGCTTCGAAGCCATTGACACCGTCTTCATATCCCGCCAAAACCGCTTGAATGGCCGTGTCGACGGCTGTGGGTGAGTTCTTCAAAATGCGGCTGGCCATTTTTTCAGCAGCGGCCAAAAGTTCGGTTGCAGGAACCACTTGATTGACCAAGCCGCAGAGCAATGCTTCTTCGGCTCCAACCATGCGGGCTGTCAGGATCATCTCCATGGCCTTTCCCTTTCCGACGATTTGTGGCAAACGTTGTGTTCCGCCGTAACCGGGAATCACGCCCAATGAAACTTCCGGTAAGCCCATACGGGCGCTATCGGAGGCAATGCGCATGTGACAGGCCAAAGCCAACTCCAATCCACCGCCGAGAGCGAATCCATTGATTGCCGCGATGATGGGTTTTCCGCTGCGCTCGATCCGATTGAACAACAATTCCTGGCCGTAATCAGCCAAATGCCGTCCTTTTTCAGCGTCGAAGTCTGCGAATTCTTTGATGTCTGCACCAGCCACAAAAGCCTTGTCTCCGCTGCCCGTTAAGATGATCACCCCTACTTCAGCATCGGATTGTGCGGTTTGTATGGCGTCGGCCAATTGACGAATCACCTCCGCGTTCAATGCGTTGAGGGATTCTGGACGCTGAATGGTCAACGTGCAGATGCGGGCTTTTTTATCTTGAAGAATCAGCGAATGCGTCATGGGATGAAGGCGAGGGGTTCAAAGGGCAAATTACGAAATGAGGGGGTCCGTCAGGCGTTGTTTTCAAGAGCTTCCAACGAACGTTTTCCCGCACGACTTGAAAGCAGCTCTTGGGTATACGGATGTTGCGGATTATTCATGATTTCTGACGTGTCTCCAGTTTCAACCAATTGCCCATGTTGCATCACCAACAGGCGATTGCAAAAGGACTGTACGACTCCGAGGTCGTGGGATATAAAAAGAAAAGTCAATTGACGTTCGTCTCCGATGGTGGCGAGTAAATCCAAAATAGCACGTTGTATTTGAACGTCCAAGGCCGCAACACTTTCATCCAAGACTAAAAATTCTGGCTCCATAGCGAGCGCTCGCGCGATGACGATGCGCTGTCGCTGGCCGCCGCTGAAACTTTGTGGATAGCGCTTGGCGTCTGCTTCGCTCAATCCGACTTCTTCAAGCAAAGCAATGGCTCGTTTGTTAGCAGTCAAACGATTTTCTCCTAAGTGCATTAGCACCTCTTCCAATGCACTTCCGATGCGCATGTGGGGATTCAAGGCGCTATACGGATCTTGAAAGACCAATTGAGCCAAACGTCGCGTTCGCTTCATGGATTTTCGATCGTCCGCCAAAACGGGTTGACCATCCAGCATGATAGATCCTTCAGAAGCAGCAGTAAGGCCTAAGATCAAACGACCTAAGGTCGATTTTCCACTTCCACTTTCTCCGACCAAACCAACCCGTTCCCCACGGTATATCGTGGCATTGACTTGTCGAACGGCCGAAAAGACATCGGTCACTTGACCGAAGAGGTTGCGGCTGACAGGAAATGACTTGGAGACCCCTTGCACTTCGATGTATGCCTTTTGTCCGGGTGCTTTGAAAATCCGCTGAGGCCTGGTTTGTGCGTCTAGGAGCGCCGATGTGTATGGATGCTCGGGGTGAAGGAATACTTTCCAGATCGGGCCTTGTTCTACGATGCCCCCGTCTTTCAGAACCAAAACAGTATCAGCGATGTCGCGAACAACATCGAGGTCATGCGTAATGAAGAGAATGGCCAAGCCACGTTGGACTTGGATTTTTTTGAGTAGCGCAAGGATGGATTGTTGCACGGTGACATCCAAGGCCGTGGTGGGTTCATCGGCGATGAGCACTTCAGGTTCTGCGGCCAGTGCGATGGCCAACATGATGCGCTGTTTTTGCCCTCCGCTCAATTCGTGGGGGTACTTATTGAATGTTAGGGCTGGATCGGGCAATTCCACCTCTTCAAACAAATGTTCGACGCGGATACGAGACTCGCTTTTGGAGCGTTCTTGATGCGACATCAGGACTTCAGTAACCTGCAGTCCCACCCGCATCGACGGATTCAACGAGGACATGGGGTCTTGGAAAACCATGCTCAAGCCTTGACCTAAAGGGGCTTGGTTCAGACCGTTTGGAGCGATCCAACACTGTCCAGAAGGGAGGTGTGTTACCGTCCCGTCGACCACTTCGCCTCCTTTGGGCAACAGTCCCATGATGGCTGAAGATGTGATGCTTTTTCCAGATCCACTCTCACCAAGTAAAGCCGTCGTGGTTCCTTTAAACAAGTCAAATGTTACCCCCCGAGTGACGGGTTCAGCTCCGTTGAATGCAACGGAGAGGTTCCGAATTTGCAGGAGGGGGGTTTCAGTCAACGATTTTCCCATCAGAGGGTTCCTCGTGTTTCTTGCTCGCGTTCAATGGCTTCGAAGAGTGCTTTGAAATTCCCTTTTCCGAAGGATTTGGCTCCTTTTCGCTGGATGATTTCAAAAAACATCGTCGGACGATCCACGACAGGTTTGGTGAAAATCTGAAGCAAATAGCCTTCATCATCACGATCGATGAGGATGCCGAGTTCACGCAAAGGCGCCAGGTCCTCGTCTATGCTTCCAACGCGATCCAAGACGGTGTCATAATAGGAACTCGGGACTTTGAGGAATTCGATTCCTCGATCTCTCAAGGCCGTGACGGTTTCTATGATGTTGGATGTAGCGACGGCGATATGCTGCACGCCCGCACCCTGGTAGAAATCGATGTACTCTTCAATCTGAGATTTTTTCCGACCTTCTGCAGGCTCATTGATAGGGAATTTGATCCGGCCATTGCCATTGGACATCACCTTGGACATCAGGGCGGTGTATTCCGTTGAGATGTCCTTGTCATCAAAGGAGATCAATTGAGCAAAGCCCATGACCCGCGCGTAAAATTCGGTCCAGGTATCCATTTCACCCCAACCAACATTTCCCACCATGTGGTCGATAAATTGCAACCCGAGAGGTTCACTGACTTGCACAGGATTCCAAGCTTGGTAACCCGGCATGAAAATGCCTTCATAGTTTCTACGCTCGACAAAGGTGTGCACGGTATCACCGTATGTTTTGATGCCGCTCAGGACCACCTGGCCATTGTTGTCGGATCGTTCCGTGGGCTCAAGTACACTTTCCGCTCCTCGTGAAGTGGTTTCATTCCAGCTTTTCGTGGCATCGTCGACCCAAAGCGCGATGACCTTCACACCATCCCCATGCCGATTGATGTGATCGTTGATCGGGCCATCAGCCACCAAAGGCGAAGTCAGTACCAAGGTGATTTTATCTTGGCGAAGCACGTAGGATACGCGATCGCGCACGCCGGTCTCTAAACCACAAAAAGCGAGCGGCTGAAACCCCCAGGCGGCCATGTAGTAATACGCGCTTTGTTTCGCGTTTCCACAATACAATTCGATGTGGTCGGTGCCGAGCAAGGGTAAGAAATCGTCCGCTTCTGCAACGACTTTTTTCAATTCAGGAGAGGTGTTACTCATGGGTTAGTCTTCGGGGTTCATTCCAGGCTCAAGCCAAGAACTGTGGTAGTCCGAGTGTTCAATGGCCAAGGCTTGCGCAGTGACTTGCAATGGTCTGAACGTATCAACCATGACAGCCAATTCTTCTGTTTTGGTTTTTCCAATGCTGCCTTCATACGTCCCGGGATGTGGACCATGTGGTATGCCTGCAGGATGCAAGGAAATGTATCCACGATCGATGCCGGTACGGCTCATGAAGTCGCCTTCTACGTAGTACAAAACTTCGTCAGAATCGATGTTCGAATGGTTGTATGGCGCCGGAATGGATTGGGGATGATAATCATACATGCGGGGGACAAAACTGCAAATAACAAACGCATCCGTTTCGAATGTCTGATGCACGGGAGGCGGTTGGTGTACGCGACCAGTGATGGGCTCAAAATCGTGAATGGATAAGGCGTACGGGAAGTGATACCCGTCCCATCCGACAACATCAAAGGGATGCGACGCATAGACGTAGTCGTGCAGCTGACCTTGTTTCTTGATCCGAATGGTGAATGATCCGAGGGCGTCGTGTGTCTCCAACTTCGAAGGCGGACGTAGGTCACGCTCGCAATATGGACTGTGTTCCAACAGTTGCCCGAAGTGGTTGCGGTAACGCTTCGGAGAATAGACAGGATGTGCTGATTCGGTTATAAACAAGCGGTTTGCGCTTGAATCAAAAGCGAACCGGTGGATGATTCCCCGCGGAATGACCAAATAATCTCCCGCACTGAAGGGGATTTGACCCAACATCGTGTGCAGTGTTCCAGCACCCTCATGAACAAAAACCACTTCATCACCATCGGAATTCTTGTAGAAGGCGTCTTCCGCCATGCTTTTGGATGGTGCAGAAAGTAAAATAGTGACGTCGCTATTGAAGAGCACGGGAACGCGGCTTTTCAAATAGTCCTCGTTTGGCTTCACCTGAAACCCCTCGAGCTTTCGACTCAAAAGATTGTTCTCAACGGCAGCTTGGGGTCGCACATCGATGGATTGACCGACGCGTTTGACCATGGTTGGTCGATGCAAGTGATAGAGCAACGAACTCATCCCGACAAACCCGATGGTTCCGAATAACTGCTCGTAATGCAGCGTGCCGTCTTCCTTGCGAAACTGGGTGTGTCGCTTTGGGGGGATCTTTCCGAGTTGATGGTAGAAGGGCATGGCAGTGGTTTTGCAAGACCTAAAAACCCACATGGGTTCCTAGCGCGTTGCGCTAAGTTAGGAAGGTGGGAGTCCTTTTGAAAAGGGAGCCCCTCAATTTCAAAACAAAACGCATATTGAGCATTGTCACCCCGAGGAAACCCGCCACATCCGGACGTATCCCGGGAGCTTTCCATTGTCATCGATGCGCCATTGTAAGGAGAGTTTCGCACCAGTCTCCAAAGGACTTCCTGGAATTAGCCGATTTTTCCGAATCAAGGATGCCATTTTGACGCCACACCGTTGGGAGACCTCCCAGAGTGTTTCCCCTTCTTGCGTTTCAATCCACAATTCAATTCCGCGGGTTCGCTTCGGTTGCAAATAGATGACTTCCCCCACTTTCGGTGAATAGGACGTTTCACCACGCTTTTGTTCAATCTCATTGTACCGGTACAATTGCCACGGCATCAAATCCAATTCAAGTGCCAGGTTATCGTAACGGTCTCCGGATTGCGCAATGATGAATTGAATGTGGTTTTCACTCAATTGCAAAGCCCGATCACCTCGTCTGGCATCCGATGGCTTCGGAGTCAAGCGCTTTTCATTTTCAGAGGCATCAGCCAGATTGTCTGAGAATGCCGTGCGTTCTGCGATGAGCGCCAGCCCCTCCTGGTCGAAAGCGACCAAATCATTCTGCTCAATGAGTTCAATCAGGAGGCGATCGTATTTGGGATTGGTGGCATAACCGCATTTCTTGAGCCCCTTAGCCCACCCCTTGTAATCGGTGATATCCAGCTCAAACAATCCTGCGTAGCGGGTCTTTTTGAGAAATGCACTGTGGTCTTCAAAACTTTGAGAAGCATCGTCATACGCGCGAAAGCACTCCCCTTTGCGGTCGTCATCGTGCTTGACTGTAGCACCTTTCCAATCGCTATGACACTTGATGCCAAAATGATTGTTGGAGCGCGCGGCCAGCTGACTCTTCCCGTCGCCGCTTTCTAAAATACCTTGTGCCAAGGTGATGCTCGCTGGAATGCCATGAATGGCCATTTGATAGACGGCCTCGTCTTTCCATTGCTCCAAGTAGGCAGCGCGATTGCCTTCTCTACCCTGTTGTGCGGAAAGGGAAAAGGAGCAGCCCAGAATCATCCAAATCACCATCCACCCCAAAAGCAGGGGGAATAGCATGGACTTGCAATGCTGAGGGATATCAATGTGATGGAGGGAATACACCGGCGTTGAGGATGGCCTCAAAATTAGGGAGGTCCTTAGGAGGTCCAATAGGGTTGGTCAGAGACTATTCACCAAATTGGTGTGAACAGCTTTTGCATCAAGGATTCAAGGCTTCTCCTTCTATCGAGCGAATGATATTCCCTTGATCATTTTTGAAGGTCCAGGTCCCTGAAGGGGCTCCTTCGTCATTGTAGCTTCCCTCGATGAAGAGTTGACCATTGGGATGCCACGTGCGGTACAGCCCAACCTGGATGTCCTGGTAGTAGTGGTGTTCCGACCAAGGAAGTCCATCTTCATAAAAGGCGCTCCAGGTTCCTGTTTTTTGTCCTGCGTCATAGAACCCTGTTTTCTCTACGGTCCCGTTTTGATAGAATGTACGGACGGCTGTGCTGTCGCCATGCGCGAGTGTTACTTCCCGTTTTGCTGATCCATCGGGCCATACCGAGGTGATGACCTGTTCAGGTTGCTGGGCGCAATGGATGAAAGCGGGCAACATCAAAACGAGCAGTGGAAATCGCATCATGGTAGACTATTTTTTTCGTTCGATGGTATAGTCCACCAGTCCAATCAGGGCTTCTTTGGTCGTGCTGTTTGGCACATCGTTCAAAAGATCAACCGCTTGGTTTCGCAATGCAGTCATCTGTTGATGGGCATACGCCATGCCCGGACCCTCTACAATGGCACGCATGACTTCAGCGACTGCTTCAGGTTTGTCGTGGTGACGCTTGACCAAGGTGATGAGCCGTCGCCGTTTCTTCGCAGTTGCATTGTTCAATGTGTGAATCAAGGGCAGGGTCATTTTGCGCTCCCGGATGTCCCCACCGGTTGGTTTCCCGGTACGTTCACCCTCTCCCAGATCGAGGAGGTCGTCCTTGATTTGAAAGGCCAACCCGACGAGCTCTCCAAAGGACCGCATGCGTTCGACCGTCTCAGAATCAGCTTCAGCAGACGCGGTTCCACAAGCGCAACAGGCAGCAATCAACGACGCTGTTTTCCTTCGAATGATATCGAAATAAACGGCTTCGGTGATGTCCAAGCGTCGGGCTTTTTCAAGTTGGAGCAATTCACCTTCACTCATTTGGCGAACAGCTTCAGAGGTGATTTTGAGCAAATCAAACGCCTCTTGATCTACGGCCATGAGCAAGCCGCGAGATAGTAAATAGTCCCCTACGAGTACAGCGACCTTCTTTTTCCAAAGGGCTTGAATGGAGAAAAACCCGCGGCGCATGGGACTTTCGTCGACGACGTCATCGTGCACCAAAGTGGCCGTGTGAAGCAGTTCAATCAACGACGCAGCAACATGTGCTCTTTCATTGAGTGGCTGATTGTCGGCTTGTTCGCTTTGAAGTCGAGCGCACAAGAAGACAAACAATGGCCGCATCTGCTTCCCCTTCCGCCGGATGATATACCGCAGAACAGTATCCAATAAGGCGACGTCCGTCCGCATGGCCGATTTGAAATGAACGGCGAAAGTGGCCATGTCATTGGAGACGGGGGACTGGATTTGCTTGAGCGTCATCATAGAGAAAGCAAAGGTACGTTCGACTGCCACTCGGCCGGGAGCCCTATCTTTGCCAAAAATCCCTCCAATGATTCAATCCATGACAGGATACGGCAAATCAACTGCGACTCTGGGTTCGCGGCGGTATGTTGCTGAGGTGCGATCTCTGAACGGAAAACAATTGGACCTGAACATTCGGATGCCACAGGCATTTCGTGAGAAAGAAATGGACTTAAGGAAGTCCTTGGCTTCATCCATTGTTCGTGGGAAGAGTGACCTAACGCTTTTTTACGAGTCTGATTCCGCAGACCAGCGAGAATTGAATGGCCCATTGATTCGGCATTACTTGGACCAGTTGGAGGCGATATCGGATGAACGGGGATTCGAAAAAGACGGAAAAATGCTCGCTACGGCGATGCGCATGCCGGATACCATTCAGCAATCCAAAGAAGAATTTGAAGAGTCGGAATGGACGGCTTTGGCTGAATTGATTGCCTCAGCAACAGCGCAATTCATCGCCTACCGCAATCACGAAGGAGCTTCCATGGAGGTGGATTTTCGCCAGCGGGTTGAGCGCATTTTAGCTTTGGAGTCGGATCTAGACCCCTTGTTGACTGCGCGGATTGAAAGAGTTCGTAGTCGGATTCAATCGAATTTTGATGAGATCAAAGACCGGGGACGATTGGATGAAAATCGATTTGAGCAGGAGGTGCTTTTTTACATTGAAAAGATGGATGTTTCGGAAGAGCGCGTGCGCCTGAAAGCACACTGCCAGTACTTCATGGACATGCTCGATGCGGAGGTCGGTCAAGGAAAAAAATTGGGATTCATTGCCCAAGAGATGGGACGCGAAATCAATACACTTGGCAGCAAAGCCAATGACGCCGAGATTCAGCGTTTCGTCGTTCAGATGAAAGATGAACTCGAGAAAATAAAGGAGCAGGTGCTCAATGTGCTTTAAGATGAATGGCAAGGCCGTCATATTCTCCGCTCCTTCAGGCTCCGGTAAAACCACGATCGTGCGGCATTTACTTGGAAAAACGAATCTGCCTCTGGGTTTTTCAATTAGCGCGACAACACGTGCGTCTCGCGGGAAGGAGGAACACGGGAAGGACTATTTCTTTTTGGAATTGCCTGCCTTTAAAGCGTGCATTTCAAAGGGTGAATTGGTCGAATGGGAGGAGGTCTATGAGGGTGTTTTTTACGGCACGTTAAGAACGGAATTGGAACGGTTGTGGTCAGAAGGAAAAACAGTAGTCTTCGACGTCGATGTCGTTGGTGGTTTAAAGTTGCGTGAAGCATTGGGCGATCGAGCATTGTCTGTATTTGTGCAGCCCCCCTCATTGGAGGAACTTCGAAATCGCCTTGAAGGCCGCGGTACGGATTCGAAAGAACGCATCGACGAGCGGATGGAAAAGGCAGAATGGGAATGGAAGCAGAACATCCATTTTGATCGAATCCTGATCAACACCCATTTGGATGAAGCGTGTAAAGAGGCTGCGGATTTGGTCACAGACCATCTGGGCTTGACGCTGGACCACCTAACGACTCCTGAAGAATAGCGGCCATGTCCAATCCTCAGCAAGCACGTCGAAAAATCGGGCTCTACTTCGGGACGTTTAACCCCATTCACATGGGGCATTTGGTGATTGCAAATCACATGGCAACTCACACGGATTTAGATGAAGTTTGGTTGGTGGTCACGCCGTTGAACCCGCAAAAGGATTCGGTTGAACTGATGGCGCAAGAACACCGATTGCAGATGGTCCACCTGGCAACGGCGGAGAATGAATTGTTGCAAGGGAGTGACGTAGAATTTGCGTTGCCCTCTCCCAATTACACGGCAGCCACCATGCGCTTCATTCGCGGGGAGCATCCGGAAGTTGATTTCAGCATCATCATTGGTGAAGACAACTTTCACAATTTGCATACCTGGAAAGACCATTGGGAATTGGTAACACACCATCGAATTTTGGTCTATCCGAGACGAAGTGTTGGGGTCGAACAGCTCACTACGAGCATACGAGAAGGCGATCAGGATCGAATCCCTGTCGACCACGCGCATGTTGTTTGGTGCGACGCTCCGATGATCAGCATTTCTTCAACGTACCTGCGCAAAGCGATACAGGAACACAAAGACATTCGGTATTTGTTGCCAGACACCGTTCTGAATTACATCAGCAACAACATGTTGTACGAACAGCCCTAAAGCGGGTCAGGTGTTGTTGAACGTGTTCATTGTACGGTCCAATCCGGCTGTCGTAAAACTGCAGATCAACTCATCGCAACGTGTCAATCGTTCTGTGAGTGCTGCAGACTCTATTCCACCCCATTTCCCGAGCACATAATCAACTTGTTGCCCTTGTGGGAAATCGGAACCAATGCCGAATCGCAGTCGGGAGTAGCTCGGGGTCTGCAACGTGGTCTCAATGTTTTCCAACCCGTTGTGGCCTCCCGCTCCTCCTTTTCCGCGCAACCGAAGTGAACCAAAGGGCATCGCGAGGTCATCGGTAACAATCAAAACTCGGTCTAAAGGGATTTTCTCAGCCTCCATCCAATACCGGACGGCCTTTCCACTCAGGTTCATGAAGGTCGATGGCTTGAGCAGCACCAGTGTCCGTCCCTTAAATCGGACGGAAGCAACATCGCCCAGTCGGGAAACCTCAAAAGAAGTTTCCCGTTTCTGGGCGATGGCATCCAAAACATTGAACCCGATGTTGTGTCGGGTGTCCTCATATTCTTTACCGGGGTTACCGAGGCCGACGATGAGGTATTTCATGCTTTTCTCTTCAATGGCAATAGCATTGCCCTTGAACGGTATTATGCAGCAGAATCGTCGCTTGCAGCTTCCGCGCTCTCTTCTTCAACCTCCGCATCAGCGGACATTGCAGCACGCGTTCGCTTAACAGCAACCAACAAAGCAGAGTCGTTTAAAAGAACTTCGCAATTGGGAACATCAATGTCTCCAACACGCGCGTTGTCGCCAATATCCAAGCTGTCGATGTTGACAAGGATTTCCTCAGGCAAATCAGCTGCAAGACCGCGCACCGGGATGCGACGGAACAACATTTGAATACGACCACCGTTCATAACGCCTGGAGAAACACCAGTGGTGCGCAATGGCAATTCAACACGCATCGGCTTGCCTTCAACGACCTGGAGTAAATCCAAGTGGATCACGCGGTCAGTAACCGGATGGAATTGAATTTCTTGGATAACACAATCATGTGTTTTTCCGTTGAAATCGAATTTGATTTGGAAGACATCAGGATTGACAACCAACTTGGTGATGTCCAATTCTGGAATGGAAAAATGCTCTTGCGAACCAGTGCCGTACATAACTCCGGGTACCCGGGAGTTCTTACGCAGTTGACTCGCATCTTTTTTTCCTACGCTCTCTCTCGGAGAGCCGCTCAATGATGCAATTTTCATAATTAATGAATAAGTAAAGAAGAGCTGATGGAACGATTTTCCATCAGACAGGTTAACGTTTGAGCAAACATATCTTCGGCCGAAATGACCTTGATTTTGTTTGTTGGTTTTGTCGTATTCAAAGGAATACTATCGGATACGACCAATTCAGTAAGCACACTTTCTTGGATGCGCTCATAAGCAGGGCCACTCAAGACAGCGTGTGTACACATGGCCCGCACAGAGCGTGCGCCGTGTTCCATCATGAGTGCCGCAGCTTTGGTGAGTGTACCAGCAGTATCGCACATGTCGTCAACGATGACAACATCTTTTCCAGCAACCTCACCAATGACAGTCATGTTGTCAACCTCATTGGCAACTTTACGTTGCTTGTAACAAATGGCCATGTCCACGCCGAGCAATTTCGCATACGAATTTGCTCGTTTGGTTCCGCCTGTATCCGGTGTAGCAATGCACAAATTGTCCTGATCCAATGCACGCAAGTAAGGAATGAAGAGTGTGCTGGCAAACAAGTGGTCTACGGGGATTTCGAAAAACCCCTGGATTTGATCCGCATGTAGATCCATCGTAATGAGACGGTCAATGCCAGCAGCGGTGAGCAAATTGGCAACCAACTTGGCTCCGATGGCAACACGAGGTTTGTCTTTTCGGTCTTGTCGAGCAAATCCAAAGTAAGGCATGACCGCAATAATGCGTTTGGCACTCGCGCGTTTGGCTGCATCAATCAGGAGCAACAGCTCCATCAAATTATCCGTAGGTGGATACGTTGATTGCACGATCGCAACCTCCTGTCCACGGATGGTTTCTTCGATACTCACAGTGAACTCACCATCACTAAACCGCGTTGTTTTCACAGGGACCAATTGCGTCCCCAATGATTGCGCGACCAATTCTCCAAAAACTTTGGAAGTCGAACCGGCGAGTATTTTGAGCGTATTGGCCACGAATGCAGTGCTTTAAAAGGCACGCAAAGGTAGGGAATACAAGCCGCAAACCCAACGGAATTTGCAAGTGCCTTTGAGCAGTCAACGGACGGTAAATCGCACGGGAATCGTGTAGGTTACTCGAACCGGTTTTCCATGTTGTGTTCCCGCGATCATTTGAGGAAGGCAATTCAAGGCTTCAAGGGCTGATCGGTCCAAATCTGGATGAGCACTTTTTAAAATGGAGGGGCTGGAAACGTCACCGAATTCATCCACGTTGAATTGAAGAAAAACCACACCGCCAACCCCTGCGTCCACTAGTCTTCTTGGGAAAATTGCACACGATTGAATCAGTCGGATCATCTCTGCCTCCGTGCACAATCGCTCTTGATCCCGATTCAAAATACTGGTGCATGAGGCAAATCGGGGCATGTGTTCTGCGAGTAGAACGGTCTCGATTTCGAACTCTTCGGTGCCGTCACCATTGCCGTCACCGTACGAACTGAAGTCGTGCAATGGACCCAGCTGGATATCGGAATTCGGATCGGGCAGTGGAGCCGCAGGATTGGGCTCAGTGAGTTGAGAGACCACGCGCGGGTTGATGAAAGGCCTGGGCGGTGGAACAGGTTTGGATGGCACGGAAACGGGGGCGATTTCACTTTCCAGCAAACTCGTCGCTTGGTAGCTCCATCCAGCCGGTTCACTCCATTCCATTGCGGTCCATTCAAAAGAGGCTAGCGTGATGGACAATGCGGCAATGAACCCAAGAGGAAACAATCGCGGTGTTTTTGGCTCATTCATAGCGGAAATAGTTGAAGGGGTTACCCCTCCAAATGTTCCAATACCGTGCCAAATCCCTCAAGAGCGTTATTCGGGGCAGATCATTTTGAATCCTTTGCCGTGCACATTGATGATTTGGATGGAGTCATCTGGTTTGAGATGCCTGCGCAACTTTGCGATATAGACATCCATTGAACGTCCATTGAAGTAGTTTGGATCACCCCAGATACTCTTTAACGCAAAGGTGCGCTCGAGTAAGCTGTTTTTGTGCTTGGCAAGGAGAAAGAGCAGCTCGTTTTCCTTGGTGGTCAGCCGCTGTTCAGTCCCTTCTAATCGCAGTTTCTGCGTATTGTAGTCAAATTCGAAAGACCCGATGCTCAGCGCTCCGACGGTCTCGTCATTTTCCGGAAGAGCGGCAGAGCGACGCAAAATCGCATGAATGCGAAGCAGCAACTCTTCCATGCTAAACGGCTTCGTCATGTAATCGTCCGCTCCCACTTTGAATCCTTCCAGGGTGTCTTCTTTTGTCGAGCGTGCGGTTAAAAACAGGATCGGTAAATGACGACTTTCTCTCCGAATTTCTTCGGCCACCTCAAATCCATCCTTTCGGGGCATCATCACGTCGAGAATCACAAAGTCAAAAGCCGACCGATGAAACTCCTTCAATCCTTCAACACCGTCTTTTGCCCAAGTCGTATCAAAGCCTTTAGCCTTCAAATAATCATGGAGCAATCGGCCGAGATTGGGATCGTCTTCACACAGCAGAATACTTGGGTTGGGTTTCATACTCATGGGTGTTCGTGATTAGCAGGTTTAAGACGCCTCAATTTCGGGTTGGACACATCACAATAACAATACACTCGCGCTTCTGATTTGGTTGCACGACTGAAGAAAAGCACCACAAGATTATTGAGGCAAAAGAAGAACGAACGTGCTTCCTTGCTCAAGTTCACTTTCAACGCGAATCGTTCCGTTATGGCGATCAACAACGGTTTTAACGTAACTGAGACCAAGACCGAATCCTTTGACATCATGAACGTTTCCTGTTGGTACACGATACAGTCTATCAAAGACCTTGCCTAAATGTTCTTTCCCGATTCCAATCCCGTTGTCTTGAAAACGCAATTCCAACCCATCTGTTGCTTGAACTGTTGAAATTGTTAGCATGGGATCGCCTGAAGAGTATTTCAAAGCGTTGTCAACAAGATTGAAAATGACATTGGTGAAATGGATGCGGTCCGCCTCAATGAGGGGATTCGAAGCGTCCAAGTGCAGCTCAACCTTCCCTCCGCGTTTGCGGATTTGAATCGCCAAATTCCGCAGAACTTCTTTGATCAAGTCATGGGCGTTGACGGGTTGCAAGAAGAGCTGCATTTTCCCTGAATCGGCCAGACTTGCTTGAAGCACATTTTCTACCAGAACGGCCAAGCGTTTATTTTCCTCCTTGATGAGTGCGATGTAGTGCTTTGTGCCGTCTGGATCCTTGAGCATGTCTGGATCCCCCAAAGCCTCTGATGCGAGACCAATCGTACTGATGGGGGTCTTCAATTCATGGGTCAGGTTGTTCATGAGATCGCGCCGGATGCGGTCGATGCGTTTGCCACGAGCCGCGCCAATAACAGCAGAGAAAAACCCCCATGCGATGATGGAAAGCATCAGGCCAGTCAAAGCAAACTGACCCAAGAGGCTGTACAACAAATGACGGGGCAAGGAAGGGAAATGAAGCCGAATACTCAGTGTTTCAGCTGCCGTTTGGAACGCAGTGACCTCCAAATTTGGGCGGTATTTCTCGTCGGTTTCTGCCAATCGAACGGGTTGTCCATAGCGGTCGAAAACCCCCATTACCCATGGAATCTCAATGCCGTGTTGTTCCAAACTCTTTCCGATGAGACTGTCAAGATGGAAGGCATCGAAGCGTCGCAACATGCGCGCGTCGACCTCGTCCAATCCTCCTCCAATTGTTGCATTCCCTTGTTGAACCAAAGATGAATTGGACTGAGCTTGTTCTTGAGAAAGAGCCTCCAATTCTAGCTGCAGAATGCCGGTTGTTGGTCGCGTTGCGATATCGCCAACCTGACTCAAACTATGAAAAACATTGTCTGTGAAAATCTGCTTCTTCATCTGAATGGAAGAGCGCAGCCAAATGATTTGGACTGTACTCATGGTGATGAAGGCCATGATCATGGCCAAAACGAACCAGGGAATGGGATGTTTTCGTGCGCGTGGCATAAAGAGGTGGAGTAAAGGTAACCCCCACGGCGACGGACCTATAATTCTTCAACAACCATTAACATCTAGCTCGAATTCTGTGATGTCAAGGCGAGGGGATCTCTGATTTTCTTGCTAGCGTTGCTATCCTTACATTTGAAGTTCACTTGTCGTAAAACCATGATTCCCCCGCACCTCGTAGACCAGGTCATTCAAACCGCCGTCATTGAAGACGTCGTGGGGGATTATGTTGAGTTGAAGAAGTCGGGCAGTTCGTTCCGAGGACTCAGTCCATTTACCAACGAGAAGACCCCGTCCTTTTATGTTTTACCGGAAAAGGGCATCTTCAAATGCTTTTCAAGCGGAAAGGGAGGTAGTGTCGTGAACTTCCTCATGGAACTTGAAAAATATTCATTTCCAGAGGCGATCAAGCAGCTTGCACAGCGTTACGGCATTGAAATAGAGGAGGAGGAAATTTCTCCAGAACAGAGAGCGGCGTCAACGGAACGTGAAAGTCTTATCGCCCTCAATGCCTGGGCACAGCAATGGTTTACCAAAGAGCTGCACGAGTCAAAGGAGGGCAAGGCCATCGCACTGACCTATTTCGAAAGCCGCGGATTCCGCCCCGACATTCTCAAGAAATTCAATGTTGGCTATTGTCCCGATCAATGGGAATCCATGAGCGTCGCAGCTCAGAATGCGGGATATTCGAAAGAGCGTTTGCTGGCTTTGGGACTTTCAAAAGACAAGGACGGAAGGCTTTGGGACTTTTTTAAGGGCCGGGTCATGTTTCCCATTCGGGATGTGACCGGAAGGTTCATTGCATTTGGCGGAAGAACCCTGCGCAACGACAAGCAATCAGCGAAGTATTTCAATAGTCCGGAGAGTATTCTGTATCACAAAGGGGATGTTTTGTTTGGCATCCACTTGGCAAAGCCGGCCATTGCAAAGGAGGACCGGGTGCTCTTGGTAGAAGGATATACGGATGTGATGGCCATGCACCAGGCAGGCATTGAGCATGTGGTCTCTTCCAGTGGAACGGCTTTGACGGATGGGCAAATCAAATTGGTCCGTCGCTACACCAAGAACGTCACGGTTCTTTTTGATGGCGATGAAGCGGGAATTCGAGCGTCTTTAAGGGGAGTGGATTTGCTGTTGGCGGAGGGAATGAACGTACAGGTCGTTTTGTTCCCTGACGGCGACGATCCAGATAGTTTTAGCAAGAGGGTCAGCTCCGAAGAACTTAAGCGACACATTGCGGAAGAAGCCAAGGACTTTGTTGCATTTAAAATGGAGTTGCTATCTCAGCAAGCGGGCCAAGACCCGGTAAAACGTGCTGAGATGATTCATAGCGTGATGGAATCCATTGCGGCCATTCCCGATGGCATTCAGCAAGGCGTTTATTTGAAGTTGGCTTCGGAGGAATTGGGGATGTCCGAGGAGAAGCTGCAGCTCGAGATCAATAAAATCCAGCGCTTAAAGCTGGTACAGGAGCAAAAAGCAGCGAAGCGCGATGCCTTCAGGGCGCGCCAGTCGGGGGTTCAGTCGGCACCGCCGCAAGGGGTTCAGGTGCCTCAGAACTGGAGTGATCACACCGCGCCGCCCCCCATAGAATTAGAAGAAGGCGGATCCAATCAGAAGATGGCCACAGACCATCGCACGTTGCTAGAACGTGACCTCATTCGTCTGTTGATCACCTATGGCAAGGAAACGTTGTTTGTAGATGTTGAGCCGGAAGCGGATGATGCAGAAGAGGTGCAAGCTGAACAACCGGACACGACCGCAGTCCCAAAACCTGAAAAACTGGAGGTGTCTTTCGCTGAATTGATGCTGCATCAATTGGAAGAGAATGACTTGCCCATGCAGGACCCCGTTTGCAAAAAGATACATGCGCTGTTCTTAGAAGCGTTGGAAAAAGGGCAAGTGCCATCAAGTTTGGATCTTCTCTCGCATCAGGATACTTCCATTCATCAACTGGTGACAGATTCTACGATTGTAAAGAATCACGTGAGTGAACGGTGGGGGGAAGTGCATCAGATTTATCCAGCGCGTGAGTTGGATCAGTTAAACAAGGCGATGATGGACTCCATGCACCAGTTAAAAATGAATGAAAACAGGCAAGAAATATTGCGTGTTCAAGAGGGTTTGATTGCGTTGTCGGCTGAGGTGGATGCCGGTGATGAGACGGCCATTCATGGAATGCGTGATTTGCTTGAAAAACGAAAGCTATTGGATGCACAAAAGCGCGAAATAGCGCGTTACTTTGGGTCAATAATCCTCCCGTAGTCTATCAGGAGGTCGGAAGTAAAAGGACGCAATGAAGGAATTGATTCAGTCGGGCATTCAGTGGGGTCATGTGGATTTCACACTCAGTGATGTTCTGATCGTGATTTTGGTGATTGCGATCGCCCAACTTTTGATCTGGTTTTTGAGGGTCCTTTTGGGACGTGTCTTCCGTAAAACCAATATTGAAGAGGGCAAGCGCTTCATGATATTGCGCTTGCTTCGGACCCTGATTTACGCGATTTCTTCTGCGATAGCGCTTGAAACGATTGGGGTTGATTTGACCTTGTTGTGGGCGAGTTCAGCGGCGTTGTTGGTCGGTGTAGGTATTGGCCTTCAAAACTTCTTCAACGATGTGATCTCGGGATTTGTATTGTTGTTCGAAGGAGGTGTTCGCGTCGGAGATGAATTGGAAGTCGATGGCATGTTGGTGCGCGTTGAACGCATCGACTTGAGGTCGACCCGGGTGATCACCCGGTATGGCAATCTGATTGTGATGCCCAACGGTCTGATCTCAGGCCAGACGGTGCGTAATTTCACGCAAGGTGATACGGCGTCTATGCTGGAAGTCAAAGTGGGAGTGGCCTATGGAAGTGACGCCAAGATGGTCGAACGGATTTTAATTGAGTGCGCGAATGCTGAGTCTCTTGTCATTCGGCGCAAGGAAACGGCCGCTTTATTTCAAGATTTTGGCGACTCCTCTTTGAATTTCAGTGTGTATTTCTGGGTGAACCAGCCGTGGTCGCGTCGTGTGATTTCGAGCAACATTCGCTTTCGCATTGATGAAGCATTCCGGAAAGAAGGAATCCGCATTCCTTTCCCGCAGCGCGATATTCATGTGATCGCATCCGAGGCGGAATAGAGCAGCCGAGACGGGTGGATTTTCGTTGATAGAATCTTATTCACCTTCCCACGTGCCCGTTTCTCGGACTGATCGCAAGTGCAAATTCAACTCCGTCCGGTTTTCCCATCCTCGTGGTTTCCAGGTGTTTTTAACCAGCGTAAAAGCAAGATCGAGACGGTTCCACTTTTTAATGTCAGAGGCGATAGGGCCCATGTTCCATCCGATGGCATCAATGGACTGTTGTTCATTTTCAGGATGACCAATCGTGATTTTCAAATGCTTCCCTTGCACACCGATGGTCCGAGGTGGACGAAGACATTGAACATTCTTTAAAATAAAAACGGGGGTGGGGTTTCCTGGCCCAAAGGGTTCCAATTGTTGCAGTTCCCTGAATGCTTCTAAAGTCAGGTCTGAGAGCTGGACCTCCTGATCGCAATGCACTGTTCGTCGTGGCGGAACCTGTCCCAGTTGTTTTTTGACGGCGGCTTCTAGCAGTTCCTTGAAGGCCTCTAAATTTTCTGTTGGCAAACTCAAACCAGCGGCCATGGTATGGCCTCCGAACTGGGAGAGCAAACTAGCGCACTCTTCCAAGGCACTGTGGATGTCTACGCCATCAACCGACCGGGCGCTTCCGATCAGAATGCCGTCTTCCTCGGATAGGACGATACTGGGACGAAAACGCTTTTCAATCAATCGACTAGCTACAATTCCGACCACACCTCGATGCCAGTTTTTTCCGGAAACAACCGTGCAGAATGCCTCGGGGTTTGATTTTTCGAGCTGAGCAAAGGCTTGTTCGGTTGTGGCTTCATCCACTTCTCGACGCTTCAAGTTCATCTCTTCGATTTCACGGGCCACTTCTGTAGCGCGATGTTCGCTTTTCTCCATCAGCAGATCGACAACACGCTGGGCATGGTCCATTCTGCCTGCGGCGTTGATTCGCGGGCCAAGCGTAAAGCTAATGTCGCGAACACTTTGCGGTGCTTGCTGGATTCCTGCGGCACGCATCAAAGCGAAAATCCCGGGCCGCTGGCGTTTTTTCAATTGCTTAAGTCCTTGTGACGCCATGATCCGGTTTTCGTCCGTGAGTTCTACAAGGTCAGCACCGATGCTGATGGCGACCAGATCCAATTCCTCTAGAACACCCCCCTCAGGAAGATCCATCGTGTGAGCGAGGCCTTGAAGCAATTTGAAAGCGACGCCACAGCCAGAAAGTTCTTTAAAGGGATAGTCGCAATCGGATCGCTTGGGATTCAGGATGGCGTAGGCCTCCGGAAGCGTTGATTCAGGAAGGTGGTGGTCGCAGATGATCACATCGATGCCTTGCTCCTTGGCTTGTTGGATTGAGCTAAAATCCTTTGTTCCGCAGTCTAGGGTAATCATCAAAGAATAGCCATTGTCAGTGGCCCACTGGACCCCTTCAGCACTGACGCCATACCCTTCGTCGTAGCGATGCGGAATGTACGTTTTGATTTGTGCTCCAACACCTTCCAAGTAGCTCGCCATCATAGCAACAGCGGTCGTTCCGTCGACGTCGTAGTCACCATAAATCAAAATGCGTTCTTCATCCTCGATGGCCTCATGCAGGCGATTGACCGCCTTGCGCATGTCTTTCATGAGCAATGGATGGTGCAGCGCTGTGAAGCCCGGATTTAAGAAATCAACGACGTCTTTTACTTGACTCAATCCCCGTTGTAAAAGAAGAGACGCAACCAATTGCGTGAGGCCTGCGTCTTCCATGAGACGTTCAATTTCACCTTGACCCGGCTTCGTTTTTACGATCCACTTGCTGTTTTCCATTGATTTGTAATGCCAAGTTGGTTGAAAAGGATGCGGAGTTGACGCCTTCAACTTATCTTGGCCCTGCCTAATTTAGGACAATGAACTTGCAAACGCCTTCATTAAATCGATTCCTGATGCCACAAATTCGTTCCATCACACTGTTTTTCTCTTTGTTCGCCTTGACAGCTTTGTTCAGCGCGTGTTTAAATGACGACAATAAAATCCCCGAAAATTGCCATGATGGCATTTTGAATAACGGAGAAGAATTGGTCGACTGTGGCGGGTCCATTTGCCCTCCATGTGATCCATGCGAGAACGGTCAATACGACGTGTTACTTGGAGAACAGTGGGTTGATTGCGGTGGAGAGTGTGATCCTTGTGACCCCAGTTTCAATGGTCAATTGGATCTAGGCGAAGATGGAATTGATTGCGGAGGATCCACAGGCGTCGCCTGTGGTGAGCTGTGTGATGACGGTCTATTGAACGGCTACGAAGCTGCAGTGGATTGCGGTGATGGCTGCGAAAATGCCTGTCCGACATGCTGTGACGGAATCATGAATGGAGACGAGGTCGCTGTTGATTGCGGAGGAAACTACCTCAATGGTCTTTTCGTCGCATGCTCTGATGGAACTCCTCTAGATCAATGTCCAACTTGTCCTCCTGGAGTGAACTGTGGAAACGGGCTATTGGACGGTGATGAGCAATACATTGATTGTGGTGGAGACTTTTGTCCTGAATGCATGGCCATGATGACCTGGAAGGTCAATGGAACAGCTATGTTGGCTGAAGGGCCTCTCGTAGTTGGAACCTTAACGGGTGGATCCATTGGGATATTGGGAACCCCGCTTTCAGGAGGTGAAATGGGTCTGTTCTTGGACGAGCCTGCTTTGGGATGGCAAAACGGAATCACCATTCAATGCAACCCGACTTCCATGCCCACAGCCGCGGCTTATACGGACGCTACAGGAACGTCTTACGCAACTTCGTTTGGCGGTGGAGTTACCGTTAACATTACCTATGTCGATACGAATCCAGGCGGAATCATTGTCGGCACGTTCTCGGGAACGGTGGTTGCAGGAACGGAAGAGAGCGTGAACCTAGCGTTAGGAACCTTCATGGTCCCATTGCCTTAATGACGGGCCTTCTGACTGGGTAAGCCTAATGAGCACCGTACAATCCAAGGTGCACTGAACGGCTTATTCCGGTAATCGGATGAGGTCGAACAACGGATCCAAGTTCGGTGCAATGATGATTTCAATGCGGCGATTGCGGGCCTTGTCTGTTTCGTCCAACGGGTGGTATTCACTTCGACCAGACGCTGCAAGGGCATTTGGGCTGACACCTGACACAGTCAGAATCTCAATAACAGCCGTGGAACGCAAGACGCTCAACTCCCAGTTATTCTTCGGTATCGAGGTCGACGAGAGTTGATCCGTGTCTGTATGACCCTCTACAATGATTTCCAGTTGCTCTTGGCTACTGATTACGGCAGCGAGGTCTCTGAGTGCTTGCTGACCGTCAGGATTGATCCGCGTGCTTCCTGAGGGAAAAAGGAGCTGTGCTTCCAAACTCACATACACTTTGCCGTTGCGTTGTTCTACGCTCAATCCGCGGTCTGCGAAACCCAATAAAGCTTGGGCGAGTTGACTTCTCAATGCTTCTGCTGCGGCATCACGTGCGGCAAGAAGCCCCTCCAATTCTTGAACGCGTTTGGAGCGCTCTGCCAATTGTGATTGACGCAATTCAAGATTACGGCTCAACTCGTTCAACGCATCTTCTTGGGTTTGAAGTTCTTGACGAACGCGACTGAGATCTGCGAGCAATGCCCGATTTTCCTCATTGATGGCGGCCATCTTGGAAGAACTTTCGGTTGTCAATACATCGTTCAATTCACGCAGTCGTTCAATGTCAGCCTCTACCCGCGTTACCTCACGACCCAATCGAGCCGTATCAAGAGCCAGTTGCTGTTGCGCTTGGGTAAGCACATTGACACGTCCACTGAGTTCGCGACGGTCGATTTCGCCATCTTGACTTGCCAATGTGAGCATCTGGCTTTTTCGTTCCAGTGTATCGAAGTCAGATTGTAAGGCATCGAATTGCTTCATTGAAACGCATCCAGAGAATGCAGTCAGAAAAATTAGCGCGAAAAGGAGAGCCGAATTGAGTCGCATGATCTGAAGTTGGTAGAACCCTCTAAGTTCATCCGGCTGTAAATAAGTTTCGTCTAGAGTGAACAATTTTCTTAAGAATAAAATGTTCATATAGTGTCATTTTGACATAGATTCGACATGTCCACTAAACGACGCCTCTATGGTTCACAACAAACTACGCGCGCTTTCATATTGGATTGACCATACACTAGGATGGTTTTTCACGAACGGCCAGAAGTCCAATATGGACAAAGGCGGTGAGTATATGTGGTGAAAATTCTGTGTGTAACGCGTTCAATCCATTTCAATCATTTCAGGTGATTGAAATGCAGACGTTTTGAGGTTCCGTAAAGAACTGCAAAGCATTCCAACCGCCCTCTCGACCGACTCCAGAGTCTTTCACTCCACCAAAAGGAGTTCTTAGGTCACGGACCAACCAGCAGTTGATCCAAGCGATGCCACTTTCAACACCGGCAGCAACCCGGTGAGCTTTCCCAATATGTTGAGTCCAAATGGTACAAGCCAATCCAAAAGGACTGGAATTGGCTAGTTGAACGGCCTCATCTTCCGTGTGGAATCGTTGCAGGGTGATGACCGGTCCGAAAACTTCTTCTTGGTTGATTCTACACTCGGGACCGGCATCTTCAAAGACGGTTGGTTGAACGAAATACCCCCCTTCGCAGCGCGCGTTCGGAGCATCGGCGATGCTTCCACCGCATAACAATGTTGCTCCTTCGGCTTGAGCAGATTGAATGTGACCCATTATTTTATCCCGATGGGCAAGGGATACCACGGCGCCCATTTTGGTTTCCGGAAGCATGGGGTCATTGGGCTGCATCCGTCCCACTTTTTCAATCAAGGCATCTCGGAAGCGGTCGTAAATGGAATCTTCAATGAGGATGCGCGATGAGCACAGGCAGATTTGTCCTTGATTCGCAAACGAAGAACGAATGGTCGTTTGCAACGCTTTTTCGAAATCGCAATCAGCGAAGATGATCGCCGGGTTTTTGCCGCCAAGTTCCAGACTCATTTTTTTGAACATGGGACCTGCAGTGCGGGCAATGTGAGCGCCGGTGACGGTTCCACCCGTGAATGAGATGGCTTTGATGGAAGGGTGCGAAACAATGGCTTGCCCGACTTCTGGGCCAAGGCCGTGAACAATGTTGAGCACGCCAGGAGGGAATCCGGCCTCAAGTACCCATTGCGAGAGCATCCAGGCTGTCACGGGCGTAATCTCGGAAGGTTTGGCAATGACGCAATTGCCTGCAGCGAGTGCAGGTGCGATTTTCCAGGTAAAGAGGTAGAGAGGAAGGTTCCAAGGAGAGATGCACCCCACGACTCCGATCGGTTTTCGATGGGTGTAATTGATGTGGGCAGGTCCTGCTGGAATGTGTGCTTCCGATGAAAACTGCTCGATGGCACTTGCGAAAAATGCGAGATTTTGTTCTGCTCGAGGGATATCCACGCTTTGGGCCAACGAAATGGGCTTTCCATTGTCGCGAGATTCGGCTTCTGCAAGCTGTGCACTGTTGTGCGAAATGAGCTGCGCCAACTTCCTCAAACAGGCTGCACGGCGTTCAACGGGGGTGGTACTCCACGTTGGAAAGGCCTGGGCAGCAGCAGCATACGCATGGTCAACATCAGATGCCTTTGACCGGGGCAATCGTCCCGTAATTTCTCCCGTAGCCGGTTCTATTTGGTCAAGCCATTCCCCGTCATTCGCAGGTTTTAATTCTGATCCGATCAAGTTCAATAATTGCAGCATGCCACCAAGATAAAGGAAGTGTAACGTTTGGCTTTTTCTTAAGGGAAACCTTTTTATCTTTGCCGTCGCTTAGGGCCTAAGTTTGGTCGGATGCACATTCCCCGATGGTGTAATGGTAACACACCGGTTTTTGGTGCCGTTATTCCAGGTTCGAGTCCTGGTCGGGGAACGTAGAGAAAATCCTCAGCCTTAGGTTGGGGATTTTTTTTATGCGTTTTTTTCGTTCCGACGAGCTTATTCACCGCCAGTCAAGGCCTCAACTTGAGCTTGTAAAGACATGATTGTCAGCTGCATAGATGAAATGGTGTTCATCAATGAATCGAGGGTCGCACCAACGGCAACTTCCCCGACGAATACCTCCCCGACAACCTCAGCATTGCCTTGAAGGCGCATGGTTCCGTCTGCCTGAATGTCCATGGCATTGGAACGTGCATTGTCGTCTGAGCCATTTCCAATGGCGAAAAGGACGTCGGTAGCGCCGCTTAAATTGAATTGTCCCAGGACCATGGAATTTTCCTGATCGGCTATGGTTGAGTTGCCAAAAGCAGAGGAGGCTGTTGCCGTAGAGACGGTTGAACGACCCGTTGCTCGGCTATAGAGGCCTGTTGCGGTTGAACCATATCCGCCCGCATGACTCGCATATCCATCTGCGATGGATTCGAATCCTTCAGCATGAGACAATTCGCCCGAAGCGATGGTATACTGGCCTTCACTATGCGCAGCGGTGCCACTTGCGTCAGTTTCACGGCCTTCGGTGTGGCTGTACAATCCGAGAGCATTGGTTTGAAATCCCTCGGCATGCGCAGCGGTGCTTCCAGCAAGGGTCGCGTATCCTTCAGAGTGGCTGTAATTTGATGTGGCGTCCGTATTGTAGCCCTCCGCGTGGGCAGCTAATGCACTTGCTTGAGAGAGCATTCCTTCCGAATGTGAAGCGGTGCCACTTGCGGTCGTTCCTTCTCCTTCCGCGCTGGAACAGGTAGCGCTTGCAATCGTTTGGCGATTTTGAGCATTGGAATACGCCCCCGTGGCACTTGTGTTGGTGCCTGAAGCATGCGCGTATAATCCCGTGGCAGTGATGTTATAGCCTTGAGCAAATCGCTGCATCACCCGCATGGACCCGTTGGACCACGTGTAGCTAGAGGCAGGCGAACCCCAAATGGAATCTTTGATTGAGGAGAGACCTAGCGAATCACGGGCACCTGTGGCATTGGCAGAACCGGTTCCTCCAAATGCAACTGGGATGATGCCATCTGGAATGAATGACTCGCCGTAGTACGGCAAGAAAACGAGGAGATCACTGACGTCAATCAACCCGTCATTGTTGTTGTCTGGATTGTATGGCAAGCCATCATAACTGGCGTCTTGTGCCATTCCAGCCCATGCAATGGAGCACAGAAGCAGGGAGGTGAGCACACGAAACGGAGCGCGAAAAAAGGCTGAAGCGGGTGAATATGAAAGGGTCATACCAAATGAATTTACTGAATCACAAGGTAGGAAAATCGTTAGGGATACCGGCATGGCTTGGTCGCACCAGCGTTTCAATGCCTTTAGTCAATCACCACCCAGGGAACAACTTGTTTGCCGGCGCTTGACAGGATGCGAACGAAATAGATGCCCGCAGGCAGAGTGGTTCCAACCAACTGAACGCGCTGGTGTTCATTGGAAGTAACCTGAAGTACGATGGGGCTTAACGCCATTGAGCCATCTGCATGAAAGACTTCAAGGGTCGTTTTCCCGGAGCGTTGACTTGTCCAATTCAACCACGCGGTTCCTTTTGAGGGGTTCGGATGAACGAACGGAGCGCTTGAAGACGCGATCTTAGCCATCCAATCACCGCTCATTGAGGAAGCATTGGAACCGAATGCATTGTGGTTGAAGAATCCATGGGTTTCTTGTGCCACGAGGTCTACCTGTTCAGGACACGTTTCGCCAGCAAATGCGATGGTCTGCATAAAGACACCGATGTTCCCAGAGCAATCTTCTGCAGAATAGGTCCTCTCAAGGACAAAGGCCCCTCCACCTAGCGTGTCTCCTGTTACCAACGATTCTGTGAAGGAAAACAAAAGCGGGTCATTGCAGGCGTCTTCGAATGCCATTGCACAAGGCGATGGGATGGATGGAGAAACGTCGCCTTCATCCGCGCACAGCGTGATTTCAACGGCGCAGTCTCCAGTCCATATAGGGGCCGATATGTCGAGGCGATTGAAGATCTGAGCGGCTTCGGTCAATTGTCCGCAATCCGGATTGAGCACGGAATAGAAGAGGGCAGTCGATTCTGATCCGCACGGAACCACGTTGACTCCATCTGAGCTTAGATCGATGACAACATCCCCGGTCATGCCCATGACGGGAGTGCCAAGCACCTGACCTTCCCAAGCAAACCAACCGCCAAATCCATACGCACAGTTGCTGCTATTTGCTCCTTGACCCAACTGAAATCGTTTGTTTTCATTGAAGGGCATGTGGCTCAGTTTCAAATAAGAATTGAGGTAACTGTCCTTGCCGATCAAAAAGCTTTGGTCCGCTTTGAGGCGGTATACCAGGACATTGTCCGGATCCATAGAACATCCATTCGCGGCAACCAATCCATGTGAAGGGTCAGCATCCAACCACGTACTTGCTGTTTGGGCATCTTCGAAAGTCAGATGCACAGACCACGTTAAATGCGGGTTTACAGCATTGGCAACTTCACCTGTAAGGGTTGCTACGCCGTTGGAGAAACGCGTTAGAATGAGAGGGACAGTCTCAATAAAGTAATCACTCTCAGATAATCCCAAGGAAGTCAAACCCAGGATGCGAATGGCTCCATCTGTTCCGGTTCCGACGCCAGTAAACCCGGCATTGATGACCACGTTATCTCGCATATCTGCGGCGAACATGGCATGGGGCAACGTATCCCCGGTGCAACTTCCTACGGCCACAACGGTATCCAAACTGGTCAACGGCAATTGCTCGCTACACTCCATGACTTCGTCCGTAAAATCAGCAATGAAAAGCGGCTCACATCCACCGCAGCCAGTGGGGTTTCCTTCGCAATCAAAATCGGGAGTTGCGTAGAAGCACGCTGCGAGATTTGGTGATGTCGCGCTGGGGTCGAAATTACACGCCGTGAAGTCGGAGCATCCGAAGCACGTGTAATCACACGCATTTTCATTTGGAATGGTCGCTGTGTTGTCAAAGTTGCAAGCGGATACATCCATACACCCGAAGCAGGATTGATATTCACAGGTTCCGTTGTTTGGGTACAATGCCGCGGCGTTGAAATTGCACGCCATCGAATCCATGCAGCCAATGAGGCAAGAGAAGTAGTCGCAAGACCCATCATCCGCGGTAGCCGTCGGGTCGAAGTTGCAAGCGATTTCATCTGTGCAGCCGTCCACCAAATTCATGCGATGAAATGAGCTGCTGGCTTTAGCCCCAAAAGGGTGCAAGGTCATAGCTGCACCAAGGGTGAGCAACAGAATAATTCGCAACGGAAATTTCATCAAGCGAGTTTTGGTTCGGGACTAGGCCCAAGGACCCAATGTCCGATTTTTACCAGAGAAAATCAAGATAAAACCGATAAAATAACGCACCAAACACTTTTATGAATCGCTAAACAGGAGTTAGTTCGCGACGATGTTGATGATGCGTCCTGGGACAACAATGATTTTTCGGACGACTTTGCCCTCCAATTGTTTTACCGTGCGTTCATCTGCTAGGACCTGGGTTTCGACCTCCTGCTTGTCGGCCGAAGTTGCCGCTTCCATCTGGAACCGAACCTTTCCATTGAATGAGACGGGGTACGTGACGTGATCGCTGGTCAGCCACTGTTCATCCCATTCGGGCCATTCAGAGGAAACAACAAGTCCAGTGCCTCCTGCCATTTGAAACAACTCTTCGGCCAAGTGTGGAGCTACCGGGCTAACCAGTATCGCAAGTGGTTTGAGGATGGATGCAGATTGGCAGCCAGCATCTGTCAGCTCATTAACGCCAATCATTAGCGCGCTGATGACGGTATTGAATGCATGACGATCCAAGTCCTCTGTTACCTTCCGAACCGTCTTGTTGTATGCGCGTAGCGCATCGTCTGTGGGCGGATCATCCGAGACCGTCAGATACAATCGGTTCAGCTTGCGTAGAAAGTTGTGGACCCCACTGATCCCCTGCGTATCCCAAGGTTTATGCTGGGTCAAGGGCCCCAAAAACATCTCATAACAGCGCAATGTATCTGCTCCATAGCGCTCGACGAGTTCGTCTGGCGTTTGAACATTGAATTTCGACTTGGACATTTTCTCCACTTCATACCCGCAAGTGTAGGAGTCGTCCGCATTTAAAATGAACGTAGCATCAGCGAATTCACTGCGCCATTTTCTGAACCCATCCAGATCCAATTTGTCCGCTTGAACAAGTCCAATATCGACATGAAGACGCTGTGTCTTGTGTTCTTTACGCTGTTCAGCAGTGACAAAGGTTTGTGTTCCCTGAATCCGGTAGACAAAGCTGGACCGACCAAGAATCATCCCTTGGTTGATCATTTGCTTGAACGGCTCATTGAAACCGATGAATCCACGATCGAATAAGAACTTCGTCCAAAAGCGTGAATACAAGAGGTGACCGGTGGTATGCTCGGCTCCACCAACATACAGATCGACTTGTCCCCAATAATCTGATTTTTCACGGCTGCAAAAGGCAGAAGCATTCTGCGGGTCCATATACCGGAGGAAGTACCAGCTTGATCCCGCCCATCCTGGCATGGTGTTGTATTCCATGCGGTCCCCTTCGAAGACATTCCAATCCTCCTTATTCGCTCGAGCCAATGGGGGTTCACCTTCCGAGGTTGGCAAGTAAGCGTCCACTGGCGGAAGCGTTACCTGCTTCTCCTGAATCAATTTGGGGACATCGTTTTCGTAATAGATTGGGAACGGTTCTCCCCAATACCGCTGGCGACTGAATACGGCATCACGGATTCTAAAGTTGATCAGTCCCCGCCCTTTTCCAAGTTGCTCCAATAGGGCAATGGCCTTTGGAATGGCTTCTGCGGCTTGAAGTTCATTGAGCGATTCAGAATCACATAAAATGGCCTTCTTGTCCGTGCACACGGCTTCTTGCGAATCGAATCCTTTGAAAATACTTGCGATGGACAAATGGAAATGCTGTGCAAACTTCCAATCGCGCTCATCTCCAGCAGGGACCGCCATGATCGCACCGGTACCATACCCCGCTAACACATAGTCGGCAATCCAAACGGGTAGCTTTGCTCCAGTGAGGGGGTGTATCGCAAACGCCCCTGTGTCGCAGCCAGAGATGTCTTTGTCTCCCGCTCCTTGGCGGTCACGTTCAGATTTGCGAGCGGCTGCCTTTTGATAGGCTTTTACTGTTTCTATTTGTTCCGGTGTAGTGATCAGATCAACGAGTGGATGTTCAGGAGCGAGAACCATGAAGCTCACGCCGTACATCGTGTCTGGACGTGTTGTAAACACATCAATTTGACTTCCAAAATGGCCTTCAATGCCAAAGGTGACAGACGCACCTTCACTTCTTCCAATCCAATTTCGCTGGGCCTCTTTAATGCTATCGGTCCAATTCAATTCGTCCAAATTTGCGACGAGACGATCGGCATAGGCTGTTATGCGCATGATCCACTGCCGCATGCGTTTGCGAACGACAGGATGTCCTCCCCGCTCACTGAGACCGTCCTTCACTTCATCATTGGCCAAAACGGTCCCCAATTCAGGGCACCAGTTCACCTCACTGTCGGCGAGATAGGCCAACCGAAACTGCATCAGGATGGTCGATTTTTCTTGTTCTGTGCAGGCCTTCCAAAGACGCGCGGTGAGGTTTCCAGAAAACCCCTCTCCCCACTGAGCCAAAAGAGTTGCCGGAAGTGATTCCCACCAATTTGAAGCTGCAGCAGGAACAAGAGAGTCCCATCGATCTGATTCAATGGCCTCAATCAAGGCCTCAATTGGCTGTGCAGATTCCGATTTCGTGTCATACCACGATTCAAAAAGTTGTCCAAAAATCCATTGAGTCCAGCGATAATATGAGGGGTCACTCGTCCGGACCTCGCGATCCCAGTCATAACAAAAGCCCAGTTGTCCGAGCTGTTCGCGGTAACGGGCAATATTTGTTTCCGTTGTGACAGCAGGGTGCTGACCTGTTTGAATGGCATATTGCTCAGCAGGGAGTCCAAAGCTGTCATAGCCCATCGGATGCAAGACATTGAAGCCGCGCAGCCGTTTGTACCGTGCGAATATATCGCTTGCGATGTATCCCAATGGATGCCCAACATGCAGTCCGGCTCCTGAAGGATATGGAAACATATCCAACACGTAGTACTTGGGGCGGTCGCTAGTTTCTGCTACGCGATAGGCCGCTTTGCGGTCCCACGTTTCTTGCCAGCGTTTCTCGATTGAGCGAAAGTCGTAATCCATCTTCGTAATCTGATTTCACAAAGGTAGTTGGATGCGACAAGGTGAAAGCCACGTCCATGGATATCTTTGCGAAGTGTATTTGCGTCAAACTCCACCCTTACTCAAGGCCTTGGCTTCCCATCTCATTTGGAATGGGCCCGCACAGGTGCATGGAGAGAATGCAGTGTACCTGACTTTTGATGATGGGCCGCATCCTGAAATCACACGAGAAGTGATGCGAACATTAGCCGATTTCAGCACGCTAGCTACCTTTTTTTGCGTGGGAGAAAACGTGGACCGTTACCCTGAGGTTTTGAATGAACTAAGTGCTGCAGGTCACGGAATCGGAAACCATACGCAGCGGCATGAATCTGGATGGGGCACCGGACAACGGGCTTACTTACGTAGTTATTTGGAGTGCCAACAGCGTGTTCAGAGTCCTTGGTTTCGGCCGCCGTATGGCCGCATTACCAAAGCACAAGCCGAGGCGCTTCATCCCCACACGCAAATTGTCATGTGGGATGTATTGAGTGCAGACTTCGACGATAAAAACACCCCAGAATCGTGCTTAGAACAGTTGATGATCAACACACGACCCGGATCGATTGTCGTTTTTCACGACTCTCCTCGATCGGCGTTGCGCATGTTGCCTATTCTGAGTCCGTATCTCGTCTGGCTGCAGAAACAAGGCTATCGATGCGAGCTATTGCCGGCAGAGATGGCCTCATCATCTCTTTAGGATTCCGCTGGGCCTTCAGGTTTCGATTCCTGTTGTGAAGCTTGGCGCAACAGCGTCAATTTTGTTTTGATATCCTCCATTTCGCGTTTGTCCGCCTCCATGGATTTTTCATATTGATCACGAATGGCTTCTGCGCCTTTCCCCGTAAACCGTTCTAGATTTTCTTCTGTTTTGGTTACCCGAGACTTCAACCGGTCCATTTTTTCTCTCAAAATGCTTTGCTCGCGTCGGACTTGCTGTGGACTGGAGCTCACCAAATGATCGACCCGTTGCTTATACGTCTCAACAGCACGCTCTGAACGTTGTGCACTCAGTGAGTCGTAGAGCGCGTCCACGGCCGCACGATAGCGATCCATGATGCCGTCCATGGATTTCCGAGGGACGAAGCCAACTTTGTTCCAGCGCGAGGAAAATTCTTTCAACGCATCCAGATCAGCCTTTCGTTCACCACTTAAAGAGAAGGCCTCAATTTCCTTGAGTAAGACTTCTTTGGCTTCAAGGTTCTTCTTTTCCTCTGCATCGCGTCCTGCAAACTCTGCTTTTCGCGCAGTGAAAAATTGGTCTTGTACTTTTCGGAACCGGCGGAACAGCCGCTGTTCCTCACTGGGAGGGCATGGACCCACTTCCTTCCAGGCTTTCTGCAGGGCCATCATTTTGGGAACGGCCGTCTTCCAATCGGTACTCGCAGCGGTGGCCTCAGCTTGCTCAAGAAGACTTACTTTCTCAAGTTTATTTTGCTTACCAACACTTTTTTGGGCGTCGTAAAAAAGCTGTTTCTTCTGAAAGAAAACGTCAGCCAATTCACGAAACTTTCCCCAAAGCACTTCGTTTTGATCTTTTCCAGCGAACCCGGTGGCCTTCCATGCATTTTGCAATGCAATGATTTTGGCGGTTGCGGCTTGCCACCCGCTGTGACTCGCTTCGACCTCTTCGGCAACAGCTTCCCGTAATTGCTCAATCAAGCTTTCTTTTTCAGCAGCATGAACGGTAAATGAAGCGCGGATCTCATCGAAATGTGCCTTGACTTCATCGAATATTGGCCGGATAATTCCGAAAAACTGAGTCGACAACTCTTGGTAATTCTCACGAGGAGAAGGTCCAATGTCCAGCCATTGCTTCTGAATTGCGCGGGCTTGTTTTTCCCTCTCACGGATGCCTTCAACACTCGCTAAGGCCTGTGCTGCCACAAGCAGTGCTTCCTTTTTCTTCAGATTGACCTTGAGGTCATGGTCTTTAAGCTCCTTGTAGATGTTGATGTTGTAGAAAAACTCATCTCGAAGGCGGTAATATTGGTCGTGAACCACCTTGAACTGGTCTCCAGGGACATCTCCTGCGGCATCCCACTGTTCGCGCACTTCATTGAAAACAGAAAAAGCGGCACTGATATTCTCCTCTTCTTGAATCGTCTGGCGCAGCCGTTCTAGCATAGCCAGCTTCTTTTCAAGATTGGCTTTTTGGGTTTCCGCGACTTGCTTGCGCCACACTTTCTCGCGTTCCTTAAACGTGGTAATGGCCTCTTCAAATGCCAATTCCTCAGCACTGCCTAGGTATTCGAAAATAGCGTCAGGCTCTTTTTCACTGGCAGCCCAAGTTTCACGTTGCTTGCGCACTTCATCGTTCGTAAGCGCACGGAATTCATCCATGGCAGAGCGAACATCTTGACGAATGGCTTCCAAGTTATCTTGCTGAAGCAAGGCTTGGATACGGGTTAGGATCTCGGACCGCATCGGTCAGGTTTTAAAATTTCTAAATGCAAATATCGGGCAAACCCCTGTTTTCAAGCTACTTTCGAGCAAATAGAAACGATTGGGATGGAGGAATGGTTGGATCGATTGAGAAAATGGTGTTCAATGCAAGAACGTTGCGCGTTGGATGCTCGAAAAAAAATCATTCAATGGGGTGGCTCGGAAGATGAGGCAGAGCAGGCTATCCGGCGGATGATGAAAGAAGATTTCATGTCGGAAGAGCGGTACATTCAGGGGTATGTGAGAGCACATGTGGAATACAAAAAATGGGGGCCATATCGTGTTGTCGCAGGGCTGCGTTCCAAAGGGATTCCCACGTCTCAAGCCCAGATTGCCGTAGATGCGGTGTCACGCGAGGTCGTTCTTGATACCTTGAATGAATTGGTCCAACGTCGGGCTGCTGAATTGCCTGATCGGAGGGATCGAGTGATCCGATTTTTAATAAATAAGGGATACAATCTGCAGGACATCTTGGCTTCGCTCGCGGCATTGGGCTCCCGCTGATTACTTTTGCCCTGTATGATAACGACTGATCAACTCAACCTCCTACGCAAACGCGTGGAAGCATTGCGGGTATACCTGGACATTGATTCCAAATTGCTTGAAATAGCAGAGGAAGAAAAGCGCACACAAGACCCAGATTTTTGGACCAATTCGAAGGAAGCAGAAGCGGTGATGCGCCGTTTGCGAACGTTAAAAACATGGACGGAAAATCACGCAGCATGTTCATCGGCCGTAGAAGACATTGAGGTGCTCTTTGAATTTGTCAAGGCAGGAGAAGCTGAAGCTTCTGAAGTTGACGATGCGTGTAAAATGGCGGTTTCGGCCATTGAAGACTTGGAGTTTAAAAACATGCTGAGCGCAGAAGAGGACAATCTCAATGCGGTCATGCAGATTACTTCAGGGGCGGGTGGAACAGAAAGCTGCGACTGGGCTTCTATGCTGATGCGCATGTACCGGATGTATGGGGACCGAGCGGGATTCAAGGTAAAGGAATTGGATTTTCAAGAAGGGGATGTCGCAGGCATTAAGCAAGTGACTTTGGAATTCGAAGGTCCTTTTGCGTTTGGCATGTTGAAGGGAGAAAACGGGGTGCATCGATTGGTTCGTATCAGTCCGTTTGATAGCCAGGCCAGAAGGCACACTTCATTTGTTTCCGTCTACGTGTATCCGCTCGTCGATGACACCATTGAAATTGAAGTGAGTCCTGCAGATATCACTTGGGAAACATTTCGATCTGGTGGAGCAGGGGGGCAGAACGTAAACAAGGTAGAAACAGGGGTCCGTGTGCGTCACGCGCCAACAGGCATTGTGATTGACAACACGGAAACGAGGTCTCAACTTGGAAACAAGGAGAAGGCGATGCAATTGTTGAAGTCGCAGCTCTATGAAATGGAGTTGGCTAAGCGGCATGAGGCCCGCGCCGAAATTGAAGCGGGGAAGAAGAAAATTGAGTGGGGATCACAGATTCGTTCGTATGTCATGCAGCCCTATAAAATGGTCAAGGATGTGCGAACAAGTCACGAGACGTCCAATGTGGATGCTGTGATGAACGGAGACATTGATGGATTTTTAAAAGCTTTTTTGATGCAAGCTGGTTCGGGAGCAAAAGCTTCTGCTTAATCGGCCCCAATGTGAAGAAACCATGAACGAATTTCGAATTGAGAAGGACACGATTGGCGATGTAAATGTTCCGATGGATGCTCTCTGGGGCCCTCAAACGGAGCGTTCTCGTAACAACTTCAAAATTGGTCCGCCAGCCTCCATGCCAATTGAGGTTGTACGCGCCTTTGCATTCCTAAAAAAGGCAGCGGCCTTGACGAATGCAGAGTTGGGAGGTCTTGCGACAGAAAAGCGGGATTTGATCGCTACGGTTTGTGACGAAATCATCGCCGGAAAATGGGACGACCAATTTCCGCTTGTGGTTTGGCAGACGGGGTCTGGAACGCAGTCCAATATGAACGTCAACGAAGTGGTTGCCAATCGTTCACACGTTTTAAGTGGAGGAACATTGGGTCAAGGGGAACGCCCGGTTCATCCAAACGATGACGTGAATAAATCGCAATCATCCAATGATACGTACCCCACTGCGATGCACATCGCGGCTTACCAGATGGTGGTTGAAACGACTTTTCCTGGAGTGCAAAAATTACGGGATGCGTTGGATCAGAAAGCCCAGGCATTCAGCGATGTAGTCAAAATTGGCAGAACACATTTAATGGACGCTACGCCGCTCACGCTCGGACAGGAGTTTGGTGGCTATGTTGCTCAGTTGGATTATGGCATGAATGCGCTGCGCAATACGCTCGGTCATTTGTCTGAATTGGCTTTGGGGGGCACGGCTGTTGGAACGGGAATCAATACTCCAGAGGGCTATGACGTGCGTGTTGCAGAACACATTGCACGGCTCACGGCTCATCCTTTTGTTACTGCGCCAAACAAATTTGAATCGCTCGCCGCTCATGATGCCATTGTTGAGTCGCACGGTGCGCTGAAACAATTGGCTGTTTCGCTCAATAAAATCGCGAATGACATCCGAATGATGGCTTCGGGCCCGCGTTCGGGCATCGGAGAGATCCTAATACCGGCCAATGAGCCGGGGTCTTCGATCATGCCCGGCAAGGTGAATCCGACGCAATGCGAGGCATTGACGATGGTTTGCGCACAAGTAATCGGGAACGATGTAGCCATTACGTTTGGCGGAGCACAAGGCCATTATGAGCTCAATGTATTCAAGCCGATGATGGCGAGAAACATTTTGGAATCAGCGCAGCTGATCGGGGATGCGTGTGAATCCTTTAGCGCTCACTGCGTTGAAGGCATTGAACCCAATCATGAGCGAATTGATCAATTGGTGCAGGGAAGCTTGATGCTTGTGACCGCCTTGAACACAAAAATCGGCTATTACAAGGCTGCTGAAATTGCGAACAAAGCCCATGAAGAAGGGTCAACCTTGCGTGAAGCTGCACTAGCAACGGGTTATTTGACGGCAGAGGAATACGATGCGTGGGTCATTCCTGCTGAAATGACTGGCAGGAGTTAATTCAAGAGCGCACGGTCTATCCCTTCTTGGTCTTCATGCTTGTGACCAATTGCTTGATCCACTGTTCCTCCGACTTGGGGCAGACGAGTAGGGCATCCTCTGTGTCGACGACGATAAAGTTTTCCAATCCACGGAGGGCGATGAGCTTTTTCTGTCCCGCACCCCGAGCGTTTGAAACGACCACATTGTCTTTGGAATCTACCGCAAGAAGTTCAACTCCAGAGGTTCCATTTCCGTCCGTGTCGAGGTTCAGTTTCTCATGAAGCGAGCCCCATGTTCCAAGATCACTCCAGCCAAAATCGGACAATACCACAGAAACATTCGGAGCCTTTTCCATCAGACCGTAATCGATTGAGATATTCTCGCAGTCGCCATAGATGGATGCAATGGCGGTTTTTTCATCGGGCGTATTGAACGCTGCGGAATGCTCCACAAACAACTCTTGCATCTCGGGGAGGTGCTTTTCAAATGCGCGGTTGATGTTTTCAAGGCTCCAAATGAAAATGCCTGAGTTCCAATAGAAATCTCCAGAAACTAAAAATTGCTCGGCTAAATCCAGCTGTGGTTTTTCTGTGAATGTCTTGACGGAACGGATTTTATCATCCATAGAGTTCGCGGCATCTTCAAACTGAATGTAGCCGTATCCCGTATCGGGTCTTGACGGGCGAATCCCGAGCGTTACGAGGTTTTGCGTCGTTGAAGTATGGTGGATTCCAAGTTTTACAATATCCAAGAACCCCGTTTCGTCTAGAATCAAATGATCAGCAGGAGCGACTATGATGTTCGCTTCACTCGCCGCATCCCCCGCTTTTGCAGCGACCCAATGGTTGGCGTACGCAATGCAGGGAGCCGTGTTGCGCATGAACGGCTCACACAAAATATTCTCAGCTGGAATGTGAGTGAGATGCTCTCCAACCAACGTGCGATAGCGTTCTTGAGTGACCACGAGAATGTTTTCCGCAGGAACCAAGCGATTCAATCGGTCGAAGGTCATTTGGATGAGCGACTTCCCCGTTCCAAGGATATCAAGAAATTGTTTGGGCTGGGTTTCTCGGCTCATTGGCCAGAAGCGACTTCCGATGCCGCCAGCCATAATCACGGCATATGTTGAATGTGAAGGAGTCATCTGTCAAGGTTGAGTAAGCACAGGATGAACAGGAGATACTTCTCCAGCATCAGACCACTGTGGGCAATTGCAATTGCGGTGAGCTTTGTTTGATTGGCACGAGGAGAGACCTAATGTCATCAACCATCCGAATGCAAACGCGATTCGGAGTGTTTTTTGTCGTGCCATGCTTTTGCGAAAATACATCGAAAAACATGCAGAGCAGGGACGGTTATGAAAGCTTATCTTCGTGCCATGCGCTGGTTGTTTCACATCGGAAGGTACATGCAGCTCCTGTCAGCGAGCTTTCGACGTCCTGAAAAAGGCCGGGTGTTTCGGAGCCTGTTGATTCGGGAGCTGGACGCAATCGGCACGCAGTCAATCGGCATCGTTGCCTTGTTGAGTCTGTTCATGGGAGCGGTAATCTGTTTGCAGACGGCGCACCAGATCGGAGGGTGGATTCCCGTTTACACGATTGGATTCACGGTGCGACAAACCATGATTTTGGAGTTTTCGCCAACCCTAATCCCTGTTATTTTAGCAGGAAAAGTCGGTTCCAACATTGCTTCCCAAATTGGAACGATGCGCGTAACGGAGCAAATTGATGCCCTGGAAATCATGGGGGTCAACAGCGCGAGTTATTTGATTTTACCAAAAATCATCGCAGGACTATGCATTGTGCCTTTCCTTGTCATTCTGAGCATGGTCATGGGTGTAGGCGCCGGTGCCTGGGTGGGTGTGGCGACAGGGGTGAGTTCATTGGCCGATTTTGAATATGGCATGCAAGTGGACTTTCATGTCTTTGATGTGATTTATGCTTTGACCAAGACGGTTGCTTTTGGATTTATCCTCACCAGTGTATCTGCTTATCACGGGTATTATGCGGCCGGAGGAGCTTTGGAAGTGGGCCGTTCGAGCACGCGTGCGGTCGTGTGGAGTGTCGTCATCATCATGGTGACCAATTTGATTTTAACTCAAATGCTGCTCAATTAATCTGGAGTTTTGATTGAACTGCACAACATATCCAAGTCGTTCGGAGAACATGACGTCCTCAAGGATATCCAGGCTTCTTTTGAGCGTGGGAAAGTCAACTTTGTCATTGGACGGAGTGGGAGTGGCAAAAGTGTGATGACAAAATGCACGGTGGGTTTGATTGAACCTGACCAGGGCCATGTCTCGTATGATGGCCGAAACTTCACTGCGCTTTCACGCCGAGACCGCAAAGAAATTCGTCAAGAAATCGGCATGCTTTTTCAAGGGTCGGCTTTGTTTGATAGCATGACTGTTCAGGAAAATGTGAGCTTCCCATTGAAGATGTTCAGTGGCATGACGGATGCTGAAATTGACAGGAGAGCCTCAGAATGTTTGGAGCGAGTTGAGCTTGCGGATGCCGGTTCACGGTTCCCGGCGGAGTGCAGCGGTGGAATGCAAAAACGCGTGGGCATAGCCCGTGCCATTGCCATGAACCCGAAGTATTTGTTTTGCGATGAGCCCAATTCAGGTCTGGATCCTCAAACGGCCATTGTCATTGATCAATTGATTATGGAAATCACGCGGGAATACAACATGACCACGGTTGTGATTTCCCACGATATGAACAGTGTGATGGAGGCGAGCGATACCATTCATTTTGTGCATGAAGGCCGCATTCTCTGGAGGGGAGATCGTGGCGGTTTGCTTGCAGGAGGTGTGCCAGAGTTGGAAGACTTTGTGTTTGCTTCGGAATTGATGCGGCGAATTCGAAAAGGCGGTCAGATATGACCACCAGGACATTAGAGAAGTTCCACCAATGAAAGATTCTCAAGCACCACACATTCCAATCGTTTTTGAGCGTCTGAGCGAAGAAGAGATGTTAAAGCGTTCTAAGGTCGCACTCGAGCGAATGAGGGGCAGGAGGTCCGTGCGTCACTTTGATTCGGCTCCAGTGCCTTTAGAGGTGCTCAAACGGTGCATTGAGGCAGCCGGAACAGCGCCTTCAGGAGCGCACAAGCAACCTTGGACTTTTTGCCTTGTGACCAACTCTGAAGTCAAACGGTCCATCCGCGAAGCAGCGGAGAAGGAGGAATATGAGAATTATCACGGGCGCATGTCAGAGCGATGGCTAGAGGATCTGAAGCCTTTTGATACCAACCACCTGAAGCCGCATTTGGAAGAAGCGCCAGCGTTGATTGTCATTTTTCGTCAATCCTGGACACCTGTTGAAGATGGATCTGGAGGAAAGCAGCAGCATTATTACGTGCAGGAATCTGTGGGCATTGCTGCGGGCATGTTGCTCAATGCATTGCATGAGTCTGGGCTGGCTACATTGACCCATACCCCGAGCCCGATGGGTTTTTTATCGGAAATTTTAGGTCGACCGTCCAATGAACACGCCTATCTTTTGATTCCAGTAGGGTACCCCGCTTCGAACTGCAGTGTTCCGGACATCGAAAGAAAGAATCTCGAGGAAATAATGGTGGAAATCCACTGATTCAACATGGAATTTTCAACGATATCGAGAAAAGATGACGAAAACGTTAGATGGTTCAAATTGTAATTGGTTACTTTGCGCCCCGAAAAACAGCTAAGCTATGTCTGAGATTCAAGAAAAAGTAACGGCGATTATCGTCGATAAGTTGGGAGTAGATGCTGGAGAAGTCAACTTGGAAGCAAGTTTCACGAACGACCTCGGAGCTGACTCCTTGGATACAGTAGAACTCATCATGGAGTTTGAGAAAGAATTCAACATTGCCATTCCGGACGATCAGGCTGAGAAAATCAGCACCGTTGGACAGGCAGTGGAATACATCTCAGCGACCGTTAAATAAACCCGGCTCTAGATGGAGCTCAAAAGGGTAGTCGTTACAGGTCTAGGGGCAGTTACGCCCATAGGAAATGATGTACAATCGTTTTGGCAAGGTTTGGTCAATGGCACGAGTGGTGCGGCTGACATTACCAAGTTTGACGCGACCAATTTCAAGACGCAGTTTGCCTGCGAAGTGAAAGACTTTGACGTTTCTCAGTTTCTGCACCGCAAAGAATCTCGAAAAATGGACTTGTTTGCGCAGTATGCAATTGCATGCTCCGACGAGGCATTGGCCGATGCTGGACTTGATGGAGAAGAACCCAATGTCGATCATGATCGTGTTGGAGTGATTTGGGGCTCTGGGATTGGAGGTTTCCAAACGTTTATGAATGAGGCATTGAACTTCCATGAGAGTGGGGGTGTACCGCGTTTTAGCCCGTTTTTCATCCCCATGATGATTTCGGATATCGCGGCCGGTCATATCAGCATACGCCACGGATTCCGTGGCCCGAACTTTTGTACGGTTTCTGCTTGTGCTAGTGGCACCAACGCCATGATTGACGCGTTCAATTACATCCGATTAGGCAAGGCAGAGGTAATGGTTACCGGAGGTTCCGAGGCAGCGATTACCGAGGGCGGAATTGGAGGCTTCAATGCATTGAAAGCACTTTCGACGCGAAATGATGATCCGGCTCGTGCATCTCGTCCTTTTGACGCAACACGAGATGGATTCGTTTTAGGCGAAGGGGGTGGAGCGATTATTTTAGAGGAGTATGAGCACGCCATTGCCCGTGGCGCTCAGATTTATTGCGAAATGGTTGGCGGTGGAATGAGCGCAGATGCGCATCACATTACAGCTCCCCATCCACAAGGCCTGGGCGCAAAGAATGTCATGAAGGCAGCAATGGATGATGCTGAAATGTCACCGGCTGATGTGGACTACGTGAACGTTCATGGTACGTCTACTCCACTCGGAGACATTGCGGAGACTTTAGCGATTCAAGGAGTCTTTGGCGAGCATGCCTACAATCTGAATATCAGTTCTACCAAGTCGATGACAGGCCACCTTTTAGGAGCCGCAGGTGCGATTGAGGGGATTGCGTGCATCTTGGCGATTAAACACGGCGTCATTCCTCCGACCATCAACTTTGAGTTTCCTGACGAAGGTTTGGATCAGAAACTAGACTTCACCTTGAACAAAGCGAAGCATCGAAAGGTCCGTGCTGCGCTCTGCAACACATTTGGTTTCGGAGGACACAATGCGTCTGTTTTATTCAAGGAATACCAACCTTGATGGATGACCAATAGGCCATCCCGTGTACTGGACCGTTTGGTTTTTTGGAAAGAGACCCCTCAGACCATTCGCCAATTGGTTCGCAAGGAGTTTGGCTTGCGGATCCGTAAAATTCAACTGTACGACGAGGCTTTGACACATGCGTCAATGCTCGATGGAGATACCACGGGATTGCGAAGCAATGAACGCTTGGAATTTTTGGGTGATACCGCACTTGATCTGGTGGTCGCGCGATTCCTGTATGATGCATTTCCCGACGAGCAAGAAGGAAGCTTAACCCAACGTAAATCCAAGATGGTCAACCGTGAAACGTTGAACTTGGTGGGAACAAACATGGAGTTAGGGGCCTTGATCCGAAGCAAAATGCGAAGGAATGATGTGCACTCTTCCGTTGTAGGAAATGCGTTAGAGGCCCTGATCGGTGCGATATACTTGGATCATGGGTATGAAAAAACAAGCCGTGCGGTGATGCGCATGCTCAAAAGGCATGGAGCGGATCATAAAGTCCACGAAACAGTGGATTTCAAATCGAAATTGCATCACTGGGCGCAAAGAGAAAAAGTGAAGTTGGCATTTGAGGTGAAGCGAGAATATCACGTGAAGGGCAAGACACGTTACGACGTGGTGGCATTGCTTGACGAGGTCAAACGAGGTTCAGGTACGGGCAGTTCTAAGAAATCTGCGGAACAGCGTGCTGCTCGCGGTGCTTGGCGATCGGTGTTTGATGCGGAGAAATCAGAGAACCCCGGATTGAAGAAAGAACCCCCAGCTCAGGGTGATGAGCAGGACGGTGCACCTTCGCCTCAGCGGAAACGTTCGTCCAATCGCCGCCGCCGTCCATCCGGTTCGGACCAATCTTCTCAAAAACAGTAGTGTTGGTTGAAGGAAGTCCGTACCTCGCGGTATATTCGCGTTGATGCAGTGGCTAGAAGCAGATTTTGCAGATGCATGTGATTTTGAGTTGATTGGGATCGGAAGTCACTTGCCTCCGCACCGGTTGACGTGGGAGCTAAATGGTTTGTTGGGCTGGCAGTTGCAATTTTTCAAGGTTTTGAATGTTCCTCAACGCAAGGAATCGACGAATCACGTGGTATATCGCTATGTGGACGAGTCCCATTCATCTTCTTGCTCGGTAGCATTGATTGAAAACCGGACTCCTTCGGGGGTGCTTGCACGGTTTCAAGGAGCAGCTCAATTGGATTACTTGCTTCAAATTGGCGAGGGGGGATTGTCGGGAGATGAATGGCTGTCAAAGTTAAAAAGCTGTTCGGCCGTTGTGTATGCGCAGATGTTAGACCCGCTTCATTCAGGAGCGATGGAACATCTTGCTTTGCTTGACTTGGCTGAAACGAGCAGCCTGCATTTGGAAGGAAACGAAAAAAAATGAAACGAACGAAAATAGTGGCAACCATGGGTCCCGCCTCTTCATCAGAAGCGGTTTTGACGCAATTGATTCAGGCTGGAATGAACGTGGCGCGATTGAACTTTTCTCATGGAGAATACGCGGTACATGGAGCAACCGTTAAGGCCATTCGTGCTGTCGATGAGAAATTAGGTACCCATACCGCTTTGCTTGCTGACTTGCAGGGTCCAAAATTACGTGTAGGTGATATCGAGGGAGGAAAAATGGACTTGGTCACTGGTGAAACCGTTACCATTCGTACCGGTAACGGTGTGGGATCAGGAAATGAAGTGTTTACGAATTACGCGGAATTTGCCCGAGACGTTCAGGCTGGTGAACCCGTGCTGTTGGACGATGGGAAGTTGCGGTTGCATGTGGTGGAGACCAATGGAAAAGATGCCGTAACGTGTAAAGTCATCCATGGCGGTGTGCTGAAGCCAAGAAAGGGCATTAATCTTCCTTCTACAGCGATTTCATTGCCCTGTATCACGCCCAAAGACGCAAGCGACTTGGACTTCGCATTGGAACAAGATGTTGATTGGATTGGATTGTCCTTTGTGCGCAATGCCGCTGACATCCACGAATTGCGTGGCTTGATACAAAAAGCCGGCAAGCATGCTCGGATCATTGCGAAAATAGAGAAGCCAGAAGCGTTGGAAGATTTGGATGCGATCCTAGAAGCAACCGATGCTGTGATGGTGGCGCGTGGAGATCTTGGTGTGGAGATTCCGATGCAAGAAGTGCCCATGGTGCAAAAGGACATTATCCGTCGCTGCATGGCCATTGGACGCCCCGTAATCGTGGCAACACAGATGATGGAGTCCATGATTGAAAGTGCTGTTCCGACAAGGGCTGAAGTCAATGATGTTGCCAACGCTGTTTTGGATGGAGCGGATGCTGTGATGCTCAGTGCTGAGACATCGGTCGGAGCATATCCTGTGGAAGCGGTTTCGGCCATGACGCTGATCGTAGAGTCTATGGAAGTCCATGACGGCATGTACTACTATGAACGCCCCCCTTTGAGCAAAAGTGATGAACGATTTGTCAGCGATAGTATGTGCTACAATGCATGTCGATTGGCAAAGCGTGTCGAGGCCAAAGCAATAGTAACCATGACGTTTAGCGGCTATACGGCGATCCAGGTTTCAAGCCAGCGGCCGAAAGCACATATTTACATGTTCACAGCGAACAAGAAAATTCTGGGCCAAATGGCTTTGGTTTGGGGTGTTACAGCGTATCCCTATCAGAAAATGGTGAGTACAGATCACACCATCGCAGATATCAAGTTCGAACTGACAAAGCTTGGGCAGGTTGAAACGGGAGATATGGTTGTCCACTTGGCGAGTATGCCAATTGCCGAGGCCGGCATGACGAACATGGTGAAATTGAGCCAAGTATAAGCTTCGGACTTCATTCGTTTGCAGCTGTTGCATTGTTATCTTCGCGGCACCTGAATGCAGGTGTTATCGAATAGCGCATCCCATGTCCAAGTCACTCCATCCGAATTCATTTCCCGAACGGGGCAGTTTGAACTTGCCTGAAATCGCACAATCAATTTTAAGTGATTGGGAGCGCGAGAATACGTTCCAGAAAAGCATCGATTCTCGACCGGCTGATCGGCCCTATGTTTTCTTTGAGGGTCCGCCTTCAGCCAACGGGAAACCCGGCATTCATCATGTCATGGCCCGGGCGATCAAGGACATTTTCTGTCGATTTCATACCCTCAAGGGATACCGTGTAGAGCGCAAGGCCGGTTGGGACACCCACGGTCTTCCTGTTGAGCTTGGCGTTGAAAAAGAGCTGGGGATTACCAAGGAAGACATCGGAGTTAAGCTATCTGTTGAAGAATACAATGATGCGTGTCGCAAAGCGGTGATGCGGTATACAGACATTTGGAATGACCTCACGCTGAAAATGGGGTATTGGGTGGACATGGAAACGCCGTATGTCACCTATGAGAATAAATACATTGAAAGTGTTTGGTGGTTAATCAAACAAATGAATGACAAGGGGCTGCTGTATAAGGGCTATACCATTCAGCCATACAGCCCTGCTGCGGGGACAGGGTTGAGCACACATGAATTGAATCAACCCGGCGCATATCAGGATGTGAAGGATACGACTGTGGTGGCCCAATTCAGAGCATTGCCGGAGTCAGCGGCTCGGTTGCGTGAGCACATTGCACCAGAAAAACGGACAGCGCTGGCGGAGTTGCCAGTGGATTTTTTGGCGTGGACCACGACTCCTTGGACATTGTCTTCGAATACGGCGTTGACGGTTGGTCCGAAGATCATGTATGTCCTGGTTTCCACCACCAATCGGTATACCGAAACCAAGGGATTGGTGGTCTTAGCGGAATCATTGCTTTCCAAGCAGTTTGGCGGAAAAAATGCTCCAGAACATGAGGTATTGGCTCACGTCGTAGGAGCAGACTTGTGCGGAGAACGCTATGAACCTTTGTTCGATTGGGCTGAGCCGATGGACGGCGTAGCCGGTGCCTTCCAGATTATTCCGGGGGACTTTGTAACCACGGAGGATGGAACCGGGATCGTCCATACCGCGCCAACTTTCGGAGCTGACGATGCACGTGTTGCTCAAGCCGCTGGAGTTCCACCGATGCTGGTGGACGATGGGATGGGACACGGTGTTCCGCTAGTGGACATGCAGGGACGGATTCGGGAAGGGATTGGTCCTTTTGCAGGACGGTATGTAAAACAAGAGTTTTATCCTGAAGGCACCGCTCCTGAACGTTCGGTGGATGTTGAAATTGCCATTCTTTTGAAAGAGAGGGGACAAGCATTTATCGTCGAGAAGTACGAGCACAACTACCCGCATTGTTGGAGAACAGACAAACCGATTTTGTACTATCCGTTGGACAGTTGGTTCATTCGTTCGACGGCTGCAAAAGAGCGGATGCAGGAGTTGAATAAAACCATTCGCTGGAAGCCAGCAAGCACGGGCTCTGGTCGGTTCGGAAAATGGTTGGAAAATTTGAACGATTGGAATTTGAGTCGTTCTCGATTTTGGGGGATTCCCATTCCAATTTGGAGCACGGAGGATGGATTGGAGCAAGTGTGTATTGGCTCGATTGAAGAGTTGAAGACGCGCTGCGATGAGAGTGTTTCCGCTGGTTTGATGGAGCGAAATCCATTGACCGAATTCGTGGTGGGGGATTTTTCGAAATCGAACTATGACGTCTTCGACTTACACAAGCACAAGGTGGATGAGGTGGTGTTAAAGAGTGCGGATGGACGACCCATGCGCCGTGAATCTGATTTGATCGACGTCTGGTTTGACAGTGGATCCATGCCGTATGCGCAGTGGCATTATCCGTTCGAAAACAAAGAGAAAATTGATCAGGGAAGTGCATTCCCGGCTGACTTTATTGCAGAGGGCGTGGACCAAACACGTGGCTGGTTTTTTACCCTGCATGCCATTGCGACCATGGTGTTCGATTCCGTGGCGTACAAGAGCGTTGTGAGCAATGGTCTGGTGTTGGACAAAAATGGACTGAAGATGTCCAAACGACTGGGCAATGGAGTGGATCCATTTGTCACCTTAGAGAAATACGGAGCGGATGCGACCCGCTGGTATATGATCTCCAACGCGCAGCCATGGGACAACTTGAAGTTTGACGAAAATGGGATTGGCGAGGTGCAGCGAAAGTTCTTTGGAACGTTACACAACACGTACAATTTCTTGGTGCTGTACGCGAATATCGACGGCTACAACGGCTCGGAGGAACCAATTGCTCACGCAGACCGTCCGGAAATTGATCGGTGGGTGCTTTCTCGGTTGCATTCTTTAATCGCTGAAGTCGACCAAGCTTACCAGGACCTCGAGCCAACAAAGGCTGCAAGGGCCATCCAGTCCTTCACCATTGATGAATTGTCCAACTGGCATGTTCGGTTGTCACGTCGGCGATTTTGGAAGGGCGAACTGACGGCCGATAAGATGAGTGCGTACCAAACGTTGGTCGAATGTTTGAAGACGGTCTCCATTCTAGGATCGCCCATTGCACCGTTTTACTTGGATCGTCTATTCCGAGATCTGAATGCGGGATTGGCCAATCCAACAGAAACGGAATCTGTTCACTTGACCTCATTCCCCGAGGTACACGAGGCGTGGATTGACTTGGAATTGGAAGCGCGAATGGCCTTGGCTCAGCAGCTCTCCTCACAGGTTTTATCGCTGCGAAAGCGTGAGAAACTGCGCGTCCGTCAGCCTTTACGAAGGATTTTGGTCCCTGTTTTGAACGACGACATGGCACGCAGGTTGAAAGCGGTCGAATCGTTGATTTTGAGCGAAGTCAATGTCAAGGAATTGCAGATTTTACGGGATGGAGACGACTCGGATGTCACCATCGTCAAGCGGATCAAACCGGATTTTAAAAGCTTGGGGCCTCGATTTGGGAAGCGGATGAAGTCATTGGCAACTGCAGTTTCAGCGCTTGATGCGGATGGAATTGAGCGGTTAGAGTCGACGGGAAGCATTGAGGTTGAACCGGCAGATGGCTTGGGAACAGCAGAGGTGTTGTTGACGGATGTTGAAATTTCAACGGAAGATATTCCAGGCTGGCTGGTCGCAAGTGCTTCAGGTGTGACGGTGGCATTGGACATTGTCCTCGATGAATCGTTGCGTTCTGAAGGAATCGCGCGTGAATTGATCAATCGCATTCAAAACATGCGAAAGGATACAGGATTGGAAGTAACGGACCGCATTGTCGTGCAGCTGAAGGCGGAAAACGATATCCAAAAGGCGATTGCATTGAATATGGATTATATTCGGGCCGAGACGTTGGCCGATGAGATTCACTGGAGTGAAGTGGACTCAAAGGAAGAGGTGATTTTAGATGATGGTCAGACGATATGGATGACCTTGAAAAAAGTGAACAGATAATACCGTCATGGCAGAAACACGCTACACGGACAAAGACCTCAAGGAATTTGAGGCTTTGATTCAAGAGAAATTGCAGGTTGCACGTGATAATTACGGGGAGCTTCAACGTGCGCTTTCGCATCAGGATGACAACACAACGGATGACACCTCACCAACATTCAAGATGATGGAGGATGGTTCGGAGACCATGAGCCGGGAAGAAACTGCTCAATTGGCATCACGTCAGGAGAAGTTCATTCGAAACCTAGAAAATGCACAGCTTAGAATCAAGAACAAGACCTACGGCCTTTGTCGGGTCACAGGGAAGTTGATTCCTAAAGCACGTTTGCGTTTGGTCCCTCACGCTACGATGTCCATCGAAGCCAAGAACCAGCAGTAACCCTTGAGACGCATTCAATCATTGGGAGGATGGTTTCTAGCCATCGTGTTGCCGGTGTTGGTGGCGGACCAGGTGCTCAAGATTTGGATTAAACTGTCTTTTTCGATTGGTCAACAACGGGATTTAATTCCAGGGTTGATTGAATTGCAATTCATTGAAAATGAAGGTATGGCATTTGGGTGGGCACTCCCAGGCATGGCAGGAAAGTTACTTTTAACCTCGTTTCGACTGGTAGCGGCTGTCGGGCTGGGCTTCTATTTAAAGCGTTTGCTGAAAGATGGAGCGCACTTGGGATTGTTGGCATGCATTTCATTCATTTGGGCGGGGGCCATTGGGAACATCATTGACAGTGCAGTGTATGGTGCTTTGTTTTCACGCAGCTCATGGGGGTTGATTGCGGAATTTTTAGGTGAAGGAGGGGGGTATGCTCCCATTCTAATGGGCAATGTGGTAGACATGTTCCATTTCACGGCGCGGTGGCCTTCGTGGTGGCCGATTGATGGCATGCGTTCTTATGAGATATTCCCGCCGATCTGGAATTTAGCGGATGCAGCGATATCGATTGGCGTGATCACGCTGTTGATTTCACAGCGGCGGTTTTTTGCCGAACCTGTAGAAAAGGAAATCTCTGAGTCGGCGACCTCGTCTGAGGAAGGGGAGGCTTAATGTGAAGCCATCACGGGCTCGACCCAATCACCGTGCTCTCGAATCAATTCGACCAAGGCATCAACAGCCTCCGCCTCGGGTACATTTCGCTGAATCACTTCCTTTTCCTTGTACAAGGTAATCTTGCCTGGCCCGGTGCCAACATAGCCGTAATCGGCATCGGCCATTTCTCCCGGACCATTGACGATGCACCCCATGATGCCAATCTTCACTCCCTTCAAATGTGAGGTGACTTCCCGAATTTTAGCCGTGGTCTCCTGAAGGTCAAATAGCGTCCTTCCACAACTGGGACAGCTGATGTATTCCGTTTTCGAAATCCGTGTTCGTGTGGCTTGAAGAATTCCGAATGCTGTGGAATTTCGCCATTGCAACGGAACGACTGTGCCGCCCAACCAAACCCCATCTCCAAATCCGTCCAAAAGCGGCCCCCCGAAATCCGTGGCAGCATGCAACTGGTAGGTTTCGGGTTCTGTCACCTCGGGATGGCGATGAAATATCACGGGAACGGTGCATTGAACCTCGTCCAATCGCATGCACATGGCGCGCAAAGAAGCCATCGCATGGGCGTGCGATGTCGTCAGCACCAAGACGACGTTGTTTTGAGAATTCACCCATTCAAGGAAGGCATCCGTCAGGTGGCTCCGCTCAACTTTCACAAAGTGAATGGCGGCTTCAATTCCTGCAGTGGATGGTATTGCCGACCAGGCATGCGCATCCCACAATGGGAAGTGACGCGTTCCTCCAGTAAAAGCTTCGGCATTTTGAATCACACCGAGTGTTCCCGGTAGCTCAAAATCAACGGTTTCATCACCGGCAAAAATAAAATCGCAAGCAAAATCATCCAGGTTCCATTTGTCCAATGGAACAGAATACCGGTAACCACATCCAAACAATCTGGCGGGGGTGATAGGCTGATTGCTCAGATCATGGACCACAACAGGCACGTGACGATGTCCGATGTTGGCGACTTCACGTGTGGTTCTGCGTTGGTAAGAAAAGGGGTCAAAACTGAGCGGTACGGAAGGAATGTCTTCGAGGTCCTTACGCCCGTGGTAGCGTTCAACCAGCTTTCGTGCGACGGGCATTTCAGCTTCGGGAGCTTCTGTGAGCGAAACCCGGACGGTATCGCCCAAGCCATCTTCCAACAACGTCCCAATGCCCACAGCGCTTTTGATGCGACCGTCTTCCCCATCTCCCGCTTCCGTCACTCCCAAGTGCAATGGATAATCCATGCCTTCCTGGTCCATGTGAGATACCAGCAGCCGATAGGCTTGCACCATCACTTGCGGATTGGAGGCCTTCATCGAAATGACCACATCGTGGTAATCATGCTGGCGGCAGATCCGCAAGAACTCCATAGCACTTTCAACCATGCCCATCGGTGTGTCGCCGTAACGACCCAGGATGCGGTCAGACAGCGATCCGTGATTTGTACCAATGCGCATTGCCCGACCGAGGTTCTTGCATTTGAGCACGAGCGGAGTAAATCGGGATTCGATGCGTTTCAACTCATCCGCATACGTTGCATCGGAGTATGTGAGTTCTTCGAATTTCTTTTTGTCGGCGTAGTTGCCTGGATTCACTCGAATCTTCTCCACATAATCGGCGGCAACTTCCGCGGCGTTGGGTGTGAAGTGAATGTCTGCAACCAGAGGCACATCGTGCCCCAATGCACGCAATCTATTCGCAATCTCGTTCAGTGCCTCCGCCTCTTTTTTGGAAGGAGCGGTGATGCGCACGAGCTCGCAACCGGCCTCGATCATGCGCACACTTTCAGCAACTGTCAATTCCACATCCAGCGTATCCGCTGTGGTCATGGATTGAATTCGAATAGGAGCATCTCCTCCAAGGGTCAATGACCCGATCTTGACTTCACGCGATGTCCTCCGGCGGTAGCTGAAGAGATCCGCACCGAAATCTGATTTTTCTGGTGAATGCATGCTGTTTTCCATGGACGAGAGCTGAGGGTGCTAAATTAACTCCTCAGGGGGTTGGTTTGTTGACTCGAGGGCATCCGTTTGCGTCCGCTGGCCCCTAACTTTCCATCATGGGTTCCATTTCAATTGACCAAGACCGTGTTATTGTGTTGTCATCAAAGGCGCATGGTGATCAAACGCGGGTCATTCGCGTCTTGAGTCGTGAGTTGGGAGTGGTTCCATTGTGGGTTCGATTGGGAACGGGCAAAAAACGCCAGGCCGGACTGTGGCACCCCGGCGCTCTTTTGGAAGTCACTGGTTTAAAGCGAAAAGGCTCTGAAGGGCTCTTTCGTTTTCATGAAGTCAACCGGGTTGTGATGTTTGAAAAGTTGATTTCAGAGGTGCGACGAAGCTCGGTCGCTTTTTTTCTTTCGGAGGTAGTGCTCAAAACGTTGCCCGAGGAATCGGCACACCCCGAAGTTTTTGACCTGTTTTGGGACACCTTGACACAGTTGGAGGACATGCCTCAAACGGGTTGGATACATGTCCACTTTTTGGGTCAATTGATCAGCCTATTGGGGTTGGCCCCAACGCCAGAAAACCGAGTAGGGAGAGGCTTGGACTTACAGACGGGAGAATGGATGGATGGGGTATTTGAAGACGAGGATCATTTGGGCTCTGAGCTGGCAACCTGGTTTGTGCATTGGACGATGCCACAAGCAGCATTGGATGCTTCACCGAAGCTGAGTATTTCAGAAAGACGTCGATTGGTGTTGGGCCAAGTACGATATTTGCAACACCACTTGAGTGGCCCTAAGACCATTCAGAGTTACGATGTTTTGGAATCCATATTCTCTTCTTAAGCTTCTGCAAAATGGCCCAATTGTTGCTTACCGCTTGGCCATGTGCACTTTAATCGGTTCGGCTTTAAAATTCAATGCTCGCGCATTGTTTGGGACGACCACCCTTCTTTTGACGGTGGTAGGCTCAACTTGGGGCCAAACAGATTCCAGTGCGACGAATGTGAAACAAAAGGAATCACAATCAATCCGTGCTTTGGATGCCACGTTGAATGCAGCCCCGGCTGTAAATCGCGGTGCTTTGCAGACCGCGAATCAGATTAGAACGGTCGGTTCTGATGGAATAACCCCCATCCCGTTCACCGTTGTTTTCAATAAAAACTCAGGGGAAAGTGTACTCACGGATGTGAGGGGAAAGGCTACGATTTCTCGATCTCAGTCGACCGATACGCTCGTTTTTCGGAGTGTTGGCTTCATGGATATGGTTGTTTATCCCGGTGACCCTGTTCCTGCTAAGGTTAGAATGGTAGAGGACTTGGTCAATTTGCAAACGGCTGAAGTGGTGAGTCAAGGTTTGGGAGATGTTCAATCCTCGTCCTTGTCCATGCAGGTCAATAAAATTGCCCCCCTTTCGCAGTCCGTCGCTCCTTTGGAAGTTCCGCAGACAGCGGCAGAGTTGCTTTGGTCAACGGGGGCCGTTTTGGTTCAGCAAAGTCAACAGGGAGGCGGTTCTCCTATTTTAAGGGGATTTGAAGCCAACCGGATCTTGCTTGTCGTGGACGGTGTTCGCATGAACAACGCGATCTACCGGAGCGGTCATTTGCAGAATGCCATCACCATTGACCCCCAAGTGCTGGAGCGAACAGATGTATTGCTCGGCCCAAACAGCATTTTGTTTGGAAGCGATGCGTTGGGCGGTGTCATTCATTACCATACCCGGACTCCCAAATTGGGAGTGAAGAATTTCAGTGTGCGCAGTTCCGCGGCTTATCGCACACCCAATACCAGTGGGTCGGGGCATCTTGACTTCGAAATTTCGCGTCCAGGATGGGCTAGTTTAACGAGCGTGAGCCGAGCGGGATATGGAGATTTGCGCATGGGCACGTGGAGACAGCACGGTGATTCGCATTGGGGATTGGACTCCCTATATGTTGCGAGGATCGATGGAGTCGATACGGTTCTGGTCAATGGTTCACCGGAAATCCAAATGGGCTCAGGGTACCACCAAACCGACTGGCTTCAGAAATTCCGAATTCAGGCCGGGCCGGGCGTGATTGATTTGAATTTTCAATACAGCACGAGTTCCAATGTCCCACGGTACGATGTTTCGGGAGATTCGAGCAATGGCCAATTGAAATGGGCAGAGTGGAATTACGGTCCTCAAAATCGGGCATTGGGCTCCGCTAAATTTTCACGTCAATTGTACCGTTGGAATGTGCAATGGGAAACGCAGGTTGCGGTTCAGCGCATCGAGGAGTCACGCATCAAACGTCGGTTTGGCGAGGAATGGCGTGAGACACAAACAGAAACGGTCCAAGTTCTAAACGGGTACACCACGTTCAATAAGCGCTGGTATTCAGGATTGAATCTAACAGCCGGCGTAAGTGCATCCTGGGATGATGTCACCTCTATGGCTCAGCAAACACACGTGATGGATGGGGATAGCACCCGAGCAGCAATGACCCGTTACCCCAATGGGGGCAGCGGATTACTCACGCAAGGTGTTTTCGCTACAGCCCAATGGCCATGGAGACAACATCGACTTGCCGCAGGGGTGCGCTGGAGTCAGTCACAGCTCAATGCACGGTTCAATTCGAATGCGAGTTACACGCTTCCGTTCAACAAATTGAACATGAACAACGGCGCATTGACAGGCGGGCTTTCGGGACATTGGAAAAGCATGGGGTCCTGGTCTGCGATGACGTCATTGTCCACAGGGTTTAGACACCCCAACATTGACGATGTTGGCAAAGTCCGTGAGAAAGGGGGGTTTGTGTTGATTCCCAATGACGCGTTGCGACCGGAATACCTCACAAGTTTGGAGCAAGGTGTCACATGGGACTTCCAGAGTCGGAATGTCTTATCGTGCACATGGACGGCTTTTGCTAGTTTTTTGGATCATGCCATTGTTCCGCAAAACGCATTGCTTGATGGAGCTTCCATGTTTTTGATTGATGGAGATTCAGCTCAGGTTCAAACGCATGTCAATGCAGACCAAGCAACCATTTTGGGGAGCCGTTTAGAGGTCAATGCACAGATCACGGAAAAGTGCGGCTTTCAAGGTGCAGTCAACTGGACGCGTGGTAGACAAGTCGCAAAAGGAGAATCAACCACACGCCCCATGGCCCATATCCCACCCTTGTTTGGTAGGGTGGCCGTGGATTACGAGCACCGGTGGTGGACTGTGGAGGGATATGTGTTATTCAGTGCTCAAAAGCCCAGCGATCAATTTGGAGACTTCGCAACGGACAACTTGGATTTGATGTTGCCATCGGGGTCGCCATCTTGGTGGACACTCAATGTCGAAAGTGAGATTCAGGTGCATCCTTCTTTGAGTTTACGTTTGGGTGTGCGCAATGCTTTGGACATGCATTACCGTGTATTTGCAAGTGGAATCAGTGCTGCAGGTCGTGGCTTCTACGCGTCACTTCATGCTTCGTTCTAAAAGGCAATCGTTACCTTCGTGAAATGCGTTTTTCAGAGGTCATCGGTCACAAAGAAATAGGGGAGCGCTTGCGGAATGGAGTTCAATCCAATCGGGTTGCTCATGCGCAGTTATTTGATGGCCCAGAGGGCTCTGGAACGCTCGCACTGGCGCTGGCCTATGCAAGATACTTGCACTGCAACGACCGGACAGATCTTGATTCGTGTGGTGAGTGCTCATCGTGTCGCTCGTATGATTCGTTGCAACATCCCGATTTGCATTGGTCCTTTCCTTTTTTCAAAAAGGATGGTGGAGAGCATGCGACATCACTGCCTTTTCAATCGGCATGGCGACTGCGCATGTTAGCGGGGCCTTATTTTGGACAAGCAGAATGGCTTGACGCCATCGGAGCTGATAAGAAGCAACTGTTTATCAGTGTTCATGAGGCCATGGAAATCAATCGGAAATTGGGGCTGAAATCCTTTCAAGGAGGCTGGAAAGTTTTGATTTGTTGGTTGCCAGAAACCATGCGTGTGGACACGGCGAATAAAATGCTCAAGCTCATAGAGGAGCCAACCGATCGCACCGTAATGTTGTTTGTGAGTGAGCATTTTGACGCGTTATTAGCAACCATTCGATCGCGTGTTCAGACGATTCGCGTCCCGCGTTTGTCGGATGGAGAAGCGGCGTCGGCTTTAACCGAAAGATTCGATGTCGAAGCGTCGATGGCTTCACAATGGGCACAAGTCGTAGACGGCAATGTCGCTGCGGCATTGCGATTGCAACAGAGTGAGGGCTCGGGGACTGACCATGGCTTGTTTGTGCGTTGGATGCGGGCATGTTATGGCCAAGATTCAGCTGTTATTGTTGAATTAGCAGAGGAGGTTTCCAAATTAGGGAGGGAGGCGATGAAGCGTTTTTTCATTTACTCAATGCACATGGTCAGGCAGTGCATTGTGGGCAATTATGGCGCCATGGAATTGGTTCGCTTGACGGCTGAGGAGCGCAACTTTGCAGAGAAATTTGCCCCGTTTATTCACCATGATAACGTGATTCCATTGCAAGCTTTGCTCGAAAAAGCACACGGGGATGTGGCTGGAAATGTCAACGGCCGATTGGTCTTTCTCGATTTGAGTGTACAAGTCAACATCTTGCTGCGGAAGACGACCTAACCAAACGTATCTTCGCTATACTATGAGCTGTAGCAATTGCAAAAAAGGAGAGGACGGAAATCCGCGAGGATGTAAGAGCAATGGAAATTGCGGAACGGGAGGCTGCGGACCCATGACGGTGTTTGATTGGTTGGAAGGCGTGGCGCTTCCAACAGGTCAAACAGCCTTTGATGTTGTCGAGGTACGTTTCAAAGCCAATCGCAAAGGGTTTTTTAGACGTTCAGGCGGATTGGATGTTCAAGTGGGCGATGTCATTGCGGTTGAATCTGATCGAGGCCATGACATTGGAGTGGTCAGCTTGCGCGGCGAATTGGTTCGCGCGCAGATGAGCGCAAAAAAAGTCAGAGACGACCACGAGCTTAAAAAAGTACTTCGCAAGGCAACGCAAGAGGATGTTGATCTATGGCAGAAGGCCCGGTTGCGTGAAGGGGAGACCATGATCAAGAGCCGGGAGATCATTCAGCGATTGGGTTTGCGGATGAAATTGTCGGACGTAGAATTTCAAGGCGACGGAAAGAAGGTGACGTATTACTACACGTCAGACGACCGTGTGGATTTTCGCGATTTGGTTCGTGAATTGGCAGGCGCCTTTGCGGTGCGCGTAGAAATGCGCCAAATTGGAGCGAGACAAGAAGCGGCTCGCGTTGGAGGCATCGGTGTGTGTGGAAGAGAATTGTGTTGTGCGAGTTGGTTGACAGACTTTCGAAGTGTAAGTACTTCTGCCGCGCGCTACCAACAGCTTTCTCTGAATCCTCAAAAGCTGGCGGGCCAATGTGGTAAGTTGAAGTGTTGCTTGAATTTTGAGTTGGACCAGTATGTGGAATCTGTGAAAGAATTCCCATCTCCCAACGCCAAAATAAAAATGAAAGAGGGCCGTGCAGTGGTCTTCAAAATGGATATCTTCAAGAAGCTTGTCTATTTGTTGCATTTGGATGCTCCAGCATCATCACCTGTTCCGGTGTCATTGGACGACATGAAGGAACTTATGGCAATGAACGAACGTGGGGAATACCCTCATTCACTGTCGGAATTTGCATTGCAAGAAGAGCCGGATGAGGTGGATACGGTCTACTCCAACGTCGTTGGTCAGGACAGCTTGACTCGATTTGATGAGCAGCGCCAGAAGCGGAGAAAAAAAGGAGGTCGTTCAGGTTCAGGCGGAAACCGGAACCGATCGAACGCGCCGAAAAATCGCGACCGTTCTGAAGGAGGAGCGAAAGCACAAGCACCTGCAGCTCGCCAAAAATCGGGCGGGTCGAAGCCGCCTGCAAAGGGAGGGGACGCTCAGAACAGAGGAAGAGGACGTTCACGTGGAGGTGAAAGAGCTCCTAGCCAGCCTAACAACCAGAACAAGAAGGGATGACAGGACGAATCCACATGCTCGTATGGTGGGTGATTCTTTCTTTTCAATGGGCTGCTTGCGGAAACAATGCTACGTTCTCTGGTCACGAAGCTCTGCCATCGGTTGGGTGGAACGCGTCGGAATCAGCTGTTTTTGAATGGCAAATTCAAGACACACTGACACAGCATGATTTTTTCATTGACCTGCGGCATGACCAAACCTTTCCTTACAGCAATGTTTACCTCTTCGTGGATTTCACATTTCCCAATGGGAGATTACTTCGCGATACAGTGGCCTGCACGTTGGCAGATGACCGCGGTCGTTGGCTCGGATCTGGTTGGGGCAACTTGGTAGACCATCGCATTGGATTCAAGCGCAAGACATCGTTCCCGATTGCGGGAGATTACTCGATTCAAATCACTCACGGAATGCGCCTTGATCCACTTCCAGGGATGCGTGACGTCGGTTTTCGTTTGGAATCTTCGACGTTGAAATAAGGCGAAAAGAGGCCGTTTAGGGGAGCGAGACAGGTTCTCCGAACACAACATCCTTGCCGGCTTCTAGCCAAGCTTCCATCCCGCCAATCAAATCGACGATGTGCGGATGTCCAATGATCCGGAGCTCTTCTGTGATGACGCCACTGCGTCCCCCGGCTTCACAATAGACGAAAACAGGGCGGTCTGTAGGAAGTTCCTTTAAGGGCTCCAAACGATGGTCCCAATCGAATGAGATATACGCAGCTTGGCTCAAGTGCCCCAATGCCCATTCTTCATCCGATCTCACATCGAGTAAGATGGCGTCTGGATGAGCCTGCTGAAGGGAGTCCAAAAACAGGATGGAAAGTTCAGTGACCTGCTGATGTGGGGCACTATGAACAGTCGTCGTTGAGCTTCCGCTGCCACAGCTGCCAAATAGAAATCCGGCGAACACGAAACCACATAGAGCTGAGAATGAGTAATGAAGAATATTCATGCCACGAAAGTAGAGCCTGATACCTTTCGGATTTGATATCGGTGTTTTTATGTGCTTCTCGAGGCCGAGTTTATGGTAAATTGCATCCGCAAGAATGAAACCATGCTGGATATCCAAAGTGCAAATGCACACCAAAGCCGTGCGCTTCGAATTTTTATAGTGGGCTTAAGCGCCTTCTTATGGTCTCCGGCGTGGGGTCAAGCTGATGCGCTGCCGTCGGGAGCAACTTCCGTTGCCGATGTAAAATTTTGCGGTCAATGGGAAATGACCGAGGCGTTTTTCAACGCGCACCCTGAGCAGCGCGAGCGTGCCGAACGGGATGACGCTCAACTGGAATTAGAGACGAGCACGTTTCAGAACTTCAACCGGGATGAACTCATCATCATCCCTGTGGTGTTTCACGTGATCCATTTCAATGGACCGGAGAATATCAGTGATGATCAAGTGCACAGCGCAATCACGGTTATGAACCGGGATTTTAGAAAATTGAATGAGGACATTACGGATGTTGTCGAAGCGTTTGCCGGAATTGCCAATGATGTGGAAATTGAGTTTCGTTTAGCGCAGCGAGACCCCGACGGGAATTGCCACATTGGGATTAACCGGTTGTTGAGTGGTTTGACCTACGACGGTGGAGGGGAAGTGAAGGATTTGATTCAATGGCCAAGAAACAACTACTTGAATATTTGGGTGGTAGAAAATGCAGCAGGCGCTGCGGGATATAGCTTGTATCCGAGTTCTGTCAATGGAAATCAAGGGGCGGGCAATGATGGCATTGTCGTAGCGCACGATTACACAGGGAACATTGGAACCAGTAACAATTACCGATCGCGGACGTTGACGCACGAAGCGGGTCATTGGATGAACTTGCGTCACACGTGGGGCAATAGCAACAATCCGGGGGATGCAGAGAACTGCGAAACCGACGACAACGTGGCAGATACACCGCTTACGAGTGGGTGGACTTCATGCAACTTGACTGGCGAGACGTGTGGCTCTTTGGACAACATTCAGAATTACATGGAATATTCCTATTGCGGACGGATGTTCTCTGAGGGTCAAGGAACCAGAATGCGCGCAGCCATGTACAGCAGTGTGGCCCAGAGAAATCAACTGTGGACGCCAGCTAACTTGGAAAACACCGGTGTTTTGGAAGAATCCATTTTGTGCGAGGCGCGTTTTTCGGCTTCGCGCCAAACCATTTGTGCGGGCGATTCGGTCCAGTTTTTTGACAACAGTTATCACGGTGTAACCACCTGGAGTTGGTCATTTGGAGACGGACAAGTAGGCGAAGGAGAGACCCCTTGGAATCAATACATGGAACCGGGGTTATATGATGTCCAGTTGACTGCCGGTAACGGCGCAGATGATGTGAGCCTAACGAAGGAGGCGTTCATACAAGTTCTTCCTTCAGGAGCATTGTCCTTGCCATTTGTCGATGATTTCGAAGCGGCTGAACTTTCGGAAGATTGGTTCGTGATGGATCTTGGACTGGATGGGGAGGGCTGGGAATTGACCTCAACGGCATCCGTGTCAGGATCCCAGTCTATGAAGATTCAAAACTGGTCCAACTTTGTGGAATTCAATGCAGACCAGTTGGTGAGCAGTTCAATGGACATGTCGGACGCGGAAGAAATTCACATTGCCTACAAGTGGGCTTACAGCTTCAAAGGGACCAGTGAGGATGATGAGACCGACGATCGATTGAAGATTTACGCTTCTCCAGATTGTGGTCAAACGTGGAGTTTACGCCGTATGCACAGGGGGTATACGGACCTTCCGTCTGCTCCTCCACACCCTTTTCCATTCACGCCAAATGGGCCAGACGAGTGGAATTCATACACCTTGGTGCTGCCTTACGCGCAATTCTTCACTGAGAACTTCCGGATGATGTTTGAGTTTGAGAGCCGATTGGGGAACAATATTTATCTTGATGATGTGAATATTCAAGTGTTCACGGCGTCTGATTTATTGGAACGTGAACGCCTTCAGGGCATTCCTTTAACGGTGTATCCAAATCCAAGTGCGGATCAAGCTTGGTTGGAGTTTCAGACATGGATGGTACACGAAGAGGTGAGCGTAGAGTTATTGGACATGACCGGAAGATTGGTTGAAACCATGCATTCGGGTCAATTGACACCGGGACTTCAGCGCATGGCCATCAACAGAAGGGGTCATGCCGCTGGAACGTACTTCATTCGCGTGCAGTTGGACGGTATCCCAAGCGCGGAAATGGTGGTTTTCGAGTGATTTGACCCAATGGGTTGAGGCATCTAACGATGTGAAACAAAACGACCGCGAAGGACAGAGTCCAACGCGGTCGTTTCGTTTTCCGTTGCATCAACGGAATCGAAAGGGATTTAGCTCTTCGAGCCCATCAGCACCGTAACACATCCTTCATGCGTAATGGCTGTTGCTGATTTCGGAACTTGAACTTTCACTTGGAGTTGCTGTGTGGTTTCCACTTTGAAATCAACGTGGTTTTCATTCGGCTCACCTTTGCGACTATCGAATAGCGTTTTGCCACGGCCATCGAAAATTTCATAGGTCACATCGCCAAGAACAGGATGACTGCACACCACTAAACGGTAATCTTGCCCAGCAAGAAACGTTAGCATCAATTCGGCTTCATCACCGGGTATGAGGATCGCACTATTGTAATTGTCATTTTGGATGTAACCGTCCAAAGAGGTCATACAGTTTTTCTTGGTAAATGCACGGCATTGCGCTTGTGCAGTTGTTGCCAAGAGGCCAAAGGCCATGAGGAGGATAAGGGTATGCTTCATCTTACTACTGGACATTATTGGATGCATGCGTTCCGCACAGAAGCGACGGAAGCAGCAATGGCTTGAATGGTGGCATCGTCAGCTGAAAAAGTGGGCCCTCCACCGATAACGAAAGATCCGGATTCTTCTCTGTTGGTCGTGCTCTCGCCTTCTTCTGAACTGACCTGGGCATAAGCGGCTTCGATGGGCGCCATAGCATTCAACAAGCCGGTGAGTTCAGCGGTTTGTTCGTAGCTGCGACACAAGCGCATCACATCATCTAACGTGAGTTTCTGCTCAGCGATGCGTTGCTTTAACTCTGCTGGGGCTTCTTCCAAATGGCGTGTTGCCAAATACATGCCTTCAATCCAGCCTGAAGCAACGACCAAACCGGCCAGGTCTTCTTGCCCATTGAATTTGAGTCGTTCGTTGAGATCGTAAAATGTTTCGGAAACAATGCGGATCAGTGCTTGACGATCATTTCGATTGTCTTCAACAGAGCCCATGACTTCATCGTTCAAAACATCATTCACACCCAAAGCGGTGCTCAATGATTGAATGGCTTCGAGATAGTCAATGCTGGTTGAGTTTTCTTCGAAAATCGTAGCGTAACTCAAATCAGCTCCGTAAATCCCCAAGTTGATCGCTTGACGATCGCTGGTGGTGTATTGAGCGGATTGTGCCGCGGGATTCAACGCGTCGGCATGAAAGTGAGCTCCACTTCGCTTGATCAACGAGGCTGTTTCCATAGGAGATGGAGCCGCATGGAAAATCTTGGTCAAAGTGGATTGTCTCGTAGTGACGGACATGCCTTCAGAATCCATAGCGGTTTCTTGGGCTGCAGGATCTTGACTGACTTGGATGTTTTCGGCGGTTTCTCCGCATCCTGCTATGAGGATGACACCCAGTCCGAGGACTGCTATCGATGTTTGAGTTCGTTGAATGAAACGCATGATTTTATTGCTGGATATTGAAGCACAATTTGCCTCGTACCAGAGTCGTATACGGGTGTCTTCCCAAAAAGTTCCACACAGTGAGATGTTCAGGAAGAAATGCTTCAATCAATGTGCCTCCAGCCAGTCTTTCCCTGTTGACATGTCCACAACGAGCGGTACGGAGATTGTGACCGCATCAACCATTGCTGTTTTCACAAGCTTTTCGACGGCTTCGACTTCTTCAAGTAAGACATCAAAGACCAATTCATCATGGACCTGCATGATCATACGTGATTTGAGATCAGCGGCTTTAAGGGCCTTGTCAACACGAACCATCGCAACTTTAATGATGTCGGCAGCGGATCCTTGGATGGGAGCGTTCACGGCATTTCGTTCGGCAAAGGCGCGCACTGTCGCATTGTTCGATTGAATGTCGGGGAGGTAGCGACGACGCCCCATGACCGTTTCGGCGTATCCTTTTTCGCGCACGCTTTCGACACAATTGGCGGTGAATTGTTTGAGGTCTTTGAACTGTTCGAAATACGCTTCAATGATTTCCTTCGCTTCTCTCCGGGGAATGCTCAAGTTTTGGGCCAGACCAAATGCTCCTTGACCATAGAGGATCCCAAAGTTGACAGCCTTGGCTTTGCTTCTCATAGCCCGGTCCACTTCGTCAGGGGATACGGCAAAGACTTTCGCCGCGGTGGCCGTGTGAATGTCCATGCCTTGAATAAACGCTTCCACCAGACCCGCATCTTGAGACAGTGCCGCTGCAATGCGCAGCTCCACTTGACTGTAATCGGCAGCGAGTAAGACATGTTGATCGCTAGCGGGAATGAATGCCTTTCGAATCGCCCGTCCTTCAGGTGTGCGGATGGGAATGTTTTGAAGGTTGGGATCTTTTGAACTCAAACGCCCGGTAGCCGCTACTGTTTGCTGGTAGTTTGTGTGAACACGTCCTGTTTCTGGATGGACCAACTTAGGAAGCGGCTCAACATAGGTGTTCAGTAACTTCTTGAGTTTTCTATAGGAGAGAATATCGGTAACGATGGGGTGGGCATCTTGAAGTTTCGATAAAACCTCCTCACCGGTTGGATACTGTCCTGACTTGGTTTTTTTGACTTGAGCAGGGATGTTCAGCTTTTCAAAGAGGATGTTTCCGAGTTGCTTTGGGCTGTCAATGTTGAACGCCTCCCCTGCGATTTCGTGAATGTTCGTGGTGAGTTGTTCAAGACGATCAGCGAGTTCGACGCTATACGTCTGAAGCTCACCCACATCGATGCGGACACCCTCCAATTCCATGTCAGCCAATATGCGCACAAGTGGCATTTCTACCTCTTCGAACAGCTCTGTGGCCACAACGCCTTGCATTTGCTGTAAGAAGCGCGCTCTGAGTTGCCAAGTGATGTCCACGTCCTCACAAGCGTAATCGGTGATCGAGGCAGCGTCAAGGTCTGCCATGGTCCGTTGGTCTTTCCCCGATTTACCGATGAGATCAGTGATGGGGATGGTCGTGTAGCTTAGTTCGATTTCCGCCAAACGATCCAACTTGTGGGATCCCTCAGGTTGGATGAGATAATGTGCAACCATCGTATCGAACAGTCGATTTTGGATACGCACGCCACGTCGAGCGAGCATTTTATAATCGAATTTGAAGTGGTGAGCGACCACTTCTTTTGACGGATCTGAAAAGACATCTTGCAGCGCATCGAGTAGGCTCTCTTCGGTCCAGTCGACACTCGCAACCGGCACCCAAAAAGCTTCATTGGCCTTCATGCAAAATGACATGCCTACCAACTCCGCATCCATTGTATTCAGCCCAGAGGTTTCTGTATCAAACGCATAGACGTCCGCTTCTTTTAAACGATTTACAAGTGCCGTGAGCGCAGCTCGATCTTGCACCAAGGTATAGTGATGGGCTACTTTTTCGAGAGAGTTTTCGGTAGACAACGCAGTGGTAGGCGTTGCAAAATGTGCTGAAGACGCTGCACTTGATGCTCCTGCGGGTGTGCCGAATAAGTCCAACTGAGCACCCTCTGGATTGTCTGCAGGGGAAGTCAATACTGCGTTTTCGTTGGCAGCAGTCTTGGACTTGACGGGCGTGCTGCCTTCAGTATCCCCTAAGATGCGTTTTGCCAACGCGCGAAACTCCAGGTCCTCCAATGTCGCGCGCAGTTCGGTGGGCTTGGGAGACTCCATGATCATGGCGTCTAGATCGATGTCCATCGGAATATCCAAGCAAATAGTTGCCAGTTCTTTGGAGAGAAAAGCCTGCTCTTTGTTTTCTTCAACGCGCTCCTTGAGCTTCCCTTTCAGTTCATGACTGTGCTCCATGATGCTCTCCATACTGCCATACTGGAGTAGAAGTTTCGAAGCAGTTTTGGCTCCAACCCCCGGTACTCCGGGGATGTTGTCAGCGCTATCGCCCATTAAACCCAAGAGGTCGATGACCTGTTTGGGATGATCCACACCGAATTTTTCGCAAATTTCTGGCGGCCCCCACACTTCAGCAGGACCTCCGCCTTTTGCTGGACGAAACATCCTGACTTTCTCAGTCACAAGCTGACCGAAGTCTTTATCCGGGGTCATCATGTACACATCGAACCCTTCGATTTCTGCTTTTTGGGCGATAAAACCAATGACATCATCTGCCTCATACCCAACCTTGCTGATTTGCGGAACGTTGAGCCCGTCCAGGACTTGAAATATCCATGGAACGGATCGTTTGATATCTTCAGGAGTTTCATCCCGGTTGGCCTTGTACTCGGGATACTGAACATTGCGAAATGACCCTCCTGGCGCATCAAATACGACCGCTAAATGCGTGGGGTGCTCATTGCGAATAATTTCTAAAATCGCATTGGTGAATCCGAATACTGCGCTGGTATTCATCCCTTTGGAATTGATTCTGGGGTTTTTAATGAATGCGTAATACGCCCGAAAAATCAGGGCGTATGCATCAATTAAGAAGAGCTTTTTGTCTGAGCTTGCTGTAATCATGTGGTCAGGGCATCATCAATGGATGTCCCTTCGAAGTTACCTCAGATGTTGCAATTCTGTAGGCCTAGCTTGAAGCTTTTGGTAGCTTGTAAATGGGGACTGTAGAGCACGGTTCACCGTACATAATCGAGCGAGCAACGGGTTGAAGTTTTCTGATGACTTGCCCAAGTGCATGAGGTCCGCCAGCTTCTGAACATCCTTTGATGACAATGCGTGCTCCAACAAAAGGCTTTGGATCCATCGCGTCGATGTTGGCAATCAACAGTTGTGAGCGAACCTCTTCTTGACTTCCGATTAAAACGTGGGCTTTGAGGAGGGTCAAATGGGAGGTAACGAGCATCCATGCCCAGTCTGGAATCACAGCATCGGTCGAACAATACAGGGCGACTATGCGTCCTGAAAAGTCAGATTCGCTGAGCGATTTAAGCATTTCTCGGAAAGGCTTTTCGCGAAGAATAAAGCCTTCCCAAAGGTGGTCTTGTAAGTCAAAAGAGACAATGGGAGACTGTGGCAGAAGATCGCCGAGGTCGAGTGAAACAAGACCACTTTCATCGACTCGGTTGCGAATTTCCTCTTCCATGGTTCGGGTTATCCAGCCGTTTGAATGGCTGTGAGCCGGTTGTTTTTTTGTTCCATCATGGCAACGGCAGTTTCAACGATTCCATGGGTGTCGTATCCGTTTTCTGCATACAATTCCTGTTGCGTGCCATGTTCGACATACTGGTCAGGCAATCCCAATCGCTTGACCTGTGCGCGATATCCATTGTCTACCATGAACTCAATGACCGCACTTCCAAATCCACCTAAAACACAGCCATCTTCTACAAGAATGATTTCATCAAAAGAACCGAAGACTTCGTGCAACAGCATTTCGTCCAATGGTTTGACAAAGCGCATGTCATAATGTGCAGCTGAAATCGTACGGCTTTTCAATAAAGGGATTGCTTTTGTTGCTTGCGTTCCGATGGCGCCGATTGTCAAAATTGCAATGTCTTCTCCGGCCTCTAATTTGCGACCTGTCCCTATCGTGATCGCCTCAAAGGGCTGTCTCCAATCTATGATGGTTCCGGCACCTCGTGGATATCGAATCGAGAAGGGGCCGGAGTGTTTTTGTGATGCGGTAAACATCAAATTTCGCAAATCAATTTCATCCATGGGTGCGGAAACAACCATATTCGGAATGCACCGCATGTACGCCATGTCATATGCGCCATGATGCGTCGGTCCGTCGGCTCCAGCAACCCCTCCGCGGTCAAGGCAGAAGATGACAGGAAGATTTTGGATTGCAACGTCATGAATGACTTGGTCATACGCGCGCTGCATGAAACTAGAATAAATATTACAGAAAGGTACTTTTCCTTGCGTAGCCAAGCCTGCGCTAAATGTAACAGCATGTTGTTCTGCAATGCCGACGTCAAAGGCACGGTCAGGCATCTCTTCGAGCATAAACTTTAAAGACGATCCTGAGGGCATGGCTGGCGTGACGCCAACAATGCGCGAATCCATCTTGGCCAATTCAATAATGGAGTGACCGAATACGTCTTGAAACTTGGAAGGCTGTGGCTCGGTTTTCTTGACTCGAACAATTTCACCCGTCTCTTTATTGAACAAACCTGGTGCGTGCCACGTGGTTGGACTCCCTGCTTCTGCCGGAGCGTACCCCTTCCCTTTTGTTGTAACGCAGTGCAGTAGTTTTGGTCCAGGAATGTGCTTTATGTCTTCAAGAATTTGTGCTAAATGCTCGACATCATGACCGTCTACGGGGCCGAAATAGCGAAAATTGAGGGATTCAAAAAGATTGGATTGATTGAGCAAGGCGGACTTGACAGCGGCTTCCACTTTTTGCGCGATGGCTTGAGCATTGGGACCGAATTTTGAAATACGTCCGAGAAGGTGCCAAACCTCATCCTTGACCTTGTTGTATGTCTTGGACGTCGTGATGTCTGTCAGGTAATCCTTCAACGCGCCGACGTTCGGATCAATGGACATGCAATTGTCGTTTAAAACGACCAATAAATTGGTGTCTTCAGAACCGCCGTGGTTCAACCCTTCGAATGCCAAACCTGCTGTCATGGCGCCGTCGCCAATGACTGCAATGTGTTGTTTCTGATTCTTGCCATCAATCTTGCTGGCCATAGCCATCCCCAATGCAGCAGAAATGGACGTTGAGCTGTGGCCTACGCCAAATGTGTCATACGGACTTTCCGATCGCTTTGGAAAGCCTGAAAGTCCTTTGTATTCGCGATTGGTGTGAAACGTGTCGCGTCGCCCAGTAAGGATTTTGTGGCCGTAAGCTTGGTGTCCTACATCCCAAACCAGTTGGTCTTCGGGCGTATTGAACACATAATGCAAAGCGACAGTCAACTCCACTACTCCCAAGCTCGCCCCAAAGTGCCCGCCTTTCTCTGAAACTACATCCACGATAAACTGACGGAGTTCGTCACAGATAACGGGCAAATCCGATTGATCAAATTGACTGCGTAAATCAGCAGGAGTCTGGATACGAGAGAGATGAGGGCCTGCAGGGAAGGATTTCATGGTTCAGAGCCAATACGGTTTGACGATTCCAACAAATCTAAGGTGTTCTTGTTCGGCGTGCCGCAAGGAGCAAGCCATTTTGCCAACATAATGAACGCTGCGTCAGGCCTCTGCCAATGCAACCAGCCCGCTTAGGATGGCTGCGCCATCGGTGTTGCCGAGATCTTCACTAGCGGCGCGCTCGGGGTGTGGCATCATTCCAAAGACGTTCATTTGTTCATTGGCTACACCGGCGATGTTGTGCATGGACCCGTTGGGGTTGGACCAGGGGTTGACTTTGCCCTTTTCGTCGCAGTATTGGAACAGGATTTGATCCTGATCTTCCAAGGCTTTCAAGCCATCTGCGGAGATGTGATAATTCCCTTCACCGTGCGCAATCGGAATCATCCGTGGTTTCGAAGGGTCCAATTCAGCAGAGATTGAGGCGATCCGAGACACCGGCTTCAAATGGACATTCCGACAAATGAACTTCTGGCTCTCGTTGTGTAACAAAGCTCCTGGAAGAAGCCCCGCTTCGCACAAAATTTGAAAGCCATTGCAAACACCAAAGACGCGTCCTCCTTTTTTAGCGTGTGCCACAACGGGCTCCATGATGGAGGAAAACCGTGCGATGGCACCACTTCGCAAATAGTCACCGTAACTAAATCCGCCTGGAAGTACGATGACATCAGCACCTTGTAAGTCACGGTCTTTGTGCCAAAGCTGCACGACTTCAAAACCTAAATCATGTTCCAAGGCATGGACCATGTCCATATCGCAGTTGGATCCTGGGAATGTTACGACACCAAATTTCATGAGGCGAAGTTCGGGAAAGACTTCCAATCGTGCCTCAAAGAGAGGGCATAAAAAGAATCAACAAACTCCCGAGAATCACCAACAAACGAAAGGTGTCAGCCTTTGCAGATAATCCACGGTGTCGGCGAGTCTGTGGAACGAGTCCGACGACGCCAAAAGCGGCACCTACAGCTAAGAACTTGTCCAATGTTCCGTAGGATTGTCCCCTAAAAGCAATGCGGATGTCGTCTGTAACGAACGGGAGGTAAGTCGGTTGAATAAGACTCGCGAGAAGCAGTGAGACCCAGAATAGAATGAGTAAATGTGTACGGGTGGTGTGAGCGCGAAGGCTCACTTTCGTCTTTTCACGTAATAAGATGCCGCCTCCCCAAACGGAGAGGACGATGAGCCAAAGGCGTGCAAAATGCGGAGAAATCCAGCGGGTTCTATACCCCTGCAGGCTAAGCGTTTCAGATGTCTCGCGAATGGACACCCCCCAGTCAGGGCCAAAAGCGCTCACGGCTTGGGCGATTGCGATGCCCCAAACAAGTCCGATCACCATCATCGACCATTCTCTGAATATGAAGGGACGTGATATGCTCAAAACAATTAGCATGGCCAAAACGAACCCGAAATGAAGCGGTTCGAGCATGGTGGAGAGGGATGCGAGGGCTCCGCTTCGGAATTGCAATCCACTGGTCGAGGTTTGACGATGCACCTGAAGGATTTGATCAACTGCAGCCAAAAGCAAGAGCAATGCCAGCCAAGAACGGGCGGCAGACGCCAACGTTTCTTGTGGCATAAGCAGGAGTAGCAAGACCATGGAAAGCCATGCAAGTGCAGGGTCTCCGCGTTCTACAAATCCATAGCGCACGTAAACTCGGTGCGCCATACTTGCAATTGTGAGGCTTCCGATTGCCTGAATTACGAGGGATAAAAAAGCGGTGTTTGTCCCCCAAATTGTGAGTAAAAACCAGAACAAACCGGTCACCGGAACAATGAGCCAAGCAATCGGTTGGTTTGAACGGAGGATGGATACCACGGGATGCTTATTTTTGTGCCGAATCGATTACCATGAACACGCAAGAAATCATCACCCCAGTAGCAAAATTCATCGAATGGACCTTCGAGACCGTGCTGGTTCCGATAAGTGATCCAATCAACTCGGTGGTCATCCTCTTGGGGTTCATTGGACTAGCTTTTTGGCTGCGTTTGCAAAAGAAGTACACGCAAAAAGCGAAGCAAGAGGGAGGTCTGGTATAATGGAAGCGGGATACCGCATTTCCAATTGCCCCTCAATCCTCCAAGGCATCACGACCGATGTCTGTTCTTGAAAAGCACCCTTCGAAGTTTACGCGTTCTCTGAGCGCGTAACTGTTCTTGACGGCTTCCTTTAAGTCATTTCCACGACCTGTTAGGGCTAGAATGCGCCCACCATTGGTCCAGGTTTTCTTTCGGTTTTCACGTGTGCCGGCATGAAAGATGTGTCCATCGATGGTGTCAATATCATCCGAGAACTTAATCTCTTTCCCTTTTTCATAAGGCCCAGGATACCCGTCGCTGGCCAAAACAACGGTGCTTGCTGCTCGATCGTCAACCACCAGGTCGTATTCTGAAAGAAGGCCTGAGCAGAGGCTGTCAAAAAGGTGAAGTAAATCACTTTTAATGCGCGGAAGAATGACTTCTGTTTCAGGGTCACCCAATCGACAATTGTATTCAACGACAAAGGGGTCGCTGCCCACTTTCATCAATCCAAAAAAGAGGAATCCGACATAAGGAATCCCTTCCTTTTCCAACCCTTTAATGGTTGGAATGATGATTTGATTCAGGGCCTTCTCTTGAAATTCTTCGGTTAAGAATGGCACCGGAGAGATGGCTCCCATCCCCCCCGTATTTGGCCCTGTATCCCCATCGCCAAGACGTTTGTAATCTTTGGCCGACGGGAGTAAGTGGAATCTTCTACCATCTGTAATGGCGAACATGCTCACTTCTTTTCCATCCAAGTACTCTTCAATGACAACCTCACTCCCCGCACCATCAAAGGCCCCATCTAGAAGCATGGACTTCAAGGTGTCCTTGGCTTCTTGTTTGGAGCTCGTAATGACGACACCTTTGCCCGCAGCCAATCCATCTGCCTTCAAAACATATGGGGGAGAAACGGTGTCTAAGAATGACACGGCTTTGTCCAATTGTGTGTTGTTAAAACTGCCATAGCGTGCTGTTGGAATCGAATGGCGGTGCATGAACTCCTTTGCAAAACGCTTGCTGCCTTCCAACAATGCTCCGGCCTTTCGCGGGCCAACCACTTTCACGTTGACCTTTTTACTGTCCTCGAGATAATCAGCAATGCCATTGACGAGGGGGGCTTCGGGCCCGACAACAACCAAGTCGATTTGATTTTTTCGGATGTAGCGCTCTACGCTCTGGAAATCCATCGGGTCCAGATCAGCAGATGTCCCTAAACTCCGGGTACCACCATTGCCTGGTGCCACGTGCAACGTGCGCAACAAAGAGGATTGACTCAGTTTCCAAGCGATGGCGTGCTCCCGGCCGCCATTTCCCAACAGAAGAACATTCATGCTGTAAAATTAAGCGCTCAATTTGTGGCTGCAAGGTCCTCGTTGGAAACTTCATGGATTCAGCGCAGTAACTTGCAACTGTCATTTAGAACATGGACAAGCCCTATTTATCAGCAGTCATCATCGCGTTCAATGAAGAACGCAACATTGCGCGTTGCCTAGACTCCCTGGCAGACGTGGCGGATGAGGTTGTTGTCGTGGATTCCGGGTCGACAGATTCCACACGGACATTGTGTGAAGAGCGGGGTGCCGTCTTCATATCTCATGCCTTTGAAGGACATGTAGAACAAAAGAACTGGGCTTGGAAACAAGCCAAGGGTTCTTGGATGCTCTCCTTGGATGCCGATGAATCATTGAGTGATGAGCTAAAACAAGCCCTGCTCTTGTGGAAGGCGTCTATTGATCCGCCTCATTTGGCTTACGGATTCAATCGACTGACATCGTATTGCGGAAAATGGGTGCGGCATAGCGGTTGGTATCCCGATTGCAAGTTGAGACTATGGAAACGAGATGCCGCCGCTTGGGGAGGAGAGAATCCGCACGACCGATTGGCATTGTTGCAACCCAGTTCTGAAGGGCATCTTGAAGGGGATTTGCTGCATCATTCATACCATTCGTTGGAAGACCATGAGCGGCAAATAGATTACTTCTCAGATATCGCTGCAGCCTCGTACACCGGGGGGTTATGGGCATCTTGGCCCTTGATTCGAGGTGCGAAGGCGTGTTTTCAATGGGTGAAAACAAGCGTATTGAAAGGAGGATGGAAGGACGGTGCGACAGGATGGACGATCGCATACATGAGCGCTCGCGCTACCTTGCACAAGTACCGCAAAGTACATCGTGTTGCTCGTGGCAAACGCTTATTACAGAAGGCGGGAAAAGCGAAAGTAGAGCGTGTTTTGATTGCACGAACAGATGCCATTGGAGATTTGGTTTTGACGCTTCCGTTGGCTGGCTGGTTAAAGCAATCTGCTTCAGAAATCCAAGTGACATTGTTGGTGCGGACCTATGCTGCTCCTGTTGCAGAAATAGCAGATGCTGTAGATGAGGTATTGATTTGGGACCCCGTTTCTCCTCCCGACTTGACGGGGTTTGATGCCGTTGTTTTGGCGTATCCGGACCCAGCGGTAGTGCGAGCCGTGCGGGATGCCAAGACTCCAATCCGAATCGGTACCGGCAGGCGCTTCCTGACAATTCGGATGTTAACACATCGGGTTTGGCAGTCGCGGAAACGCTCAGGTAAGCATGAAACGTGGCATGGATTGCATCTGCTGTATCGGTTGCATTTAACGCCCGGTTGGTTTAAGCCGGGATTGATTGTGCCAGAAGACCCCAAAGAATGGTCGGCCTTGTGCAAATGGAATGTTGTGCCTTGGGAGTTGGCGCAACACGCGATAACAGGGGCGTCAACATGGCTCGACTCGGACCAACGCTGTGTCATCATGCACCCGGGATCCGCTGGTAGTGCCAACAATTGGTCGCTCGCTCGTTACCAAGAAGCTGCAGAGTGGTTTTTGCAACGGGGGTGTCGTGTCTTGATCACGGGGACCTCCGCTGAAGGAAAAACCATCGAGAGTTTGCGGTCCATGAACCACCCCAATCTTGTGGATGTGACGGGGCAATTGAAGTTGGGGGAGTTGATCTCATTGATTCAGTCTGCAGATGGCTTGCTCGCTTCGAGCACCGGCCCTTTGCACCTTGCGGCGACTTTGGACACGCCTTGCGTTGGTTTGTACGGCCATGAGGCCCCTGCTTGGCCTCAGCGATGGCATCCGGTCGGAAAGCAGGCTCGCTGGCTTGTCGCCACAAACGTGGATAAATCGACAGGACTTGACGTTTCTGTTGCCTCAGTTTGGGAAGCTTTTGAACAGCTTTGGACGGAACACGGCAAGCGCTAACCTCTCGAATTTTAGAGGGGTTTTTCTCTCATTTTTCGTCCGAATAAACCGATGAATAAACCGGCAAAGGTCACTCCTGCCTGTGTTTCAAGAGTGTCTTCTGACAGACAGGACAATCCAAGAATGAGCACGAATAAAAGGGTGGCCCTTCGTTCAGGAACCATTGCTTGTGTAAAATGCAATGACACGAGAACAGCGATCCATAAAATCAAAGCTATGGGGCCTCCTGAAATTAAGAACGTGACATATTGATTGTGCGCACGAAGGCGGAAGGGAAGTTGCAAAGGGGAGTCTATCGCGACATAGGCTGAAGCGAATTCACGCTTGAGATCACCGGTTCCGACACCAAGTAAAGGGTGGCTATGGTAGACATAGGAGGCGGCGTGGAGAAATGCAAACCGCTGAACCAATGAATGTCCACTGGGGTCGCCGCCATCAAGCCAGTTTGCAATTTCAAATTGAATGATATCCCAGCGTCTCCGAAGGCCCTGGTGTTCAAATTCTAATACAGTGGGTATGCCCGCCTCGACATGTTCAATGTCCCCTTTACTCAAAGCATGGATCCCGGCGGCATCTTTAGTCAATCCTTTGGAGGTCAGAAAACGAATTAAAGTCGTTTTTAATTCTTGATTGCGACCATCGGGTCCGTCAAAAGAAACCCCGCTGATTGCGTTCCAACTTGCCTCCAATTCACTCCAAGCGACGTTGATCCAGACGGGGTTGCCATTTTCGCGCAAGCAACGCTCCGGAAAGTGCTGATATGAGGCTCCTAAAGCCGTCGTTTGTAGCATTTCGGATGGTGCGGGTGGAGTGGGCTTAAGGTTCCAACCTCCGATGCAAATCAGGAGTCCAGTCGAGAGGCCCAGAATGCGCAATCCGAATCGAACTTGGGCCATGCGCGGTGATTTTCCCCCGAGGCCTTCGAGCCACAGGACCAAGGCGCCGGAGAGCGGGACCATCAAGAGCCCCGTGATGGAAGCGGTCTTCCAAATGACCCACCCACCTAAAAGAGAAAGAAGAAGGCAAATGAGGCCTGCTCGCGTTGCACGCTGTCGGATAAAAATCCAGAACCACCATGACCAAGCGAACGCGATCATAAGACTGAATCTGATGTGCGAAATGAATGGAGACCATTCCCGCGCGTGCAGCGGGGAATCGCTTTGATAGCCAGTCCACAATACCGCTAGACAAGCCGCGGCGATGGAAAGGGCCAAGGTGTAACTCACCACACGCATTCCGCGCTTGAAGTCCCAACGCCCTGTAATTAAGACCAATGGGAAGGCCAATAGGGGAAGCTTGATGCGGAGGGCCGTCCATCCATTTTGCAATTCGGTGGTCCACAATTGGCCGATGAGGAGCCAAGCAAACAATGCGATTACCGCCCAGAAAGTCAGTTGTGTTTGCCAAAACCCCCACCCGCGAGATCGAAAGAGTGGCCCGTTTTTCCATCGGTCCAAGGCCCAAGCGAGAAGCATCAAAAAGGCGCCTTGACTCATCAAGAAATTTGAAAAGGGAAGCGCAATGACGGTGAGGATCATCGCGGCATCATAGGCACGCTGTACAAGAGGATTCGTTGTCCCAGGGGTCCGGTCTCTTCTTGTTTCCGTCATGGCATTACGGATTCACGGGGCCTAAAAGTAGCTGTCGTGCTTCGCCAGATGAAAGCAAATCAATTGATTTCTGGAGCACGGAATCTTGTGGAATGAGCCATTCAATGACACCATCTTGGAGGTAGTAGCGCAGAATGATTTCCTGCTCCAAGGCCGTTTGGATTTCCTTGCGGAATTGATTCAGGTCGCGCTGTGTGTCGGGGGCCAGAACCTTTGAAAAGGCATCGAATGCCTCTCCTTCGGTATCGATATATTGCTCAAAAGCAGCAGCTTCAAGAAGCTCTTCCCAGATCATGGAACTGCTCGATTCATAGACCGCGTCATCCTTTCCTGCTGTAAATGTTACAAATGCGTTCCAGTCGGAATCGGAAAGGGTAAAGTCCGACGCCGGTCCGATGCTGTCGTGTTCTGAAAACCATTGGTTAGCAAAGTCAAAGAGGACACCGTTGAGGTAAAGCCCGTTCAAAACGTAGCTAGAATATGGGGTGTCTATCAGGACATCGGGTTGGATTCCTTTTCCGTCAACAACGGGCCGGCCGTTGGTGGTGTAAAAGACTTGAATAGCAGAATCTGAAACGGCAAGGGCCGCTCCATCTTGTGCGCGATCGCCCCCATAATCCAACCGCTGGATACAACGGCCACTAGCGGTGTAATATTTTGCAACCGTCACTTTGAGCCGGGTACCGTACGCGAGTTGCTTCGTCTGCTGCACCAGGCCTTTTCCAAAACTCTCTTGTCCAACCACCAAGGCCCGATCAAGATCTTGCAAGGTGCCAGCCACAATTTCAGATGCGGATGCAGATTGACCATCAATGAGAATGGCAAGGGGGATGTCCGGTGCAATTGGTTCACCTCGAGTTGTATAGGATTTAAGCCATTCCTCGTTTTTCCCTCGAGTGCTGACAACCTCTTGCCCTTTCTCTACAAAAAGATTTACGATGCTAATGGACTCTTGCAAAAGCCCTCCCCCATTGCCTCTCAAATCTAAAACGAGTTGGTTGATTCCCACGCTGTCTTGGAGATAACGGAGTGCTTGTCGAACTTCAAAGGATGAGCCACGTGTAAATTGCGACAGCACAATGTAGCCTGTACTGTCCTGAACTACGGAACGGAATGGAACGGCGGGCAGTTTGATTTTTTCGCGGGTCAGCGAGATTTCAAGAGCTTCTTCCGATCCGAAATGCTTGAATAAAATCACCACCTCTGACCCACTTGCTCCTTGCAACATTTCAGGAACCAGATCCACATCTACATTGGCAAGAGACTTGCCATCGACTGACAATAAGACATCTCCAATTTTCAAGCCTTCTTTATCGGCAGGGAAGCCAGGCAAGATATCGACCATGGTATGCTGGCCATTGAGAAATTGGATGCTGGCTCCTATACCGCCATATTCTCCCGTCGTCATGAACCTTAAATCCTCAACACGTGACTCAGGATAATAGACCGTATACGGATCGAGACTGTGCACCATGGCATCGATTCCCGATTCCATCAGTTTCCCCGGCTGAAGCTCATCCACATAGTAGATGTTCAGTTCGCGAAAAAGTGCTGTCATGATTTCCAATTGCTTGGACATCTCAAAATAATTCTCGCGCAAAGGAGCAGCGGCTAACATCAGGAAAACGACAGGAAATAGAATCCACTTCCATCGTCGATGAGCGGGCTGTCCTTTTCCGAGACGTTTGGATATTTCAGGAAAGAACTTCTTCATTTTCGGGTGAGTCGGAGGGGAGTGGCATTTTTTTCAGGACGGTTTGCACACACAAGAGAATGGCTTCATACGTGGGCATTTCTTTGCCTGTAAAGATGAAAACGATTGCACGTTGTTTTCCGTGTGCATGCAGTGCTTTTTCTACAGGAATTTTTTCAAGACGCCACGCTTCTCGAAGCAGTCGTTTGATGCGGTTTCGGTCAACTGCACGCTTAAACCGTTTCTTGCTCACACTCACCGCTGCCTGACAAGGCACTGCCTCGGGCAATGCTGTGTCGATAAAGTGGAGTATGACAGGCCAGGATTTGACTTTCCTCCCGTTCTCAAACACGTTGTTGAGAACGTCCCTTGATTTTAGTCGGTAGGGCCGGGCGAATGAGCGGTTTTCCTGATAGGAAGTGGACAAGGGCAGATTTATTTGCCCAAAATGTAATGCTCAATCGCCATTGTCATGGAGGGGGCCTTCGGAGTTGGCGCCGCAATGTCGACGCGAAGGTTGGCTTCCTTGGCTGCTTTGGCCGTGGTGGGGCCAAATGTGGCTATGCGCGTTTCGTCTTGCACAAAATTCGGGAAGTTCTTGAAAAGGCTCTCAATGCCACTCGGGCTGTAAAAAACCAAGACATCGTACTTCACCTCACTCAAATCACTCAAATCCGAACATACCGTGCGGTACATCATAGCCCGGCTGTAGTTGATGCCGACTTCATCCAATAATTTAGGAATGGACGGCTTCATCAAATCGCTGCAAGGCAAAATGAATGACTCGGATTTGTGTTTTTTGATGTGCTCCATCAAGTCTTGGAAGCTTTGCTTTCCAAAGAAAATCTTACGTTTCCGGTAAACGACATACTTCTGTAAATAGAAAGCCGTGGCTTCGCTGATGCAGAAATATTTCATGGTATCGGGAACTTCAAATCGAAGCTCCTCTGCAAGGCGAAAAAAGTGGTCAACGGCGTTTCTGCTCGTTAAAATGACCGCAGTATGCTCCGCGAATGCAACTCTTTGCTGTCGAAACTCCTGCCCATCAACCCCTTCTACATGAATGAAAGGGCGAAAATCGATGGTGAGCTTTTGACGGTCAGCAAGGTCAAAGTAAGGTGACTTCTCTGCTGTAGGGCGAGGTTGAGAAATCAGAATAGTCTTGAGCTTTTGCGCCATATCTGGATCTTGGTTGCTCGAATTAGTCAGCTAAAGATTTCTCGGTAAAGAATCCAAGTAGGGCCGATTTCGAAGGTGCAAATGTACGCAATTCCCCAGCCGAAATGAAGAGATGAGCGAACAACGACTTGCAATTGACGCAGCCATTTGAGTCCAATCCAAGCCCACCAAAGCATCAGCATGGCATGAAAGGGATGATGTTCAAACGTGAATCCGGGATTTCGAATGAGGAATAGAAAAAAAAGAACCATGAAGCCCCAAAGCAACCAATTGCGCATGTGGCGATCAATTTCCAGCCCGCGCTTCACGGCCGTTTGTTCCAAGGTAATCCACCCTCCTAGCCATGCTCCAAGGGTGCGCGCGATCAGAGCGATGAGTCCTGTGAGCGCCCCAAATGCGCAACCAGACCATACCTGGCCGGAGCCTGCAGGAATGTCGGGGTACTGTGCAACCGCCCAGCACCCTCCGCATAGACTCCATGCGATGAGTCCCATGGTGTGACTGGTCATGGTTCCACCGGTACGGGCAGACTCATCGGACAGGCGTTGCCAAACACGTTTGATATGAATGACGGTCCACATGGTGAGATTCCACTCGCGATCAAATCGAACGCGCAACAGCAAGGTTGCAAGCATACCCAAGGCCCAAGCCAAGAGGACTGGGCCATACACCTCATGTGAGGGAACGAGAATCGATTGACCTTCAAACACGCTGCGAAGATTGGAAAGAATCCTTGATTTGTTCTGTCATTTCGCTTCGAATCCTAGTCGCTACTGTGCAGGAGCCATGTAGACCGGGGCAACTGTGGGAATACGCCGCCCCGTTTCAACCTCTTCAAAAATGACTTGTAACAGGTAGTTTCCAGCCGCTGCTAAAATTCCATGTTCATTTCGGCCATCCCAGGCTCCTGTCCAAGCCGATTGATTCGGGGCGATCCATGGACTTTGCGGGACCCGCCAAATAATCCGTCCAGAAGCAGAGAGAACGCAAATGTGCGCTTGCCAAACGGTCTCATCTTCTCCGGGGTGAAGCGCAAAAATGACCGATCGGGGTTGCTGGCTGTGGGACATCGCCAACCAAGTGCTTTGTATGATTTCAAGGCTGGGTAGTCGCGTTTGATGTGCTGTAGCCCCCCAGATACTCCAACTATTTTGAGCCCCTGGGGTTGAGCCGCTCACAGCTGCACTGGACTTCCATTGTGCATTTGCTCTGGACTGCAGGCGTTCTAACGATGTTTTTCTCGGACTTGCCCACGGTGCGTGAAGTTCTGTGTTCAATGGTACCGTTTCGATAACATGCTCGGGGGATTTGAGATGAATCTGGTTGCGACCATATAAACTTGGCAGTGATGTGGTGATGGCCCGTGGTGTAAGAAGTCGATTGGGACACGCCGAAAAGGCCCAGGGCTCATTCGGAGGGATTTGCCAATTTATTCCTGGGGACAGCGCGATCCAATCATCTGGAAAGGGGAGTGTCTCGGTTGAAACCAACCAATCAGCTGTCCCAAGAGCCGTTGCATTTATGTTCTCCAACTCGATAAAGGGCTCTCCAAAGGCATCCGCATCGAGAACTTCATTGAGATGCATCGAAGTGTTTTCTTCGTTTAAATTGACATCGAACGGGCGGGTTTTTAGCCATTCGATGCGTCCGTGGACATCCATGGCGCAGATAGAATCCGGGATGGGCAACAAGGCGGATTGCGCCCAAATGCGATTGGCATCAGCAGAATGAAACCAGTCAATGGGTTCTTGTTGTCCGACGACCCTGAAGAGGGTGGTGTCCAACTGAACGGGTTTGCTGAATAAAAAATAGGTGTCACTCGAGGTTTGTCCATGCAGCAAGAATGCACCATCAAAAACATCTAAATTCTGTCCATCGAGCCAAGACCCCATGCGCTCATCGGGATCTGTTTCTCCCGGACTGGCTCCGAGAGCGTGCCCACTTGAAGCCCAGTTTTTATTGTTTTGTGCCGGTCCATGGATGTCGACACGTACAAGGCTGAATCCTGATTCCGCATTTTTTCGATGGGCATGCCAGCATGCTGAATAGTGCACCTCGTCCAATACGATTCCCTTTCCATTGCGCAATGTCACCGTGCCCTTTTCATTTGGTAATGCACCTGGATAGACAACCCTCCGCTCACCAGATTGAAGGACACTTCTCTCATCGATTGTCAGATCGCCACACTGCAAACCGCCAAGTTCAATAGCATCGCTTCCGTGGCGATTGTAGAGCTCAATAAACTCTCCCCAAACGGCTGAGCTTCCCTCAGGATTCGCCGCGATTTCAGAGATGATGAGGTCGCCTGGCTCAGGAAATCTGGCTGTTTCAAAATCCACTTTGAATGCGAACCTCGATCCTGTGGACCAATCGGACTCACATCGTTTTAGACGGTCAATTTCGAAGCGTACCCGCTGATCAGGACGTGTTAACCGTTGGTTCCAAAACAAACGGTTAGGAAAGTGGTCCTCGGTATGCCAAGTGGCGCTTCCTCGCGGCGAAATCTGCACTTCAGATAACGGGTCAAGTGGACTGTTGAATTCGATAAAGCCGTCCGATATCGAAGTAGGGACAATCCGTTCAATAGCCAGCTGTTCGCTTTCAACCCCAATCGCTGTTTCTTGGTTGCTGGCCGTGCCCGGTGTGCAGCCGTCTATGGCGTTACTTCGAATCCAGTTGACAGGGCTAGCGCATGCCCCTGGCTGTAAAATTTGAAGTGATACACCTCCATTGTCACCCTGCCACCATGTTTGCAGATAATGAACAGCATCCAGCACCATCCCGTCGTTGCGAAGAATACCCAATCCATCTTGGGAGTCATTGAAAGCAGGGGCGCCTTGGATGTGTGCCTCCAAAGCACCTCCATTCAAAATGGAGGTGCTACACCCTGAGATCAGGAAGCGTTCACCGGGGAGTAAGATTCCATCCCACGGTGGGCGTGGTTTGATGGGGATTACCTCGCTGGAACCCTCATCCCACCAATTCCAAAACTGGACATCGAACGTGCGGTTGGATCGATTCAAAACCTCCACCCATTCGCAAGGGGGTAGATCGTCGTGAGGGGTCGGGTCGGCCATTATTTCAGTCAAAACAACGTCGCCCCGGTTGGCGGTGTTGGGTGATGTCCACAGGACCTGGACCGTTGTGTCGGACAGCATGTTGCCATCTTGATCCGTGAAGTGTTGAAGTAAAAAAGTCCGTTCTATACCTGGGATCCAATGGGTATCGAATGGCATGTGGATTGTTTTGCTAGACGTTTGGTTTTGCTGGATTTCCATGGGTTGTCCAATTGCAGAGGAGATAGTTCCGAGACCCGGTCTTACAGATTCACTAAAATGCCAGGAAACGAGTGAGTCGCCTGGCCAAGAGCATCCCTCCAGTTTGGGCGCCACCGTGTCAGGAACAAACATGGAAAATTGATCCAATTCGAATTCGATCGCATCGATGTTCGAAATGGTGAATTGAGTGGAAATGCCGATGCATGTGGGGAATGGGTGAACGGCGGTAAAAATGGCGAGTGGTGGTGCATTGGTTAGGGTGGATTCAACGGTAATGGTCGCCAGTGAATCACCTGGCAATTGTGTCCATTCAAACCAAGCGTCCATCCCTTCTGAATAGCTACCAGGCAGAGTGGATTGAATGAGAGGAAAGGACTCTCCACTGGCCATGGGGTCAGAAACCCGTCTCCAGTCCAATGGGTCTTGAGTTCCTGTTGTGCCCAGGTGAATGAAACTTCCTGTAGCGAGTGAATCGGAATTGGCTGTCCAATTTGAGATTGGAATGGGTAGCAAAGCGGCTGAGTCACTAGCGTGTGGAGTGAAAAAATGCAAGCGGCTGAAGTTGTTATTCGACCCGGCATAAGATTGGGACCAGCGCACGCGCGCTTTTCGACCCAATGAATCATGCGGAATGAAGGCCGTATTCATGCAAGCATAGAGCCATGCATTTCCCGCTTGAGGGGCGTTGAGTTGCCAAAGGGATGCAGTATGCTCCCATTGATCCAACGTGCCTTTCCAGTGCACAGAATCTTCTTCTTGCGCGACCATTTCCCGAAGGCCCAGCAAACACCCCGTCAGGCACACTCCTCGCGCGAAAACACTCCAATTCCTCATCCTCTCACAATCAATGCTACAAATCTCTCAATTTTATCAGAGATTTGGCTTACCTCGCATCAATTACACTGTACCGCTTACAAAATGGATTCTATCGATCAAATAAAACAAGGCCCCATTGATGTTGCAATCATCGGTGCAACAGGGTTGGTTGGCCAAACCATGTTGAAAGTGTTGGAAGAATTGGATTTTCCAGTGCGCACCTTGTTACCCGCTGGTAGCGAACGCAGCGTGGGAAAAGAAGTCATGTTTCAAGGGAAACCTCAACGGGTGATGTCGGTTGCAGATGCGTTGCGCTCCAATCCACATGTCGCCTTATTCAGTGCTGGGGGAAGCGTAAGCTTAGAATGGGCTCCTCAATTTGCGGAACAGGGATGCACCGTAGTCGATAACAGCAGTGCCTTTAGAATGGACGCGAGTTGTCCTTTGGTCGTCCCTGAAGTGAACGGGTCTGATATCAAGTCGCATCACCGCATTATCGCCAATCCGAATTGCACCACCATGCAATTGGTCATGGCGCTCAAACCGTTGCATGACGCCTTTTCAATTGAACGGGGCATCGTGAGCACATACCAAAGTATTACAGGAACGGGACAGGCTGCAATGGCACAGTTGGAAGCGGAACGTGCGGGCCATAAAGGAGAGGCGGTTTACCCGCACCCCATCGACATGAATGTGATTCCGCACTGCGATGTGTTCGAAGAGAATGGATATACGCGTGAAGAAATGAAGGTGTGGAATGAAACCAAGAAAATATTGAGGGATGATGCTGTGCAGATGTCCTGCACCGCTGTGAGAGTTCCTGTCATGGGAGGGCACAGTGAAAGCGTTTATCTCGAGTTTGCGCGTGATTTTGAACTGGATGAGGTATTTCAATTGTTGCGCGATTTTGACGGTGTGGAGGTGGTAGATGAACCGGCCAACAATTCGTATCCAATGCCGCTGCATGCCGCTGGAAAAAACGAAGTATTTGTTGGGCGCATTCGCAAAGATTTGGGGCATCCTCGGGGGCTGCATCTTTGGATTGTAGCGGATAACCTGCGCAAAGGAGCAGCGACAAATACCGTCCAAATTGCGCGCTATTTATGGAATCAAGGGCGTTGGAGCGGCGCTTCTTGAAATCCACTTAACTTGCAAGCACCTTGGATTTCGAGGGAACCGATTGCAACTGTTCACATGACCCATTCGCACGCACCTGTTTTGTGTTCGCTTCTTTTGCTCGCGAGCGCTTTTTTCTGCTTTTCAACAGTGAACGGCCAGACCCAGATAACGGGCCGGGTATTGGACCAAGTCACGGGCGAATCGCTCGTGGGGGCCTCGGTTTATTTGGAAGAATACGCAACGGGCGGTATGACCGACTTTGACGGAAACTTTCGCTTTAGCACCCGCCAAACGGGTGAGGCGCATGTGGTGGTCAGTATGATCGGTTATGAGATGGTACGGACCTATATCCAATTGCCTGCGCGTCAAGGGGGCAACCTCGGAATGGCAGCGATTGATTTGGGGCTCGTCGTGATGAAGAGTTCCACCATTGGTCTGGCAGAGGCCAACATCATTGCATCGGTGGCCATAGATCGAGAGACTCCTATTGCTGTTTCGACTTTGGATGCTCGTACCATCGAAGAGCAGATAGGGGACAAAGAATTGGTCGAGACTTTGAATGTCACACCAGGGGTTTATGCCACCAAAAGCGGCGGCGGATTTGGAGATAGCCGGATCAATATTCGCGGGTTTGACCAGCGCAACGTAGCCGTATTGATCAACGGAATTCCAGTCAATGACATGGAAAGCGGGTGGGTGTATTGGTCCAATTGGGCTGGGCTGGGCGACGCGGTCAATACGATGCAAGTCCAACGCGGGCTGGGAGCGTCCAAGTTGGCCATCAATTCTGTGGGCGGCACGCTCAACATCATCACCAAGGCCACCGACATGCAGCGGGGCGGGAGTTTCATGCAGAGCATGACCGATTATGGACGCTACAAATCGATGCTCTCTCTCAGTTCCGGAATCTTACCGAGTGGGTGGGCTGTGAGTGCTGTGGGGAGTCGCACTGCGGGCAATGCCTATGTGGATGCCACGTTCATCGATGCTTGGAGTTATTTCTTGACGGCAGCCAAAGATTTCGGTGCGCACAGGCTGGTTTTCACCGCCATTGGTGCTCCACAAACCCACGGCCAACGCCGCGGTCAATTGACCGTCGATCGCTTCAATGACCTCAACGCCTTAGGGTATGAGGCCCATCGGTGGAATGAGGATTGGGGGTATTTGAATCGCGGAGATTATGACAATTCCACCTTCAACTCGCGCACCAATGGCTACCACAAGCCACAATTTGCACTCAACCATTATTGGCAGTTGAGTGAACGTGCAAACCTTGCAACGAGCTATTACATCAGCACGGGCCAGGGTTACGGGTCCCGATATGATGGCACAAGTTCACCCCGTTTGAGCGAATCATACGTGGATACGGCGGGCGTTACGCGCACCGTAAAAACCACACTCAATTGGGATTATCTCTACGACTCGAATGTGTCGAATAACCAAGCCACGACTTACGCGGCCAATGAAATTGCCTTCAACGAAAGTGCCCAAGCATGGATTGATACGGTGCATGCTTTTGGTGACCCTGTGGTCATGGAAGGCGATACGGTTGTCGGAGGGCGTAGCCGGAGTTTGATTGAAAACGCGCACAATGAGCACTTTTGGACTGGAGTGTTGTCCACATTGCGCTTCGATCTCAACGATAGACTTCAGTTGATTGCGGGCATAGACGGACGGTATTATGCCGGCAAACATTTTACGAAAGTGGACAACCTACTCGGGGGCGATTACTATCTCCAGTCCTTTGGAAGTTCGGACGGCTACGGAGTCAATCCCGATTACAACTTGCTGGCACAACCTGGTGATGTCGTGGACTACGATGATATCGGGAAAGTGAGCTATGGTGGTGGTTTTGCTCAATTGGAATACAAGGACGACCGGTTCAGTCTCTTCGCGGCCGGTACGATGAGTTACACGCAATACCGCCGAATTGACCCCTACAAGTATTTCCGCTACGAAGAGACGGGCATGCAGAGCGTCACGGAAGTCGATTCTGAAACGGGCGAGCTGGTCACCTCGGAGCAATTTATGTATGGAATCAAATCCGAAAAGGCGAGCAGCTGGGGATACAATGCGAAAGCCGGTGGAAGTGTGCGTTTAGGGGGAACAAGTCATCTCTATGTCAATGGAGGTGTTTATTCGAGAGCGCCTTTCATTCGCTACGTGTTCACCAACTATTCGAATGTCTTGAGCAACGATCGGTTGACCAATGAAAAAGTGGCCGCACTTGAAGCTGGATATCGTTTTCGCTGGCGTGGGATTTCATTCGATGTCAATGCGTACCACACGCAGTGGCGTGACAAGACCATCATGAGCAGTCCGTTGTTGCGTCCTGATGGCACCGAGTACCGAGCGTTTATTACGGGGTTGACCCAGACGCACGAAGGACTCGAGTTTGAGTGGAAGGCACGTCCATTCCGTTTCTTGGAAATTGGAGGTATGGCTTCCTTTGGTAACTGGCGCTGGGAGAATGATGTCAACGCGGAGATCATCAGCGAAGAAGGCGGCGAGGTGTTGGAATCGCTCTTTATCTATTCTGCCGGCCTCAAAGTCAGCGATGCTCCACAGCAGCAAATTGGATTTTTGAGCAGTTTCAATTTTGGAAAAGGATGGCGTTTTGGAGCGAATTACGTGCACAACAGTAAGCTGTACGCGCGTTTCGAAGTCGATGCTGACCGAACAGATCCCGATCGATCGGGTTTGCAACCGGTGATGCTTCCCTCTTTTGGTTATTTGGACGTGAGAGGCAGCTATTCATTTGACCTTGCAGGAATGTCGTGGAGGGCCAGTGTAAACGTTCAGAATGCCTTGAACAACATCTACATCTCCGATGGATTTGAAACGTTCGTGACGAATCCGCAAACCGGAGTGAAGGAGCAAGGGACTGTGGAGAATGGTCGTTTAGAGGGCTATTGGGCTTACGGTCGAACAGTCAGTGCTTCGCTCAAGATGATGTTCTGACGGCTGTTTCCGTCAATTGAAAACAAAAAAACCGCCTGCCCCCGAAGGGACAAGCGGAAAAAATGAGCCGAGATGCGGACTTGAACCGCAGACCTACGCATTACGAATGCGTTGCTCTACCAGCTGAGCTACATCGGCATGGAATAGGATACGGAGGTCCTCCAATGGAGGTTGCACTTCGACCCAAATTCTTTTGCAATGCAGTTAGCTAATGACGTCTCCTGCAGCGGTGCCTTCTTCTGGTGTGACAAACCGCAAGCCCCCGTCCGCGGTTTCAGCCATGAGGACCATGCCTTGACTTTCAATGCCGCGCATGGTACGAGGAGCGAGGTTGACCAATACCGTTACGCGCCTCCCAACGACTTGCTCGGGCTCGAAATGTTCGGCAATCCCGCTCAATACAGTGCGCTCATCCAGTCCTGTTCGAATGGTCAAGTTGAGCAATTTATTCGCTTTAGGGACCCGTTCGCATGCGATTACTTCACCGACCCGTAGATCGAGCTTTTGAAAATCATCAAATGTCATTTCCTCTTTGATTGGTTGAACACTGGTTTCCGTCTCGGCGCGGCTCGCTTGCAATTTCTCCAATTGTGCTTGAACGACCGATTCCTCTACTTTTTCGAATAAAATGGGCAATGGATTCAGCGTTCTTCCCGCTGGAATCATATCTGCAGCAGCGGATGACCAGGTAGCGTTTTCAACGCCAAATGCCCCTTGAATTTTTTTGGCTGTCCGCGGAATAAAGGGTTCGAGTACGACCGAACAGATGCCAGCGACTTGGATGCAGTGGTGCAAGATGACTGCAGTACGCTCTGGATTGGTTTTTTGCACCTTCCAAGGCTCCTGCTCCGTCATGTACTTGTTGCCCAAACGAGCCACACCCATAGCTTCGTGCAAGGCTTCACGGAAGCGGTTTCTTTGAATCAATGCGCCGATGCGTTCGGGGGCCGTTTGCAACGCCTCGATGATGGCGTCGTCAGCAGATTCGCTTGCGGACCCAAGGGCCTCTGGTACCTGGCCTTGATAGTACTTCTGGGTAAGCACCACCACCCGGTTAATGAAGTTGCCTAGGACATCCGCCAATTCGTTGTTGATGCGCTCTCTATAATCGGTCCAGGTGAATTCGCTGTCTTTTTGTTCAGGCATAATACTCGCGAGCACGTAGCGCATCTCATCGCTCTTCCCGGGAAATTGCTCGAGGTACTCACTGACCCAAACGGCCCAGTTGCGGGATGTGGAGATTTTGTCTCCCTCCAAATTCATGAAGGCATTGGCAGGGACGTTGGTCGGTAAATTGTATCCGCCATGTTCCCGCAAAAGAATCGGGAAAATGAGGCAGTGAAAAACGATGTTGTCTTTGCCGATGTAATGCACGAGCTCTGCATCCTTTGATTGCCACCAATCTCGCCAGTCTTTTCCGTTTTTTTCCGCCCATTCCATGGTAGCGGTGATGTACCCAATGGGCGCATCGAGCCAAACATAGAGGACTTTGCCTTCTGCGCCTTCCACCGGCACTGAGACGCCCCAATCCAAGTCACGCGTCATCGCACGGCTTTGCAGTCCACCGTCAATCCAACTGCGGCATTGGCCTGTGACGTGGGCTTTCCATGTTTGCGGATCGTGGTGTGGTTGCCCTTCGAATAGCCCTTTTTCGATGTAGTCTTTTAGCCACTCCTCGTGCCGTCCCATGGGCAGATACCAGAGGGTCGTATCCTTTAAAATGGGGGTCGCACCGCTGAGTGTGGATTTGGGTTGGATTAAGTCGTTTGGAGACAGTGCGCTCCCGCATTTTTCACACTGATCTCCATACGCTCCGTCCGCTGTGCACTTTGGACACGTGCCTATGATGTACCGGTCGGCTAAGAATTGTTGTGCTTCCGGGTCGTAAAACTGGGCTTCAGTCTTGACTTCAAAACTGCCCTTATCGAGGAGTGTTTTGAAAAAGTCTTGCGCGTTTTGGTGGTGTTTTGGACTGCTTGTTCGGCTGTAATGGTCGAACGAGAGGTCAAGACCTTCGAACGCATGTTGCATCTCACCGTGATAACGATCAACAATGTCCCGTGGAGTGAGGCCGTCTTTTTTAGCACGCAGCGTGATGGCCGCTCCGTGTTCATCACTCCCGCAAACCCAAAGCACATCGTTTCCTGCTAAACGTTCATATCGGGCACGGATGTCACCGGGGAGGTAGGCACCGGCAACGTGTCCAATGTGAATAGGGCCATTGGCATAAGGCAATGCCGATGTCATCATCAAACGGTGGGGCGAGGAAGTCAAAAGCGGGTCAGCCATGTGGAGCGAATTCAAAAAGGTGCTGCGAATTTCGCTCAAATTCCGAGATACATGGCCATCTTGCGTGGATGCATCGTGTTCGGACCCGAATAATGCCCGCTCCATTGAAGCGTGGCGATCAGATTATGTTGGCGGCGCCGGCTCGATTTGTGCAGCCTGAGGATGTGGTTTTAGCCAAGGAAACCATAGAAAAAGCAGGTTTTAAAGCTGTGATTCCATCTGGCTTGGAAGCCCGCGATGGCCAGTTTGGCGGGACGGACTCTCATCGAGCGGGGATCATCAATCAGGGGTTTGCTGACCCCCATATTCGCGCGATCTGGGCAATGAGAGGAGGGTACGGTAGCGCACGGATTTTGCCATTTTTAAACGCTGAGATATACCAAGCTGACCCCACGTGGATCATCGGTTTTAGCGACATCACGGCCATGCATGGTTGGGCCGATCATCTGGGAGTAGGTGCGCTGCATGCGCCCGTCGCCAATACGTATGCTTCTACGGATTCCGTTCATGCTCGGGGCATGTGGGATCGACTGCGCGAGCCCTCGAATACGCAGGGAATTCCTGTCGTCGGTGGAAATCTCAGTGTATTGTATAGTCTTTTGGGAACGCCCTATTTTCCAACCCCTGAAGGCTGTTGGTTGCTAATAGAGGATTTGGATGAGTACCTCTATCACATTGACCGCATGTTTTTAGCGTTCAAATTGGCGGGGGTATTTGACCGGATCCATGGTTTACTTGTGGGTACGTTTAGTGACTTGCATGACAATACACGGGCGCACGGCCAGTCACACGACAATCCTTTTGGTAGGAATCTGAAGCAAATGGTAGCAGAGCATGTGCCGGCGTCAAAGGAGGTGCGGTGGGATGTTCCCGTCGGACATGGTACGCTCAACATGCCCGTAGTCTTAGGAGCAGCTTTAGACGGCTGAAGCCGTTGTAAATGCGTTAATTTTGCGTCGCTGAGGCGTTGGACACACTAGAATACTTTCATTTTAAATTGAAATTATGTACGGAAAATTAGAAGGGTACTTACAGGAAGAATTGAAGGAGATTGAGGCGGCCGGACTGTTCAAAAGTGAACGCGTCATCGCTGGCAAGCAGGATACCGAAATTTCACTTGTTGACGGATCAAAGGTGCTCAACTTTTGTGCGAACAATTACCTCGGTTTGAGCAGCCATCCTCGGATTCTCGAGGCTGCCAAACGGGCCGTCGATTCCCATGGGTTTGGGATGTCCAGCGTTCGGTTTATCTGCGGGACTCAAGACATTCACAAAGAGTTGGAAGCGAAGATTGCAGCGTTCCATCATACAGACGATACCATACTGTATGCCGCAGCGTTTGATGCGAACGGCGGAGTTTTCGAGCCTTTATTGGGCCCTGAAGACGCCATTATTTCGGATTCATTGAACCATGCGAGTATCATCGATGGAGTTCGGTTGTGCAAGGCAGCTCGCTTTCGGTATGCCAACAATGACATGGCGGATCTGGAAGCCCAACTGCAAGCTGCCACAGCAGCCAATCACCGATTCAAGATGATCGTTACGGATGGTGTTTTCTCCATGGATGGATATGTCGCTCAAATCGATGAGGTGTGCGATTTGGCAGACAAGTACGATGCGCTTGTGATGGTCGATGAATGCCATGCAACCGGATGCATCGGGGCGACAGGGCGAGGAAGCATTGAGCTGCGCGGTGCATTGGGTCGGGTTGATATTATCACGGGAACCTTGGGAAAAGCAATGGGTGGTGCCATGGGCGGTTTTACGACGGGTAGAAAAGAAATCATTGAATTGCTGCGCCAGCGATCGCGGCCATATTTGTTCTCCAATAGTCTCGCTCCGAGTATTGTCGGGGCATCCTTGGAAGTGTTTAAAATGCTCGAGGAGTCCACTGAGTTGATAGATCAGTTGGAGGAAAACACCAATTACTTCAAAGCGGGGATGCGCCGGGTTGGCCTGCCCATTAAGGATGGTGAATCGGCCATTGTGCCTGTGATGCTTGGTGATGCGAGGTTGTCTCAAACGATGGCGAATCGGCTGCTCGAAGAAGGAATCTATGTCATAGGATTTTTCTTTCCAGTCGTGCCCAAAGGCGCTGCGCGAATTCGCGTTCAGTTGTCTGCGGCGCATACGCGGGAACAGCTGGATCGCGCGATTGCTGCATTTGAAAAAGTGGGACGCGAACTCGGGGTGTTAGAGCAGGTTTAATCGCCAGTTCAGCATGAGTACCAAACGGATGTTGATTGTGGGTGATGGGCTTGCGGGTACGTTGGTAGCATGGGAACTGAAGGAGCAGGGCGTAGATTTTGAAGTGTGGAGCGATGGTTCCCCAGCGGCCTCTGACGTGGCTGCGGGCATGTTCAATCCGGTGTCATTTCGTCGGCTTCTTCCCGTTTGGGATGCCGAAGATCACTTGAAGAGCGCGCGCTCGAGATACCGCATGTGTGAGCAGGCATTGGGAATTTCTCTTTGGCATGATGTTCCGCTCTTGAGAATTTTTCCAGACGCCGCCTATGCCGCTTTATGGGATCAACGTATTGAAGAGGGGCATCCCGTTGCAGGCTTTATTGAGCGCTGTGCTGAAGGCGATTGGCATGCATCAGTTGCGGCACCTCATGGCGCAGGGCGAATTCGGCAAGCGGGTTGGGTCGATGTTCAATTGTTGGTCACCAAAAGCCGTGAATTCTGGCGCGATGGCAAGCGCTGGAAAATGCAGGGGTGGTCTTTAGAAGTCGGTTGTCCTGAGGGGTTTGATGCCGTCATCGATTGTCGTGGAGTTGGAGCTGAATCGGATTTGAGTCAATTCGGCTTACAGGTAAGACCGAATCAAGGCGAGGTGCTCACTGTTCGCGTTGAAAATGCGATGGGCGATGAAACGATAAATAACGTCACGTGGGCCATGCCGGTAGATTCCGATTTGATTCGAATCGGTTCAACCTATCGATGGGACATGATGAAAGCTCAGGTTTTAGAAGCCACACAAAAAGAGCTGTTGGACAAAGCGAATGGTGCACGACACGGTGCGCCTTTTGCCCCGCATCAAGTCGTTGGTCATCGCGCGGGATTGCGGCCAGCGAGTCCGGACCGTAGGCCGATAATCGGCCGGGTTTCGGATGAGCGACCCTGGTACATCGCGTGCAATGGATGGGGTACACGGGGGGTGTTAATCGGTCCAAGAACAGCGGACTGGACCGTTAAAACGTGCATGGATGAGAATTGGGAAGTACCCAAAGAAGTTCGTCCGGACAGATTTCGTACTTTCACAAAAAATTGAAAGTAATACCGTGTCCAATACAGGAGTCAACCAGGTTGTATGGAGTGCAAAACAGCAGGAGTTTGTGCAGAAATGGCGCGAACTGGGCGTAGCATGGGGCATTCCTCCGGCGATGGCTGCAATCCATGGACTGCTCATGACGCAAGAGCATCCGATGGTCACGGATGAGGTCATGTCCTTTCTATCGTTGAGTCGAGGAAGCGCGCATACCCAGCTGCAAGCGTTGGTTGAATGGGGGTTGGTTTATCCGATCAAGACATTGGGCTCTCGTCAGGTGCGGTACGTTGCTGAGAGGGATTCGTGGCAGATGATGTCCTGTATTGCGCGTCAGCGGAAGAAACGCGAATTGGACCCTTTGTTGGAGCTAGACGCTTGGAAACGTTCATGGGCGTCAAAGACCGATGGCCTAGAAGCGTCTGCTGTTTTGGATAAAACCCTTGACGGAGTTCTCGCGCAGGCGTCTGCTGTAGATGGCGTTTTGGGCAGGCTTCTTGCTGAAGATGAACGCTGGTGGGAGCAGTGGTTGTTGCGTGGTTTGCGAAGAAATTGAAAAGGTGTGCAGCGAAATCGTTGAACCCTTAACTTGGTCTCAAAATGTCCTGATATGCTGCACGAACAAATTGCCTTAGCCCTGAACAAACAGATTACGTTGGAAGCGCAAAGCTCCCATACCTACTTGGCCATGGCTGTTTGGGCCGAGACAAGCGGATATGATGGAACTGCAGCTTTCTTGTATGAGCATGCTGAAGAGGAGCGCATGCACATGCTCAAGCTCATGCGCTTTGTCAATGAGCGTGGTGGAGTTGCTACCGTGCCTCCGCTTACAGCGCCCGCAGTGGAATATCCTGGATTGGATGCGATTTTTCAATCCATCTTGGAGCACGAAACAACCGTGACTGCGAGCATCAATTCTGTTGTGGATGAATGCTTAACACTGAAGGATTACACCACACATAATTTCATGCAGTGGTACGTGGCTGAACAAATTGAAGAGGAGGCGATGGCGCGGAAGATTTTGGATAAACTGGCTTTGGTGGGGGGTGATCGAGGTGCCTTGTACCTCTTCGATCGGGATATTTTGAGTTTGGCGGGATCTGCAAACGCCTGAAGATTTACGCTTTTCATGCGCTTCGAAATTCCATCTGCATTGTTGAGTAAACGGACGAAAGTTCGCCTGAGCTGGCTGTGGTTTCCTCTGGTGGCCTTGGCTGCGCTAGCATGGGCTGCAGGTCCTTTAATCCAAGGAGATAAGTTGGACAATACAGATACGCAGGCCATTATGAAGGCCAACTTTTTGTTCCACTTTTCTGCTTCGAATGAATGGCCCGCTGAGACAAAAACGGGTCCGTTTCGAATGGCGGTCGTTGGAAATGAACGGCTATTTCAAGAGTTGATTGACAAGTATGCGCTGAAATCAATCGGTGTTCAGCCGTTGGAGATTGTGTCGTTTGACACGGACAACGACATGCAAGAAGAGGGCTTTTTCCATTTGATTTATTCTGAATCTGCGGGTGCAGAGTTGGAGGAATTGGCGTCGCAATGGAAGGGCCAGCCTGTCTTGTTGGTGACGGATACGGAGTCAGCACTGGAGCGCGGTTCTTTGATCAATTTTGTCGCCGTAGATCGTCGTTTGCGGTATGAAATCAATGCAAAAGAGGCTTCCAAAAAAGGGGTGCTCATTGGTAGTCGAATACTTTCATGGGCAGTAAATTCAGGCAAATGAAACAAGGAATGTTCCAAGTGCAATGTGGTCGATGGGCCCTCGTCTTTGTGCTGTCTTTGGGAATCACGCAAGCATCCTTTGGTCAGGCTGTTGTAGAGCGTGCCATGGCCTTCGGTCAAGCAGGAGATTGGGATGAAGCCTTGCAGACTTTACTTCCGCAAATGACAACGACCGCGCTGCAGTCCGATGCGCATTCGTGGTATGTGTTGGGCTTTATCCAGAAGGAATTGTACAAAACGACGGAGCGGAATGATGCGGACAGTCCATTTCGTTTGGAGGCTGTATCGAGTTTGCAAAGAGCTTGGGAGTTGGGACCGTCTCGCGATGACGCCACTTCCATTAAAGCCGCGTTGGATTTTCTAACCCGGAGCTACTTATTGGATGCCATTGATCGGGTGGATGGGTTTACTATGGATTCAGACGGGGAGGTCTTGGCGTTATTTGGACGGTATGAAGCTTTGGTCAAAACCATGGATCCAACCGCGGATGTGAGCGTCCAAAAAGCCGATGTTTATCGCTACCTGGGCCTGGCAAACGGCCAGTTGATTAACGGATTAGAAGGGGCTCAATTGGAAGAGGAGCAGACGTTGTTTGATCGTTCTGTGAGCCACTACGAGGCGGCTTTGAAGTTGACTCCAGGAAATTATTCTGGCTTGTACAACCTGGCGATTACCCAATACAATCAGGGTGTTCGACAATTGAAGAGAATTGACCATGAAACATCCATGTTTGAACTCATGGAAATTCAAGACACGTGTGTCGCTTTATTTGAACAGGCGCTATCTCCGATGGAGTCCGCGCACAAATTGAAGCCAGAGCGCTTTGAAACCTTGAAGGGTTTGATGACCATCCACTATGCCTTGAATCAACCCGAGGCATCAGAACGGTATCGAAGAATGCTCGATGGACTGAATGGAAAAGGGCGGTGAGTAATGGATGGTCTGATGGCCTTATCGCGTTAAATTGCCTGCATGATTCGCACCGGTCGCTCGGACACTCCTCAAAAGGAGGTCCGTCAAAATTTTAAATGGGGTATAGGCTGGCGTATTTCGCTTGGCTTTGGCTTATTTGGTATAGCGGTGGGTATGCTGGTTTTGCTGACGCGGAACACCTTGCAGGAGAGTCGTCAGTTGAGTCAGCGCATCGATGGAGTCTTGGCTCCGAGCATCCGTTCGTTGGAAGACTTGGACCGTTCCATTGCGGAAACACGGGTGTTCATCAACTACTGGTTGTCGGTGCAGTCGGGAGCCGCGAGTCCTGAAAAAGAATCCTTGAGAAATTTGATGCAAACGGAGGTGCCACGTCAACTGGCAACGCTCAGACATGTGGTTCCTTTTTGGCCCTCTTCGCTTCAATTGGGATTCGATTCTCTTGAGCGTGATGTGGAGCACCTGTTCTTAGCCTACGGAGAAATCATACGCCTGCTTCCAGACTTTCAATCCTATGATGATCCCTTGGTTCGTATGGATGCGGAATACTATGCTTTGGACGGATCGAGCATTCCAAGATTTACGGAATCCATCCGCTCACAGATGGATGCTCTTTCTGAAGCGCAAACCGATGCATTGACAGAATCAACCGGGCGAATGGAAGAGCTTGGTGATCAACTGCAGTTTTATGCGGGGCAAGTTGCGTTGGGTGTTTTAATCTTGGGAATTTTGATAGCCTGGGCAGTAACACGCTCGATTGTTGGGCCTATTCAGGATCTGAAAAAAGCACTGCTTTACTTGGGGCGCGGGGTTCCTCTCGAGCAAGAAGTTCCTGTCTCGTCGGATGAAATAGGTGAAATGGCGAGCGCTGTGAATCGACTGGCGAGTGGTCTGGATCGAACGAGAGCATTTTCATTGGAAGTTGGAGCCGGGCGATTTTCAGCCCCATACATACCGTTGAGTCCAGAGGATGCTTTGGGTCATGCGATTGTGAAAATGCGCGATGACTTGGAGTCGAATGAGTTGGAACTGGAGGGGAAAGTCCGAAGCCGTACCGCTGAAGTTCAAGAGCAAAAGGCTCGGATTGAGGCGTTGTATGGTGACCTTAGAGACAGCATCAACTATGCGGAGCGGATTCAGCAGGCCATTTTACCGTCGAAGCGAGACCGTTCCATGGTTTTTGAAACAGCGGCTGTTTTTTACCGTCCTCGCGATGTGGTCTCTGGGGATTTTTATTGGTTTCATAAGGTCGGCCCCGCGTGCATGTTTGCTGCTGTGGACTGCACAGGACATGGTGTTCCTGGGGCATTCATGAGTTTGATTGGTCACCATGCCCTTGAGCACGTGACCAAGGTGTATACCCAACCCGACAAGGTGCTGGATCAATTGAATCGAGCGTCTTGCGAATTGCTTCACCCGGACGGATTTGGAGAACAAAGCGCGCAAGGAGTGACGATGCAGGACGGCATGGACCTGGCAATGGTTTGTATCGACCGAGAGCGCATGGAATTGCAATACAGTGGGGCGAATTGCCCATTGTACTTGGTGCGCAAGGGCATGTTGCAAGAGCTCAAACCTGACAAGATGGCCATTGCCTCATTTGAGCCTGGTACCAAATCGTACACGATGCAAACCCTTCCGTTGGTCTCGGGCGATGTGGTTTTCGCAGCGACCGATGGATTTGCGGATCAATTTGGTGGAGTGAATGGCAAGAAATTCATGCGGAAACGGTTCCGTGAATTGCTGGTTCAAATTGCCTCTTTGCCTGCCCTTGAAATGGAGCAAGCATTGATGAAGTCATTCGACGAGTGGCGCGGATCAGAAGAGCAGGTAGACGATGTTCTTGTCATCGGTGTCCGCGTCTGAAGGCAAACGAAGTCTAGCGTGAGAAAACAGACCCTCTGATGACGCGTGTCGCGATGGGGTTGATGACCAACACGGGAATCTGCGCTTCGTTTGTGACGATTTGCTGCTCATAGCTGTGCCCAAGGATGCCCATCAGGCTCTTCTCATGCAGATTCATGATGCTGATCAAATCGGCTTCAATTGAAGCTGCAAAACGAATGACGTCTTTCACGAAAGCGCTGGAGCTATGCTGTGAAATTTTCACGGTATAGTCAACTCCCTTCTCGGTGAAATATTCTTTGGCGTATTCGATGTTCCTGAGAAGTTGATTTTTCAAAAACTCGTCAGATTCAGCAGGACTGATAATGTGGACTCGTCCTTCAAAATACTGGGCCATTTCTGCAGCAATGGATAACTTCTGCTTCGTGTCCTGGTGTAAATCCAACGGAACAACGATGTCGTCATACCCATTCTCTTTGATGGTCCGCTCTTGTGTTATGATAAACGGAGTGGAGCTGTTTGTGACAATGCGCAATGCACGCCCTCCAGTTAGAAACTGCATGCCTTTCAAGCCGTGCGTCCCCATGATGACCAGGGTAGCGTCTTGCTCTACCGCCACGTCGTCAATGTCTTCAAAGATGCTGCCAATTCGAATCGCAGTTTGCAACGTGTGCGGGTAGGTTGCGGAATGAAGTTCCAACAGGGCGGACATCCGCTCGCGTGCCTCCGGCATTTCCTTTTTGTTTGCAATGATGTGCAGCAACAAGATTTCGCTATTGAACGCTTTGCCGACAACAAAGGCGTGCTCCAATGCAATGTCGCTAACCGGAGTGAAGTCCATTGGGACGAGAATGCGATGTTGGCCCATGAGATTTGTTAATCAATTTGATTACGAAGGTAAAACCAATGGGGTGAATCCAACGAAATTTGTAACATGCTTCAAAGGATTTTGAAACGTCACTTGGCTCCACAATTTGAACGTTGGAAACAATCCGACCGCTCCATTCTAGGGTGGGCGGTGCTGACTGGATTCTTTGCAGGGTTGTTGGCGGTGCTTTTGAAGCGTACGGTTTTCGGGTTGCATGAAGGAATGTTCGGACTGGGTCGATGGGTTGGGGGAGCTTGGGTTTTGGGTCTCGGACCACTTTTCGGATTGTTGGCAACGCGGTATGTTATTCGCCATTGGCTCAACGGTGAGCATCCAGGACCAGGGGTTCCAAGTATTTTGCATGCGATGTCCCAACGCCGAGGACGCATCAAAAGAATTTGGATGTTTTCACCGTTGATTACCAGCGCCCTTTCCGTTGGTTTGGGGGGATCGGGAGGATTGGAGGCTCCATCGCTGCAAGCGGCGGCGGCTGTCGGGTCTGAAATTGGTCGGCAAACAAAGCGGACGTTCAAGCGTCGCATGCTGCTCATTGGGTGTGCGGCTGCGGCGTCATTGGCGGCCCTCTTTAAGGCGCCTGTAGCGGCCATTATTTTCGCGGTAGAGGTCATTATGATCGATCTGACTGCCGCTAGTTTGGTGCCTCTTTTGCTGGCCTCTCTTACTGCGCTGATTACCGCTGAGCTGTTTTTGGGAGACCAGAATGTACTGTCCACTCCCGTATTGGAGAATTTCGAGTTGAGTCGGCTTCCGCTCTACCTTCTTTTAGGACTTGTCTGCGCCGTGGGTTCGGTGGTGTTTTCTAAAGTGTACTTGGGTGCGAGCCATGCGGTATTGAAAATGCGCACGCCGCGCATACGCATCTGGGTTGCGGGAGCGGTGGTAGGAGCGGCGGTTGTGTTTTTCCCCTCGCTGTATGGTGAAGGATACGATGTTGTGAATGGTTTGTTCGATGGGCACTCAACATTATTGGCGGGTGACATGACCATGAATCAAATGGACCCACAGGGCTGGTGGTTGATTGGTTTTTTGTTGCTGGCATGGATTCTTAAGCCCATCCTAACGGGAATGACTGTTGGTGCTGGTGGGGTGGCAGGCATCTTTGCGCCGGCTATTTTTTGCGGCGCCTTGTTGGGCTATGTTTATTCGTTGGGGTTGGAACAGATTTTTGGAACCGAAGTATTGCCTGTTGGCAATGCCGTTTTGGCCGGAATCGGGGGCATGTTAGCCGGTGTTTTGCACGCTCCCCTCACGGCCATTTTATTGGCGGCAGAAGTGAGCGGGGGTTACGCTCTTTTTGTACCTGTTATGCTGACTTCGGCGATCAGCTTTCAGATTGCAAAATGGTGGGTTCGTCACAGCATTTACACCCAAGAATTGGCCGAACGCGGGGAACTGCTCACGCACGATAAGGACCATTCGGTGCTTACTCTTATGAAGCTCAAAGATGAAATTGAGTACGATCATGAGGTGGTTCAGCCTCATTGGACGTTGGGACAGATGATTCCGATTATAGAGCGCAGTGTCCACAGTCTTTTTCCCGTTTTGGATGAAAAGGGCGTTTTGTTGGGAGTAGTCGATCTGCAAGAGATTCGAGAAATTATGTTCGACCGCGAGCTCTACGATGAAATCAAAGTGCATGAGTTTATGACACTGCCCCAAGGGGTCTTGGATTCACAAACCAAAATGGAAAAAGTGATGTCCGAATTTGAACGAACTGAAGCCTGGTATCTCCCTGTTCAAACCAAGGGTGTATTCGTCGGTTTTGTTTCGAGAACGCGGCTGTTCAACACCTACCGGAAATGGCTCCAAGAGTCCAGTTTGAACTGACCTAGGCGTCGAGAAATGCACAGGTTATCGCAAAGAATTCTTCAGGGTGCGATGCATGCAACCAATGGCCGGCATCCGCAATGCAGTGTGTCTCCAAAAGCATACATGCTTCCTCATACCGCTCGATATCAGCCTGCTTAACATAGTTGGATTGCCCCCCGTAGATCACAAGTGTTGGCCATGTATTCAGTGCCAATGGGACTTCTCCTACCACGTCGCTTAAGGCATCCCTTAAGACTGGGACGTTGGGACGCCATGTGAATCCGTGATCAGGCCTTCGTCTGAGGCTCTTCATCAGAAATCCAACCATGCTGGAATCGTCCAGTTGTGCGTTGAGGTGGTTCTCGATTTCACTTCTCCCACTTGCCGTTTCAATGGGCGCGGATAGGAGCGCGTCAAAGATGGGTTGGTGGTGTGGGTCATAGGCCCGAACTGCCATGTCTGCGACGATCAATTTCCGTAACCGATCCGGGTGGTGATGCGCAAACATCAAGGCGGTTTTCCCTCCCATGCTATGGCCTAGCACATGGGCTTTTTCGATGCCATGTTCATCCATAAAGGCGCACAAATCTTGGGCCAATTCAGGGTATTGATGTGTTTCGAAATGAGGGCTGCGTCCGTGATTGCGCTGGTCAATGAGCCAAACGCAGTAGTGTTCGCTGTATGCCTTCCCAAGCGTTTGCCAATTGTCTGAGGTTCCCAACAAGCCATGAAGGATGATCAGCGGGGGGGCGGACGGGTCGCCCAATGTTCTGTAAAACAGAGGGGATGTCATGGCTTTTGAAGGGGGTCCAATGTCAAGCACGCCAAATAAGCAGCAACGGCTTTCTCCAACCCCAAATACAGTGCATCGCTGATAAGGGCATGGCCGATACTGACTTCTTCGAGGTAGGGCACATGTTCTGAAAAATGTCTCAAGTTGTGCAAATTCAAATCGTGTCCAGCATTCACTCCCAAACCGATGCCATGGGCAAAGGTCGCGGCGCGTGAAAAAGGCAATGCTGCTTCGGGTTCTTTCGCCTGGTATGCCAAGGCATAGGGCTCGGTGTATAATTCAATTCGGTCGGTACCTACACCCGAAGCGGCTTCAATTTGTTTTAAATCCGTGGAAGTAAACAAACTTGTTCGGATGCCGTGCTCTCGAAAAACAGCGAGGACCTCCTTTAAGCGTGATTGGTGGCGGATTACATCCCATCCCGCATTGGAAGTCAAGGCGTCAGGAGGATCAGGAACCAGTGTAACCTGTTCGGGTTGAATGCCACAAACGAGCTGAATGAAGGCGTCCGAAGGATATCCCTCGATGTTGAACTCGGTGGTAACAACCGGGCGGAGATCCGAGACATCAGCCGTTGTGATATGGCGTTGATCTGGTCTTGGGTGAATCGTAATCCCTTGTGCACCAAAAGATTGCAGCCGAGTCGCGGCTTCTACAACACTCGGGGCACTGCCTCCGCGGGCGTTGCGCAAAGTGGCAATTTTATTGACGTTGACGCTGAGTCTAGTCATCCGTACCTTTCGATTCCAACACGTCCGGTAAATTCCATTCGTGGATAGTCGCAAAAATACACCACGCAAGAACCATGTACGCACAGCGATTGATGACTTTGGATTTACCGACCGTTCGGCCGGAAGATTCGGTAGGAAGGGTGCTCCGTTTGATGGATGAGTACAAGGTGTGCCAGTTGCCCCTTGTCAACGGAGAGATATTCTCGGGCTTGGTCTACGAGACTGATCTGATGGAGTCGGACGAAGAAACGCCGATGGCCGCATTGGAGGGCCGGCCGGTTTTCGTTGGGCCACAGGTGCATTTGTATGATGTCGTTTCCCAATTGGTTCAAGCAGAGGTGGATGCATTGCCTGTTGTCCATGAAGGAAAGTTCTTGGGCTGCATTGATCCCAAGGCAGTGCTGCGGTTTTTAGCGCGGCACACCCATTGGGCAGGATCCGGAGCGGTCGTGGTGTTGGAAGTGCCTGAGATGGATTTGTCCATTGCTGAAATTGCGCGACTCGTTGAGTCCGCTGACTCGAAAGTCGTAGCATGTACAACATCGAGAGATGAATCGTCTTCCAATGTTGTTGTTACGTTGAAGCTGCAAGCTCAGGAAGTGGAAAGTGTGATCTCAACGTTCCAGCGCTTTGGGTATACCATCCAAACCTTTCACCATGCTCCCGGCTTGGAAGAGGAAATGAGAGAGCGGTATGAGGCTTTTATGCGTTATTTGGACAACTAAGACCTGTTGAACGCTATGAAAATTGCAATATTCGGCAAAGCATTTGCAACGGAATTTGACGACGCAGTCAAGCACATTCTCCGCCGCATCGAAGAGATAGATTCCAACCCATTGGTGGAGGCTGCCTTCATGCGGATGTTGGATGATCGAATGAACGTTTCAGATCAACTTCGAAGTTTTGAGGAGCATCATGAGCTCAAGGGATGTGACTTTTTAGTGGCCATTGGTGGAGATGGTACGGTCTTGGAGGCCGCTACGTGGGTCCGTGAAAGTGAAATTCCCGTTCTGGCTGTGAATACGGGCCGACTCGGGTTTTTATCCAATGTGGGGATTGAGGAGATTGACTTGGCCATGGACGCATTGGCAGCGGGGCGGGTGTGGTATGAAAAAAGAGCCATGCTGCACGTGGAGGTGGAGGGCATGGAACTGGGGTCATTCCCTTACGCGTTGAACGAAGTTGCCATTATGAAACGGGACACGTCGAGCATGATGGCAGTCGAAGTGCATCGCGATGATGTGTATGTCAACAATTACTGGGCCGATGGACTCATTGTCGCTACTCCGACAGGGTCCACAGCATACTCTCTAAGCGCAGGAGGGCCGATGGTGACGCCAGAGTCGAATGTGTTGTGCATCAACCCAGTAGCCCCCCACAATCTCAACAACCGCCCGTTGATTGTCCCACGAGATGGCGAGCTTCAATTGGTGGCAGAAGGGAGGGAAAATCAATTTCTGTTGAGTCTAGATTCACGCATGTTTATCCTCGATGGGGGTAAAAAAGTGCGGATCAACCCCGCGCCATTTCATTTCGTTTTAATCAATTTGGAGCACCAAGAATTTTTCGGAACGATCCGGGCAAAAATGCACTGGGGCATTGATCCGAGAGACCGCTAACACAAGCGTGGGAAAGTGACTAGCTATTGTTAGCTGTTTTTCACAATTCATTTGCGCAATTCCGCGTATTTTCGTGCGTTATAACGAGGCTTTTCGAGCTTTAACCCATGCGGACGCAGCCCCTTACGAAGCGGTCAAAAATCGACCAGATGTTCCCCTTGCTTTGTTGCGTGGTGTTTTTGTGTGCTGTCATTCCTGAAGTGGCTGGCCAGCGACGGTTTGACCAATCCAAAGAGTTGGGATTGGCATTGGGCACGGGATATTATTTGGGGGACCTCAACCCAGGGAAACACTTAGGTGGACGGTTGAATGCTGGTTTCGGCGGCTATTACCGTCACAACTTTACGGGACGTATTTCGATGCGAGCGAATTTTTTTCGTGGACAGGTCGAAGCATGGGATGCTGACAGCTCGGACCCCTGGCAGCAGAATCGAAACTTGCACTTCAGAAATGAAATCAGTGAGGTGAGCGCGCTCATAGAGATCAATTACTTGGAACATCGGATGGGGAATCCAGGAGACCGTTTTACGGCTTTCTTGTTCACGGGTATAGCGGCTTACAGTCACAGCCCAGAAGCTCTTGTTGACGGTTTGTGGATTCCATTGCAGCCGCTAGGAACAGAGGGGCAAGGAACCACTTGGGGTGAATCTCTAGGTTTAGACCCTTATTCCACAGCGGGTTTTTCAGTGCCTTTTGGTTTTGGCTTCAAAGCGAATATTGGGCCCTTTATGGCGATCTGTTTTGATTGGGCCGTCCGCAAGACATGGACTGACTTTTTGGATGATGTCAGCGGAAGCTATGCGGATGCATTGGTCTTGCAACAAGAAAAGGGAGAGTTGTCAATGGAGTTGGCTGATCAAAGTTTGATTCAATTGGGCGGCGATTCAAATCAGGGAGGAAAGCAACGTGGTGACCCTGGACGTTCAGATAAGTACGGATTTCTCTCCGCTTCAATCAGTTTTCGAATCAGTAAAAAACCGACGACCTGCTGGGTCCAACCGTCATGAGTGCAGCCTCTGATCATCAGGTTTTTTGTGAATCGATTGACTTGGATTCCAAGCGGATTCCAAAACATGTTGCCATCATCATGGATGGCAATGGCCGTTGGGCAAAGGAACGCGGAGAAGAACGGGTCTTTGGTCACATCAATGGAATCAACTCTGTTCGATCCGCAGTGGAGGCTGCTTTGCGCACCGGCGTTCGGTATTTGACACTTTACGCATTCAGTACAGAGAATTGGAGTCGACCGGAAGAAGAAGTCAACGCATTGATGGACTTGTTGGTAAGCACCTTGGTGAAGGAGGTTCAGGACCTGGAGTCCAAAGGGGTGCGTTTACGGGCAATCGGTGATTTATCGACGCTCCCAGAAGCGTGCCAAGACCAGATCAATAAGTCGATTGAGAGCACACAGCACTTGGATACGTTGGATTTGGTGCTCGCGCTTAGTTATAGCTCGAAATGGGAGCTTGTTGAGGCTACAAAGAAATTGATGAAATCAGGGGTGAACCCTGACGACTTGGACGCTTCCCACATCGAGGAGCATCTCGCGACGTCAGGGATTCCTGATCCAGAGTTGATGATCCGGACGAGCGGAGAAAGGCGTATTTCGAATTTCTTATTGTGGCAACTTGCCTACGCCGAATTTCATTTTACTCCTGTTTTGTGGCCTGACTTCGGTCAAGAGAATTTTTATGATGCAGTCCGTGATTATCAAAATCGCAACCGGCGTTTTGGAGGGCTATTGGATACCAATCACACGATGTCGAAACAAGGATGATGAGAATAGATTGGAAGATGATAGGATGTGTTTTACTCCTAGGAGTAGGACTCTTGATGGGCACTTCAGCGTCCAAGCTGCATGCGCAGGACAGTTCTGGTGTTGAATGGGGCAGTAAGTACACCATCGCAGGTCTGACAGTGATCGGTGCGGATTACACCGATGCGCAAGCAGTCAAGTTGTTTAGCGCACTTCAAATTGGTCAAGAAATTACGCTGCCAGGAGAGGAAATCGCGAAAGCGATTCGAAACCTCTGGGTTCAACAGCTTTTTGATGATATCGCGATTGAGCTTGCGGAGGTCAGGGGAAGCGAAGTCTTTTTGGTCATTCAAGTGAAGGAATTGCCTCGACTTACGCGTTACGCATTCACGGGTGTGAGCCGTTCTGAGCAAGAGACACTCAAGGGCAAAGTAGAATTGCTTACGGGTCGCGTGGTCAATGAGAATGTTATTGCAACTGCGCGGAAAAGACTCAGGGAGTACTACCATGACAAGGGGTATTGGGATGCTGCAATTGACATTGTCCAGACCAGTGATTCCACGTTTGAAAATGGAGCGCGATTGGACATTGCAGTGGCGAAAGGATCGAAGATTAAAGTGGGAGAGATCGTATTGGTGGGAACCGAGAAAATCGAATCGAAGCGTCTGTTGCGTTCCATGAAGGATCTTAAACAGCAAGAATGGTATCGGATTTTTAAGTCGAGCAAATTTGTTGAAGTGAACTTGGAGGATGCACGCAGTCAGCTGATTGCCTTGTACAATAAAGAAGGGTATCGGAATGCGCGAATTTTAAATGATACGATTTATCGTTTGGCGGATGGGAATGTGGGGATTCGTTTCAGTGTGAATGAGGGCAATCAGTTCCATTTTGGAAGCATCGCGTTCACAGGAAATGCTAAGTACCGATCCACCCAGTTGGATTCGATTTTAGGCATTAAGTCGGGTGAGGTGTACAATTTGGAACGATTAGAAACCCGGGTTTACATGGACCCAAAGGGGATGGATCTGAGTTCGTTGTACCAGGATGATGGGTATTTGACGTTCCAGGCAGTTCCCATTGAGACTCGAATTGAGAACGATACAATTGATATTGAAGTCCGCATGATGGAGGGCAAGCAATTCCGAATCGGAAAGATTATTGTCAAGGGCAACACCAAGACGAACGACCATGTCATCTATCGTGAGATTCGGACGCGGCCGGGAGATTTGTTTAGCCGAACTGACATCATCCGAACGCAAAGGGAGCTAGCGCAGCTCAATTACTTCAATCAAGAGGCCTTCGGAATCAATCCAATTCAGCATCCTGAAGACGGAACGGTGGACATTGAGTATGCGGTAGAAGAAAAACCCTCAGACCAGATTGAATTGAGCGGGGGTTGGGGAGGCAATCGTGTCGTCGGAACGTTGGGGCTGAGCTTCACCAACTTTAGTGCGCGCAACATGTTCAAGAAAGGAGCGTGGAAACCGATTCCTACGGGAGATGGCCAGCGGGTATCCATTCGTGCTCAATCCAATGGTTTGTATTTCCAGAGCTACAATCTATCCTTTGTTGAACCTTGGTTGGGTGGTAAAAAGCCCAATGCATTGAGTTTCTCAGCCTGGCGTTCGATTCAGACCAATGGCCAGCCAAAAAAGATAGAAGGAGAGCCGAACGCGTTACGGCAATCACTTGAGATCATGGGACTCCAAGTGGGCTTGGGTCAACGACTGAAAAAGCCAGATGATTGGTTTGCAATGAATGTCGCTTTGAGCTACCAGCACTTTGTGCTCAATGATTACGGAGTCTTCTTCAGTTTTGCCAATGGAAAGGCCAATAACCTCGCTCTGAACTACACCATCAGCAGGAACTCGATTTCGGATCCAATTTTCCCTGTGTGGGGTTCAAATGTGACGCTTTCTATGAAAGCCACTCCACCGTATTCTGCATTGCGCGGGAAGGAAGATGCGTATTACGATGACCTCTCGGATGAAGATCGTTTTCGCTGGGTCGAGTACCACAAATGGAAACTCAAGGCTGAATGGTATACGCCGTTGACCCAATCGGCTGGGGAAAACCCACGTTCTTTGGTTCTGCGCACGCACATGGGCATTGGCTTGATTGGTCAATACAACCGTGCCGTGGGGCTTTCGCCGTTTGAACGATTCTACCTCGGTGGAGTTTACTTAAGTGGTTTCGTATTGGACGGACGTGAAATCGTCAACTTGCGTGGCTTTGATGATTTGTCGCTTACCAGCCCGAATCAGGATACAGGCGCTCCAGTCATCGCTAAATACGGTGCTGAACTGCGCTATCCACTCTCGACCAATCCGAGTGCCACGATTTACGTGATGGGCTTCTTGGATGCTGGAAAGACTTGGGCGGATGCTCGAGATTTTAATCCGTTCGAGGTCTACCGTTCAGCGGGAGTTGGGATGCGAATATTTTTACCGATGTTTGGGCTTCTTGGCTTGGATTATGGATGGCGCTTGGACGATGTCTCTGCGCAACCGAATATGGCCCGTGGACAATTTCATTTCAGTATTGGCACGAATTTGGGTGAACTTTGATGCCCACAAGGAATAAGATCATGAAAACGACTCCCTTCTTTATTTTGATGACGTGCATGCTTGGATTGGCTTCGATTGCCGAAGCTCAAAAGTTTGCTTACATCGATTCGGATTATGTCCTTTTGCACATGCCGGAGTATTCAGATGCGCAAAAAGAGTTGAATCAAATGGCCATCGATTGGCAAGTTGAAGTTGAAACCAAATTGCAGTCAGTGGAAAGAATGGAGCTGTCCTATCGGGCAGAACGCATTCTTCTAACAGCTGAGATGAGAGCCAAAAGAGAAGGTGAAATCACGACAAAACGACAAGAAGCAAGAGCGCTTCAACGCGATAAGTTTGGCGTGGAAGGAGAGTTGTTTCAGCGCCGTCAAGAACTGATTCAACCGGTTCAAGACTTGGTGTTTGAGGAGTTGAAGGACATCGCTAGTGGAAGTGGTTACATGGTTATTTTTGATAAAAGCAACCAGAGCAATATGCTTTACTCGAATCCGAAATACGACATTTCTGATCGCTTGATCAAAGCGCTGGGATATGTTCCTGGGGAGACCATGGAGGGAGAAGAAGAAGATGAGAAAGAGGCAGGTAAGAGCATCTTAGATAAGGCCAAAGACGTAATGGATAAGGGGCGCGAGTCTGCTAGCGGAGCAATGCGTGGTGGTGCAAATGGTCTTCGACCAGGAGGAAATACGGTGAATGGCCGCAGCAAGGATTGAGAAAGAAGAGTTAGAACACATAGACATACCTTAGAGTAAATGACAAAGCAAATCTTAACTACAGTAGTCCTCGTTTTGGGACTCTTGAGCTCCGCTTCAGCACAGAAGTTTGGTCACGTTAGCGCCCAGGACATTTTAATGAGCATGCCGGAACGCGACGCGGCTCAGGCGACGATCGAAGCCCAAGCAGCGGAATACGAGTCGGAAATGATGCGCATGCAACAAGACCTCCAATTGAAGTTTGGTGAATACCAAGAAAAGGGAGAAACGTGGCCAGCAGCAATCCGTCAGCAAAAGGAGCGTGAATTGCAGGCATTGGATCAGGGACTTCAAGAATTTGGAGCAACGGTTCAAAATGAACTAGCGACATTGGAGCAGACGCTTTTACTCCCCATGATTGAGCGGGTTCAAGAGGCGATCAACGCAGTCGGATCAGAGAATGGTTTCACGTACATTTTTGATGCGAGCACAGGAGCTACAGTCTATAACGGGGGCGATGATGTGTCGGCATTGGTGAAGGCCAAGCTGGGCATGTGATTGAGACGGTTACATGCGGCCCATTGGCATTTTTGATTCGGGCATCGGTGGTTTGACCGTTGCTCGTGCGATTGCAAATCGCCTGCCCAATGTACCGTTGATTTATTTTGGGGACACAGCCCACTTGCCCTATGGAGACAAGAGTCCTGAGTTAATTCGTCACTATGCTTCTCGCATTTCACTTCATTTGAAGGAAATGGGGTGCCAAGCGATTGTGGTGGCATGCAACTCGGCATCGAGCAATGCGTTGGATGCCATTTACGAAACTGCGGGGGAGGATGTTGCCGTCATTGACGTCGTGCAGCCTGTCGTACAGGACGTTTCTCGACGATTTGGCGGTAGTAGAGTAGGCGTCATCGGGACGCGCGCAACCATCGAATCGGAAGGATACCAGCGCCAGCTTTCAAAAAGCGGTTGCGATGTCATTGCACTGGCAACCCCATTGCTAGCCTCCGCGATCGAAGAGGGTTTTCATGAAGGTCTGGTTTCGGAAGCGCTGTTGCAAGCCTACTTGGGTCAAGGCACGTTTGATGCTGTGAATGCGCTGATTTTGGGGTGCACGCATTACCCGTTGGTTGCGGATCAAATTGCGGCGCTTCTCCCTGCGTCAGTAGAGATCATCAACAGTGCTGAACTGGTTGCCGATGCTGTCGCACAGGTTGTTGATCTCGAGTCAAACCGTACGGACACTCTTGATCCAACGGCAACAACGCCCTTGCGTCAATTCTTGGTATCTGATTTAACGGTGTCTTTTGCTCAAAGTGCGCAACGATTCTTTGGCGAAGAGGTGCAGCTGGAAGAAAGCGGCCTCTGGGAATTCTAAGGGAGGGGATTATTTAAACCACTCGGCATAGGTCACATAGCGGTCTGCGGTAGCTTTCAAAGAATCGGCAAGTTCTGTTTTTACAGCGCCGCGTTGTTTTGCGGGAACTCCGGCCCACATGGTTCCTTCGGGGACGATGGTGTCTTCCAAAACCACAGCGCCGGCAGCGATAACGGCTCCAGCGCCGATGACCGCGCCGTCCATGACGATTGCTCCCATTCCGACCAGTACGTTCTCTCCAATGGTCGCTCCGTGCACAATGGCACGGTGACCAATGGAGGCCCCATCACCAATGGTAGTCTGGCTTTTTTCGAAGGTGCCATGAATGACAGCGCCGTCTTGAATGTTGACCCGGTTTCCGATGGAGATCCGTGCAACATCGCCACGAACAATGGCTTGAAACCAAATGGAGCAGGAGTGCCCCATCACGATGTTGCCCACGAGCGTTGCGTTTGGAGCGATCCAGCAAGAGGAGTCGAACGAGGGAGAATGACCTTGGCAATCGAGAATTAAAGGCTGGGGCATAATCAAGGGGTTTATTCAGTCGTGTGGTACTGGGGCCATTGTGGATTGAATGCCCGGTCGAGCCATTCGGTTTGGTCAAAGATGCGGAATCGGGTGGCGAGCACCATGTGGTTTTCTGATATTTTCAGCGATTCCGTTGCTTTTTGGTGCTGCCACGCCTCGATCAGGCAGGCCGTTTCCGCAACATGTTGAATGGATTCGAATCCGCGTCGAGATACACCACGTTGTTGGGACCATGCATGAAGTTGGTGTTTCACTCCGGGCTCCCAATCCAATCCTAAAGATGAAGGCGCCGTGAGCATTTCCTTTTTGGCTCGAACCCAACTGATGGCTCGAATGGCCTCCTTTCCAGAAAGGGCGGAGATGTCCGAAAGTTCAGCAGGACCTCGATCCAATTGTGTTTCGATGTGGATAGAGAAGCGATCCATGAGCGGCCCCGTCATTCGGCTAAGATACTTTCTGACGGTCCCGGGAGTGCAACGGCACCGGTTATTGCGGCTGGTCAAATGGCCACATGGACACGGATTGGCGGTGGCAACCGTGAGCGTTTTGGCTGGAAAACGGTGGCTCCCTTGAGCGCGATTGAGATCGATGTAACCGTTTTCTAGCGGTCCTCTTAGCGCTTCAATAGCGTTGCGAGCAAATTCTGGAAATTCATCCATGCAAAAGACCCCGCGATGGGACAATGCCAACTCTCCGGGCATCGCACCGAGGGCATTCCATGCGCCTGTGATGGATGCTGGTGTGGATTGCGCATGGGGCTCGCGAAACGGAATGCGATCGTCTGCATGGAAGACTTCGTTGCGCATGGCGTGCATGTGCTTGAGGTGCGCACGGTCGGTGATCGTCAGGTTCGGGAGTAGTTCTGCTAAGCTGCGGGCCATGAGCGTTTTTCCAGAACCAGGCGGTCCGAGAATAAACGCATGGTGCCCCCCAGCCGCAGCGAGGACCAGGGCTTCTTTGTTTCCTGTGGAATCCGCTATGGAATCATATTGCGGAGTGGGCCAGTGATCTGTAAAGGTGCATGTGTCTGTGACTTCTGGTACGCGAGGTAAGGGGATGTTGTTCTGAAGAAAATCGACGGCTTCACTGAGGTGGTCAGCATGGAATGTTGGCAATTGACTTGGAAAGAAACGATTGGCCCAAGTTTCAGCCCCCATGGGAACCAGGCACCGGTTGATTTCCAATCCTGCCTCTACCATTGTGGAGCTGCAGGTAAAGTTTGCTCGTGATGGGTTGGACTCATCAGCCAAGAGGCGTCCGTCCAAAGCGAGCTCTCCCATGGAGAATAGCGTTGCTAATTTGTTGGAGTCAATCGCCCCCGCAACGGCAAGTAGGCATAGTGCAATGGGAAGGTCCAACTCATTGGATTCGGGTTTGACATGGGCGGGACCAATGTGCAATGTCAGCGCCCCGCTTGGCCTGGGCAGTCCAGAGACTTCCAAGGCGGCATGAATGCGTGCCAAAATGTGACGTGCATGGTTCCAATGCAACCCTGAAACATGAAAGCGAGCCCCTCGCGTGTGGTGGAGCTGAATGGACACAAGATGTCCAATGGCGCCCCGGAATCCGGCACCACAAGTCGTAATCAACATGGAAACACGTATTACTGAGCTCGCTCGATTTGGTCAATCCAAGCGTGGATCACTTTGATGTGCAATTCTTGCACACGATCGGCGTACCCCTCCCATGGGATGGACACTTGTACATCACACAGAGCGGTCAATTCACCGCCGCCGCGTCCTGTCAATCCGACTACTGACATGCCCATTTCGCGTGCTACACGAGCGGCATTGAGAACATTGGCAGAATTTCCACTGGTTGAAATGGCAACCAGCGCGTCTCCCTTTTTTCCAAGGGCCTGCACATAACGCGCAAACACCTGGTCAAAGCCGTAATCATTTCCAACGCAAGTGAGATGCGATGGGTCGCTACACGCAATGGCTGCTAAACCCGGTCGGTCTTCTCGGTATCTCCCACTGAGTTCTTCTGCGAAATGCATGGCATCGCTCATGGAGCCACCGTTCCCGCATGAGATTATTTTGCCGCCGTTGGCCAGGGTGTCGATCAGCGTTTGCCCTGATTGGTCAATCGCTTGAATAAGGGCCGCATCGTGACGAACACGCTCCAGCAGTTGCGCGGCTTCTTCAAAATGCTGTTGAATGCGTTGGTTGGAATTCATGGTTCGAAGATGCAGCGATTTGTGAGATGTAGCCGAAGCAACTCGTTGTCGGTGGGTGTGGCTTTTTTTTTGTTCGATTCAGTGGCCAAATTCACGCAAGCCATCTTCCAAGAAAGCGATGAAAGCCGTCGGGTCAGGGTCGTATCCAGCAGAACCGCCAATTTGTTCGCCCTGGTGGTCGACCATCACATAAAACGGTTGGGAATTCGTGTTGAATTGAGCCGCCTGCATGTAGGACCACTTGTTGCCAACGGATTTGATTTTGAAGGATTTCCCCCCGTAATCTTCCACGCGTTGCTCAGATTCAGGGAGTTCCTTTCGTTCGTCTACATACAAGGAAACCAAGATGACTTCATCTCGAATGATTCTAGAAACTTCTGCATCCGGCCAGACCTGCTCCTCCATTTTACGGCAATTGACGCAAGCCCATCCTGTGAAATCCAACAAGACGGGTTTTCCTGTGGCTTGAGCCGCGGCAAGTCCTTGCTCGTAATCGGTGAATTGTGCCTCGATGTGCCCAGACGATTCCCCTCCTTCGCCATGACCACCGCCGCCCCATTCACTATAGAACATCGGAGGTGGAAAGCCGCTGATCAACTTGACAGGCGCACCCCACAAACCGGGAATGAGATACAAGCCGAGTGTAAAGAAGAGCATTCCGACGCTGAATCGGAAAACGCCGATGCGTTCTGTCTTCGAATCGTGCGGAAACAGAATCCATCCAAACAGATAAAAGGCAATGGCGAGCGTGATGGCGATCCAAATAGCGATGAACAGTTCGCGCTGCAAGAGGCCCAACTGCAGAACCAAGTCTGCGTTGGAAAGGAACTTGAAGGCAAATCCAATTTCCAACAAACCCAGTACCACCTTGACACTGTTCAACCAACCCCCTGACTGGGGCAAAGAATTGAGCCATCCTGGGAACGCACTGAATAACATGAATGGAATAGCGAGGGCCAAAGAAAACCCGAACATGACGGCAGAAGGAGCAGCATATGAACCTGTGGCTGCACCGGCCAAAGCACTTCCGATAAGCGGACCTGTGCATGAAAACGAAACGATTGCCAGTGTCGCCGCCATGAAAAAGATGCCCAACAAGCCGCCTTTGTCCGCGGCTTGGTCTGTCTTATTGGCCCAGCTCGCGGGCAGTTGAATTTCAAATGCGCCCAAAAAGCTTGCTCCGAAAATCAACAGCAAGACGAAGAGGAAGACATTGAAGAAAGGATCGGTTGAGATCACATTCAAAATATCGACTCCGAAAACAGCTGTCAAGAGCAATCCAAGTCCGGTGTAGATGAAGATGATAAAGAAGCCATAGATCAAAGCGTTCCGAATGCCTTCTGAGCGGGATTTGGACTGCTTGGTGAAAAAGCTCACCGTCATGGGGATCATCGGGAAAACACAAGGAGTGAGGAGTGCTGCAAAGCCGAGTAACATGCCCAACAAAAAGACACCCAACAACCCTTCTTCTTCCTCTTCTTCCGAATTTCCGGTGTTCGCTCCACCGTCACAGACATGCTGAGAAGGAGGGCAGTAGTCCGGTTGAGTTGAGGCAGTGCGCGCGGCGCTAGCCTGGACTTGAAACTCCAAATCAGGAGGGAAAATACACTTGACATCATTGCAGGTCATGAACGTGATCAACCCTGAAATCTCCGCGTCTACATTTCCGTTTGCAATCAGGGTTTGAACCCAATAGACCTCCTCTTCAAAGAACGGGACATCCATGTTGAACTGCGGATCGAATTCCACAAGAGGATCACACTCTACAACGCTTCCTTTGAGACTCCATCCGCTGGGGGGTTCGATGGTGAATGCCGTTGGCATTGGGCCATCCAAACTTTCGATGTTCTGGCTGTAAACATGCCAACAGGGATCGACCGATGCATGAAACACCAATTCAAATTCGTCGGATGTTGGTGTTTCATAGAGCTCAATTTCCCACGTAACGGGCTCAAGCAATCCCGATTCACCTTCTTCAAAATGACCTCCGCAAAGATGCTTCAGCGGGGGGCAATAGTCAGGGCGGGCTGATGCGGGTAAAAACGCACTCAAGGACAGGGTGAAGTCAATGTCCTCTGGAGGCAAACAACGCGATTCATCGCAAACCATAAAACTCAAATACCCCGAAAGGGATGCGTCGGATGCGACTCCATTTGTTCGAATCGTTTGCACCCAGTACACTTCCTCCTCAAAATATTTGAGGTCCATCATGAAGTTGGGATCGTATTCGACCAAAGGATCACATTCTCGCACAGGACCAATGGTGTCAACACCTGTAGGAAGTTTGAAGTCGAAAAAGGTGGGCAAAGGACCGTTTAAATCGTCGAGATCTTGGCTGTAGATATGCCAGCATGGTTCAACTGAAGCATGAAAAACAAGATCGAGTTCACCTTCAGTTTCGGTTTCATACAGGTTAAATTCCCAAGCAACGGGGTCCAGTATTTGTCCAAAACTGGGAGTGATAAACCAGCAGAGGCTTAAGACCAATGCACCACGGAGCATATTGAAAGCGAGTTGTTTCATTTCTTTCATCGTTTTGCGAAGATAACGCATGCCTCCCTCTAGATGGGTCGGAACTGTTAATGTTCGTTTCACGGGATGCTCAAGGTGAGTGTCCTACGCCTTTGAGCACTGCATTAAAACGAGATTTCTTCCCCGAGTTTTAGCCCAAAAGGTCTCCGGATTAGCCAACTTCCTAAATAGACCAGAGGCGTGTCAATCAAAGCCACGAGGATTTTGAAAAAGAACCCATAAAAAAGGAGGTGAGAAAACAGAGCCCATTCGATTTGCCCCAAGAAGCACATGAGGGAAATCACGGTCAACGTGTCAATGAATTGGGATGGGATGGTGCTCAAATTGTTGCGCAACCAAAGCTTTTTTCCGTGGGTCTTGGCTTTCCAGTAATGGAACAGTTTGACGTCCAGAAATTGGGCAATTAAGTAGGCCGCCATGGAAGAGCCGACTGCGACGACTGTCGAGCCAAAGACGTGGTCGAATTCAATATCAGAAACGGGCGACCAACTTGCCGCCGGCACCGCTTGTCCAACAGTCACAATGATCAAAACGAAGAGGCTCGCAAACAGACCTGACATGACCACAAGGTTCGCTTTCTTTTTACCGAAACACTCGCTGATGAGATCGGTAACTAGAAATGTGATGGGGTAGGGGAGCAGGCCCACACTCTGCTCAAAAGTGAGCCAGGTCGTAGGGGACCAATGGAAGAATTTCCTGAAAATAAGATTGCAGGCGACCAGACTGGCGACGAACAAAGCGGCAAGAATGGCGTAAATCCGGATGGCCAATTCGCGTTTTTCAGCAGGGAGGGAGGAGGTCATGAAGCCGATGTGTTTTGATCGATGGTGGCTTTCCAATGAAGCAAGTCACCCTGTCGGGTCAGGGTGGTATGGGATGATTCGAAGCGCCCGCCCGATTGCACCGTTTCATCGCAGAGGCCTTTGATTTCAGGAACAGCACGGGCACTGATGTGCCAACGTTGCGCCAAGTGGTACAAAATTTCGTCCGCGAGGGGCTCTTCTTTCCAGTCGCTAACACGGAGGATTCCGCAGTCTTTATCTTCAGTTTGATAGCACCGTTGTAACGCCAAATCAATCTCGTTTTTTAGCTGCAACGAGATGGGCTGCCACCGATCTGCCCACCGCGCAATGTGCGCGCCCGAACCGGCCCGGATGTCTTCCAATAAAGGCAAGATTTCGTGGCGCAATCTGTTTCTCAAATAGTCAGGTTTCGCATTGCTGCTATCATCCCGGAAGGGGATGCCCTCTTGTTCCATCCAAGCCGTGATCGCTGAACGGGAGACATGAAGAAAGGGGCGCAGCAATGATGTGGTGTCCTCCCGGGGTTTCATAGCCGCTAGGGCCAAGGGGTCTGAAGAACGAATCAGGTGGAGCAAAACGGTTTCAGCTTGGTCGTCAGCATGATGGGCTGTCGCAATGAAGGCGAGCTCCGTATGTTCTTGTTTCAAAGTCTGAAACCACTGGTATCGGATTTTTCGTGCCGCAGATTGAACCCCTTCAGTGGATTCAACATGGGTGGGTACATGCAGCTTGACTGGAATGTGCATCTGTTGGCACCACTGCTCTACGAACGCTTGGTCGGCAATGGATTCGTCCCCCCGCAAACCATAGTTGACATGCGCCGCAATGACAGGCTGTCCAATGCGACTCAGGCAGGCCGCGAGGGCCATGGAATCCCGACCTCCACTCATCCCAACGATGATGGTGCAGTCTCGAGGAATGCGATGCTCTTTGAGCCATCGATCGACTAGAGCGGGCAATCCGCGGAATGCGTTACGCATGGCCGTTCAGGGTTTCCATCATGGCTTCAGCCTTGAGTAAACACTCTTCGTATTCGCGATCGGGATCACTCAATGCGGTGATGGCACCGCCCACTTGCATGGAGATGCGCTTTGTTCTGCGGTTGCAGGCGATGCTGCGAATGACAACGTTCATGTCGAAATCGCCGTTCGGTTGGATGCAACAGACGCTTCCGGAGTAAATCCCGCGGCGTGTTCCTTCCAGTTCGTCAATGAGTTGCATGGCCCGAATTTTGGGCGCTCCGGTCATCGATCCCATGGGGAACGTGGCCTTGATAATGTCACTGATTTCAACGCCATCGGCGATGTCACATTGCACCGAAGAAATCATTTGGTGGACGGTCTGAAATCGGTGAATTCCAAACAATTCGGGGACACTGACGGTGCCAGGCGCAGCGATTTTACTCAGGTCGTTGCGCACGAGATCGCAAATCATCACATTCTCTGCACGTTCCTTGGTGTCGTGATACAACTGGTGCGCGAGGGCTGCGTCTTCTTCTTCGTTTTGGCCCCTGCGAATTGTGCCTTTGATGGGAGAGGATGTGATCCGCTTCCCACGTTTTTTCAAGAACAACTCCGGAGAGCCGCAGAGCAAGTCAAATTCACCTGCTTTAATTAGTGCACTATAGGGAGCGCGTGTCTTCCGCTGCAGACGCACATACGCATTCCATGGACTGTCGATTTTGCCATCACCGTGGTATTCCTGGCAGAGGTTCAATTCGTAAACATCCCCGCGTTGAATGTGTTTTTTGACGCGTTGAACCCGCTGCAGATAGGTTGAACGATCCCATCGTGGGCGCAAGGAAATACGCTCTGAGGAGGGTGTTTCTGAAGGAGCTTCGTGCAGAACTGATTCCAAGGCGGCATGCGCGTCGGGCTCGTTTTCGCCCAACACCAATTGAGGATGCTCAAGGTCTCCGCCCCATGCCACGACAATGCGTGGTTCGACCCAGTGCATCACAGGAAAGCCAGCGCTGTCCGTTCGACGGGAATTGACCTCTTCTAGGATGTTCTTCAAGTCATACCCCATCCACCCAAACGTCCAGCCTGAGCGATCTGCTCCGGGCTTCACAAATCGAGACCAGGCTTCGATGCAACCGGGTTGTTCCAACCCCCATGTAAACGACCGACGTGCCCCAATGGCAAACAAACAACGGCCCTGTGGCTGCTCATCATACAGCAAGAAGGCATGTTCTTCACGTTCAAACCACGCGGACAAATCCGGCAAATTGCGCTGAGCCATGCTGGACGTCGGGGTTGGATTTTCGGCGATTTGAGATTCCACGGGAGGAAGATACGCAGTCTGTCGGGTTCGACGGATGATTCCGTTACGCCTTGCCAATCTTGCTCAATACGAGCTCTTCCAACCCTTGAATCCAGCGAGGGTGGTCGTTGAGACTTGGAACGAAGTCAAGCTGTTTGCCTCCTTTTTCTTCAAATAGCTCGACGTACTCTTCTCCAATTTCCACAATGGTTTCGAGACAATCGGCCACAAATGCTGGACTGAAAACAAGGAGTTTTTGATCGCCTTTTTCAGCGCGCTCTTCAATGACTTTGTCACTAAAGGGTTCGACCCATCCGCCACCCAAACGGGATTGAAAGCAGACGGTGTAGCGATCAGCTGGTATCTGAAGACGCTCTGCAAGTGCACGCGTTGTTGCATAGCAAGTGGCTTTATAACAGAACTTATTTTCGTCATTGATCTCATCCTCACAGCTGTGGTTGGAACACTGCCGATCGTCGTATACTTTGTCCAGCTGTCGTTCTGGCAGACCATGGTAGCTAAACAAAATGTGATCGTAAGCGTTGAGGTCGAATGCTTTGGCTCGGAGTTCAAAACCATCGAGATAGCCTGGGAAATCCCAGTACTGGCTGATGGAAATCACATCGGGAATCACATACCACTTGCTGATAATTTCAAACGCTCTTTGCAGCGTAGACCCGGTGGATGCTGAAGCATATTGTGCATAGAGTGGCAGGATGACAATGCGGTCATAGTGATCTGCTTGCATCCGCTTCAACACGACATCCATCGATGGAGTTTGGTAGCGCATGGCCAACTCTACTGTGACGTCACCTTCAAAGGCGGTGACCATTTCAGGGCGGTTCATGCGGGTCTGCAGCAGATCCCGGACCTTTTCTCCGTGAATGAGCAAGGGCGACCCCTCATCGGTCCAAACCTTCTTGTATTCTCGGGCGCTTCGAAAGCTTCGGATGGGGGCGATGATGCCATTGACCAACAACTTCCGAGGAAGCCACGGGATATCAATGACCCGTTCGTCACCGAGAAATTCGCGGAGGTAGCGTCCGACAGCTCCCGGTTTTGGGGCGTCCGGCGTCCCCAAGTTGATCAATAAAATGCCTGTTTTCATAGTAGATAAAGCAACAAGTTGGAGGCCTCGTGGTTCAATTCAACCGTCAATTTTCTCCGGTCAGGCCCGAATTGTCGATTCCATGCGTTCAACACCATTCCATCAGATGTGCAGCGCGCGGTTGTCTGTCGCAGCAAGTGCAGCTTCCTTGATCGCTTCGGTGAATGTCGGGTGGGCGTGTGACATGCGGCTGATGTCCTCAGCGGTAGCACGAAACTCCATGGCCACGACGGCTTCAGCAATCATGTCGGCAGCCCGCGGCCCGCAAATGTGAATGCCCAAAATTTCATCCGTGTCGGCGTGAGCCAAGACCTTGACTGAACCATCCGTGTCCATGGATGCCCGCGCCCTTCCGCTGGCCTTGAAAGGGAATGATCCTGATTTGTATGCGACTTCCGACGCTTTCAGTTGTTCCTCTGTCTGCCCTACTCCGGCCACTTCGGGCCATGTGTACACCACATTGGGAATTAAATTGTAGTCGATGTGCGGATGCTGTCCTGCGATGACCTCTGCAGCGACAACACCTTCTTCCTCGGCCTTGTGCGCGAGCATGGCACCGCGAACAACGTCACCGATGGCGAAGATGTGAGGAACGGATGTTCGCATCTGCTCGTCTACAGGGATGCGTCCGCGCTCATCCAAAGAAAGTCCAGCCGCCTCCACATTGAGACCGGCGGTAAAGGGTTTTCGCCCAACCGAAACGAGGCAATATTCTGTTTTCCACTCCACCTCTTGCCCTTTCTTATCGTCGGCTTTTACCACAACGCCTTTCGCGCTTGCTTTGACCTCTTTGACCCCATGCTGAAGATGGAATTTGACGCCCAGCTTTTTCATGGAACGCATGAGCTCTTTGCCCATCGTACGGTCCATGGTTGGAATGATGGTATCCTGGTATTCAACAACGTGAACTTCCGTACCCAAACGAGCATAAACACTGCCTAATTCCAAGCCGATCACACCTCCGCCAATGACCACCATGTGTTTGGGCAAGTCCTTTAAGCTGAGCGCTTCCGTCGATGTGATGACCCGCTTTTTGTCCACATGGATGAAGGGCAGGGAAGCGGGCTTTGATCCCGTGGCAATGATGATGTGCTTTCCACTAATCGAAGTGGCCTTGCCTTTACTCGGTGTCACAGCAATGGTGTGCGTATCGACAAAAGAGCCGGTTCCCGTGTGCACTTCGATTCCGTTTTTTTTCATCAGGAAATCAATGCCGGCCACCGTTTGCTCAACAACGCCCGCCTTGCGGGAGATCATTTGTTTGAAGTCAAGTTTCCAGTCTGAGGCGTGAATGCCGTGTTCTGAAAACTGATGCACTGCTTGGTGGTAATGCTCTGAGCTATCCAAAAGTGCTTTGGACGGGATGCAACCAACATTCAAGCAGGTGCCTCCAAGCGAGCTGTATTTCTCAACCAATGCGGTTTTGTTCCCCAATTGTGCTGAGCGAATGGCAGCGACGTACCCTCCAGGTCCGCTGCCGATGACGATAACATCGTAAGATTCCATGATGCAAAGGTAAAGCGAACACCTCGCAATGATGGCAGTGGACTCGTCTTTAGCGCCTGCCATTGCCAAGGAAAAAATATGTTTCTTTGCAACGCGGTTGCAGCCGGGTATTCCCTGCGTTGAGTCGCCTATGAACATGCCTCAAATCGCCTCAAAATCAATGCTGCGTTGATCTGGAATCGCATTGCATCCGTACTACTTCGGCAGCGTTTATTGCTGCTCATCATCATCGGGTGCTTAACCGTTTTGATGGCTTTGCAGATTCCAAATTTAAGGTTGCAGTACACCTTTGGGGGACTTTTGCCTTCAACGGATACCACGGCGATTGAGTACCAGCATTTCATTGAGAATTTTGGTACAGAGGGAAATGTCTTGCTGATCGGTGCGGACGCACGTGACCTGAGATCTCCTGAAGGTTTGCAGGCATGGTATGAATTGGCGGAGTCCATACGGTTCATGGATACCCGCCGAGATACGGTGGATGACGGGATCGACAAGCTAGTTCCACTTTCGCTCATCGACAGCGTATTTTCCATTACCCACTCCTTCTCCTTAGAAAAGGACACCGCGTTGCGTCGATTTGCGCTGATGCCATTGGTCGACCCGGGTGCCATGGAAGTGGGCGGTGCGGTGGATTCAACCTTTGTTCAGAACCTGTTTGATCAGGTAGAATCACTGCCTTTCTATGAAGGCCTGCTGTTTACAAAACGCGGGGATGCGACGCTTTTGACCGTTTTTTTGGATGCTGATTTATTCAATTCGAAGAAACGAGGGACGGTTGTTGAGGACGTGGTCGCGCTGACTGATCTATGGAGCGTAAAGCACGGCATTGACTTGGCGATCAGTGGACTTCCCTTCATTCGAACTGAAATGACCAACAAGGTCAAAGGAGAAATAGGGTGGTTCATCGGCGCGGCCATGTTGGTGACGGCCTTGCTGCTCTTATTGTTTTTCCGAAATCCAACCATCACCGGAGTGAGTTTGCTGGTGGTGGGTATGGGCGTGATCTGGTCCTTGGGCACGATTTCATTGCTGGATTATCCGGTCAATTTGTTGATGAGTTTGATCCCTCCGTTGATGATTGTCATCGGTGTTCCCAACTGCATTTATTTGGTCAATAAATACCATGCAGAATACAAACGTCATGGCAATAAAGCCATGGCATTGCAGCGCATGGTGGTCAAAGTTGGCAATGCTACGTTGCTCACAAACGTTACCACGGCATTGGGTTTTGCGACGTTTATTTTTACGCACAGTGATATGCTCCGGCAGTTTGGTGTGGTGGCCGCCATCAATATTTTAGTCGTTTTTGTTATTTCCATCATCGTGATTCCTGCGTTGATGACCTTTTTACCTGCTCCACGGGTGAAGCACACGCGGCATTTGGATCGCCGGTGGATGTTTGTTTTTGTCAATCACTTGGTAAGAATTGTCCAAGAAAAAAGACCCCATGTGTATGCCGGTGCGTTGGTTATTTTCTTGTTCAGTATCGCTGGGGTTTCTCAAATGGTCACCACAGGAAACATCGTGGATGATTTGCCAGAACATGATCGGGTCATTCGGGACTTGAAATGGATGGAGCAGCGCTTCAACGGGGCCATGCCATTTGAAATGCTAGTGGATACGCGGAGGACCAACGGGGCGACCAATCCGAATGTGTTGAAACGCATTGAATCGCTTCAGGAGATCTTGAAGGAGTACCCTGAGTTCAGCAGATCAATTAGCGCGGTCGATGCCAGTAAATTTGCGACCCAAGCTTTTTACGGTGGTTCGCCTGAGCGCTATCGCTTGCCTTCGCGACAAGAACGCTCGTTCATTGGGCCTTGGATTCGGGGAACGGCAGAGGCAGCAGAAGGGGCTTCCAAATCGGGCGACGTCATGGCCAACTTCTTTGATTCCACGCAATCCATGACCCGCATTTCGACGCAGATGGCGGACGTGGGGACACTGGAAATGCGGGATTTGATGCTGGAATTGCGGCCACGTCTAGACAGTCTTTTTCCAGCAGAGAAATTTGATCTCATCTTGACGGGCACGAGCGTGGTGTTTTTGGAAGGGACGAGTTACATGGTTCGGAATCTGGGGATTTCCATCGCTTTGGCGATTTGTGTCATTGCATTGATGATGGCACTGTTGTTTAAATCTGCCCGCATGGTGGGCATAGCGCTCATTCCTAACTTATTCCCTCTGCTTTTCACCGCAGGATTCATGGGGTGGACAGGCATCCCGATCAAGCCATCTACGATTTTGGTCTTTAGCATCGCCTTTGGAATTTCTGTGGATGACACCATACATTTTTTAGCGAAATACCGTCAAGAGCTGAACTTCAAATCGTGGAACATCAAAGAGTCCGTGATTCTGGCTCTGAAAGAAACAGGAGTGAGTATGATGTACACTTCCATTGTGTTGTTTTTTGGGTTCTTGATGTTTGCGATGTCGGGATTTGACGGGACGCGGTCACTGGGAATCTTGGTGTCGATCACCCTCGGGGTGGCCATGTTTACCAACCTGCTTTTGCTCCCTAGTTTGTTGCTTGCTTTTGAGAAATCACTGACCACCAAGTCGTTTTCAGAACCGTTCTTTTCAATTTTGGATGAGGAAGAGGACATCGAATTGGAAGAACTTTCCATTCAGGAGGGGACGTCGCCGGGCAAGGGTGAAGAACAACATGAGGCGCTAATTCAGCAGCGAAAAAACAAGGGGCACTCGTCGTGAGACCTTTGAAAGAACATTCAATATCTGTACCATGAAAGGCATCATTTTAGCAGGAGGATCTGGAACTCGATTGTGGCCATTGACCCGAGCCATCAGCAAACAGTTAATGCCGATATACGACAAGCCGATGATTTATTATCCGCTGTCGACGCTGATGTTGAGTGGCATTCGGGAGATCCTCATCATCTCTACACCCACTGACTTGCCCGGTTTTGAGCGGTTGTTGGGCGATGGAAGCGACATCGGTTGTACGATTGAATATGCGGAACAGGCCGTCCCAAATGGATTGGCACAAGCCTTTGTGATCGGAGAGTCCTTCATTGGCTCGGACAAGGTGGCATTGGTACTCGGCGACAACATCTTCTATGGAAAGGGCTTTGGTCGGCAATTGCGGGCCAATACGGACCCGGTGGGTGCAATAGTTTACGCATACTACGTGACTGATCCTGAGCGATACGGCGTTGTTTCATTCGACGAAGATGATCGGGTCACAAGCATAGAAGAAAAACCAGACAACCCCGAGTCGAATTACGCGGTTCCAGGCCTGTATTTTTATGACAACAGCGTGGTCGAAATCGCGAAAAAGCTGAAGCCAAGTGCTCGTGGAGAGTATGAAATAACCGATGTGAATCGGGCCTACTTGGAGGCTGGAAAACTGTTCGTTTCAAAACTGGATCGTGGCATGGCGTGGTTGGATACCGGCACGCATGCATCGCTGATGCAAGCCTCGCAGTATGTTCAAGTCATTGAAGAACGGCAGGGGTTGAAAATAGGGTGCATTGAAGAAATCGCTTGGAGAATGGGATATATCTCCGATGACCAACTCAAAAAAGTAGCGGAACCGTTGCGTAAGTCAGGTTACGGTGATTACCTCTTGGATCAATTATCGCGCGGGCTTTAAAACGGCAATCAATGAGTCAAGCGAATTTGGAGCGTCTAAAGCTAGAAGCGAACCGGGCTACCGATGTCTTTCTTGCTCAATGGCCGGTTGATACGGATGATGGTCTGTACGCGCCCATTCATTACCTGATGTCTTTGGGGGGAAAGCGTCTGCGTGCAGTGCTGGCATTAGCGGCATCTGAGGCGGAAGGGCAGCCCTTGGAAAAGGCACTTCCTGCGGCGTTGGCTGTGGAGTTGTTTCACAACTTTACCTTGATGCACGATGACATCATGGACGAGGCGCCTTTGCGCCGAGGCCAGGAAACGGTGCATCAACGGTGGGGGTCGAATGCGGCAATCCTCTCAGGGGACGCCATGTTTACATTGGCTTCGATGGCGTTAACAGGGTTGAACGCGTCGGCGTTGCCCAAGGCGCTGCATTTGTTCAATCAAACAGCGTTAGAAGTGTGCATTGGCCAGCAGGCAGACATGGCTTTTGAATTGCGTGAAGACGTCACGTTAGACGAATATTGGAACATGATTCGCCTGAAGACATCGGTTCTTGTCGCGGCATCATTGGCTTTGGGGGCGCGAGCTGCCGGTGCGTCGGAGGATCGGATTCAATTGTGGTATCGATTGGGAGAGCAGTTGGGATTGGCTTTTCAAATGCAAGACGATCTGTTGGACGCCTTCGGCACTGCCGCAACGGGAAAGCAAATGGGTGGAGACATCCTTTCGGACAAAAAAACATATCTGCGTATCCATACGTGGGAGCAGGCGTCAGAAGTGCAACGGGAGGAATTAGAACGCTGGAACGGCAAAGGCCATGACCACAAGAGCAAAGTAACGGCTGTCAAAGCGATCATGGTCGAATTGGGCTCCGATGTCGCAGCGCGTCACCGCATGGAAGCGTGCATTGAAGCGGCGGTCTCGTGCATGGATGCATTGGAGCTTCGGGGGACTCACCGGGATTGGTTTGAATTTGTTGCTGGATTGGTGACGACGCGACAGTCCTAACATGGAATGGGAGGTGATGCTGCCGGATCGAGAAACTCCAGATGAATGGAGTCACTCGAAATTCTTGGAGGCTGTTCAAGAGCAATTGATCAAAGACTTCGAATGGGATGCCGAGCGTGTTACTTCTGCCTCGATTTCACTGCTTCAATTGCTTGACGACCATATCTCTTGGAGTTTAGATCGTAACGCAACATCTGTCTTTACGGCTTTTTACAGACTGGATTTGGGCGAGGGACTTGTCCGAAGCATCCTACATGATTGTGATCGAGAGGAGGCATCGAAGCAATTGGCCGAGAAGTCACTTCAACGCGCAGCCCTCAAAGTTTGGACGCGCTGGAGTTATTCATAGGTCTCACGCTTTTGCATCGCTGTAAATAGGCTTGGTGCTTGCGGTCATGTATCTTTGTCAGTCGAAACACGTACTGTCCTCATGGACCCTCTAGATTTTATCAGTCAGGCAGAGCCAAACGCACTGGACGCGCTATACCAGCAATACTGCTCTGACCCCGAGTCCGTCGACTCGAGTTGGCAGCTTTTTTTCAAAGGTTTTGACTTGGCTTTGGCATCCTATGATAAGGAAGCGCCGAGTCCTCAAACGCTGAAGGAATTTCAAGTCATCAACTTGATTCAAGCTTACCGCTCACGAGGACATCTGTTTACCCACACCAATCCCGTTCGTGCACGTCGGCTATACACGCCCGATTTGAGCTTGTCCAATTTTGGACTTTCGGAATTGGATTTGCCCGTGGTATTTCAAGCAGGACATAAGGTGGGATTGGGGGAAGCGACCTTGCAACAGATTGTTGAACACCTCGAGGAGACTTACTGCCATAGCATCGGAATTGAGTACATGATGATCCAAGATGTGGATCGCAAGGCGTGGGTGCGAAAAAATATTGAGTTGGCGAATCGTCCTCGGATCGAATTGGCCGACCGGATTCAGATTTTAAAGAAGCTATCGCAAGCAACGTTGTTTGAAGAGTTCTTGCAGAAAAAATTTGTGGGCCAAAAGCGGTTCTCATTGGAGGGAGGAGAAACCTTGATCGCTGCGTTGGACGCGGTGATTGAAGAAGGTACGCTGCAGGGCGTGCAGGAGGTGTTCATTGGGATGGCACACAGAGGCCGATTGTCGACGTTGGCTCATGTCTTGGGCAAGCCATACGAAGAGATTTTCTGTGAATTTGAAGGCAAGGCTTACGATGATGAAATGGAATTTGACGGAGATGTCAAGTACCATTTAGGCTATTCGAAAACAGTAACAGCGGACTCGGGTGAGTCAGTCTCTATTTCATTGGCTCCGAACCCTTCGCATTTAGAGGCCGTTGGACCCGTGGTCCAAGGAATGGCTCGAGCTCGCATTGATGATTTGGGAGGGGATGAGACCAAAGTGTTGCCCATCTTGATCCATGGAGATGCTGCATTCGCTGGTCAAGGGGTCGTCTACGAATTGGCGCAAATGGCCCAGCTGGACGGATACCGTACAGGGGGTACAGTGCATATCGTGGTCAACAATCAAGTTGGCTTCACAACGAATTATTTGGACGCACGGTCTTCAATATATTGCACAGATGTGAGCAAGGTGACCCAAGCATTGAGCTTCCATGTCAATGCGGATGATGCAGAAGCGGTTGTGCAAGTCATGCGCATTGCATTGAAGTATCGACAAGAATGGAAGCGGGATGTTTTCATCGACCTATTGGGCTACCGAAAATATGGCCACAATGAAGGGGATGAACCGATGTTCACACAGCCGCAGCTTTACAAAGCGATCAGCCAGCATTCAAATCCGCTCAAGATTTACATGGAACGCCTCATCGCTGATGGGAGCATGGAGTTGACTCAGGCGGAGACCATCCGAGATGAGCAGCTGAAGCAGATGGAAAAGGCGCATGGAAAAGCGCAGAAAAGGAAAAAAGCAGAGGTGCTTGATTTTCTGAGTGATTTGTGGAGTGGCCATGAAACTCCGACAGAAGAATTATTGCACAGCACGCCGGACACAAACGTTTCGGGGAAGAAGCTGAAAGCACTGGCCATTGCCATGTCGACGTTGCCGGACGGAAAGAAATTTTATCGGAAATCCGTGAAATTGATGCGGGACCGGTTGAAGATGATTGAAGAAGATCGTCTGGATTGGGCACTGGGAGAAATGCTGGCTTATGCCTCATTGTTGGCTGAGGGCCACCCGGTTCGTATCAGTGGACAAGACGTAGAGCGGGGTACATTTTCACACCGGCATGCTGTTGTGAAAACCGAAGACACGGAAGAAGAAATTATTCCGCTGAATCACGTGAGTGAGGATCAAGCGAAATTGAGTATTTACAATTCCTTGTTGAGCGAATATGCGGTAGCTGGATTTGATTATGGCTATGCCTTTGCGACGCCAAATGGATTGACCGTTTGGGAGGCGCAATTTGGGGACTTCAACAACGGGGCGCAAATCCTATTCGACCAGTTCTTGAGTGCTGCTGAAGACAAGTGGCGCACCATGAACGGACTCACTTTGATGCTCCCTCATGGCTATGAAGGCATGGGTTCCGAGCACAGTTCTGGCCGCATGGAGCGATTTCTGCAATTGGGAAGTGGTGAGAATATGCTCATCTGCAATATCACCGAGCCTGCGAATTACTTTCATTTGCTGCGTCGCCAGGTCAAATGGTCCTTCAGGAAACCACTGATTATTTTCACTCCGAAAAAACTACTGCGCTATCCGTTAGCCGTTTCTTCTTTCCAGCAGATGGGCAAGGGAGGTTTTCAAAAGGTCATCGATGATCCGCGTCATGTTGACGCAACATCGGCCGGCCGAGTGGATACTGTTATGCTGTGTACGGGGAAGGTCTACTATGATATCGTCGAGCAGCTTCAAGAAGTGCAGGCGGACAATCTTGCGTTCGTACGATTGGAACAAATTCATCCTTTGCCAGTCGGTGAGTTGGATCAGATTATCCAGAAGTATGGAAGAGATGCCAATTACGTTTGGGTCCAAGAAGAGCCTCAGAATATGGGTGCTTGGAGTTTCATGCTGCAGCATTTCACGCGCGTTCCACTCAGCGTGATTTCACGTCCTATGAGCGCTAGCCCGGCATCGGGTTCCTCGGAGGTGCACAAAAGCCGACAACAGGAGATCCTCGATGAGGTGTTCGCCCATGCCAATCGATAATATTCGTTGAATAAATAGCCTTACTTAGCAATCAATTCTATCCTGTTATGCCGACACTTGAAATGAAAGTTCCCAGTCCGGGAGAGTCCATCAGCGAAGTTGAAATCGCTACATGGTTGGTGTCCGATGGAGATTATGTCGAAAAGGACCAGGCGATCGCAGAGGTCGATTCAGACAAGGCCACCTTGGAGTTGCCGGCTGAAGAAGCAGGAATCATCACCTTGAAAGCGGAAGAAGGCGACGCCATTGCTGTCGGTGCGGTGTGTTGTTTGATTGACACCAGCGCTAAGCGTCCCGCGGAATCAAAGCCTGCAAAGACCGTTGCTCCAGCCCCTGCCGCAGCGGCTCCAGCTCCTGCTCCTGTCGTCGCCGCTCCTGCTCCGAAGTCTGTTCCTGTTGCAAGTGTCAAGCCGGTATCTCCGGCGGCAGGTCATCCCTCTCCAGCAGCCCGAAAAATGATGGCGGACAATGCCATCAAACCAGGTCAAGTCGCGGGGACGGGCCGGGATGGTCGGGTAATGAAACAGGACGTTTTATCGGCAATGGCGGCTGGGTTTGATGACAGTTCCACAGCAAGTTGGGGAGGAAGCAGAGAAGTTGGTCGCGTTAAGATGTCCATGCTTCGTCGCAAAGTCGCCGAACGATTGGTTGCTGTGAAGAATGAAACGGCCATGTTGACCACGTTCAATGAAGTGGACATGAAGCCGGTAATGGATTTGCGGAAGCAATACAAGGAAGCCTTCAAAGAGGCCCATGGTGTGGGGTTGGGGTTCATGAGCTTTTTCACCAAAGCCGTAACGCATGCCATTGCTCAATATCCTTCTGTAAACGGCATGATCGATGGCAAGGAGATGATTGTCCCGGAATATGCTGACATCGGCATTGCGGTGAGCTCTCCAAAGGGTTTGATGGTTCCTGTTATGCGCAATGCAGAGTCGATGACGTTGGCGGGCATCGAAGCCGAAATTAAGCGCCTGGCTTTCCGTGCGCGTGACGGTGAATTGACCATTGAAGAGATGCAAGGAGGGACGTTTACCATTACCAATGGGGGTGTCTTTGGATCCATGTTGTCCACGCCAATTATCAATCCTCCGCAAAGCGCCATTTTGGGAATGCATAATATCGTTGAGCGCCCTGTTGCGATCAATGGTAAGGTTGAAATTCGACCAGTGATGTATGTAGCGTTGAGCTATGATCACCGGATCATCGATGGCAAGGAAAGTGTTGGCTTCTTACTCGCCATCAAAGAGATGATTGAGAATCCTGAACGCTTGCTGTTTGGAGGCAAAAAGCCTCAAGAGGTCCTCCTCGGTTTGTAACCGTCGAGCAAACAAAAGCCCCGCCAATAAATGGCAGGGCTTAGGTTGTGGTTTTGCTGACCAAGAAACACCGCATGAAAAAACCCACTGCTTTCGGCTGTTGAACCGAGGCAATGGGGATTAAATGAAGCACATCAAAGCATGTGCAAATATACGACGAATCTCGTGTAATAAATAATGAATTGGTTAAAATCGTCGATAAATGTTTTTATAAACATCTGGAATCGCGATGGCTTGATGTGATGATGGCTTATCTCAAAACGGAAACCCGTTCGGCGTCCAATCGCAACAGTATGAAAACCAGTAAGGTGAAGCCCATCAATGAGGATCCTCCAGCCGAAAAGAAAGGAAGAGGAATCCCAATGACGGGAGCCAAGCCAAGGACCATTCCGATGTTAATGAGATAATGCATGAACAGGATGCTCACGACACCGTAAGCATAGACCCGTGTGAAATCAGATCTTTGGCGTTCTGCGATGGCGAGTATTCGAAACAGTAGAACGGTAAAAAGAATGATGACACATGTGGATCCAAGGAAGCCCCACTCTTCTCCTACAGTGCAGAAGATGAAGTCAGTTTCTTGCTCAGGAACGAAACCATAAGCGGTCATGGGGCCGTTGAGAAAACCTTTTCCTGAAAGACCGCCAGAGCCAATGGCCGCTTTGGCATGCCGGATGTTGTAATCAGCATCGGGATTGCTCACATCGATACCGAAAAGAACTTGAACACGTTCTCGCTGATGCCGCGGTAACTGCTCCAATCCTGTATGCATTCCAGTACTCAACAGCATGGCAGCAACAAGTGAAATCCATGTGGTATTTCGAACGCGCCTTCGATTTCTTGGAACAACAATGTTGGGGATTAATTGCCAAAAAACCAGGCAAAAAACGATCAGAATGAGCCAGAGTAAGCCGATAGCGGACTGCTCTCCAATCCAAGGGTAATCTACGGTTGCGGCCCCCGTGAGTATGGATGCAACGGTGATGAGTAACGCGCAAAATCCGGCGATCAACACATTGCCAGAAAGCCCTTCTCGGTAGAGCGTAAAGATGAGTCCGCCAAAAACCAACGTCGTTCCAGCATCGGGCTGGAGCAGCGTTAAGGCAGCAGGGATACCGACGATGGCAATGGACTGCACCAAGGTTTTCAAATCTCTCAACTTTCCGTCACCACGACTCAGTAGCCAGGCCAATAAAAGTGCGGCGGCAGGTTTTGCAAATTCCGATGGCTGTATACTGATACTCCCAAAGCCAAACCAGGATCGGGCGCCTCCCACTTTTTTGCCAATGATGAGCACCGTGAGCAACAGCACGACATTGATCACATAATGCAGAATAGAGGTGCGGATGAAAAACTCTCCCTCTATGTTCAGTATAACAACAGCGAGGACACCGCATACCAGAATCCAGATCAGTTGCTTGCCCTGTTTTGACCCCCAGTCAAGCCAGTCAACAGGAGATGCTCCTGCTGTAGCACTGGAAACATTGAGCCACCCCAGGATCATCATGGTTGCGACGATCCCTACTGTTAACCAGTCGATGCGTTGTCCTACGGATTGTGAGCGCCTCATCAATGTTCGGGAAAGGGGTAAGTGGATTCGAGGATGTGTTCTTCTTTTTCCACTTGTGAAATGGATCCGGTTAGAAATTGCTCCATCATCAAACTGGCAATGGGTGCTGCCCAATCGCCACCAGAACCGGCATTTTCAACATACACACTCAAAGCAATGCGCGGATTTTCTTTCGGGGCGAAAGCCATAAAAACAGAGTGTGTTGCTCGCTCCCCATTTTGAACAGTTCCTGTTTTTCCGCACACCGTAATCCCGGGCACGCGTGCTTTTGTGCCCGTTCCTTCGGAGGATGCGACAACGGCTTCCATGGCCTGGATGATGGGCCGAAAGGCAGCGGGGTCAACTCCTGTCTCTACCAATGAGTCGAGTGATTGAGGTTTGCCTTTCCCGCCTATGTCCAGCACAGTATGCGGTGTAATGAACCATCCGCGATTGGCCATAATGACGGCGAGGTTGGCCATGTGAACGGGGGTCGTGAGAAGCTCACCTTCTCCAATGGAAATGCTGTAAATAGTGGAGTAGGCCCAACGCTTTTTCCCATACATGCGATTGTACAGGGTGGTGTCAGGAACAGATCCAGAACGCAAGCCCGATAAGTGTCCTCCCAGATCCGTTCCGATTCCGAATTTCTTAATGCGTGGACTCCATAAAGCAAGACCTTCTGAGGCGTCTTGAAAGATGTTGTCTGATCTCCCGCCCTGCACCATCCGCTTCATGACTTCATGAAAATACGGATTGCACGAATGCACGATGGCTTGTTCCAGATTGTCCATTGAATGGGCGCCATGGCAGCCTATAATATCACGGTTGCAGACAATCCGTGAATTTGTGGTGATGACCCCTTCATCGAGCGCAATGAGACCTTGGATCATTTTGAAAATACTTCCAGGTCGATACGTGGCACGCATCGCACGATTGAACAGGGGCTTGGAGGGGTCTTGTAACAGTTCGGTGTAATGTGCTCCCCGATTCTTTCCCGTCAGGAAATCAGTCGAGTAGGAAGGAGCACTTACCAGAGCAAGCACTTCCCCAGTTTGTGGGTCGATTGCAACAATCGCCCCCCGCTTATTTCCCATCAAGCGCTCGCCGTATGCTTGCAGGTCCATATCCAATGTAGTGGTGACGTTTTCACCGGAGGTGGGCAAGCTGTCGAATTGACCATTTTCCAGAGGTTCACGGAAGTCATTCCGGACATCAACGAGGTGGTATTTAATCCCTCGTTTTCCGCGCAATCGTGTCTCCCACTCCAATTCCAAACCGGATTTCCCTTTGTAGTCACCAAGGCGATACCCTTGGCCTGAATTCAAGTCTTCCCGATCCGTTTCCCGGTATTCACCAAGAAGATGGCTGGCAAGGCCTCCTGCATTGGTTCGGATTGATCGGCGTTTGGATTGCAATCCGGGAAACCGCCAGAGCTCACCCGAAATCTGAGCGTAATCGTAATTCGGAATCTGCTTCAAGATGGGCGACGGACGATAGCTGGCATACGCATCGGCTTTGGCCAAGGCAGCTCTGAGTTCGGAGGTGTCCAGACGGATGGTTTGGCTCAAAGCCATGGTGTCCAATCCGCCAGCTAACCGAGCTTGACGCGGCGTAAAAAGCAAATCATAACTGGGAACGTTGGTCAAGAATACCTCCCCATTTCGATCGAGGATCATGCCCCGAGCAGGGTCGATGATTTCCCGTTCTTCTGTGATGCGCGCTGCATAGTCTTTCCAAGCACTCGGCCCCAATTGCAATTGAAAGAGCCGACCGATGAAAATGACCGACATGAGGAGAATGATGCCCCCTATGACCCATTGTCGTTCTTTCAGGTTCATCGTTTGCGCCGTTTGGATTGCGAGATGTAGGAAGCCATCAAAAAGAGCCCCCATGTGAAGAAGGCAGAAGTCAAGGCCTTGCCCCACCCTTCGACCATCAATCCCCATCGACCTGCTTCCAAGCTAAACATCCATAAATTGTGCGCGAGCAATAAAAGCAATGCTCTGGATGAGAACCATTGAAAACCATGTGATTGGAGGGTTCCTTGTTCCATTGTTTCATACCCTTCGCGTGGAATGAGTATCCGGTTTACGGCGGGAATACATGCCCCCATTAGCAAAGCAGACGAGGTGAAAACACCCCCTCCCATGGTTGTTAAATCAAGCAATGCTCCGGTCAATCCGCAGATCAAAAGAAGGGCCAACGGAGACAAAGTCAGCGGAAGCAAAATCAATCCATACAGGTGGAATGTGGGCAAGAGCCAGCCGTTTCCCATGACCAGATATTGGAAGCAAAATACTTGGAGCAACCAAGCCACAAGCAGTGTCAAATACGGTGTAATGGAACCGATCATGGAGTGGGATTCATCCAGTCTTGAATTTCCTGGGAGGAGCGATCGTCAACAATGTGGAGATAGCGTAGTTCTTGAAAAGGAGCGCCTAAATCGATTTGGATGCGCTGGAATTCTCCGTCTTGTTCTGGAGCGGTGGATGCAACAAAACCAAAGGTCAATTCTGGCGGAAAAACGCCTTGAAAACCAGAGGTGTAAACGGTGTCTCCGGGCGAAACAACGAGGTTTCGCGGGATGTCTTCGAGCTGTGCAATCTGGATGTCTTTTCCATTCCAGAATAAGCGACCGACCGGACCGTTTTTGCCCAAACGGGCACTCCACTCCATTCCGGTATGAATCAAAGGGAGCAATAAGGCATGGTTGGCAGTCGTCTCTACGACCTTGCCAACGGCAAAGCCTCCATGCAAGGCACCTTGCCCCGGTTTTATGCCATCCTCTAAACCGGAGTTGATGATGAGGAAATTTGCGCTAAGATGCGTCTTAGATCGGATAACTTCAGTAGGCACAACGGTGTTGGCAAACTTCGATTTCGCGGCAAGGGGAATACCGCGCTGCTTGGTTTTCATAAGTTCCGACCGCAATTGCGCATTTTCCAACAAGAGCTGTTCATTCTGATGGGCCAACTCTGTCAACTGGCTCATGTCAGACACGTATTCATCCCATGACCCCTGGACTTCAAGACTGGTTCGAACCCACTGCCCTCGAGGATAGCCGTGGCTGGAAAAAAACCATGCCAAAGCGAATCCTTGACATAGGATAAACGTCAGGATCAGTTGATGTCGAACGATGAGTCTCCAAAGATTGTACATGACTTCTCGTCTGCAATCAATTGCGCATCAAGAAGGGGAAGCGATCAATGTTTTTCAATGCAATAGCGGTCCCTTTAGCAACTGCGTGCAGCGGATCGTCAGCAACGTGAACAGGAAGTCGAGTCCGCGCAGCAATGCGCTTATCCAATCCACGCAATAAGGCTCCACCTCCAGCGAGATAGATGCCGGTCTTGTAGATGTCTGCAGACAATTCAGGAGGCGTTTGTTCCAAGGCGCTGTGAATGGCTTCTTCGATCTTAGAAATGCTCTTATCCAGAGCTTGTGCGATTTCCCGGTAAGAGACCAAGATCTCCTTGGGAATTCCGGTCATCAAGTCCCGACCTCGGACAGGGTAGTCTTCAGGAGGATTGTCCAATTCAGGCATGGCGGATCCCACTTCAATCTTAATCTGTTCAGCCGTCCTTTCGCCGATCAAGATGTTGTGTTGCCGTCGCATATACTCTTCGATGTCCGATGTAAAGTCATCTCCAGCCACGCGAATGTTTTTATCGGTGACAATGCCACCAAGCGCAATGACGGCAATTTCAGAAGTGCCTCCCCCGATGTCAATGATCATGTTGCCCATGGGTTCTTCAACATCAATACCGATTCCAATGGCTGCGGCCATGGGTTCGTGTATGAGATAGACATCCTTTCCTCCGGCATGCTCTGCGCTATCGCCAACGGCACGCTTTTCTACCTCGGTTATTCCGGAAGGGATGCAGATGACCATGCGAAGCGAAGGCGTGAACCAGCTCTTCCGCACATTCATCATTTTGATCATGCCCTTGATCATTTCTTCAGCAGCCTGAAAATCAGCAATAACGCCGTCCTTGAGCGGTCGAATTGTTTCGATGTTCTTGTGCGTTTTTCCGTGCATTTGCTGTGCTAAACGGCCAATGGCAACAATGCGGTTGGTCGAACGGTCTTTCGCTACAATGCTCGGCTCATCGACAACAACTTTATCCTGGTAGTAGATAATCGTGTTGGCTGTGCCGAGATCAATGGCGATCTCCTGCATGAAAAAATTGAACAGGCCCATAAGTGAAAGGTCAAAGAGGTGAAGCGCGAACGCGTGTGAATCACCCAAATATAAGCAAGCGGGATGCGGATTGCACGGGGAGTGCCGTCAGAATTTATGCACTCGAAATACCGGCGAAATCAATGGCGAAAATGCCGGACTCCGGTCATGTACATGGAGAGTCCATTTTCGTCACAATACGCAACACTCAGATCATCTTTAATCGACCCTCCAGGTTGAATGACAGCTTTAATTCCAGCTTGGTCAGCGAGCTCCACGCAATCAGGAAATGGGAAGAAGGCGTCTGAAGCCATGACCGCGCCGTTTAAATCGAATCCGAAATTATTGGCTTTCACGACAGCTTGTTTCAGCGCATCTACCCGGCTTGTTTGTCCGGTTCCACTGCCTAAAAGCTGTCGCCCTTTAGCGAAAACGATGGTGTTGGACCGCGTGTGCTTGGTCACTTTCATCGCGAAGATCAAATCGTCAAGCTGCTCTTGATTGGCCTTTTTGTTCGTGGCGAGTTTGAGGTCGTCTATCCCCTCAGTTTGAGCGTCTTTGCTTTGAACGAGGTATCCGTTGAGTGCAGATCGGACCCCGATTTCAGGCATGTCGACCGGCTTTTGAATCAATAGGATGCGGTTCTTCTTTTGTTTCAATACAACGAGCGCTTCCTCGTCGAAACCGGGAGCAATCACCACTTCGAAAAACAAGTCATGCATGGATTCTGCTGTTGCCTTGTCCACGATACGATTGCCAATCAATACGCCGCCAAATGCGGAAACAGGATCGCCAGCCAACGCATCATTCCACGCTTCGAGAAGTGTGCTTCGCGTCGCCAAACCACACGCGTTGTTGTGCTTGAGGACGGCAAATGTGGGGTCGTCATTTTGAAACTCTGACATCAATTGTACGGCGGCGTCAATGTCCAAAAGGTTGTTGTAAGAGAGTGCCTTGCCGTGCAGCTGGTCGAATAATTTATCGAGCGGTCCGAAAAACTTGCCCGGTTGGTGGGGGTTTTCACCATAGCGCAGCGCGGTGGATTGCATTTCAGAAAGATTCAAATGCGCAATATCGCTACCTCCAATCATCCATTCATGGATGCGCGTGTCATAGTGGGAGCTGACTCGAAATGCACGAGCAGCTAGTTCTTTTCGTTCCTCTCGAGTGGTCACGCCTTCACCATTTTGAAGCAGACTCACGAGGGAGCCATAGTCTGATTGGTTGGACACAATGACAACATCTTCGAAGTTTTTGGCGGCAGCTCGAATGAGAGAGATTCCTCCAATATCAATTTTTTCGATGATCTCGGCGTGGGATCCTCCGCTTGCTACGGTTTCTTCGAATGGATACAAGTCCACAATCACCAAATCAATAGCAGGGATGGCGTATTCTTCCATGTGCGCGACATCCGGCGCAAACGCTCTTCGATTCAAAATGCCTCCAAACACTTTGGGGTGCAACGTCTTGACTCGTCCTCCCAAAATGGATGGATAGTCTGTGATGGATTCAACCGGCACAACTTCAGCTCCCATTGCTTCCAGGGCAACTTGAGTCCCTCCTGTAGAGTAGATGGTAATTCCGAGTCGGATTAACTCGCGAACGATGGGTTCCAATCCTTCTTTGTGGTAAACAGAAATGAGAGCGGACTGGATCTGGTGCGGTGCGTTCATGGGGAGAATAAGTGGAGTGGCGAATGGGACAAGAACTCCTGTCAAAACTACAATTTCTTTTTGTCTTCTGTGCGTTTGGAGTGGCTCAACCTTTAGCTTTGTTGAATGCTGTGGTTGCGCCTTTTACGCGAGAGTTTCTTGTTTGCATGGTCGGCCATTTTAATGAACCGATTGCGCACCTTTTTGTCTTTGTTGGGCGTGATGGTCGGCATCTTTATGATCACCGCTGTTTTTGCGGTTGTGGATTCATTGGAAGATGGGCTGAAGAGCACCTTTAACATTCTGGATGACGATGTGCTGTTCGTCCAAAAATGGCCGTGGTCCTTTGGAGAAGATTACCCCTGGTGGAAGTATGTTCAACGCCGGGAGGTGAGCATTCGCGACATGGAATTGCTCGGTGAGCGCATGCAAAAAGCCGAGACCGTGGCATTTCAGGCAAAAGAGGGCGGTTCCATAGAAGCCGGCAATAGCCGCATGGATGGAATCGGTGTTCTTGCGGTTACAACGGGTTACCCGGATGTCATTTCATTGGACATTGAGCACGGACGATTTTTTTCAGCATCCGAAAGTGCTGCGGGCCAGTCAATCGCCATCATCGGCTATGACATTGCCATGGAGCTGTTTGGGAGGGCAGATGCCCGGGACCGGGAAGTAGAAATCAAGGGGCAGGTGCTTCAGGTGATTGGTGTGTTTGCTCAACAAGGATCTTCCATCGTCAACGATGGGTTCGATCGTGCCGTTCTGGTTCCGGCCAAATTTGGATCTCGGATCATGAATTATTCCGAGGGGACGAGTATCATGGTGAAGCCAAAGGAGGGTGTTTCTTCGGTTGAATTGTCCGACGAGCTCATCCAACAATTCAGATCGATTCGACGATTGCGACCGCTCGAAGAGGATGACTTTTCGATCAACCAAATAGGAATGCTGACCTCGATATTGGATGCCATTTTTGTTCAAGTGGAATACGGGGGTTGGTTCATTGGGATCTTTGCTATTCTCGTGGGTTGCTTTAGCATCGCCAACATCATGTTTGTAAGTGTCCGGGAGCGCACCCGCATCATTGGGGTTCAAAAAGCAATTGGTGCGAAATCCACCTTTATCCTGACTCAGTTTCTGTTTGAAGCGGTTGCATTGTGCTTGTTTGGTGCATTGTTTGCGTTGCTGGCGATTGAAGGCATCGTGGTGCTGGTCAATGTGCTGGATGTGGGCATCGAACTGAAGGTGCGCCCTTCACGGATTGTGATCGCGCTCAGCGTTGCGGTGGCTTCGGGATTGCTAGCGGGTTTGGCTCCGGCGCGTAAAGCAGCGCGAATGGAGCCGGTGGAAGCGATGCGTACGAACGCGTGAGCGTCATTCATTTTGTATCTTTAGAGTATGAGACGCATCATCATCACAGGTGCTCAAGGTCAATTGGGAAAGCGGTTGGTTGAGCAGTTGGGGCAGCACAATGAAATGGAGGCAATTGCCCTAGATCGCAATGCCTTGAATATTTCGGATTACGATGCTGTACTCATGGCGCTTGAACGCTGGTCTCCTGACGGAGTCATCAATGCTGCGGCATACACGGCTGTGGATCAGGCTGAAGACGAACAAGAGTTGGCGCATACTGTCAATGCCAAAGGCCCGGAAAACCTCGCCAGGGCATGTGCCCTAAAAGGCATTGACTTCATTCACGTGAGCACAGACTATGTGTTCAATGGATTGTCCACGACCCCATACCGAACAACAGATACCCCTGATCCGATTGGAATCTATGGGGTGACGAAACTGGCTGGTGAAACAGCTGTCCAAAAGGCCTTTTTGGAAGGGGGGTCCAATGCGAAACACTGGGTTTTTAGAGTGGCTTGGTTATACGATGCTGTTGGAAAGAATTTTTTAACGACGATGTTGCGCTTAGCAGAGAAAAGTCAACCGCTTCGAGTGGTCAGTGATCAATGGGGTTCCCCAACAGCAGCGGGTCCTTTGGCCAGCATGCTCATCGATTGCATGGCAGCGCCAAATCGATTGCCAGCGGGTGTTTGGCATTATGGAACGGAAGGCCCGACTCACTGGTGCGATTTCGCAAAGGCTATTTTTGAATTGAGTGATCTGCAGGTGGATGTAATTCCCTGCAGCTCCAGCGAATACCCCACGAAGGCCCGTCGACCTTCGTATTCTTATTTGGACCCTTATCCGCTGATGACAGCATTGGGGCGACAAGCTGTACCATGGAAAGACGAACTCGAGCATTGCTTGAGCGAGCTAAATAGAACGAAGAGATGATGAATGCGATTGAGCTAAAGGAACATGCGCGTAAACGTGCGGTGGCTTGGACGAAGGAACCTTTCGATGCGGCAACACGCCAAGAAGTCGGAAGGTTACTCGAGGAAAATGGCGATGCCCTTGTAGAGCATTTTTACACGGATTTGGAATTTGGAACGGGTGGTTTACGCGGACTCATGGGACCGGGAACAAACCGCATGAATCGGTACACGGTTGCGCAGACCACGCAAGGTCTTGCGCAGTATGTTTTGGATTCGGGTTCATCCAATCCTTCCGTTGCGATTGCACACGATTCACGAAATGGAAGTCCAGAGTTTGCCCGTGTAGCAGCTGAAGTTTTGGCGGGAAATGGCATTCGCGTGTTTCTTTATCCGGCATTGCGTCCAACGCCTCAATTGTCATTTACAGTGCGAAGCAAAGGATGCACGGCCGGCATCGTCATTACAGCGAGTCACAACCCGAAAGAGTACAACGGGTATAAGGTGTATTGGAGTGATGGAGGACAAATCGTTCCGCCGCATGATCGTGGGATTATCCAAGAAGTGCGCAATGTGCACTCCATGGATTCGGTTCGATGGGCCGCCGATTCGGACCTTCCGAACATTCACATGCTTGGTGCTGGGGATGATGAAGCCTATCTCAAAACAGTTCAAGATCTATCTCTGGATGCGGGTTTGCGCACAGAGGGGTCTGACATGCCTTTGGTATACACTCCGTTGCACGGGACAGGTTCAGCATCGGTTATTCCTGCCCTGAAGAATGCTGGTTTTCGGAACGTACACATTGTTGAGAGCCAAAGAGAGCCGGACGGGAACTTCCCTACGGTTCACAGTCCGAACCCCGAGGAGGGAGCGGCGTTGGCTGAGGCGATTGCGTTGGCAAAAGAGGTAAACGCTCAGTTGGTGATGGGAACCGATCCCGATTCGGATCGGGTAGGCATTGCGGTGCCTGACACGCTTTCGGAGAGTGGATTTCGACTGCTCAACGGCAATGAGACAGGCGCCTTATTGGTCCATTACGTCTTACAAGGCCGTAAAAATGCGGGTCAATTGAACCCTCAGACGGATTTTGTGGCCACGACCATTGTGACCTCCAACCTCATGAGTGAACTGGGGAAGCAGTTCGGTTTGAAGGTCCATGAGACGCTGACGGGCTTTAAGTGGATTGCGGATGTCATCCGAAGAGAAGAAGGCCGTGGGCGTTTTGTCGTGGGAGGAGAGGAAAGCTATGGTTACATGATTGGCGATGCCGTTCGGGATAAAGATGCCGTTGCAGCTTCGTGCTTGCTCGCAGAGATGGCCCATGTTGCGCACGCAGCAGGAACTGATTTGTTAGGGGAATTGGAAGCCATTCACCGAGAGCATGGTCTCTATCAAGAGGCGCTGGTCTCTCAAACGCGCCAAGGACGCACCGGAAAAGCAGACATTGCTGCACAGATGGAATCATTTCGTGCCGCCCCTCCACGCGAATTGGCTGGGGAAGAAGTTCTTGAATTGCGGGATTATCAAGAACGAAAACGCACGGTTTTTCCTTCGGGGAAAACGGAGGACATTGCCCTGCCATCATCGAATGTCATCCAATTTGTGACGTCAGCAGGGTCCATCGTAACGGCACGCCCCAGCGGCACAGAACCCAAGATCAAGTTCTATTTTTCAGTTTGTATGTCACCTGAGGAATTGGCAAAGAAGAACGATTATGGTCAAGCGAAGAAGGAATTGGAGAGCCGAATTGTGCGCCTGAAGGCGGCTTTGGGCATCAACGGCTAAAGCAACATCACTTCTCTTGAAGCTGTTCGACACTACTCTGTACGGTGTCTTCAAGCCGATCCACCCCGTTTTGAAGGTTGTCTCGGAGCTCCTCCCAGGGCGTGTCCCGACGCATTTCTGGAATGAGCATTTCAATCGCCGTTTCTACATGCGGAAATAGAATGGCTTCTTTCGCTGCGTTTTCGGGAACCCAAGCGCGTGCTCCAAAAATGGAATCCAAAGCGAATGTGACAATGCTGAGTAGGCACAGCATTTGGATGAATCCAAGCGCCATTCCTGCCAACTTATTGACAACGCCGAGGGCTGTCAGATCAACAATCTTTTCGATCATTTTACCGATCATGTGGACTCCGATGACCACCAAGATAAAGGCGAGAACAAAGGCTGTCAGGGCCAGGACACTTTCGGGCCAATCCAATTCATCATGGAGCCAAGTGGCAAGCCCATCCGAACCATGGAACCCGGCAAAAACGCCGGCAACCAGCGCAATCAATGAAACGATCTTCACGATGAATCCTTTCTGGAACCCACGCCATAGAGCCCACAAAAGAGGCACTGCAAGTACAAAGTCAATCGGAGCTGCATCTGGCCATTCCATGCGAGCAAGGTAAGGTCCTGACGCGGAGTGTTGGTACCTTTCAGACATGGAAAATGATCGAGAAGAGTGGACTGTTCGTCCTGGGGTGGTCGCAGATGTCCCCGCTATTCATCAGTTAATAGTGGATTTAGCGATCTATGAACGCGCGGAGTCAGAGGTGGTGGTTTCGGTGGAAACGTTGATGGCAGACGGTTTTGGACCGGAGGCGATTTACGAATTGGAGGTGGCCGAATCAGACGGGCGGGTCGTTGGGATGGCTTTGTGGTATGTGAAGTACAGCACGTGGAAAGGCAAATGCGGTTACTTGGAAGATTTAATGGTAGCAGAATCGCACCGCGGGTTGGGAATTGGGAAGGCCCTGTTTGAAGAAGTTGCACGAACCAGTGCCAAACGCGGCTACCTGCGCATGGAATGGCAGGTTCTTGACTGGAATGAAGCGGCGATTGGTTTCTACAAACGCCTAGGGGCAGAAATGGATGAAGAGTGGATCAATGGCAAACTGACCGGAGACGCCCTGTCCAGCTATAAAGAAGTATAAACAGCGAGTGAATTCTACGTTCTTTTCGTTTTAGAAAGAATGAAAACGCGTAACATTGAGTTGCCAGTGGATTGGTCTCCCTGGTGGGTAGAAAATCATGATTTCACGAGTCCTGACGGCTGGTGAAGGATTGATTTAAGTTCAATGCTAAGTGGAGCAGGACATCGGTCTTGCTCCATTTTTATTTCACGTTGTCTTGTGACGAGTGCACTACGATTGGGCACAAAAAAACCGCCTGTGAGCGGTTGTTCTGTAAGATTTCAACGAATAAAGTCGCTAGTATTCATCTTCGTTGAAAAAGAAATCCTCTTTACTCGGATAATCTGGCCAGATGTCTTCAATGGTTTCGAAGGAATCTCCCTCGTCTTCCAATTGTTGCAAGTTTTCGACCACCTCCAAAGGTGCACCGGCTCGCATCGCGAAATCGATTAATTCATCTTTTGTAGCCGGCCAAGGGGCGTCTTCAAGATAGGAGGCAAGTTCAAGTGTCCAGTACATGTGGGTCAAGCTTCAGCGCGCAAAAATAGAAGAATCGCGTTCACATCCAAGCAATTTCGTATAAACCTCACCAAAGCAGGTCAAATTTTACCTGTATCCCCTTAAGATTCCGGTTTCCAGGGTATTTCTGCAACGTGGAGTGTCTCGCTCAAAGCGCGGCTCCAAATGAAAAACACATCGCTCAGGCGATTGAGATAGGCGATCAAAAGAGGTGGAATAGACTCCACTTTACTCAGGCCAATGACGCGACGTTCAGCACGGCGACAAACGACGCGGCATAGATGGGCTGCAGAAACGGCATGATGCCCTCCGGGAATTACAAATTGCTTCAATTCGGGTAGCGGTTCTGACTGGCGGTCCATCCACTTTTCCATTTCATCCAAGCGTGTCGAAGGAATGGTTGGTAGCCGTTGCAGCATCTCGGGATCGGTGGTTGCGAGATGACTGCCCCATGTAAACAAATCGGATTGCAGTGTTCGAAGAAAGTCAATGTGCGCTGCATTCTGCGCGACACTCTCATGATCTCCCAATGCACCTAACAGCGCATTCAATTCATCGAGTGTTCCGTACGCCTCGATCCGTAAGTCATCTTTCGAAAGGCGTTGCCCTCCAAATAAGGAAGTCATCCCTTCATCACCCGTCCGCGTGTAAATCCGCATTTTTAATTCTTTGAGAGGACCAAACTACGAAGCATGCGTTACACCCCTAACTTTACACGCTCTAGAAGTCCTTATAATTCGCAATTGATGAACAGCGCTTCCACTTCGACGGATTCCAATTCCAAGCAACGTAGATACGATGAAGCGTATATGCGCATGGCTGTTGAATGGGCTCAATTGTCACATTGCAATCGAAAGCAGGTAGGCGCTTTGATTGTAAAGGACAGAATGATCATTGCTGATGGATTCAATGGAACCCCAACGGGATTCCCGAATGCATGTGAATCGGATGCAGGGGTGACCCATTGGTATGTGTTGCATGCGGAGGCCAATGCCATTACCAAATTGGCAAGATCCAACAACAGCGCTCAAGGTGCAACCCTTTACATCACGCTTTCTCCGTGTCGGGATTGTGCCAAGTTGATTTACCAAGCGGGCATTAGCCGGGTGGTTTACAAACGGGCTTACAAGGATGCTGATGGACTTAAATTCTTGGAAACTGCTGGCGTTGAAATTGCCTCGTTGGAATTGGAAGAGAATAAAGACTAGAATATGGTGAACGAATCTGCTCCACCTCGCTCTCCAGCGCCTCCATGGCAACCCTTGGCATTTGCCTTGGTGCTCATCCTTGGTGTCTTCATCGGGATGTCTCAAAACACAAGCAATGAAGGGCCCTATGGCGGCTCATCTGAACGTGGACGTGTCGTTCACATTCTAGACCGCATTGAACGGCTGTATGTGGATGAGATTGAACGCGACGCGCTAGAAGCCATTGCGGTGGAAGCAATATTGGATGAACTGGATCCTCATAGCATGTTTTTTAGCGCAGAGGAATTGGCTGCTATGGCGGAGCCCATGGAAGGGAATTTTGAGGGGATCGGCGTGGAATTCATCATACAAGATGACACGTTGATGGTTGTAGCTGTGATTCCCGGTGGACCTTCTGAAAAGGCCGGTATTCGTGCGGGAGACCGGATTTTGAGGGTCGACTCAACCGCAATATCGGGCTCAGACTTAACCAACAAGAAGGTGATGGAATGGCTCAAAGGGCCTCGGAATACAGAGGTTCTTGTGGGGCTGGATCGCCCGGGGGATTCCAAAGAAATCCTGTTGCGTAGAGATCGAATTCCCATCCACAGTGTGGTCGCTGCTATCCCATTGAATGATGCCGTGGGGTACATTAAAGTGGTGCGATTCGCACAAAACACGGCGCAAGAATTTGAGGCGGCGATGCAGAAATTGGACCAAGCAGGCGTCGAAAGTGTCGTGGTTGATTTAAGGGGCAACGGCGGTGGCTACCTGAATGCGGTTGTTCCGATGGTGGAATCGTTTTTAGAGGAAGACCAGCTGGTTGTCTACACAGAAGGAGAGCACGCTTCAAGACGCACTTACGAGGCAAGACGAGACGGCCCTTGGAAGGATTGGCCCTTAGCGGTTCTGATCGATGAGTCATCCGCATCGGCGAGTGAGATTTTCGCGGGAGCGATTCAGGACAATGATCGGGGATGTGTTGTGGGACGAAGAAGCTTTGGAAAAGGGCTCGTTCAGGAAGAATTTGATGTGGCAGGAACGGGAGCATTGCGCTTGACGGTAGCGCGATTTTACACGCCGTCAGGACGTGCCATACAAAAGCCATATGGAGCAGGAGTGGATTATGAGGACGATTACATGGCCCGATTTGAACGTGGTGAATTGTTCAACGAGGACAGCATTGCGGTGGTGGATAGCCTAAAATATTGGACCCCCGATGGTCGTGTGGTGCACGGAGGTGGTGGCATTGCTCCCGATTTTTTCGTGCCCTTGGACACCGCGAAATGGACTGCGTTTTTAACCGATTTGAGCTGGACAGGCATTCTGAGAGATGCCGCGTTTGGGTTTGTCGATGCGAATCGGCAGGAGTTGGAAGATTTAGCAGGCCCCGGAGATCTCACGGTCTCCATGCAAGATCGTGCGGTGACCTTTCTACTGGAAGAGGCAGCGAGTGCTGGCTGGGAGGCACGTGATATAGACCAGACTGAACGGGGCCAAATAGCACACCGATTCATGGCGCAAGTCATCCGAAATGTGTTTGGTGAAGAGGCATACCGCGCGCATTTAGCAGAGGATGACGCGGTCGTTCAAACGGCTCTTGAACTGTTGGAACGCATTTCGCAACTAGTCGTCATCGATGGACGCTTAACTTTGCCTGTACATTCGCCTTTAACAAACGAAAATATCTAGACCATGGCTTTTGAATTACCAGCTCTTCCTTACGCTTACGATGCGCTTGAACCTCATTTGGATGCACGTACCATGGAGATCCACCATAGCAAGCACCATGCAGGCTATACCAAGAATCTAAATGCAGCTGTCGCAGGAACTGCGATGGAGGGAAAATCGATTGAAGCGTTGTTAGCGGAGCATTCAGATGTGCCGGCTGTGCGCAACAATGGTGGTGGCTACTTTAACCATGATTTATTCTGGAGTGTCATGTCACCAAACGGAGGCGGACAACCTTCAGGTGATTTGGGAACTGCCATTGAAACTGACTTGGGCGGGTGGGCTTCTTTTCAAGAAGCGTTTGCGAAAGCAGCAGCGACACGATTCGGTTCAGGTTGGGCTTGGTTGTGTGTAAAGGATGGCAAGCTCAGTGTTTGCTCTTCTGCCAACCAAGACAATTCATTGATGCCCGGCGTAGGGTGTGGAGGAACTCCGATTCTTGGATTGGACGTTTGGGAGCACGCGTACTATCTCAATTACCAAAACCGACGACCCGATTACATTGCTGCATTTTTCAATGTCATCAATTGGGATGCTGTGGCCGAACGTTACGCAGCTGCTCGCGGGTGAAACAGCATGTGATCATTGTTGCTGGAGGAACGGGCACGCGCATGCGGCAGTCCGTTGCGAAGCAATTCATCGAATTGAAGGGTTTGCCACTGATGTGGTGGACCCTTCGTCGATTTCGAGAAGCGTTAGGCGATGACCTCGATGTGACGCTGGTTCTATTCCCAGGACTGTTTGAAGCGTTTGAATCGTTGGAGAAAAAGCATGGACCAGCAGGTGTTAGTCGAGTTGTTGCGGGAGGGGAAGAACGCTGGCATTCGGTTGCCAACGGACTGCGTGCACTTCCTGACGATGGCCTTGTAGCCGTTCATGATGCCGTGCGTCCTTTTGCATCTGTTGAGACCATTTGTCGCTGCTTTGAAGGGGCGAAAATCCAGGGGTCTGCGGTTCCAACCGTCCCATTGAAAGACAGTGTCCGTCAGGTGGACGGAGCCGTGTCTCAGGCCTTAGATCGTTCTTCCTTACGTGCCGTTCAAACGCCTCAGTGCTTTGACTTGAAGGGCCTAAAGGCAGCGTATGCCGCAGGATTCAAGCCGGAATTTACAGATGACGCAAGTGTCTATGAACACGCTGGTCACCCTATTTATTTGGTTGAGGGCGACCTGGAGAACATCAAAATTACCACTCCTGAAGACCTTTTGGTGGCACGGGCTTTTTTAGAACGTGACTGATACGAACACCACGGATTCAGTGGCGATTTAGGAAGAAATCGTCGGATGATGCTTGGAGGGAGCGACGCGTTTTTGCATCCAACGGACTCCAATCCAGACAAGGGGGATGGTAAAAGCAGCCGACAGGTAATCGCTCCATTCCCAGGCGCCCATTTCCACCATCTCTTCCTGTACCCACTCTGCCCCAAACCAAGCCGCTAAGCAAACCGCCATGGCATTGTTTAGGAAGTGAGCTAAAATGGCTGGCCATAAACTGCCGCTGTAATGCACGAGATAGCCCAGCCCAGCCCCTAAGATCATGCGGGGTAGGAAGCCATGAAACTGCAAGTGAATGGCACTGAACAGGAGCGCACTGATCCAAATTCCGGCATGTATTGAACGGGTCCAACGAGCAAATAGTGGCTGCAGTACTCCGCGAAAAGCCATCTCTTCGCAGATAGCAGGTAAAACGGCAACAGCCACCAAGGTGGCAGGAAAGTGCCATGCATCATCGAAAGAAAGGAGCGAAACGGTGACTTTCTGAGCCATTTTTTCGAGCAGGTCGGCCTGCGTCACCCACGCCGTTGGCAGCAGTTCCATACAGAGAGCATTGAGTCGATACGTCACGTCAATGAGGGGTTGTGCGCACCAAGCGAACACGATGCCCCATGCGATCCATCCGAACGATTGAGGCATACGCCCGGTGACTAAGGTTTGTCCTTTGAATAGATAGCGTGCTAAGAACGCTGCGGCACCAAAGGAAAGAAGCTGGTTGATGCTGTTGAGGATCAAGTTGTATGTGCGGCCATTGGGGGAGTCGGAAGCGCTCATAGAAGCCATCGCTTCAAGCATTGATTCGCCCGTCCATTGGGTCACTAGAAATAGTCCAAGCCCGGATGCCAACCCCATTCCGGTTAGAATGAGGCAACAAAAGAAAATGAATTGGCCAAAGGGATGCATGGTCTGAAAAGCAGTTCGAATCATGACGTATTTTTGTTCTGAGGTTGCAAGTTCGTTGATTGCGGCATTTTGTGGCAGACCCGAAGAAAAATGATACGAATAGGAGACGTTGATATCGCTGAATTTCCATTGTTGTTGGCGCCCATGGAGGACGTCAGTGACCCTCCATTTCGTGCAATTTGCAAGGAATACGGGGCGGATTTGATGTACACGGAGTTCATTAGCTCGGAGGGATTGATTCGTGACGCAGCCAAAAGCAAGGCCAAGTTGGACATTTTCGAATATGAACGTCCGGTTGGTATTCAAATATTCGGAAGTGAGATCGGTTCCATGCGCCAAGCGGCAGCCATAACCGAGGCGGCACAACCGGATATCATTGACATCAATTATGGCTGTCCTGTGAAGAAGGTGGCCTGCCGTGGAGCTGGCGCGGGCATTCTACAAGACATTCCAAAAATGGTCTCCATGACCAGGGAAATTGTGAATACTTGCACGTTGCCAGTGACGGTGAAGACGCGTTTGGGATGGGATGACCAATCGAAGCACATCGTAGAAGTAGCGGAGCGATTGCAGGATGTCGGCATCAAAGCCATTAGCATCCACGGCCGCACGCGGGCACAGATGTACAAAGGTGAAGCCGATTGGTCATTGATCGCAGCTGTCAAGAATAACCCCCGGATCCACATCCCCGTCTTCGGCAACGGTGACATCGATTCTCCAGAAAAAGCGGTCGAATATCGCAACCGCTACGGAGTTGATGGCATCATGATTGGGCGAGCAAGCATTGGAGCGCCGTGGATTTTCCGGGAGATCAAGCATTACATGAAAACGGGAGAGCTGCTTCCTCCGCCGACTATGGATGAACGGGTTTCAGCCGCTCGACAACATTTCGAGAAAGGCATAGAATGGAAAGGAGAGCGCTTGGGAGTAGTGGAGATGCGCAGGCATTATGCGAACTACTTTAAGGGTCTCCGAGATTTCAAGTCGCACCGCTTGGACTTGGTCACGTTGGATACTCCAGATGACATTCGGTCGAAACTAGATGAAATCGCAAGAAAGGACTGGGAATTCGCCTGAATCGAATCAGTTCAATAGACGGCGAACGAGGCGTCGCACCATCCATCCGGAACCGACTCCCCCAATGACAATGACGATGGCGAGCGTGCTGATCACATCTGTCCACTCCAATTGGACAGGGTATGCGGGAATAACGGAGCCTTGAAGTTGGACCCAACCAAAAGTTTGCTGGCCCCATACCAGGATGATTCCTACCAACGCACCGATCGTGCCGCCAACGGTATTGATCAGGAGGCCTTGCAATGAAAATACTTGCTCAAGTCGCCAGCCACTAAGGCCCATAGCATGCAAGACAGCCATGTCTTCGCGTTTGTCCAGAAGGAGCATGGTCAAAGAGGCCATAACATTGAAGGCGGCAACAATCAATATGAAGCTGAGGATCACAAACGTGGCCCATTTTTCCGCACGATTGGTCTGTGTGATCAATTGGTTTTTCTCAGAGCGCGTCCGAACCCGAATGGGCTGTGGAGCCGCAGCGATGGACTCGCGCATTTGCAGAGCAATCTCGTCCTCAGACAAGCCTGGCGCTATGGCCAATTCAAATCGACTGACTGAACCATCCAATCCAAAGAGATCTTGAGCAAAGGCAAGGGGGGCAAGAACATACCGGCTGTCTAAATCAGCGTTGATGGAAAAAGCATCGCACCCCAAGGCCTCTCGTGATTGAAAAGCGCGTTCTCGATGTTTGGATAGTTTTTTACCTCGGATGGGAGCTTTGAAACGAATCAAAGCGTGTTCCGGCCCTTCATTGATCCGGCCGATCCCCAACATGTTGCGCACGCCAATTCCCAATGTGACGCACGGGATATCGTGCAATTCAGGAAGCCATTTCTTCGATTTTAAAGCCCGTTCTATGGGCGCGCCTTGAAGGAATAGAGAGTCAAATGCGAGCAGGGTAATCACAAGGGGCGCGCCGGTACCAAATGCTGCCACGGACTCCTCTTCGATGACCGGAGCGGCTGCCAGGATGATCGGGGACTCACTTTCAGGCCCCCACTGTGCCATGGCCCAATCTCCAACTTCATCGGAGAGTAGCGTTCCGGTAACAGGGACCAAAGCAATGGGTGCATCGAGCGTCCCAAACAATTCGGTCACGACCGATTCTATGCCATTGAATGCGCTCAAAACCGCAATCATCGCCGCGGTAACTGCCGCAATGACAAACATGGAAATCGCAGAAATAAGGTGGGTGAGGCTCCTAGATTTGGAACTAAGGGCATAACGCCAGGCAAGTCGAACTGGCAGTCTCACGATTACTGTTTCAAGGCTTCGTTGATCGCCTCATAATAATCGAGACTATCATCCAAGTAAAAATTCAATTCTGGAATAATCCGCACTTGCTTACCAATTTTATCGCTGAGTGCTTTGCGGATGCGCCATCCTTCATTCTTCACAGCCTGCAAAGCAACGTGCTTGTCCGGAACGGCCATAAAACTCACGTAGACTTTGGACAAACCCAAGTCGGGAGCCATCCGCACCTTCGTGACTGAAATGAAGATTCCTCCAAACCATTCCCCGCTACGTTGCTGAAAAATGGTGCTCAAATCCCTGCGGATGAGTTCGGCTACTTTTTCTTGACGGATTCCTCCCATGTGCCAAAGGTCGCAAACATGCGCCAATGCGTGACCTCTGAATCAATAAAGAAACTGCTGGTATGGATATCGTTTGACATGAATCGCTCGAACCTTCTCATAAATGAGCTCTTTCAATTCATCCACACCTGTTTTTTCGATGGCGGATAAGAAGAGAACTTCGTGTCCAGCCGATTCATAGCGGTCTTTGATTCCATTGATCTGATCCACGCGTGTGGGGCCGAAAGGCTCTTCTTCCAAGCGGTCCATCTTGTTGAATATGATCACTACAGGCTTGTCATCGCTGCCAATTTCCGCCAAGGTGCCGGTGACGACGTCAATGTGGTCTTCGAACTGCGGGTGGCTGACGTCCACGACATGGAGCAAGAGGTCGCTCTCACGCGTTTCATCCAAGGTGGATTTGAAGCTCTCAATCAATTGATGAGGCAACTTTCGGATGAATCCAACCGTGTCACTGAGAAGGAAAGGAAGGTTTTGTAAAACCACCTTCCGCACAGTCGTATCCAGTGTAGCGAATAGCTTGTCTTCAGCAAAGACGTCACTTTTAGAAAGCAGCGTCATCATGGTGCTTTTGCCGGCATTGGTGTATCCAACGAGCGCAACTCGGACCATGGAACCCCGATTTCCTCGCTGGGTTGCCATTTGTTTGTCGATCGCGAGCAGCTCTTTTTTGAGTAAAGCGATTCGATCACGAATAATCCGCCGATCTGTCTCAATTTCTTTCTCTCCAGGACCCTTCATCCCGATTCCCCCTTTTTGCTTCTGCAGGTGCGACCACATATTGGTTAACCGAGGAAGCAAGTATTGGTATTGGGCCAGTTCAACTTGGGTTTTGGCGTGCGCGGTACGCGCCCGTTGAGCAAAAATGTCCAAGATGAGGTTGGGCCGGTCCAAGATCTTTCGTTCGGGAATTACCTTTTCCAAATTCCGCATTTGCGTTGCCGTCAACTCGTCGTCGAAAATGAGGATGTCAATGTCATGCTCTTCAACGTACTCCTTGATTTCAAGGGCTTTTCCGGATCCGACGAACGTTCGGATGTCGGGTTTGTCCAATCCTTGAATGAAGACGCGCTTGGAAATGGCTTGGGCGGTAGAGGCGAGGAAAGCCAACTCATCCAGATATTCCTCAACGAGCGCTCGAGTAACCCGGCCGGTGATCAATCCGATTAAAACGCAGGTTTCAGGTTCGCGTTCCGTGCTGATGAGCTTTTTCTCTAACATGGTCTAGTCGCGAAATTGCTCAATGTACTTGGCGATTCCACGGATCGTGGCATCATCCAAAATGCCTTTTTGAGGAGGCATGGTACCCTTTCCGTAAGTGATCAGTGCCACGCGTTCTTCTAAGGACATCTTGGACAACGAGAGATCGGGTGCTTTGGAGGCCATAAGACGACCATCTGTTCCATGGCACAACGAACATTTCATGGTGTAGGCACGCTGAATTTGACCGTCAGATGGAGGTGCTTTCTTGACGCTATTCTGGGCAGTGTTGTCCGTTGAACCACATCCCATTCCCATGAGAACACAGCCCAAGAGCATGGTGCAGCTCCAAGCCAAACGACTTCCCATCAAAACCATCCGTAGGCTTCAAAACCTGGCCGGATAGGCCAAGGAATGCTGGCCATGATAAGGACCAAAGCGAGACCAAAAAAGAGGAATTGACGTTTGTATTTAACCGTGTCGTCGGAAGCGCGCTTGACCAAGCTGTGTCCAAGTGTCCCCAGTACTACGGCGATGAGCATGCCGATGAGATGTTCGACGACAAAGAACCGCATGACCGCAATGCCCATGATGGTCGAATCACCCAACATTGAAGACCACCCTTTTCCGATGTACAATGTCAATCCGAGTAAGAGTTGAACGTGCAAGCTGATCATCGTAAACAAGCCGAGTTTGGCCTGCTTTGCCGAGAAGGCGTCGCCTTTGCTTTTTCCGATGCGGGATTGAATCAAAGTCCAAACTAGCAAGAACAGTACAACCCAACGAAGGGCACTGTGGAGGTGTTGAAATCCTGTGAGCATGGTTCAAAGATAACGCCCCAAGTCTGCTGTTAGCGAGACTTGGGGCGTCAATTCTTTTAAAACGAGACAGGTGTCAGACGACGCCTTGATCAATCATCGAGTCAGCAACTTTTACGAAGCCCGCAATGTTGGCGCCTCGCACATAATTCACATGACCGTCGGCGTTCTTCCCGTAAGTCACACATTGGCTATGAATGTCTTTCATGATGGTGAGCAATCGCTCATCAACTTCTTCTCGAGACCAGCTAATCCGTAGGCTGTTTTGAGACATTTCTAAACCGCTTGTCGCCACTCCACCGGCATTGGACGCCTTGCCGGGAGCGAACAATACTTTGGCCTCATCGAATACTTCAATCGCTTCTGGAGTACTCGGCATGTTGGCACCTTCTGCAATGACAATGCATCCATTGTTTACGAGTGCGTGCGCTTCCTCTTCATTGAGTTCGTTTTGCGTTGCACATGGAAAGGCGGCATGACAAGCAATGCCCCAAGGCCTTTGGCCTTCGTGGAAAGTGGCTCCAGGGAATTGGTCAACGTATTCTTGGATACGGCCCCTGCGGTTATTCTTGAGGTCCATGATCCAGTCCAACTTCGTGCGGTCGATTCCAGCAGGGTCATGAATGAATCCTTTGGAGTCGGACATGGTGAGCACCTTGGCTCCCATTTGAATGCATTTTTCAGCGGAATATTGCGCGACGTTACCAGATCCAGAGATAACAGCAGACTTGCCATCGAAATTCTGTCCCTTCGTAGCGAGCATTTCAGCAGCGAAGTAGACAGTGCCGTAGCCGGTCGCCTCAGGACGGATCAAGGACCCTCCCCAGTTGCGCCCTTTGCCCGTCAGAACTCCGGTGAATTCATTGCGCAATCGCTTGTATTGACCGAATAGGTAGCCGATTTCACGACCTCCCACGCCGATGTCCCCAGCGGGTACATCCGTATTGGGGCCAATGTGTCGAGATAATTCCGTCATGAAGCTCTGGCAAAAACGCATCACCTCAGCATCCGATTTTCCTTTGGGATTGAAATCGGAACCGCCTTTTCCGCCGCCCATGGGCAACGTGGTTAAGCTGTTCTTGAACACTTGTTCAAATCCGAGGAATTTCAAAACACTCAACGTGACCGTCGGGTGAAACCGCAACCCGCCTTTGTAAGGCCCGATTGCCGAATTGAATTCTACCCGGTAACCGCGGTTGATTTGAACTTCGCCCGCATCAGTTGTCCAAGGAACTCGGAAAATGATCGTTCGTTCTGGCTCAACCATGCGTTCCAAAATGCGATGCTTCGCATATTGGGGGTGGTCAGAAATGAAAGGAATGACGGTCTCGGCGACCTCTTGTACCGCTTGAATGAACTCAGGTTCATGCGCGTTTTGGGCAGCCACTTGTGCCATGAAGGCATCAATCTGCGCCTGGTGAGATTGGGACATCAACGTATATATTAACGTTCAGAGCGACAAATCTAAGTCACAAGGACAAAGTTCGACCACCATCAACCGGTAAATTGATTCCCGAAATGTAACTCGCTGAAGGCGAGGCCAAAAAAGCGATGGCACGGGCAATCTCTTCCGGTTTTCCGGTGCGGTTCATGGGGACAGCTGCAGCCATCTGCTTGCGAATAGCTTCCTTGGATAAACCCGATTTGAGCGCTTTTGAAGAAATGATTTCATCAAGACGGCCCGTGTCAGTTGCTCCAGGTAGGACATTGTTGACTGTGATGCCGTGCATGCCCACCTCATTGGCCCATGTTTTGGCCCAGTTGGCGACGGCACCTCGTACGGTATTGCTCACGCCTAAACCGGAAAGAGGTTGTTTGACGCTCGTACTGATCACATTGATAATCCGGCCAAATCCGGCCTCTTTCATTCCAGGGGAAACGGCCTGTGCGAGCAGTTGATTGCAGATCAGGTGTTGCTCAAATGTCTTCATGAAGGCCTCAGGGGCTGCCTCAACGATGGGACCGCCAGCAGGACCACCGGTGTTGTTGACGAGAATATGAACGGTTTCGGAAGCGACAATGGCGCCGATTTGTTCTTGAACATCTGCAGGGTGACTGAAGTCAGCCACGGCGAAAGCATGCCGACTAGGCTCTTCAAGTGACTGCAACGCAGCTTCAAGTTTCTGCGCATTGCGCGCCACGATAATAACCCGTGCTCCCAATCCAGCCAAGTGCTGGGCTGTAGCTAAACCAATTCCTTGAGAAGCGCCGCACACTACGGCAGTTCTGTTCTCCAAGTTCATTGGCATCCAGTTTGATCCTTGATGACTCATGCTGCGAAGGTAGCAAGGAGCGGTAGGATTTGGTGTGCTTCGACGGGGTCACGCATGTGTGCGTCCTCTAAAATCGCTTTACATTTGAGAAACCGCAGGTTAGCAAGCATGAAGCGCATCGATCACATAGGAATTGCCGTTCGGGATTTACACGAAGCTGAAAAGGTTTTCACCGACGTGCTGGGCGTAGGACCTTTCAAGAAGGAATCTGTTGATGATGAGTCGGTCCAAGTGAGCTTTTTTCAAGCGGGAGAAAGCAAAGTTGAGCTCCTGGAGTCCACGACTGAAGATGGTCCCATTGCGCGCCACATTGAAAAGAGAGGCGAAGGATTGCACCATGTTGCCTTTCATGTGGATGATTTGGATGCGGAGTTGAAGCGGTTGAAAGAATTGGGCTACAGGATCATTTCAGGACCGAAATCAGGGGCCGACAATAAGACCATTGCTTTTTTACATCCTGCTGATGCCAATAAGGTATTGATTGAATTGTGTGCGGATTCCGCTTGAGTCAATTCCCTCGAGACCAGCGCATTTTCTTGCGCATTTTGGGGCCAAACAAATCTCTTCCAGGTTGGCCATCCGGAGCACCGACACATGAAGCTGCCGGACGCTTTTTGAGCAAATCCCATGAAATGCTGAATTGCCAAGGTCTGTAACTGCCTTCCATCCAATCCCAAGCACCTCCTCCTTGGAGGGCAGTCGGTTCCAATTGAACTAAATCGGTATTGACGAGTAGTCGAAGAAATCGTCCCGATTGTGTCCGAACGCCCAACCCCAATCCCCCTTCAAATGCCAAGCGCCAGTCTGAAGGATCGGGCAGGGGCAAAAATAAAGAATCCGCTCCGACACGGGAAGTTTCCAATCCGAACTCGCGGTTCCAGCCGATTCCGATGTGCGCATCCAAAAAGAAGTCGGGCATGATCTCAATGGCGCGATGGACTTGAAGTGCCGTTTGCAACGTAAACACCGATTCTCCTCGATCCATGAGTGTGTCTGCGACCATCGGAGCCCCCGGGGAGTTTCCTGCAACACGTCCTATAAATTCTGAATTCGCAGCATGTCGGACCCCCCCCAACTCGATGCTCCATCGATCCCAAAGAATCGGTTCTTTGACAGTCCACCAGTGGCCAATTCCGACCAAAACAGATCCAGCGCCGGCATGGGACCATGTGCCAACATGCAAGGTGTCTAAGTTGCCGTTTGGATTGGACGTCAGCCATTGACTTGGCGATGAAGAAGGAGCCGCGTCGAGCAAATGCCCACCCAATTTCCAGGACCATCCATGACCGAGGTGGCTTCTTTCGTTGCGGTCGAATAGATCCGTTGATTGCGCACAAAGTACCCCTGAGACCAGCACCCCTATAAACAGGATTAGCCAGCGCATCAGGCGGATTTCTGTAAGTGTTCTAAAGCGTTTATTGCGGATTCAGCCACGGCGTCGCTGTCCCACGTTTCTTCGATGTCTGGCTTGGCCAAGATCTCCGCCATGACACGATCTTGTATGACCCCGGCGGCAAGAGCCTCCTGATAAGGGGTATGGCTGAAGGTGACTTGAGAATACAATGGCAACCAACGACCAGGGAACGTTTTGGCCAGTTTGGCTTCTATGCGTTTTTGCAAGAGAAACTGAGGGTCTCCTGTTTTGTCGCGCATTTCGATGTAATTCCTCAGGGCCAACTCCAAGATGGCATCTCCTGCTGGCTTGCGCGCCGCGGTATACGCTGAGAGCGTTTGATCCCAATCTTGAGGAGAGTCCATCGCATCGAGCAATTCACTCAAAATGCTGCAATCTTCCATGCCGCTGTTCATCCCTTGTCCATAAAAAGGGACAATGGCGTGGGCAGCGTCTCCCATCAGACAGACGTTGTCACCGTGGTGCCACGGGTAGCATCGGGTCATGACCAATGAGCTCACGGGATTGGTGGCCCATTGTGCTGTCAGGTCCGGAATCAAGGGCACTACGTCGGGGAAGTTTTTCTCGAAATAAACCAAGGCGTCTGCGGGGTCTACGAGTTGGTCCAACCCATTGGCTCCTGCGTAAGGCGCAAACAAGGTGCACGTAAAGGTCCCATCAGGATTGGGCAAAGCCATGAGCATGAACTCTCCACGGGGCCAAATGTGCAACGCGTCCTTTTGCATTTTAAACGCTCCAAGCGCATCTGGCTGCATCGCTACCTCCTTGTAGCCGTGCTCCAAATAGCGTTGCTCGAAATCAAAGCGGTCCGTACGTGTGAGACGATTGCGCACGGCGCTGAACGCACCGTCGGTTCCAAATAGACGGTCGTATTGGACCAACACCGAGCTGCCCTCAGGCGACTCGAGTTCCAGCACATTCTTCGACAAGTCTACATCCGCACATTTGTGTCCAAAATGAAATGCAACACCGGCATGCGCTTCGGCGGCCTCCACGAGAAGGCGGTTTAAGTTCGCGCGCGAAACGGAGTAAATGCATTGAGGATCTCCATGCAACCCCGTGGCTTCGGGCAAGCCATATCGCTGAAAGGTCAACGCGCCGTCCTGCGCGTGCATGAGTCGGCCTTCAATGGGAAGAGCGATTTGACGGACTTTTTGCGCAATCCCAGCTTTTTCCAGTGCACGCCATCCGCGGTCACTGAGCGCCAAGTTGATACTTCGACCGCCTTTTACAGAACCTGTTCGAGGATCCGGTCTGCGCTCATACACATCAACACGATGACCGCGTTGGGCCAACATCAGCGCCCATAAACTGCCGACTAACCCAGCACCCACCACCACCATGTGCTCCGACTTTTTGGCGTTCATTGAAACATCGGTCATGGTTCAGATGCCTGCTTTTTCGAACGCTTGCTCGAGGTCAGCAATCAAGTCTTGGGGGTCTTCTACACCCACACTGATGCGGATAAAGCCGTCAGAAATACCCAGTTTATCTCGGTCTTCAGCCGGGATACTCGCATGGGTCATTGCCGCTGGATGTTCAATCAAGGACTCTACACCACCGAGGGACTCGGCCAAGGCAAAGAGTTTCGTAGAAGCGGCTAGGTTTTTGGCTTGATCCAAATCGTTGCTTGCAATTTCAAACGCAATCATGCCTCCAAAATCATCCATTTGTTTTGCGGCTATGGCATGTCCTGGATGGTCTTCAAATCCAGGCCAGTATACCTTACCTACACCGTCATGTGCTTTGAGCCAATGTGCAATTTTGCGCCCATTGGCACAATGCCGTTCAATGCGGAGGTGCAATGTTTTGAGTCCGCGCAAAACCAAGAACGAGTCAAATGGCTGCGCAATGGCGCCACAGTTGTTTTGGATGGTCCGCAAAGCGTGGTCGATTTCAGCATCTTGGGTGACCAATGCTCCCATGACCACATCACTGTGACCTCCGAGATACTTGGTGACTGAGTGCATGACGATGTCTGCTCCATGTTCAAGAGGTCTCTGCAACATGGGGGAGGCGAAGGTGTTGTCGACGGCAAGCCAGATTCCGCGGGGTTTTGTCAATGCAGCAATGGCGGCGATGTCCGTGATTTGCATCAACGGATTTGTAGGGCTTTCCAACCAGACCAATCGGGTCTTTTCGTTCATTTTAGCCTCAACGAGATGAGGTTGTTGCGTGTCCACAAAATGCACGGTAATGCCCATCGGAGCGTAATTCGTCCGAAAGAGACGGGCTGTTCCGCCATACAGATCTTGTCCAGTGATGACTTCGTCACCAGGCTTAAGGGTTTTGAGAATCGCGTCGATGGCGGCCAATCCCGAGGCAAATGCCAAGCCAAACGAGCCGTGCTCCAATTCTGCTAAGGCCTGTTCAAGAGCGGCACGTGTTGGGTTGCTGCTTCTTGAGTACTCCCAACCCTTGTGCACTCCAACTGCTTCTTGGACGTAGGTTGAGGTTTGAAAGATCGGAGTCATAATCGCTCCGGTTGAGGGGTCCGGCTGCACACCAGCATGAACTGCCAAGGTGCCTTTACCAATAGGGGAATCTTTTTTCATACGATTCAAAGGTAAGGGGAGGAAGGTGGGGAGCAGAATGCAGAGCGAGAAACTACGTTTGGATGGTACTTGAGGTCTTTGAAAGCCACCGAGGGAGAACCCAAGCACCGATGAAGAGGTACAGGAAATAGGTCGCAAATCTCCAAATAATGGCAACAACTGCGAGGTATCCAAAGCCAATAAGGTCCCCTAAAAATGCGGGAAGCGCCACTTCAGCGAATCCCGAAGAGCCCGGTGTTGGGCTGATCGTCATGACGAGCCACAGGATCAGTTGTCTTGCGAGCACAGCGGCATGAGGGATTGTTTCGAAAAAGAACAGCAGGATCATGTTCAAGGTCAGGAATCGTGCGGACCAGCTGAGGATCGTTGCTCCGAATGCCTTGCTCCAAAATACACGAGGTCGACTGCGCATGCTGTGAGAGGCCTGCAACAAATCAGCACTCCAACGTCTCAATCCTGCACCCCAACGCGACAGGAGATTCCAGTTTGAAACACGATTTAACCAGTGATGAGTCCGCTCGGGGTAGCGCAGTATGCCTGTGAAAATGATGGCCGTGAGGACAGCGATAAAGGCATAGGCTAGGGCAAATAGCCACGGAATTGAATCGCCAAATGTGCTATCCTGGATTTGCGGAAATACAAAGTAGCCTGTGCTCAAACTGAGGAGCAAGATGACGGGCACTGCAATGAGGTAAAACAACTCATCCAACATGGCCGTTACAAAAACGGTTGCAACACTTTGACCGCCGCTCATGCCTCCACGCTTCAACACTAAGATGGCAATGGCAGATCCACCAACAACCGATGGCGTGAGGGCTGAGGCCAACTCCCAAAGCATGATGTGATCAAAGGACTGCTTCCAACTAAATTGTCTGAATGACAGGATGCGTAGTCTGAGAATGTAGGCGAAGTCACGCAAGGCAATGCACCCCAATACAGCGAGCAAGGCCCAGGAGGCGCGTCCTGTCCATTCGAATGACGTAAGCAACGCCCGTGAGGTGGTCGTTTGTTGCGTGGCCGGATCGACGACTGACTGGTCAAGGCTCCACCACAGCATGCCCAATGCAGCTCCGGTTCCGAGAAGAACAGGGATGGCCCATTTGTACCAAGAGAAGTGGGAACGAATCGGGGATTTCTCCGTCATGACTCCAAGGTAGTGGATGTGCGTAAAAAACGTCTTTTACCCCGCGTAAACAGCCGTTCCCTCGGTGCAGTTTCGACACATTTCAATCGACGAACGGTCTGTGAAAATTTGCTGACGGAAAGCTTGGTAGCCTTCAGAGAACCAGATTTCTTCAAAGCTTTGGGGTCCAACTTGTCCCATGGCATGCTCTGCATCCTTATCAAAACAACACGGAACCACTTTCCCATCCCACGTCATGACACAGCCCTGCCACATGCGCCAACATTCATCATTGAGCGCGTTGCGAAGCTTCCAAATCCCATTGGATTGACGATCATAACGTCTCAATTTCGGGTCTGAAGTGAGCAGTGGGTGGGCATCGTGCGGTTCGTCGAGTTGTGCCGTTTTGATGACCAACTCATCCACGCCGCTTGCCCGCGCCATTTTTCGAATTTCTGGAACTTCGTGTTCATTCGGACCGACGACGAGAAATTGCCATACAATGTGCGGAGTCTTCGCGCCTTTTGATTTGCGCCGTGCATCCAACACGTTTTGTGTTCCTTCGAGGACCTTATCCAATCGTCCTCCAATTCGATAGGAACTGTAGGTTTCCTGCGTCATTCCGTCAATGCTAATGATCAAGCGGTCCAATCCCGAAGCAACAATGGCTTCAGCGCGCTCAGGGCGCAAGAAATGAGCGTTGGTAGAGGTGGATGTGTAAATGCCGTGTTGCTTGCAGAGCGCCACGAGATGATCCATTGCAGGATGCAAGTACGGCTCGCCTTGGAAGTAAAGATTCGCATAAACCAGGTATCCCCCGATTTCTTGAAGCAAGCGATCGAGCTGCTCGGGTTCGAGCATGCCCGTTGGACGAGAGAATGAACGCAAGCCAGATGGACACTCTGGACAGCGCAAGTTGCACGAGGTTGTTGGCTCAATACTCAGGCTCATGGGCATGGCATTTTGAGCGAATTGGTCTCCGTTCTGTGCTTTTCGGTAGCCCGCATGTAAGGCAACAAGATTCTTCAAACGCTTCGCGTTCAAAGGACGGATCCGCGCGTAGCGATCTCTTAACGTCCTTGTCTTATGCTGCCATCCCAGTGCCATGTTTACAAATTTAACCCTTAGCGAGCGGGGAAACGAGGTCTTCCGGTCTGTCCTGCCTAATTTCGTGCGCATGATTGCCATCGGAGAAGCTCTGGTTTCGGAAGACGTGTTTGATGAACTGTTCGCTTGCGATTTATCGAAGTGCAAAGGGGCTTGTTGTGTGAAAGGAGAAAGTGGAGCCCCCTTGACGGAAGATGAATTGCAACGCATAGAAGATGTCTTTGATGTGATTCGCCCGCATTTGAGGGAGGAAGCATTGGAAGTCATTGATCAAACGGGATTGTTCGTCGTAGACACGGATGGCGATCTGGTGACACCGATTATCAATGGGCAAGAATGCGTGTATGCTACCTTTGATAAAAATGGCACGGCGAAGTGTGCGTTTGAGCAGGCATACCAACGAGGAGAATCAGACTGGCAAAAGCCCATCTCATGCCACCTTTATCCAGTAAGATTGAAGGAGTTGCATGACTATACGGCCGTCAATGTCCACCGCTGGGACATCTGTGAAGGAGCCAGGACATGTGGGGCCTCATCCAATGTGACGGTTTTGGAGTTTTGTAAAACGTCCTTGGTGCGGCGTTTTGGATCCGCTTGGTATGATGAAGCAGTTGCTGTTTGGCAAGTATGGAAACAGTCGGGCCGTTCTAAACGCTCTTCACAGTAATGGGGAAGCGCTGCGTCCTAAGCCTCTTGGCAGTCTTGCTCTGGCATGTGGGAATGGCATCTGAATTGGCGGATACCACGTGGCGTGTAGAATCGTTGGAGCAACTCAATACCCGTTCGGATGAGGTGTTGATCGGTTGGGATGGCCGGGAACTTTACTTTGGGCGTTTGGCGCCAACAGCACGATTGGAAAGTGGAAAGCGCTGGTTTTTAGAGAACCGAGAAGATTTCACATCGAATCGCTTGATGGGGTGGAGTGAGTTTGCTCCACCAAATCCGACCAAGTTGATGGCGAATCGTTTTCCATCTTGGGATGCTTTGGGTGAAATTCAGCACGCTGCGATTGATGCAGAGCGTGGCGTTGTGGTTTTGAGCGTGTGGATGAAGGATGGCCAATTTGATCTTTTCATGGCGCAACGAGAAGGAGGAGATTGGTCGATTCCTCGAGCCTTGGATGCCTTGAACTCTCCTCATGATGAGGTCTTTCCCAATTTTTATGACGGGGACTTGTTGTTTGGGTCGGACCGTCCCGGAGGTCAAGGGGGATTCGATGTATACCGATCCAATCGGACGGATTTATTTTTAAAAGCGAATCCCTTGCCTGCTTCGATCAATTCTGTGGGGGATGAATTGACCGCCGTGCCAGGAGGGGGCGCTTCGGGTTCAGGATTTTATGTTTCTGCGGTGCGCATGGCTGGTCGTGGTGGCGTCGACTTGTGGTGGATGGGTCCAGCACAGCAGCCTAGTGCGTCGGATGCTGTCATACTCGGAATGGAAATCCGGCACCGACGAGAACCCCTGCTCAACTTGGATGTCAGCATCCGCGAGCGCGGTGGAAAGCACGTTTTTTCAGGAGCATTGGATGAGGTGGGGCGCGTTGCAATCGGTGCTTTAACCCTCGATGCCGCTGTCGAGGTACGGTTCGAAGCCAATGCGCGTAAAAGCAGCCCGCTTCCGGATGGCGCTGTTTGTCATGTGTATGAGCAATGTGAAATAGGGAGCTGCCTGGACTCCCCATGGCCAGGATGGAATCATATCCGGAGTTACCGGTTGGAGGGTGGTGAGGCCTTTGTGTTCGACCTGCTTCCATTGGATGCCTTGGGCGCTTTGAACCGTCCCTCTGACATTGACCAGAGTTTGTTGCGGGGTGATTCCGAAATGTGGGTTGGACGGTTTGAGTCAAGCCGCGCCAACCTTGCCGGAAATGATCTGCAGGAATTCATCGAGTGGCTCAAGTCATATCAGAACCTCGATGGGCATTGGCCGAACAATCTAAAGCTTCTGATTGAGGGCCATACAGACGGAAATGGCGTCAGCAGTGACAATCAAGACTTGTCCATGCAACGGGCTCATCATGTCGCGCGGGTTGCGGCACAGTTAGGGGTTCCTGAAGATCGCGTGCAAGCCTCAGGCTTCGGCTCAGCGTTTGCTTCGGGCCGTGATCATCAGGACCGGAGGGTCACTGTACGCTGGGTACTGGATTGAGAATTCGATTCGTGACACATCCATCTCGGGAGAAGCCAGATGATGCAAACGAAATTCTTACTTTTGCGCCATGATGATCACCATGCTACGAGCCAAGCTACACCGTCTGACGGTGACACAGGCCGACCTGAATTACATCGGTTCCATCACTTTGGATCCGGAATTGATTGAAGCAGGAGGATTGTTCGATGGTGAAAAAGTGCAAATCGTCAATGTAAACAACGGAGAGCGCTTCGAAACCTATATTATAACGGGAGAACGAAACTCAGGTCAAGTATGTCTGAATGGTCCAGCCGCTCGACGCGTGCAAGAAGGGGATGTGATCATCATTATTGCATACGCACTCATGACTCCGGAAGAGGCAAAGACACACCAGCCAGTTTTGGTTTTTCCTGACACAACGACCAATCGACTCAAGGCATGAATTGGAAAAACCTTTTGAAATACACCGTGTTCTTAGGCGTTGGTGTGTTACTTTTTTCATTGGCTTTTTCACTTGTTGATGACAAGGAAGCGTTGTGGGAAGCCATGCGCTCTGCCTCTTGGAGTGGCATTGGCATTTCGTTCGTGATGGGTTATTTGGCCATTGTGAGTCGCGGACTTCGCTGGGGAATGTTGCTGGAACCTCTTGGGCATCGTGCCAATGTCTACCATAGCATTCACTCTGTAACATTTGCTTATTTTGCCAACACATTCGTTCCGCGAAGCGGTGAACTGGCACGGTGCGCCGCTCTCAATCAGACCGATGATATTCCTGTCGACCAACTTTTCGGAACCGTCATCAGTGAACGGGTTATTGACCTAATCTTTTTAATTCTGCTGACGGGAATCGCTGTAATTGGCAATCTCCATGCCTTTGCTGGGTTGTTGGAAAGTGCAGAATTGCCGGCCCTTTCCGGGGCTTGGCCATTCGGTGTTGCGGCAGTGGTTGCCGTGGGTGTTTTATATAAATGGCGGGAAGTAATCGAAAAGTGGTCTCTCATTCAAAAGGCAAAGTTGTTTTTTAAAGGTGTCGTCGAAGGGTTGTTGAGTATCAAAAATATGCAAAGAAAAGGGGCGTTTTTAGCGCATTCATTTTTCATTTGGTTCATGTATTTCGGCATGGCTTGGGTCATTTTCAAGAGCATCGATGCCGTTGCCGAAATCACGGTGTTGCAAGCTATATTTATAATGGTAGCGGGAGGGTTTGGTATGATCATGCCAGCACCCGGTGGTATTGGAGCGTACCACGGAGCAGTCATGCTTGGGTTTGTCGCGCTTGGCTACAATGAGGAGTTGGGATTGGCCGTAGCGAATGTGATTTGGCTGACGCAAACCCTCATGATTGTCTTTACCGGAGGGGTAGCTTACTTGGCCTTGATGTGGTACCGCATTAAGAAGGACCGATTGACGGATTCAATTACGAAGACGCCCACATCATGAGTGAATCATTTCCTCACAAGACGTTGCAAGCGGATCTTCAGATAATCCATGCGTGGCGTGAAGCGGGAGACACCATTGTGTTTACCAACGGTGTTTTTGACATTCTTCATGTGGGTCACGTGACGTATTTAGAGGCAGCGAAGAATTTGGGCCGTCGGTTGGTGCTGGGGTTGAACGGGGATGAGAGTGTTCGTCGTCTGAACAAAGCCCCCAACCGTCCGATTCATGCAGAAGCGGATCGCAAGCGCGTTCTTCAAGGACTGCGTGCTGTGGACATGGTCCTTGTTTTTGATGAGGATACGCCGTTGGAGTTGATTGCAGCCATCACACCCGATGTGTTGGTCAAGGGGGGGGATTACGATCCGCAGTGCAAAGACGCGAGCGATAAAGCGTATATCGTCGGCTCCCACGAAGTCGTGGCTGCAGGAGGCCGCGTCGCTGTATTGCCGTTTGTCCAAGGGCACTCCACAACAAGCATCATAGAAAAAAGCCGGACTACATCGTAGTACCGGCTTTTTCTTTTGTTTGATCGCTTCCTTTAAAGAACGTTAGACCGTTTCTTCCTCCATAAACTTGGTGGTAAAGTCTCCGCTCTTAAATCGCGGGTGACGCATCAATCTCTGGTGGAATGGAATGGTCGTTTTCACACCCTCAATGATGTACTCATCCAATGCGCGCTGCATTTTCTTGATGGCTTCATCGCGTGTTTGAGCGACCACAATCAATTTAGAGATCATGCTGTCGTAATATGGAGGAATCTGATACCCCGCATAAACATGTGTATCGAGACGGACACCATGCCCTCCAGGAGCATGATACACGTTGATTGTGCCGGGGCAAGGAGCGAAGTTTTTATCCGGATCCTCTGCGTTGATCCGACACTGGATGGCGTGCATTTTGGGGTAGTGATTCTTTCCGCTGATGTTTTCACCAGCAGCCAACTTGATCTGTTCTTTGATCAAGTCGTAGCTCACGACTTCTTCTGTAATCGTGTGCTCTACTTGAATCCGGGTGTTCATTTCCATAAAATAGAAATCCCGATGGGCATCCACTAAGAACTCCACCGTTCCAACACCCTCATACTTCACAGCCTCGGCCGCTTTGATTGCAGCGGTTCCCATTTTCTCACGCAGTTCGTCAGTCATGAAAGGCGACGGAGTTTCCTCCACGAGTTTCTGGTGACGGCGTTGTATAGAGCAATCGCGCTCTGAGAGATGACACGCCTTCCCTCGTTGGTCCGAGGCAATCTGTATCTCAATGTGGCGTGGTTCCTCCACGAACTTCTCCATGTACATGCCATCGTTGCCAAAAGCAGCTCCCGCTTCTCGTCGAGTGGATTCCCACCCTTCCTCTAAGCCGGGCTCATCATGACAAACCTGCATCCCTTTTCCACCGCCACCGGCCGTGGCTTTGAGCATCACAGGATAGCCGATTTCGATAGCACATGACTTGGCGTCATCTAAGCTTTCCAGAATCCCGATGTTCCCAGGAATTGTCGGTACTCCGGCTTTTTTCATGGTCTCTTTGGCCGAAGCCTTATCACCCATGGCCTCAATCATTTCAGGGCTTGCACCGATGAATTTGATGTTGTTTTCGGCGCAAATCCGTGAGAAATTGGCATTCTCAGAAAGGAATCCATAACCCGGATGGATCGCATCCGCATTGGTTATTTCCGCAGCGGCGATGATTCTAGGGATGTCCAAATAGGACTCGGAGCTCTTGGGAGGTCCGATGCAAACAGCTTCATCAGCAAACCGAACGTGCAGGCTGTCGGCATCAGCAGTCGAGTAAACAGCGACTGTTTTAATGCCCATTTCCTTACAAGTCCGAATCACGCGGAGTGCAATTTCCCCGCGATTGGCAATCAGTATTTTCTTGAACATGGCGCTCGAGATCAAGCAGGATCGACCAAAAACAATGGTTGATCGTATTCTACAGGTGAGTTGTCATCGACCAGAATCTTGACAATTTTACCGGTCATTTCGGATTCGATTTCGTTGAAGAGCTTCATCGCTTCAATGACGCAAAGGACATCACCCACTTTGATCGATTGTCCAACCTCGACAAAGGCATCCTTATCAGGTGCAGATCGACGGTAGAACGTACCAATCATTGGAGATTTGACGGTGATGTAGTTTTCCAGTTGCTTTTCTTCAGCACTCTGTTCTGCAACAGGTGCGGCCGCAGTAGCAACAGGTTGAGGCGCTTGCATTACAGGCGCCATGGAAAGGGGAACTTGCATCAGAGCCTCTGCTTGCGCAGCCTCTCCTTTGCGCTTTGGCAATGGAGATTTGATCGTGATTTTGAAGTCCTGCTTCTCGATTTCGACTTCAGTTACACCCGCCTTAGCGATGAACTTGATGAGATCTTGAATTTCGTTAATGGTCATTTTCAGACGATTTAAGAGACGAATTTAGGTAGGAAAAGTTGGGAAAGTGCAACAGTTGATTGCGTCAATCCTTGTTGGGCGTGTCATACGCCCATCTTAAATACACGGCACCCCAAGTAAATCCGCCGCCGAAGGCAGCAAGAATGATGTTGTCACCTTTCTTGAATTTACTTTCCCAGTCTCGAATACAGAGCGGGATGGTAGCGGCCGTTGTGTTGCCGTATTTCTGTATGTTGATGGTCACCTTTTCGGGGGGCAGTCCCATGCGGCGTTGTGTGGCATCGATTATGCGCAAATTGGCTTGGTGCGGAACAAGCCATGCGACGTCGTCAGCGGCGAGGTTGTTGCGTTGCATGATGTCGTAGCTGACGTCAGCCATTCCTTTCACGGCAGCCTTGAAGACGGGCTGACCATCTTGATAAATCACATGGTCCTTCGCGTCCACTGTAGCGTGTGTAGGGGGGTGAAGAGAACCGCCCGCTCGTTGGCGTAACATCTGAGCTCCGGCTCCGTCTACATGCAGCTTGTGGTCGATGACCCCATGCGTCTCTGAGGGCTCTAGGAGCACTGCTCCGGCACCGTCACCGAAAAGAATGCACGTAGTACGGTCAGTATAGTCGACGATTGCACTCATTTTATCAGCGCCAACGACGACTACTTTTTTGTACCGTCCGGCTTCCACAAATTGCGCTCCCGTGGTTAGCGCAAAGATGAATCCCGAACACGCAGCGCTTAAATCGTACCCCCAAGAGTTGACCGCTCCAACCTTATCTGCTATGAGGTTTGCCGTAGCCGGAAAATGCATGTCAGCAGTGACGGTCGCAACGATAATCAAGTCGATTTCAGTTGCGTCGATTCCGCGTTTTTTGAGAAGTTCCTTTACGGCTTCTGCCCCCATATCCGAAGTGGCTAGTTTGGGGTCCTTAAGAATTCGTCGCTCTTCAATGCCCGTGCGGGAACGAATCCATTCGTCGTTGGTATCGACCATGGTTTCCAAATCCGCATTGGTCAGTTTGTCCTCAGGCAAATACCCAGCAACGGCAGTTATGGCAGCAAGCATGTTGATCAGTTTCGTAATGGAAATAGCGAGTAAAGATAGAATGTGACTTGATGTCAGAAACAACAAGTTTTCCCATATCGCGGCGGATTACTGTGGAAGGAATGTCTTTTTAAGAAAAAAGGGAAGCCTGGGCTTCCCTTTTTCAGACGCCAATGCGCCGTCAAATTCAATATGTAGTGAAATCAGGCCTCGGCCTTCTCCATTACAATTTTTCCTTTGTAATACAATTTGCCTTCATGCCAGTGGGCACGATGAAACAAGTGAGGCTGTCCAGTAGTAGGACATGTAGCCACAGTGGGTGCGGTCAATGAATCGTGCGTACGTCGCTTTCGAGTCCGTGACTTACTTTGACGTCTTTTAGGATGTGCCATGAGAAATGGTTATTTCAAGTCTTTCAATGCGTTCCAACGAGGATCAATTGCATCGTTTCCATCATCAGTTCCTTTTTCGTCCTTCCTACTAGATTGAGCTAAATGATCAACCATTGTGGGATCGCATGCTTCCAAATCGGGGTGAACCCGTCTGAATGGCAAGCACAAATGAATCCATTCGAAAACCGGTTGCGCAAGGTTTAACTCATGCAATTCCGGTCCTAAGGTCCAAATGTCATTCTCCAAGTCGGTTTGTCCTCCGAGTTGTACGATTAAGCGCTCTTGAAAGGTCAAGGGCAGCTCAAGGTCCGAAAGACAGCGGTCGCATGGGAGCTGGCAAAGTCCCTGGAAATTCACGTGGCAATCCAATCCATTGCCCAATTTGTCCAGTATAACATTCACCATCCCCTGTGCTTTGGAGATTTCTGAAAAAGGAAAAGAATCAAAGAACGAGGCATCCACCTCCATCTGAAATTCGTGTTTTCCAGGCTTCAATCCCACGAAGGGTATTCGAAAAGGTGCCAAGTGGTCCACGGGACTCCAGATTTTGGGGAGTGCAAAGGTACGTTGAACAAGTCGATTCAGCAAATTCTTGAGGGCAATCCCTTCAGACGTGAGTTGAATCGAGGGGCTTACCGGCGATCACGGTCTTCATCCCGCCGGTTTTTAGGCTGAATGAGAAGCGGGTCGGCTCCATATGTGCGGAAGTCTTGACGGTTGCTCCGGATATCGCGCGCTAGAAAAATAGCGGCTCGCATCGAATCGCCCGAGGCCGTTCCTTTTCCCGCAATGTCAAAGCCGGTGCCGTGATCAGGGCTCGTTCTCACTACGGGCAGCCCTGCAGTGTAATTGACGCCTTGTCCAAAACTCATGGCTTTGAAAGGGGCGAGTCCTTGGTCGTGATACATGGCGAGGACACCGTCGAATTTACGGTGTGCACCGGAGCCGAAAAACCCATCTGCGGCATATGGACCCATCACAATCTTCCCGGAATCACTCAATTCACGAACGGCGGGTGCGATAATCTGATTCTCCTCGTCTCCCATCAAACCATTGTCACTGGCGTGTGGATTTAGGCCAAGGATCGCAATACGTGGATTCGGAATGCCAAAATCCTTCAGCAATGCGTCGTGCATCAGATTCGCTTTTTTGACGATCAAATCACTTTTCAATGCTGAGGAGACATCCTTCAGTGCGATGTGTCCTGTGCATATACCTACACGTAAATCGCCAGCGACTAGGAGCATGAGGACTTCGTCTACGTTAGCGATGTTGGCTAAATATTCCGTGTGACCAGGAAACTGAAATGCGCTCTTGCGCATCGCTTCTTTGTGGATGGGTGCTGTGACCAAGACTTCCACCTTCGTTGCGGCCAAATCCTGGACGACATGATCCAATGACGCCATGGCGAATCCACCGGCCTCCGCAGTCACATTCCCCCAATCCAAAGTCCAGGGATCAGGTTGGATTGAGACCACATTGAGCTGGTCTTTTTTCGCGGCTTCAGCGTTTTCGACCATCGCCCATGGTAGGGTTCTTTCGAGTCCGGTTATTTCAAGAGCGGCTTCAACCAAATTCTTGGTTGCATATAAAACAGGAGTCGCCTCTTGGAACATCCGTTCGTCTTGAAACGTACGAACGATGGCTTCAATTCCGATGCCATTGGGATCGCCGGCGCTAAATCCGACGAGCGTTGGGTTTTTTTTAGATACCATTTGCAGGAGCAAAGGTAACGGATGCTTTGCATGTCCTAACTTGCAGGAGCGGATGCATTTTGCAAGAATTCACTTCGGATGGTCTTCGTTGAGCTGGTCACAGCTCCGATGGACCTTATTGCTCTTCGCAATGGGGGTGTCATGGTCTGCTCAAGCAACCCACAATCGAGCGGGTGAAATCACGTATTCCCATGTGGAAGGGTTGACGTATGAAATCCTGATTACAACCTACACAAAGACCAACGCCATTGCAGATAGGCCCTGGTTGTATCTGTATTGGGGAGATGAAAATGGAGCTCCCGTAGACAGTTTGGAGCGTGAGTCGGAGCAGTTTTTGGACAACGATGTTCAAATCAATCAGTATCGGGAGCAGCATACCTATGGAGGTCCTGGGATCTATGAGATTTTAGTGGAAGACCCCAACCGAAATGACGGCGTTCTGAATATTCCAGGGTCTGTTGATGTGCCTTTCTCCATTCGAACGCTATTGATCATTGATCCGCAAGCGGGACACAACAACTCGGTGCAGTTGTTAAACCCCGCCCAACAAAACGCCTGTCTCTTCCAACCGTGGATTCACAATCCGGGAGCCCACGATCCCGATGGAGATATCCTGAGTTATGACCTTATAGCGTGCAGAGGTTTCGAGAGCGAACCCATTCCCGATTACGTCTTGCCCGATGCCGTGAGCCCTGCAGCAGACGTGTTTAGCATCGATCCCGTTTACGGAGATTTGGTTTGGGAAACGCCTCAAATCGCGGGGGAATACAACGTCGCGATTCGGATTCGAGAATGGCGAGACGTGAATGGACAATTGATCATGGTTGGCGAGGTGGTTCGTGATATGCAGATTTCTGTTCAGGTGTGTCAGAATCGTCCACCTGAACTGGAGTCGGTGGCGGATACGTGCATTGTCGCTGGGTCTTTCTTGACCATGGTATTCAATGCGGAGGATCCAGATGGAGATGTATTGGATTTAGATGCGATTGGAGGTCCGCTTTCGGAGGTGGAGAACCCAGCTGTTTTTAGTGATTTAGGAGCAGGGATTGGACAGTTTGTTTGGTCGCCAGAATGTGCGGAGGTGCGTGCACAACCCTATCAGCTGGTTGTACGGGCTGAGGACAACAACAACCAAGTGACCTTGATGGATTTGGAAACGGTTCAAATTCGCGTCATCGCTCCGGCTGTTGAGGTGCAAGAGGCCACTCCGGCGGGCAACAGTGTCATCGTAGAATGGAGTACGCATACGTGTTTGGACGATCTGCCGGATTGGAAAGTGGAACAAGGCACATACCTTATTTACCGAAGGATTGATTCATTGGAATGGTCGCCAGGAAGCTGTGAAACAGGAATTCCGGAGTCCATTGGCTTTGATTTGATCGCGCAAGTGGACGGCCTGAGCAATACGGTGTGGGTTGATTCCTCAACGCTTTCCTATGGAGCGACCTATTGTTACCGCATCGTGACAGAATGGCCCGGTAGCGGTGAATCGTTGGCCAGTGACCCCATTTGCGCAACCATTGCAAAGGATGTTCCTGTGATGACCAAAGTTTCGGTGGAATCAACCGATGCACTTTTGGGAGCGGTGCAATTGGGTTGGTCGCCTCCGACCGATGCTGATACCGTGGTTTTCCCGGGGCCGTATTTCTATGAGGTGTTGGGCCGACCAGTAGGCGAGTCAAACACGAGCGAAGTGCTTTTGCACCAAACCAACTCTGGACCGTATCTGAATTCTCCAGACACTCTGTGGTTGCATGACTCCATGGACTCAGAATCGACAGCGTGGACATACCGTGTCCGCGGAATCAGCGGAACCGGTGAGATTGGTGTTTCATCGCCGGCTTCTTCTCCCTGGCTCACGTTGGAACCCGATGACAACCGCCTCACCTTGAGAGTTGAAACGGACGTTCCTTGGAGCAACACAACTTACCGGATTTATCGAGCGGACGAGTTCGGGACATTCCAATGGATTGCGGATAGCGAGTTTAATGTCTATGTGGACTCCGGTTTGGTAAACAATACGACCTACTGTTATCGTGTAGAAACATCGGGAGGTTTTGAAGGGGACGGCATTCCCCAGACGCTTTTAAATTGGAGTCAAGAAGCATGTGGTCAGCCCTTTGATCTCACTCCCCCATGCCCTCCAGTGTTTTCATTGGACTCCGATTGCGCTGATGAAGTGAATATTATGGAATGGGCAGATGTTGTGGGGTGTGCGGACGATGTTCAAGGATATCGATTGTATTGGGCTCCAACGTTGGGAGAGCCCTTAGAGCCATTTGAAACGTGGGACGACCCCCTGTTGAGCAGCTTTGTGTGGAATGAAGATGGAGCGTTGGGGACGTTGGCCGGTTGCTTTGCTTTGACGGCACGGGACAGCTTGTTGCCGGGACCTGACGGAACGTTGCGTCAAAATGAAAGTGCCATGAGCGATACCATTTGTGTGGACAATTGCCCCTTTTATTTCTTGCCCAATGTGTTCAGTCCAAATGGCGATGGATTGAATGACACGTTCCAGGCATTTCCGTGGAAATTCATCGACCATGTAGACGCTCGGATTTTCAATCGGTTGGGAGAACTCGTGTTTCAGACAGACAACCCTGCGATTGCATGGACAGGGGAACACCAGGCAGGAAACACGTCTTCGACACTGCTCGCGGCTGACGGTGTGTACTATTACACTGTTCGAGTTTTTACAATTCGATTGACAGGCATCGTTGAAGAAAAGTTTTCGGGTGAACTTCATTTGATGCAAGGTGTTTCACCTGGTGTAGATTAATACCTTGAGATGTTTACAGGAATTATAGAAGGAATGGGGCGATTGGAACACATCGCACAAGAAGACACCAATGTTCACTTCACATTGAGTGCCCCGTTTGCCGATGAATTGCATATCGACCAGAGCGTTGCACACGATGGTGTCTGTTTGACAGTTGTAGAAGTAGAAGGGGGGCGGTATACCGTTACTGCCATCGCTGAAACGCTTGAACGAACCAATTTGAAATCGTGGATTGTCGGAGGCAAGGTGAATTTAGAACGGTGCACGCGTGTTGGCGATCGACTCGATGGACACATTGTGCAGGGCCACGTTGACACCACGGCTATTTTGGAATCGGTGATTGACTTGAATGGTAGCTGGAAACTTTCGTTTCGCCATGAGACGTCTCCAGAGTTCATGACGGTTCCCAAGGGATCCATCACCATCAACGGCATTAGCTTGACCGTGGTAGACTCTTCAGCGGGTGGGTTTAGCGTCGCAATCATTCCCTACACGTGGGAGCACACCAACTTGGGCCAACTGAAACCGGGCGTGCCGGTCAACATTGAGTTTGATATTGTCGGGAAATACGTTGCCCGCATGTGGAGCCAAGCTCAGGCGGGAGAGTCTGAGGCTTAAGACCGCTGGCGAAGCTCGAAGTTCTGACCGAGATACACCCGTCTCACCTGCTCATCGGAAGCCAATTCATCCGCAGTACCGTGTTTTAGGATGCGCCCTTCAAAGAGCAAATAAGCCCGGTCGGTGATGTGCAGCGTCTCTTGAACATTGTGGTCCGTGATGAGAATTCCGATGTTTTTCGACCGCAGTTGATTGACAATCCGTTGGATGTCTTCCACTGCAATTGGATCCACGCCGGCAAATGGTTCGTCGAGTAAAATAAATTTAGGATCGGTCGCAAGAGCTCGTGCTATCTCGGTGCGTCTTCTTTCTCCCCCACTGAGAACATCGCCGCGGGACTTCCGGACTTTTTCCAATCCAAATTCAGCGAGCAACGACTCCAATTTATCCGTCTGCTCTTTGATGGACAACGGCTGCAATTCGAGAATGGCCGCGATGTTGTCTTCGACACTCAGTTTTCGAAAAATGGAGGCCTCTTGAGGCAAATACCCTAAGCCCAATCGACTTCTCTGGTACATGGGCATGGATGTAATTTCACGGTCATCGAGAAAAACATGGCCAGCATCCGCCTGCACCAATCCCACCACCGCATAAAAGCTGGTCGTCTTTCCAGCTCCATTGGGACCGAGCAATCCCACCACTTCACCTTGCATCACTTCCAACGAAACGCCATCCACTACCCGACGCTGACCATAATGCTTGACCAGACCGCGAGCGTGTAATTTCATGGGTTTCTCAGACTGTGGATCCATGGTGTAAAGGTAATCGGGCGTTTCGGAATGCGAATGGTTCAAATTTCAGCAGCGAATCCGATTCGAATTCCCCAGCTATCGGCAGTCCCAAACTCCCGGTCTGTGCGCCAAACAGCATCTATTCGAAGAAAGCGAAAGATGTTTTCAATGCCCAATGAGCACTCGGTATAAGGCGCTGATATTCCATTTGTTCCGTCGCGAAGTGCCACCAAACCTTCGTGCTTTGCATCCCAACTCCCCACGATTGATTTCACTCCCGCGACCTCTCTGAGGCCGATTCGGCGAAGCAATGGAATGTGGTTGAGGAAAAACCCTTCGAGGTGCCATTCTACGGAGGCTTTGACCCACTCGTCGGTGACCAATTCAAGGGGGTTTAACAGGTTGAACGACTCGGGAGTCATGAAGTACGTTCCACTTGCAGCGACCACTTCCATCAAAGGGTATGGAGCCGACCCCCAGTACTTTCCTGCTTGCGCCAACCACTCAACGCGTCCAACCAGTCCGATGCGCGCAACGTCTTCAGCGTCGAGCGTTGATCGGAGGTAGTTGTATTGCGAGCCAAGAACTCCAGGCAGTCCCCACGTTGCCGTTCCGGTAACAATGGGCCACTCCGTACCCAAGCTGATGCGCTCAAATTCTCCACTGACGAATCGCTCTTGGAAAGCGTATCGGAGTATACCGGTGAATTCCGTTGTGATCAATTGATCAAGGGGAGAACCGTCTTCAGGATCTTTAAAGTCCCAGTCACCAATGGCGGCAACTCGGCGATGACGGCCTTCCACAAATCCACTAAACCCCTTTCCGAATTCATGCAAGAGGCTGGCCTCAGCGCGAATAACTTCTGACAGTGGGGCGATCGAACCTGTTCTGAGCAGAGAAGTGAAGACTTCCCCTTGGTCGAGCAATCCGTTCATCCCAAATTGCTCTACATCTCTTTTGATTTCGAAATTAGCTTCGGTGCGCGGCGATTTCCGGAGGATAAACCGAAGATTAATTCCGGACTTCCAACGGTGGTCCAACGTGCCGTATGCGACGAAAATGCCCGGCATGAAACGTTTGCTGAATGCATTCGAAGTCCGCAGATCCAGTCGGTACCGATCGCCTTCAGTGGGGTTTGTCGTGTAGGCGGACCACCATGCCCCCCATTCCAAAGGGCCGGTCATCACATATCCTGTAGCCCCCAGATAGCCTAGTTTTTTGACCCAACGATAGGCCTGCATGTTTTGAACGGAATCCACCATTTCATAGATGCGGCTTTCTCTTTCCAAAAGCGGCTTGGGCCGCAATTCCGACCAGTCAGATTCGGAAACGGCTGTGGAATTGACAGCGAATATCATATCGCGACCACCCGTCCAAACTGAATCGGGCCAGGCATCTGCCCAAGCGCTTTCGCTAAAGTCAATTGTACGCCGGAGATACGCTCCGAGTGTCCGATCAGTGAGGCTCATGTCAATGAGCATGGATTCGTGGGACAACATCCAAGCTACTGCGGTGTCGGCGTCTTTCTGTACGGATTGGAATTCTTGTTCCCAGCTAAATGAACGGACATAGTTGACGTTGGCCGATTCACTAAGATTCGCCTCAACACGGGCAAGAGAAAGACTCAACGTGTCAATCCACAATTCGCCTTCGAATGTCAGTTCTCCCTTACGCTTCGGGACAAAGGCGAGGTGGATTGCCGCACGTTCATTGATGTCGAGCGTGTCGAGTATGTAATACCGGTAGTGCGCATTTCCTCGATCATGCAGCGGTGAAGTGAAGGCCCGGTTCAGCATCAACAAGCGATTCTGATAGAGATTGATCTCTGGAAAACGGGCATTCAATTCAGATGGATTATCTCCTCCGGTGATCCGTCCGCTCATTTGAGCCGCTTCAATAATGGCTTGTTTACGCGTTGGATTACGTGCAGTATGAACAGTCCCAATGGACTCCCCGATCATGAGTGGGAGCGCCGTTCTCACTTCAGAACTGTCCATGTAATCGAACACCCAAGAAAACGGTCCCCAATACCACCGTGTTCTTTGCTCTTCGCTGATATCATTAACGTCTAACTCAATGCGGGTAAACGTTTTTTGTTTCGCAGCAGGGAGCCGTGAAGGATCGTTTTGTGCTTTGGCCTCCAAAACCCTCTGCATAAAAGGTTTGGCGGGATTTACGGCGTCTGGATCAGGACGGACTTCAGCTGCAATCAATGCGATTTGACGGGGTTCCAACGCAATGTTTTGCTTCTGCTTGATGCCTCGGGTAACATTCAACGACTGGCTGCCATATCCCAAAAAACTAACGTAAAGCATGCCAGGGCGTCGGGGTGTGGTCAGAAAATACTCTCCGTTTTCATTGGTTGCGACGCCTTCTCCTGACGCGCTGAATGATACATTGACATACGGAAGCGCTCTCCCATTGCTCACATCAAATACGCGCCCTGAAACAGTCGTGTTTTGAGACCACCCGGTGATGGAGCCCAGGCAGATGAGAATCAATAAGAGAATCGGGGGCTTCATCAAGATTAGGCGCGTTCAGCATTTCGTTTGATCACGCGTCGAGAAATGACGATGCTCACTTCGTAGAGCACCAATACAGGCAAAGCGACGAGCACTTGGCTGGTTAAATCCGGAGGAGTGATCACTGCGGCGATAACCAATATAGCGACCAAGGCGTGTCGTCGGTACGACTTGAGGATTTCAGGAGTGACCAGCCCTGCTCGGCTGAGGAAGTAGACCACTACAGGGAGTTGAAAGATCAATCCAGCGGCCAAAGTAATGGAGGCGATGGTCTTCATATAGGACATCACGGAAATCCGAGCTTCCACATCTCCGAGTTCATAGTTGCCGAGAAATTGCAATGACAGGGGGGCGATGACCCAGTAGCCAAAAGCGACTCCAGTGAAAAACAAGGCGGAAGAGCTCAGGCCGATGCCGTTGGCTGCTTTGACTTCTGCCATTTTCAGCGCGGGCCGAATGAACAGCCAGCCTTGCCAAAAGACAAGAGGAAATGCGATGATGAAGCCTCCGATTGCAGAGACAAGGATGTGCGTGGTGAAATTCCCCAGCATGGTGGTATTGATCAGCTCATAGCGAATCTCTTGAACACACAGTGTTTGTCCAGCACCGATGGTTTCCGACAACCAGCACCACGCTCTAAAACTCGCAAAATCTATCCGTCGTGGACCGAAAAGCACCGTTTCAAAAAGCCAAGACTTGCAGATAAACAGGGTGATTCCTGCCGAAAGAATGAAGACAGCCGACCAAAAGAGTCGTTTGCGCAATTCTTCCAAATGGTCCAAAAAGCCCATCTCGGCTTCCTCGGTTTTTTTCTCTGTGGGTTGATCCAATGCCATGGTGGATGCTGACGGATTAATAAATCCCTTCTTTTAGGATGTCATGCAAATGGACCATGCCCTGGTAGTGTCCCTGCTCAAGCACTACGATTTGTGTGATGGATGTGGATTCCATGCATTGGAATGCTTCAACGGCCAATTGGTTGGATTCCATCGTCTTTGGTGAGGTCGACATGATGTCTCGTGCAGGAGTGCGCGGGGAAAGTCCTTTTTCAATGGAGCGACGGATGTCTCCATCGGTGATGATGCCAACGAGCGTGTTCCCGTCCATTACGGCGGTAGCTCCACAACGTCCAGCGCTCATTTCAAGGACGGACTCCTGAAGTGATGTGGTGACATCGACTTGTGGCTTTCTGTCTGTTGAAACCAAGTCTGCCAACCGAACATAAAGTCGTTTGCCAAGTGCTCCTCCTGGGTGAACTTGAGCAAAGTCCTCTCCGCGAAAACCTCGAGCCTCCATGAGACAGGTTGCTAGGGCATCGCCCAAGGCCATTTGAGCGGTTGTGCTTGACGTTGGGGCCAAGTCCAATGGACAGGCTTCCTTTTCTACTGTAGCGTCCAATACCCAACGGCTTTGAAGTGCTAGATGTGAATCGGTGTTGCCGACCATTCCAATCAACGGCGCACCCAGGCTATGAATCAGGGGGGTGAGCGCCTTGATCTCAGGGGAATTGCCGCTTTTTGAAATGCACAAAACCACGTCTTCTTTTTGCACAAGGCCCAAGTCTCCGTGGATTGCATCGGCTGCGTGCATGAAGACGGCCGGTGTCCCGGTTGAATTGAATGTGGCAACGAGCTTTTGAGCGATGATACCACTCTTGCCAATTCCGGTGATAATCACCCTGCCCTTGAATTGCAAAAGATGCGATACGACCGACTCGAAGTCATCATTGAGCTGCGTCATTAGTTGACGGACGGCATTACTCTCCAATTGAAGAGTCAGGCGTGCCCGTTCTAAAATGGAGAGCTTTGGTGAAGGCGTATTCAAGTGCGTAGAGTTGAAGCGTTAGATTGCGTGTCGAATTCGGGGATAAGTTGTGTATCTTTCAGTAGCGCAAAGCTAAAACTTTCGTCCGGTGAAAACCGGCACCAAATGTCTGATTGATGAATACAGCGGAAATGTCGCCCTCAGTGGCGCTCAGCCGATTCTTTGGGTTTAATGAATTCAAGGGCGAGCAAGAAGAAGTCGTGGAATGCGTTTTACGCGGCCAGGACTCCTTTGTCATCATGCCTACTGGTGGGGGTAAGTCACTATGCTATCAATTGCCCGCGCTGATGTTGGAAGGAACGGCCATTGTGGTTTCTCCTTTGATCGCCTTGATGAAAAATCAGGTGGATGCCATTCGTGGCCACCACGAAAAAGATTCCATTGCGCACTTTCTAAATTCAAGTTTGTCCAAGGCTGACGCCTTGCAGGTGCGGGAAGACGTGTCTACGGGTTTGACAAAGCTGCTCTATGTTGCTCCTGAGAGCTTGACCAAGGAGGACAACATCAATTTCCTAAAGAGCATTCGAATCAGTTTTGTTGCGGTCGATGAGGCACATTGTATTTCGGAGTGGGGACATGACTTCCGCCCGGAGTACAGACGAATCCGAGCCATCGTGAAGCAAATCGCTGATGTCCCGATCATTGCTTTAACAGCCACGGCCACTCCTAAAGTGCAAACTGACATCCAGAAAAACCTGGAGATGAAGGATGCGATGCTTTTCAAAGCTTCATTCAATCGAGAGAACCTCTTTTATGAGATACGCGCCAAAAAGGACGCGATGAAGCAGATTGTGCGCCATGCAAAGAAGCACGCGGGGAAAAGTGGCATTATCTACTGCTTAAGTCGAAAGAAAGTTGAAGAGATTGCGGAGCTGTTGCAAGTAAACGGCATCAAGGCGTTGGGGTATCATGCCGGAATGGATGCGCATCAACGAAGCAGAATTCAAGACCAGTTCTTGATGCAGGATGTTGACATCATCGTTGCGACCATTGCTTTTGGGATGGGAATTGACAAGCCGGACGTGCGGTTTGTGATTCACTATGATATGCCCAAGTCTTTGGAGAGTTACTATCAGGAGACTGGAAGAGCAGGGAGAGACGGTGGAGAAGGGCATTGCATCGCATTCTATTCGCACCGAGACATTGAAAAGCTTGAGAAATTCTTACAAGGAAAGCCGCTAGCTGAACAAGAAATTGGTCATCAACTGTTACAAGAGGTCATGGCGTATGCCGAGACTTCTATGTCGCGTAGGAAATTCCTGCTCCATTATTTTGGAGAAGAATTTGATGAGGTCAACGGACCGGGGGCTATGAATTGCGACAACATGGCGAATCCGCCTAAGATGCGCGATGGTCAAGAAGAAGTCCATTTGATACTGAGTTTGATTCTTGAGCACAAGCAGAAATTCCGGTCGCCTTTTATTACGGGCGTTCTGTGCGGAGAAGAAAACCGGGAGATTCAAGACTACAAGGGCACTGAGAGTTCCTTTTGGAAACGAGGGGAGGATCAAAAACCGCGTCATTGGAACGGAATTATTCGTCAGATGCTCGTGCTCGGATTGATCCGAAAGGAAATTGAGACCTATGGCACGTTGAAAATCACGGATCGAGGGATGGCTTTTTTGACCAATCCCAAGCCTGTGATCGTTGCAAAAGAACGTGACTTTTCTGATGTTGATTTTATGGATTCAATGAGCCAAACGCGCTCAGGGGAAGGAGGAGCATTGGATACGAAATTGAGAACGCTTCTGACCACTTTGCGAAAGGAGTTGGCGGATAAAGAGTCTCTTCCACCGTATGTGATTTTCCAAGACATCTCATTGGATGAAATGGCCATTCACTATCCCATTACGGAAGATGAGTTGCTGCGAATTTCTGGGGTTGGAACAGGGAAAGCCAAGAAGTATGGAGGCCCATTTTTGAAGCTGGTTAAGGGCTACGTTGAAGATGAGGGGATCGAACGCGATTCTGACTTGTTGGTGCGCTCATCATCGAGCCGTTCATCCAATAAAGTGCACATCATTCAGCGCATAGACCGTAAGATTGAGCTGGCTGATATCGCACGGGATCTCAATATGAGCCGTGCTGACTTGTTGGATGAAATAGAAGGGATTGTTTCTGCAGGAACCCGCGTGAATTTGGACTACATCTTGGATCAAACCCTTGATGATGACAGCCTGGACGAATTGTTTGACTTCCTCAAGGACTCCGAAGATGAAGGTGTCGAGGCACTCATTCAAGAATACGGAGATGCTTACAGTGAGGAGGAGATGCGTTTGGCACGCATCAAGTTTCTCAGCGTATTTGCTAATTAATCGCGAGTCAACCCATTGGGTCACTCAGCTCTGTGATTGATTTTATAGCCATGCGAATGGCCGCTAACACCATGAAAACAGCGAAAATTAAGCGTACGATTGACGCGTTAATTTTTAAAGACCAACGGCTACCCAGCCAAGCGCCAAGGATAAATGTGAGCGCCAACAAGAGCGCATAGTTGATGTTGATTTCGCCTGCTTTCGCGTAATTCATGACGCCCAATATCCCAATGGGAGGAAGCATCATAGCGAGCGAGGTTCCCTGAGCCATGTGTTGGGTCATACCCAGACCAAAAACCAAAGCGGGAACAATGATCATGCCGCCACCTATGCCGACAAAGCCCGCGGCGATTCCGGCGATGAGGCCGATGGCCAACAAAAGAAGTGCAGTGCTGATGTCCATGCTTATAAATTTAGAAGTCCAAGTTGAGTGAGAGTACAAACAAGCGGTCTTGCCAACGACTGTCGTCAACCCCCCAGCACCAATCAGCTCGAACCCAATAGCCGAACAGGTAGGACCGCAGTCCAAAACCAGTTCCCCAAATGATGGGTTCGCGGTTGTTGTCGATGGTGACCGTGATGGGGTTTTGGGTTACCGTAATCTGGTTAAATGTATTGGCGGTGTCATAGGGGTGCTTGCCGTTCCAAGCTGAGCCGACGTCCGCAAACCCAACCCACTGAAGATGCTCCAATAAATCAGATTCGACCGATTGACTGGAAAGGGTAGACCAAATAGGAATCCGCACTTCAGCATTGACCAATGCCATGTTCGATCCATTGCGCACGTTTTGCTGGAAACCGCGAATTGGAGTTGATTGGGTCTGAAAAGCATAGGCTGTATTGGGGTCAATCGGAGATGACGCGGGCCCTTTTAAGGACAGAACGTTATCAACTCCGCCCATAAAATGAAGGAGTTTTTGACTGCCCAAAGACCAGTTTCCAGCTGCCCGTACAGCAAAAATAATGTCGCGAAAAAGAGGTTTGTAATGCCTGAAATCAAAACCGAAAGTCCCAAAGGTGTTGTCACTATTGAATTCAGTGAGTAAATATTCGGCCCAAATACGGTAGCGTGTTCCTTCGCGGATGTTCAAACTTCGTTTGCGTGAACTGTCGAAAACATAGGCGATTTCAGCACCCCATTGTGTGGTGAATGACGTCCCTGCTCTGAGGTTGTAAGCGTCGATCGAAAGCGGAACATTCCGGTCCAACCGCATAACGCCTTGAAGGCGGAGGCTCCTGACTTCATCAAATGGATACGTGAGGCGGTGACGCAATAGATGGATGTGCGTCTTGATGAGACTTTGATTGCCATTGGACGCCTGCGTAATGCCCTGTCTCTCTAAGCTCCATGTTTTGTCCCACCGCTTTGCAAGATCGGAATATGCCATGGCGTAGGTGCTATTTTCCAAGCTACCTGCAAGACGAAACCCAACCGTAAATCGCCTATCCTCAAACAAGTCAGAGATTGAGGTCATGGTCAATCCGCCAAGCCCCGGTTGCAATGCAATCGCGCCACTATAAGGTTGGTAGAAGCTGTTGCCAAAGGAATTGTCCAGTTGAGCTTTAACGGATTCGATGGCGTAATTCAACCGATAATTACGCGGCTTGGGAAGGACAAAAGGCGAAGCATATGGATCGGTACTTCCTCCAGCGTTCTCCGCAACTCTATTTTCGGGGGATGCCTCGTTGGAACCGGTCTTTTTTCCTGCAGGCTTCCAAGGTCCAAAAGCGTAGGCCCGAAAATCGGCTTCTGTAACGTTCGGGGACCAATCCCAATCCAACTCGAGGGTTTGCATGGGTTCGAAAGACTTGGATTGACGTGTTTGCCCTTCAAAGTCTTCCGCTTCATGTTCTTGCAATCTCCAGTAGAGGTGGCCGTGTAAAAGCGTCGTGGTGAGCACCGATTCAATTGAAGGGACTTCCTGAAAACGCACGATCGGCTCTTCCAACGTTTCGGCAATTCGGGTCTGGGTGAACCACCGGTAATGGATGGTCGTATCAATCGAGGCAATGCTACTATCCCGCCAGCAGATGGAACGATCTTGACTCCCATCGGGGTGATGCGTCAAGAATGAGATGGTTTTTTCGCTTTGAATTTGGGGCTGGCGTTCGTCAGCTTCGGGTGTTTGAACCCAATGGGTTAATGAGGGGGTTTCAGCGTCCCAATCCAGGGCAAAGAGATCGTGTGTTTTGGCGATGGGCTGTCCCAATTGATGGGAGAGAGTCAAGTCGGTGTTCGGTCGGTTTGATGCGAACCAAATGGTACTTCCATCGGCTGAGATGACAGGGTCGAGATCATCAAAGGGGTCTGTCCAAAGAGGCCGCTGATTGTTGCTCAGGACCTGATAACGGTACAAGTCTGACTGGCCGTTTCTCATCGCACTCCAGATCATGGTCATTCCATCCGGAGCATAAGCCATGCTCAAAACCTTATCAATTTGGAAGAGCTCCTTGCGTTCCGATTCCAACGAAGTCAAGTCCACATTCACTAAGAAGTTGCTGCCTTTTTCTTCGAGCGTATAGGTCAATATTCGGCCTTTTGGGTGCCAAGCAATGACGGGATAGGTATCATTTTGCACACGGTCAATCTTATGCCCATGTCGGCCAATACGTTTCTTGGTTCCTGCAATTAAATCAACGTACCACAGGGTGATTTGCCCCCGCTCTTCGGTGACAAGAACAGCGCGTTGACCGTCAGGATGCATCGAAAATGTCCTGTATTGCAGGTGTTTCTTCAGGTTGAAAGGAATGTCTCCACCCATCGTTTGTGAACGTCTCAGGTCTTTTTTAGAGATCAAAGGGGGAAGGAACTCCGGGGTTGTCGTCCCGGAAAGGTGGTATTGGCTCGCTTCTGCAAACAACATGTCCAAACTCATTCCAGTGGCATATTGAATGCCCTGTTCGATGCTCCGGGTGACCCGTGTCATGTATAAAACATTGGCGATAACGGGTTCGCCGAACACATCAGCGATGTACTTCCAAATGGCATGCCCAACCCAAGGAGCATTGATTTCTGTTGCACGTGAGGCATCATGGATCAATCCGCAACGTGCGGCATCCTTGACATGCATGGAAACCTCAGTTGACCAGGGGCCGCTGACATAGGAGTAAAGCCCTTCGGTATACCATCCCGGAAAACTCATGGCCGAGTTGTTGCGCAAGGCATCTTGCCATGAACCTCCGTTCATCGTTTGATTGAAGAGTAACTCTGCGAGTCCTTTTTTAACGTCCTTTTCCAGCAATGCGCTCTCACCTTTTCCGAAAAGAAAAATCTTGGAACCTACCAATAGGGCCGTTCCTCCGATGTTCTCGTCTTCGGTACTGGAACCACCAATATTGGATTGTCTAAAATCTTCTTGCTTGTTGAATACTAAGAATTGAAGGGGTTTCTCAATGGTTCGGTCTAGAAGTTCTTCGACATCTTTGATCCAACGAGGAGCGTCAATGACCACATGAGAGGCGAGTGCCTTTCCTCCTTGATAGTAGTACACTTCTGCTCCATCAATGGGGAAGTACTGCCAATCGAATGATTGGTATTGAACGCGGTTCTTTCCGAATTCTACATTGGATCCATCATGGAATTGCCCTCGCATACCGGTGACGCCATGAAAAAACATCAGGGCAAGGAGAATCAACCGATTGAGATAGCTTTGCGATCGCATGCAACCCGAAATTACTGCCTGATGAGCCAACTCCACACATTTACGTTCAACGCTTTTGGTGAACAGACATATTTACTTGATCACGGCAACGGTGACGCGACCGTTTTTGACCCAGGGATGAGCAATGCTGCAGAGCGGAATGAATTTAAAACGCAGTGTGAATTGCTTGGCGTTGAGGTTGTACAATGTGTTCTTACCCACGCTCATTTGGATCATGTTCTGGGTTTGGCTTGGGTCTTTGACCAATGGGGTGTCTCACCCCGCTTGCATCCTGCGGATAATCTGACGTGGGACCAAGCTCCGAGGGCTGCCGAACTATATGGGGTGCAAATGGATCCGTTGCCTGATCGTGGGCCTGATTTAGGGAGCCATGGGAGTCAGATTTCGTGTGGAATGCACCGTTTAGAAGTGCGTTGTGCTCCGGGTCACTCAGCAGGACATGTGGTCTTTGTGAATCACGAGCAAGAGTGGGTTATTGGGGGGGATGTGCTGTTCCAGGGGAGTGTGGGGCGCACGGATCTTCCCGGTGGAGACGGAGCGGTCCTTGCGAAGAGTATCGAAAATCAACTTTTTGCACTGCCCGATTCCTTCGAAGTGTGGCCGGGACATGGTCCATCGACGACGATCGGTGCCGAAAAGGCCTCCAACCCCTATGTCAATGCAGCGGGTTCAGGCATGCTCCAACGCTGAGGTTAGGCGATTGCAACGGCTGGAATGCGCTGAAGATGAAAGGAGAAACGCGTCCCTTCTCCGATTTTCGACGCGACCTCAATGTCTTGACCATGCGCTTCCAAGATGTGCTTGACAATCGCCAAGCCCAGTCCAGATCCTCCCGAATTGCGCGAGCGGCTTCGGTCCACACGATAAAATCGTTCGTAGATGCGGACTTGATCTTCTTCAGAGATTCCAATGCCATCGTCCTCAATCACGATTTCAACGAACTGGTCTTTGACTGAAAGCGCCACGTGTGTGGACCCCTCGGGTTTACCATAGTGGATGGAGTTCCCCATTAAATTGACTAGAACCTGACGCATTTGACTCCCGCCACAGAGCACCATGGGCTCATCTTCGATGGCGGATTCAATGGAATGAGACAACGAAATGCCGTGTTTTTGCGCTTTGGCTTCTACACTTTCGAAGGAATCGCGAATCATTGAAGTGATGCTATGCGGTTCCAGCCGCATCTCGAAACTAGAAGACTCCAAACGTGCAATGGTGTCCAAATCTTCGAGCAGTTCGGCCATCCTAGAAATGTTTTTTGCAGCCTTGGACAGGAACTTTCGGTTCAGCTCTTTGTTTTCCAAATCACTCTCCAAGAGCGTTAGCACAAAGCCTTGAATATTGAAGAGAGGCGTTTTGAGTTCATGTGCCAAATTGCCGATAAATTCTTTCCGGAAATTATCTTTCGCATGCATCTTCTGGATGGATTCGACTTGCTGATTGGCCCATTCAACCAGATCGACATTGTCATCCTGATTCTCCGCCGATGCGATTATTTGCACTTGGGCACCACTGCTTTCTTGCACCTTGGTTATGGCTTCAGAGAGCATTTGAACGCGATTGTAGACGAATTTATTTACGGACCATTCAATGAGCATAGAGCTCACGTACTCCATAACGAGACCAACTAAAATGGCCATTGCCCACAGGTGAATTGAGTCCAATGCGTGCAGCAGACCAAAGCAGGCAATCGCACTCAGAGCAGCGATGATTGGAGAAGTTTTTTGGGCAACTTCTTTTGGAGTTAGTTCAGAATTCACGAGTCGAATTTATAGCCAACGCCCTTCACTGTTTCTATGCAGTTGGCCCCAAATTTGGATCGAAGTTTACGGACGTGGACATCGATGGTGCGGTCACCAACAATCACGTCATTCCCCCAAACTGAAGTTAAAATCTTATCGCGATTGAAGACCTTCCCAGGCTGAGACCACAGTAAGCTCAGCAATTCAAATTCCTTTTTGGGGAGGTTGATTTTCTTGCCGTTTTGAATGACCAAATAGCGTTCTCGATCAATGGAAATACCATTGTGTTCTCTGAGCTGTAATTCAGATGGAATGTTTTTTGCACGACGGAGCAGAGCTTTGATTCGGCTGGTCAAAACGCGCGGCTTGATGGACTTAAGAATGTAGTCGTCTGCACCGGAATCAAAACCTGCGACTTGGCTGTAGTCCTCACCTCTAGCTGTTAAGAAGGCCACCAGACAATGAGACAATGAAGGTTCTTTTCGAATTTGGATACAGGCTTCAATGCCATCCATTTTGGGCATCATGACATCCAATAGGATTAAGTCAGGCTGGATCTTTAAGGCCAATTCCAATCCTTCTTGACCATTGTTCGCGCTCCGCACATCGTATCCAGCTTGCATCAGGTTGAACCCAATGAATTCTAGAATATCCGGTTCGTCATCGACCAATAATATCGTCTGCTTGAGCATGTGGGAGTCTTCGCTTAAAGATTCAATTTCTATCGTGTCGTCCATGTGAAGAGATTGTGAAGGAATTGTAATCAATGCGTCAATCGCGAATCCGACTGAACTTCAACGCGTGCAGCATCCAGCGAGGAAGCGACTCATCAGCACCGCGTTTTTGAACATCCAGAAACAAACCCCATTTCTCGATAATTGGAATTTTGTAGACTTCAATCATTTCCAACCAACATTCGTCGGGATCGTCGATGTAGGTGCAGTGGACTTTAGTTTCACCCATTCCAATGGCGTCTGAAGTGTCGCAGCGGAATCCAAACCCTTCTGTAGACAAGGTTTTACCGAGTGTTTCCATACCGCGAACATCGAAGCCGAGGTGAGCAAACCCCGTATCGCACCAAATGCGGTCTTCGAAAATAAATCGGCCTGAGCGGTCTTTCGCTTGCACCAGCTCGATAAAGGTCCGACCGGTCAGTGGCCCAAACCCGCCGGATCCAGGGTTGGGTTGCGTCAAGCGCACACGGCGGTAGTTTTCAGAACCATAAGGGCGGTGTGACCAATCACATTGTACGGCAGTCTCATCGTACAGAACTTCACTATAGCCGAGGGTGGTCGCGTACAATTTCAGTGAGGCTTCCATGTCAGAAACACCGATTGTACACCCCAATACGCCTCCCGATGCATGGCCTGTTTTAGCAAAGGAATCTGAAGCCTCTAAAATTTGAAAAACATTGCCGTCTAGATCGTTCAAGAAGAAGGTGGGGGCACCCCAAGGGGTGCGGGTGAGTTCGTCGTCACAGGTCACATCATCGAATTGAAGCGCGTGCTTGTGCATTCGGACAATGTCCTTCGTTTTCATCTGAACCACTGCAATCCCAAGATCTCCGAGGCCGACCTCCCATGAAGCCGGTTTAGGCTCAAAAGAGGTTGGCTGCAATACTTCGAATGCACAGCCTCCTTGGAGATTCAGCACCATACTTGCCCGCTTGAGGATGGTCTCACCCCGCGTGTGACTGTCCATCAACGGAGCTTCCTGTACCGAGTCAAAAAAGGGAATGTCCATTCCGAAGAGTTGACGGTACAACTTCAGGGACCGATCCATGTTGGTCACGGCGACGCCTATGTGCTGCATTCCTTGAATGCGATACGAATTGTTAGGTCGGTTGGAAGCTTGGCTCATCGAGAATTATTCAGAAATCACGCTTCGAATGGCGTGGACGTAGTTGGACCAAATCTGCTTGGACGTAGGGTCATTCCAAATCTTTCGTGCCTGTACCATCCCTTTCCAGTCGAGATACAAACCATACCAAAACCCCGCGATTCGGCTTCCTACTAGATTAAAGGTATACCAGCCAAACATGGCTGTCCAGCTCCATCCGTCGCTAAAAGCACCGACAATCAGCGCGACAGCAAAGGATTGAACCCACCAATAAAAGGGGAACAAAAACATGCTTGTCGACATTTTGAAAGTGCTCATGAAGGCCACTTCTTTGACTCGTTTTTGGCTTTGCTGTTGGATAATATAGGCGAGCGGAAAGGACGGGAGGCCGCCTATAAAAGCAAGTGGAGCGAGTAACCAGGTAAACCACTTGGATGACCTGCTGGAATGCTCGTCCAGACTCAGGTCTTCTGGCCGCGCTGCGTCAAGAATTCCGGAGGCAATCAGTTGTTGATGTGCTTCTTCGATGCCCATCCAGTCGGATGCTTCCAGCGAACGGAATCGTCTTGTAAGTCGTTGAACATCTTTCCATTCGCTGTGTGCAAGCTCAGTGGTTCGCATGGCACGAACAAAGTCAATGAGAATGGGGTAGCGTTCTTCCGGTTGAAGGTTGACCATGAGGTTGTCCAAGGCCGAATAAATGCGATCCAACAAGGATTTTTGATCGAATTCTTCGCTTTCTGAATCAAAGAGATCCTTGAAAGGGATGGGTTTTCCAACGCGGTATCGAAGCCTACGCTGCATGGCGTCAGCTTGCTCGTAGTCAATGCCTATCGGCAATAGAACAAGATTGTCCATCTCGGGATTACGCCGCAAAGACAATGCGACCATATCGGCGACACCTCGTTTCAATGGACGAAGCGTTTTCATTGCTTGGTGGTTCCCTTCGGGGAAAAGCCCAATGGTGGATCCTATACTCAGCCGGTCAATGCAGATTTCAAAAATTCTTTTGTTTCGTTCTTTGGCATCACTCAGTCGATCACGCTGCCGAAAAATGGGCATCTGATTGAAGCTGAAGAGCAATTTTCGAATGAGCGGCTTTTTGAAAATATCTGCTCGTGTGAGCCAATGAATTTGATGGTTCGCAGCGAGCGTGCAGCTAATGAGCGGGTCCATCAATCCGTTTTGATGGTTCGAGACCATGATCATCGGAACACTTGTGCCGGGGATTAGGTCGCTGCCCTCAGCATCCTCCATTCGATGGAAACGCGAAACAGCAGACCGGACGAGGTGAATGGCAAGGCCATAGCCCACAGAGGTTTTCTGAACCGGAGGTTCGTCGTGAAATGTCTTCTTCACCTGAGTTTGGCTCCTGTAAGGTTCATAATCGACTCAAGAATACGTTGAACGCACTGATCGATGCGTTTGTCTGTGAGTGTTTTTCTCTCGTCCTGCAAAGTCAGGGATATCGCATAAGAAACGTGGTTGGCATCCAGGTTATCGCCTTCATAGACGTCGAATAATCCAACCCGCTTTAACAGGTGCTTTTCGGCTTGCCAAGCCGCATCGCGAATGGCTCCGAACGACGTTCCTTTCTCCAACAGCAGGGATAAATCACGGCGGACGCTCGGGAACTTAGGGAGATCCTTTGCTTGGATTGTGCTGCGACTGGAAACCATGAGCAAAGGCTCCAGAAGAAAATCGGCCCAAAAGACAGGCTGTTGCACATCGCACAATGCTGTGACTTGGGGATTGACAACGCCCATACGGCCTAACCGTATATCTCCTTTGTACAGGTCGATACCATCGGATAAAACACCTGTGTTGGCTACGGTTTCACTGCGGCCTTGAATTCCGAGAGCATCTAAAATCGTGACAGCTTCTTCCTTTAATTGATAAAAATCCACTGAACCCGTGTCCTGGTTCCAGTTTTCTGGATTGGTTCGTCCTGTCATCCACATTGAAAGCCTCTCGGTTTCTTCAAAATGTGTGGTCAAATCGGAAGCGTCGGAATCCTGTCCCGAATGCCTCCGGTACGTTCTGCCGAGTTCGAACAACCGCAAATCGGGATGCTGGAAGTTTCTGTTACGTGCAATCACTTCCAATCCTTGAAAAAGGAGAGATTGGCGCATAGCGCCCAAATCGGCACTCAACGGATTGAGCAAAGCAATGTGATCCTTTGCGTTAATCTCTTCATCTGATAAATCGTTGATCAAGGCCTCCGCATAGGACAACTTGGTCATGGAATTGCTCATGATCTCTTGAAACCCTCTTCCTACCAAGGTGTTAGCAATTTGATTCCGAAACCGTTCCGCGTTCACCTCTCCACGAACCTGCATGGCGGATGAAATGCGCTTCGGCATGGGGATCTTGTCGAAGCCATGGATGCGCAAAATTTCTTCAACGAGGTCGGCTGGCCGCGTTACATCTCGGCGGTAGGCGGGAACGCTCACGGTGATGCCTTTTTCGTTCTGTGCGGTGGTCTCGATATCCAGGTCTTTTAAGATGTCCAGAACGCGCTTTTTGTCCAATTCAATTCCAACCATTGTGGTGAGGTAGGCCCAGTCAAGCGCAATGTTTGAGGCAATCGGCAGTGCCAGTCCTTCAGCCTCGATCACTTTAGCTGGATCTGCTCCAGACCACGATTCGAGAAGGAATGCGGCACGCTCTATGGCGTTGCGAACTGAAAGGGGGTCTACGCCACGCTCGAATCGAAAAGAGGCATCGGTTGAGAGTCCGTGACGCCTCGCCATTTTGCGGACAACAACGGGGTCAAAACAGGCTGACTCCAATAAAACGCGGTGTGTAGAATCACTTACGCCGCTGTCTTGGCCTCCGTATACACCGGCTAAGCAAAGCGCCTTGTCTGTGTCTGCGATGACCATGTCATCTCCATGTAGTGCGCGCTCAACACCATCCAAGGTCGTGAGCTTTTCACCCTTCGCGGCTCTCCGCACATGGACTTCCCCGCCAGCAATTGAGTCAGCATCAAAGGCGTGCAAGGGCTGTCCCATTTCATGAAGGACATAATTCGTTGCGTCTACTACATTGTTCTGAGGAGCAATGCCGATGGCTCGGAGTCTCCGTTGAACTTTCACAGGGGAAGGACCAACCGAAATGCCTTCTAAAAGCAATCCGTAATAGGCAGCACATCCTTCAGGATAATCTACGAATAGTTTGATTTCCCCAGAGTTGGATGCGGCAGCCAAGGGCCGGAATTCCGGTAACACGATGTCTCCAGTATCTTCTTGGCATCCTTCGACGGTTCCATGGGTTAGCCCCGCTCTTAAATCACGCGCAACTCCCCAGTGGCTCATGCCATCAGTCCGGTTAGGAGTGAGTCCGATTTCTAAGACGTGATCGACCTGAATGGCGTAAACGTCAGCTGCGGTTGTTCCAGGGTTCCACGTTGGCTCCAATTCGATGATGCCGTCGTGGCCTTCACCAACTCCAATTTCGTCTTCCGCACAGAGCATTCCCAATGACGCTTGGCCTCGAATTTTTCCTTTTTTGATTGGGAAGGGCTCTCCCTTTGTAGGGTGCAAAGTTGCTCCCACTTGTGCCACGATGACATGCAAACCGGCCCGTGCATTTGCTGCGCCACAAACGATTTGGAGGGGTTCATCACTCCCGATATTCACTTGGCACACCTGAAGGCGGTCCGCATCGGGATGCTTTTCACAGGAATCTATTCGACCCACAATGAGTCCTCTGAGCCCACCGGGGACATCGTCCACGGATTCAATGCCCTCAACTTCTAACCCGGTTGCCGTCAAGACAGCCGCTGCGTCTTCGGCAGACTTGTTGGTTGGAAGCAATTCTTGCAGCCAGCGGTATGAAATTTTCATTGCAATTCAGGTTCAACGCAGTAAAGTTAGTAGGTCTCAAGGGCTAGACCACAATGAACTGCACTTTTGGTTTAGAGAATTTCAATTCACGCTGTTGCAAAAAAGAAAGTTGAGTAACTTCGCCCTCCGTTTATCACATCGTGTGATGAACGAACAATCATCGGGATGTAGCTCAGTTGGTAGAGTACGCGTCTGGGGGACGTGTGGTCGCTGGTTCAAGTCCAGTCATCCCGACCAATGAATCCCGGAGTGAGAGCTCCGGGATCTTTACCACATTCGGAATCAACCATGGATTACGCATTCGAAAACCAGTGGGTCCGACTTGAAAAATTGATGGAGGCTCGATTTGGAGAGCCACCCGATTTGACCACGATGGTATTTACTGTTGGGCTGCAGGAATGCGCCCAGGGGTATCAACCGTTCAAAAAAGATGAGAAGTTGGAGGTGATGCATGTGGGCATTTGCACGCTCCTAGCTCCAATGGGGTATTACGAAGAGGTGCGTCAGGACGACGATGGATGGCCTCATTTTAAGCAATTGCAGCCCATACCTGCGGTCACAGAACAAGAACAAGAGTTGCTCATGCGCCGCGCTCTTGTTGAATATTTCTCCGCTTGGATTGAAGGAGACGAAAAGGCTGAAAAGCAGAAGTGATCTGCTTCATATTGATCATTCAATGAAGATCGTGGCCTCGTTGGTGAGTTCTTCTTCAATCTTAATCAGACCGGTTCCGTACAAGGATGCTTTCGTGGCTTCAATGTCCAAGACAGCAAATCCAGCTTGCCCCTCTACATAGAAGGATGAGAAGTTAAAACTCACCAAACCTGCCGCATTTGAAACCGCTGTTGTGTCGAAGCGAGGTTCCCCAACGAAATCTTCGTCAACAGAACCGAAGGCATACAGTCGCACGGTTGCACCTTGCACTGGGGACCCGAGGTCATTGAGAACGACCACGTTGGCGATCGTTTCTTCCACTTCATGGCAGCTTGAGAAGCCAAAAAACACAAGCAATAAGCTTATCGGAAGGAGGATGTGGGTCTTTCGCATTGGACAATCTAACTTTGCAGGCAAGGATGAGTCTCCAAATATCTTCAAAAAGTCATGAAAATCAAGCACATCATTGGTCTTATCGGTTGGTTCTTTCTCGCATTCGGATTGATTTCCGCTTCGGGATGCAATGAAAAGGGGCCCGAAGGGCCGCGCCAAGTCATCATTCACACTTCTTTCGGCGACATGGTTGTGGCGCTTTCTGATTCGACTCCTGGACACCGAGATAATTTTATTCAGTTGGTGGAAACGGGTTTTTATGACAGTTTGCAGTTCCACCGCGTCATCAAAGACTTCATGATTCAAGGGGGTGACCCCGAAAGTAAACTGGCCACGCGATCAAGTCGTTTGGGTTCAGGAGGGCCGGGTTATACCGTTCCTCAGGAAATCCGAACGGACAACTTGCACTTCAAAGGCGCTCTTGCAGCAGCCCGCCAAGGTGATGGAGCGAACCCGAAGAGGGCCTCTTCAGGCAGCCAGTTTTATTTGGTTCAGGGGCGCTCTTTTTCTGAAAAGGAGTTGATGCAGGTACAAGCACGAGTGAATCAGGATATCCAAAGTGGAAAAAAAGAATTTGGCTACGAGCAAGGAGGAGCTTTTGAATACTCTGCGGAATCAATTGCACGGTATTCTACTGAAGGAGGCACTCCTTTTTTAGATAACCAATACACAGTTTTCGGATATGTCATTTCTGGACTTGACATTGTTGACTCCATTGCAGCCGTCCAAACAGCTGCTGGGGATCGACCTGTGAAGGAAGAAAGAATGTCCATGGAGTTAATCAATTGAAGAATCGATGCGGGATCAATTGATAGCATTGTTGGCGGAAACTTCCGCTGCGGATTTGCCGGACACTGAGGCAGCAGAGGCATTTCGCATTGCCTGGTTGGGTAGAAAGGGACGCATGAAGGATTTGATGGCGGCTTTTAAGGAAGCGCCAAACGAAGAGAAGCGAGAGCTGGGCAAATTGCTGAATGAATTGAAAGGATCCATTGAAGAGCGGATCGAATCTGTAGCATCCCAAGGTGCTGGACAGTCGGGGTCTGGCAGCTCTGGAGAGGATTTAACGCGTCCAGCGGGAGGGCGAGGCATAGGGACACATCATCCTCTGAGCGTCGTTCGGCGCGAGATCATCGGGATTTTTGAACGGATGGGATTCATTGTGTCAGAAGGTCCTGAAATTGAGGATGATTGGCACGTGTTCAGTGGGTTAAACTTTCCAGAAGAACATCCGGCTCGTGACATGCAGGACACCTTTTTTGTCGATCGCAATCCGGATTTGCTCTTGCGCACCCATACATCGTCTGTTCAAGTGCGTGAAATGGAACAACACGAGCCTCCGATGCGGTTGATCATGCCGGGTCGGGTTTTTCGAAACGAGGCCATCAGTGCAAGAGCACATTGCATGTTCCATCAAATTGAAGGACTCTACATCGATGAAGGCGTGTCTTTTGCTGACTTGAAGCAAACGTTGCTGCTTTTCGCTCAAGAATTTTTCGGTCCTGAAACGCGCATTCGATTGCGTCCATCCTATTTCCCTTTCACTGAGCCGAGCGCAGAAGTGGATGTCTATTGGGGGTTGGAAACAGAGGTCGATAAACGCATTACCAAGGGCACCGGCTGGTTGGAAATCTTGGGCTGTGGAATGGTGGATCCCAATGTGTTGGAAGCCGCTGGAATTGATTCACGGAAGTACTCAGGCTATGCCTTTGGAATGGGAGTTGAGCGCATTACGATGCTGCGCTATCAGATTGGTGATTTGCGTGCATTTTTCGAAAATGATGCACGCTTTTTGGACCAATTCAAAGGGCAATACTGAACGGATCTTGCTTAGGTCGTTGGTAGAATGACACTGAGCTTTTCTCTTACCGGAGAAACCCGTTCTATTTGAATTTTACCGGTCAATCTGCGCAACTGCGCGTGGAGTTCATTCCAGCGAGATGATGCCAAGGCGTCTTTGCCATAAAACAATCCGCGAAGTGCCTTAGAAGCCTCTGTGTGGTCGCTGCTCAGACTGAATTTCCAATGGGAATCCATTTGTTCAATTTGAACATTCACGGGCTGTTCATCATGAGACAATTCGAGAAAACCTCGAAGGAGGTTGCGCAAGGCAACCCGAACGTCAGGTCCAATTGTAAACTGCAAATCGTTCCCTAGATCCCAGGCAATGGCCGATTGAATGTCTTCGTCCAGTTCACTCATAAAGGCTTGAATGGATTGTGGAGCGGGATTGTCATCGCGCGTGAAGACAAAGGCGCCATTGGGCATGAGGCTACTATTGCTCAAGGGCTCTTCAATGGCTGCCGGCAATGCGTCACTGGCAGCGTGAGGCAAGCGATCGGTAGGGACTAAGCTTCGAAGACGAATCAGCCGGCGCCTTTCTTTTTTGAGTGCGTTTTGTGCCGTTCGGTAGCTGCGATTGAGAGCGATGAGTCCGATGGCTAAGAATGCGGCAATCCATGGCCATGCACCGAGGTCTGGACGTCGAGCCTGTTTTTGTTCCAAATCCAAAACGGCTCGTTCAAACGGATCTGGTTCAGGGAGGAGCTGTTCGGTAAAACCTCTTACTTGCCGGTTCCCTGTGGATTGCAATCCCGCGAGTAAGGTTGTCTTGATACTATCGACTTCGAGCATAGCGACGAGTGCGTCGCTGTAATTGGCACGGTCCATTTCGAATTCTGCACGATGCCGCAGCGCTTCGGCCAAAAGCGTCATGTCATTGGATGACCGGGCTGCTTTGACGGCTTCATGAAACCCAATGACAGCTTCCAACGGCCGGTGAGCGCGATGTGCTGACCTGGCAAGGCGAAGTTGGGCCAAGGCCACTTGATCCTTGGCTTTCTTCGGCGTGAATTTCAAGATGGTTTTTGCCCACTCAAATGCTTTTAGGTGATTGCCCTGAAGGGCAACCAAACCATAGATCTGCTCGCGTTGTGCCTGTGCTTTTTCCAATGGAATTTTAGCAATAAGTGTTTCGAATGAAGTAACAAGGCTATCGTTTGAGGCGTTGTTTTCGATGATATCCAATTGGATCGTGTAGCTCAGCCACTTCGCGTGTTGCTCATTTGTTCGAGACGGGTCTGTGCTGGCTAAGCAAAATGCCAAAGCGTTTCGTGACCGTGTCCAATCCCCGGCGATAAAAGCGATTTCAGCCATCCGAGAATGCAGCAAAAGGTGGTCAGGCTGCATTTTCAATTCCCGCCTGAGAACGGCACTGGCGCGTTCTTCCTTTTGCAGCGCTAGCCAAAGATCGGCAGCCAATAATGTCAGAGCTAGACGGTCTGAAGCACTGCACGCTAGGAGACCTGAACTGGCAAGATTCAATGCGGAGCTGGCTTGTGCTGGATTTTGACTTTCTACATGAACTTCAGCGATTCCGATGCGAGCGCGTGCGATGAGACACGGATCAAAAGAGCGTTCTTCAGCACCTCGGAACATGGAAAGTGCTGCAACGGGCTTGCCGAGGTTCAGCAGCGAGTCCCCGCGATGGAGCATTTGTGCGGCTTCAATGGAAGCGGCATCTTGAGCGGCGCAAGGGTGCACGATGAGCTGCAGAAATAGCAGAACAAAGGCGACGGAGGTGGTATTGAAAAAGCGCAGCATAAGCAAGTACAACTTACCCCGCGAGGGCATCATTCAAATCCGAGTCCTCGAAAAATTGTTCACATGAAAGAGCGCAAAAGAAGCCAGTGGATTCAATCGTTCCAAAGAACGTCAAGAATCGTATTCCCTACTGCATTCAACGGATTGCGGTCAATAACATCCATGTTGTCCGCATGTGTGTGATGAAATGGACCGTAGCCCATTGGAATTACTTGAACTTGATAATGGACAATGTTGGCGGAAGGAATGCCTCCGAGCTCAGAAACGAAGAGATTGTCATCAACGGTTTGTGGGGTCACTTCATTTTGAAAGTATTCTCCATATCCCAACGCTTGAGCTGCGTTCCAAACCTTTTTGACGGTTGCTGGAGCATAGGCCATTGAAGTGCCTTCTTTGTTAAAGACGGCTCCCTTCGCACCAACCATATCCAATAGGATGCCATACTTTGCTTGGTATCCTACACGGTGGGGTTGATTGACCCAAAACTGACTTCCCAAGCACCAAGTCAGCATGTTGTTTTGGCCTTTTTCAGCCCATTCTGGCGTGCCGTAGTCCTCGGCATCGAATAGAATGATATCCACGCCATAGTCCAAGCTATCCAGACCCAATACACGCGCTATTTCAAGCAATACGCCGACCCCCGATCCCCCGTCATTTGCCCCGTCAATGGGCTCTCTCATTCTGACCGTGTCCTTATCTGCGTATGGCCGCGTGTCCCAATGGGCATAGAGCATGACGCGTTCTTTTGCGTCTGGCAAGAATGACCCGATGATATTTCGAATGTTCAAGATGGATCCGTCATACGCACGAACACGTCCTATTTGCTCTGTGACCTCAGCTCCGTGACGGGTCAATTCAGCAGACAACCAATCTCCACATGCCACATGTTCAGGTGAGTTGGGTACACGGGGACCAAAAGCAACTTGTTCCGCGATATATGCATAAGCGGAATCCGCATTGAATGCAGGAGCAGAAACCCGAGGATTCAAGTCTAAAACGGGTTTCTTAGGTTCATCGGTACCACACGAAAACAGCGTGAGTGCCATGAAAAGAATGCCGCTCAGCTTTCCGAATGAATGGGATGCTTCGGTTAGTCTTTTTTCCATGTACTCCCGTCTTTTCCATCCATAATTGTGATGCCTAGTTGACTCAGCGTGTCCCGAATGGTATCCGCAGTAGCCCAGTCTTTATTTGTTTTTGCGTTGCCTCGGAGTTCAACCAAAAGCCCCATGAGGGCATCGGTATCTCCACCGTCTTGACGTGTTTTTTCTTCCACCTTCAAGCCGAGCACATCAAAGACATACCCTTCCATTCCCTCTTTCAACTCCTGTCGTTGCGCAGAGGAGATTGCCATTTTTCCAGAAGTGACATTGTTGATCAACTTGACCGCATCGAATAGCACGCTAATCAAAATGGGCGTGTTGAAATCATCTCCCATGGCCTGTGCGCAACGATCGAGGAGACTTGTGATGTCCGCGTCGCTTCCTTCTGGTGAAGCTGTGACAGGTAAATCGGCAAGCTTGGACATGGCCGTTACCAATCGTTCTAAGCCTTTTTCAGCGGCTTGTAACGCATCATTGGAGAAGTCCAACGTACTGGCGTAATGTCCTTGGAGCATGAAAAAGCGCACGGTCATAGCGGAATAGCCGCGTTCAAGCAAAGGGTGATTGCCAGTAATCAATTCCTCAGGAGTGAAGCCATTGCCTTCAGACTTCGCCATTTTTCGTCCATTGACGGTAAGCATGTTGCCGTGCATCCAATAATTGACTGGGCTGCTCCCACCATGTGCTCCCACGTTTTGGGCGATTTCACATTCGTGGTGAGGGAACTTGAGGTCCATGCCTCCACCATGAATGTCAAAGGTTGTTCCGAGATACTTTGTGCTCATAACAGAGCATTCTAAATGCCATCCTGGAAATCCTTCACTCCACGGAGACGGCCATTTCATGAGGTGCGAGGCATCCGCTTTTTTCCAAAGGGCAAAGTCAAGCGGATCGTTCTTTTCATCTTGACCATCGAGTGAGCGTGTATTGCTCAATTGGTCATCAATGCGTCGCCCTGATAATTCGCCATAAGGGAAGTCTTCGCTGAACTTCCGAACATTGAAATAGACACTACCGTTGGATTCATATCCGTAGCCGCGTTCAAGGATTTTTTGAATCATTTCGATTTGCTCCACGATGTGCCCTGTCGCACTTGGCTCGATCGATGGCGAGATCATGTTGAAAACGCGTGTGACGTCGTGGAAGTCATTGGTGTACTTCTGTACGATTTCCATCGGTTCCAAATTCTCTAAGCGCGCCTTCTTGCCAATTTTATCTTCCCCGTCTTCTGAATCACCCGTCAGGTGACCAACATCTGTAATGTTCCGGACATAGCGGACTTGGTAGCCCAAGAATGTCAGGTATCGATAGACGATATCGAACGTCAGGAACGTTCGGACATTGCCCAAATGCACGTTGCTATAAACGGTTGGACCGCACACATACATGCCAACGTACGGAGGATTCAAAGGGACGAAAAGCTCCTTTTTACGAGAGAGGCTATTTTGAATGTACAAGGGTTGCATGCGTCAAATCAAGTTGTGCGATGAAGAAAGCAAAGAAAAACCATCCGACGTTAGCGCAGCGGGTAAGTTGAAGACTTTACTTCAGGGTGCAATGTGAATGACACGGCTTTGGTAGGCTTCCAACATCACCTTGGTCATGGCGTCCAGATTCAACTCCGGTTTCCAGCCCCAATCGGCACTGGCGGCATGGTCGTCGATGGATTCAGGCCACGTCGTCGCAATGGCCTGACGGTGATCCGGGTCATAATTCAGGTCGAACTCAGGGATCAATTGCCGAATACTCTCTCCAACTTCTGCAGGAGTGAAACTCATAGCATGCAGATTGTACGAGGTTCGAATTCGAATATTTTCCTTGGGTGCGGCCATCAATTCCATGGTTGCGCGAACGGCGTCGTCCATGTACATCATAGGCAACGCTTGGTCTGCTTTCAAAAAGCAGGTGTAGGGCTTTTTCGAGGCGGCATATTCATAAATCTCGACGGCGTAATCGGTGGTGCCTCCTCCCGGGACGGAACGGTGGCCGATCAGTCCAGGATAGCGCAAGCTGCGAACATCAATGCCGTATTTCTCATGGTAGTATCGACACCAGTATTCACCAGCTTGCTTTGAAATACCATAGACCGTTGTCGGATCTAGAACAGCATCTTGAGGGACATTCGTCTTGGGCGTAGATGGTCCGAATACGGCGATGGAGCTGGGCCAGAAAACCCGCTCAATCCAACCTTCTTTCGCAGCTTCAAGGACATTGAGCAGTGATTGCATGTTCAAATCCCAAGCGGCTAAGGGTCTTTTCTCTCCCGTTGCGCTCAACATGGCGGCAAGGTGATACACCTCCTCATACTGGCCCTCTTCGAGGACTTTGTGCATGGCGCCTTCGTCAGTAGCGTCGAGATGAAGAAAGGTGCTTTTTAAAAGTTGTTCGTTTTCAGGAACGCGGATGTCCGCGATATGAATGGAATCAACTCCGTGCTTTGATTGCAGGGCAAGGACCAATTCGATACCCAATTGCCCGGCGGCTCCGATGACCAGTTTCTTTGACATTGACACGAAAGTAATGAACTGAGGATGCGATTCTAGCTTTTGAGGTGCTGTTACCTGCTATTTTTGTTATGTGAAAGAGATTCAACCCCTGTTGCAGCTGGATTCAGATGCCTTTGATTATGATTTGCCCGAAGCGGCGATAGCGTTGCACCCGTTGGAGCCTCGATCGCGTGCACGGCTGTTGCATGTTTCTGAATCCAAGATTGCTTCCGCCGGAACATTTGAGGACCTTCCTGGCCTTCTTCCGAAAGGATTTCAATTGTGGGTCAACGACACGCGGGTCATCAGAGCGAGATTGATGTTGCAAAAACCCACTGGAGGCCGACTAGAGCTATTTCTATTGGAACCCGTCGGAATGACAATGGAACAGGCGTTGTGCTGTACAGAGCCCTTAATTTGGCGTTGTTTGGTCCGTGGGGCCAGACGGTGGCGCGATGGGAAAGCATCCTTGCAAGGTGAGGGAGAACAAGCCAAATGGAATGTTCAAGCGCAATTGCATGAAATCGAGGAAGGAACGCGGCAAGTGCGCTTTGAATGGGGAGAGGAAGGGGGTAACACAACTTGGGGAGAGCTCTTGGAAATGTTAGGCAATACCCCATTGCCGCCTTACATGCGTCGAAAAGATGAGGTTCAAGACGCTCAGGATTATCAAACCGTTTATGCAGAAGTGCCTGGATCGGTAGCCGCTCCAACTGCAGGATTGCATTATGACGAGCCGTTATTGGCCAAACTGCGCGAAGCGGGGACGCTGCATTCCGTCACCTTGCATGTCGGCGCAGGAACGTTTAAACCTCTGACGACCGGTGTGGTTGTCGACCATGTGATGCATGGAGAACACTGTGTGGTTTCGTTTGAATCCCTGGCGAATTTGGCCAAAGAGGGTGTGCATCGTGTTGTGACAGGAACGACGACTCTTCGCACCTTGGAGAGCTTGTATTGGCTTGCTTTAAAATGGAAAAAGAATGGCGAACAACCCGAAGGTTTGGGTCAATGGGAGTGGGCAAATGAGTTGCATTCGCTTGACGAAACGCTGAATTGGGACATGGCCAAAGCAATGAGTTGGGCAATGGATCAATTGCAAGGTCAAGATTGGACGTTCCATACATCCATCATGATGGTCCCGACCTACCGTATTCGATCATGTCAAGCCTTGGTGACGAATTTTCACTTACCCAAGAGCACCTTGCTCTGCTTGGTGGCAGCTGCTATTGGCGAGCGTTGGAAGCGAGTCTACGAAGAGGCGTTGAAGGACGGATTTCGATTCCTGAGTTATGGAGACGGAAGCTACCTGGAGATAGAAAACAAAAAGGCCCGCTAAAGCGGGCCTTTTCATTCGGAAAAAACGTTGGCTTAGTTCGCTCCGCGATTGTCCTCAAGATCGGCAGCCTCGAGCATTGCATTTGAAATGCGCAATGTTGCCGCACCTCGTGCACGGGCCAAAGCACTTGATTGTTCTGAGAGGAAGTCTGTTTTTTCAGCCGCTTCTCGAATCGAAGAAGGAGCAACCACCCACACGCCATTGGCTCCGATGAGCGGTTGTGACATATTGCCAACTTCAATTGCGAAGGCTGTACCAACGACCTCAGGCTCAGGAAGAGCTCCAGCACCCTTCAGTGTTGGAAACTTCAAAGCCACATCTGATGCTGTGAGAACCTGTCCTCCAATGGCTGCTGCCACTTCCTCCATGGTTCCGGTTGCCATGAGGTCCGCGTAGAGATTCGCTTTTGCTTCTCGGATCGCTCCGGTGCGCATACGATCTTCAACATGGTCAAATGCTGGGACACCATTTTTAGACACTTGATCAAGAAAAGCAACGACGTATGTGTCATCAATCAAAATAGGGTTGGAGACCTCTCCTTCCACTGCGTTGAATGACCAAGACACGAGTTCGCGAGCACTACGCAATCCAGAAACGGAATTGGCCTGACGGCGAATATCTTTAGCAATGTTCGTAGGGTATCCAGCTTCTCCAGCGGACTGCATGAAGGATTCCTTGTCGCTGGTGCTAATGGCAAACTCACTTGCAGCACTGTAGGCTGAACGCGAAGTTTCAGACGACGGTTCCAATGGGCGTTCAATCATAGCAATGGAAACACGGCTCTTAGATGCCGTATGCTCCATGACCTCGATGAGGTGAACTCCATACTGTGTTTTTACCGCTCCGATTTTGCCCGGCTTATTTTCGAAACAAAAATCCTCAAATGCCTTCGTCATTCGGCCACGTGTGAAGAAATCATAGAAACCACCTGTCGCCATCGATCCCGGGTCACTGCTAAATTCGGTTACCAAATTTTCAAACTTGGCACCCCGGCGAAGGGCCCGTTTCAAGCTATCAGCACGTGCCATGAGCGCATCCATTTCAGAAGCGTCAGAAGGGTTGGTAGCCTGCAACAAAATGTGACGACAAGAAACGCTGTCTGGTTCGCTGCTGAATGACATCACGCGCGCCAAACGGTAGGATTGATTTTTGAGGTATGGACCAACCAAATCACCTTCCTTCGAATCAAAGAAGGTCGCTTCATTCACATCCGTCTCAACATCGCTGAATTTTAGCGACATCGGTTGAAAAGGAGCTTCGTTTACCGTAGCAACAAATTGGCTGTCACTTTCTGCAGTTGACTCCCAAACGGTTTTCAAGGAATTCAAGTCAGCTTCGATTGCAAGGGCATCGTCAGCGGAAGCCTTCACGGCGATTCGTGCATAGGTTACACTGCGACCATCGGTCTCCTTGTATTCAACATCAGATTTGTGCGCGTTGTAAAATGACTTCACATCGGAGTCGCTTACAGAGACTGTGCTATCTGGTATGCTTGCATACGACTTGAGGACGTATTGAAAGGTGACCTTGCGGTTGGCTTGCAAATAATCCGCTTCTCCTTCGAGGCTATTGGCGTAAATGCCGGCATTCACCATATTGTCGTACTTCTCGCGAACTCTCTTATCCGAAATGAGGGCTTTATACGCCATGAAATCGGACTTCCCTTTTGGCGTATTCAACATGGCCCCGAAATTCTGCTGCCAGAATTGCTTGTTTTCGGAGTTGGAATAGAACGCTCGATTCATATACGGTGAGAACCCAGAGCCGAATAGCATTTCTTGATATTCGTTGTCTGAAACGGTCAGTCCGAGTGCATCGAAATCATCATTGAGAATGATACCTGTAGTCAGGTCATTCCAGACTTCTTCACTCAGTTGATCTCCGTTAAAGCCAAGCCGACGGCGTTCTTGCAGTTCGGATTGGTATTCTAAGGCGGAGATTTCGCGTCCGTTGACTTCTCCAACATCGCGGTTTCCACCTTGGCCAATTAAGGCCATAACGGCGTCATAAGGAACGAGGAAACCTAGCATTCCAAATCCGATCATAACGATGAGCAAGCCTTGACGGTTGCGGATTTTTTCAATCATTGACATGGTAAATCGACTTCTAATAAAGGTTCGCGAAGATAAGGGAAATCACGCAATGCGTTGAACTGCAAGCGAGGTTGTCGTTGTAAGATGACAACGAACGGGGTTGTTTTTATGTTTTTCATGCGGATCCGTGTTCTTGGGTCCGTATCAAAATGGTCTGGATTTTACTACTACTGACATCTTCAACCGTCATAGTACACGTATCCAATTCGAGGGTAAATCCAGGCTCTGGGATGTCTTCAACGTGATGTATCATGAGCCCTCCAAGGGTTTCATAGGCATCCATAGCGGGAAGATTTAAGTCGAATTTCTCGTTTAAATCTTCGACGTCTAACCGGGCGGAAAAGCGCCAATAGCCTGGTTCGATTTGCTCTTCAATCAGATCTTCGATATCATGCTCATCCTCGATGTCGCCAATCAACTGTTCCATGATGTCTTCCATCGTGAGGATGCCCGAAGTGCCTCCAAATTCATCGACAACGATGGCCAAATGACGCTTTCTTTGAATGAAACGGCGTAAAACATCACTCGCTGGCATTGGCTCTGGAACGACAAAAGTCGGATGCAGAATGCTTTTTACGGAGGTCGGATTTTTAAACAAATCTTTGGAATGGACATAACCAATCGTTTGGTCGATGTCCCCTTTGTAGACTACGATTTTTGACAAGCCTGATGAAACAAAGAGCTCTCGGACTTCGTCCAAGGACGTCTCCATATCTACGGCAACGACTTCGTTTCGGGGAATCAAGCAGTCGCGAGCAATGACTTTGTTGAACTCAAGCGCGTTTTGCATGATCTGTAGCTCATGCTCGAGCTCTTGTTCGGGTTCCATTCGCCCGCTGACCTCTCGGATGAAATGATCCAGGTCAGTGGCGCCCATTTGTTGGCCATTGATGGGGTCTGTCGCATGTTTCTTTCCAACCAGTCGAATCGCCAGGCGACTGAGCCACACGACAAATGCCCCTGGTATGGCCATGATGTAGTGCAGTATGGTCAAAGGCACGGCAAACAAGCGCAGCCAGAAGTTCGGATTTGCATGGAAAAGTGCCTTGGGTATGAACTCCGCCAAGACAAGGATGACAACCGTTGTGATGCCCGTTTGTACAGCCAAGGCTAAGATGGGATACTGGGCTTGTGGCCAGTCTGAAACGTGAAATAGCCACTCGCTAATGAGTCCACCAGACTCGAGTCCGCAGAAAACCAAGGCAAGGTTGTTTCCAACCAACATGGTGGCGATAAATTGTTGGGGTTTGCTGGCCAGGTGCGCCAACAAACGGCCTCTCCAGCTCTGCTTCGAATCCAATTCGATTTGCAAGCGATTTGCTGAAACAAAGGCAATCTCCATGCCTGAAAAAAAGGCAGAGGCCAAAAGGGAAATGCCAATGATGATGAACGAACTCGCGGGGTCAGGATCCATGGAGTGGGATTACATCAAACCTACGCAAAACTTTTAAGCGGGGTTTCGTTTTCACGTGTTCGCGTTTTGACTTTCAAGATCTCGTTCCAGTTTTTTGCGAAAAAAGCGTCGAAAACCATACCATGCAATGGCAATAGCAGGAAGCACGAGGGTTTGCTTTTGTTGCTCCCAACCATATTGAACGATGTACCAGATGGTAACACCTATGGTGGCGGCTACGATCAAGATCCAAAATTTTTCTGCGGCTTTGCTGACTTGAATTGCCCGATTGATATCCATTGGGAGAAAGTTAAAATATTTTTCGAAACGGGATCACGGCGCAGTGAGTTCCATGCCTTCTAAAATGATTTCTCCTGAAGGATGAAGGATGCGGTAGTTTTCAAAACGAGCGTCTGACTCAAGCCCCTCTCCATAGAGAATGCCGTCTTTGCTCGTGATCATTACAGGACGATTGGTCCACACGCGATCAGAATCTTCCGCCCAGACCAGGTATTCAGTTTCGAGAATATCGCCTGAGATGTTGCGGAGAACGACCTTGTCTTCCGCCACGAGTCGAAGGTTTTTCTCATCGAGCCAACCTGTCTGCGCTTGCATGTGCGCCTCGAAGTCATTCTCATCGCCACCCATGAACAATTCAAAACCATCCCGGACCTCAACGACGTCCTCCGAAGTTTCAGCCGTGCCCTTTTCGACGCGACGAAGGATATTCGCTGTTAAGACATGGATGATTTCACCTTTTTCAGAGTACTGAAAACGCCCATTTTCAATCTGCTGAACCGGCGCTTCATCCGACGCTGCAAATGCCGTTAATTCCGCATCAGAATTAGAGCAACTCAGTAAGAAGAAAAGCACTGAAACGTGCCCCATTCTGAATCGATTAGATCGATTATCGTACACGGATGACGGTGCTTTCACCAGAACAAGGGCATCCCGAAATCGTTGGGATTTGGATGTTGTCTCCTTTGCTTTTCCCGACTGCGAAAATCTCTTCCATGCTAGGGAATTGCTTGCTGTTGGCGCTTAATTTCTTACGGGCTTTCGCAGCAGTTTCTTCGTTCCCTTTGTTCACAGCTCGCTGATAGTAGTCGCAAGCGCGCAAGTATGCCAAACGGCTTCCTAAGGCACCGTCGTTACATTTTGATGCAGCGCCGGCAATCGCGTCTCCGATCAACATCAGGGCATCTGCGCTTTCGCTATTAATGCTGAGTACTTCTTGAGCATAACTCCTTGCAGCAGCTGTCTTACCTAAGAAGGAGGCAATCTTTCCTGTTTTGAGCAAGTATGTTTCCATTTCAGTGCAACCGGCGCAAAGCTCAACGGCCTGCTCCATGTAGCGCAAGGCTTCAGTGAAGTTTTCTACTTTGGATTGCTCAGTCCCAATCGCGAAAGCAGAAGGATGACTTGGCTCTTGATTGTGAACTGCCTCAGCGACAGGTAGATAGAGATCGTTGTCTGAGCAGTCCTTTTGATTCAACAAACGAAGCACTTTTTGCTTCAAATCCATGTTGCTCGAATCGCTGGCGATTTTTGCGCTCAGGACTGGAACCATGTCCTCACATTGTGCAATGGCGATGAACACTTCATCAATATTCTTCTTGGCCTTTTGAAAGCCAGTGGCAGTTTTGGTGTCTTCAGCATCGACCGCATTCGCGATGTTCGACTCGATGTAATCGGTCAAAACCAAATACTCAGTCAACATTTCACCGAGTTTTTCTTTTGCAGAGTCACCTTCCAACGCCTTCATAGCATAAAAAGAAGTGACATAGTATTGACTCAAAACAGCGGCTGACGTTTGTTCTTTCAAGCAATCGATGCTCTCCTTAAACCATGCGTTAGCCGTTGTGGGGTCATCCCTGTTGAACTTGTAAAAATCAGAGGCTTTGTAGCCAAGGATGAAGCACCTGTTGTTGGGACGCTTCTTGGTCGCTGGATACAATTCCATGCGTTGGTCATAAAGCAGGAATATGCTATCCGTTAGAGAGGCTACACGTGCTGAGTCTTCGAGGCTCGTCGCTTTTTTAACCTCATTTTTCAAGAAGCGAATCCCATCAGAATACAGTCCTTCCCGAGCAGTCGCCGGGCATACATCACAGGCCTTTAACCATTGGATGTAAGCCTCGTCATAATTCTTTTGCTTCTTGTAGCTCACATAGACACTGAGTGCCTCCTTACAAAGCAGCTGCTGTTCCTCGGTATCTCCATAGCGTGATTGGCCCAAAGTCAATTGGGGAATCGCAATGAGCAATGCGATCATAAAAATCAGTTCCTTCTTCATGCTTCTCATCTTTCTCTGTTCAATCGTACAAACGTTCTCTCAACCAGTTGTTCTTGAAGAACGGCATCAACGAAAATCCAATGTGTATTCGAGTGAAGTTTTCGTTGAGACCAGCGTCTTCTGTATACCGCTCTCCAAGTTCCATGCCGAAGTGCAGACGACTCATAGAACGGCTCCCAATCAAAGGCAAGCTAAACCCACCTGAAACAGTTCGTGACACGAGTTGAGAGCCCTCAATTTGGTAAGGCTGTTGGATGAACGAGATTCCGATCCGGTAGTTGGCTTTCCCCCATGTTGGATGTCTTTGTTCGGTGTTGCCTAAAGTCCATTCAGCGCCTGCGCGAAATATGCGTGACCGCACCCAGTTCATCCCATCGGGACTAAGCGTCGGGTGGAACCCTGGCTCAACTCGCTCCGACTCCAGCTCCTTGACAGTATATTCAACTCGGTCCCACTGCGTTTCGGTGTATTCTACGCCGGCCCCTAAATGTCTCCCGTTGGCATGAGCAAAAATCAAGGAGGCGCCTAGATTCCACGAAGTTGGCATTTGGCCTGAAACGCTTTCGGTTGGGATGTAAAGGGCTGTATCCAGAGGGATGTCGATGCCTCCTAGGTTTTGCGTTGTTTCATCAAGATGTGAAATCTCGCTAAACAAGGTGGTCTGGGGGGTAAATCTTCCACCTATGCGCAATGAAGCACTCTTCTCAAATGAAAGGTCATCGTTGTAGCGCGCAAACAAAAGATGATTGTAGATCAAGCCGAGGTCAGGAGCAATGGAGCGGTGCTTCATGTCAATGACAGAGCGGTGGTCTAAAAATGTGGGATCGATCACATTCAATGTTGATGTGCGGCTTACTGCACCGAACAAGTATTGAGTCTGAATACCCAAATGCAATGTATTGGTCTGAATCAAAACACTGTCTGCTACTCCTGCTGAAACGTAACCGCGACTGCGGATGGTTCTAGCCCATCCAATGTGCGCTTTACTCAAGCCTCCCTCGCCGTTGTACCGTTCTTGGACGCTGCCGACACCGTCTGTCTCAGAATTACGAGAGAGAGCAAATCCGGAATTGCTAAAAGGCGATACCCCTAAGATGAGTGTGTTTTTCCCTCCTTGCTTCTTGATGGCCAATCCCAATGGGCCCGATGAGCCGAAAAGAGCCGTGGCTTTCGCTTCATCTCCCTGGCGCATTTGTAAATGCGTGGTCACTGCTGAGCCTTGGAATGTCGTTTGGCTCAAAGCGGAAGCGGAAGCGGGATTGTTGGGATTGAATTGAAAGCTCGTCGTCAGGACGGATTCCATTCCACCCATGCCGGCATGGACAGGAGATTGCAGCGAACCAATCAGGCCAAACCCAAAGCGTGAATAGGGAGAGAGCTCCGCATTTTGTCCAATCACAGGGACACACATGAGGAGCATAACCAGCGCCGAAAAGGCATTTTTGATCGTGCCAAATCGCAACTCAAATTGAGCAAAAGTTACAGAGCGAACGAGTAAATGGTCAACGTTATTCAACGCTTTGAAGAATTTGGTGATACCCCTTCCAAGTGAGGTTTGGGTCGGCAAAAATGGGGCTTGGATCTTCGACTTCCAAGAAAGAAGCGTCTCCGCCTGTTACCGCAACGCGGATCTCGGGCCAATGTTTCTTAAACGCAGCGATTCGTCCATGAATTTCAGCGTTGATTCCACCAATGGATCCAGCAAGAAGACTGGAGAGGGTGTCGTTTCCAATGTGCATGGCGATTCCGTCATTTCCGAGCTCGCGCCAATTTTCTGGATAGGGGAGGGAATGCGTGCCGGCATACATCGAGCGCAGACGCAGGTCAATCCCCGGAGAGATGGCACCTCCGATGAAGGATTGGTCCTCGACAGCGTCCACTGTGAGGCATGTTCCCAAGTCAACCACCATCCAATGGGCGGTGGCGTCGATGTGAATGACAGCAGCAGCATTGGCCAGTCGATCGAGCCCTACGGTCTCCATGCTTTCGTAATGCACATCGAATCCCAATTTCATAGCGGAAGTCAGGTATATCAGTGCTTCTGGATGTGGATGAGTCTGGTTCCATCGGGCATTCCAATCTGACCAAAAGTCAGGAGTCATTCCGGATGCAGCGATGAGCATACGGGAGGGCAATGCCAAGGCTTCAATGGCTGCATTGGCGATGTGTTCCGCTGCTTCATTCACCCAGATTTCGGTGAGTTCACCGTCTTGAAACGCAGCCAATTTTGTACGTGTGTTCCCGATGTCAAGAATCCAATGAAGTCCTCGTTTCATTTCCATTGTAGGGTTTCAATCATGTGAACAATGTCTTGCCGCACATAATCCAATGCGGGACCGATGCTGTCAGGATTTGGAACGTGTTGGAAATACAGGGACCCTCGTAAAAAATGGGTTGTACTGTCTGAAGCAAAAAATTGCAAGGGCGATGCCACCGGTCCTTCCAAATCAAAAACCAGTCCGCTCACCTTGTTCTCGGGAAGATCGAATGCATGGGTCTGAATGCCTGAAGTTTTAGATTCGTGGCTGAAGACCATCTGATGTGCTTCGTCCACCAAAGACATGAAGTCGGCGGGGTCACGCAGTCGAATTAAAGTGCAATGCAACTTTGCCGAAAAGGAGGGGAATACGAGGTTGTACCAACACGCTTGGTCAGGGGAGTCCAAAGCAATCAACTCGATTTTTGCGTGGGATGGAACTTCGAATTGTGGCCCGCAGGGAAGGATGTATGGCGTGTAAGTCGCTGGCGGTGTTTCGATTCTAAAATAACCCCTAGGCTTTGGGAGGGGGTCTTCACCGCAGCCAATGAACAAAGCTGCTAACAAACAAAAAGCAAGTTGATGAAGGCCTGCGATGCTATTCATCACGCTTGAAATCTTCAGGCAGAGAAATTTTAATCCGCATCAATTTGCGCGGTGTTGCCGCATCAACTTTTAATTCCACCTTTTCAAAAACAATGAATTCACCGGTCCTTAAAATCCGTCCTGCTTGCTCAGTAATGAATCCCCCCAACGTATCGCTTTCACCTTTAACCGCTTCCCAAGGTTGGTCTTCCATATCAAGAATTCGGTAGACATCGATCAGTGCTGTTTTCGCTTCAATGATGAAGGTCTGCTCGTCCAATCGAGAATACGCAATCTCTTCGGCATCGAACTCGTCCGAAATTTCACCCACAATTTCTTCGATGATATCCTCGAGGGTGATCACCCCGCTCGTGCCGCCATATTCGTCTACAACAATAGCGATGTGGGTCCGTCTCTCTTGAAACTCCCGCATCAAATCGTCAATCTTCTTGTTCTCAGGAACGAAGTAGGCCGGGCGTACATGCGTTTGCCAATCCAACTCCTGTTCATTCAAATGGGGGAGCAAGTCCTTGACATGCAAGATCCCTTGAATCTCGTCTTGCGATCCTTCGTGAACAGGTATTCGGGAATAGCCAGATTCAATGATTTGTGCGCGCAATTGATTCCAGGTGTCATCCGTTGAAATGGACTCCATGTCCGTTCGTGCGGTCATGACCTGTTTGGCGTCTTTGCTACCTAATGCGACAATCCCTTCGAGAATTCGCTGCTCTTCATCTGAGCGGTCGTCATCATCGGTGAGTTGAAGAGCTTGTTCGAGATCCTCCATGGAAAGGTCTTTGGAGGGAACTTCAACACGACGGCTGACCCAACCTCCAAGTCTCACGAGTGGCCTCCAAACAGGGGTGAGTATGTTCCTGGCGATGATCAGCGGCCCGGCCATGAATTGCGCAAATTGAACGCGATTGGTTGAGGAATAGACTTTAGGAATGACTTCTCCGAAGAGTAAAATCAAGAAAGTAACCGCGCCAATATGAAGTGTCCACTTCATCCATTCTTCCATTTCGGATGAAGGAAAAAAGCGTTCCATGACCAGTGTTGAGATCAAAATAATGACAATGTTGATCACGTTATTTAATACCAAAATGGTCGCCAATAAATGCCTCGGGGCCCGAACAGAATCAGGTTTTTCAAGCAGCTCGAGGACCCTTTGGGCTTTGACGGACTGCTCTTGGTCTCTTGCGCTTTCAAGATCCTGCAAGTCGGCGGGAGAGAGACTAAAAAAGGCCACCTCAGAGCCAGAGATCAAGGCACTTAAAAGAAGGAGGACGGCAATCGCTCCAATGGGTACAAAGTCCATAAGTGCCCACGAGTTAGCAGAAAAGAAAAGCGAGAGTAGGACGCTCACAGTTGGGTTTTCAAATCAATCAATTCCCTCAAAATGGCAGGTCTGATGCATCGCCTTCAGGAGCGCTCGCCACGTGAGCTGGTGTTGCAGAGGCCGTTACGGCACTTGCGTCATGATCGGGAGCCGGGTCTGAAGAATTGCTTTCTGCCGCTTGGACTTGAGCAGCGGGCTTCATGGATGCCTGGCTCTCTGAAGCGCCAGCGCCACCAGTTCCGGGACGATCGAGCAATTGCATGACGTCAGCGATGATCTCTGTCGTGTATCGTTTTTGCCCTGACTGGTCTTCCCATGAACGGGTTTTGATTTTACCCTCAATGAAGACTTGAGAACCTTTATGAAGATACTTTTCAGCTGTTTCGGCCATGCCTCTCCAAATCACAATGTTGTGCCATTCGGTTTGCGTAATACGCTCTCCAGAATTGCGGTCTTTGTATGATTCGGACGTTGCCATTGGGAATGAGCAAACGGGAACTCCGTTTGGGGTATAGCGCATCTCAGGGTCCTTGCCCAAGTTGCCTACCAAGATTACTTTGTTGACTCCAGCCATGAATCAAATTTACGTCAAGCAGTGGTTGTAGACGCGTTCTGCGAAGCTGATTTCTTCACATCTTCCCAAGAGCGCTCGAGGACCCTTGGAAGGGCAAGTGCCTCGGCGTCCTCCCATGTTTTCCAATCGCCCAGATTGGACGTGTTTTTGAGAGGGCTTTCCCAAAGCCAAAACTGTACATGCAGCCTCCGGTGGCTCAGAAGGTGCTTGACGGGTGATCCGCAGGGTCCCTTCGCTACCAGTTGGTTTCCCAATGCTTCAGGGACATCGAAGGGCTCCGCTTGATTCTGAAAGGGGTGCTCTGCTGACGGAAAGGCCCAGAGGCCTCCCCAAACACCGTTGTCAGGCCGTTTACACATCAGAACACGCTTGTCATGAACAATCACGTGGAAGTTCAACGCGACATCGAGCACCTTGGTTTTGCCTTGTTTGAACGGTGGTATATTTCCTTTTTCATGGGGCATCTGCTGGCTCGCACACGCATTTTGCAAAGGGCAATTTGCACAGTCCGGTGCATGAGGAGTGCAGGTCAGCGCGCCCAATTCCATAATCGCTTGATTGTGCCTTCCGGGATTTTCAGGGTCTACCCAAGCGTTCGCAAATTCTTCCAGCGGTTTTCTGCCCGATGGCCGATCGATTGGTTCGTGAATCCCCAAAAACCGACTCAGTACGCGCAACACATTTCCGTCGATTGCCGCCACAGGGGTGTCAAAACAGATTGAACAGATGGCTGCGGCAGTATATGGGCCTATGCCGGGCATGGATAACCAGTCGTTAAGCGCTGTTGGGTGGCTATTTGGGAAGTCTGTATGGATAATTTGAGCTGTTTTGTGCAAATTTCGAGCTCGACTGTAATAACCAAGTCCTTGCCATTCTTTTAAAACGTCGTCAACACTTGCGTTGGCCAATGAACGAAAGTCAGGCCATCGATTTACGAACTTCTGCCAGTAAGCAGTCCCTTGATCGATGCGGGTTTGCTGCATAATAACCTCGCAGAGCCAGGTTTCATATGGGCGGGGATTTTCCCTCCACGGGAGGGGGCGTTCATGCTTCAAATACCACTCGTGAAGTTCTCTTCGAGGCATCATTTGGACCGCGTCATCGGAAAAAGCTGTTTTGGGATGCATGAAGGTTTCGTATTCAGGTCATTCGACGTATTTTTGCACCCCTAAACGAGAATAGGGTTTCTTTTTTTGAGACAGACAAACGTAGTAAAGCAAGATGACGAAAGCAGATATTGTTGGCAAAATTGCCGAGCAAACAGGGATGGAAAAGCACGATGTTCAATCGACGGTTGAAGCATTTATGCGCTCTATACGCGACGGTTTAGAGTCGGGTGAGAATGTTTATCTACGTGGTTTTGGCAGTTTTGTAGTCAAAACGCGGGCGGCCAAAACAGGACGTAATATTTTAGCGAAGCAATCGATTCAGATTCCCGCTCACAATATTCCATCGTTTAAGCCAGCGAAAGAGTTTGTGGAAAACGTTAAGACACAAGTCAAAGTCAAATAATTGATGCGCAATAAGACAGGGCAAATAGCTACCGTTATTATTGGTGCAGCGCTGATTGCGTTTGTGCTCTGGATGCCAAGGCAGCCTGAATCTGCTGCGCCTGCAATGACAGAGATGGCTTCAGCGGATGCTGCTTTGTCGGATGACCCTGTTGCGATTGCAGTGGAAAAAGTTTCTGGAGCCAACCCGATGGAGGGTATTTTGGAGTTGCGTGCTCTAGCCGAGCAAGAGGAACCCGAAGTCGATGCTGTGGTTTGGTTAGGGGTTTTTGGTATTCAGTCAGGTCAGCTGGATAAAGCGCGTGAGCGTTTTAGCGAAGCGTTGATGATTGAGCCAGGTCACGTTGAAGCTACATGGCAATTGGCCATGTTGGATATGGAGGAGGGAGCATATGACCGAGCTGTTGTTGGTTTTGAAGCGTGCATGGATGCGGATGACACCTATACCAATGGTCTTTTCTTTACAGCACGTTGCTATGAAGCAATGGGCAAAACGGAAGCGGCTGTGATTCGTTACCAGCAATACTTACCTTATGCCCCGGATACGATTATCTCTGCCCGAGTTTTGGACTTTATCACACGATTAGAATCCGGAGAGTCCTCTGGATCAAACGAATAAATTTAACGATCATGCCAAGCGGTAAAAAACGGAAGCGTCATAAGATGTCGACGCACAAGCGGAAGAAAAGATTGCGCAAAAATCGGCACAAGAAGAAGTGATTCATTCGGGTGAGTGCATAGTGCTCACCCGAATGGGGCGCTTCCTTGCGTTTCATCCAGTTCCTGCGTGAGCAAAGAATTGGTAATCAATTCCATCTCGGGTGAGGTGGAGATTGCCTTGATGGAAGATGGACAACTCGTTGAGTTACATCGGGATCAAGGCAGCAATGGGTTTGCGGTTGGAGATATTTTTCTCGGCCGTGTAAGGAAAGTATTGCCTAGTTTGAACGCGGCTTTTGTAGACGTGGGTCATGAGCGGGATGCTTTTTTACATTACTTGGATTTGGGGCCATACTATCGGACCCAGCAGCAGTATGTAAAGCGCGTAATGCAAGGGAAACAGCCCGTTGCAGATTTGGGAAACTTTAAGCGAGAAGCGGAGATTGACAAACGCGGGAAGATCAAAGACGAAGTGTCTTCTTCCCAATTGGTGTTGGTACAAGTTTCGAAAGAACCGATAAGCTCCAAAGGGCCCCGATTAACGGCGGAGGTGACTTTGCCCGGGCGTTATTTGGTTTTGGTTCCGTTTAGTGAAAAGGTTTCTCTATCAGGAAGAATTAAGGGCGAGAAGGAGCGTACCCGTTTGAAGCGACTGATGCAGAGTATTCGGCCTCCGGGCTTCGGAATCATTGTGCGTACGGTCGCTGAAGAAAAAGGAGCTGCTGACTTGCATACAGATTTGGAGGATTTGGTAAATCGTTGGGCTGAATTGCACAAGCGATTGAAGAATGCCAAGCCTGGAAAGCGTGTTTTGGGCGAATTGAACAAAACGAGTGCTGTTTTGCGGGATGTATTGACAGCGGATTGTACCAACATCCGTGTCAACGATGCAATCCTTGCGGATGAAGTGAAGACCTATTTGCATGCGATTGCTCCTGATAAAGAAGGAATCGTGAGTGTGAGTAAGGACAAGGATTTGTTCAATACGCTTTCCATTCATCGTCAGATTAAGGCGGCGTTTAGTACTCAGGTGAACCTCAAGAGTGGAGCCTATTTGATCGTTGAGCAAACAGAAGCCATGCACGTTATTGACGTGAACAGTGGTGGACGGAAAGCGGGAGCGAAGGATCAAGAAGAGAATGCACTTCAGACCAATCTTGAGTGTGTGAGTGAAATTGCGCGCATTTTGAGGTTGCGTGACATGGGAGGCATCATCTGTATCGATTTCATCGATATGGCGAAGCGAGAGCACAACAAGCAACTGACAGATGCGCTCAAGGAGGCGATGCAAGCTGACAAGGCCAAGCATAACATCTTAGCTCCTAGCCGATTTGGTGTGGTTGAGATGACACGACAAAGGGTTCGGCCAGTGGCGACGATTAAGACTTCTGAAAAGTGTCCAACGTGCTCAGGTACGGGAGCTGTTCAGTCTTCAATTCTCGTGACCGACACCATCGAAAACAGCATTAGCTACCTCGTTGAGGGTGAAGGGCATCGTCGTCTGACGATTATGCTTCATCCGATGGTAGAATCGTACATCAAACAAGGATGGATCAAGTCGATTCTACGGGCTTGGCAGAGAAAGTATGATGTAAAAATTCACGTGGAATCAAATTCTTCACTTGAATTGCTCGAATACCACCTCTACAATAAGCTCGGAGAAGAGTTGGCCGTTTGATAGCGTGTGCTATTGATTGCTTAGGCCTTTAAATTTTTTGGATAACAGAGGAAAGACTTGACCACTAACGTGGTCAAGTTTTCTCTGTTCCAGTGATCTGAGGCATCTCCAAAATCTTGGATGCTTCCGTCCTTAAACCGGATATTGATGCCGCCAGACTCATAGATGCGATTGTCGATACGCTCGCTGATTACAAAGTAACTGGCATCCTCCATGGAGAGGCTGAGTGCTTTAGCCACGCGTTCAAGTTGAGTGTCCAACTCGTCCTTTGAGAACGCTTGGGAACGCAGTTCGATTTGAAACAAGTCCCTGTTGATGATGCGACGACTCAAGTCACTCAAGATGGGGTCGGAATGATGCTGCCATGCTTTCAAGGCGCAAAGGATGTCGCTATCATCCAATTGACAAAAGCGGTCTAGAATACTCGGGTCTGCCATGAACCGCGCTTTATCGAGTGACTCGTGCAAGAAAATATGCAAGGCCGGGGTAGAGAACAATGTGGCGTCCGTTTGTGCGACATGCTTGGCTCTTTTGAGTGCGGACATCAGCATGAATTCTGCACAAAGAACCGTTCGATGCAGGTAAACCTGCCAGTACATCAGCCGCCGTGCCATGACGAATTTCTCTATCGAATAAATGCCCTTTTCTTCAACGACCAATTGTCCATTCTCGACCGCCAGCATTTTGATGATGCGCTCACTTCCCACACGGCCCTCGGCAACGCCCGAATAAAAACTATCACGGGACAAGTAGTCCAACCGGTCCATGTCCAATTGGGACGAAATCAGTTGGTGTAGAAACCGCTTGGGGTGATGGTCATTGAAAATAGCGATGGCTGTATCTAACGCTCCATGCATTTCTTCGTTGAGGCGGTTCATGATCAGAACAGAAATGTCCTCGTGGTTGACTCCTGTGACAATGCTGTGCTCCAAAGCATGACTAAAGGGTCCATGACCGATGTCATGCAACAAGATGGCTGCGCAGGCACCTTCTGATTCGACTTCGTTAATTTCTACACCTTTCGATCGCAACACAGAAATCGCCTCTTGCATCAAGTGCATGGCACCGATGGCATGATGAAACCTGTTGTGCACGGCCCCTGGATAAACAAGGTGTGAAAGCCCGAGTTGTGAGATGCGACGGAGTCGTTGCATGTGCGGATGATCCAATAGATCAAACGTGAGTGCGTGCTGGATTGTAATGAATCCGTAAACCGGATCGTTGAGAATTTTGTGTTTGTTGTGATTCAGCATCTTCGGGCCAGATAAGAAATGGGGAGCAACTGCGTTGAGAATTGCCGCAAGATAACTTGTTGCGACCACCTCGGACTTACCTTTGAACAGACACTTTGAAACGATGCAGCGAACTCCACGAATTTTATGGGCGGATGATGAAATTGAACTCTTACGTCCACACGTACTCTTTTTAGAAGGTAAGGGGTTTCATGTGACTGCCGTTAACAGTGGGGTCGAGGCCCTTGAGTTGCTTGCAGAACAGGTTTTTGACCTGGTTTTCCTAGATGAACAGATGCCTGGCTTGAACGGATTGGAAACGTTGCAGCGTATCAAAGAAAAACGGCCTCACCTGCCGGTGATTATGATTACAAAAAGTGAGGAAGAACACATCATGGAAGAGGCCATTGGTTCCAAAATCAGTGATTACTTGATCAAGCCGGTGAATCCCAATCAGATTTTACTTGCCGTAAAGAAGAACTTGGATGAAAAGCGATTGGTCAGTGAAAAGGCGATGACCGACTACCAGCGCGAATTTCGTGAGTTGTCCATGCAGATGATGGGGCGATTGGATGCGGCTGATTGGACCGCAATTTACGAGCGGTTGGTGCATTGGAAATTGGAACTTGAACGGTCCGATGATGCAGGAATGCGGGATGTATTGGAGATGCAATTCAAAGATGCCGATCGGCAGTTTTCGAAGTTTTATCAAACCTCGTATGAGGAGTGGATGGCGGCACCGGGTGATGACCATCCGACCTTGTCTCATCAATTGTTGACCGAGAGGTTGCCACAAGTACTGGCTGATGCGGGTTCTGATCGACCGGTTTATCTCGTCGTCATTGACAACCTTCGGATGGATCAGTGGCGGATGATCGAACCCATGTTGCTCGATCGTTTCCGGGTTGTTCGCACAGAACCCTATTTCTCGATGTTACCGACGGCAACCCAATACGCCCGAAATGCCTTGTTTGCGGGATTAACTCCTGCAGAGATCGCACGGGTTTATCCTGAATATTGGGTAGATGAAGACCAGGAGGGAAGCAAAAACAAATATGAGGCAGAGCTATTTGATCAGCTGCTCAAGCGACTTGATTTTAAGGGGAAGTCAGGCTATCACAAAGTGACCAACCTTGCCGCTGGGAGAAAATTGGTGGACCAGTTTCATCGAACAAAGGAGAACGATATCACCGCCGTCGTTTACAATTTCGTCGATATGTTGTCTCATGCGCGTACAGAAATGGACGTCCTCAAAGAGTTGGCAGAAGACGACGCGGCGTACCGTTCGCTCACGCTTTCATGGTTTGAGCATAGCGCCCTTCGAGAGCTGTTTGATCAAATGGCGGAATTCAATGCGCGTGTAGTCATCACCACCGATCACGGTACCGTAAGGGTGTCCAATCCCATCCAAGTGAAGGGTGACCGGAAAACCAATTCCAACTTGCGGTATAAAGTCGGTAGGAATTTAGGCTACAAAGCTTCGGATGTGTTTGAAGTTCGCGATCCGCAAGCCTTTGGATTGCCCCGGCCACAGGTGAGCTCATCGTATATTTTTGCGCGAGAAGATGACTTTTTGGTATATCCCAACAACTACCATCACTTCGCCCAGAATTTCAAAGACTCGTTTCAACACGGGGGCATTTCGTTGGAGGAAGTGATCATCCCATGGGTTGAGTTGGATCCCATTGAATCCGTATGACCACACCCACAAAACAACAAAGAGTTTTTGACTCAGACTGGTATTCACTTGAGGGATTGGATGCCGTAGCGGTGCGTTTACATGAGGCGTTCAAGCAGGTGCTAACACCGCTTGGTCATGGAGGCTATTCCGGTGTGGTGGCGTTGCATGGACCGATGGGGGCAGGCAAGACCACGTTGGTCAACGCGTTGTGCCAAATCTGGGGGGTGAATGGAGAAACGGCTAGCGCGACATTTGGATTGGTCAATGCGTACAAAGCAGGAGAATGGCCCATCTTTCATCATGACTTGTACCGCTTAAGCGGTGAAGAAGAAGCGTGGGATTTGGGGCTGTCCGAGTATTTTGAAGCGGATGGTTTGAATTTAGTGGAATGGCCTGAACGGGCTCCCGGACTGATGCCTCCTGATGCCTTGCTCCTTGAATTATTGGTGGAAGACACGTTGGATTCTCCTGGTCGTCGAGCGATTCTTTGGCAAGTGCAAGCATCCTAGCGTTGGATTTAGTACTTTGACATCCGGACATGAACGAAAAAAGTAAAGGCATCCAATCTCTAGCGCGTGAGGCAGCTCTCCTTCCTCAGGAAGAAGTGTTGCAAATCACGTCGAAATCAAGCGAGCTGGTCATTGGGATTCCCAAGGAAGAGAGTTTGCAGGAAAAACGTGTGGCATTGGTGCCTGAGGCGGTTGCGCTGTTGGTAGCGAGAGGCCATCAGGTCTTGATTGAAGCGGGCGCGGGAGAGCAAGCGCATTACTCTGATTCGGATTACAGTGAGTCAGGAGCACGCATTGTTTACGATCGGCGTCAGGCTTTTCAGACAGCGATGGTCATCAAAGTTGAGCCCCCTACAATGGAGGAGGTTGAATTGATGGGGATGCGTCAGACATTGATCAGTGCATTGCAGTGGACTGTTCAGCCAACAGGCTTGTTGGCGGCATTGGCTGCAAAGAAGATTACGGCCATTGCATGGGACTTCATCCAAAATGAAAATGGCATCTTTCCCTTGGTTCGCGCGATGGGCGAAATCGCAGGGAATTCGGCGGTATTAATGGCTGGCGAGTTGCTCGCAGGACCGGATGGAAGAGGTGCTTTGTTTGGCGGGGTTTCCGGAGTTCCTCCGACCGAGGTGGTGATTATCGGGGCTGGAACCGTTGGTGAATTTGCGGCACGATCTGCGTTGGGTTTGGGCGCGACTGTTAAACTATTTGACGACAGCCCCAACCGATTAATTCGGCTGCAAAATGCGCTCGGACAACGGTTGTGGACGTCAACACTTCAGCCTTCAGTTCTGAGTGAAGCACTGCGCACAGCAGATGTTGCGATCGGGGCGATTCGAGGAACAGGCCAGCGCAGTCCGATGGTCGTTTCTGAGCCCATGGTGGCTGGAATGCAAAAAGGATCAGTCGTGGTCGATGTGACCATTGACCGGGGAGGTTGTTTTGAGTCAAGCCGTATTACGTCACATGAACGTCCGACCTACATTGAAATGGACGTGATTCATTACTGTGTTCCCAATATCCCTTCTCGGGTGAGTAGAACCGCTTCGAAGGCGTTGAGTAACATCATGGCTCCTTTGTTGCTTGAGTTTGCCGCAGATGGCGGTGTTGAGGCTTCAGTCAAGCAAAATCGGCTCGCGCGATCAGGGGTGTACATGTTCAATGGCAATTTGACCCACCCTGGATTGGCCTTAGAATCGAAGCTGCCTTACAAAGACTTGGACTTGTTGCTGGCGACACTTTAACGGATTGTCCGCCTGCGGTCACGTTGTCACGTGATGTTTCCTAGGGCCTTTAGCAAGCGAGGAACGATTTCACTTTCGTCAGTTGTTTCGACAATTTGAATCTAGTTTCCCTGGTGTTTCCTGACCAATTTTCGATAGTCTTCGAGTCCCCAACCGTGTGTTTGCGGGCGGCTGCCTGGAATGGGGGCGATGATCTCACGCGATAGTTGATCTCTTGAATTCATGGCTGTGAGTCAAATAACCCTTCGTTGGACGGGCTTGCTCCACTGACTGCTTTCTTGATCTCATGTAGCTTGAGCAAAGCATCCAATGGAGTCAGCGTGTCAATATTTAAATCCAAAATCTGCTCCCTGACTTGTTCTAAAACGGGGTCGTCAAGTTGAAAAAAGCTCAATTGCACATCGGAAGCCGTTGGCAATGAGACGCGCTGAACCTGTGGTCCTGTCCCATTCTGTGTCGATTGATCCCAGTCGGTTCGGCGGGTTTCGAGTTCTCGAAGGACTTCTTCAGACCTGCGCACTATGGACTTGGGCATACCGGCCAATTTGGCGACATGAATTCCAAATGAATGGTTGCTCCCGCCAGCGACCAATTTTCGTAAGAAAACGATTTGTTGATTGACCTCTCGCACGCTCACATTGAAATTTCGAATGCGAGGAAATCGATCCTGCATGGCATTCAATTCATGGTAGTGGGTTGCAAACAAGGTGAGAGGGCGCGTATTGGGGTTTTGATGAAGAAATTCTGCGATGGCCCAAGCGATACTCACTCCATCATAGGTGCTTGTGCCTCTCCCAATTTCATCAAGAAGAATCAAACTTCGAGAAGTCAGATTGTTGAGGATGGAGGCCGTTTCATTCATCTCCACCATGAAGGTGGATTCGCCTGAAGAAATGTTGTCTGAGGCTCCCACGCGGGTGAAAATTCGGTCCAATACGCCCAAATCGGCAGAAGCAGCTGGCACGAATGACCCCATCTGTGCCATCAAACTAATGATGGCCGTTTGGCGTAACAAGGCGGATTTTCCAGCCATGTTGGGTCCTGTAATCATGAGGATTTGTGCATGCTCGCTATCGAGCGTGACATCATTGGCGATGTACGTTTCTCCAGGGGGAAGGGCCCGTTCGATGACCGGATGTCTTCCTTGCGCAATGCGAATACCGTGTTCCAAATGCATTCTTGGCCTCACGTAGCTGCCGGAGTCGGCCAATTCCGCCAGACTCGAAAGGACATCCAATTGCCCCATGATCAGGGCGTTTTCTTGTAACGCTGCAATGTCTTCTCCGACGGCAAGGACAAGCTTGTCATAACACGCTTGCTCCAGCCGTCCCGAGCGTTCCTGCGCGTCTAAAATGCGGGTTTCAAGTTCTTTAAGCTCTTCCGTGATGTACCGTTCAGCTTGGGTCAATGTCTGTTTCCGAATCCACTCCTCAGGAACTTTGTCTTTGTGGGTGTTCCGAACTTCGAGGTAGTATCCGAATACTTGGTTGTAGTCAATTTTAAGCGATGAGATTCCTGTTCGCTTCGTCTCCCGCTCGCAGATAGCATCCAATGCGCTTTTCGCGTCGTGTTTCAATCTGCGGAGATCGTCAAGCTCTTCATTCACTCCGGGCTTGATCACAGCCCCTTTGCTCACAGACAAGGGAGCTTCGTCTTCCAATTCAGTATCCAATCGTCGAAGCAGGGCATCACATGGTGTCAGACGCTCCAAGTAGGAGATGAGTGCATCCTGTCCCGCGGTTATGTCGGCGATGGCATGTGTGCTTCGAAGACCATGCCTCAGTTGCACCATTTCACGCGGATTGATACGGCCAGAACTGGCCTTAGAAGCCAAACGCTCCAAGTCGCCCATGGAAGACAAGCGGCCTTTGATCGCACGACGCATTTCCTCTTCTTGCAAAAAAACATCAACCGCCTCGTGGCGCTGTTCAATAGCGGAAACGTCGGTGAGTGGCATCACGAGCCACCGCCGGAGACAACGGGCTCCCATTGGAGATCCCGTACGGTCCATTGTTTTCACCAAGGACATGCCGTCCTCGTGGGAGGGTTGGAGAATTTCTAAGTTCCGGATGGTAAACCGATCGAGCCACAGGGTTCCATCTTCCGTGAGTTTACGGATGTGACGCACATGTTTTGGACGGTCATGTTGTGCGTGTTCGAGGTAGTGCAGAATGGCGCCAGAGGCGATGGTGGCATGCGTTGAGTTCGCCAAACCAAACCCCTTTAAGGAGCCGCTTTCAAATTGATTGTGGATGCGTTCAACCGCATAATCCTGTTTAAAAACCCAATCATCCAATCGACTGAGTTGCCAATCTGCACCGAATCGATTTCGTATTTCTGATTCAAGGGGTTTGGAGCAGAGTAATTCTGAGGGCTGGTGCACGCGAAGAAGTCTTTCGATCAAATCAACGGACCCTTCTGCTGCGCTGAAATCTCCGGTCGAAATATCAAGCATCGCAAGTCCGCACCCCTTTTTTGACCAATGAATCGCGGCCAAATAGTTGTTGCTCGATGATTGAAGAACTTGGTCGTGGTAGGAGACTCCGGGTGTTACCAGTTCGGTGACACCGCGTTTGACAATTCCAACCGCCTGCTTTGGGTCCTCCAGTTGATCACACACAGCAACCCGGTGCCCAGCGCGAACCAATCGCGGAAGGTAATTATCCAAGGAGTGGTGCGGAAATCCAGCAAGTTCAATTTCTGAAGCACTGCCGTTCCCCCTTTTCGTTAAAACGATGTTGAGCACGCCTGAGGCTGTGATCGCATCTTCTCCAAACGTTTCATAGAAATCACCCACCCGAAAGAGCAGCAAGGTATCCGGGTATTTGGTCTTTACCCGATTGTATTGCTGCATCAGGGGTGTTTCCTTCCTGGCCATTTGACTGGTCAGGCCACCTTGAGGCCAGTTTGGGAATCTTCGTCGAACCGGCTTTCCGCATAGGCGCGGTTGACCGTCAACGTTTTGTTTTCAGTTCCAGGCATTTCAAACATCGCGTCATTCAAAATGGCTTCCATGATGCTTCGCAATCCTCGTGCACCCAATTTGAATTCCACGGCTTTTTCAACCATGTAATCAAGTCCTGAACCTTCGAATTTCAGTTCAATATCATCCATTTCGAAGAGCCGAATGTACTGCTTGCACAAGGCGTTTTTGGGTTCAACCAAAATACGTCGCAAGGCAGCAGGGCTTAACTCTTGCAGGTAGGTGATGACTGGAAAACGACCAATCAACTCTGGAATTAAACCGAAACTTCGCAAGTCTACAGGGGCGACATATTGAAGGATTTCATCGGATTCAATTGAAATCCCATCTTGTTGATATCCCATCGACGAGCGCTTGATCCGGCGTTCGATGATTTGTTCTATTCCAGAAAATGCACCGCCACAAATGAACAGGATGTTCTTCGTGTTGATACTGATGAGTTTCTGTTCAGGATGCTTTCGTCCCCCTTGCGGTGGAACGCTCACATCTGCGCCTTCGAGGAGCTTCAAAAGAGCTTGTTGAACCCCTTCGCCGCTCACGTCACGTGTGATGGAAGGGTTGTCGCTTTTGCGTGCGATTTTGTCAATTTCGTCAATGAAGACAATGCCACGTTCTGCACGTTCTACATCAAAGTCAGCACTTTGAAGCAAGCGGGAAAGAACACTTTCGACGTCTTCACCAACGTAGCCGGCTTCTGTCAAAACAGTCGCGTCAGCAATGCAGAAAGGCACGTCAAGCATGCGCGCTATGGACCGTGCAATCAGTGTTTTTCCGGTGCCAGTTTGACCGATCATGATCACGTTGGCCTTGTCAATCTCCACATCATCCCCTGTGGGAGTGTAGGACAATCTTTTGTAGTGGTTATAAACGGCTACGCTAATGGTACGCTTCGCACTTTCTTGTCCGATGATGTACTCATCGAGATGCTGCTTGATTTCAGAAGGAATCTTCAGGTCGAGATCGGGTGCAGTTGATTTCTGCACGCGTTCCTCGCGAATGATGCTTTCGGCCTGTTCAATGCAATGGTCACAGATGTGGCCCGTAACTCCTGCAATGAGAACCGTAACATCGTCTTTACTTCTGCCGCAAAAAGAGCAGTTAATGGGCTGTTCACTCATGATGATTCGAAAAGAATGTGGGCTGCATTATTTGCGCTCAAGAACTTCATCGATCATACCGTACGCCTTTGCTTCGGCGGCAATCATCCAGTAGTCGCGGTCTGAGTCGTTCCAAACCTTCTTGGATGTTTGTCCCGAATGACTTGCAATGATGTCGTAAAGTTCCTTTTTAAGCTTTTGAATTTCTCGAGCTGTAATCTCAATGTCGGAAGCTTGTCCACTGGCCCCTCCGAGTGGCTGGTGAATCATTACACGGCTGTGCTTCAATCCGGTTCGTTTGCCTGCTGCTCCTGCACACAACAAAACAGCTCCCATCGAAGCTGCCATGCCCGTGCAAATAGTCGCAACATCCGGACGGATATACTGCATGGTGTCATAAATGCCCAACCCAGCATAAACAGACCCTCCTGGAGAGTTGATGTAAATCTGGATGTCCTTTGTTGGGTCAGTCGATTCCAAAAAGAGGAGCTGAGCTTGGACGATGTTAGCGATGTAATCATCGATTGCCGTTCCTAAAAAGATGATGCGATCGGCCATCAAACGTGAAAAGACATCAACCTCACGAAAAGGCATTTGACGCTCTTCAATTACGGTACGGGTCATGTTGTCGGCACCATAGGCGAAAGAAATGTAATCCCTCACGGTTTGGCTGCTGAGTCCGCGGTCTTGTGCTGCGTACTTCAGGAATTCATTGCGGTCTGTCATGTCCCAAAATTACACTGCAAAAGCCTCCCATAACGGGGACTTTATCCAAAGACTTTTGAATTTTGTACACGGTTCAATTCACAGCGCACCTTCAGGAACCACGAAAAGATGTTTTCACCTCAACGCACAGCCGCCGCAAGCTTGGCGAAATCTTCGTAGCTCACCTGCTTTTCTTTGATGTTGACGCGGGTTTTGAGGTTGTCGACGACCTTCCGTTCAATGATGAGGTCCGCGATGCGGCGACGCTCTTCTTCGTTGGCCAGTGCATTCTTCGCGAAGTTGTCCAGCATTTCACCTTCCAATGGCATGCCGTATTGCGCATACTGAGCTCCAATGACCCGTTTCGCTTCCTCCTCCAATTCTTCAGTGGATACGCGCATATCGGTATCTTTCATAACGGCTTGTTGCAATAACTGCCAGCGCATGGATTCGGCGTAGTTGGGGTATTCCTTTTCCAATTGCTCGTCCGAAAGCGGCTTTTCATTGGACATCTGAATCCAACGCTTCAAAAAAGCATCGGGCATCTGAATTTTCATGTGATCAATGAGATCCACAGCAAAACGACGACGGAAAACAAATTCAGCATCACGGTCAAATTGCATGCGCAGCTCCTCAGAAACTTTTTCGCGAAAATCCTTTTCAGAGCTCACGACATCCTTGCCCAAGACCTTGTCCCAAAGCGCCTGATCGTTTTCATGCGGAGCGAGACGTTTGACTTCCTTGACCTCAAATGAGAACATGCTTTTTATGTCATGCGCTTGATCGTGGGTGATTCCGAGCAACTTGCCCAAGTCGTCATGGTTGTGCGAAACTTTGTGCGGGTCCACTACGAACGTGTCGCCCACTTTTGCGCCTACGAGATTCTTCTTGGTTCTCCTGTCATCCAAGTGTTCCAATGCAATGTTGGAGTCATGGGTGATTCCATTTTCCAACGTAGCGTTGTCCAATCCGAGTTCGGTGAAAGTCCCCATGAGCAAATCGGTGTCATTGGCCATTTCCGGCTCGCTGATGGCACCGTGTCGCCGTTTGTGGTCGGTCACACTCGCTTCGATGGCCTTCTTGTCCACTTTAATGATGTGCCGTGGAAACTTTGCGCTTCGACCGAAGGTCAAGTCAATGGTTGGGGCTAGACCAATCTCATAAGCAAAGGTGAACGAACTTGGTTTTTCCCAGTCCCCGGAGGATTCCGTATTCGTCTGTGGAATAGGGTTGCCGAGGATTTCTAGTTTTTCCTGTTGGATATACTGTCCCAAGTGCTCTGAAATGATTTTATTCATCTCCTCGGCGAGAATGGGAGTGGCATATTGCTTTCGAATCATCGCCATCGGCGCCTTCCCTTTTCTAAAGCCAGGGATTTGCGACTGCTTGCGGTAATCCTTTAAAATCTTGTCAACGCGATTTTCGTAGTCACTGGGTTCAACAGTAACGGTCAAAGTAGCGGTCAAATCATCGATGTTGTTCCGGTTGATTTGCATGGTTCAGTGGGGATTGGTCAGGTACGAATCTGCACTGAAATTCGTTCTTGATTCCGTGGTTGTATGTTGCTTCTTCCCAGGCTGTGCGGGTGGAGGGACTCGAACCCACACACCTTGCGGCACTAGATCCTAAATCTAGCGTGTCTACCAATTTCACCACACCCGCAGTCCTGAGAAGGAGTGCAAAGGTAGGAATCCAAATATTTCGATGGAACTTGCAGGCAGATGAAATTCAATATTTTTATCAATCAGGGTATGAAAGTGCCGCTCCTACTCCTTATCGCTGCACTTGTGCTGCCTTTTTTAGTTTCCGGTCAAGCGTCTCAAGATTCGGTGCGACCGGCGCCTCGCGTTAAGATTTTAAAAGCGGATGTGATACTTCGGGACATGGTTCAGCCTGACGTACAGCGACTTGTGGGGGATGTCACCTTGCAATTCAAGGAGATGTATCTCTACTGTGATAGTGCCTGGCGTTATGATGATGGGCGGTTCAAAACGATGGGAAACGTGCGCTTGGAAGATTCCGAGAGCACGATGACGGCTGCCGTGATGCAAATGAATCCGACGCTTCAAATTGTTGAGGCGTGGTCAGGGAGTGATGGTGAAGTGGTTATGAAGGCCGATTTGGGGGAGGTGTTTGCTCCAAAGCTGCGTTACAACATGGAACGGCGAACCGTTGATTTTGACGCAGGCGGTGTCATACGTCAAGAAGCTACTCGCATTGATTTTCAACAGGGAAAATGGGTGGAAAAGCCTGCGGTTTTCATGCTGGGAGGTGAGGTTTCCATCATCGATGCCCAGGACCGAATTTTATCGGATTCCTTGCACCTGTTTCAAGCAGAAGAAAGCATTCAGTTTTTAGGGAGATCCATCATCCTTTCCAATGATTCATCGTTGGAAATGCATTGCTATCGGGGTCTTTATAATGGGAGCACCCGTTCAGGATGGTTTGGTGGGACTGTGATTGACGGCAATGCATGGGTGCGCCAAGATGACGTGATGCTGCAAGGGGACAGCTTGGTTTTGCCGGCCGACTCCTTGGCACCAAGAGAGGCTTGGGGACATGTCGTTCTTCGGGATACAACAGGGAAGTGGATGTTGGAAGGTGAGCAGGCGAAACAATTCAAGAAGTCTTCGGCGTCATCGCGAGGAACGTCTTTTTTATATGGGAATGAAAATGTACCTGCACGACTGATGGATGCGAGTGGTTCCGACACGCTGTTTCTCCAAGCGGATACCTTGCAGTTGGAAGCTCAATTCATCCTTGCTTGGCCTCGGGTAAAAATGGAGCAAGGCGCTGCCATCGCGCTGTGCGATACGCTAATCTGGAATGAGGTAGATAGTGTCATTGATTTAAGGAACGCGCCTCATTTGTGGTTGGAGGGGCAATTCCTGAGGGCTGATTCTGTGACATTGAGCATGCGGGAAAATGCTCCGGATCGACTCCACGCATGGGGCCATGTGGGGTTGATGAACCCGGCGGGAGACTCCTGTTATCAGCAAATTGCAGGGAGGGATTTGCTCGGGCAATTTCAGCGTGGAAAACTGCGAGACATTGATATTTCAGGAAATGCCGAGTTGGTGTATTTCGATGCGGAATCGGAATCGGAATCTGCGGCTTGCGGGGAATTCAATCGTGCTGCCTGCAGTCGCTTGCAAATTGTTTTGGAAGGAGGAGAGGCCAAGACCATCGTGTTGCTCGATGACCCCTCCGGTGTATGGCTTTCTTGGGATTCCCCTGGAGCCAATCCAATCATTGAAAATCTGCAGTGGATTGACCCGCCAAGCTCCATTGCCGGTCAAATGAGCGATTCGGACTCACACCTCCCGGAATAAATTTGTATTCGTCTGTAAATCAACCCTCCCCATGCGCAAATCGTCGCGCTAGGTAGCGAGACATATGTGTTTGTTTGCACAGGGTCAACAACAGGCAAGACCTCAATAGATGGCAATTCAGCGGTCGAACGCGACCGCTGAATTGTTCCATTGATTGAATGGGATCGCGGATGAAGAATACAGCGTTTTTTAGAACATGCATGTCAGTTTGTTTCATTTTAAATGAAGTCATCTCATGCGGTCAGCTTCCGGGGTTTAGTCCCTTGGAGCATTTGAATTGGACGGAGTCTTCTTGGGCATTCGAGCACTGGACTGCTGTAGATGCCTTTGCGACAAGCTTTGCCTTGCCATTGGGAAGGCAAACGCATATTCGTGTCGATGGTGTTTGGGCCAATCCGTATCGGAATGTTCGCGGTCTTTGGGGGCATTCAATTCCATGGGGAGAGCAGCATGGGTTGGTGTTGTTTGGAGGAGCTAGTCGCATTGAATACCCCGGAAATGATCGAGCAGCTTGGCATGTGATCTGGAGAATGGAAGGGCGAGTTATCGCTGAGTCAAACGCATGGCATCCTTTCCTTGAATGGTCAAGTCCGCTACGTTCATCTGACAATCAATCCGGGTCAAATTTGCGTTTTGGAGGATTGTTTGTCCGCGAATTTGAACGTGGAGAGATGCAGTTTTTTTGGCAGTGGATGGAGCCTGCGTGGACGTTTGAGGTGAAGGTGTTTCTACAATGTCATGAAGCGATTCATGTCGGATTTAGCGGTCAATGGCAGCCTCGAATATGGGGGTTAAACTGCCGGGTATTCATCGACGGTTTTGCTGCGCATGTCGGGCTTGCTCCGGTCCCCTTGGGAGGATGGCGCGCCAGATGGGCTTATTCTAAAGAAGGGGTCAATTGAATTGGGTTCGTTGTGCTGTTTGTTTTTTGTGTCTTTCTCCGTCCGGTCTTTTTGGACAAACAGATGCGTTGGAACGGTTTCTGCAAGAACAGGTTGTCTTTGGTGTGTGGACTCCGGATGAAGCAGCTTGTGTGGTACATCACATCGAACTGTATGGCCGGCCGGTCGTGCCTCAAGAGGCTGGCGCAATTCGAGGATTGCGTCCGTCATCCATTGCCTCTCTGCAGGAAGAGGCCTCCTGGCTTCTGCTGTGCTCAGGGGTTTTAGGGCAAGTGGATCGTAAGTCGGTCAATCGGACAAGTAGTTTGTACGCGCGCGTTGTTTTTCCGAAGCCAGATGCCTTGATGGAGAGCCGCTGGAGTCAATCGGTACGGTTAAAGAAGTCGGGCCATTGGGCGCTTCGGTTAGATCGGGGGTTAGAATCGAAGGGGCTCGAGCAAATTGCAGGATTTGCGACCTTTAAGAGGGCTAGGAAAAAAATGCAGTTCGTGGTGGGCGACCATGTTTTGCGCTGGGGAATGGGGTTGAATGTGTGGGACCAAAGTCCCTATGACGCGTTGAATCAATCCCTCGGAGCATTGCCCACGGCACATTGGTTGACCCCGACTTGGGGAGCCGTATCGAGCAATCATCGGAGTGGGTTGGCGATGACAGGTGAAGCGAATAAATGGCGCATTGCATCAAGTGTTTCTGTTGCAGGGCATGTGCATGACGAGGGCGCTTTAGGTCCCGTTCAATGGCGGAATGTTGGATGGCTTGACGCCAATTCGGCGGATGGCTTGACACGCATTCGAGAGTTGCGTTGCTCACAATTGGTGCGCCGTCAATCCAATTGGGGGGCTGTTGGGATTGTTGGAGAGGGGGGCACGTTTCTTCAAAAGGACTCCTTGAAACATTGGTTCGGCTGGCTAGGGCTTCATGCGGAGGGACATTGGAACAACACGCGTTGGGCCGTGGAGACCATGCACCATGCAATGGGCCATGCAGTCCATTTGACCTGGTTGCAAAGTCTAGGGCGTGATTGGGATGTCTATGGTTCTTTAAAACATCAGGAACATCCTCATCCCGCGTTACGATGGAATGATTCCAAGTCCAACCCAGGCATTCGGTTGATTTTGGGGGGGCAAAAAATGGAGGGCGTTCAATCCAATTGGAGTGGGTCTTGGCGAGCTGAAACGGTAACATCGGCATTGGATCGTACGACGAAATCGATGCGCCTCGAGTGTAAAATTCAGTTGCGTGTAGACACGGATGCTCAGGTTCAGTACAAACTCCAAAGCCATGCTGAATCTGACGTTCAAGGCTGGTTTCCCTCCCGCTTTCGTCATGCCTTGAGATGGCAATGGACCCAGGAAGGACACAAAATGCGCGTCCAAGTGAATTGGGTAGCTGCACAAAACCCTCCGATGAGATCGGGGTTCGCGTTGACATATTGGCTTGAAGACAAGGGGGTGAAGTGGCGCTGGAAAGTCGCTGCGTCGGGTTGGAGAGTCGCAGAAGGACTGCAGCTTTATGGCTCTGAACCGACACTATATGGAGTGGGTTCGCGCATCATGACAGGTACCGGTAGTCGACTCAGTTGGTGGCTTTCTTATCAATTGAATGATTGGTTTACGGTTCAATGGGCTGGACACAGTGCTTTGAGGTCAGATCGCTTGACAAATACCTATTTGGGTTTTTCAACGGAAGGCCCGGTGCAAACAGCAATGGATTTTCGCCTGACTGTATCGCTGTGATGGTATCTTAGCGAAAATGAGAACGCCATGGCTACGACTGCCGATATAAAAAACGGGTTGGTGATGAATCACAATCATGGATTGTGGCAGGTCATTGAATTTCTTCACGTGAAACCTGGAAAAGGAGCCGCTTTTGTGCGGACAAAACTGAAGAATCTCTCAACAGGGAAAGTGGTAGACCACACCTTCAATTCAGGAGTGAAAATTGAGCCCATCCGCATAGAGGTGCATGAGTACCAATACATCTACAACGATGATGACAACTTTTACTTCATGAATCTGGAGACCTTTGAGCAGATTCCGGTTCAGAGTATTGTGATCAATGCCCCCGAGTTCCTGAAAGATGGCCTGGTGTGCAAATTGCAATTTCACGCTGCTGAAGAACGGGTGTTGAGTTGTGATTTGCCGACGCACGTGGAGACGGAGATTACCTACACCGAACCGGGAATCAAAGGAGATACCGCTACCAACACGATGAAGCCCGCGACAACGGATACGGGTGTTGAAATCCGGGTGCCTTTGTTCATCAATACAGGGGACAAGGTCAAAGTCGATACGCGAACAAAGGAGTACGTCGAGCGTGTTAAGAAGTAACCATGGCTCATAGCGTTCAGCGACTCGAACAGCGTCTTGAAGTTCAGGACTACAAGCTCAGTGCTTTGTTAGAGGTTACGCGTGGAATCAATTCACGGGCGACGGATCAACAGCTGCTCGAGATGTACCGAGAGAGTTTGTCGGAATTTCTAGGAATCAACCGACTGGTTCTTTACGCGTTTGATGAAGATTGGAGGTGCTTGCTGAAAACAGGCGTGGATGGCGACATTCCAGAGATTACAGATTCTTCTTTCTTTGAGCAGGAAGGGCGAATTTCTCTCAATTCTTCAAAAGGAGTTCAGCAGTTTGATGTGGTCATTCCTGTGACACACGACGGAATGCCTCTAGCCTATTTACTCGCAGGTGAAACCTCTGAAGGGCGCGGCGTTAGTCCGGTTGTGAAGCATTTAAACTTCATCCAAACGCTGACCAATGTTCTTGTCGTTGCGTTGCAAAACAAACGATTGGAGGAAGAACGGGTTATCCAAGAAGCGACACGCAGAGAGTTGGAGTTGGCCGCGGACATGCAGACTTTGCTTGTTCCGACCGAATGGCCCGCGGATTCGGATGTCGATGTTACGGCCTACTACCAGCCTCACCATGAAGTTGGGGGTGATTATTACGACGTGTTTTCTGTCGACGAAGAACGCTTGGTATTTTGCATGGCAGATGTCAGTGGAAAAGGAATTGCAGCAGCATTCTTGATGTCCAACTTCCAGGCCAATGTTCGAGCGATTTTCCAATATGAACCGGACGATTTAGAGGGGACCGTCATGAGGTTGAATAAGCGGGTGATGGAGAATGCGCGTGGAGAGAAGTACATCACCATGTTCGCAGGGGTTTATTATCGGACCACCCGTGAGTTTCGCTATGTGAACTGCGGTCACAACCCCCCTGTTCTCACAGCAGCAGATGGCACTTCAAATCAGCTAATGCTAGGGTCTGTTGGGTTGGGCATGTTCCACGACATTCCTTCGATTGAATCGGGTGTCGAAAAGGTGCAGCGGGGAAGTACGCTCGTTTGTTACACCGATGGCTTGGTGGAACAGGAGAATGAAGAGGGGATTCCATTTGGCATGCAGCGTATGGAAGATATCATCTGTGAGCGCCGTGGAATGCCGGTTACAACGATTCAGGCAGCGTTGTTAGATGAGGTTGAGACATTCAGAGGTGACGAGCCTCGTTTTGACGACACAGCCTTGCTTGTCGCCCGTTTCAAGTAGAAGCGAGGACGTCTTCTTTTGATTCTCGAGGTCTTGACGCTTTCAAATCCAAAGCGAGCATGACCGCAAAAAATCCCCAGAATAGGGCGCTCGCTTTGTCGGTGTCTAAATAGTTGTTCAGGACTCCGTGAACGAAGTATGTCATGAGTCCCAAAAACACGCCCATGGCGAGCAGGCGGTCTTCTCGTTCGGACAAGACGCGTTGCAACCGGAATCCCCAATGGAGGCAAAACCCCAGCAAACCCAGTACCCAAAGCAACCCGGGGAACCCCTGTTCGGCCAATGGTCCGAGGTATTCACTGTGTGCATTTCCTCCATCTGCATTGTTTGTGCTGATAATGGTCCGATCCTTCGAACGCTGAAATGGGGCGTAAACGAATTGGTAAGTTCCAGCTCCCCACCCGACGATTGGACGTTCCGAAAACAAAGCCAACGCCGCGTTCCAACGATTGAGACGCTCTAGATTCGAAGCATCGCTGGAGACGTTTGAAATGGACTCGACGTGTTCAGACAAATCATCCGAAGAGTCTTGGCTGTTTCGTTCAAGCTGAATGACCAAGGTGTCTCGAGCAATCCATCCGAACGCGAGCACAATGGCCCCAATGGAGAGGAGCGTTTTCAATTGAAACCCCGCACGCATGAGGCCCCAAAGTGCTGCAACCGCCGCAAGTGAAACCCATGCTGCTCGTGTATAGGACAGGATAAGACCGACAACAATGATGGCCAAAGCTCCAGCTAGCAATGCCTTGATAAAGGGGGAGAACCGTTTGAAAAAGAGCAAAGCGAAAAGGGGCGGAGTGACCATGGCCAATACGGCTCCATATGATGTGTGGTCTTTAAAAAACGGTTTCATGACCCAGTGACCGGCATCTTTTTCAAATCCAAATCCAGCATGTCGGATCACGGTATACACGACGACGATGCACAGCGGAAACACATAGGCCATGATGAACTTGTGTCGGTGTGCTGGTTGGTGGACAAAAAAGTGCGCCAAAAGCCACAAAAAGCCAACAACGAACCAAAGGCGAGCCACGAAGAACTTGAAAGAAATGAGGGGGAAAGAGCTCGTAATGGACGTGATTAAAATCCAGGCCAATGAAATGCTCACCAGCCGTGAAAATGGATGGTGTAAAACGCGCTGATCTACTGGCCATCCCCTGAATATTCTCAGGATAAACAGACCTAACAATCCGGCTAAAAGTGGTTCTGTGGGCAGGTACAACCCAATGCCGCCAAGTTCTAAATCTTCAAGACTTAAGCTCAGCGGAACGCAAGCCACCAATACCAAGATGAGGATGTCAAGACGCGCGAACGCCATCCAGGCCATCCACAAGACGGCGGGAAGAAAGGCCAGCCAAGGCCATTCAAAATAAATGGCTGCAGCCAATGCCACAGTGAAGGTTCCAATGGCCCAGTAAGCCAGTCGTTGCATCGGATTCGATGCCATCACGCTGTCTTGGTCGACTTTAGATTTTCGGCTGCCAACAAGGCGAGCATTGCAAAGACCAATACGCTGGCCACACTCATAACGACAATCAACCAACGAATTGGTTTGGCTTTTTTGTCAGCCGGAGCGGCATAGTCTACAATGAAAGCAGAGGGCATTTCTGTTTCTGCATCCAACTTCATCAATTCGTATCGTTTCTTGAGAATGGCTTCTTGTGCATACGCCGCCCTGATGAGGTTAGAGAACTTATTGAAGGTGTTGGCATATTGAGAGATTTCCGCCATTTGCAGTCGGATTTTTTCAGCATTGCCCGTTGAGCCTTTGGCAATTGCCGTGGCATACTGCTCATTCAATCCTTCAATCTGTGTATAGAAATTATACACCCCAAGCTCATACAGTTTGCCAAGTTGCGTTTCCATGTCCAGAATCTCATTTTGCACTTGAAGCAAGGAAGAGGTCGCGTAGATCAACGCAACGCTTGCCCGGTCCCTCCTCAATCGATTGGAAACCGAGTCGGCCAAGAACGCAATGTCATTGGCGATATCGGCAGCACGTTGAGGGTCGTGGTCTAATACACTGACCTCAATGGACCCATAGCGGGTCAGCCGTGCATCGACTTTGGAGTTGTATTCTTTTCCGAGTAATGCTTGCGCGCCAGGTGTGCTGCGCTCAATGTCGTAATGGAGCCACAGGTTATATTTTTCAATGATGCGCGATCGAATGCGGTCAGAATTCAAAATTTGCAAGAGGCGTTCGGCATCCTCTGTTTCGCCATATTCGAGTAAGTCATTCCGCTTGACTTCTTCATAGAATTGTTCGCCAATCGAGTGCTGTGGTGTTGCGAACATCACGACGGAGCTTTGGAATTGTTCCGTCATCATCAAAGAGACGACCGAAGCAAAAGCGGTTGTAACGACGCCAATTAGGAAGAACTTCTTTCGGTTATTGAAAATGAAGTGCAGTAAGTGACTGGAGTCGAGGCGTTGGTTTTCGTTCATGAATCAGATTTCAACTTGGAGGAAGCAAAGGTATTCATCTTAGTGGACAGCAGCGAACGTAAGGTGGAATCATCCATGATTCCAGGAATGAATCCGGCCAAAAGGCAGGCGAGCAGTATGACAGGGACCATCCACCAAACATCGGAATCCCAACGCAGTCCGATGCCACATATTGCGCCGCAAAGAAGAGAATGCAATGCCAAGCTTTTCACCAGTTTCCACCAGGCGGACCCCGGGTGCTTTAGCACGGATGCGATACATTGTAAAATGACCACCAAAGCTTGGGTCAAAGCACTGGCCATTGCGCATCCCAATGCTCCATATTCAGGGATCCAAAGAAAGTTGAGTGCAATGTTTCCGAATGCGCCGATCGCAGCTACGCTGTTCAGTAATCGTAAATTGCCTCGCGCTGTCAACAATGTGCTGAAGACGTACCCTTGAGCGAAGATGGCGAATGACACCATGAGCCAAGGTAAAATGGGAGCAGCCTCTGCGATCTCATGGTCGTAAAACAAGCGAAGAAAGGAATCGGGCCAAAAACAAGCTGTCCAAGCGACAGCGCCACCGCCAACGAGCAGTAATTGACTGGCTCCAATGGCCAGAGGGCGGACATCCGTTTTGTTCGCCAGCATGCGAGAAAAGTAAGGCAGTAATAGGGTGGCGAAGAGGTAGCCAATCATGTTGGCGGCTTCGAATAATCGATAGCTCATCGCATACCAACCGGCTTCTTTGGCTCCGTTGGTGGCCGATCGTTCCAACATGATAGCATCCACACGGTGGTAGGTCATCATCAGCAGAAAGAGTAACGCATACGGCCAGCCTTTCGCGAGTTGGGTCCAGATGTTTGTGGGTTCGGAAGCGGTGTTTTCTGCAACCAAACGATTGATGCGGAGACGCCAAAGGGCCAGACACCCGGCTATCAGAAGAGCGATGGATGTGCCACCAAGTAACCAGACAATCTGAAAGCCGGGTTGAATCGCAAGCAAAATCCCGAGTCCGACGAGCAGCAAAGAGCGATCAAGGATGGAGACCCAGGCGTCGGTGCGGTGCGCACCAAGCCCTTGCAGCCCAGCGCGAATAAAGAGTACTCCGCTCAAGAGTACTTGATTCAAACCGACCCAAGCGAGCCACTCCAACGATTCTCCGCGGTAGCCTAACGCCCATCCCGTAGCCATCAATACGATGAAATAAAGAGGGATCAGGACTCCTTTGGCCTTCCACCCTGCTGAATAAGCGGCTTGCCAGCCCGCATGGCGACTGGAAATCAATCGGGTCATGTGGTTGGACAACCCAGCATCCAAAACAATATTGAGTAGAATACTCAAGCTCAACAGAGGAAAGTACCTTCCAAATTCCTCTGGTCCGAGCACATCTTGAATGCGCGTGTCCACCACAAGCAAATAGACTGGCTTGATGAGCAGATTGAGCAACATCAACAAAGACAAATGGGAAAGGAATTGCTTCATGGAGGGAAGGGACAAGAATACCTTGCATGCAAAGAACGGTATATGGCACAGAGAATTGTCAACCTATCTTAGCAGGCATGGCGCGCATTGCTTTAAACGCTCGTTTGCTGGTGGCAAATAAATTGGAAGGCATCGGGTGGTTTACCCATGAATGCTTCTCTAGAATAGCGGCGACCCATCCGGAGCATCAGTTTTTACTTCTTTTTGACCGGCGTCCAGATAGCATGTTTGATTACGGAGATCATGTAGAGGTCAAGCATCTTTGGCCTCCTGCTCGTCGACCCATGTTATATGATTGGTGGTTTGATTACAGTGTGACACGGGCTATCCGTCACTGGAATGCCGATGTGTTTGTTTCGACGGATGGCTTTCTGAGTCGCCGGACGAGCATTCCTCAATTGGCCGTTATGCACGATTTGAACTTCATGCACCACCCCGAGTGGATGCCGCCGCGTGAGGCGCTCTATTACCGAACTCGATTTCCTCAGTTTGCATCGATTGCGACAAGATTGGCCACGGTATCTGCGTACTCACAAAACGACTTGGTCGAGCAATTTGGCTTGGAACAGCATCGGATCGATGTCATTCCCAATGCGCCGGCCTCAGTCTATGCTATTTTGGATGAAGAACTGAAAGCGTCACAACGCAAGCGATGGGCTGAGGGGAGTCCTTATTTTATTTTCGTGGGAAGTCTACATCCTCGAAAAAACATTGAAGGACTGTTGGCTGCATTTGCCGCTTATAAAGCAGGGGGTGGTCAGGCATACTTGGTTGTTGTCGGATCAAGCATGTGGACAGAAGAGATGCGCGCCTCGGCCGACGTTCATTGGGTGGGAAGATTGGATCGAGTCGATTTGGCTTTGGCCATGGGAGGAGCGCTTGGGTTGGTGTATTTGCCGTGGTTCGAAGGGTTTGGAGTCCCCATTGTCGAGGCGTTCGCCTGTGGGATTCCCGTCATCGCGAGCAACGTGACGTCCATTCCCGAAGTGTGCGGTGGAGCTGAAGCGGCGTTGGTTGCGCCAGACGATGCGCAGGATGCTGCCGAATGGATGGCACGAATTGACAGAGATGAGTCATTTCGTCAGGATTGTGTGAGGAGAGGTTTGGATCGCGCTCAGGATTTCACATGGGATCTCTCGGCCGATTTGCTATGGCAAAGTATCCTGAAAATCTTGCCGGCATGAAGCTGAAACCATGGATCGAGCAAGGTCGATTGGAAGCTGGCTGTGACGAAGCGGGAAGAGGATGCTTGGCCGGACCGGTGACAGCGAGTGCGGTCGTATTGGGCCCTGACTTGGCGAATGCATTGTGCGAGGAAGGGGTGTTAAATGATAGCAAGCAGTTGTCTGAGAAAAACCGCGATGCACTCCGCATACGAATTGAATCGGAGGCAAAATCCTGGGCTGTATGCTTTGTGGATTCCGTGGAAATTGATGAGATCAACATCTTGCAGGCTTCCTTTGCTGCGATGCGGCGAGCGGTAAAAAAGCTCAATGGCCTTCCGGATTTCATACTCATCGACGGCAACCGCTTTCGCACAGAAGAGGGATTGCCTCCTTTTGAATGTTACGTAAAAGGAGACGCGCGCTTTGCGTCGATTGCGGCAGCGAGCGTTTTGGCTAAAACACATCGTGACGAAAGGATGCGTGCTCTGTCGTTGGAATGCCCGGGCTATGGTTGGGAGACGAATGCCGGGTATCCCACGCGCGCTCACCGCGATGCCATTCGGAAAATGGGGGTGACCTCTTACCATCGTCGAAGCTTTCGTCAATTGCCCGAAGCCGAACATTTATTTGGAGGGCGCTGACACGATCATAAATGTTAAGCGTGTTTTTATGTCGTTCAACGAATTTTTCAATTTGTTGGGCGATTAAATAAGTTTTCAATAAGTCTAATTTTTGATGGATAATTTGCTAGATTGCAGCACCATTTTGTCGAACTAAAACCCACGACATGCGCTCATTATCCTTCTTATTTGCAACGCTATTCGTTCTTACAGCGACCGTTGCTTCTGCCCAATGTGGGCTGTTTTTCTCTGAATATGCAGAGGGCTCTTCAAATAATAAATACTTGGAAATCTACAATCCGACTTCGGAGGCCATTGCGCTTTCTGATTACGCGATAGCGTCGGTAGGGAATGCTCCAACGACACTCGGTGTCCATGAATATTGGAACACATTTTCCGACGGAGCTACCATTGCAGCAGGCGATGTTTACGTTTGGGCGAACGGAGGCTCAGGGGCAGAAATCATAGCTGAAACCGACCAAACGGGGAATGCTTACTTCAATGGTGATGACGGTTATGCCTTGGTCTTCGGAACTGAAGAGGACTATACGTTCATCGACATTGTAGGAAACTTTGAAGGCGATCCAGGAACTGGATGGGAGGTGGCAGGAACATCGAATGCGACGGCAAACCACACGTTGGTGCGTAAAGGCGGTGTGAATGCCGGAGTCGGATACGACTGGGCTTCTGCAGCAGGAACGGATGCTGATGACTCGCAGTGGATTGTTTACGACCAAAACGAGTGGTCTTACTTGGGAAGCCATGTGTGGACAGGAACTTGTGGCGCTGCCGTTTTGGGTTGCACCAATGAGAATGCAACCAATTATAATGGTGCAGCGACTGAGGATGATGGCTCTTGCACATTTGACAATGCATGCAACGTAGAAGGAGTGGTCGTCACGACGGGTTCTCTCTATTTCAGCCCAGCGGATCTCAGCATCGAACCCGGAACGACGGTCGTGTGGGAAAATGTTGGAGGAACGCACAATGCCAATGGAACGACAGATACACAGACGGGTGAATCATTTATGAACCCAGAAGATTTTTACTTTAGTTCAGTTGTAGGTAGTGCAGAGGGAGTTTGCATTGGTAGCCACACGTTCAACGTGCCGGGCTTTTATACCTACGATTGCAGTGTTGGAAGCCACGCCGCAAACGGCATGGTCGCAACAATTACTGTAGGCCAAGGAGGCTGCACAGAACCAGCGGCTCCGAACTACAACGAAGCAGCAGATTACAACGACGGAACATGCTTGGAAGTGACGGCAACGCCGATCGCAACGATTCAAGAAGGTCAGCTCACGGATGTTTACACAGGCGTGACGGTTGTAACCAACGGTGTCATCACGGCTGTCTTCGGAAGCTTGGTGAGCATGCAGGACGGTCAAGGCCAGTATTCAGGTATTTGGATGTATGGTCCAAATGTGCCTGTAGCTGTTGGAGATCAAGTTGAGGTCACTGGAACGGTATCTGAATACAACGGATTGACACAGTTGACGGGAGTTTCCATTCTCATTGAAGCACAGAATGCAGCATTGCCAACAGCGGAAGTGCTGACGAGCGGAACGGTTTCTGATGAGGTTTGGGAAGGCGTTTTGGTCCAAGTCACAGGAGATGTGAGCAACGAAGATCTGGGTTATGGCGAATGGGGGATGGATGATACTTCAGGCCAATGCGTGGTTGACGATCGTGGGTACGATGCCATCGCTACAGGGTTTGTTTTGATGGGCAACACATGGCAGGTAACAGGTCCTTTGGACTATGCCTACGGGGCGTTTAAGATTCAGCCTCGTTCAGAAGCGGATGCTTTGCTTTATGGCTGTACCAACTCCGGCGCGGCCAATTACAATGCTGTCGCCGGCATTGACAATGGAACATGTGAATATACTGGCGAGGCTTGCTCCATCTTCTTTTCTGAGTTTTCAGAAGGATCAGGAAATAACAAGTACTTGGAAATTTACAACCCTACAGCATCTGCAGTCTTCTTGAGCCAATACACGTTGGGCAATTGCTCCAACGGTTGCGATACGCCGGATGATCCCTTCGTGTCAAACCAATTTGATTACTTCACGTTCAACTTCCCTTTTGATGCGACGATTGCACCGGGAGGAACGTACATCGTTGCCCATGGTTCTGCTGACTCTACTATTTTGAGTGTTGCGGATATGACCTATACCTATTTGTCAAATGGAGATGATACGTTTGGATTGTTCGAATTAACAGCAACAGACACCTTGATGGTTGACCTGATTGGAGAAATCGGTGCAGACCCCGGGTCAGGCTGGGAAATTGCAGGAACGACCAATGCCACACAGAACCACACGGTGGTGCGTAAGGAATGGGTGTATGCCGGTAACGGTGGTGACTGGGCGATGTCTGCAGGTACCAATGCAATCGATTCCGAATGGATAGTTTTGGACCAGAATGACTTTACAGACTTGGCAATGCACACCTTCTCTGGAGGATGTTCTGCATCGACTGCAGGTTGCACAGATCCTTTTGCTGTGAACTATGATGAAAACGCAACGGAAGATGATGAGTCTTGTGTTTACATCTCGAATTACACCATTCAAGAAATCCAATCTGGAGCCCTCTCAGGACAGATGCAGACATCAGGAATTGTCACTGCGGTCTATGGTGATGAAGGTTCTTTAGGTGGTCAGCCTTCCTTTGTTATTCAGGACGGAACCGGTGCTCAGTCGGCCATTTGGGTGATTGGGAACGGCGTCGCCATTGGGGATGAAATCTCCGTATTGGGCAACGTGTCTGAAGTGTATGGCTTGCGTCAGATCCAAGGAGGTAGTTTTGAGATTCTGTCTTCAGGCAACACGTTGCCTGCAGCTGAAATGTTGTCGCCGAATGCAATCAATGACGAGCAATGGGAATGTGTTCTCATCGCAATGACAGGAGAATGTGTTAACGCGGACGCAGGCTACGGCGAATGGCACCTCGATGACGGAACAGGTGTTGGAGTGATTGATGACATTGGGTACGATGCCATTGACGACTCGTTGACGAATGACGGTACGAGCTATGTTCCTTTGTTGGAGCAAGGCCGTGATTACCGTGTCACTGGACCGAATTTCTATGCCTATGGTGCTTGGAAATTGTTGCCTCGTGACAACTTAGACGTCGTTCGTTTGGGTTGCACCGATGTGACCTTCAGCAACTACGATGCGTATGCGCAGGAAGACGATGGTTCGTGTATCGATTCACCGGGTTGTATGAATCCTGATGCGGACAACTACGACGCCATGGCGACGATAGACGACGGCTCGTGTGTCATCAGCGGTTGTAATGACCCTGCTGCATTGAATTACGAGGAGGGGGTTACAAATGCGACCAACGAAACCTGCTACTTCACATTGCCAAACATGGTGATCAACGAAATTCATTACAACCCTTGCAGTGCGCAAGGCGATGATTTTGACTTTGAGTTCGTTGAAATCTATGTGTCCAATGACATGGCCATTGATATGGGTGGTTTTGAATTCTACAATTCAGCGAGTGGCGCTCCACAATTGGGCTATGTCTTCCCAGAAGGAACGACAGTGCAGCCAGGTGAATATTTCTTGATGACCGTTTCGGAAGCAGGTACAGCAAACTATAGTGGTTTGGGTGTGCAGGTGTTCCAGATGGATTTGGGGAACTTCTCCAACAGTGGTGAAGCGGTGAGCATCGAAGACGGATTTGGCAACATGATCGATGCCGTGACGTACGATGACGGTGGCGCTTGGCCTTCGCAAACGGTCGCTGTTTTGGGCAATGTTTTGATCCAAAGCCCTGACGGTGGTTGCTCGACATTGGAATTGGTTCAAACAGATTTGAACAATGACGATCCAGACAACTGGCAAGCGAGTTGGGTTGACAACGGAACTCCTGGAGCTCCTAACTCGTCAGCCTTCGGTTGTACAGACGGAACGGCTTGCAACTACGCAGCAGGTGCCTTCTTTGACGACGGTTCATGCGACTTTAGTTGCTACGGCTGCACGTATGTAGACGCAGAGAACTATGACGACATGGCGACAATGGACAGCGGCTTGTGCGAGTTTGACTTTACGGACTACTGCCCTGCTGACTTGAATGAAGACGGCGTTGTAACAACGTCTGATTTGCTTCAGTTCTTGGCTTCGTTCGGTGCAGGTTGCCCAGAATAAGGACAGCGATTTGAATTGAAAGGGGCACCCAATGGGTGCCCCTTTTTATTTGCCTGAATTATGGCTTGAGTAAAGCGGGAGTAAAGGCCTCGTTTGACGCATTTAATGAGCGATCAAAGAGGGTGATCCGAAAGCGAACGGAGTCATACGGACTGTTCAAATACCACGTTGACATCGTAACCGCAATGGTACCATTCAACGCGGGGTTTTGGCCGCTAGGCTCTGCCACGGGCACGCGGTAATAGAATGGAATCTGTCCTGCGTTGGGGTCGAGTGCAATCTCGAACCAATCGCCGTCTCGCCATTCTTGATAATCACAGTGCAAGTTCTGGTGGTAAGCACAGGAAGAACAAAATGGAGGCATCGTGTCCGCTTGACTCAATCCCAGATCGCCATCACCATCTGAAAAATGGATGACCAATTCACGACTTCCGTTGCTCTGCGATTCGATGGATACAAAACGAATTTCGGGCTCGTCGGGATATGCGGAATCTGGCAAGCAGCCTGTGAAGGCCATTGCAACACCTGAAAGAAGCAATCCGAACGAAGGAGATATCTGGAATCGCATGTGAAAAATTGTCCAAAGGTTGGATTCAAAGCTACGGAATCCCCACCTTCGTGGCTATGGATAGGCAAGGTTCCAATCAATCTAAGGCTGAAAGCAAGGTGAAAGCCTTGCGGGGTGAACTGAGAGAACTGATTCATGCCGGTGAGACGTATGGGGGGGCAAAATGGGAAGCATTCGCGCTCAGGCTGTTTCGATTCCAGGCGATACACAACGTGGTGTACGGACAGTATGTTCAGTTACGTGGTGTGGATCCGGAAGCGGTGCGATCGGTTGCGGAGATCCCTTTTATACCTGTGGAGACGTTTCAGTCCCACGCGGTACATGTGTATGCTCCAGAATGGAGGTCGCCGCTGCAATTTAGGAGCTCTGGCACATCGGGGAGCCGTCCTTCTGTTCACCATGTGGATGATGTGGATTGGTATCACGAGATGGCCTTAAAAGGCTTTGAATTGTTTTTTGGAAAGGCGCATTCGAGTGTGTTTTTAGGGTTGCTTCCGGGTTATCTCGAGAGAAATGACTCGTCTTTGGTCGATATGGTGCGTCATTTCATGTTGACCTCTGGAGAGTCAAGTCCGGAGACGTCATTTTTTATGCGCGATTGGCCTGGTTTGGAAAGTCGACTCAACCGACTGGTGGAATCAAACTCGCAAAACGATGTCTATCTCATCGGTGTCACCCACGCGCTGCTTCAGTGGGTGGAGGCTTTGGACGTTGCCGCCGCGCGTCATTGGTCAACGTTGAATCTACACGTGGTTGAAACGGGAGGAATGAAGGGGCAAGGACCTGAGCTGGTGCGCTCTGAGGTACATGATCGCCTGGGTAAACTCGTGTCCAATCAGGGCATTTGCAGCGAATACGGGATGACCGAATTGTTGTCGCAGGCATGGTCCAAAGGAAATGGGCTGTTTAAAGCGCCATCTTGGATGCACGTACTTGTCGGTTCATTGGATGACCCTAGAGAATGGAAAGCAAGTAGACAACAAGGGCGGCTGCACATCATTGATTTGGCCAACATTGCGTCATGTGCATTTTTGGCGTCAGGCGACATCGGCAGGGTCTATGAAGACGGGACTTTCGAAGTGTTGGGTCGCTACGACCACGCAGAGGTTCGCGGGTGCAATCTCATGGCGTTCGACCTCTAGTTCAAGATGTTTTAGGAAATCCGTGCGAGGAAGTAGTTTTTCTTTCCCCGTTGCACGAGCACGTGTTTGCCTCCAATGAGGTCATCTTGAGTAATCACATACGAATCGTTCACTTTGCACTTGTTGATGCCAATTGAATTCTCTTTGAGCGCGCGACGTGCATCTCCTTTTGAAGAGAGGAAGCCGGTTGCTTCAGAAATAAAATCGATCACTGAAATGCCGTCCTGAATCAATTGTGCGCTGACTTCTGCTTGTGGCACGCCTTCGAAGACGCTCAGAAATTCGGTTTCAGGTAAGGCTTCGATTTCGGATTTCGTGCTTTGTCCAAACAGAAGCTTGGAAGCCGCAATGGCTGTCTGCAAATCCTCTTCGCTATGCACGGTCCGTGTAATGTCTTCGGCCAACTCTCGTTGCAACAGTCGCTTTCCAGGATCTTCAGCATGCTGCGCCTCCAATCGCTCGATTTCCGCTTGCGTCTTGAGTGTGAAGATGCGGATATACCGGCTGACGTCTTCATCGGCGGCATTGATCCAGTATTGATAAAAGCGATAGGCTGAGGTCCGTTTTTTATCGATCCAGACATTGCCTCCTTCAGACTTACCAAACTTCGAACCGTCCGCTTTTGTAATCAACGGAGCAGTAACGGCAAAGGCTTGACCACTTCCCATCCTTCGAATCAATTCCGTCCCAGTCGTGATGTTTCCCCATTGGTCAGACCCTCCAAATTGGACCCGTACGTCTTTGTTTTTCCAAAGGTGAAAAAAATCGTATCCCTGGACGAGCTGATAAGAGAATTCGGTAAAACTCATTCCCGAGTCCAAGCGTTTTTTCACACTATCCTTCGAGGTCATGTAGTTGATCGTAATGTGCTTTCCCACATCTCGAATGAAGTCCAAAAACCGAAATTCTTTAAACCAATCCGCATTGTTGACCACCTCGGCAGCATTTGAGCCCTTGAATTCAAGGAATCGTTCGAGTTGAGCCTGCTGGCATTTCAAATTGTGTTGAATGGCATCTACATCTAGAAGTTGACGTTCAGCGGATTTCCCGCTAGGATCGCCAACCATGCCCGTAGCGCCACCCACAAGTGCTATAGGATGGTGCCCGGCCCGTTGCCAGTGAACCAGCATCATGACAGGAACGAGATTCCCAATATGAAGTGAGTCTGCCGTGGGGTCAAACCCTACGTAGCCCTTGGTAGGACCTTGGGCCAGTTGTTCTTCCAACCCGGGGGTCATGTCGTGGAGCATGCCACGCCAGCGCAATTCCGAAATAAAATCCATGGATGTCAAAGGTACGGTGATGAAAGGACGCTTGATAGAGGAGACGATGATTAGAGTTCGTTCACGAGCCTTTCCAACCCAATGGAGCGAGAACCTTTCAATAAAACATGCCGTTCGTTCCACGTTTCTTGGCTTATGGCAATGCGGGCGCTTTCGATGTCTTGAAAGGCGCGAACGTTTTGATTGTTTTCGCCGGCCGCCGTCGCGAAGAGGGGGCCTACAGTCCACACCACCAAATTCAAATCAACAGCCGCATGCAGGAGTCGCTCGTGTGCCTCCGTCGCAAAAACTCCCAATTCTCCCATGTCACCCAAAATGCAAATGCCAGGAGTCTCAGCGGTCTCAAGTGTGCTGGCAAAATGTCTTAATGCAGTTGACATGCTACTTGGGTTCGCATTGTATGCGTCCAAAAGAAGCAAATTTCGCTCCGTTTGATGCCATTGAGATCGGTTGTTATTGGGATTGTAGCTTTCGATGGCAAGAGAACATGCGGATGGGCTAACGCCGAAATAACGGCCAATGGCGACCGCTGTCATCATGTTTTCATGGTTGTGTTGACCCGTTATTTTTGGCTTTAAAGGTCCCCAGATTTGATTTTCATGCCCTTGCCAGGTCAACTCATGATCTTGTGATTTAGACTCCTGAATGAACGGAGGGTGCTCTGTTGTTCCATAGAGTGTTCTTTTCAGCGAATTGGATATTTCAATGAGGTCCGGTTGACCTGCATGAACAAAAACTTCAACTCCGCGTGAATGTGGCTGTTCGAAATACCGAAACAGCTCGCGCTTGCCCTTTAAGACACCTTGGATTCCGCCAAACCCCTCTAAATGAGCTTCTCCAATGTTGAGAATCACTCCATGTGTGGGCTCTGCGATTTTGGCTAGCTCCGCAATTTCTCCTTGGGCATTTGCTCCCATCTCCACGATGGCCATATCGGCATCTTCCGGAATTTCCAGCAACGTCAAAGGGACTCCAATGTGATTGTTGAGGTTTCCACGCGTTGCGAAAGTTTTGGAAAATGTGGTTTTCAGGACTGCATGGAGCAGCTCCTTGGTCGTCGTCTTTCCATTGCTGCCGGTCAGGCCAATGACGGGGAATTTCCAACGGGACCGATGCAGATGCGCAAGTGATTGCAGAGCAATTAGCACATCGGGCACTTCGAGGCACAAGTCGGATTGTTCAGCAATGATTGGATCATCGACGATGGCGAGAATACATCCAGCGCTCAACGCTTGCAATGCAAACTCATTTCCGTCGAACCGCTCTCCTTTTAAAGCAAAAAACAGTTTGCCTTGTTCTGCCATGCGGGTGTCGGTAGTGACCCCACTGGATTTTTGGAAGGCTGAATCTATTTGGGTTAAAATAGAATTGGTGGCATCCATGAGCATGCGGCTAATTTACGTTTTAGGTTGTCATGGAGCCTATTTAAGAAAAGAAAAAGGCCCCTTAAGTAGGAGCCTTTTCTAATTCGGTCACTAGCGAGTGATCAACGAGGACCGGCAAGCACTTGAGATCCCATTCGGTCCATAGCGCAACGGAAGCCAATGGCAGCGGAGGCCTTGTCTTCGTCCAAGAACCTTCTCGTTCCAGGGCTCAACCAATAGCTCCGATCATTCCACGCTCCGCCTTTGTATACACGTGAGCGATTGTTGATCATGGTGGTTGTGCCATACCCATACATGCGGCTTCCTTCAGCTTCAAATCCTTCATCACCGTAGTAAATGCTGGATTCAAAGTCTCCATCGCGGTAATCGATGTTATCGGCTTCCCGGTAATTGTCACGTTCTAAGCTTTCTTCAACTGTAACATCTCGGTAACGCAATTCACCGGGATTAGAAGAAATATTCGACGTGAAAATCTTGAGCAAGTCAGGAGCAACAAGCAGGTCGCTGTCGAGAATGATTTCTTGCCCTTCAGCCATTTGCTCCTGTGACTCTTCGTTTCGCTTCAGCTTCCGGTCGGCCTTGGCTGATTCAATGTATGTGAACACATTGTCAACGAGATTCTGCTCTTCGTCTATGAAGTTTTTAGCAGCAGCCTTTTGGTAGGCTTTTAAGTCTGCGTCGACTGCATCGATATCATAGACGACGTAATCGAACTTATCTGCAATTTGCCCCTCAGAATTGAGTTGCTTTGTCCTGTATACGTTTCCTCGATAAGGACGAAATTCTTCGGCATCCATGGCGCTCAAAGGACGGTATACGTCGAGACACCATTCGTTGACGTTGCCGGACATGTTGTACAGGCCATAGTCGTTGGGGGCGTATTGATACACAGCCGCAGTCGCTGCAGCGCCGTCATTCAAACTTCCAGCAACACCCATGTAGTCACCACGTCCACGTGCGAAATTGGCATTCATATTGCCGTAAGAGCGATCGCGACCGTTGTCATTACGCGTGTAGTGTCCATCCCAAGGATAGGTCCGACGGTCTGTAATCAGTTCCGCATAACTGTTGCCAATGAGGCCCAATGCTGCAAATTCCCATTCTGCTTCAGTCGGCAAGCGATAGGCTGGTTGGAGCAGTCCGTCTTCATAGGAGACATTTCGGTACCCTGAACTGCCAGGTCTGAGATCACGAAGTCCCTCTGCTACACCCTCTCCTTGGTATTGTCCATTGAGATAGGCTTCTGTAGTAAAGTGATCTTCGTCAATTTGGCCATCGGGGTTGTGGGCGATAAGGCCTTCCCGAATAAGCAATTGTTCATTGACTCGGTCCGTGCGCCACTTGCAAAAGTCGTTCGCTTGATTCCATGAGATACCTACAACAGGGTAGTCTCTGTAAGCTGGATGACGCAAGTAGTAATCTACGTGAGGCTCGTTAAATGCCAATTTTTCTCTCCAGACCAATGTGTCTGGAAGGGCACGACGAACGACTTCAGGATAGCTGCTACCATAAACGCGTTGCAACCAAGAGAGGTACTCCAACCAATAATAGTTGGTGACTTCGGTTTCATCCATGTAAAAGGATGGGACTGTGACGCGCCGAGGAATGTTGTCCCAATTGTAGGTCAAGTCATCTTCGACTTGGCCCATCGTGAAGGTTCCTCCTTCAATAAAGACCAATCCAGGGGCCGTTTCTTGCTCAAAGAAAGGTTGCCGTTCAAATCCTCCGTTAGTAGGATCGTTGTAGGCCCATCCTGTGGCGCCGGAACGGTCTCCGATGCATCCTGTGAGGAGGAGTGCACCAAAGAACATCATGGGGGCTGTGAACTTCCAATTCATTTTTTATGAGGTTCCAATGGGTTTCTTGCAGTAATGTAGGGCAAATGCTTGGATCCAATGTGAGAATAGATCCGTGACATGTGTTTTTAAAACTAGAATGACGGGCAGTTTATTGTTCTAAACTTAGAACGCTTACCACGGCAGTCAAACTGTATCGTCATGCTGATTTCGTGCGCTCCCCCGGTTGAAGGGGTCAATTCAGAAATCGTTAAATCATAGCTGTAGCCAAATTGGACAACATCAGTTTTGATCCCGAGTGTCACAATAAAGGCATCCCGATAATCCGTGAACATGATGCCTCGGTACCAAATGCCACCCACGAGTGGGCCTTTGTTGACGTAGAGACCAACATTGAGCTGTTCAAACTCTCCTTGTTTCCGGTAAAAAATGTTCGGAGAAATGGTAGACTCTACTCCGGTAACCGAGCGTTGTAACGGAAGCACGGCACCTGCATGGAAGGTGTACTTCATGGGCAAACGACTTGTTCCGACTACCAAAGATTCATTGGGCTCATTCAGATGGTGCACGGCACCTCCGAAGTAAAAACGATCCGTAAATCCAATGATGCCAGAGCTAAAATCCACTGTTCGGACCATTCCTCCGCGGGGGATGTCTTGGGTCTCGTAGATGAATCCACGTCGTGGGTCAATCATGTCCCCAAAAGTCAAGCGGTCCCAGTCCAAAGATTTCTGCATGTAGGTGACCTGCATGGCTGCTTTGATGGAGAGTTTCCGCGTAACAGCTTGCTGGTAACTATAAATACCACTAGCGGTAGTCGTGCTGAGCGTGCCACGTCCCGCTTGGTCGTTCATCACAATAAAGCCCAAACCACCGGAAAGTGTTTCGACATGCTGGTCATAAGCAGCAGCTGTAGTGACAAAGGATCCACTCATAGCGGGCCACTGGTTGCGGTACGACATCGTCAGACGCGGGCAACGAGCAGATCCCGCAAAAGCAGGATTGAGATAGAGCGGATTGGCAAAGTACTGCGTAAACTCAGGGTCTTGAGCTTGCGCAGTATTCGATTGCAGTGTCAAAAATGACGCCATTAGCAGGATGCCAATGGTGGGGATAGTCAGTAGTTGCTTCATGTAGAGGGACCCAATGAATTCACAAGAATAAGAAAAAAACCAATGCCTACCCGAAAATCATCTCACTGAGATTGCATTTCGAGCATACGTTTTCTCTTTAACGCACGTTTTGTCCTTTACGTTGCATCTTTTTTTTAACCAACTTTGCTGCACTGAATGAAATCAATAAAAATGGCAGTTTTTTTTAGAATGCCCGTTCGTGGAATAGACGTGCTTTTAAAGTCTGTTTTAGCTGGGTTTGGGTGCTTTCTGGTCGCTTTGAGTATTGGAATGGGCACCGTTTGTGCGCAGAATTTGGGTCAAAGCAATGTGGTTGAAGGCGTTTGGGAGGTGGATTGGTTGCCGATGGGATCGGCCGATGCTCCTGTGGGCAAGTGGGCTCCTCGTGATGGGTTTTGGCTTGACGAGATTCCTTGGGTTGTGTGGGAGGCGGAACTGCCTGGATTTGAGGAAGGGATGGAGCGGCTAGTCGATTCAGAAACGTGGATTGAAGTGCCGGCGGACGAATTGACTGCCCGTCAACAAGCGGTTTTGAAAAAGGAGACCGCAGCACCGCACTGGCGTTTTTTGAATGAAACGATAAAAATCACTCAGTTTGAATCTCCGCTTTTCAGGTTTGTCGAGGCGCGTGATGTATTTGAACGGTTGGTTAAGGTTGATTGGGCCATGGGCTCTTCGATCGAATCCACGCCACGAGCGCAGCGGGAGAGACAATGGCCGTTGGAGGGTCCCTTAGGGAAAGACAATATGTATCGCTTGTCCATAGCTGAAGACGGTGTCTTTCGAATTGATCGCAATTGGATGATCGCAGCGGGCTTTGATCCCGATACCTTGGATCCAAGAGCGATTCGGTTGTGGGGCAACGGCGGGGAGATGCTTCCGATGAACAACGACGTTGATCGTCCATTGGGAGTGGAGGCTGCGGCCATTTGGTTTGAGGGAGAAGACGACGGTGTTTGGAATGTAGACGACGCACTGTTTTTTTATGGGAAGGGTCCAAACACTTGGATACAAGGTACAAATGCACGCACATGGAAACATGACCGGCACACGTACAGTGACTCCGCTTGGTATTTTTTAGAAGTGAACAGCGACTCCGTGGATTCCTTAGCGCGTATCCAGGATCGTGGAGAAATCTCTGCGACTCCGGATACGGTGATTGAGACCTTTTGGATGCGCTCATTTCATGAATTGGAAGTGGCAAGCCCCAATCGTTCAGGGCGCGAGTGGTTTGGAGAGTCCTTTCAGAACACCAGCTCTCGGGTGGTGAATTTTGATGTCCCATTTGCCACGATGACGCCCGGTCGATTGGATTTTAAGGTGGCGGCCCAATCCATGGGCTCTTCGAGCATATTTAATTTCAACGTGAATGGGGTCGAAGCGGTGGCATCGCCCTCCTACACAAGCGACGGCTCTGTGAGCAATGTCGCTAATCTAGCAAGTGGAAACTTTGATTTGGGACAGCCTACTGGCAGTGGTGTGACCGCGCAGCATCAAGTTCAGGTTTCTTTTGACCCAGCTGTGCCAACCGCCATTGGTTGGCTTGATTACCTCCGAATCTCTCAGGAATGCTCATTGCGCATGGCCCAATCGCAGTTGGAGTTTGACGCGGACGCAGTGGAAGAGGGTGCAGTGGTAGCATATGCTGTCTTGAATGCGGAGAGTCTCTTGGGTATTTGGGATGTTTCAAAGCACAATCAACCTAAACGAGTGACTTGGGACGATACCGAGTCTGGCGAAGCGGTCTTCCGCTCTCTGGCGGATGAGCCAAGGCGCTTTGCATTGTTCAAGGGGTACAATTTTAAGACGCCTGATTTCCATGGACCTGTTAAACCGTTGGATCTGCACGGAGTGGAGCAAGCGGATTTGGTTGTCATCACGCGGGCCAATTATTTACCCGCAGCTGAGCGTTTGGCAGAACTGCATGCAGAAGAGGGGTTGAGTGTTTTGGTTACCACCCAACGCGCTGTATTCGATGCGTTTTCAAGCGGGAACACAGATCCAACCGCAGTGAAAATGTTGATGATGATGTTGCGTGACCGAGCGCTTCAAAATGGTGTAGCCCCGCCGAGGTATTTGCAGATCATGGGGGATGGAACGTTTGCGAATCGGGTAAACTTGATGCAATCCCCGTTTGTAATCACGTATCAAAGCGAAAACTCCTTGAGCCCAACAGGAAGCTATGTGAGTGATGATTTCTTTGGTTTTTTGGAAGATGAATACGGTGAGGGCATTGGCGATAAGATGGCCATTGGTGTCGGTCGCATCCCGTGCTCTAGCGCTGCTGAAGCGGATGCAATGGTATCCAAAGTCGAAGCGTATATGAAGCGTTCCCAACCAGTCTTGCCGGGACTGGATTGCGAAGATGTGAACGCCAGCTCTTCAGGCTCCTGGAGGAATATCATTTGTTTTGTTGCGGATGACATGGATGGCAATGGTGGGCCGACCGAAGATGAGCACATGGTGAATTCGGATGAGCATGCAAATACCCTGGCTCAGAATCACCCGGAATACGATGTCAATAAAATATACTTAGACGCATATCCGCAATGGAGTACCCCCGGTGGGGAGCGGTATCCGGATGCCCAGGAATTCATTGATCGCCAGGTCAACGAGGGGGCGTTGATCATGAATTACATCGGTCATGGTGGTTCGCGGGGGTGGTCTCATGAGCGTGTTCTCAATACGACAACGATCCAAGAGTGGGAGAACAAAACCAATATGCCGCTATTCATGACGGCGACCTGTGAATTGGCTCGGTTTGATGACCCAGGTGTCGAATCTGCTGGTGAAATGATGGTTATGAACCCTCTTGGAGGTGCCATCGCCATGCTCACGACCACACGCGTTGTGTTCAGTGGTTCGAATCAGCAGTTAAATCGTGCGTTTTATGACATTGCGCTGCAAGACACGGAATCTGAGCCGTTGAGGTTAGGAGATATAGCGCGTGTCACGAAAAACGACCCCCAAGTCTCGAATACCTCGAATAAACGGAACTTCACCCTGTTAGGAGATGTTGCGCTTCGATTGAACTACCCGCGTAAAAACGTGGTGATAGAATCCCTGCCAGACACCATAAAAGCACTGGATGTTGTTTTGGTGGAAGGAACGGTTCGCGATGAGGTTGGAGCTTTAATGCCTGAATTTGACGGATTGGTTTATGTTAAGGTTTTTGACAAACCGTCTCAAGTCATGTCGCTTAACAACGACAATGGCCCCAATCCACATGTTTTTGAAGTATTCCGAAACATCTTGCACCAAGGGGTGGCGAGCGTTGAGGCCGGTGTCTTTGCTTTGGAATTTATCGTCCCAAGGGACATCGATTTTTCTTTTGCTGAAGGCCGAATTAGTTGCTATGCTGTTTCCGATAGTACGGATGCACACGGAGCTTCTCAAGCTTTTGTTATTGGGGGCGTCAATGATGAATTCACCCTTGATGAAACTCCCCCGACTGTTTCGCTTTTCCTGAACGATACGCTGTTTCGCACGGGGGGCATCACCCATAGCCACCCCATGCTCTTGGCACGGGTTTTTGACGAGGGGGGGATCAATGCGGCAGGTGTCGGAATTGGTCATGATATCAAGGCCACGCTCGATGGGGAGTCAAGCGAAAGTGTCGTTTTGAACGGATTCTACACGGCCGATTTGAACACGTACATCCGCGGGACCGTGCGCTATCCGTTTGAAGAGTTAGAATCAGGGCCCCATCAATTGGAGTTGGTGGTGTGGGATGTTCAAAATAACAAAGGCAAAGCAGAGATTGAATTCGAAGTCTACGACGACTTTGAATCGGCGCTTGGCCAAGTTGTGGCTTATCCGAACCCCTCAACAGACGTTTTTCAGTTTTCTCTTGAACACAATCAAGCCTGCCGGTCGGGTGTTGCGACCTTGGAGGTCTTCTCGAACGCGGGACAATTGGTTTATCGATCGGAACAGCCTTGGGAGCAAGAAGGATTTCGTACCGAGTCGTTGCGTTGGAATTCTGCCGGAGGATTTGATGGCAAAGCCGTGCCTGCTGGGGTCTATGTATTCCGTTTGACCGTCAATACAGAAACAGGGGGAATCGTGCAATATGCCGACCAAATCATCGTTCTGCGACCATAATGGATTTTTTAATTTTGCGCTTTACCTTTCACGTCGCCATGCGATTGAACAACACGTTGTCTTTTTCCCGCCGCGCAGCTGTAGTTGCTGTTCTGCTTTCCTTTAGTTTTTCGGGCCTTCAAGCTCAATTGACCCCGGGAGAGGTGTCTCAACAAGTGCAGCTCAATACCATAACAACGGCTGTTCCGTTCCTAATGATTGGGCCGGATTCGCGTTCTGGAGCCTTGGGAGATGCTGGTGTAGCGCTATCGCCGGACGCGAATAGCCTGCATTGGAATCCAGCAAAAATGGCTTTCAGTGAGAATGAAGTGGAATTCAGCTTGAGCTATGCGCCTTGGCTGCGTGCTCTTGTGGACGACATGAATTTGGCCTATCTCTCGGGTGTCAAACGCATCAACAAGCGACAAGCGTGGGGTGCTGCTCTTCGTTACTTTAGCTTGGGTAACATCACCTTTACAGACGAGTCAGGAACGACCATTCGGGACTTTCAGCCTGCTGAGTTTAGCTTGGATGTAGGATACAGTCAGAAACTGAGTGATAAATTCAGCGGCGGAATTGCGGGAAGATTCATCAATTCGAATTTGACAGGAGGAACAAATGTCTTGGGTGCGAACTCCAAGCCAGGACGTTCTGTTGCCGTTGACATCAGCGCATTTTATTCCAATCCTCGAACCAAATTTGCAGGCCGTGATGCGGCGTTCAATTGGGGAGTGAATATTTCGAACATAGGCGCTAAGATGAGCTATTCAGAATCAGCGGATCGGGACTTCATTCCCACAAATTTGAAGCTAGGATCGGCGTTGACGATGAAGTTGGATGATTACAATAGCCTGACTTTCACGGCTGATGCAAATAAATTATTGGTGCCAACCTCTCCAATTTATGCCCAAGAGGACAGAGATATCATTGTAAGTGGATATGATCCTAACGTTGGAGTTGCCACGGGCATGTTGCAAAGTTTCTTTGATGCACCGGGCAGGGCATATTTCGTTGGCCCTGTCACATCCGATGTCAATGGCGATGGTGTCGTAAATGATATTGATTTAGATAGAAATGGGGACCAAATTATCAATGCAGCGGACGAGTACATCGTCGAGGAAGGAAGTATTTTGAGGGAAGAGATCAGAGAATGGAACATCGGCGGAGGAATTGAGTATCTCTACAACGATGTTTTTGCATTCCGAACAGGGTTCTTCAATGAGCATCGTTCAAAAGGTGCACGTCAATTCATCACATTGGGTGCTGGGATCAAGTACACGGTGTTTACAGTGGACTTGAGTTACCTCATTTCAACGCGTCAGCAAAATCCGCTTGCCAATACGCTGCGCTTCACGCTGCGTTTGCAGTTCCGTGACCTGGTCAATTCCAGCGGAGACTCGGAGGATTAAGTCAAGCAGCGCAGGATCATGGCATTTCGAATCGGTTACGGATATGACGTACACGAGCTAAAAGAAGGCCACCCCTTCTGGTTGGGAGGAATCCAAGTTCCACATACGAAAGGGGCGCATGGCCATAGTGATGCGGACGTGGTATTGCATGTAATATGTGATGCCTTGTTGGGCGCACTCGCCTTACGAGACATAGGGTATCACTTTCCAGACACAGACCCGGCATACAAAGGCATCGACTCTAAGAAGCTGCTTCAAAGAACCTATGATTTGATTACGGATCGCGGTTGGGAGCTAGGGAATTTGGATTGCACGTTGTGTTTG